>Ga0209573_1000099_pt1 | contig 233992 bp, 204 predicted proteins | sample TNRBio252014_DNA_FD_185870 | JGI IMG/M metagenome (GOLD analysis project Ga0209573, IMG submission 185870) | Wastewater treatment Type I Accumulibacter community from EBPR Bioreactor in Madison, WI, USA - TNR Reactor_6/25/2014_ DNA (SPAdes)... | ecosystem: Engineered > Bioreactor > EBPR >...
ACGGTAAGATTTATGCTTTTTATAGCTTTCAATTTCAATTTTAGTATAATTCAATTCTTTTAACAAGGCGCTGCATCGGAATTTTACTACGCTGCGCTTCGTAAAATCCGATGAGCTTGGTGTTATTTTCAAATCAAGCCATAGTCAAATTAATTCTAAAGTTCAATTAGGCTTTTCTCTGCTTCCGTTAGACTTAAAAATTAAATTTAAGCCTTCATAAGGTCAAAAGTTCCCAAAAAGATTCAAGTTTTTGCCATTTCTCAGCTAATTCGTTCAACAATCATTTCAAATCTTAAGACTTCTGCTTATAATCTAAATCAAATACCAAAATCGTTGCATTAGACGCGCATGAAGTCGCACGATAATGAACTTAATATTATACCCCAATAGTATGAAGCGTAAAGTTTACATCACTGCGACACTTGTAATCTGCATAATTCTTGGATTATGTGCATTCATACCAATTAGAGTGGAATCAACATACATATGTTTAACGACGGATTCAGTGAAGACCGTGAATACTAATGGATTTGTAGGATCAGAAAAAATAACAGTAATACCATCTATATTACAAATTGAGTTAAATACCAGAGGGCTTGCCTATAAAAACAGATGGTACAAAATATCAGAGGGCAAATCAAATTTGTTTGGTATTACTCTCATTGGATGGGGCGAAGCTTTTGGCCTGCCCGTGCTATTCACTAATCAGGAAGAACTACAAAACTATTCAGATTCAAAAATACTTTCGCTAGTAAAACTACTTGAGTTGGACAGATATGATGAGGCAATAAAAATGGTTGTGACAGAGAATGGCCATAACAAAATGCTTCAGTAGACAGCTTCGCTGCAACTGAGCTTGACGTTATTCTCTAGGCGATCATTGCGTAATTCTCAATGTTTTTTTATTTCTCACAAAGGCACCAAGGTCACAAAGATAATAAAAAAATCTAGTGCTTCAATTTTAAAATTAGTATTTCTTGGTGATCTCTGTGCCTTTGTGAGAGTTAAATTCTTCTTAAAACCTCAAATTTTCATAATTCCTAATGCCAAGCGCCCACCAATCAATTTAATTTATAAGACTTCTTAGTATAATCTAATGCTAATTGTAAAATCGTTGCAAAGGGCATTCAAACTGCTCAGGCTTTTGAACTCGTAGTTATACATTTTTGGGAGATATTAGTTTTTGGACACTAACCAATTAGCTCGGTTTGTCATTGGACTAGCGTGGATTTACCACGGGTTGTTTCCTAAATTATTACAAATTGCACCATTAGAGCGGGAAATAACAGGCAGCTTAGGGTTTTCCGATGAGATTACCTATTTCTTGATAAAAAGCGCTGGCATTGGAGAAGTAATATTCGGGTTGGTTTTTATTCTGTTTTTTAGGATTAAACTCGTTCAAATCATCAATCTGGCGGGGTTAATTGGGTTGTTGGTTTTCGCTTCAATAATGACCCCTTATATTTTATTGGAACCATTTAATCCGGTCACAACCAACATTCCTCTGATTTTACTGGGGTATATTTTGTTGCAACACACAGAATCTGGCAGTGCAAAAAATGCATAACAATCGGCATCAAAACGCACCCGCTGGGCGTTATAATTGAAAAGAAATTATGAAACGAATTGTTTTTTATTCCACTTTTCTATTAGTATTAATTTATGCTTTTTTCTTTGGCCCTAGGGCTATGCAAAAAAACATTTTTATTTCTCACAAAAGCTATCTGGGTCACAAAGAATATAAACATTTTGATCTCCAATTTTAAAATTAGAGTAGCTACTCAGCAAGATATTAAATTGGTAGCCATATCGTCCAATTGGGGCACCGACTCGATCTGGTGTATCTTCAATTTTGATTGTTCTACCAGATCGAGGACGATCTGGCTACCCAAAAAAATTCGCTGAGTAATTACAAATTAGTATTTCTTGTTGATCTCTGTACCTTTGTGAGAGCTAAATTCTTTTTAAAACCTCAGGTTTTTACAATTCCTAAAGCCATGCGCCAAACAATCATTTCAATTTTTAAGACTTCTTCGTATAATCTTAAGCCAATTATAAATTCGTTGCAAAGGATCAGCAAACTATGCGGGCTTTTGAACTTAACGCTAGTTACCATTTTCAACTATTCATCCATTGAGGTATATTATGAACGCAGACACCATTAATTCATTAGCTAAGAGCACCCTTGATGGCTCAATGCCATTTCCGCAAATTGTTGGTAATCTAATTGCAGAAGGCGTTGAGTACTATCATGTCGATTATGCTAATCATTCCTTTACTTTTTATAGTAGCAAAGGTTCAACCGTAATTGCACCGCTCCCATTTGAGGGTCTTCCGTCAATTTCCGAAGTTTTTGACGCTGCAGCTCTCAAAGCAGCAATCCTAGATAGTCAGCAACATGGTCAAAAATTTCGAGCATTTTGCGAGCGTGCAATACGGGCGGGAGTAAAAGGATACTTTGCATTTTTATGTGGTAAGCGAGTCACCTACTTCGGTCGTCAGGGTGACCAACATACCGAGTGGTTTCCAGGCGCCAAACCAAATAATACCTAAGAAGGCGCTCCTGCCGAAAATATTTGCCGCTGCTCTACAAAGTTGGCTCAGTGTTTTTATGAAAAATTAACTTGATACGCTATTTCCTTAAATGTCTTGTAGCAATAATTTCTAAATTAATTGAAAACCTATAAGTCTCATATGGGAAAATTAATCATTTTGACAAATTCTTTACAATTTTTTGCTTGCTCTACTAGACCGGGGCGGTGGCCTGGCCGGTTACGCACTTTTTTGTGTAGCCAGGCCGATTGTCATCAGGTAATAATTTAGGTTGAGCCGCACTTACTGCAGTTAGGTAAAAAATAGTAGCCATCTTTAAATCGAAGGCCCAAAATTTCAATTTATTCTCTCAGTAATTTGTTTTATTCTGAAAAATAATCAGGGATGATTTTTTTTACAGCTTTTAGCATAACGGCGTGAATTTCTTCTGAGGAATGGCATTTTGAAGCATTGGCTGTAATTTCTTCAATATTGCGCCAGGTCATCGAGCGAATCAAATTTTTTACAAACGGTATCGAGTGAGAATTCATCGAAAACTCTGTTAAACCAAGACCCATTAACAAAGGAATAAAAATGGGGTCGCCTGCTATTTCACCACAAAGAGAAACAGGAATATTATGGTTGCGTGCCGAAGCAATCGTCAATTTAATTAATTGCAAAACGGCTGGGTCGCTGGGCGAATAGATTCTTGAAACTTTTTTATTATCTCTATCTACGGCCAAGGTATACTGTACCAAATCGTTGGTACCGATAGAAAAAAAATCAACAAGAGGCGCTAAATCATTGGAAATTATAGCGGCCGAAGGTACTTCGATCATAATGCCTACGGGTATTTTTTCTGCAAATGGCACACCTTCTGCTCTTAATTCATTTTTTACCAGTTCTAATTGTTCTAACGACCACTTTAATTCTTGGATGGTGCTAATCATAGGGAATAAAATTTTAATCGAGGCTTTTGCACTCGCTGTCAAAATGGCTCTTAACTGAATTTTTAAGATATCAGGGTTTTCATAGCAAAATCGAATCGATCTACAGCCTAAAAACGGGTTACGCTCCTGCTCACTACCCGTAACCTCTGCAAATTTATCTGCACCTAAATCCATTGTGCGCACCACGAATGGTTTTTCTTTTAAAGTTTTCAAAGTTTCTAGGTACGCACTAAGATGTTGTTTTTCATTGGGCAATTGATGTGCATCTACAAAGAGAAATTCTGTTCGATATAGCCCAACACCTTCGCCTCCATTTTGCAACACCGCATTAGCCTCATTAGGAAACTCAATATTGCCTAGTAAAGTTACACGATAGCCATCGATAGTTTCGGCTGGCAACATGCGTTGACTTATAATTGTTTTCTCAAACAGTTGAAATTGTTTATGAAGTTTTTCATATTGCAAAAGCGTTTCTTCATCAGGGTCCAAAATTACCAAACCCGTATTGCAATCTAAAATAATTGTCTGACCTTCTACAATCTCTTTTGTGATTCCTTCTACCCCTATGATTCCTGGTAAACCTAAAGCGCGAATCATAATGGCAAAGTGACTTGTGACCCCACCTGTTTCGGTAACTATACCTTTTACATGTTTGTTACTGAGTAAAGTTGCTTGAGAAGGGCGCAATTCATGGGCTACATAAATGGCATCTTCCGTAAGGTCACGGCTAATATCATCTGTAACGCCAAGAAGTATTTTTAATAAACGACGCTCTATATCATCAATATCGGCAACTCTTTGGGCAAGCAAATGATCGCGCCCCATTTTCTTAAATGTCTTTTTATATTTTTTATAAACGGAACTTATCGCATATTCCGCTGAATAATTTTTCTTTCGAATTCTATAAATTGTGTCAGCTTGAATGGTATCGTCTGTTAATATATGGATATGCGATTGAAAAATTTCTGAAAAATCAGTTCCTATGGAACCAGAAACACGATCTTTTGTTTTTAATAAATCTTCTTTGGCAACTAAACAAGCGTTTTTATAACGCTCGATTTCTGCTTCGACATTTCCAGGTTCTATAAATCGATCTACAAATGGTATGCTCTCTGAAAAAATCTTCAGAGCTTTATGCACAACTATACCCGGTGAAACGGGGACTCCTTGAAGCTTCTTCATAGGAGCATTTATTCTAAAAATTTTTGGTTGATTAAATTACCGATGGCTGTCATTAGAGCGTCGGCATCTGGGCCGTCGATTCTAAAAGAAAGCTCCATACCACACTCCGCACCTAACATCAATAAGTTGATAACTCTTTTGGCATCAACTTCGGTACCACTACATTTAACCATTACTTTGCTATTATATTTAGCGACTAATTCGGCAATTTTGGTTGCAGGTCTGGCATGTAAACCATTCTCATTAATTAATGTAAATGTTTTCTCTACAACCATCCCTAATTATTTCCAATAAAATTCAATTCAATTAGGCATCAAAAGATTTGATATTCTTCTATCTTTAAGCCTAAATTTAACTATTGTTAATTTTTTGGGCGGATTATACGCAAAAGACATGCTTGGTCAAATGACTTAAGTATTCTGTAAAGGAAAACCACAGTGTTTGTCTATAATAAAACACAAAAACTCGAAGAATTCTTAAAGAGTCAGCCAGATATGATTAAATAATGCTATTTTCTGACTTCTTTTTCGTAATCAGAAATCACTTCCAAGACTTCAGCACTTGTTTTAGCTGATTTTAAATACCTAAAAAACCTTTCGTTTCGCATAAAACCAGCGATTGCTTTTAGAGATTCTGCATGCACGGAAGCATTTGTTTTAGGCAATATAACAGTAAAAACTACTTTAACGGGCTTACCATCAATGGATTGAAACTCGATTTGATCGGCTGCTACACTGATATATAGCTCTACTTCATCGTCCTTACCGATACGGCAATGGGGTATAGCCCCACCGCCGCCGATACCAGTACTTCCTGTTGCTTCTCTTTCCATGATAGAAGTTTTAATTTTAGTGCGATAATTTTTGGTATATTTACCCGCTTCGCAGAAAAAATTTAAAATTTCATCAATTGCGTCTTCTTTTTCTTTAGCAACAACCCCAACATACACACCACCACGCGCAAGCATCTCTGAAAGCAACACCATTTTATTATTCCTCAATTGCGGCAGAACGACTAGACTGCCTTCTTTTATCCTTTGATTTTTCTTTTATTTGGGTTAATCTCTTTTCTAGAATATCGTGTACTTTATCAATACACGCATAAAAATCTTTATCTTCCTTTTTCACAATAATATTCTCATGATTATCAATGTGAGCGATAACTTCTACCATGTGTTGAATAGGAGACTTAGAATCGAAAGTAACGGTTAATCGCGATACAGATCGTAAGTATTTACCCATAGGGCCAAGTTTTGCATTTGTATAAGAACGCATTGAGTCAGTTATTTCCATGTGACGAGCAGAAATTTCGATATTCAACACAAAAACCTCGTTTCTTTTAAAAAGATTATTGTTATTGCCATAAATTTTATATTACTAGCATTAAAATAGGCATTTATTATAACAGAATGTATTATAATTCAGTAAGAAATTTTCTAGATTGAAAATCTATTTTTCTATATTTAGTTAAGAAATAAGAGGAATCGCGAATGAAAGACAATTATTTAACCAGTCATGACTTTTCCATGACTCCTTTTTTATTATCGGACTGCCTTGTTATTGGTGCCGGTGCAGCTGGGTTAAGTGCCGCCATAGAAGCTTCAAAAACCGGAAGAGTGTTTGTACTTGCCAAAAAAGATATAAAATTTAGCAATACGCAATACGCCCAAGGTGGTGTTGCAGCCGTTATGCAAAAAAAAGATACGACAGCCTCCCATGTTCAAGATACTTTGACGGCTGGCGCAGGCATTTGCAATAAAAAAGCGGTCGATGTTTTGGTTTCAGAAGGCCCTTCGCGCGTAAAAGAGCTGATCAAATGGGGAGCAAAATTCGATTTACAGTCAGATGGCATGATAAAATATACAACTGAAGGCGGTCATTCAGAAGCCAGAATTCTTCATGCTGGTGGTGATGCAACAGGCGCAGAAATTGTGAATGCGCTTTTTCAAAAAGCATCTTCTATTAAAAATATAAGTATTCTACAGTTTCATTATGTTATCGACTTATTACATATAGACAATGTGTGTTACGGAGCATTAGTTCTTGACCGTAATTCTGGCAAAAAAATTGGAATTCTCGCCAAACAAACAATTCTCGCAACAGGTGGCGCAGGTTGTGTTTATCAAGATACAACAAATCCCTTAAGTGCTACGGGCGATGGTAGTGCCATTGCCTTTCGCGCGGGGGCTGATTTAATTAATCTTGAATTTATGCAATTTCACCCCACCACTCTTTATATTGCAGGTGCACCCCGCTTTCTGATTTCGGAAGCCGTACGCGGTGAAGGCGGTATTCTAAGAGATGATGAAGGCAATGCCTTTATGGAAAATTATCACCCCTTAAAAGACTTAGCACCAAGAGATATAGTTTCCAAAGCCATTACAGATGTAATGATCGAAAGATCGCTTAACCATGTCTACCTAGATTTACGACATCTGGAACCAAAATTTCTTCAAAAAAGATTTCCTAATATATTTGCTGTGTGTATGAAATTTCATATTAATATCAGCAAAGATTTGATACCTGTTAGACCAAGCGCACATTATCATATGGGTGGCGTAAAAACGGATTTATATGGCAGAACCAACATTGCCAATCTATATGCCGCTGGTGAGGTGGCTTGTACTGGTTGCCATGGTGCCAATCGATTGGCCAGTAATTCTCTATTAGAAGCCCTTGTTTATGGCAAAAGAGCAGGGGCTATGCTGAAAGAGCACATTAAACAAAACCTAATTGGGTTTCCGTTTGATAAAATTAAAAGCAAAACAAGGGCAACCAAAACAGCTGAAGTCGTAGATTTTCATGATATTTTGATGAGTGCGCGAAGCATTATGTGGAAGCAAGCAGGCGTCTATCGTGATAAGCAATCGCTGAAAAAAGCATTAAAGAAGCTTACTGAATGGGATAAAACAATTACGGATTGCCAATTGGAAAACATAGACCAATTGGAAACCGCAAATATTTTGACCTTAGCATTGTTGATAACTCATAGCGCCTTGCTACGCGAAGAATCTAGAGGCTCTCATCAACGATCTGACTTCCCCAAAGAAGAAAAATCATGGCAAAAAAAAGAAATTTTACTAAATAAAAAAAATTTTAATTCGTTAATAGCCAAATGAAGGAGTTCTTAGTTGTCATTAAACTATACTTAATTATGGTTTATCCAAAACAAACAACCTAAATCACAAGGATGAAAAAAATTGATTTCAGACATAAAAAAAGAAGCCCCTGAGGCAGTCAACAATTCCGCTTTAGATAAAAGCACCAACTTAAACATGAGTAAGTTTGAAGATTTAAAAAAAAATATTGTCAAAATCATTAAAGGTAAGGAACAAGAAATTGATCTAATTTTATCGGTATTTTTTGCCGGTGGTCATATTCTTTTAGAAGATGTTCCTGGCGTAGGCAAAACAACATTAGCAAAAGCCTTAGCAATGTCTGTATCTTGTGATTTCAAAAGAATTCAATTTACACCTGACCTTTTACCAGCCGATATTTTAGGCGGTTCCGTTTATAATGCGAACGAAGGTTCGTTTCATTTTAGAAAAGGCCCAGTTTTTGCAAATGTAGTTTTAGCTGATGAAATCAATCGAGCCTCACCAAGAACGCAAAGCAGTATGTTAGAGTGTATGAGTGAAAACCAAATCACAATAGAAGGCGCAACTCACATTTTAAAGCCACCATTTATTGTTATAGCTACTCAAAACCCAGTGGACTTTCATGGCACATACCCTTTACCAGAAGCCCAAATGGACCGCTTTGCGGCTTTGCTCTCTTTAGGCTACCCGCAACCAGAAGCTGAATTAAATATGCTTTTAGATCAAAAAGAAAGTCACCCACTAGAAAGTATAAAACCCGTCATTGATAGCTTAGAGCTTGTTCATCTGATGAAACTGTCAAAAACAATAGTTGTCGATCAAAACATAGCGAAATATATCATTAATATTGTCAACAAATCTCGTGAAGATTTACGACTAGATTTAGGTTTGAGCCCACGAGCAGCCATTGCTATGGTGCATTGTGCTCAATCGCGCGCCATGTTGAATAATCGTACCTATGTGACCCCAGACGATGTTAAATTTTTAGTACCTTATGTTTTCTCACATCGTTTGATACCAAAACGAAAATCAGATAAGTCAACGACGATAAAAAAAATGATCATGCTTGAAATTTTAAACCAAGTAAAATCGCCCATATAATAATCAAGTTATTTAATTATAGGTTCTAGTCTTATGGCATTTTGGGTAAAAACAAGAAAGGTATTGTCATTATTCTCATTTAACTATTATCGAAAATTAATTCCAAAGGGCGTACAAGCTTCTTTCTTTTTAAAAATTCACCGCTGGTGGAATGAACAACTGACAACAATTGGCAAAGCCATTTTTACAGTTTGGTTAATATTTTGCCTTCCCTCCCCTTTTATGTATGGCAAACCCCCCTTTTATATTTGTATTGCTCTTGGCACATTTAACTTATTTAATTATTTAATTGCATATTTTTTAATACACTTAAAGGTTGAGGTTGATCGTAATCACTCTACAACCACACATGCTGGAAATGAAATCTCTGGTTTCATCACACTTAAAAATCAAGGCTTTAGTACTTTAAAAGATATTGAAGTTTTTGAGCGCGAACTACCATTAGGTGCAACACAGCCGGAAATTCCATTTCTAATGGAATTAAAAAAGAACCAAAGTGTTTCAGTTCCCTACAAAATTATTCCTAATAATAGGGGCGAATACACTTTAAAAGCAATTGTAGTGAGTACCACTTACCCGTTTGGCATTATTCGAAAAGTTAAAATTAAAAAAAATCTTCAAAAAATCATTGTCTATCCACAAATATTAAATATTGAAATGCCTAGAATCTCTTTTGGTACTTCCATCAATCAAAATCAAAAACAAAAGATATATGACATAGAACAGCAAGAATATGTCGGCAACAGAGAATATGCCTATGGCGATCAATATAATACAATTGACCACAAGGCTTGGGGACGCATTGGCTACCCCGTCACAAAAGTTTACCAAAATGATATCGAAAACTCAATTGGCATAGTATTTTTACCCACTTATAAAAATTTATTTGACGAAGATAACTTTGAAAATGCCATAAAAATTACTAGTTCCATAATTCATTATCTAACGAGTCGGAAATCAATAGTTTCCTATTTAACCTTTCATCAAAACTCCCCTGAAATGTTGCTCGATATCGCAGAACCAGAAAAAGTGTTTGAATTGCTCGCAATTTCAAGGAAAACAAATATTAATAAAGAAGAGTTAAGTTTAAAATTAAGTGAGTTGAGCAGTAATGTTAACAAGCTTTATATCATTGGCGCTGACAATATTATGAAATTCTCCGAGCAAATTATTGCTTCCATTCCAAATGATATTCACACAAGCATAATTTTATTTTCAGAAGAAACAAAACGCCCCTTACCTAATTTGCCAAACCACATGCATTATATTCTATTAAACAACGAAAGTCTAAAGAACGAAAGTGTAACCCTTGCATAATACTCTTTTATATAGGTTTGTAATCTGAAATGAATCTAATTGATTTAAAATTAAGATGGCCATATTATATTTTGTTAATTTTGACTTCTTTTTTTGTATTCTTTAATAATGGTTACAATGAATATGAGCTCTTTTTAACCACGATTTTATTCCTTGTATTTCGCATTATTTTTAAAACCTATTGGAATATTGAAAAACCTTGGAAACTCTATTTATTTTTGGCTGTTATATTAGCATTTTATACAAAACTATATGTCGCAGATGTACTTGGCAAATCTGAAAAATATATCTTTACATTATTAACATTTTATTGCTTAATTTGTGCCTTCATTCTATTAATGAGAAACCCTCAAAAATATGAGAGCGCCTTTGTATTGGTTTTTAATTACTCCATTCTATTTTTTGGTTCGGTTTTTACTAATCAACATCAAAACATTTATGCAATTGAAGTTTATATTCTTTCAGCTTTATCTATTGTTATTTCTATATTCTATTCAAAAAACCTCCCCAAAAAATACCACATTCATCGTTTTGGCTGGTTTATTGTTACAGTCGGTGTGATACTAATCATAGTACGAATATTCGACTTAAATAACAATCGTATCGAAAACTATTTTAACAGTTTTTCGATATTCAATCCTGGCTCCAATTATGATAACATGTCTTTATCCTCTATGGAAAAATCATGGAATGATCAAGAAGAATTAAACAAAGTCGTATTACGAGCCGAAAGCAAACAAGCACCAGAATATTTGAAGATATCAACCTATAATACTTTTTCAAATAATGAGTGGAAAAATACAAATATCGCCAAACCAGTAAAATTGGATAGCATAGACATAAAAAACAACTTTTATACGAGACTGTATAATAGCGATAAGCCAATTTTTGAAGAACCTGATTGTAGTATTTATCTTTCGATGCATGCCAACGGGCAATTATTGGTTAGAGACGATACCACTTGGGTCAAAACAAGTTGGCCGTTAAAGAAAATGGAAGGCAATGGATATATTGCTACCAATACTGGCAGAGGCGGCTATTCTCTCTATAGTACAAAAAAAAGAGAAAGTGAAAAAAATATTAATACAGAAAACTATTCAATGGAATATCTTCTTATGCCAAAGAATGAGTTGGATTATATTCAAATGTTAAGTGATTCCATTGTAGATTCTTCTGACATAACAGAAAGTAAAGTAAAAAAAATTCACGCCTATTTAATTAAAAATCATGCTTATGACTTAAACTTTGAACATAAAAGCGACAAAAATGAAGTGATCTATTTTTTACAAAACAAATCTAATGCTCACTGCCAATATTTCTCTTCCTCAGCGGTTTTTTTATTAAGAGCACAAAATATACCTGCCAGGATGGTAAGTGGATATCTCTGCACTCGCTATAATGAAATAGGCAATTATTGGCTTTCTAAAGGCATTGATGCACACGCTTGGGTAGAGTATTACGACAGTGAGTGGAAAACTTTTGACCCAACCAATGGTGCACGAATAACCGAAAACACTAAACAAATTCTAAAAAGCTTTGACGGTGCTTTTGATTTCATTGACTACAAAGTTAACCTCTGGTTATATCAACTTATGACGGGCGTATTAAAAAGATATATTGAAGATATTTGGGAACAAATAGTTGAAATTATTTTAAACAATATCAATTTAATCTATTTTTTAGCATTTCTATCTTTGTCCTACATAATCTATGCGAAATTTATAAAGGTTAAAGTCTCTAGCGATAACAGAATATTAGTCTATACCCTTCCAAGTAAGCAAAAAAAACTGATCGTGCAAAATTATACGAAAGCTTTAAAATTGTTAAAAAATAAGGATATTTCAATTGAAGATAGAGATACCATAGATGATATAATTAAGAAAATAAATTTGTCAGACCTTAAAAGTGAACTCAAATCAAATTTAATTGATGCTCTTACAACCTATCAAAATCAAAGATACTTGCCTGAAAATTAGTGTTGTGTAAGCTATTTAAGTACCTTGTAAACAATATATATCTAGCCTTATATCAATATTCGTTATAATTCTGCCAACCATTTTTTTCAAAGAAAATTAAATGCTGAAATATATATTTTTGTTTATACTAGCTTTAGCCCTTATTGGCGGGTATATCGTTTACAATTATGTATCCGAAAAAAAAGCTCAACTATTAAAGGTTGAAAAAAAACCAGAAGATTCATCCAAAAAACTACCAACGGAACAACCAAATTCTGAAAATCAGGTCACTACTGCACCTGAACCCCAAACCACTGCCCCCAAAATTCCAAACACGACAAATACGCCCCCTACCGCAAATGATTTAAAAATTATTGATGTTTTAACTTTAATCGCAAATGCCCAATACAAATATGAAAGTCAAACGGGTCGATTTGCTAGCTCAATAAAACCTTTAGCAAAAAACAATATTAATTTGAAAAAAATCACAGATGTTATTAATTCAAACACAGACTTAAATGAATATGTTTACAAAGAACTCCTAAACGATAAAGACTCTGAAGATACAAGATCGCATTTTGGAGTAATCGCAACACCAATGAATCAAACAGGCAAATCATTTTTATTACTAATGGATTTAGATAAAATAGGAGCCTTTGATAGCAATGGTCAAGAGTCTGACGGCACTGAGTTTTACGAATCCAATTTTCAAGGCATTCAATTAAAAACTTGGCCTTTACCGACAGATTTACTAAAATGGAAACGGATTATAATGAAATCAGGTAAGGTTACAAAACCAGCCCCTAAGGTTTTCGAATATAATAATTCTGACGAAGATTAAACTTGAGTAGCGCCCAAAAACTCAATTGAGTTTCTGGGCGTTTTGATTTACCCTAAACCTAGATGGGTGTGTTCACCTCATGATGTGGCTTCGGTGAATTCACACGACGAACACAACCCTATAATAGCTTCTCATAACATATCTACTCAGTGTATTTTTAATTTTTTTACAATTGGCGCAGTATGAGACGGGTTTGAAACCAGTCTCTAATTGGTCAATCTAAAATTTGCTGAGTTGTTACCACAAAACTACATCATAAGTCGAATGCACCCACCTAGATTCAGCAGTTGAAAATAAATTAAAAAAATCAAAAAGTAGAGAAACACCATAGTGCGTCTCTACTTATAAAGCATGATTCAATGCAACTTCTGATTTATAACAATGACTTATAGTGATTTATCTGTCACTAAAGTAATTTTGTTAATTCTAACTTTACACCCTGTTTCTGGTGAATTCTCCATCATGAAATAGACCTTATCTACTTTGTCCAATTTAACTTTTGTTAATGTGTTAATTGGAACCGTCAAAACAAATTTACCTTTAGAAACGGTGCTATTGATGTCTGTTCTTTCTTCATTTTTTTCATTCGAGCGAACACGAAATAGAACATTTTGTTTTTCGCCTAAATTTTCCATCTCTACAATAATGCTAGAATATTTGCTGATGTCTTCTGCTAAACCCTTCATCGAAGCTTGAGACATTGTACTCTTTGATTCAGAAGAAATCACCATCCCCGACCCATCATGGGTGATTTTTAGAGGTGCATCCGCACTCCAAGCATTAACAGATTCTGGTTTACTAAAATCACATAAAACTTTGTCAGGCACAGAACCTAACTCTGGATACCAATTTAATTTACCATTTCGCAAAGTCAAATCAGTCATTTGAGGTAGTTTTGCTGAATCAGGCAAAACAGCTTCAAATGAAAAAGGTGCTTGATCAATTGTCTTTTCAATAATTTTTTCAGTAGACCAATTGGGGGCTTCTTTATATCTATAAGAAACAGTAATTGGTGCTTTTTTCAAGTCATCTGGGTTAGCAACTTGCAAAGAGACATTGTTTTTGCCAGGCATTAAATGAGGTGCAGCCATTGCATTATGGGTAAAAATTGTTCTTAGGTAAAATTTATTTAATTTAGCATTACCGTTAATTGCAAAACGCAAAGAATATTCATGCAACCCAGTTGTCGGCTTGACAATTTCAGAGGCTAAATCTATCTTATATTGCTTTTCGCCAATTTCGCTTGATTTAAATACTGATTTTTCTTTGCCCTTTGGCGTTGTCACAAAAACTTCTATTGAATCTTCAGCATTAACCGTGGTTGCATTAAAATACAATTTACCTCCTGAAATATAAAAAGAAGTGCGAACGGGTACAACCAATGATTTGGCTTCTAACTTTTCTTGAAATTCTTTTTGTGATAAATCAGGTGAATAATTCACCCAACCATTAAAGTAATGACGGTAGGATCTAGAAGCACGCCCGAAATTTCGAATCAAATATGGCTCCCAAAATTTAAACAATTCAGCCGGGTTGCCATCATCACGCCCACCACAAGTATGGTGGGGAAACTTATCACTTTTACCTGTAGTGCCTGGCAAGGGATATTCATGCGGCCACCAAGAACGAACTATTTCTTCACCTGGGCGTAAAGAGTAATTTTTAACAGCCCAACCATTTCCTGTATCTGGTTTATAATTTAAAACTGTAATTTTTGCCTTAAAGGAATTTGCATCATCGCCACAACAAACCCAATTTGGAGCATTTCGACCTTCAGCTACGGCTGTAGTAATGAGTGAAGGGTCTTTCTCTAGCTCTTCAAAACTGGCTACATTTCTGTTTTCACCTCTTGTGAAAACATAAAAATTACTCATCGTATCAAAACCATGCCATTTACCATCGTAAAAAGCTTCGTAAAAAGTATGGCCTGGGTGTGAAACAACACGGCCTTTAATGCCAGCAGCTTCTAGCAAACCCACCATACAGGTTCCTTGAGAACCACACAAAGTATTACCAATAACATTAATCGTTTTTAATGGAATTCTACTTTCAGGAATATTTTGATAGTGATACACCATTTGGCGAAAAAAGTTAAACAAAGCAATTGCTTTATCTTCATCTTTCATTTCTGGCTTTATAACACCCTTAACGATAGACTCATAAGTTGAGGTGTCCACTGTTCTATCTGTTGTTACCCAAGGGGATTGAATCTCTTGAGCATTTAGCCCATTTAGAGAAAAACTAGCGACAATCGCTAATATACATAATAGACTTGTTTTCATTGTTTCTTCTTTCTAAAAAATGTTGGCAGGAGGGGTTACAAATATATGCTTCAGATGAATTGGCCGTAATTATCAAAAATTGCCTAAAATTGCAACTCAAAAAAACTTACCTAAAGTTGAGAAAGAAAAACTCTTTTGAATTTTTATTGAATAGGTAGCCAGACCTTCTCTGTCTGGTCCAAAATCTTAACTTTAGATGCACCAGACCGAGACTGTCTGGCTACCCACTCTATAACTCGCTGAAACGCCCTACTAGGTTTTACTACATTTTAACCTAGGACATTTTCACAATTACAAGTCATTGTTGTTATTGATCGTTGCAATATATTTATGATCCTGCAATAAATCAATAAATTCACCAATATCATCCCTCGGGGCTAGTGACATTTTATAATCACCTTGGTGTATTTTCCTATGAATTTCATTTACTAGTGAAAAGGTATTCGCCTGATCACTGATATGACAAAGAATCAAATGCTTCAATCTTTGACTTGCATAATTTCGGACCATTTGAGCAGCTTGCAGATTTGATAAATGCCCATACCCTCCCATAATTCTCGTTTTCAAGCTTTGTGGATAATGACATTCATTCAACAATTTAGGGTCGTAGTTAGATTCCAAAAACAATACATCTAAAGTGCTAATCATGGAATGCAAAATATTATGAGGCTGACCAGCGTCCGTAATCACTCCAAGCCTAAATTCTCCATCAGTTATCACATAATGCACACCTCCGGCACAATCATGTTTAGCTGGTACCGTTTGTACCACAAGAGATCCGACTTGAAAAGATTGGCCTGCCAAATAAGTTCTTAAATCTCTAATCTCGCCTATGCGTTGCGGTAAAACCGCGGCTGTTTTTTCTGTCATATATATGGGCGTGCCATATTTACGACTGATCACACCAGCTCCTGCAATATGATCGCAATGTTCATGGGAGACTAAAACTGCGTCAATTTGAGAAGGATGAATATCAATTTTTGATAATCGACTTTCATATTGTTTACCGGTTAAACCTGCTTCTACTATAATTCGAATGCCGTTTGATTCAATATAAAAACAATTTCCATTGCTTCCACTATTTAATGAGACTGTTTTCATTAATTTAACTTATCACCTTTCCTCATTTAAAAACTGCAATCGACCTTGGTGCTTTTCAATTAAAAAAGAAGCTTCGCTTAATGAAGTCTTTTTAAAAAACATAACAATAGCTGGTTTTACCTGCATTTCAGCACTTTGTAATAACTTAAAAGAGTCATCTCTGTTTAATTTTGTTATCATCATCAAAATTCGAATGGCACGATCCACCAATTTTTCATTACTAGCTCTTACATCTACCATTAAATTATCATACACCCGACCAGTTTGAATCATAATCGTTGTCGAAATCATATTTAAAACCAATTTAGTTGCTGAACCCGCCTTCATTCTAGTGGAACCCGTAACTACTTCTGCCCCAGTAGATAAATAAATCATATGGTCAACATGTTCAGGCTTAGGAACTTGGGAACAAGTTATAAAACATGTTAATATTTTTTTATTATTTTTTTTTGAAAACGCAAAGGCACCTAAAACATACGGCGTTGTGCCCCCTGCTGCTATACCAATTAAGATATCATTGTTATTGATTTCAAAATTCTTCAAAACTTCGTGGCTACCATTAAAATCATCCTCTTTTCCCTCACTACTTTTGCGCAAAGCCTCATCACCCCCCGCAATTATTCCAATAAAACGATTCGCTGGCATTTGAAAAGTGGGCGGTATTTCAGATGCATCTAGAACGCCCAATCGACCAGAAGTACCCGCACCAATATAAAAAATACGAGCACCTTTTTCAAACTCTGGAACAGCAAATTCTAAAAAAGTTTGTATTTGAGGTTTGGCATTTTGTATGGCATACAAAATTCTTTCGTCTTCTTTATGAATTAAATCAATACACTCTTTAATGTTTTTTTTATGCAATTGATGACTATTGCTATTTTGCAATTCAGTTTCAATATTGGAACGATCTTTAGGTAACATTTAAAAACTCACTTTTTGGTTAATTAGGGTAAACCCATGATCCACTAACAAATGAATGTTTACCGCCAGTAATACTTGGTATTGTAATTGGAATTTTATCCTGACTTAATGCACCTAAAATTGCAAAACAAGCTGCTTCTCGCACTTCAGCCGGCACACCCAATTCTTGACTAGCTTTTATTTTCCCTTTACATTTATTTTCCAATTCAACCATTAGGCATCGATTATTCGAACCTCCACCAGCAACAATAATCATTTCTGCAAAATTAATTTTTTGGGAAATTACTTCTGCAATAGCACTACAAACTGTTCTCAAAACATCTTCAGGGGGAATTTTTGTTGCTCTATTTAGAATTTCCTTTATACCATCATCATTTGTGCCAAGTGATTTTTTTCGCTCCGCCTGAGCACTTAATATATTTACAACAAAATGATATAGAGTTAAGTTTAACTTTCCTTTTAAGGCTAATCTACCGTCTTCATCAAATGGCTTATCAAAAAGTATTTTGCTTAATTGATTCAACAATAGATTGCAGGCACAAATATCCCCTCCTAAAACAACTAGTTTGGAATCTTTGGTCTGAATGAAAGTATAATTGCTAAAACCACCAAAATTTAATATTGCCGTGGGTTGCTTAATTTGATATAAAATTTGATCTGCAATCGGCGTAATCGGTGCACCTTCACCGCCACAAGCTAGATCCATACCTCGCAAATCGTAAACCACTGGTACTTCCAATTTTGAAGCTATAGGGTATGGGTTCATGAGTTGCAAACTTAGAGGTGGCTTGTGGTAAAGTGTTTGCCCGTGTACACAAATTAAATCAACTTTGTGTTTTTTTATTACTGAACTAATAGAAGTCGCATGAAAACTACCAAAATCTAAAGCAGTTTGCAAATAACTCGAAAGCTCAATTACCTGAGAATTGCTTATTTTTTGAAATTGTTCCCGAAAAGCTTCCAACCCAAAACTACCATGAGCTAAAATTTTTACTTTCATTTCAAAGCCATGACCATCGATTTGCATCAAACATACATCTAGACCATCCATACTTGTACCCGTCATACAACCCACAACTTTACGAAGCATTCGGAACAACTCCTTCTTGTAGTTGCTTTTCACTACCCGCAGGCAAAAAGGCAATCAGAAATGAAATTGAAGTGGCAAGAGTCATTTTCCAAGGAAAAGCCAATTTATTAAAGCTTTCTAAAACAGAAGATTGTGCATATACACTCTTAGGTAAATCATTCATTAAAGAAATAATTAAAAAACCTGTAAAAATGGCTACAACTACAGAAGTAGCATTTCCTCTTCTAGTAAACATGCCCACACAAAAGACAGCCAGTAAACCTGAATAGGCATAAATCATCACACTTAAAGCATAATCAATTAAATTTGATTTTTCATCTATCAATTTGAAACCAGAATACGAAGCAAAGCCACCTAAAAGAACACAAAAACCTATCATAGAATATTGTCCGATTCGCATCAATTCTGCATCATTTAATCGGGGAAATTTCCATTTTACAATATCATTTACAAAAGAAGAAGACATCGCATTCAAGCCTGAATTAATGCTTGATAAAGCCATTGCAATTAAACCAGCAATCATCATTCCTTTTAAACCTGCAGGCATTTCATATAATATAAAATGAATAAAAACTTCTTTTTCTGCCTGAAGTGGCAAAGGCACAATTTCACTTCCATTTGAAATCAGATCTGTTTTGCGATAAATGATAAATAGAAATAAACCCATCAATAAAAATAAGAACTGAATTGGTACTCCCATTAAAATTCCGTAGATGGAAGACTTTGTGCCTTCCTTTGCATTTTTACAAGTCATATATCTTTGCACTAAATCAAAATCAGTACCCATAGCGCCAACGGCCATTAAAGTATGCCCAACCAATATAGCCATAAAAGTATAACCTAATGTCCAATAATTCCCAACACCCGTTTGAATAAATGCCAATTTAGATTTACCATCATCACCACCTTTCGATAATATCTCAATAATTTTACTTGGTTCCAAGTTTACTCGGTTCCACAACACCAATACAGCTATTATGATCACAATAATGTATATGAATGCTTGTAAAACATCCGTCCAGATAACAGCTCTAACACCACCCAAATAGGTATAAATCAAACCGCCCATCATTAGAAAAAAGATGGAAAGCAAAACTCCATCAAATCTCTGTTCGCCTAAAACCAAATAAGATATTGCAAGCGCACCAATAAAAATGCGCGAACCACTCGCAAAAATACGACCGATTAAAAAGGCCGAACTGCCCGCTAAACCACTAACACCCTTAAATCGTATTTGCAAATAGCCGTACACTGTACTGGCTCCAGAACGATAAAGCACTGGAACAAATACAAAACCTACTATACAAACACCTATGATATATGCTAAATTTGCCGCAAAATAGCTAAGATCTCCTCTAAACGATGATTGAGGCGCACTTACAAAAGTTGCTGCAGATTGGGCTGTAGCCATAAAAGAAATAGCTGCTGCCCAAGCCGGGATTTGCCCCGCTGCTTTAAAATACTCGTCAGTAGTTGATTGCTTTTTATTAGTTAAAAAACCGCCAATTATTGAAATTAAAAAATAAATGCCTATGGCTAACCAATCGTATATTGAAAAGGAAGATATATGGCTCGGCAAAGGGAGGTTTCTCCTGACTAACAATTCACCACTATAGCTAGTGGAAGCTAATTTTTACTCTACGATATCTGGCGTATTGTAGTAGATTTGTTCCAATTTGTCATAAAAATTCACTCTATAAAACCAATTTTATTGTTGATTTTAGTAATTTTTTACGAGTGAAGATTTTTAAAAATATCGCTGAAAAAGCCAAATTTTTGATTTAATTAGAAGCCATAAACCATTGTAATCAAATAGCTTACAAATGATAGCTAACAAATTTAATACTAACTTCATCGGAACCCAATCAAAAATTTGAAATTATGCATTTTTAGTGCATAATATAAATTAAATATGCATTCCAAATGCAACCTTTAATTGATGAGCTAAAATGTTTCCCCTCCAAAAATCATGGCAAAAAGCCCTGAAGCAGTTCCCCTGTATATTGATTACAGGCCCAAAACACCCAGAAAAAGCTGACTTCGTAAGAGATTTTGCAGGAAATAAATATCAAGTCATCAACTTAGAAGACCCCGAGGTGCGAGCAAAAGCTGACAAATCACCGGAAAGTATCTTTTCAAAAGATTCTGGCTTTTATTTAATAGAAGAAGTTCAACATTCTCCGCAAATCACCGAAGTGGTTAAAAACAAAATATTTCAAAACCCTGATCAAATGGGGCGTTTTATTTTTACATCTTCTTTTTCGTTAAAAATGCTAAATTTTGTAACCGACCATTTATCGGGGCTTATGGCAATATTGCATTTTGTGCCTACCTGTTGGAATAGCACTTCAGAAAATACCCTAAGCCCCATTGATTGTAAAATAAAAAGCATTCAACCAAAAAAAGAAAGCGAATTGTTTGATTTACTGAGATTAGGCTATAGCAACACAGTGGAAGGCAAAAAGGATCGCTATTACAGCAATTGGCTTCAGACCTATATGGAAAGAGACTTACCTAGAATAAGAAATATCGAAAATATTTCTGACTTCCAATATTTTCTAAAAAAACTAACAGACTATAACGCTGGCCCATTAAACATGGCCGAATTAGCGCGCTCTCTTGGCTTATCTTTAAATACAGTGAAAGCTTGGGTATCAGTTTTACAAGATTCGTTTGTAATCACATTGGTAAGGCCATTTAGAAAAAATTATGGAATTCGATTAAAAAAAACTCCCAATATTTATTTTCAAGACCCTGGCCTTATCGCCTATTTATGCGAAATTTCAGACAACAAGTCACTTAAAAAAAATCAAAAACTAATTGGTATGATGACTTCTTTAGTGGTTAACGAACTTTATCGTTGGTACCACCATTCAGAAAGCCAACCGCCTGTTTATTTATGGAACCCGAGTGATGAAGAAAATTCTGTGCTGATTTTAGAAACTGTCAAAAAAGTATATTTGTTTGATGTAAGCATTAAGGCAAAGCAAAACTTAAGTGAATTCTCATTCTATCAGCATTTAAGAAACATTTATGGCGAAAATGTAATTATATACAATCTTCACCTTGAAAGTGCCGCTCAAACGATTGATAAAAATATCCATTCCATACCACTTTCCTGGTTAGAAACTTGGTGAAAAAATGAAGTTAAATTTTTATGGCGCAGCTGGCAATGTCACCGGTTCAAGTTATGTCATAGAACACAATACTTCAAGACTTCTAATAGATTGTGGGTTATATCAAGAAAGGCAATTTCAAGAAAGAAACTGGAACCCTTTTCCTTTTAATGCAAAATCAATTACTGCGGTTTTACTGACCCATGGGCATTTAGACCATTGTGGGTTGTTACCTAAATTATTCAAAGAAGGTTTTACGGGCAAAATATATAGCACAAAAGCAACCTTGCAAATTGCCCAAATTATCTTGAACGATTCAGCAAAAATCCAAGAGGAAGATGCTATAGCCAAAATCAAAAGACACAAAAAAGAAAATCGAACAAGTAAATATACACCACAGGCTTTATATACCAGAAATGATGTTGAAAATGCATTTAAGCATACTAAAGCGATTGAATATCAAGAGGTCTTTCAAATCTCACCCGATTTTCAAGTTCAATACATAAATTCTGGCCATATTATTGGTTCAGCAGCTATCAAAATAACAAATAACGATACCCAAAAGAGCATTTTATTTAGCGGAGATATCGGCAGATATAAAAAACCGATTTTACAAGACCCTGACAATATACCCGAAGTTGACTATATTGTTACCGAATCAACCTATGGTAATAAAGAACACCTAGAAAATAATGTTTGCAAAGATTTAAAGAAAATTTTAAACGAAGGTGTAACGAGAGGTGGCAAAATCATCATTCCTAGTTTTGCCATAGAAAGAGCACAAGAACTTTTATATCACATATTTTGTTTAATCCGCAATAAAGATATCCCCTCTATTCCCATTTTTATTGATAGCCCCATGGCAGCTAAAGCAATTGAAGTATTTGAGGAAAACAAACATTTATACGACAAAGCAATGATGGAGTTATTTTACAAAAATCTTTCCCCTTTTAGATTTAAAGAACTAGAGATTTTATCAAGCAGAGAAGAGTCAAAAAAATTAAATGGTTTAAAAGGGACAGCCGTTATTATTGCAGGTTCTGGCATGTGCACAGGCGGCAGAATTAAATACCATTTATCTAAAAACATTGGTGACCCAAATGCAACCATTGTATTTGTAGGGTACCAAGCAAATGGCACTTTAGGGCGTCACATTTTGGAAGGCGACAAGGAAGTTCGTATTCAAGGTATTTTCTATAAAGTAATGGCTAAAGTAACAAAATTAAACGGTCTTAGCGCGCATGCTGATCGTTCCGAAATTATTGATTGGTTAAAAACTACACCTAAATCACCAAAAACTATTTTCATTACCCATGGGGAAGAAAATTCATCAAAAGCGTTAGAAGAAGTAATTACTAAAAATCTAAATTGGAAAACAACTATTCCTAAATACAACGAATCTTTTATACTTGAATAATAAAAACACAATCTAAACGATAATTACTGGGAAAAGAAACGCCTTCTTAAAATCGAAGGCATTCAAATGCATTGTGACTTAAAATAATATTCATCTGGTTTAAATTTAGTTAGCGATTCCCTTTTTTAACTGGTGCTGCTGGTTTTGCCCCTGGCTTAGCAGCTGGTTTTGGTGCTGGTTTGGCAGTTGGCTTTGCCGCAGGTTTCGCTGCTGGTTTGGCGGCTAACTTTGCTTTAGCTGCTTGTTCAGCTGCCTTTTGAAGTCTTTCGTTTTCTTTTGCTTCGGCAGCTAATTTTTCAGCTTCTCTTCTATTTTCTTCTTCCTGTCTTGCTTGAAGAGCACGACTTTTTTCTTCCTCAACAGTGTTATTTAGTCGATTAATAATCATTTCTAAAGTTCTGATTCTTTTGTCAATGTTGGCTATGTTAGAGGAAAGTGTTTCTATGCGAGACAAATTTTCATTTACAGAATTTTCTGATGCCACTAGTTTACTTTTTAAAATATCAGTTTGCTTTTTTGTATTCACATAAGCAAATACACCAACCCCAATGATTGCAATTAAAAGAACAATACCAAAAATTTTAAACTGCTTTTCCATAAAACACCTCTAATCCTTTACAAAAACAATTTTAAGAAGGCTAAAAATCATACTTGTAACAACAATAAATAATAGTGAATTATTAGAGCGTTAACAAAATTAAAGCCAATTAAAAGGATAGTACATTCTTTTTAAAGAAAACTCATTAGCGAAACCGTATAAAAAAATGAAATTCGAATACTTTTATGAATTTAAAAGCCAAAAATGCAATTATTACTGTTTATTCGTTAGGCAAATCTTTCTTTTTTTCGATAGGCTTTTCTGGCTCAAGTTTAAACGCATCGCTGCCCGTTGCTAAGGTAACACTAACAGTTTTAGTATCTTTCCCACGAAGAATTTCAATCGATACAGTTTTACCAGATTCAAATCTTCCTAAAATTTGCTCCAAACGAAACATACTTTCCACCTTAATGTTTTCAATACTAACTATTATGTCGCCTGAAATTAAACCTGCTTTTTCAGATGGAGAATCTGGAAAAACCAAATCGATAATTACAATTTTCGAATCTTTTCTATCTACTCTAGGGTGAATGCCAATTTTACCAATCTGTATATCAATATTATTTTTTAAAGTGTCTAATATGTCAGTAATATCCGCCAAAGGGATAACAAAACCAATTCCGCTGTCATACCATTCTGCACCTGCCAAAAGTTCTGCACTAACGGGTGATAATGGCGTACACACTCCTATGATGCGCCCTTCCACATCCATCAATGCCCCACCATAATTAGCAGGGCTAATATTCGCATCTGTCTGAATAGCTTTACCAAAGATACGATTTTTACCACTAATTAAGCCTAATGAAATTGAGTTTTCTACCCCTCCGAAACCAACACCTACAGAAATAGCCCATTGCCCAACCTTAACATTTTTCGCGCTGATAAATTCGGGAACTTTTAGCACTTCATCGTTTAAATTAATTTTTAAAACACAAATTTTTCGAGTGAAATCACGCCCTAATAATTGTGCTTTATACTTTTTTCCGTTCTTTAGTGTTACCGTAATAATTTTTGGCTTATTAATAAAATTAAAAGTACTAGTTACAATATGACCTTCTTTATCAAGAATGATTCCTGTTGTCGGCCCCTCCCCAGGTTTACTAAACCCTTGCACAGAACTTTTCACTTTTCCATCACCCTTTATTGCTGAATCCAATATTCCGCCAAACCCCTCGATTGTAACTATTGATTCAGATACTTTTTCTTCAGCTTCACGAATCACTTTGGGCAATACAATCAAGCCTCCTAACTCATCATTTGCAATGATTCCATCAAAAGAAATAACCGTCATCAATATAAAAAAGACTATTTTTAATATCTGACTCATTTCATAAATTTGAAGCAATCTATTTATTCTCATCATCATCCTCAACCTCAAGCTCAAGATTTGTAGGTATAATATCCACTTTATAAAAATCTTCTTTTCTTTTTATTAATACCTGAACTTTAACATTTGCTTCTAATTCTTTCACCGCTTTATCAAAATCACCACAATTAAATATTTTTTTATCGGCAATAGAAACAATTAAATCGTCTTTTTTAAGCCCTGCTAAAAAACCAGGCGAGCCTAAATCGACTCTATCAATAAAAGCCGGGGCTTTATTCCCACCTATTTTGAAAAGCTGTATTCCCAAATATACTACTGCCGTCTGCTTGACCTTTACATCTTCCGATTGTAGTAAAAATTCAGCCAACGAAGCAATCGGTATCGCATAATTGATTCTAGTATTCGTCCCTTTATCCTCCAAGACTTTACCAATCATTCCAATCAAATTGCCATCAATTCCTACAAGGGCACCACCTTGTGAACCAGGGTTACCTGTAATAGCATCAATTAATATCGCTTGCCCCTCAAAATCTATCTCTTGTGAACGACGCTTCACTGCTAATTCCGTTTTCATGGAAATAACACCCAAATTAACAGACAATTCCTCGGTACCATCAGCTACCTTAAATGGGTTTGCAACTGCTAAAACCCAATCGCCTTTTTTACACTCAATGGATAAATTAAAATTAAAAAAATTTGGCGTTTCCGCATTAACCTTTAACAATGCTAACTGTTTACTGCGATCTCGCTTTAACACACTGGCCGTATATACTTTTCCATCTGATAAAGTTACTCGTAAAGCCTTGCTACTTAAAAACATACCCGTAGTCGTTAAAATTTGCCCATCTGAAGAAACTATAATTCCAGATGCATACCCATGCTCCTCCCCAATAGCACCACCATAAATTTTAACCGTTCTCTTTTGGGCATTTTCAATTGCTTGATGAAATATATTATCTTCACTGGCTACACCTAACATTTCAATGTAAAGTAGAAAAAATAATAAAAGGAAAATTTTCATTATTCCTCCAGTACAATTTGAGAAATTTGAATTTGCCGCATCTTTTTTTCTTCTAGGCCATAAACCAGCTTGATATCCGTAGGGAATAAACAATCGCCAAATTTTTGAAAACTATTTAAATTCTCTCCATAATCTGTAGAAAAGTTATCATGAGAATAGCTCATTTTGAGCAACTGAGAAGAAAAACTCATATCCTTATCCAAAATATTTACCCATAAATTCCAATTAGTTTGTTCCGTTTCAGAAAATAAAATTTTATAGGCTCGATTGTTGTTTGCTTTATCACCCCCCAACAAAAGAATTTTCACATAATCTTCTTTCATGGCTTGAAGTAATAATGAGTACCCATAAAAAAAACTGATTTTTTCAAAAAGCATCATAAAGGCTTCTTTGTCCTCGTTAATTTGGGAATCAATAATTTTATGAGCAAAACAATTTAATAAATATTTTTTGTTCTTGTCAATTTTATTTGAAATTTCCAAGATTTGGCTTTCTTTACCCTTATATGTAAAAATGATTTCTTCAGGCTCCTCATTTTCAATTAAAATTTTAGCCTTATAAGTAATAGATTTGTATTTTTTATCTAAAGGGTTTGTTAAAAATCTAAATTCTTTAAATATACGATTGGCTTCCCTTTGATTCAATTTTTGATCTCTAATTTTACCCATTTCACCCCATATATTTGGCCTTTCATTCGCGGGTTTAACTTTTTTATCTTGTTGCTCTTCTCGCGATTCATAAGGCAATGGCGATAACCTAACCCAAAAAGAGGATATTTCATTATTTACATTTTTGAATTTAATGTTCACCGGCCAATTTTCTGGGTAAGTCGCTATTAAACTAGTGAATTGATTAGCTGTTAAAATTTTTACACCATCAAACTCAAGTAGCACATCGCCTAAACTCATACCGCCTTTTGATAAAACCGAATTAGAATTAATTTTAGAACAAACTACTCCATCACTTTTATCAGTAAACACAGCATTCAATGTACCATGAACACAAACTTTAGTTGCTAACAAATCAGGTATAAAGGTAATAACTTGTTCCATAGAAATAGCATACCCTAAACCAACATTAACCCGCCCTCGTTCTTCAAATGACCCACGACCATTGATACCAATAACGGTTCCGAAATCGGAAAACAAAGGACCACCTGAATTTCCTGGATTTATACTTGAATCTATTTGAATACAATTTCCATATACTAATAAATTTCCTTGACCCTCTTGATATCGCTTAATCCCGCTCACAATACCATAAGTTACAGTAGGAGTATAATCCTCTGCTAATAAAAAAGGATTCCCCAAAACTAAAGCGAAATCACCAACTTTTACTTTGTTTGAATCACCTAGTGGCGAACTATAAAATTCATCTTTACCTGATAATTTAACAATGGCCAAATCACCACCAGGGTCAATTCCAAGTGTTTCTAAGGGGTACAATTTACCATCGGAAATACCGCCAAAACCATTTAAACCAAATGCTTGCACCACATGGAAATTAGTCAAAGCGTAGCCACTTTTATGAAACAAAACCCCTGAACCACCCCCGCCACCTTGATCTTGCCCAAATACACAAACCACAGAAGGGGAAATTTTTTCGATAACCTTAATTCTCTTCTCTTCGATATTTCGTACTTTGGTAATAGAAGATTCTTGACCAAATAAAGTTACTGATAAAAAATATAATAGAGTTAAAAGAAAACAAAACAGCAATCTCATCTTAAACTCCGAATCCGCTGACGAAAATTAAGATAGCTTGTCAAAACCGCCCCCAATGAATCATTCGTCGAAATTAATATGTTATCATAATCATAGGTCGAGCAAATCTTGCTGATTTTATCATTATGTTCTTTCACAACCTGCAAATACGAATTGCGAAGTGATAGTGCGTCAGACTGTATAACATCTGAAGACTCCATGCCCTTAAACAAACAATTTTCATTAAGCGAAAACTGCAATTCATCTTCATGCATAACCTGAAAAATAATTACTTCGTGACCACAATACCTAAAATGCTTCAAGGCACTTACAAAGTTTTCAATCTTTACAAATAAATCAGATATCAATACGACAACCCCTTTTTTACGAAAACTTTCTGCTAAAAAATGCATCGGAGTATTTAAATCTGTTTGCGAACTAGCCGTTAACTTACCTAATTCAAAAAAAAGATGTTGCAGATGACTAGGGTTTGAGCTTGAATTAATATTTGAAATTATTTTATTATCAAAAGCAGTTAGCCCTACTCCATCCCCTTGCTTATTCATTAACAACATCAAGACAGCTGCAATTGTACAAGCATATTGAAATTTACTAATGCCTTTGCCATCTATCCCACTATACCCCATTGAATTACTGGTATCTAAAACTATATGACAAGCCAAATTAGTTTCTTCTTCATACTGTTTTACGAACAACTTATCTGACCGCCCCCATATCTTCCAATCTAATCTTTTAATTTCATCGCCAGGAACATACTCCCTATGCCCAGCAAATTCAACCGAATTGCCTAAATAGGGGCTACGATGAATACCATTCAAATAGCCTTCAACAATTTTACGAGCACGCAATTCTAAATTCGCAACCTTGTTAAAAACCTTCGGGTCTAAAAACAAATATTCCTTTAATGGCTTCATGAAAAACCTTTAAATAAGCGCCTTTTCCGCATTAATAACAACATCATTATCCTCAATATCTGAAATTGATTCTAATATCCTAGAAATGACAATATCGGTTGTTATTCCATCCGATTCAGCATTAAAATTTGTAATAAGTCGGTGCCGCAAAACGGGGTGAACTACCGATTTTATATCTGCAATAGTCACATAAAATCGACCCGCTAGTCCCGCTTGTGCTTTTGCACCTAATAATAAATTTTGAACTGCCCGAGGGCCAGCTCCCCAACTTAACCAATCCTTAATATATGGCAAATCTGTCTCATCAATTCTAGTTGCACGAACCAATTTTAAAGCATATTTAATTACCGAAGGCGCAACAGGAATTTTTCTGATAATCTTTTGAAAGGCATAAATGTCTTTGGCTGTTAAAGCTGTTTCAATGACCGGATGATGATCAGAAGTTGTTGCCTGTGCAATTCGAAACTCCTCCTCAAAACTTGGGTATTTAACAAAAACCTTAAACATAAATCGATCTTGTTGAGCCTCAGGCAATGGGTATGTACCTTCTTGTTCAATTGGGTTTTGGGTTGCTAATACAAAAAACGGGTCTGGCAATTCATGTTTTGTTCCATTTACAGTTACTTGTCTTTCTTGCATCGCTTCTAATAATGCCGATTGGGTTTTAGGTGGTGTACGATTGATTTCGTCAGCCAAAATAATATTAGAAAATACAGGGCCATTGATAAAGCGAAATACTCTTTCCCCCGTTGTCTTATTTTCTTGAACCACTTCGGTACCCGTAATATCGGCAGGCATTAAATCAGGTGTAAACTGAATTCGATTAAAACTTAACTGCAATGTCTTTGCTAAGGAACTAATCATCAAAGTTTTTGCAAGCCCCGGAACCCCTTCTAGTATACAGTGGCCTTTAGAGAAAATGGCAAGCAATAATTGATGAATAACTTCATCCTGACCGACAATTACTTTTTCTAACTCTTTTCTTACATTCTTATAACCATTTTTCAAGGCTTCAATTGTATTTAAATCATCGGCTTGAATTGAATCAATTTGATCAGTCATTTTTTCTCCTCTTGAACACAATCATTTTTTTATAAATCTTGCACTTCCCCATACACCTAAATCACCAACATCTAAATTTAACCCTGGCTCAATAATTAAAGATATTTCTTTGCTTTCAACTGGCAAATCAATAATTATTGTTTTTACTCCACTTAAAGAACTTAAACTCTCATTTAAAAACTGTTTCTTATCAACAAGTATTTTAAAAATACAACCTGATCTATTAACAACACAGTCGTCAATTCCATAATCACTAATAAATTGAACAGAACCTTTTGGTATCAAAAACTTTAATTGACAAGTTGAATGCATACCAATCCCATTTTGGTACGACTTACCAGCTATAAACATCGGTTTCTTCCAAATATTTTGATTCTTCTCCCAATTTTTCAAATAACTAATCAAAAAACCCTTGCTGCTTTCTTCAATTGGTTCTAAGTTTGACAAAAAAACAACTTTGTGATTATTAAAAACAATTCGATGAATATTAGTAGAAGAAATTTTTAATAACTCCTTATCTTCACTAAGATACGCTTTGCAAATACCCTCTGCATCCAGCGACAAAAAATCAAATCGAAACCTTGAACCATCAATACATGTGATTTCATAATTATAATCTTGCTCATTCGAGACCGATGCAAAAAGAATACCTATTACTTTATCCAAAGATATCGTTTTATCTTGACCGTCCCAATGTAGCTTAATTTTATCCTTATCTATATCACCAATAACGGCTTCAATTGAAATTAATTTGTCCTCTTTTAAAACAAAAATTAAATCTGATTTTCTCTGAGTCGATAAAAAATGCTTTTTCCAAATCACGCTATTTTCATTTGATAAATTTTTAAACAAAACACCATTCACGAGATCGCAACTGGTTTTTAATTCAATTTCCAACATTTTATAAGCAAACACATTATTTGTAAGGATTAAATCGCTAGTGTAAATCATACTTCCATTATTTAGTAATAAAATTGGAAGCAGACCTATTTCCGTCTTATCTTTAATTAAAATTTCCTGTGCATCCTCTGTTTTATACACAACACCAGATTGCAAAATAATATTTGAATTCTTAATTTCTTTAATATCTTCTTGAATCGTTTCTTTGTTCAACAAAATTAATTTAGGAGCATTCTCCTCACAATGCACTAATAGCGACGCAAAAACAAATAAAATAATCAAAATTTTAGTCTTCATTTTTTTGCAAACCTTTATAATACTGCTCAATTAATTCTCGATAGCGTTCAGGGAATTTTTCTTTTAAAGCATTCATGATTTTCTCTCGCTCCTTATCCCTCTCCTTACCCCATTCCTCATCTCTATTGCCTCTATTGATTCTCTTCAGTTGACCTATTTTACTTTCACCTTCAGGAGCATTCGATTCTTCTGCTGGATTGCTTGGCTCACCGTCACCGCCTTGACCCGATTTATTTTTCGATTTATTCTTATTTCTTTGATTTTGTTCATCCTGCTCTGATTCCTTAATTAACTTATCTAAAATCGCAATAACTTTCTCTTGATTATCTATTGCAGGTTTTTCAGTATCATTCATTTTAAGTTTTCTTTTAGAATACTCCATTCGCTCTTCCACATCAGACAACGAACCTTCCTCAAACATTTCAATTTTGTTTAATAATTGATAGGCACCAACTAGCATTCGTTCTGGCGCATTGGGGAAGCGCTTTTCAAAGGTTTCTAATATTGCCTTTGACTTAACTCTTTTGAATTGATAGTAATAACATACTGCTAGAAGAAAAAAGGCATCCGCTTGATGTGTAGTATAATTCAAATTATCTTTTAAAAAATCATTCAGTATTTCTTCAGCTGTTTCATAGTTCTCTAAAATAATTTTAACTCTTGCTAAATAGTAAAGCTGATAGGCCTTTAAATATAAATTATTCTGTGGTTCGATTTTATCAAAATATTTTTCAGCAGTACTCATTTTTTCGGTACTAAAAGCAAATAATCCACTTGCATAATCCTTATTTAAAAATACAAGCGTATTCATAATTAATTCAGAATAATCTTTTGAAGACTCTGCTCTTTTATATTCACTTATTATAGACTCTTTGATTGAATTCGAAATCGCAGATTCTTGAATAAACTTCATATATTCATTAACAATTAACAATTCATCTTTACTTTCGACATACAATTTTCGATTAAAAATTAATTCTTGAATTTTTTGTATTTCAAGTTGTGCATTTGTAGCCGAAATAGTTTGCGGATATTTTTCCATCACATCTTTAAACCTATCGATAATTGAAAGTAAAAACTTGTATGTGTTTTCCTGTGTTTTATAGTCTAACTTAATACTGCGAAATTCATGCAAAGCTTTAATTGAAATTTCTCCTTCCAATTTGCTTTTAATATTCTGAATTTTATTTAAATTCAATTGTATATTCTTAATCGCTGTGCTTGAATAAAACTTTTGAAAGGTTTCAATTTGTTCATAAGCAATTTCCCATTTTTTCTCGTTATACAATTTCTCAATACTATTAAAATCTCGCTCTGCTATTGTTTGCCGAAGCGCTAGATTAGAGCTAATATTTTCTTCTATACTTCTAACCCATTTTTCATTCAACTCGGCAATGACTTTTGATATCATTTCAATATTTGGTAGGCCAATTTTATTATCATAGGAAATTATATTAAAATCTTTGTTGATATCTTCATATTTATCTTTCATTGTTTGCAACACTCTAATTTCTTTACTATCCATTTTTGCAAAAGAATATATGGGGCAAAGAATGTTAGGGTGACCTTGCATAACGGAATGAATTCCATCAATAACTAATATACCTGTGACACTTTTATCAGCCCATTTTGCTACCACCGAACCAATTACCGCACCTTCTAAATTACCCGTAATATAGTTTCTGCTTTTATGAACTAAATAATTGGATTGAACGAGTGCTGAAACATCCAAAAATATTTTTTTGATTTGGCCGATTCCATTTAGCTCCTTAAACCCTTCTATAATGACTAATACAAATTTTTCAGATGAAACAATTTTAATCAACTCGTCTTCTAATGGCCTACCTTCTGAATCATAAGAAAACAAATAATACACGGGAGTAGATCGGTCAGCCGGTAAATTTTTGGGGGAAATTACTCTAAATGAAAAGCCATCACTTGTTTGTTCGGTTTTTGTTTGAATTAAAACCGAATTGTTGCCAAATAAGTCTAGGCTTAAAAAACAAAATAAAACGAGATATTGTAAAAAACAAAATCTAGTTGACCTGAATAGATTTTTATAAATTTGATTACTCATTTTTTCTTTCATTAATTTTTTTTGTTATGTCCAAAACTTGTAATTGCCTTTCATAAATTTTATTTAATGTCTTTTTCGCATCAGACGCATCCAAAGATTTAGAATCACTTGAATATAACTTTGTCATTTGGTTAATTCTTGTTTGCAGTTTGCGCAATAACTTTAATTCCGCTGACTTTGAAATCAATTGATTTTTTTCATTATTCTGACCAGCCCCTTCCTTACCTTCTTGCGCTTCCTTTTTTGCCTCCTCACGGGCCTTTTGCAAAGAATCGACTAATTCTTCTAGCGACAATATTATATCACCAATCAATAATTGATTTACTAGACCAGTATTCTCGATTTTAAAATAATTTGAAACTTCTACCATATCGCCTTTAATTTGATTCACTATATCTGGAAACACAATAGTTGAAGCATCTTCAAGTAAAATATCTTCAACTCGAATTACCAACTCCTTTACCTCCAATTGTTCTTGCATTAAATTAATACATTTAACTTTTTCATTTCGCGTCCACTCATTTTTAATCCTTAGATTATCAAGTTGTAAACATTGTTCTCTGATTTTTTTCTCTAAATTTAAAATTTCAACAAATCTACTAGCTAAATTTGCTAATTTTTCTTCTTTCTCTTCTTTACGAAGTTGGGCTAAAGTTTTCTCAATTTCAGCTTTCATTTTTTTCAGCTCTTCAATACTCTTTTGCTGATTTTCTTTGGCCTTAGCTGATTTTTTCTCATTTAAATTTTTGGTAGATTCCTCCATATATTTTTTTGCTTTTTCAATGGGGGTATTGGCTTTTGCTTTTTTAGAATCATCTTTTTGACTGTCTCCAGATTGTTCAGATGACTCAGATTTCTCACCTTCTTCATTTTGGCCTTCGCTTCCTTTTTCTTTATCTTTATCTGGAGCGTTACCATCAGAAGATTCAATAGGCTCATTCCCTTGTTTTTCTCCAGATTTTCCTTTTTCTCCTTCAATATCTTCAAGATCAGCTTTAACTTTTTCTTGCTCTTTAGCAATTTCATTCGAGTAATCTTCCGGTAACGACAATATACGACCTCTCTCGTTTTTCAAATCTTCTAATGTTTTTATCAAAGCATCAATTGCATCTTTTTGAGATTTTTCACTAGAAAATGGTTTACCATCAATGATACTTTTTTCTGCACTATTAAAAGAACCATGCGCCTGACGCAATGTATCTAAACTTGGCTCCATATTAGAGTTTTTAACATCCGTGTTTTTTTCTTCCTTGATAATAGGTTTATCTTCAGGCGGAATCTCCTTATTTATTTTAGCATCTAAGGGGAAACCAGCCAAAGTTTCAAAAATCACTTCAACTGTATTTTTATGCCTTTCAAGATTCTTAGCTATACCAGATAAATGGTTCAAACCTTTAACTCTATTTTCAACGGTATTTTTTAAAGTAGCCTGACTCAATTTAATTAATTCTTCCAATTTCAAAATAATCTGTGCGTATTTTTCAGCTGCTGCATCCTTATTTTCAATCTTTTCCGTTTCGCTAACAATTCTGAATTCATCCTTAATTAATTTCTCGACTCTTCGTTTCATTTTCTCAAGTTTATTTATTTCATCCTTGTTAGTGTAATCTAAATTCGTTAAGGAATTCAAAATACCAAATAAGTCATCCAAAATTTTTTGTTGTTGATCGATTGATTTCTGCAACTCATTTTCTTTTAAATGCTTAATGCTACTTTCAACTTTTAATTGCACTAATGTTTCTTTCGATTTTTGAAAAGCAAGAAGCAAAAACTTGGCATTTTCTGGCTCTTTGACTTTTAATAATTCTGATAACAATAAGAATTTTTCATCTAACTTAATTATTAACTGTTGAATTCTTTCTTGTTGTATAATTAATGGCGAGCTTTCTACCTCATCTGCAATAATATTAATAAACAACATAACTTCCATAAAACATAAAAGCAGAAATTTAAAGTTACTCATCAAAAACTCCTTTTATATTTTCTTTTTTATTGTTCTCCGTCTTATCAATTAAATTTTTTTGTTCCTTTATGATTTCTTTCAACATTCCAACTGTTTCATAATAACCTTCCCACTTTTTCATATCTTTTAAGATTTTGTTATATTCCACAATTATATTTGCTTGCGATTTAAACAAATCACCCAATGCCTTTATTTTACCATTTTTATCTGCATTAATGCGAGCACTTAAAGCATATTGCATAGCAACTGGAATAAGTGATTGATTGATTTCACTCAATGGATTCATAATTTTATTTTTAATTCTCAATTTATTAGCATCGTTCTCATCTTTGATTTGGTTCACTTCTAAATCATTAATGATATAGGCAAATCGACTTACTATGGTTGCATTTTTTTGTTCAATAAATTTTTGTTTTTTCTCAATAATATTTAATTCTCTTATATGATTACTATCCATATCATTAGTCTTTTTCAAACCATCCATAATGCTCGCCGTTGAAATTTGACAATCCTCCATTTCTTTAATGGTTTTCTCCACTTCAACTATCAAAGCCTGCTCTTTACTCAAAATATATTTTTCAAAATCTTCTTCGCTGACAACTGCAAACCTTGTCACATTTGATCTGCTAAACGAAACAGTATTTCGTACTAAGAAATCATTTACTTCTAAATACAACAACAAATGCTGACCAACCTTCAAAGAATAATTTGACAATGAAAGTTTATAACTACCGCTTTTTTCCTTTTCTACTTCCGTATTATGAACGAAAAGATTTTCACTAGCAACCTCATTATTGCTTTCATCCTTATTCACTGAGAACAAATGCAAACCAACCTTTGCTAAACCATAATCATCTTTTGCATTCCATAGACAAGGGGCTTGAGCATTTAAGGTTATAAATTCACTATGGTATCTCCATTTAGTATTAATTTCTGGCAATTTATCCCCACTTACTACAAGTGAAAAACTAGAGCCAGGTTTTTTGGTTATATTGTCCTCATCAAAAACATTAATTTCATAAGTTCCAGATTTAACTTGATCACTCTCCATAACGGCACTAAACAGTTTTGCATTTAGTTTTGAATTTTTTATTATCAATTCGGTATTATTATAAAGAATTTCAACTCGCGTTAAGTTTTTAGAAGATACCCCTGAAATAGAAATCTTACTGTTTTCTAAAACCAACCAAGAGGATTGGTTTTCATCCAATGTATATTCAGGTAAACCGGTATAATCTGGCGGAATACAAATAAATTTTACAGATTGAATTTCGGGTTTTTTAATTGTAATTATTTGAATCAGATCACTTTCATCATCTCCGCCATACACTACAAAAGATAAATTTTTATTTATTTTGTCGAAACGATAATTATATTCATTAGCACCAACTAAATTTGCATTTGCATATGAATAATATTGATCCTTAAAAATTTTAATTTTAACAATGCTTGGTATATACCCAGAAGAATCAGCTCGTATCAATAAATCATAAGAATCACCTTCAGGCACATAAATTTTATTGCCTATCTTAATATCTTCAATTTTTAAAATAGTTTTTCTAGGCCATTTTGTATTTTGCAAATAAACATTTCTTTCTAACCAAATAGAAAACTCGCTTGGAAAATTATAAACAAACAACCCAAACAACAGAGCAGAAAAACTTCCGCACACAAATAGCTTAGATTTGAATTTATTATTAATAAGTTCTTTAATATTAACGGTTGCAGTTGCTTGTATACACTGGTCAATTGTTGCATCAACTAAACGCTTAGAATACCCATACACTTCAGGTTGATCCATATTAGCAAACTGGTAGCCGGAAGAAATTATTTGACCTAGCTCAGGTCTTCTCTTTTCTATGGCCAAACATAAATACTCATCTGAAATGCTCGTTAGCAAAGGTGATATTAAATTCTTATAGAAGATATATGCTAAATAAAAACACCCTAGCACCAGACAAATCAATCGCTGTATCCAGTCAAATAAAAATACTCTATCCAAAAACAAATTCAAAAAAAAGACCAAAGCTGTTGCAACAACAATGTAACACAAGCCAGTTATAAGATACCAAATTCTTATTGAATTCTTTAATTTAGAAAGCAATAAATGTAATTGATCCAAACTATTCATACATCTCTTTTCATAATAACTTATACTTTTTTCTAACAATCCATTCAAGTGTCAAAAGACTTAATATTAAAATAAAAACTCTGCTGGAGTCCCACAAACTATCCGGAGGTAAATTTAAAACAACGGTTTCCTTCAAATTCGGGAAATCATTGGCAAGATTACCAATTTCAGATAAAAAATAAAATTTACCTCCCGTAGCATCACACACCTTTTTAAGCCCCAGATAATTCAATTCTGTATTTTCAAATTCAACTTTTGAATGTTCAACCGTAAATTTTCTTTCTAATTTAAAATTTAATTGTTCAGGGTCATCTATTATTAAATTTAAATGGCCTGGTACTTCGGCTTTAATTTCCCCTTCAAAATAGTTTTTTCTATTTACTTCTTGCGTAAGAAAAAAATCCCCTACTAGATTTGCTCCTTTAAAAATTTTTCCCGTAATCTTTTCAGGTACTTTTAATAAACCTGCTTCATCTATAATTTTTGCAGATATATAAACAGGTTCTCCACTAATGTACATTTCTTTATTGGTATGCAATGAACTTCCACTAGAATCGCTTTCTAATTTACCTTCCACTAAATATCTAACACTTTGCACCCAAAATTTATCGAAATATTTATCACCATATTTACGCCATCTCCAAATACTATTAAAACCTAAATAAATAGTGCGACCACTACCAAGATTACCAGTAACCATTAGCGGCCGGTTTTTTTCTTTATACGCTAAACGCGGGTCTGTATGTTCTAATAAAGATTTTGCGCCAGGTTTCACTTCCACAGCTGGGTAGCTCCAATAAACTCCAGGTAATTTTTGCCAAATCTCTTTATTAACTATAACACTAGAATCAAAACTACAAATGTAACTCGATTGGCCATCAATTGTCAATCGAATCGGCCAATCTTTTTCAAAAGTCACCTTCATAAAATCTTTGTGTTCTCTTTGAATTTCTGTAAATTGCACTGGCAACAATTCTTTTATCTTTGAAGTACCAATACCACTAAATGTTTTTGAAGTAAAATTTGGCCCTGCAATATACATAAAACCACCTTTTTTCTCTTCAATAAATTTTTGCAACATTAAAATCCACTTTTCATCAAACTCCATTGGGTCTGGGTCACTAAAAATCACAACATCATATTCATATAATTCTTTTTCATTTTCAGGCAATTTTTTAATTTGAGTATTACCTTCTTGCAACATATCAATATCCATTGATTGCAACCAAGAGGAAACATTAATTGTTTTATCACGAATTAACAAAGTTTGCAACATTCGAAAATCCCAGGTAGCAGTACCTGAAATTAATAATACGCGTGCACTCTTCGAAAGAATTTCAGTAGGGGCATCTTTACTATTATCGTTTATAACTGACTCTAGGTCTATTGGGTCAATTTTCACTTTATAAGAAAATCGCCCCACTTTTTCTGATTTATGCTCAAAATTTAAAACGAACTCCTGTTCATCTTCTACAAATTCAATTTCCTTAGTTTGTATTACTTCTAATTTATTGTCAACTGGCTGACTTTTTTCGTCTAAAGAAACTTCAATAAGCTGAACTTTAACCTTTTCACCTTTCAAACGACTTCCGTTTATTTTAGTTTGAATTAAAAAAGGGTCGTCTTTAAATACTTTTTCAGGTATCCATAAATCATTAACTTTAATGTTCTTAGCTTTTTCTGGGTTGCCTACCCCAATCGCAAATAATGGGATATTTTCCTTTATCAAAATTTGCTCTAATAGCGACAAAGAAACACCAGCATTATTTTGTCCATCTGAAATCAATAAAATACCACCCACTTTTTTGCCATTATACAAATGAAGTATTTCCTTTACGCTATCAGTTATAGCCGTGCTAGGTTTGTCGCCTGTTAATTGGCTGGTTGCTTCATATAAAGATTTACCATTCAGATTATCGCCCAAGTTTTTATCAAATGAGAAAATTTCAATATTGCCTTTTGAAGATAAACTTCGATCTAATGCATATTCGTTAAACGCAAGTTGAAGTAATTCTAAGCGAGTTTTTAAGCCATCCTTAGCATTAGGGCCTACCTGCTTTTTAGATTCTTCACTTACATAATTATCCTGAATACTCATGGAAGATGAGTTGTCTAACATAAAAATCACATGTGGGTCTAATATTTTTTTTATGGAAATGCCTAAAGCTGGGTCTAAAAAAATCAAAAAAATAAAGATAAAAACGATACATCTAAATATGCCTAATAATTTTTTTACTGGCATAGGGCAAACATCGTGCTCCATTTTGTTTAACTTATAAATCGAAACAATAAAAACTATTAACAAACCAACAAAAAGAAAAGCATACCAAGATTTTGGTGCGTTATTAAATACAAAAAATATTTCAGACCCTTCTGGAATTTTCTGCATATCATAACCCAAATAAGGCAAAAGAAAGTCTAACATTATCTTTTACCCCCAAAATACCAACCCGCAATTGTTTCTAGAAATAAAACACCAATAAGAGCTGCTAGAACTGTTTTCCACAATTCATTTTTAAGTTTAGACTCATCATCACTTGAATCCTTTGAGCTTTCTATATAGTTGACATTTGATAAAGATATTTTTTTCAAAACAGACTGCAATAACCCCTTATCTGGGTTTCCTTCATCTGGCTTGGCATTTACTGCGAATGATTTGTTTTCTTTATGGTCTTTAGTTGATAACAACTCAAAATGATAAAAACCAGCTTTAAATGTATCTGAAAAATTCAATTCAAACTCTTCGCTTGACATTAAATTTGGGCGAATTGCCAATTGTGTTTTACTAACTGGGTCAGTATATAAAATTTTATTTTTAAATCGATTAGAGGATAAATTCATTTTTATTTTTTCGCCAGCAATAAATTGATTGGCCAACATTTCATCGTTTAGGCAATATTTTATTAACTCTAAATGAGTGATTAAATAACTAAACTCAGATGGCCATGAATTCCAATCATCATCTACAGAACTTGTAAATAAAAACACCCTTCCTTTTTCATGTTGCTTCTCAATTATTGCAGGCATTTTTTCTTCACTCTTAAAATATGCTAAAATCTTGCAATTCTCTAACGACTCTAGATCAACCTTCCACCAACCAAAAAAATTAGCATTTAAAATAAACTTATTTGCATCACCTGAAAAACCTTTAAATATTGGGTGCGAAAAATTTACTTCGGTTAATTGTGCCCTTTCATCCGTTTTTAATATATTAATTTTATCCAATTTACAAGGGAATATACCATTACCACTATTATATAGAAACTCATTGTAATAGGAGGCATCTATTTGGTCGCCTAATGCAAAAATCAAACTTCCACCACGCGCTACCCAAGCTGATAGTTGTTGCAGGTTTTGGGGTAAAATTCGATAGAGATTGCAGATATAAATTACATCATAATCATCAATCGAGGAAATTTCAAAATCACTTTCTGTTTTTCGTTCGACTCGATTACCAGAAAAAGTATCCCCAGGCGGCATCAGTGCCGTTAACAAAAATTTTGTTTCTGATTGATTAGACGCTTTATCGATATCTCCATCGACAAGTAAAATTCGATTGCCATCAACTACATCAACTGACACATTTTTAGAGTTGTCTTCAAGTAAGTCATCAGGATGAATCGACCATTTCATATCATAAACACCAGCCTGATTAAAGGTGTAAGTGAATGAGACTATTTCTTTACTACCAGGGCTAATATCTCGAATATTCTTCTTAATATTAACGCCATTTGGTGGAATCATAAAAACTTCAATGTTTTTCTGGTGGGTACTAGAATAATTGGCTACTTCTACATAAAACTTCATCTGCACATTTTTTACAATTTTCTTTTCAGAAAAAGAAACATTCGTTACACCAATATTAAAATTTTTACCAATACTTGAATCTACAAAAGTTAAATTATCATAGCCTTTCAACAAGGAAGCAAATCTGTTTTTAATTTGATCAGCTGTTACTTCCGACCAATCAGAATCTCTAAAATCAGAATAAAACCTTAAAATATGATGGTGAGGTTCATTTCCTTGCTCTAATTGATCAATAGCTTTTTTAATTTCAACAAAACATAATTCTGGGTTTAGTGGAGCATCACAAACAGTAACTGTTTCCAAAAACTTTTCAATTTTAATAAGGGCATCGTGATTCAATAACACCTTTTTAAATATTGGTTTGGCTACATTAGAAGTTAAATAAAGCGAAAAAAAAGTTTCTTCGTTTTTGTCACTTAATCTTTTCGCCAAATTATTAATACTCAGAATGCTTTTTTTAAATGGCGTAGAATCATTTTCAACATAATTCATACTTGGGCTATCATCCAGAACAATGTGATAAAAAACTGGTTTACCCCCAAATGGACGACTAAAAATGCCCGATTTATCCAAAAATATTTTCCCAAATAATAACACTAGCAAAAAAATAGCCGTGCAACGCAGTAATAACATCAATATCTCTATTAATTTTAATTTTTTTCGAATTCTTTTTTCAGCCTCCAAAAGAAATTGAATAGCCGCCCATTGAATTTGCCTATATTGTCTTTTAAAAAATAAGTGAATAATGATGGGTATGCCAATCGCCAAAAACCCCCAAACAAATACTGAATTCAATAAACCAAAACCCATAATATTAATTTTTACCTTTGTAAAATTGGTAAATATTGATACGGCAATTGCATAACCAAAAGAGCTATGCTTGTACCATAAACTTCCCCGACATAATCACCCTTCCAACTTCCTGTTGCGTCTTGCAATTTCAGCAAGTTTTTTAAAGCATTTGGAAAATATAACTTCCAATTTTCTTCACTACTTAAATACATAGCTTGAGAAAAATATAACATTTCATAAAACCCATGACCATGATTCATACGACCACTTCGAAAATCGTTATTTTTTAATAAATTTTCTAAAGCCTTTAGCGCAACAGGGTTCTCATATTCACCGGCGTTATACATAGTGGCTACTGCCGCAGCTGTAATTGCCGGCCTACTTTCACCTCTACTTTGTAAACTATAGGAGATACCGCCATCGGAATTAGCACATTTAGCAATATAATCACAAGCTTTTGTAATTATCTCTTTTGGTACTTTTATACCAGCACCTTTACAAGAACGCAACCCTTGAATTTGCGTAATGGTAACAGAACCTTCATCGCTATTTGAATCAGGCTCATATAACCAACCACCAGCTGAAGATTGGCTCTTCCCCGTTAAAGCAATTGCATTGGTTAAAACCCTTTTAATCCGTCTTTGCGTGTTTTCATCCACACCCATACCATAAACTTGCCCTAAAAATAGCATAGAAAAACCATGGCCGTACATTGACCTTTGTTCTTCAGACATTTTAGCAATAAGGCCTGATTCACTAGAACAGGATAATAAATACTCGGTTGCTTTTTGTACATTCTTCGCATAAGGCCCTTCTAAAGGTGTACTGCCTGATGCTAATAGAGCTAGTGCCGCCAGTGCTGTCATTGCACATGGGTATGACCCCGTTAAACCATTTGTACGCCATGACCCATCGCGTGCTTGATTTTTAGCCAAATACTCCAAACCCTTTTTTATAGAAGCTTCAGCTTCTTCTGTAATCAAGTCAGGTCTTGTATTAACTTCTTCCGAATAAAGACATTGCATTAACAAAAGCAAAAACATAAAAATAATCTTATTTTTTTTCATTGAAACTCTCGGCTAAAATATCGTTATTCTCTTTTTGCTCTGCGATAACACTTCTATTTCCGTAGGATGAAATTTCACCTTCAGATGATACAAAAACCACATGACCTTTAACCCCTATAAACTTAATTTCATTTCGATTGTTCAATTCAATAAAATGCTTTTCAGAAATTTCGCTGTCTTTAATTCTTATAAACTTAATTGTTTCTATTCTATTATTAGTACTCATAATTTTAGGAAATACATCGCCTTTATAAGCAACTTGCCAAGCATTTTGCATGTACATAGACTCTTGATTATTATTCTTCACCTTCACTTCATTTAAAACATTGCCGTTATTCATATCAATAACAAAATAGGTATTCTCCAAAACAGCTTCCGCATTGTTTCTGTTGATATGGGATGAAGCTAATACTATTAATGTATCATTACCACTAACTGGGTAAATATCAATTAGCCTATATTTAAAGCGTTCTTTAACTTCATAACTCCATAACAATTTACCATCTTTACTAGAAAAATAATAAATCATACCATTTCTAGAATACATTAATATGTTTTGGTCGTTAATACTAAATACCAAATTGCCTGCTAAAACATTGCCATTTTGTTCCCAAGCTTGTTTTCCATCACGCACGGTATAGGCAATTAAGTCATTATCATTTTTTTGAAAAACAACCTTATCATCTAACAACAAATTAAAGTTGGTTTTTAAAGAGTAAGCGAAATTCACTTCTGCGACCAACTCTCCTGTATATAAATTAAAAAATGAAACAGATGTAGACGATTGATTTATCACCATTAAGCGGCCTTTATAAACAAAAGCTTTTCTAATTTCTTCCTTTAATTGCAAGGTATACATATTTTTACCGCTAAATGCATCAAAAACACTTAATTCGTTCTGCTTATACCTAATTAAACTCCCGCTACCCATATCGAGCGTTTCCGATTTTTCATTCGGCAATACCCACAAAACCTTACCATTCCAAAAATCAAAAGCGTAATCTTTTTGGTTGTTATTTATCAACCCAATACCATCCATTCGCATATATACCCTGAGAGGTTTAAAGTATTCGTCGTTCTTCATTTTTGCATTTTCTTCCGATAATTCAAACGACCAATTTATTGCACCTGATACAAGGTCGCAACTATAAATCTTCTTATCGGTCCTATTTTGCAGAAAAATATTTTTCTCAACATATTCAGGGCGAGTCGATTGCCCATCAATCATTATTACTTCAGACCGAGCATTTAAAGTTTTGGCAGATCGCCAAAGCTCTTGCAACGGAGGATTAGTAATTTGTCGAACTGCTGGATTAAAAACATTGTTCCATTTTGCCACATCAAGGTTGTATTTTGAAATCAAATCAGAAAGTTTCTCAAGACCTTTCGTTGTATAAACAAGATCGTCTAAGTTTTGAGCCAACAACTCTTGCAACGCCATACCTGCTGACCAATATTCTTTTAAAATTATGTTTTGCTTAAACAAATAATACTTAGCAGATAGACTAACCGTTGGGTCATTGCTATGAGATAAACACAGAAAAAAACTCTTCGCCTTAGAAGATTCAAGTTTCTGATCTATCGTTGATAAATATGACTTAAATATCCATTTTTTAATATTGATACTTGGGCATTTTTCTATTAATGCTAATAATATAAACTCATCTGGCACTATACTCATAGAGTATAATGCTGAAATTAATTCTTCTTCCGAAATTTTCTTTTTCTCAACTAGCGAAACGGATTTCAATAAGGCAGCAAAACCAGATGCAACGCTCATTCCTTTTTCATTTACTAGTCTTTGTTTCATTTTGCCGCTTGGCAAAGAAAAACTCATGATATAGTTCTTTAATGCCTCGCTATATTGATTAGCAGCTAAATTTATTTCGCCTTGCAGATAATACCAATACGACTTATGATTTTCATCAACTAAATAGGTTGCAATATTCTGCATCGACTTTATGTTTTTATTATCTAGTCCATTCTCATATATTTTTTCAAAAACATCTAATAATGACTCACAATACAAATTTCGTTTAACCATATCTGTTTCACATAACTGGATAGCTTTAGAGAAATCACCAAACGACTTTTCAATATCGCGTTTTTGAAAATATAAAACGCCCCTTCGATGCAACAAATCTTCATCCTTATTGCTCGCAATAATTGCACTCAAGTTACTAATCACTTCATCAACTTCATCAAAAACAAAAATACTATCAAAACTTGTTGAAACAATATAACTACCATTCGCAACTATATTGCCCAATGGAAACTTATTCCCATTTAAATTTAAGGATAACATTGAAATCTTTTTACCAGTCAATTTATCCAACAAATAAATATTCTGATCAGAAGGTAGCAAAATCATGTCGTTGGATATTATTCCTTTACCAAAATTGTCATTGATCTCAGATTGCCACAAAATTTTCTTTTCATTATAAGCATACTTTACTACTCCTCGTGAACCTGCCATATAAAAACCTGTAGCATCTGACCCTACTAAATACCTTCTAAATTCAGCAAAGCCTTCATTGATTTGGAATAACTCCTCCCCCGTTTCAGAATTGATTGCATAAACAACATTTTTATCAGATGGCAAAACAATTAAAGTGCCTTTATGAAAAAGAAGTGAATTAATTTCAGCACCATTTTTTACACTAGGTGGGATATAATAGTTGGCATTTACATCTCTAAACTCATAGCGTTTGATCCAACAATAACTACCATTAATTGCATCCAATTTTATTATGACGCCATAATCTATTGTTATAAAAATATAATCATCACCAATAACTGCCGCGGCATTATTTAATGGCATTTCATAGGTAGATTCAGACGAACATAAAAATTTCTTCCAAATCACTTCCTTCTTATGTGTTACCATAGCAGCAAATACATCATTATTAACCTGATACACTACAAACAATCCATAGGGTGTTTCAATTGGCAAGTTTAAAAAGATTGCATTATAAAACGGATCTTTTACATTTGAGTTATCGCCTAATTTCCACATTTTTTTGCCAGATTTAATGTCAACTGCAAAAATAAAATTTCCATCAACTTTATAGTTACCTTCCCCGCCTCCCCATCTTTTCTGTATCAAGGGTACAATACTACCTGTATTTTCATGATTGGAAATCGCATATAAAACACCTTTGCGTTCAACCATCTGTTTGCCAATATGGTCTGAAAAGGCTAAGACTTCTTCGCGACTAGTTGGTATTCTTGTATTGGTACCTGGGTGCATTTCAAATTCATTATAAGATTCTCTAAATCGCTTTTTTGCACTACCCTCAATACTGGTTTCCCATAGGATTTTTGGCGCACTTTCCAATGAATAACAAGTTATGACATCGTAATTTCTTAAAACAAAAAAGTTTTCGTTGATAACAGAGTTATTACATGGATACCATCGATTCTTCTTCCATTCATTATGAAAACCTTCATCATTATCATAAAAACTTTCGGCATTTCTATTGATTCTAATAATTCTTTGATTGCGTTGAAACCGTACATTTTCAGATGTGTTTTTGGGCATAACATCAATTTTTTGTTGCCAAATAGATGTCCAAAATTGCTTACCTAAAGATTTAAAACCTAAATTTGAACTTTCTGCATGGTTTATAATCGCCAAATACTCTTTTACGGCTATGTCTATTCTATCAATATCTGACTTTAACATGGGCTTTTTACTTAATAACTCAGATCGTAAGGCATCCACTTTTTGACCATTCACTGAATATAAATAGTAAAGATTTAATTTTAACTTATCCTTATTCACAGAGGTTTGAGGGTGCCGTAATGCTTTTTCAAAATAGCGAATTGCTTTTGTAAAATTACCCTTCTCTAAAGAAACCATACCCAGTTGATTGGCTGCATCATCGCCAAAATCACCTAAAAAATATTTCGAGTCAATTTCTTCTAATAGACCAAAATTCATTTCTTCCATTGCTCTCTTATACATACCACTTGAAATTGAATTTATCTCTAGCAAAAATAATTTCTTAGCCTCTTCGGGCAAACTCGAAATGATTTCAAAAACCTTATCCTGAAATGGAATATATAACCTATTCTCTTCTGAAAATAAAATATTTGGAAATTTATCGATAATGAACTTTAATATTAATACGGCATCTTGATATTTTTTGGAATCTAAAAAATCCTTTGCTCTATCTAATAATGCATGAGCTTCCAAATTTCTTTCAATAGTTGCACCATAATTCGAATCTTCAAACTTTTTGATAGTTTGGCCAAAACCTTTTAAACTGAAAAACAATGTCAAAAGTAAGGTTACTATTTGAATTTTTCGCATAATTCCAAAACCAAGTCGTTTATTTATAATATTACGATCGTTATACCCTAATTATGGCAAATAATCTTTAAATTAAAAAAATAAATCCACATAATTTAAAAATTAAAGAAAGTAATGTCTAATAGAGTTATCTCCCATACTTTTTTTGATTAGAATTGTTAAAAATCACAAAATTTGAACTTTTAAAATTTCGAACAAATCAGATTTAATTTGCATATAGTCAATATTAAAACATTTTAAATAAATTAATCGATTTTCTGTGAATACTTATTTAGATATTGTATCTGTCAAATAGAATTCCGAATCAAGCGTTTATTCATTATAGATTGATTGAATTATGTCAACACCATCTAATCTGCTGTTCACCAAACTCTCAAGTATCTTGTTAAAAATTTCAAAACACAAAGAAATTGATGGCGGACCTCTACTCAAAGCCTTTGAAGTAATATGTCTTGCTGCTTGTAAAGGGATGAATATTAACCGAGCAAGCATTTGGTTACTAGACCCTTTAAAGTCTTATATTACTTGTCAAATAACTTGTGACTCTAGTGGCATCATTAACAACAATACTTTAATTCTAAAAGAAGAACAATTCCCAATATACTTTAAAGCGTTATTAGAGGAAAGAACAATCGTTGCAAATAATGCAATCACTCACCCATCCACTTCTGAATTTATCGAAAATTATTTAGTACCATTAGGAATTACATCGATGTTAGATTGCCCCATTCGTTTACATGGAAAAATGATAGGAATTCTATGTTGCGAAAATACTGGACCCATTAAAACCTGGATTCAAGAAGAACAATCCTTTGCAGCTAGCCTAGCAGAATTTGCGAGTCGAGCCATACTTGCAAATGAAAGAAATCTTGCTGAAGAAAAATTAAAATCTCTTAGCAACTAGTGCAATACAGAAAGTAAAAAATTCGGTTACCATTTTTCAGATATTCACTACTTCTTATCTTTTCGAAATTCAATTATCAATTTTTTACTCCATTGAAAACGAACCGCTTCATTTGCCTCTTCGATATTATTCGCAGTATATGGCGAAAAGCCCTTAAGTGATATAAATTGAAACGGAGTTTTAGAGTGAATACAGCTTTTGTACTGAATTGGTAGCGTTGTTGTAACTTCTCTAGAATCAGTGGTCTCTAAAATGAGTCGTGCCGTGTTACCGACTTCCCACCTAATTTTGGCTTCGTATCTTGCATACATCAATTTTGCCTCTGCCCACCCAGAACCCATTCTTAAGCTGCCCGTATCAATCGTATACCCATCAAACCCAATACAAAAAGTCGAATAATCCGTATCCTTTTTTGATTTAACCCCTGTAAGTATTACTCCATATTTTTCATGAGCCAGATATACCATGTTTTGTTGATCCAAGGCATAATCACTATTTGGTTGTCTTACACGATTCAAAGCTCTCAAGGCAGAAATACCTGCCGTCCATCCATTTGATCGAATGACACCAAGCGGCAAAGAAATTCTAAAATTACCACTTTTTTGATATTCTGGTTCTTGGCATTTGCCTTGTTGCATTAAATTCAACTCATAATATAAAACAGCTAACCCTTCAGGGCTCAAATCTTGCCAATTCAAATTTTCTAACATTTTTAGAATATGGCCACGACCTTCCGCCGTTAAGGAATGTAAAGCCAAACCATAAATAGAACTCCTGCCGTTATGGTTAGACCTTTCATCTGCAATGGGTATCGAATTGCCTACACTATTTAAAAAGGAGCGATAAAAATTTCCCGCTCGATAAAATTCTTTTTGTTTCTTTATATTTCCCTCTAAAATATCGAATAAACAACCGGCTGTTAAAGGCGTATATAACAAAGATGGCCCACCCTCTCTGTTTACATTTGTGTTTTCCTCCCAATATCCATCGCTATGCCCAGATTTTAAAAATCGAAGCGCCGCTTCTTCAGCCAAGCTTACCCATTGCTTATTGCCGAGTACACGCCCCACATGATAAACCGCCTGCATATAAATTGCTGTATGATTATTTGCAAAACCTAGATGCATATTCTTTTCACCAGGATGAAAAAATTGATTATGCTCTAACGCAACCTTCGTCTGCTGTATTAATAACTTTTTAAATTGATTTATTTCTTTCGGCGGCAGCTTATCTTTTAAAATCTCGTACGCTAATGCCGCATGAAACAAAAGTCGACGCAGTGGAACATGCCAAACGCCATTCCAACCACTGATAACTTTACCATAAATTTGCGTCCGATAAAAGTCCATATTCCTAAATAAATTATTCATCAAAAACAAAGCTTTTTTATCTCCTGTGCTAGCAATTTGGGCAAGCACCGAAATTCCACAAGCATAATAATCATAATAAGAAACAACGCGCTCTATTTGTTTTAATTGAGGCCGAAAATTTTTCGGTATCACCGGCTTACTGCTGCTAAAATACTCTTCCATTTTTGCAATTATTTCATATTCAATTTTTCCTTTAACTGCGGCAATAAATTCTTTAGATAGTGAGTTCATAATAGGCTCAAACAAAAAGTTTAATTTTCTTTCTTATACAGCAGCCATTCTGAAAGAAAAATTAAAAGCAAAAGGGCTGCTATAAATGGCTTTAGGTCAAAGGGAATAAATTGTTCTTGATATTGAAAAACAAGCTTGTTCTGACTACCTGCCAGATCTTGTTTGATATCTGACTCTTTTTCATTTAATAGATTTACACATATATTTACATTTTCGCTAGAGTATAGACCAGCATTTTTCAAAAGAACTGCATCTGCTTTTGTGAAATTAATGCTATTTCTATTATCTTTTTGATTCGACTGAAATACCTTTATAGAATTGGAAATATCTAAAGCTTCAATCATTTCGCCTGTCTTAAAACTTTGCAATCGATTAAAATTCATATCTTCTAAAACTTTTGCCATCAAAAAGGGAAAACTAGGAGTATGCACCATGGTAGATGCCTCTGAACATTCAAAATTCAACAAATAGATTAAGTTATTATCATGTCGCCAACGACTGACGATTGGCCAATGATTACTGGCATCCACTAAAAGCTTGCTTCCCGTAACAAATTCTTTTATTTCACTGATATTTTCTATCACAACATTTTCAAAAATCTTAAACTCATTCGCATTTAACCACTGAGTCGGGCCTATACTACTGTTTACTTTTGTATCTAGCACCGTAAAAAATGCATTACCTTCCCTTGGGTTAACCACCAATTGATTGACTTTCTTATCTCGTTCATACCTCACCCCAACCAATAAATCATATGGAATAGAAGACAATTTGTGATCACCTTCCACAAGAGTGATTTCAACGCTATCGCTTAACGCACGCAAGGCTTTTAAAATTGGCAGACCGACTTCCTTAGAGACTAATACTCTAAGTTTTTGAGACTGCATGCGGCTCAATGATACCAAATTATCAACTTGCAAAGCATCGCCTGGGCAAGTGATAAAAATCTCGATCAAATTAATTGTTGCCATATTTTCTTGAATTGTTTTTGTATAATAAAAATACCCATTTGGTTTTATTGCTGGCTCAAAGTCATTCGCTTGAACCGAAACGCCATTTAACTTTAGATCGATATTTAAATTTAAACTATAGTCTGAAAAATTTTTTATAACTCCATTTATCGTTTGGCCTTCTACCCAAAACTGCACCCAACCAACATTAATATGCACATCATCTTTTAAATATACAATAGAAATTGAATCCTTTAATGAATTCGGAATTTCTTCTAATGAATCTGTAACATAAATCGCTTGCCCGTTCATTTTAGTTAATTGAAAAAATGGCATTTCGCTTGGGGGCAAATCGACAACATTGATGTCATTTATTATTTTATCAATTTGATTGAGAGTTGTTTCATTAACCGAACTATTTAAAGGCGGGTTAAAAACCAAATTGATCCGATCATCCGATTGTAAGCCGCATTCAACCAATCTTGTATAAATCACTTTTTTTAACTCATCCCAACGAGTCATATTATCTGCTGTCAAAACCCCCATACTTGTAGACCGATTGATTAATATGTTAAAGGTAGGGCGCGATGCATTTGTTTGTTGAAAAATCGGCTCAGAGCATAAATATGCCAGTAAACACAACAAAAGAATTTGAAGCAAAAAACTCAAATTAAAAATATTTAATTTTTGCCTTGGCGGTGCACCAATCGTTTTTAGTAGCATTTTCCATATTTTCAACGATGGAATTTTCAATAGCGTAGATTTTTTGTTTAATATTTGAAATAAAATTAATAACGGCAAACCAATGGCAAAACCAATAGTCAAAAAAGAAATTAAGGTCGATAAAAACACCATTTCCTATAACCGAGAATAATAATTTTTTAGCGAAAAACATCTTGCGACAAAATGCTTAAATAACATTTTCTCGAATCCAATTTTCAATTTGATTTCTTAACTTTTGATCTTCAGAGTAGAAAAAATTAACTCTGTCTTTCTCTCTGTTGATAATGCCTGCCTTTTCGAAAGTTTTAATTAAAACTTTAAACTCGTCTTCACTACAAGCCAATTTTTCCTTCACTTCATCTATGCCCATATCAAAACCAATTTCTTTAAAATATATTCGCAAAAACCTTTGATGCAATTCATCTTCAATCAAACCCTCAAAACCTTTTTTAGTGATTATGGGGGTAGAACCATCACCAAACTCTTCAAATGAAATTCCTTTTTCAATAAGTCTAGATTCAATATATGCAATAATTGCCTTCTTATCATTTGTAGAAACTTTTATAAATTTTATGCCCATGCTGGATTGATTATTTTTTTTTGTAACCCAAGTCACGATTCCTTTGCTTTTCACAATTTTATTACTATCTGGTAGTTTAAATTCAAATTCAAATAAAGTGCCTTCTGGCAAAGGCTGATTGGTTTCTATATAAATTCCACCCATGCTAATATTAAGAACTTTAGCCTTTAATTCATTTTCAAATTGCCTAGAAACAGCTTGTCTTTTAATATTACTTATAGAATCTATTTCAACTCTAATATATTTTCGATCATTTTGCATGATAGCCTGATTTCCAAAGAGATGAACTTATTATAGTCATATAATTGCCACAAACTAGCCTCTCTAAGAGTAAAAAAATAGCTTTACGCAATATTTATCTCCCAAGCCCTTTTTTGCCAATATCTTTACGGTAATAAGCCCCCTCAAAATGAATATTCTCTACCGCTCGATAGCAATTTTCAATTGCCCCTGCCAAATCACTGCCTAATGCCGTAACCCCTAAAACACGCCCTCCATTCGTAAGCACTTGATCCCCAACTTTTCTCACGCCTGAATGAAATACTTCACAATCTTTAGTCTTTTTATCTAAACCAGTTATTACTTTGTTTTTAATATAATTTCCTGGATATCCCTGACTTGCCATTACAACGCAAACCGATGGTCTTTTATCCCAAACAATGGACTGCTCATGTAAATTCCCATCACAACACGCAATAAGTATTGGCACAATGTCGCTTTTCATTCGCATCATTACCGCCTGCGTTTCTGGGTCGCCAAATCGACAATTAAATTCAACTACTTTTGGGCCCTTTGAAGTTATCATCAACCCTGCGTATAATAACCCCTTATATTGCGATTCATCTGTATTTAACGCATGTACCGTTGGCACAATAATCGATTCTATTACTTGGTCCATCATACGCTCACTTAAAACTGGTGCTGGCGAATAAGCCCCCATACCACCTGTGTTTGGGCCTTCGTCATTATCAAAAATCGTTTTATGATCCTGAGCAGATTCAAGAGGGTAAATATTTTTGCCATCTGTAAAAACAAAAAGCGAGGCTTCTTCCCCTTGCATAAAGTCTTCAATCAATATTGAATTTCCAGAGGCACCAAATTGTTTTTCTACCATAATTTCTTGCACAGCCTTCTTAGCATCAACATCTGTCTTAACAACATATACACCTTTCCCAGAAGCTAAACCATCAGCTTTTATCACAAAAGGGGTATCTGAATAGCGAATGTGATTCAATGCTGCCTCCGCATCATGAAACTCTACATAGTCAGCGGTCGGTATATTATGCTTACGCATTAATTTTTTCATGTAAATTTTACTACCCTCTAAACGCGCGGCTCTTTTACTTGGCCCAAATGCACGCAAACCCGCTTCATTAAAAGCATCAACTATACCCGCAACAAGTGGCGCCTCTGGGCCAACTACTGTCAATTCTATCTTGTTTTCCTTGGCAAATTGAATGAGAGCTTTAAAATCATTGGTATTAATTTCCACATTTGTTGCAATATCCGCTGTGCCAGAATTCCCTGGAATACAAAATATTTTTTTTACAAGTGGCGATTGCTTAATCTTCCAAACTAGTGCATGCTCTCTACCACCATTCCCAATCATCAAAATATTCATTCAAAACTCCTAAACTTATTAATTATTACTTTTCTGAAAAATTCTCACCCTGTGATGCACAGTTAAATCGTGCAACTTCGGTTGAAAATCAAATCTTTCCAATAACTCTTTATTTTTTTCAAACGGCAAATCTGTAGCGGATGGCCCCGCATATTGAATTAAATACCCCCCTTTTGAAAGCAAGGCATAAATTTCTCTTAATAAAGCTGGCTCCAATTTAATAGCACGAGCAGTTACAATCGAAACATTACTGCGTAATCGCGGGTTTTCTTTTATCAAATCTTCTATCCGACAATGCACAGGTTTAAATTGGGGTAAATTCATAGGTCGCAGAGTCTCTGTTAAAAACTGAATCTTTTTATTGCGAGCATCAACTAAATACCAAGACATTTTTGGGTAAATTAACCCAAGTGGAACACCAGGAAACCCAGCCCCCGTACCCAAATCAACCCCAAAGGAATTATCTTCCCCTAATTGATACTGATACATAGATTGAAAAAGAACCGGCGCATAGGAATCTAAAAAATGTTTTGCCCAAGCTTCCTCATCATCTGTTATTTTTGTTAAATCTGTAATTTTCGAAGCCTCTTTTACTTTTTCCCAAAAAAGCGATAGATTTTCGATTACACTCGCCTCTATGCTAAGCCCATGTGACTCAAAAACTTCCTTTAACCTTGAAAGATTCATTTAGTTTGCCCAATATCCTTATTGAATTTTATCGCCAGGTTTAGCGCCTTCGTCGGGGGTCATAAGCCAAATATCCTTACCACCCGGCCCAGCAGCGATAATCATTCCTTCGCTCATCCCAAACTTCATTTTGCGTGGTTGCAAATTTGCGACTAAAGCAATATGCTTACCTACCAAATCTTCTGGGCGATAAGCTGTTTTAATTCCCGCAAAAACATTGCGAACCTCTAAACCTATATCGACTTTTAATTGCAATAACTTATCGGCTCCTTCCACACTGTTAGCTTCTATGATTTTGCCAACTCGTAAATCAATTTTCTTGAAATCATCAATCGATATCTCAGGCAATAAACCCTCAATGTTTTTAGTTGCCGCAGCACTGCCGCCTTCACTCGATTTTGCTTCCCCTTTTGCACGGCTTGCTTCTATCAATTTTTCTATCATCGTTGGGTCTACTCTTTGTGCTAAATGTTCAAAAGTATTTATAACATGGTTTTCTAATAATTTCTGTGAATGGTTCCATTGATAAGGTTTCTCATTAAACAAAACAGAAACTTTTTCAGAATAGACTGGCAAAATAGGCGATAAGTAAACTGTTATAATTCTAAACACATTTAAACCAGCTGTGATAACTTGCCAAGCTATTTCTGGGTCCGTCTTGATTAATTTCCAAGGGGCTTTGTTATCTATGTATTTATTCGCCTCATCCGCAATCTCTCTGATAAATATCGTCGCTTTTGAAAATTTACGCTCTTCAAAGGACAATGCAATTTCATCAGATTTACTCTGTGCAGATTTTACTAACGCCAAACCTTCTGCGTCTAGCGTGCCTAATTTGTTTTCAAATTTTTTGTTAACCATTGGCGCTAACCGACTAGCCAAATTCGTAATTTTACCAATTAATTCAGAGTTCACTCTATTTTCAAAATCAGTAAAACTCAAATCCAAATCATCAAACTCAGAAGTTAACTTACAACCATAATAATATCTCAAAAATCCTGGGTCCAAATAATTCAAGTAGTCCCGTGCATTAATAAAAGTGCCTTTAGACTTACTCATTTTCTCACCATTTACTGTTAAAAAGCCATGAACATAAACACTTGTAGGCGTATTAAATTCAGCTGTTTGAAGCATTGCTGGCCAAAACAATGTATGAAAATATAAAATGTCTTTACCAATAAAGTGGTAAATCTCTGCTTTGTCATCTTTCCAAAATTCTTCGTAATTTCGATTATTCTTATCACACCAATTTTTGGTACTCGAAATATAACCTATGGGCGCATCCACCCAAACATAAAAATATTTATTTTCGGTACCTGGTATTTGAAACCCAAAATACGGGGCATCCCTAGAAATATCCCAATCTCTTAACTCTCCCTGTAACCATTCGTCCAATTTATTTTGAATCTCTCGGCTTAAATGCTTCTTCACATAATTAACCAAAAATTCCTTAAAATGGCTAAGTTGAAAAAAATAGTGCTCACTGCTTTTATGAATAGGGGTAGTCCCACATATCGAACATTTAGGCTTAATCACTTCAGCCGTATTGTAAGTAGCGCCACATTTATCACAACTATCCCCATATTGATCTTCGGCCTTACACTTTGGGCAGATACCCTTTACAAAACGATCCGGCAAAAACATCTTATCATGCGGGCAATATAACTGCTGTACATCCTTAATGGCAATATGCTTTTTTTCCTTCATTTTTTCATAAAATAAATCTGCAAAAAACTTATTCTCTGGCGAATTCGTCGAATAATAGTTATCAAAACGAATTTCAAAATCATAAAAATCCGCCGCATGTTTAACATGCATTCTATTCACTAACTCATCAGGTGTAATACCCTCATTTTTAGCACGAATCATAATCGGCGTACCATGCGTATCATCGGCACATATATAAATACAATCGTGCCCCCGCATTTTTTGAAATCGAACCCAAATATCCGTTTGTATATATTCTACCAAATGCCCAATATGAATTTCACCATTCGCATATGGTAATGCCGAAGTAACTAAAATTTTTCTCTTATTTTCCATAAACGCCTAAAATATTGCAAGTTGACATCAAAAGCCTTAACATTATATGTAATCAAAAAATTTTAACCATTTAAAACTCATAAAACTATTAAAAATTCGACTATTCTCTCGAGTATTGAGCAGGTAAAAATACCAAATTGTACAAAATAAATGCCCATGCAGAATCAATCTATTTTCCCTGCAACTAAATCGCCGACCCAACTCTCACACCTACTAACAAAATTACCCTTAGAATTCATCCCATTTTGCATTTGAGTCATTCCATAAAAAAACCTACTTGAAACAAAAATACCCATTTTAGGCATTTAAAACAGACTATAATTTTCTGAAAATGAACAAAGAAAAAAACCACCAAAATAATTGTTTGCAGCCTATAAATGCTTAAAGTTCAGATTTTTATTTTCTATTAACTAAGAATTTTCTTTTTATAATGCCAGATTTTAAATATAGGCACTTACCCTTTTGTTAAACTCACATTTAAAAACCTACCTTTTTCGCTATAAAGGCCAAATTATTGCAGGTATTGTTGCCGCTTTTATTTCCACGCTCATACTTTTATTACCCGTTATTTTTATCAAACAAATCGTCGATGCCCTAGAAAACAAAACTTTAAAAACAGAAACCCTGCTCTTGTATTTAGGTGCTTGGCTGGGTAGCAGCATTATTTCAAATATATTTCTATATTACCAAAGAGTCTGGGTAATTTCAGCCTCTCGACACATTGAGCATGATATTAGAAAAGACTTTTTTCAACTTCTACAAAAACAACCCAAGAGCTTCTACGATAAAAACCCAACGGGCGATCTTATTTCGGCTTTTACAAATGACATGGAACGAATTCGAGAATTAATGGGGCCATCCATTTTACATGGGGTGCGTGGGTTATTTTTAATTGTTTCTATGTTAACCTATATGTACATTTTATCTCCGATTTTAACCATTTATATAATTATTCCTATTCTGCTTGTGCCAATCACCACACCAATTGTGTTGGCATTTATGGAAAATCTATATGCAAAAGTTCAAAAAGCTTTGTCATTATTAACTCAAATTACTCAAGAAACTTTGACGGGTATTTCTATCATAAAAGATTATGCCGTCGAAGAAAATTTTATTAAAAAATTTCTTAAAGAATCTTTATGGATAAAAAAGACAAGCCTAAATGCTACCTATATTACGGGTTTAGAGTGGCCATTTCTTGATTTTGTTGCTGGCCTCAGCCTTATTGTATTACTTTACTTTGGCGGGCCAAAGGTTGTAGCAGGCCAGATAAGTATCGGCGAATTAATTGCTATCATGACCCTTTTGTTTCGCATCAGAATGCCTTTAATCATTATGGGTTGGGTGATCAGCATGATTCAAAGAGGTCGTTCTGCAATGAAACGATTTTATGTTATATTCGATGAAATGCAGGCGTCTAAAGTATTTGAAGAATCGGATGTAAGTTCAAAAACAACAGATGTGGAAAGCATCGAAATAAAAGACTTAACATTTGGTTTTAGAGAAAATGCAAATGTTTTAGAAAATATCAATTTCACATTAAAAAAAGGACAAACCATTGGCATTGTTGGCCCTGTTGGCTCAGGTAAAACAAGTTTAATTTTATTGCTAGCTGGTATCTATCAAAATTATTCTGGCCAAATCAAAATTAATGGCAGCGATGCAAAAGTAATACCGTTTTATGATCGCATCAAACTTTTTGGCCTTGTCCCACAAGATAACTTTCTGTTTTCTATTAGTATCAAAGAAAATATTCTGTTAGGCCAAAAATTTAAACAAAATGATTACGAAAAATATGGTGAAATTGCGGGGCTTAAACCTGATATTACCGGTTTCCCTAATGGGTATGAAAGCCTTCTTGGCGAAAGAGGTATTAATTTATCTGGTGGGCAAAAACAAAGAGTTAGTATTGCTAGAGGCTTAATTGCCAATGCGCCTGTTTTAATTTTTGACGACTCCTTTAGCAGTTTAGATGCGCAAACCGAAAACATCCTGCTTGAAAATTTATCCAAAGTTCGCAAAGATAAAATTAATATAATTGTTTCTCACCGTCTTAGCACTTTGCAAAACTCTGACATTATATTTGTCTTACATAATGGCCAAATCATCGAACAAGGTAACCACACCGCCTTACTCGCCCAAAAAGGCTATTATGCCATGACTTTTAAAGAACAAAAAACAGCTTTGGAAGTCACATCATGAATCAAAAAACCTATTTAACAGAAGACTTAGAACATAAGCAAAAAGACATGCGGCTTTTAAAAATGTCTTGGGATCTACTAAAATCACGCCGACTGTTGATAGTGCTAGTTTTAATTCTAATGCTCTGTGCCGAAATCTTGCCGTTATTTTTCCCTTATTTGACAAAAGAATTAATTGATGGCCCAATTAAAGCGAATTTTGAATCCATTGATGCCGCTCATAAAGAGGTACTAATCAAACAAATTTCAAGTGGTGCCATGTTAATTTTTGGGCTCATGGTAGCGGTTGGGCTGCTAAGCTACTTTAAGGCAATGTTGATGCAATATATTGGTCAATCCGTCGTCTATGATCTTCGAAAAAAAATCATTACCCATGTGCTCCATCTTCATCTAGACTTTTTTAAACGAACCCCCGTCGGCAGGCTAATGAACCGCATTACCTACGACATGGATACTCTTAGTAGCCTATTCACAGATGGTCTCACCGAATTAATTGGCAGTTCTTTGATGATTATCTTTGCATTAATCTTCATGTTTCACATAAATGTAACCCTAACTCTTATTTCCTTAGCTTTTGTTCCCTTTCTTATATTGTCTACTTGGGCATTTTCAGTCAAAATGCGAGTCATTTCAAGATCGGTGACTGGCGAAATGTCAAAAATGACCTCTGTTGTTCAAGAATCTATAGGCGGCATGAGCTTGATTCAAATGTTTGGCAAGCAAAATGAAAACCAAGAAAACTTTTCTAAGATTAACCTAAATTTCAGAAACCAATATATCCGATACGCCCAATATTTCGCATTATTCATGCCTTCGCTCATCTTCATAATTGAATTTGCAATCGTGACAGTCGTTGGGTATGGTGCTTGGCATATTTTAAATGGCGGTACCGAAATCACTATCGGCGATATAGCCATTTTCCCTTGGTATTTACTGCTTCTATTTAACCCCTTTCGCGAATTAAGCGATAAATACACCCAGTTACAAAGAAGCTTCTCAGCTGGTGAAAGAATTTTTCACCTTTTAAATGTGGAAACCGACATAAAAGATGGCGAAATAAGCAATATCAGTCATCCGGCTACAATTGAAATCAAAAACATCACATTTGCATATAATATTGGTGAAAATATTTTAAAAAATATTTCTCTCACAATTAATCCTGGGCAAAATATTGCAATAGTTGGCGCAACCGGAAGTGGCAAAACAACACTTGTTTCCCTACTAAAAAAACATTATATCGTTCAAGAAGGCGCAATTTTAATCAATAATGTCGATATAAAAAATATTCAAAACAAAACCTTGCATAATCTAATAACTTTCGTGCCGCAAGATATTTTTGTCTTTAGCGATACCATTGCACACAATATCGCCCTAAGCGATGAAATTGATTACGAACGCATCAAAGCCGTTTGCGAAGTGAGTAATGCTAATAAATTCATTGAAAAGCTTCCGCAAAAGTATGACTCCTTATTAAACGAAAGAGGCACAATCCTTTCTACGGGCCAAAGACAATTACTCGCCTTTGCAAGAGCTCTATATCAAAAACCAGAAATTTTAATTTTAGATGAAGCGACATCAAATATTGATACCGAATCAGAATTGTTAATTCAAGATGCTGTTAAAAAGATGATGAAACACACCACTATGGTTGTAATTGCCCATCGTTTATCAACCATACAACACTCCGATCAAATTCTAGTCATGCATCATGGGCAAATAGTCGAAAAAGGCACCCACGACCAACTATTGAAACTAAAAGGTCTTTATAATAAACTCTGCCAAATGCAATTTCATTTGCACACAGACGAAAACAATCAATAAAAAAACCTACTTGATTTTGCCATTAACATAAATTCAGAAATAGAATAAAACATTTAAGTACTTGTATAAATGGGGCCATCGGCCCCCTAGCAAAATTCACGACAAATAAAATCCATCAACCAAAGATGGTTTCAAGGTATCAAACTCTGGGCAACCCAAAAGAAAGCAAGAATTAAAACCAAACCAACCTAGCAGCCCCAAAAACACATCTCATCTTAACCCCAAAGCCGCCTCACTTGGATAAAACTACCCACAGAAAAACCCTTTTTTCTTCAGTTTTAACCCAAAAGTTCCTTCGTTTCTTAATTTATTCACAAAATCAAACCCAAAAATAATTTGCAGATAGGAATTTATCTCGATTTTTCTACCAAGAATTTTTTGTATTCAGGTTTCACGATACAAAAAAAGAAGTGCATTAAAAGCCTGATCTTGTGTGCTCACTGCGACATTCTTTTTAACAACGAGATCCGACAAAAACGCTTCAACTTCAACCTTACCCATTTCTCGTGGATGTTTCTTATGATGGAACAAAATAAATTGTTTAGCCCAATAGCAATATGTTTTTTCAGTACTGCGAGCATAGTGCTTTTCGCGAACTTTAATTGCAACTTGTTCTAATAATTTGGGTTTAGTAGTTATCATGCGTTTGCTCCTATAAACAATAACTATATTAAAAAATAGTTATATTTATACCTGCCCATTTTTTCATGTCAAGGTAAACCATTCGGCATTCAATTATGGCAATAATATAAAAGGGTGATCGTTATTTAAAAATCTGACAACTGTTGCTCGTTTAAAAGTGATAAACAAAGTTGAATATTGCAAGAAACTAAAAAATATACACAGTACCATAGAGTGGTTGACCACAAAACCTAAGTTTTCTATTTGACAACAAAATACCTGCTTATGTCAACTATAATACTTAAGTGCATGTAAAACAACAACTTACGATAAAAATGCGAAAAAGTGTTATTTATCAAAAAGTATTCAGATAGAGAATACTTGTAGTTCATTGTAAAATAAGGACTTACGAAGCCAGCCTTGAAATTCTACACCATTAGAAAATTAGACAAATAACAACAATTTTCATTTTAGAACATATAATGTATACAAACCAAAAGTCTTATTTATCATTTCTGATGGATAATAACTAGTTAACTTTAATAGGGTGCTAAAATGAATGAGCTTGAAAAAAAATCAAGAGACAGGTTGGTTAGTATTGCAAAAGCAGTAGCAGGTGCACTCCCTCTTATTGGTAATTTAGTAGGGGAAATACTAGACACAATAGTGCCAAACTTACGTTTTGAAAGAGTTGTTGATTTTTTAAAGAATCTTGAAGCAAACGTGGCTGATTTAAAGGATCGAGTGGCAACTTTTGAAAAACATCTAAAAACCGAAGAGGGATTGGATATTTTTGAGGAAGGCATTACTCAATCATCTAGAGCTGTTTCTAAACAAAGAAAAGTTCAATTAGCAAGATTAGTAACTAAATCACTTTCAACCGAAGATTTGAAATATGAAGAAGGAAAGAAGCTTTTACACTTGTATAAAGAACTTACGGACCCAGAAATTGTATGGTTAATATTTTACTCTTTGAACCCAGTTCTTGGTAGGGGTCCTCATTCTGACTGGGTAGAAAAACACCCTGAAATATTAGGGCCCATTAGGAATACAATGGGAGCACCTCGAAATGTGCACGAAAAGGCCGCACTACAAAATAGTTATAAAGCAACTCTTTTACGGCTAGGTTTAACTGAAGAACGGGGAAGAGGGACTCATATCACTATACTTGGTCAAATGCTAGTTTCATATATTTTTAATGAAAAAGATTTATAATTCAGTTAACAAATCGCTTAACTCGGACACGCTGACGCGTGCCGGTTAGCTCAATCGTTATGCCAGAAAATCACAACCCAAAGGAACCATGAAGTATGGAAGCCTCAACAACTATCAGGAAAATGATGGCCGGCAACAAAATTGTCGTGCCTGCATATCAGCGTGCGTATTCGTGGGATACTCCTATAGGGAAACCTGACAGAAACACACAAACAGATGTATTCTTATCAGATTTAGAGGAATACAGCAGGAGCAATACAAATAGCCCTTATTACTTTGGCCACTTCCTCTTTGAAGAAAAAGAACAAGAGTTCAATGTAATAGACGGACAGCAGCGCTTAACAACCATTGTCATTTTCTTATCTACCCTGTTTGCCAAACTGAAATCCATAAGGACTTTATCTGAGGAAGAAGAAGTTTGCTATGAAGACATGGTAAAGAGGCGAAGCGCAATACGCTTTTGGACTGTTGACTACGATAATCAAGTATTCATTGACTATGTAATAGATCAAAACAAGTCTGACCATAATGGCCTTGAAACGGAATCTTCACGGCGAATCGTCAGGGCATTCGACTTTTTCAAAAAGCATCTTTCTGATAAGCCAGAAGAATATCTGACAAAAATGCTGTCCATTGTTGGCAGTGCAACTTGTACCACGCACCCGGTTCAAAATGAATCGGAGGCGATACAGATGTTTATCTTTCAGAACAGTCGCGGGAAACGACCGTCAAATCTAGAAATAGTGAAAGCTCAGTTTATGCATCATGTTCATCTGCACGGAGACGGTAAGGATGAACTAGATTCGTTAATTGAGGAAATCAAAGGACGTTTTGAAAAAATCTACAAATCAATCTCCTCGATCGAATACAGAATTAATGAAGATGATGTCTTACTGTATACCTTAAGGGTTTATTTTAACTCGCTCTGGGAGACAAACTCTTTAGACAAGATCAACAAGATATTGGCTAATGAAAATCCACTTGATTTCATCAAGTCGTTCTCAAGGTCTCTCTCAACGAGTTTTGAGCATCTGTCACAGTTTTTTGGAAAACATGAAAGAGAAAGTTTTACGATACATTCTATTATTTCACTGGGCGGAATAGCTGTCGCGCTTCCATTTGTGATTAAGGCGTATAAATATGACTTGCCTCTTGGTGAAATTGGTAAACTTTGCTCGTCTTTGGAGTCTTTAGTGCTTAGACATCGCCTGATAGGGACGCGTGCAGACATTACCTCAAGAATCAATGATGTGTTTGAGAAATTCACCGAAAGCAAAAAAGATATTTCGCCAATAATTGAACGCATTAAATGGATGAAAACCACAACGGACTGGTGGTGGGCCTATTGGAACAATGAAAGATTGAACGAGTCCTTACAGGGAGGTATCAACCATTCGGTTGCAAAATACCTGCTCTGGAAATATGAAATTCATTTGGAACAACAAGGTAAATCCGGTTATTCACAAACTCGGTTCGATAGAATCATCAGTCCAGAACTAGAACATATTGCACCTACAACTGAGCCCGAAAGCAAGCCTCATGGCTATGACAATTATGACGAAGAATTCAGGAATCAATTTTTGAACTGCCTGGGAAATTATTTGTTGTTGTCAAAGTCGCATAATTGCGCTGTTGGTAATATTCCCCTCACCAAAAAACTGGAAACATATACTCACAATGAACAGCAGCGTGAGGTAAAGGGACTTGTTCCTAATGACGGAATTTGGAGCAGGGAAATAATTCAAAAACGGAAAGAAAAGATTATCAATGTAATCATGAGCAACTGTTAAAGGGCATAACCAGTAAGCATTGCATTCGTGCGTAGCCACGATTGCAATGCATGTTCAATAAACCCAACCAGCTAAGAGGGAATGGATAAATCTTGATCATCTAAATTAATTTTTAACTCGGCGTTGTACTAGAATTTTACTGCGCTGCTCTTCGTAAAACCCGATGAGCTGGGCGTTATTCTCAATGTTTTTTTATTTCTCACAAAGGCACCAAGATTCTGGGGGTATCATGCATTGATGCAAGAAATAAAACACAAAGGTATATTCAAAACATTATACGAAAGAAAAAGAAAGAAATCACCTGGCAAGGGTTCAGGCAAAAAAGCATTGATTGCCGTTTATGATAAGTTAATAATGGTTTTATGGGCGATTTTAAAGAAAGAGAGCGTCTATCAAAAAGATTACGACAAAAAAAGCAATTTATAATACAAAAAGTCACTTGGGGTGAAAATAAGTTCCAGCTGTAGACAAAAAATCAGACCGGTGAGTCGGTTCTACTTTTCAAGGTAGAAAAACCAGAAAGTATAGATTCCTACAGCTTCCCAAAAACCTGAAAAGACAGTAGGGTTACTTTTTAAAGTAAAACCCAGCTGATAGACGAGCGTAGGTGGGAAGCAACAAGAATAGGAAAGCCCGTGCGAAAACTTATAGACCTTTCATTCAAAAGCACTATACTTAAAACAGATAAAAATACCAAAAATAAACAGGTGCGAAAAAAAATAATGTTTGACTTTATCAAAGACACTTGGCGTTAGCCATTCAGAATACTTATGTTCACAATCAGGGATTTCCGAAAAGATGACTCATTGCAAGTCAATGCTTTGGCTATTCAAGCGTTCAATCAATTTAAGGATGCTTATAGTGATTGGGCGCAGTTTAAAATAAAAATTGGTGAAATAGCTTCATTAGCTGAAGTTGGAGAAATCATTGTTGCTGAGGCCGACAGTAAGATTGTTGGCGCGGTAGCATATATTGGTCCTGGGGCTCCTAAAGCTGATTTTTTCCGTCCTGAATGGCCAGTTATGCGTATGCTTGTAGTTGATCCTACATTTCGAGGCTTAGGAATTGGTCGTGCACTAGCTGATGAATGTATCGTTCGCGCAAAACGAGATGGAGCTTCAATGTTTGCTCTCCATACAAGTAAGCTGATGCAGGTTGCTTTACCCATGTATGAACGAATGGGTTTCAAATGGATATCCAACGCGCCAGATATTCACGGAGTTGGGTATGGAATATATGTTAAAAATCTCAGTGGCTAACTTCTGAGCGATGGCCGTTTTCGCCATCTTCTGGAAAACTACCTGATGTATTAAAAATTTCAGTTATTGGAATGTAATATTTTTAAATTAAGCCAATCTATATCTGCAGAAATAATTTTATACTGATCTTTCTTTTTTATCTCGATGCATTTAGCACCTAAAATTTATGATTCTTGAGCTATATTTTCAGATAAAATATTCTTATCATACTTACCCTCTTTAAAAAAAGATGCGGACGGGCGAACATCTAAAGGATTTACCCCATTTATGTCTTTCACTTCGTACATTTTAAATTCCTTAAAATCCTGTTTTAATGATTAAATCACCTTGACCTAAAAATTTATTAAAATTCTCAAAATTTCAGGTGTAAAAATTAATTCGTCTCCATTACCAAAAAACTCCTTCATTCGAACTTTGTAAAATTACATTTAACTTCATTAATTCATTATATGTATTTTTAATAAAGAAAACCAGAATATCACAAATTTTATATCTAATAATTCTTAAAACGCAATTTTCTTCTGAAGAAATCGAATTTTTTTCGAAATTAGTAATATTGACAAATGTTTTGTGATTTTCATTCTTACGACTTTATACATTAAAATAATATTTGCATGATGCATTTCAAATTTGTGCATCATATCCAAACTAAAACCACAATCTTCATTTTGCTTTTCAACTTTTTCGACTTCGTTTTTCGTGGCACCCACAAGAGGTATGCCCCTACAAGGTATGTATTATAAAAAATATCTGAAGGGTAAGAGTCGCGTGGCAACAGGCCTCTACGATATTTCAATTGTGGGTCTATTTTTTTCTACGGCCTACAGTAGCAATTAGGTTGCCTGTGTTAACCATCGGTCACACAACCCTCCGAAGCAGAACTAACCGTTTTAATATAACGATATAATGTTCCTTTGGTAATTTTATAGGGTGGGGCCTTAAAGGCATTTCTTCTTTTATTAATTTCATCGCTTGATAACTCTACATGCAAAATATTTTTTTCTGCATCAATTGTTATGATATCACCCGATTTAACTAAACCAATCATACCACCTTCTTGTGCCTCTGGTGTAACATGCCCCACTACAAAACCATGGGTACCCCCAGAAAAACGACCATCTGTAATTAACGCAACATCTTTACCTAACCCTGCACCCATAATTGCAGAAGTACACTTAAGCATTTCGCTCATTCCTGGCCCACCTTTTGGTCCTTCATAACGAATAATCAAAACTTCGCCTTTTTTGATATTATTCTTCTCTAAAGCTATAATACAGTCTTCTTCCGATTCAAATACATTAGCTGGCCCTACAAACTTCAATCCTTCTTTTCCAGTTATTTTAGCCACAGCACCTTGTTCCGCTAAATTACCATACAAAATGCGCAAATGGCCAGAACTTTTAATGGGCGCTTTCACCGGAAAAATTATTTTCTGATTCTCCTTTAAGCCAGGTAATGATTCCACATTTTCAGCCATTGTTTTACCCGTTACCGTTAAACAATTCCCATTCAAAAAACCTTCTTTGATCAAAAGCTTTTGAACTGCCGGTATACCTCCAACATTATGCAGGTCTTCCATCATGTATTTTCCACTGGGTTTTAAATCTGCTAAAAATGGTGTTTTATCACTTATTCTTTGAAAGTCATTTATGTATAATGGCACATTGGCCGCTTTAGCCATCGCAATCAAATGCAAAACAGCATTTGTTGAACCACCAAGCGCCATTACCATCACAATTGCATTCTCAAATGCGGTTTTTGTCATAATATCAGAAGGCTTAATATCTTTTTCTAAAAGCAATTTAATGGCCTCACCCGCAGCCAAACATTCCTGTTTTTTTTCATCACTTAATGCTGGGTTTGAAGAACCATAAGGCAAAGCCATTCCTAGCGTCTCAATAGCCGATGCCATCGTATTAGCCGTATACATACCTCCGCATGCCCCAGGGCCAGGGCAAGATTTTTGTAAAATCTCATTCATTTCAGATTCATCGATTTTGCCATTGATGTACTCGCCATACGCTTCAAAGGCTGATACAACATTCAAATCTTTCCCGTTATGATGACCCGGGCTGATCGTACCGCCATAAATCATAATGCTAGGGCGATTCACTCTAGCCATTGCCATAACCGAACCAGGCATGTTTTTATCACAACCAACAATAGATATATTCGCATCATACCACTGGGCTTTCATCACCGTTTCAATTGAATCCGCTATGATATCCCGTGACTGCAAAGAAAAATTCATACCCTCGGTACCCATCGAAATACCATCGCTAACGCCAATCGTATAAAAATTCAAACCCAATAAACCCGCCGCATTCACGCTAACTTTTACCTGAGCCGCTAAATCGTTCAAATGCATATTACATGGGTTGCCATCCCAACCTGTACTAGCTATACCCACCTGAGCCTTATCAAAGTCTGCTACCTTTAGCCCTAAAGCATATAGCATTGCCTTAGAAGCAGGTTGTGAAATATCTTGAGTTAAACGACGACTATATTTATTTAAGTTCGATGACATTAGGTTTCCTATCAAGTTCAAAAAAGTCTGATTCTATATGAAAAAAAGAAATCTTAACAGCCCCGTAGACCTGTCAATTCACCCCTTTTTTCAATACAAAAAAACACAAGCAAAAAAATAAAACATATAATGTATAGAAAAATTCAAAAAAAACTATAAAATTTCTTCGAAAATCTAATAAATTAAACAGAAAATTTTCTGCGTACTATTTCAAAACAGCGTTTTTTTACTAGGCCATCATTACCATGAAAATTCAAATTTGTCAAATGGAAGTAACACCAGGCCACCCTACCATTAATTTGGCTAAAATGCTATCAAATATTGAATTGGCTAAAAAAAATGCCGTTGATCTAATCATATTTTCAGAACTATGCATTCCAGGTTACTTGCTTGGCGATTTATGGGAAATGGAAGACTTTCTCAAAGATTGCGAACAATGTGGTCATGAAATTCGCCAGGCTAGCAAAGATATTTCTATCATTTTTGGCAATATAGCAATAGACCCACTAAAAATCAACGAAGATGGCAGAATTAGAAAATACAACGCTTTGTTTTTTGCAGAAGATCAAAAATTTATCACTCCAAAAAATTTTCATTACCCATTTACAATCAAAACTTTACTACCGAATTACAGAGAATTCGACGATAGCCGGTATTTTTATAGCCTAGAAAAATTAGCTAATGAAATGGATGCAAAACTCGAAAACTTGCTGAATCCATTTGAATCTAAATATGGCAATTTCGCCTGCATACTTTGCGAAGACGGTTGGGATGCTGACTATCACTATTCACCTTTAGACTTTTTGTCTAAAAAAAATCCAGATCTGATAATTAATATAAGTTGCTCTCCTTTTACACTCAATAAAAACAATAAAAGAAACCGAACTTTTAGTAAACAATCCGCAAAATATCGTTTACCAATACTTTATGTAAACAATATTGGTATTCAAAATAACGGTAAGACAATTTTTACCTTTGATGGCCAAAGCACCATCTATCACCCAAACGGAAGCAACGAAACGCTTCTTCCACCATTTCAAGAAATTAACAAAATTTTTGATTATACCAAAAAACAAGGCATTCAAATTACCCCAACACAAAGCAACGAACCTGAAATTAAACAAATATTTGAAAGCTTGCAATATGGCACTAAGCTTTTTCTTAAACAATTAGGTTTAAAAAAAGTTGTCATCGGTTTATCTGGCGGCATCGATTCGGCAGTTGCCGCCGCCTTATACGCAACTATTTTAAAAAGCGAAGACCTTTTATTAGTGAATATGCCTAGTCAATTTAATGCTGAATTAACAAAAAAACTAGCTTTTGCATTAGCCTCTAATTTAGGCTGTTTTTATACGCAAATTCCAATCGATGAAAGCGTTGCATTAAGCAAAAAACAGATCGACCAATTAACAATTACCTCACCCAACCAAAAGCTTACAAAAACATTACAGCTATCACCTTTTGCTCTGGAAAATATTCAAGCACGCGATCGCTCTTCGCGTATTTTAAGTGCATTATCCGTTGCATTTGGTGGCGGTTTTACATCAAATGCTAACAAAACCGAAACAACCGTTGGCTACTCAACATTATATGGCGACCATGCAGGCTTTTTAGCAAATCTAGCTGACTTATGGAAGTTTCATGTCTACGAACTTGGCGAATATGTAAATAAAAATATTTATCAGAAAGAAGTTATCCCTAAAGGAATTTTTACCGTTGTACCCAGTGCAGAATTAAGCGAAAAACAAGATATCACGAAAGGCCTCGGCGACCCCATCATCTATGAATACCACGATCGCCTTTTCCAAAGTTGGGTCGAACGCTGGGTACGCGCCACACCAGAAACAATTTTGCATTGGTATCAAAAAGGGACTATCACAAAAGAACTGCATCTTCTTAAACCAATTGATCATTATTTTACCTCTACTAAAGACTTTATTGACGACTTGGAACGATGGTGGAATTTATACCAAGGCATGGCAATTGCCAAACGCATTCAAGCTCCCCCCATTTTAGCTATAACAAGACGAGCATTTGGTTTTGACCACCGTGAATCGCAATGCGGGGCTTACTACACTTCCAATTATCACAAGCTAAAAGCATTGCTTTTATCAAAACAAAAATGAAAATTTTAAGCGAACCAAATCAGTTATTTTTAGCACCAATGTCAGGTATCACTGACCAATCCTTTCGTCTATTAATGCACGAATTAGGCGCTGATATTGTTATTTCAGAGCTGTTATCCGCTGAATCTATCACAACCAAACATTCTAAAACTATGGCAATGTTAAAAGTATTAGAAGCCGAAAGACCTGTTGGCATTCAATTATTTGGTGGCGACCCTGATAAAATGCATTTAGCCGCAAAAATAGCCATTGATTTAGGGGCAGATTTTATTGATATCAACTTAGGTTGCCCAATGCCAAAAGTTGTAAAAAAACGAAGCGGTTCCGCTTTATTACAAGACCCAGTCTATCTTGAAGATTTTCTAATGAAAATTAATCACAATCTAAACAAACCAATGACGGTAAAAATCAGAACCGGCTGGGATACTCAAACTCGAAATGCCGAAGCAAATATTCAGGCTGCTAAAAATGCTGGCGCAACGATTGTCTCTGTTCATGGTAGAACAAGATCTCAAGGGTATGAAGGGAAAGCCGACTGGGAATATATCAAAAAACTTTCAGATGAAAGCATATTGCCCATTATAGGTAATGGCGATATAACAAATGCTCAATTTGCAGCCCATCTACTTAATAATCAATTCTGCAAAAGCTTAATGATTGGTAGAGGCTGTTTAATAAACCCTTACATTTTCTTAGATATCAGACAACTTCAAGGGCAGCAAATACAAAAACCTAAACTGATTGAAATTATAGAACGATACATCGACATTACCGAAAACCATGTAGAGCATCATTATCGAAATATCAAGCGCGCCAAAATATTTCATTGGTTTTCTTTACCTTTTGCAGATACCGAAAACTTTAAAAATACCATTTTTTCATTGAAACATGATACAAAAAATCTAATTCAATACGCGAAAGATTATTTTTCCCAAAAGACTGATATTCCCCCATCCCATTTTAACCACGAAGGCTTTTTAATGGGTGGGCATGGCTAACAGAAATCCAACATAAATTTTGAATTTTTTCCAAAACTTCTTTTATATTCACGCCCTACTTTTGATCAAGGTCGCCTTTCAATATTGGCAACCGCAAAGAAAAAACACCCATTTCACACAAAAAACCAACCCAAAAGTGACTTAAAAATGAGACGAAAAAGTTAAGAGTAGAATTTGTCCCAAAATTTATCTGATTTTTACCATTTTATGGAATTGCTATTAGATAAATTGTCAATAAATTTACACTTGTTATTACAATTTTATAACAATTCATTCATTTAAGGAGTAGTCAATGACTAACAAAATCAATGTTACAGTTTGGCACGAATATCGTCACGAAAAAAGAGAAACACCTAAGGGAGCTGAAGTACGAAGCATTTACCCTAAAGGGATTCACACCGTGATAGCGGATGCTTTAAACAAAGAGTCTGATATAAATGCCATAACTGCAACATTAGACGAACCAGAACATGGGCTTACGAAAGAAGTTTTAGCAAAAACGGATGTCCTAACTTGGTGGGGTCATACGGCTCATAAAGATGTAAGTGATGAAATAGTTGACCGAGTATATGAAAGAGTACTGGAAGGAATGGGGCTAATTGTTTTGCACTCTGGACATTTTTCCAAAATCTTTAGAAAACTAATGGGAACCCATTGTTCTTTACTTTGGCGTGAAGCAGACGAAAAAGAAATTGTTTGGAACATTGCACCTACTCACCCAATTACAATTGGAATACCTGATCATTTTATCATTCCAAAACATGAAATGTATGGCGAGCGTTTTGATATACCAGAACCTGATCAGACGATTTTTATATCTTGGTATGAAGGCGGAAATGTATTTCGATCTGGTTGTACTTTTCAAAGAAGTAATGGCAAAATATTTTATTTTAGCCCAGGCCATGAAACATACCCCATTTACTATGACCCTACAATTCAAAAGATTATGGCAAATGCTGTACGCTGGGCAAAAAGTACTTCTCAACGAAGCATGAAAGATGCACCACATGACAAAAATCCATTAATGCCTATTGCAAAAAAATAGCGAACCATTTTTATTCAAAAACAAATCAGAGACGGGTCAAATACCCGTCTCTTTGGCAAATCTAGGTTAATTAATCCGTTTTTAAAAAAACAGTTTTACAAAAATTAAAAAGGAGCATAAGACTATGGTTAAAATTGCAATCATTGGTACTGGGGGCATGGCAAAAGGGCATGCGAGAGCTTTTCAAGCTATTCCGAATGTTGAAATAGTTGCCTGTTGTGACATTATAGAAGAAAGAGCAAAAGGTTTTGCGGAACAATTCAAAATTAAAACATGTTATACAGATTACAAAAAGATGTTAGATAACGAAAAACTTGATGGAGTCTCCATTGTTTCAATTGATGCAACCCATGCTGAAATGTCTATTGAAGCATTAAATCGCAAAATTTCTGTTATCTGTGAAAAGCCTATGGCTGTAACTGTGGCTGAAGCCAAAAAGATGATAGCGGCTTCGAAAAAAGCAAAAGTAATCAATATGATTAATTTCTCCAAAAGAAATTCCTCGGCCATTCAAACTGCTAAAAAAATGATCACAGAAGGAAAAATCGGTAAAGTAATGCATGTTGATGCGCAATATTTACAAAGCTGGCTAAGCACCAAACACTGGGGTGATTGGCGCAAAGAAAGTGCCTGGTTGTGGCGCTTATCGAAAAAACATGGAAGCGGAGGCGTTTTAGGTGATATTGGTTGTCATATCTATGACTTAGCCGGCTACTTATGTGGCGATATAAGCGACATCTATAGCGAAGTGAAAACTTTCCCGAAAGCTAAAGGCAATAAAATAGGAGAATACATTTTGGATGCAAATGATAGTTTTGTATCGACAGTAACATTTAATAATGGTGCTTTAGGCACAGTGCATTGTAGTCGCTGGGCTACAGGCTATATCAACCGCGAATTCATTTGCATATATGGAGATAAAGGCGCTATCGAAATTGATTTTAATAAAGGTACAAATATTCTTCGCAAATACGATGTCTCATTAGATGTTTGGGAAACTATTGGTTGCCCTAAAACGCCAAGTAATTACGAAAGATTTATTTCGGCCATTAAATCCAAGAAAAACGATGTCTCTGACTTTGAAAACGGCTTAAAGATACAAAAATACTTAGAAGCAACCTTGGCTTCAGCCAAAACCAAAAAGCCCATTAAGATTAAATAATATAAACTTCGGATTTCGGGTAACCCACAAGGGGAATACTCCTGCAAGAAATGTATTTTTGTAAATAAAAATTGCAGAGCCAAGGCATGCCTTGGCTCTACTTTGTAACACCCTTTTATAGCTCAAAGTAAACACTACTTTTTAGGAAGAATAGAGTTGTATCGTATTAGCGATTCATGAATCGCTAATACGAGAATGTTTAGTGTTTTGAATAGGTAACCATCCACATAGGTTTTTTGCCAGATTGAATTTTTGCTAAAGATTTTAATGTTCCATATTCATAGTTAATTTCGTAAATGGAAATTTCTGCAGAATCTACAGCGGATCCAAAAAGCAACCTACCCTTATCTTCAATGTGCAAACATCGAGGGTGACGCCCCAAAGGGTAAGTACCGCTTTGTTTAGAAATATTACCATTAGCATCGAGCACAAAAACTGAAACTGAATCATTGCCTGTTGCCTCTTTTTTATTCGTTATATCTCGATTTGCTACAAAAATTAATTTCCCATTTTTTGCAATTGCTAAATCAGAAGAAGCATTTCTCCAATTAATGTCTTTAGGCACTGTTTTTAATGTCTGCTGTAAAGATAATGTGCCATTATTCTCTATTAGCCAACGAGAAATTCCACCGCCAAATTCATTTGAACTATAAACAATTTTATGTTTTGGATGAAACACAATATGCCTTGGTTCATGATAATTATTGTCTTTATCAGGGCCATCAACTTTCGAAGGCTCAAGAGCAATTAGTTTTTCTTGCTTAAACTGAAATTGATAAATACAATTAGGGCCTGTATGTGGGAAATAAATATATTCTCCACTAGAATCAATTAAGGCACTATGTGCCATTTTGTCGGTGGGGATTATTTCTAAAACTTTGCCTTTAAATAAACCATCCTCTAATTTATAACTGCTAACTTTACCCTCACCATAATGGCAAGAAAAAAGATACAAACCCTTTTTATCCACTTCCAAATAAGTCAGTCGTAATGGTGTTTCCCCAAATGCTACTTCAGACAATTTTCCTTTTTCGTCTATCCCTAAAGTGTATATGCCTGTTTTTTCTTTACTGCCAACGGAAACATAAAGATATTTTCTATCGGGGGATAAAACACTATTACCAGGTGAGCTACCAAGATCAAATTTTTGAACTAACTCTAATTTCCCTATTTCATCAAATTGATATACTTCAATCGCATTTTCACCGGCCGCTGAAACATATAAAAATTGATCTGCCATTAGATTAGAATGCCATAAAAAAAGAAAAAAAACATTTGAAAAAATCGCATAAACAAACCCCCTCTGCTTATAAAAATTGAAATCAATCTTCATGCAATGCTTCTACAGGGTCTAATTTTGATGCCTTCCATGCGGGGTATGTTCCAAAAAGAATTGCATCAAAAATAGAGATAAAAATGGCTATACTTGCCCCAATCAATGAAAAATCTGTTGGTAAACCGCTCTGCATTTTTACTAAAAAGGTGAGAATAACACCAAGTAGTAACCCTAGAAACCCGCCAACAATACCAAGCCCAGCAGATTCAAAAATGAATTGAAACAAAATATCGGTTTGTTTAGCGCCAATCGACAAGCGAATACCAACTTCTTTTCTTCTTTCCGTCACATTTGCTAACATAATATTCATAATACCAATACCACCAACTAACAATGAAATGCCCGCACTACAGCCCAAAACCCAGTTGAATATATTTTGAGTGCTTTCAAAGTTTTGAACTAAATCAACGGCAATATTAACTTCGAAGTCTTTATCTTTTTCCGCAGGGTCTAAATTATGTATTTTAGTTAATATAACATCAGCCTTCGTGGCTACATCTTTTAGAAAATTAACATCATCAACTTTTAAAATGATTCCATCGATTTCAGGGTCTAGCATACTTCTTGAAATATATCGCATAGAAGAATTTAATGGAATATAGATACGCTTATTAATCGATTGGATATCTTTGATTTCAGAGCCTTCATCTTTTAAATCTTTGCTTTTTAGAATTCCAACTATCATAAAAAATTCTTGGTCGATATTGATAAAATCACCTATTTTTACATTATTACCGCTTTCAGTAATAATATTTTCTTCGATCACACATACTTTGTTATAATTTAAATTATCTAATTCACTTAAATAGCGACCCGTTTTTAAACTAAAATTCACTGTTGCCATATAGGCCGGTGTAATACCAAATACATCGACTTGAGTTGCAAAATCTTTTATTAAAATATTACTACGAGATTTTATAAATGGAGCAATAATTTCGATGTGATCTATGGTTTTTAATGCTTCGATATCTGATAAAGCCAAACCATTCGTTAATCTACGAATTTCTTTTTGCTTTTCAATTTTTTCATCAAAGTCTTGTCTTTTGATAATGATATTATTTGTACCTAAAGCCTCCATTTTTTTCAACACTTCTTTTCTTGCGCCACCAACTACCGCCAAAACAGCAACGACGGAAGCTACTCCAAAAATGATACCTAAAATAGAAAGCATCGAACGGATTTTATGAACTAAAAGCCCTTCAAAACCAATTAAAAATAGTTCCCAATAGCTCATCTATTTAGAACCTCTTTCAAAATAAGCCCATCACGCATTTCAATTATTTTTTGGGCATAAGCACCTATTTCAGGTGTATGGGTAACAAACAGAATTGTGCGGCCTTCAGCATTCAATTGCTTCATAAATTCCATTATTTCTTCACTGGTTTTGGAGTCTAAATTACCTGTCATTTCATCACCTAAAATAATGGCTGGGTTTGTCACTAAAGCCCTGGCAATAGCAACACGCTGTGCTTGACCTCCAGATAATTCCGATGGCTTGTGATGCAATCGATCTCCAAGGCCAACTTTTTTAAGCATTTCTACAGCCCGATCTTGGCGTTCACTTTTTTCAACACTCATATATTGTAAGGGTAATTCTACATTTTTGATGATATTATAACCATTTAGCAAATTGAATTTTTGAAAAATAAAACCAATTTTTTGATTTCGAATTCTAGCAAGATCATCGCCTTTTAATGTTGAAACATTAATCCCTTCCAATATATAATCACCACCAGTCGGCCGGTGCAAACAACCAAGAACATGCAGCAGAGTTGTTTTACCAGAACCAGATTGCCCCATTATGGCGATGAATTCCTTTTCTCTAACAATATAATTCAGCTCTTTAATAGCTACAACCAATGTATTTTTACTACCATATGATTTCGTTATATTATTTAGCTCGATTACAACCTTACCTTCACTATTCATGGATAATGATTTCTCCCCTATCTAAACCAGACAACACTTCAACGAAAAAACCATCGTTAATACCAATCTGAATTTCTTTGGTTTCCTTTTTATTATCCAACACAAAAAACTTTTTATTTTTTTCTTTAATAAAATTTAAAGGTACCGCCAAACAATTATTACTTAATTCTTTTAATCTGATTGTTCCTGTGATACCTTGCCTCAAATCTTTATGGGAATCTTTTAAATGTGCAGAAACTTGAATCATCTTCACATTTGCTTCCCCTTTTCTTGCCAAAGCCAAATCCCCTAAAAGAACATTTTTATCAGATGCAATCTCACTCATTTTAAAAATTTCACCTTTGATTTTTACCTCGGGGTTACTCGTAAGTTCAAAATCAACAACCATACCATCTTTGAGGTATTTAATGTCTGATTCAGCAACAATAAAGTCAACATCAAAATCAGAAGAATCTGTGAAATATAATAAACCAACGCCCTTTATAGGCGTCTCCCCAATTTCAATCGATTCGCTTGACATGCTTCCCTTGTATATACTTGGAAAATATACTTTACCATCAAAAGGAGCCTTTATAGTCGAGCTATCAATATTTTTTTTAAATCGATCGACTTTATTTTGAATCGTAAAAATATCTTCCTTAATGCTTATTTCCTTCAAACGATGAATTTCTTTCAAGGTCTTTTCATTTTGAATACTGTTTTGTAATCGTAATTCCGCTAATTCTAACTGTTTTGCTAATCTGGCTAAGCGTATAGGGGCAACACCTGCAGTTTTGCTTTGATAGTTAATTTTAGTTTTAAAATAATCAGATTCTGCCCTAACAAAATTAATTTTTGAAGTTTGCAAAGCTGTTTCTGAAATTAAACCTTTTTGAAATAGCGCTTCGCTGGTTTTTAATTTACTTTCTATAAAATCTTTTCTTAAACGATCTTTTTTTAAGAGCAACTCCTGTTCTAATTTGACTAACTCTGAAGGTTCATTTTTGGCTTTAGTATAATTAAACCGCTCAATCTCTACTCTAATTTTCATTTCATCTGTATCTAATTGTGCTTTTTCTAACTCCGTCTGCTGTTGCAAAATTAAGCCATCTAGAGTTGCTTTTTTATCAATAACACCCTCTTCATGACCTTCGACTTCTTCCTCCAAATCGGAAGTTTGAAATTTTAATACGGGGTCGCCTTCTTTCACTTCTACCCCCGTTTCAATGCGCCATATGATTTCTTTGTTAAACTCGGCATTATACCATACCGTAACAGTTGGCCGCAAAATTGCCTTGTATTGCCTAACAGATTTTATTTCATGATTATCGACTTTATAGGTGACGATTTCTTTCTTTAATAATTTATGCTTGTAATAAGAGGCAACTATACAAACAACTATCGCTATTAGAATGCCAAATTTTAGGTTATTCTTTTTCATTGTCCTTTTTATTTTCAAAAGTTACCTTTGCCGTCATGCCAGGTTTCACATTTGGCACAACCTCAAGTAATTTAACATTAACAATAAAAATTTTCTTGTTAGATGCCCCCAACACTTCTTTGGTCTTGTTGTGAGCATCCGCAAACTCATCTTCTTGTATTTGAAATATTTTAGAAATTTCACCATTAACAATCTGACCGTTCGAAAAAATTTCAATTTTTGCTTTTTGATTTATTTGAAATCGACCCATTATTTCAACTGGAATCTTAATTTTAACTATCATTACATCTAAATTTGCAATAGACCTGACTTTTAAACCTTCCCAGATATTTTTGCCAATAGGTATTTTTTCCCCCCAAGGAAATCTCTCATAAAACACAGTGCCACTGATGGGAGCTTCGACAACACAATTATCAATATAAGTTTGAACTCTTTCTAATTTTTTACTTCTCTTTTTATATTCACGAGAATGAAATTGCAACAATTCCGAATAACTTTTTTCTAAAACAACTAATTGAGTTTCAGCATTACTAAATTCCTTTTTTCTGATATCCATTTGAATTTTGGCTTCTTCTACGGATATACTAGATGGCCCTAGTTTAGTTAATTCACACTCTTGTTTTAATAATCGCAATGATTCCTCTTCATTTTTAATTCGAAACTTGATAACATTCACCTCATCTTTGGATATATACCCTCCATCACTTAATTTGTTGACTAATTCAAACTCAACCTTAGAGTTTTTTAATATTAACTCCGCAATGCGTACTTTTTCTTCTGCGATTTTTACATCAGCTTCATTGGCACCGCTAGCTAAATCATTATAAATAAGCGATGCTATTTCAAAGTTAACTTTTTTAGAGGCTATATTCTGTTTGGCTTGTATTAAACGATTTTCGAATTGTAGTCTTTCAACATTTTGTTGGGCCTCTAACTTACGCAATTCAGATTCTACTTGAACCTTTTGTTCTTCGTATGCAGTTGTATCTAACTGAAATAGTATTTCGCCTTTTTTTACAAAATGGCCTTCGGCAATGGTTTTCACTAAAACCGCTTCACATTTTGAAACAACAACTTCTTTTTCCGCAGGTTCCAATACACCAGTAAATACATCATTACCGATGCAACATTCGCCTAAAAAGATAAAAAAAACGATTATACAAAAAGACTTCATGCAATCTACTTTGAAAATGTCACAAGCGTTTTAAAACCATATTTATATTTTAATTCTGGGTCATCAAATGATACTTCAACTTCAAACACCGTAATACCTGAAAACCCACTAACACGCCTACCTATTGGTCCTAAATTTTCATTTTTATCTTTTGGTGAATTTGAAATTTTTGTAATCGACCCTTTAAAAACTTCCCCTGTATCCAACACTTTAATTTTTGCCTTATCATGTAACGAAAACTTTAAAATATGCTTCTCTTCGATAAGCACAATCACTTTTTTTTGCTCACTAAACAAAATGTCGATTATGGCAAAGCCTCTACCTACGCGATCTCCGATTTGAACTAATTTACCGTTGTTGATGCGATATTTTGCAATGCCATCCGACGGGGCATGCAAAATTAAATTTTTCAGACGCGTTTCGCTTTTTTTGATACTATCATTTAAATTAATGAGAGCTTCTTCTTTCTTTTCAATCTCAAAACGAATCTTCTGCATTGTATTTAACTTGTTTTTAATCGATTTTTGCAATTGTAATTCTTTTGCCTCTAGTTCAAGCTTAGCTGTTTTTTCAGAATCAAGCTTTTCTTTTATCTTAATTTCTAAATTATTTTTTTTTAGGTCTAGATTTATTTTCGCTAATTCTAAATCCATTTTGGCTTGCTGATAGGATTGCTCCTCCTCTAACTGTTTTTCAAATAATTTTTTTGAAGTAGTGTATTCAAACTTTTTCTTCTCATGATCAATCTCAGCATTGATAATTTCTGATTGCAAGCGCGACAACTCGATTCCATAAATACCACTCTTTTCAATTTCCCATTTAACCTTTGCTAAATCTCGCTCCAAAGTTACTTGGCTAATCGTAACATCCTCATTTTTATCAGTCTCCTCTAGTTCCTTCTTATTCGCATTTAAATCTTCTTTTAATTTGTCAATCTCATCTTTTCTTGCATCTAACTGGTCTTCCATACGCCGTGTTTCCATTTTGGCAACGACATCGCCTTTTTTAACTGGTGTACCATTTTCAATCAACCATAGAATTCCACCCCATTCTAATGAAGTAACCGATAATTTAACCTTACCTTCAATTTCACTAGGAAAAACAAAATCTTCGCCGTGTATCTTTTGGCTTAACAAAAAAGCAAAAACTATCATCAAAATGCCATGTTTCATTTGGGTATAATTTGCTTTCTGTAGTTGTTAGGTGGATAGGAGTAAAACGATTGAAAACCGCTTATATTTAGCAGTATTTTAGAAACTTTTTTGCTAATCAGTACGGTTTTTTCTCACTTTAGACATTTTAAACAAAATATCTCACCAAAGAAACATTTTTTGTTGGGTTTCAGTCTATTTTTTGAATTTATTTTTAAACGCATCAAAATCTGACAAACCGGCTGGTTTTGGCGGCCCCATATTTGGGGCAAGCGTAGGAGCCGGAGCCGGACCAGATGCGGGCGCAGGTGGTGTTGGCGCGGTTTGAGTAGAAGCTGAGGTTGTGGGCTGCGGCATACTTGGTTTAGCATGAGGTGTGCCTTCCTCTTGTAATTCGTCGAGATTAAATGCTATCTTGTTTGCCTTAAATTTGTTTAACATATCATCTTTATTAACGGCTTTCATATAGGCCTCTTTTGCTGCAACTAAATCTTTCATAACAAGGTCTAACAACGCATCATTTAATAAAACCATACCATACTTAGCACCAATTTGCATTTGTGATTCTATCTGGAATGTTTTCGCATCTCTAATTAATGAAGAAATAGCACTATTCACAATTAACACTTCCAAGGCTGCAATTCTTCCTTTAGGTTTTTTCTTACATAGAGTTTGCGCTACCACCCCTTTTAAAGAGGACGCTAACATAGTTCTAATTTGAGACTGACGAACAGCCGGAAATTGGTCCACTAATCTTTCTACTGTAGAAGCCGCAGTTGAAGTGTGCAAAGTTCCAAAAACCAAGTGGCCTGTTTCAGCCGTCTCTAATGCGATTTCAATTGTTTCTAAATCACGCATTTCACCAATTAACATAATATCTGGGTCTTCACGCAAAGCCCCTCTTAAGGCATTTTTAAAGCTTTTTGTATGATTATGTACTTCTCTTTGATTCACTAAACAACTTTGATTTTTATGAACAAATTCGATTGGGTCCTCAATTGTGATGATGTGATCATTTCGTTGTTTATTAATTAAATCAATCATCGCCGCCAAAGTTGTAGATTTACCACTACCAGTTGGTCCCGTTACTACAACCAAACCTTTGGTTAGAAAACATAAATTTCGAATAGCAGGTGGCAAATTCAGTTGATCTGCTGTTAAAATAGTTTCTGGAATTTGTCTAAAAACAGCACAGATCCCTTTTCTATCCATAAAAAGATTAGCACGAAATCTTGCTAAATTCGGTATGGCATAGGCGAAATCCGTATCATGACAAGCCTCATATTCTTTTAAATTATTTTCAGGTGTAATTTGAAATAGCAAATGTTGTAACACTTCAGGCTTAAATACAGGCTCCCCATCAATTCTGGTCATCGAACCACTTGCTCTTACCATGGGAATTTCCCCAGAACTCAAATGTAAATCAGATGCACCCATTTCCACCATTTTTTGAAAAAGCCTATCAATATCAGCCATTTATAACTCCTTTTATTTCATCCCATTTTTGCGTCTTAGGAAGACATCAAGTAATAGTAAAGTTAAGCACAAAATAAGCAAAAAAAATCCATCGTTTAATTGGTAAAGTCTAGTTTTCATTTTAACATTTTTCGAAATTGGTATCTTATTAAGATCGAATTTATCAGAATAATGCCAATATTTGCCATTTGTTAGCCGCGCTAAGTCTTCCAACAAATCTTCCTTCAAATTACTTTCCCCAGTTTCTGCGCCAACCTCCATAGATTGAAATTTGCCTTTAAAGGTTCGCACCATCGGCTTATCTTCCGTTTTTTTTGTCAAAATCGCCGTAACTTCATACCGGTATTCACCTTGCTTACCTATAAATAGCTCTTTGGAATATTTTCCTTTTTCGCTAGGGTCATTATTCATTTTATACCCTTTAAATACCGTTTCCCCTGGCTCGAGTACCTGAATCGTTACGCTAGCATCATCAGTTGCCATAAATCTTTCATCTAGTAAAAATGCATTAATTTGGATCTGTTGATTCATTTCTACTTTTTCCAAATTAGGAACAACAACCAAAGCTTCTTTGGCAGTAGCCGTTAACCATTGAAATAGATAATTCCAAAATCTTAAATAAAACTTAGAACCATAATCACTATCCATATTCCATTTCCAAGTACTATCCATACCCAAAAATGCAACTTTACCGCTACCATAATGATGGGTAGTTAAAATCCCTAAATCATCGGCAATTGCCTCCATAATTTTTTGGGCACCTAATTTGTAATTTTCTATTTTTTGAACAAACTGTTGCGGTGGCACAAATAGAGACTTTTGCCAGCTTTCTTCTTTTTCATCTAATTTATCCAAAAACAACAATGTAGAATGGAAATTAATCTCGCGTTTATTTCGAAAACTAGTCACTGCACCAAGCTTAACTGGCAAAATTTCTTGAATAATTGTATCTAGCGGTTTCGTATTAACATAAGGCCCAATAAAAAGTAAGCTTCCCCCCACTCGGTCTAAATACTCCTTAATATCTTTTATGTGGTTTTCAGCCATTAAAGGAATCGAATTAACATCAATAACAAGCGCCTGATAATCTTTTAAAACTGAAAACTCTGGGAAACTTTTCAATTCATTATCTAGACCTGTTATATGAAAACTTTTATCGTCCTTTTTCACTACTGAATGAATTAAGAATTGGTCGGCACCTTGAAATTGTCGATTTAAAAAGGTGTAATCCCAATTTAAGGCTGAGCCTAAATATAAAATCTTCCAAATTTTTGGTTCTGTTATTTCCACCGAAACAAATTGTTCGTTATTGGTTTTGTCAAGCTCGTCTGGAAAGATTTGCACTTGTGCATGACAAGCCAGTTTACCACTGCGATAACTAGACACTTTAAATTTGATTTCTTTTTCTGTTTCGTCATCAGCCCAGACAACCTTTTGTTCTTTTACGGGTTCATCCGCCATTTGAAACTTGAGAACAGATTCACTAAAATTCATGCGCGATCTTGATAATTTGACAATAATTTCACCTTCTTCTCCTCTTTCCAATTTTTTAGGAGAATTTTTAATAGTTAGCACTAAATCACCTTTTTTTTCTTTTGAACCTACACCTATAACAGATATTGGGATACCCATATCTTGAAATCGGATACCAGCTCGAATCAAACCTTCTTCTATGTTATCATTACCGTCAGTAACTAACAATACGCCCCCCAAAGACTGAGATGGAATGCGATCCAATATATGTAGTAAAGATTTATCAATATCAGTCTGCTTACTAGTGGCAGCAACAACCTTTATCTCTGGGTCAGCAACAACATGATCTGAAAACACAAAAGGTATTGTGTGATATTTTTTGCGAATTTTTTCTAAAACGCCGTCAGCCCCCAAAATATTATCGTTGCAGAAATGCAAACGCGATTTGCCATCAATATCGTTCACATTCATGCTTCCGGAATTATCAATTAACATCGCAAAGGAAAGAGCGCTTTCATCAGGCTCCTGAAATATAAATTTAATGTTCAATAATATTAAAAATAAAACTGCAGCTATAAGAACTCTTAAAAATATTAGCGTTTTTTTTAAGCGGGTTGAAATTAAATTTCCCCATTTGCTTAATTGATACCATGCGTATAATGGAACCCAAAAAACGAGTAGAATGCAAAGGGCAATTGAAAACTCATTTCCCAGCACGATTTTTAAATTATCAAAATCCATTTTGCAAACCAAAGTTTTTAAGAAAAAGAAACATATTATCGACTCATTCTAAATTTGACAAGATGAAAAGAGATAACGAGCGAAACCAACCCTAAATTAGAAATCTTATGAATACAAACCTACCCTGGACCGTATTTTGGCCTTCTCAAATAAAACCCCCGCATTTGTTAGGTCTGCTAAATGCCCAAACCGAAATAGAAAACTCTCATATTCTAATTACAAATGACCAACCAATGACCTTCTTTCGTAAGAACCTACTAAGCAAACCACAATTAGTATCGTGCTTGTTGCTTAAAATGGAGTTAAAAATCGACTTTTCTGATAAAAAATATAGGCTTCAATTTCAAGATGAACTTTGCTTTTTGGCAGACCAATATTACCTCGAACACGCATCTAAAATGAATTTGCTGTTTATTCCGCAATACATTCCTGAAAATAGCGAAGACTTTAACAAATATCTTATGGATTCCCTATTTTTCTTTAAAGAAAGATTTGCTCCAAAATTTAAACAAATAGCCATTTCTGTAGAATTAAACAACTATACTTTAAATGACCTTATTCAGCTCTTAAAACTGGGTGTCAAATCCAATATTTGTGGTCTGGCCTATTCACCCTTATATTTTGAAAAAATGGGGGTTGACTCTTTAAAAACATCTTTTATTTGGAAGCCCTATGTAAACACAATTTATCTCAGCGATGTAGATTTTGACGGCAAAACCCCTGTTTCTCCGGGGTTTGGAATCATTCCCAATCAAAGTATCTGTCAAATTGCACTTGAAAAAAACCAAGAAATCAGTTTTATTTTTAGGCCTAATTTTGAAATGATTTCATCACAAGTTAGCGCTATCAATTATCTGAAAAATTGTGATATTTTTATCAGAAAATTACCTTAAACGAAACGATTGAAACCGACCACTTTTATCTTTGGATAATCGCTAATCTAAGAATAAAACGAATCTCAGTGTGTTTTTATTTTTTTACAATTGCCGCAGTAGAGACGGGTTTCAAACCCTTCTACTTGGTGAATCTAAAACTTTCTTAGTTACACGAAAAGTTCAAAAATCTTCTAACTCCTTTAAAACCACCCCAATCCCAATTTTTTTTAAAAATTGCGAAGTTTTTTTGAGCAAGTTTCACATAATTACCAGGTCAAAATTCGAATATATTTTCGAAAAACGAATATACTCTTAGTTATTCGTTTAATTTCAACCATATCAAAATAAAATTAACAACAAATAGAAAGCACTAGGAAAGAAATGATTTGATTTCTAATTATTTTTTACATAATTCTCGGCGTTTTAGGCAAACATGATGAATATTGCAACCTTTTTAGGAAAATTGCTTAGCAAATGGCTGGTGATTCTGTTTCAACTGTAGCACAATCTGTATTTGCAAATAGTGATTATTATTTCTCTAATTCCATGATTGCATCTTGGATAGTGACAATTACCCTTGTCATTATTACTAGAATTGCAACGAAAGACATGAAACTGATTCCTGCAGGTCTCCAAAATTTCATGGAGATGATTTTTGAAAGTATATACAACCTTCTCGAAAGTATGTTAGGCGACAAGTTGACCAAAAAGACTTTTTGGTTCTTCTCAGTTTTATTTGTTTTTATAGTTGTTTCTAACTGGTCTGGTCTTTTGCCTTTCACTGGCAATTTTATAGTCAAGTATGGCACCACAGAAATACCGCTTTGGCGACCTGGCACAGCCGATGTAAATTTAACTCTAGCCATGGCTCTAACCTATTTAGCATTATGGTTCATTTGGTCTATTCAAGAAGTGGGTTTTGTGGGCTTTCTAAAACATATTTTTGCACCAAAAGGCAAAACGCTGGGAATTATGGGTATATTTATGGCTGTAGTCGCAATCGGTATTGGTTTAATTGAACTTGTTTCCTTATCATTTAGACCGATTTCTTTAAGCTTGCGATTGTACGGGAATATTTTTGGTGGCGAAAATGTAATGCATTCTATGGCGCTACCATTGATTGGAGTACCGTTTTACTTTTTAGAGTTAATGGTTGGTTTGATACAAGGAATGGTTTTTACAATGTTAGCAGCTGTGTTTCTAGCGCTAATGTGTGAACACGAGCATGAACATGAGCATGAGCATGCACATGAACACGAAGATGGGCATTAAAAAATAGTTTAAGTTTAATAAAAATTAATTTTGGAGGAAAAAAGGATGTCTTTAAGACCTTACATTAAGACAGTAGTAGTAATGATGATTTTAGCAGTTCTAGCTTCACAAGGTTTTGCACAAGCACAAGAACATGCGGCCGCTGCAACGGAAGCAGCATCAGGTGGTTTCAATAAAGCATTTGCTGTTGGTATTGTGTGTTTTGGCGTTGCCATTGGTGTTGCGTCCGTTGGTATCTCTGCTACAAGTGCAGTTGGTAGAAACCCAGGTGCTTCAGGTGAAATCTTAAAAATCGGGATTATCTCGATGGCGATGGTAGAAGCGATTGCTTTCTATGTTTTGTTCCTTTTGTAATCGAAAGAAAAACCATAATTTTTAAGGTAAAAAATGGAAGCGATAGATCAAATTATTAAAGTGTTTCAAGGTTTTGGTGTACACATCAAGCCCTTAGCATTTGCTATCATAAATTTTTCAATTGTTCTTATCATTTTAAAAATTTTTGCAGTAAAGCCTTTTCAGGAAATGCTGGAAAAACGCAGAAAGATGATTGCTGATTCAGTAAAAAACGCTGAGGAAGTTGAAAGACAATTAAAAGATGCCAATGATGAGAAAGTGCGCATTATAAATGAAGCAAATAAATCTGCAGCTGACATAATGAATTCTGCCAAGGCAAATGCGGTTACCGTGAAAGACCGAATTATCGCTGAAGCAAATAATGAGGCGGCAAATATCAAATCGAAAGCTACCGAAAGCAGCAATCTTGAGCGCGATCAGTTAATGAAAACCGCTAAAGCACAAATTGCGAATTTGGTGATGGGAGTAACTGAAAATGTTATTGGTCGCACTTTAACGACTGACGATCAAAGCCGTATTTCCAAAGAAGCTAGTTTAAAAATAGCTGGTTAATAAAGGGTATAAAATGTATATTTCAAAACAATCGAAAGAAGCTGCAAAAAATTTACTCTCGATCTGCATGAAATCAGGCAGTCTTGATGAAAATGTGGTGACTCAAGTTGTTAACTATATCACATCAAACAAGAGCAGCCGAAATATACAAACCCTAACCTACTTTAAGAACTTGGTAAAATTAGAGCTTAACAAAGAAACCGCCAAACTTGAGTATGCAACGGATCTATCAGATGCCGTTGTCTCCGACATTACAACTAAGCTTGAAAGAATTTATAACCGCAAAATGCGTTTAGAAAAACAGAAAAAAGCTGAGTTAATTGGTGGTTTTAAAATAACGGTGGGTAGTGATGTTTACGATCACACCACTAGTGCAAAATTAGAACAATTAAAAAATGTATTAAGATCATAAATAGTTTTTAAGGAACTACCAAAGATGACTGACATCTTAAAAGAAATAGAGCAACAAATTAAATCAATTAAGTTTTCTTCGAGCAAAACTAACATTGGCTTTGTAAAAGAAGTTGGGGATGGCGTAGCAAAAATCGAAGGTTTAACGGATGCCATGTACAATGAAATGGTAACTTTTGCTAGCGGTGAAACTGGTCTGGTTTTAAACTTGGAAGAAACTGAAGTTGGGGTTGTTATCCTTGGTGATGCAACTAAAGTTAAAGAAGGTGACGAAGTTAAAGCTACAGGTCGTCTATTAGAAGTGCCTGTCAGCGAAAAATTCTTTGGTCGAGTAGTGAATGTATTGGGTAAACCTATCGATGGTAAAGGCGAAGTTAAGTCTGATAAATTTTACCCAGTTGAAAAAATTGCTCCTGGTATTATTAAACGCCAAGGGGTTGATACGCCAGTACAAACTGGGATCATGGGTATTGATGCGATGATACCTGTAGGTCGTGGTCAAAGAGAGTTAATCATTGGCGACCGTGCAACAGGTAAAACAACGATTGCTATTGATACAATTATTAATCAATCTAATTTAAGAAGACAAGCCGAACAAATGGGCAATACAAATTTCAAAAACTTGTATTGTATCTATGTAGCAATTGGCCAAAAACGCTCAAATGTTTCGCAAATTATGAGCAACCTTGATGCAAATAAAGCATTGGATAACACAGCCATTTTCGTTGCTTCGGCTTCTGACTCTGCTACTGACCAATACTTGATTCCGTTTTCTGCTACTGCTCTTGGCGAGTATATGATGGATAAAGGTCATGATGTTTTGATCATCTATGATGACCTTTCAAAACATGCTGCAGCATACAGACAATTATCTTTGATTTTAAAGAGACCATCAGGTCGTGAAGCTTACCCAGGGGATGTTTTCTATTTACATAGCCGTCTACTTGAAAGATCGTGTCGCCTAAGTGTAGAAAATGGTGGTGGGTCGATAACTTCTCTACCAATTATTGAAACACAAGCTGGGGATGTTTCGGCGTATATTCCTACCAATGTTATTTCAATTACAGATGGTCAGATATTTCTAGAAACCGACTTGTTTTACCAAGGCGTTCGCCCTGCGATCAATGTGGGTCTATCCGTATCGCGCGTTGGTGGTAATGCTCAAAGAGCCGTAATGAAAAAAGTTGCAGGTAAAATTAAGTTGGAATTAGCCCAGTATCGCGAATTAGCTGCGTTTGCCGCCTTTGGTTCTGATCTTGATGAAAGAACACAAAAAACATTAGATCGTGGTGCTAGAATTATTGAACTATTTAAACAAAAACAATTTGCTCCGCTTGGTCTTGATGAACAAATCATAGTTCTATATGCTATGATGAATAACCACTTAGCAAAAGTTGCAATTCCGCGTGTTAAAGACTTTCAAAAACAATTGGTAGAGTATGTTAAAAACACTAAACCTGAAATTGTTACTGAAATATTAACTACAGGTAAGCTGACAGATAAATTAACAAAAATGCTAGATGAAGTAATTCCTAACTTTTTACAGAGTTTTAAATAAAAGAAACGAATGGCTAATTTAAAAGATCTAAGAAGGCGTATCAAGTCGATAAAGAATACGGCGCAAATTACAAAAGCGATGCAATTAGTTGCTGCTGCGAAAATGCGTAAAGCCCAAGATAAAGCTCAAAAAGGTTTGCCATATTTAAAACAATTGCATAAGATTTTGGCAAATTTGAATAACCGCGTAAACCCAAAGCTCAACCCACTTTTGCAGCCAAGTAAAGGCGATAAAACTGGGGTTCTATTGATAACTACTAACAAAGGTCTATGTGGTAGCATTAACACAAACTTATACAAATTTGTTGGTGCTTATGATAAAAAATCTACCGTTTTTTACACTGTAGGGCGAAAAGGTAAAACTTATATCGCCAAAACGGGTCGTCAATTGGTTGCTGATTTTGAATTCAAAGAAAATCCGACAATTGAAGATGCAAATGCAATTTCAAAAATGTTAATTGATGCATTTTTGGGTGATCAGATTTCAAAAATTGAAATCGCTTACTCGCATTTCATTAATACAGCTGTTCAAAAACCAGAAAAAGCTGATTTGCTACCTCTTTCTTCACTACCAGGTGCAAACGAAACTAACATTCAAACTGAAATTGACTATGAATATGAACCAAACCCAAATGATATTTTAAAAGGCATTTTGCCTCATTATTTATCATACACAATATATGAATTATTATTGGAAGCCAAAGCTTCTGAACATAGTTCTCGAATGGTAGCAATGAAAAATGCTACAGACAATGCTAACGAAATACTAAAACAATTGAAATTGCAGTACAACAAAGCACGCCAAGCATTAATTACCAATCAGATATTGGAAATTTCTTCGGCTGCTGCTGCAATGAACAAATAACAATTTATTTGAGAAGGTCTCTTAAATATGAGTATAGGAAAAATAGTTCAGGTAATCGGGCCAGTTGTGGATGTTGAGTTTGAATCCAAAGCTGATTTACCACCAATTTATACCGCATTAACTGTGGATTATAAAGTGTTAGGAGTTGACACAAAATTGACTCTAGAAGTGCAACAGCATTTAGGTAACACTTGGGTGCGTGCCGTTGCGATGTCAACCACAGAAGGCTTAAGAAGAGGCATGTCAGTTACCAATACAAAAAACCCAATTATGGTTCCTGTTGGTGACAAAGTACTAGGTCGCGTAATCAATGTGGTTGGTGACCCAGTTGATGAAAGAGGGCCAATTGACTCTATTAAACGCAACCCCATTCACCGTGATGCGCCGACTTTCTTGGAACAAAACACAAAAATGGAAGTTTTGCCAACTGGTATTAAAGTAATCGACCTAATTTGCCCCTTCATCAAAGGTGGTAAAGTTGGTGCTTTCGGTGGTGCCGGTGTAGGTAAAACAGTTGTAATTATGGAGCTAATCAACAATATAGCGAAAGCCTTCGGTGGGTATTCTGTATTTGCTGGAGTGGGTGAAAGAACCCGCGAAGGTAATGACCTTTACCATGAAATGGCAGAAGCTGGCGTTATTAATCTTGAAAAATTAGACCAATCAAAAGTAGCCTTGGTGTTCGGTCAAATGAATGAACCACCAGGAGCTCGTTTGCGCGTTGCCTTAACTGGTCTTGCGATTACAGAATATTTTAGAGATGAAAAAGGTCTGGATGTATTACTTTTCGTAGATAACATTTTCCGTTTCTCACAAGCTGGTTCTGAGGTGTCTGCGTTATTAGGCCGTACACCAAGTGCCGTGGGTTATCAACCAACTCTAGCTTCCGAAATGGGTAACTTGCAAGAGCGTATTACATCAACTAAAAAAGGTTCTATTACTTCAATTCAAGCGGTTTATGTACCAGCTGATGACTATACCGACCCAGCTCCAGCGAATACTTTCGCACACTTGGATTCTACAATCGTTCTTGAAAGATCGATTGCCGAGCTTGGTATTTACCCTGCGGTAGACCCTCTGGCTTCTGTATCACGCGCATTAACGCCAGAAGTTGTTGGTCAAGAACATTACAATGTTGCTCGTGGCGTGCAAACCGTTCTACAAAGATACAAAGATTTACAAGATATCATTGCGATTTTGGGTATGGATGAACTTTCTGACGAAGATAAATTAACGGTATCACGCGCCAGAAAAATTCAAAAGTTCTTGTCACAACCTTTCCATGTGGCTGAAATTTTTACAGGTATTCCAGGGAATTTAGTTCCAATCGAATCTACTGTTAAAGGTTTCAAAGAAATTCTTGATGGTAAATGCGATGACATTGCGGAACAAGATTTTTATATGAAAGCTGATATGGCTTCTGTAAGAGGGTCAAAATAATAATGAAACTTCAAATCGTTACTCCTGATAGCAAAATATTTGATGGTGATATTGATGGTGTAGTATTCCAAGCTCCTCATGGAGAAATTGGAATATTACCAAATCACGCCCCCTATTTTTCGCTAATCAAACCAGGTGAGCTTGTGATTGATCAAAAAGGCGTAAAAAAATCCTTGGCTATTGGGAGTGGGTTTGTGGAAGTTGTAAACACAGGCGTCATTATTCTCACAGACATGGCATTTCAGTCTAATGAAATCAATGAAGACAAAATGAATGAAGCTATTAGACGCGCTCAAGAAACACTTAAAAACACAAAAATTACTGATGAAGAAAAAGATAAACATCTTGAAATCATAGAAAAATCCCTAGCTATTCTAAGAGTTAAACAAAAGAAAATGTGATGTCGCCTGACATTGTAAAAAACCTGATTCGAAAAGGGCAAAACGATAGCGTTTTTTTTATCGAATGCCCTTTAAACACTTCTGATTTACAACCTTATACAAACCGAATTCTTGATGCTCAATCAGGTTATCTTCTTATCGGCGTTAAAGACTGCGGAACTGTTGTTGGCCTAAAACGATCAGAAGAAAAACTTAAAGTGATTGCGACAGAAGCTGTTCAAAATACGAACTTAACTTTCCATATTGTAAAATTAGTCGCTGATTTTAAAGTAATCGTAATCACAAACAAAACCTAATTTACTAATAGAGACTAGCGTGGCACCGCCCTGGTCTGGTAGAGAAGTTTATGGACAGAGAGTGTGTTCGGCGAACCGTAATGGATAACATGCGTAGAGACGGGTTTCAAACCCGTCTCTACCACTCTCTCATCAACTTAAGCTTTTAGTGCGTAACCAGACCCGCGATTTGTCGCACCACCGCGGTCTGGTAGAGTAGGCAAAAGATTGTAAGGAATTGGCCAAAATGATTACTTTTTCAAAAAAAGAGCGACTATAAATCAACTCTTTTTTCTCCTTTATCAACTCTACTTGACAGGGGTGGTGCGACACTTCGCCAGTCTGGTTACGCAAAAGAACGAGAAAAGTAGTTGGCGGAAACCTTTAATTTGATGCTATGAGACGGGTTTCAAACCCGTCTCTACCACTCTCTCATCAACAACCTCAAAAACTAGAGTTCTTACAAAAAACACACCTTTATAAAAGCTTCACAAAACCACATCATAGGACGATTTTACTTTTGTTAACATAATACCGCCTTCAAATAAGCCCATAAATTCAACTTTAAGAAATAGCAATCTTTGATACAATCCCGACCAGTAAAAGTCAAAATTATAAAAGGGTTTTTCAATGTCAATAGGCTTAGCATTCTCAACATTTTTCAAAATTATATCCAATGCAACATTTGCCCAAAAAGTGAGAGAGCTAAATTTGCCAGAGCCCATTCAAATTACAGAACCCACACCTCCAACGAAAAAAGCAGTAGAAGAACCCGTTAAAAAACAAACTCGAAGCGATGCCGTAACATTACTTTCCTCTTTACAAAGAGATGCAAGACTCATTGACTTTTTAATGGAAAACATCAAGGATTACGATGATGCACAAATCGGGGCTGCCGTCAGAGATGTTCATAAAAAGTCAAAAGATGTATTACAAAAAATGTTTGCTATTGAAGCATCAACTTCTTTAACTGAAGGCCAAACAATTAAAGTACCAGAAAACTTTGATCAAGGCCTTTATACCTTAACTGGAAAAATAAGTGGCAATGGGCCATTTAGTGGTTCGGTAGAACATGCTGGTTGGAAAGTAACAAAAACAGAAATCCCATTATGGAACGGCTCAACTGAAAGCGCAAATATCATTGCCCCAATAGAGGTGGAGGTAAAATAAATGCCAAAGTATATTATAGGGGTTGATTTAGGTACAACAAACACGGTTCTTAGTTATATAGATTCACAAACTGGCAACGCTCCAACTATTTTGCCAATACCTCAATTTACGGATGCCGAGACCATTGAATCATTGAATTATTTACCTTCTTTTATTTATTTAGGTTTACCCAACGAAGTGTATCGGCTACCATGGGGGCAAAACAACCCAAATTTTGTTGTCGGTTCCTATGCACGCAAACGAAGCACTCAGGCACCTGACCGCACAATAGCAGCATCCAAATCTTGGCTTTCTCATCAAGGTGTAGATCGTCGTAAAGGTTTATTGCCTACGAATGCCGCTGAGGATATTACAAAAATCTCAGCTGTAACCGCAGCAGAACTAATTTTAACCCATGTAAAAAATGCCTGGGACGCACAATTTCCTGTTGCCCCATTTATCGAGCAACAAATCATACTTACTATACCAGCATCCTTTGATGCGAGTGCAAGAGATCTAACGCGCGAAGCATCCTTGAATGTCGGCTATCCCCCTTCTATGACTATTTTAGAAGAGCCACAAGCTGCTTTATATGCATGGCTTGCAACAAAAAAAGAATCTTGGCGAAAAGATTTAGTCGTGGGCGATAGAATATTAGTAATAGATGTTGGGGGTGGTACCGCTGACTTTAGTTTGATTGAAATCACAAATGAAAACAACAACTTATCTTTAAATAGAAAAGCCGTTGGTAAACATTTGCTAGTTGGTGGTGATAATATGGATCTAGCGCTTGCCTACTATGCAGCATCCAAATTAGAAGAACAAGGGCATTCCATAGATGCTTGGCAAAACACAGCCCTTTGGCATACTTGTCGCCAAGCAAAAGAAACGCTTCTTTCTATAAACGACCAACAAACTTTCAAGATTACAATTGCTGGTCGTGGTAAAAAATTAATTGGCGGGTCCCTATCTGTCGAACTTAACAAAGAAGATATTAAGAAATTACTTCTTGAAGGGTTTTTCCCCATTTGCGATTATCAAACAACTATTCAAAAAGGGCGTTCCGGGTTTCAAGAAACGGGCTTACCTTACGAAACAGAAGCCGCCATTACAAAACATCTAGCAAATTTTGTAAACAATAATTTGGCAAATTCCAATAGTAAAATAAATTACATTCTTTTTAATGGCGGTGTTTTCAAAGCAGAATACTTTCAAAAAAGAATTTTAGAAACGATTACGCATTGGTTTAAGGAAACACCTAAATTATTAGACCAAAATGCTGATCTCGATTGCGCAGTGGCCAAAGGTGCTGCTTATTATGGTTTTGCTCGCATTTCAGGTGGCATACGAATCAAAGGCGGCACTTCAAGATCTTATTATTTAGGTTTTGAGAGTTCAGGTATGGCCATACCAGGTATGCCAAGACCCATGCATGCCCTATGCATCGTTCCAAAAGGGTTAGAAGAAGGTCAAGAATTTGAAGTACCAACTAATAATTTAGCCCTTATGGCAGGCGAAGCTTCCAGATTTCCTTTTTTCTCAAGCAATCAACGAGAAGAAGATAAACCTGGTGAAATATTAAAACCTATCAAAAACTATGCATTAGAAGAATCGGTTAATATTACAGCCAATATTCATTCCAATAAACATCAACCAGGTGAAATGATTCCAATAAAAATCAAGGTTTGCCTACTGGAAACCGGCTCACTAGAAATAGTAGCCGTAAGCCGAGAATATCAAGATCAATGGAAATTTGAATTCAACGCCAGAGAATAAATCAAACCTCTAAAGGGTGTGTTCGCCTCATGATGTGTCTTGGTACACTTTTCGACGAACCGTAATTGATAACATGCGTATGAGACGAGTTTCAAACCCGTCTCTACCACTCTCTCATCAATAACCCCAAAAACTAGAGTTCTTACAAAAAACACACCTTTATAAAAGCTTCACAAAACCACATCATTGGACGAATGCACCCCCTCTAAAATCCTGCCAAATAATAATTAATATTTAAGGGTATTGCCATGATTATAGCATTCAAAAAATCTGTATTTATATAATGCTCTTAGTATAATGGAAACCACATAAACCACATTAAGAGATGAAATGAACCAAGCAAGATATATTATCGGTATTGATCTAGGCACAACAAACTGTGCCGTAACATATATTGATACTCATGAGGCAGATATAATCTTACATCCCTTAATGATTCCACAACAAATTTCAGCTACAGAAACGGCTAAATTCAAAACGCTTCCTTCTTTTATTTATTTCCCCATAAAAGATGAAAATAAAGCTCAAAATGAACCCATTGTAGGCGTTTATGCACGCGAGCAATCTTTGTTACAACCAGATAGAGTTATTTCCTCCTCAAAATCTTGGTTATGCCATAATAAAGTAGACCGTAGATCTGGCATACTACCATGGCATGGGGCAGAAGATATAGAACCTTTATCCCCCGTTCAGGCATCATCCCTATTAATTCAGCATATGAAAAAAAGCTGGGACAAACAATTTCCAAATGATGACTTTACCAAACAACAAATAATCATTACGGTTCCAGCATCTTTCGATGAAACCGCTCGCGCTCTAACAGCCGAAGCAATAGAATTGGCGGGTATTAAAAATGTTTCACTATTAGAAGAACCACAAGCCGCATTTTATGCTTGGCTTTACCATAACGAAGAAAATTGGAAAGAAAAGCTAGAAAATCATCAACAAGTTCTGGTTTGTGATATAGGTGGCGGTACTTCCGATTTCAGCCTTATTGGTATTCAACACCAAGATCATGATTTGGTGTTACAACGCATCGCTGTTGGCGAACACCTTCTTTTAGGCGGTGATAACCTTGATATTGCACTCGCCTATTTCATGGAACCTCAATTTAGCCAAACCAGAAATCTTAACCCTAAAGATTGGGGTAAACTTATCAGTCAATGTCGCGATGCTAAAGAAAATTTATTTCAAAAAAACTCTCCATCTACTTGGCCAATCACTTTAGCTAGTTCAGGCAAATCGATTGTTAGTAGCACCATAAAAAAAAATGTAAGCAAAGAAGAAGCTTCCAAATTATTTTTAGAAGGTTTTTTGCCAAATCAAAATTTCGAAATAAGCGTTCTGAATCAACAGACAGGCTTTCAGGAGTTTGGCCTGCCTTACTCTACAGAATCATCTATCACTAAACATCTTGCTAATTTTTTAAAAAAATCGCTTGCGGATGGGCAAATTCCAACGGCTATTTTGTTTAACGGAGGCTTTTTTGAAGCACCTCTATTTAAAGAACGCATTACAACCATCCTAAATCAATGGTTTCAATTAACCATGACAGAATTGTATGCTACAGCTTTAGATTTAGCTGTTTCACAAGGTGCCGCCTATTATGGTTTAGCAAAACGCGGGCGCATCAAAAAAATTGAAGGCGGTTTACCAAGAGCCACATTTATTGGTGTTGTTGACAAAACAGGCAAACCAATGGCACTTTGTTTAGCCCCTCTTGGAATGGAAGAAAACACCAAGATCAAAATCAACGATTTTAATTTTCATTTACGCGTAAATATGCCAGTAGAGTTTCCGATCTTTTCAACGAAAGGCATGGCCCAAATCAAACCGGGTGATTTAATTGAAACAAAAGGGTTAACGCAAGGGGTACCGATTCGATCATTTTTAAAAACAGGCAAAAAAAATAAAAGCAAAGCAAAAGATATTGAAGTTTTTTTGCAGTGTGAATTTTCTGCCCTTGGTACTTTAGAAATTTTTTGTCATGAAGTCAATGGCGACCGCCAATGGAAACTAGAATTTGATACCAAATTTTTCGACTTTATTGCAAATGAAAAAAATAAAGATGAAAAAAAATCTACTTTAAATACATATACAGAGGAAACATTACGCGCGGTAGAAGAAGTCATAAAAACTACTTTTTCTGATCGAAATAGCACACCTGAAAGCTTGATGAAAAAAATAGAAGCTTTAACCAATCATTCTCGTTGGTCATGGGATTTACTTTTTTTAAGACAAATGTGGTCATTTTTGATTGAATACAAAGAAGGTCGAAAACTATCAAATGCACACGAAGAAAGATGGTTAAATTTTACAGGGTTTTGCTTACGCCCTGGCTATGGTGTTGAAATGGATGACTGGCGTATATTACAAACATGGAATATCTTTATCGAAGGTATTACTTTCGAGAACAATTCACAAAGTTTAAGTGAATGGTTTTTATTTTGGAATAGAATCGCTGGTGGTTTAAATTCCTTTCAACAAAGAGAATTAGCGAGTCAATATATCGCCGCCATGAAGGCTCAAATAAATATTCAAGTTAATAATTCAACAAATACCAATCAAGGCAAAGCTAAGAAACTAAATTTAGGGCCAGGTGAAAAATCTCAATTTTATAGAATGTTAGGAAACCTAGAAGATTTGCCCTTAAAAGATAAAAAAGAAATCATTCACTATATTCTAAGACAAATTAAAAAATACGGCACTTCTGATGCAAATTACACTGGCGTTTGGTCACTAGGTCGTATTGCATCTAGAGCACCGCTATATGGGGCATTAAACAATGTTATTAGCGTAAAATATGTGAAACAAATTTTAGATGAATTGCAAACCTATACGGATTATCGACAACAAGATCTGTTCTCAATTGCCTCCATTGGTCGTAAAACAGGTGACCGCTATCGCGATTTAAATGTAGAAGATAGAATGCAGTTAGCCAATTGGTTAAAACAACAAAAGGCGTCTGATGAACACATTAATCTAATTCTAGAAGGCTCAGCTTACAACGAAGATGACCGCAACTTAATCTTTGGCGAAAAACTTCCGACTGGTCTAAGATTACTCTAATCGGGTGCATTCGCCTTATGCTGTAGATTTATAAAGCTTTAATAGCCGAATTCTCTACCAGACAGCGGTGGTGAAGACTAAAAACAACTAAGAACAACCCTCATTTAAACTAAACTTCGTCTTTAAAATTTGCCATCTCTTTTAATACAAACCTAACAAGAAACCGAATGAGAGCCATAAGAAGAACTATTGCAAAGGGCAAAAATAAGGGCACAGGCTTCTCAAGTTCTGAACATTTGATATAAACAAAACACATCGACCCAATTACAACAATTTCAAGAACGATATAATGTACCCAAGTAGCAATAAAATCTGTTTTATCTTCAAACAACTTTAAAATATGATCTGGGAAAACAACTAGCGCCCCCAATATTAACAACAGAATATACTGTGGTGGCAACCCACGACCATATAGTAACATGAATTTATCTTTCTTAAATTAAATAAAAAATCAATTTGCAACAGACCAACTCATATTTTAAATTTAAATAGGTAAATTCCCAATCCTTTAGATAATGCAAACTTAATTTATACTAAATTCTGAGATAATAGAATTTATTCACATACACTTAAATTACGGATTATGTTTGTATTGATGAATTTTATATCTAAAATGAACCTATATGCACTGTGCGAATCGTTAAAATTGAAACTAACCAATATACTTAAAGAAATCTAATGGAAGCATCGACCAAAAAAAGTCGCAAAATTAAAATATTAGTTTTTGTTTGTATTTTTCTTAGCATCCTTTTATTGGGGGTTTTTATCATTTCTTTAGTAAATTCTGATATAAGCGATGAAGAATTAGGCCCATCTCCTTTTCAAATTGCTTCTGATCACACCGATGATAATAACTTTGAATATCAAGAATTTATTAAAATTGGGAAAGACATTGTCGGAACGAATGAATTTCATAAAAAATATGAAGTCGATACCAAAGACCCTCAAAAAGAAATACAATCATTGCAAGATTATGTCGAAAAAAACAAGATTGTTTTTGAAAGACTCAAACCAGAACTATTTGAAAAACTCAAATATCCAAGATTTAAATCAAATGAAAAAGATTACTTTGAAAATAATGTGCATATAGGAACGACTCTAAGGCTGTTGCAATACAGATTTAGATTACAAATACTTTTAAATAATTTTGATGAGTGCAAAAAAAATCTAATCGTATTACACAAAATCAATAGTGAATTATTGACAAAAGGTTCTCTTCTAATTGATTTTTATATTTTATTCGCCGCCCATTCTATAGAATTAAATAATATGAAAAGGATGATCAATTTAGGCACCCTAACAGAAATGCAGAAATTGGAAATTCTCAGCATTTATCAAAACGAAATTCCAATGCAAATATTAACTAATGCTTATCACTTTGAAATAGATTTTATTCATGAAGGGTCTAAATCATCCAATATCAAGGCTATTTTGCCTCCAAAATCAATAGAAGATTTAAATTATTTGCCCATTATTTATTCAATACAATATCAAAAAAACAAATCCATCAAAATGCTTCGTTCAAATGCATTAAATATACTTAAGCAAATGGAAACACCCGATCACAAAACTTATACCTACCTAAATACATATTCATCAAGCCATCATAATCCATTAGAGTTCTTCAAAGGAAACTATGAAGGGAAAAAAACAATAGAATCACATGAGCCAATGCTTAAATCTTTTGCACTTAAGTTGTTAGCAAGTAATCAAAATATCAGACAAATAATTGTTGCTCAGAAATTACTTACATTCAAAATTGAAAATGGCGATTTTCCTGATACTTTAGAAGAATTAAAAATTGATTCCAATCTATACACTGACATTTACACAGACAAACCATTTTTATATTCAAAAGAAAATGGCATTCTGCATTGCGTTGAGGCTAAAAAAACCAATAAATTCCCTGAGTTAACCACCAAACCCCTCACCCATTTAGAAATCCAAGAAAAGCTACACGAAGCAAAAAACGACTTCATTCTTTACCTTAAATAGTAAAACGCTGAAATATAATTCATATTATAACAGAGGAAAAATTCAAATTCCTCACCCTTCTTCACAAATTTAGCTCGATATTTTTTTATCTTTTGAAAAATCTCTAAAAAGAATTGCGAAAAGCTATCTACTTAATTAAAAGTAAATTGCAAATTTAATTTTTAGTTTTAGAATCTAATGCATCTACACTTATAAGTTAAATTTATCCTTTTGATAAAAAAAATGATCAAGAAAGAATTAATTCAAATTGCTAAGGTGCTAAATCAAACAAAAACTCCCTATGCACTAGTGGGTGGTCTTGCGGTTTCCACTTGGGTAGAGCCAAGGTCAACAAAAGATATTGATATTATTGTTTCCGATATAGACAATGCGCTTATGAATGAAAAGCTAATGGAAATTGGTTTTAATTTATCAAGTGCTCCAATGCAAATGGGTAACCTAAAATTTAAACGCATTTCTAAGATTAGTTTAAATGACGAATTATTAATTCTAGATTTAATGCAGTTTTTAAACGATGAATACAATCTAGCTATTTTGAACAGTTCAACCAAAATTAATTTTGAATGCAATGAAATTAATGTAGCTTCACCAGAAGATTTGATTATTTTAAAATCATTCTCAGATAGAAAAATCGACAAAATTGATATTGAAAATATGCTCAACATTAATAATTTAGACAAAGAATATATAGAAGCATGGCAAAAGAAATTAAACAAAAATTAACACTAAAACCTCGAGTCGGGCCAACAGATTTTGGTCGTCGCATGGATTTATGCTGGGAATTATACAAGCTTTGTAAAGGCTTAAAAGAATCACCTAAAAAAATAGGCAAAAAGATTTACCCGAAATAAACCATAATTACTCTAGGTTTTATTTAGCAATTTTGTGTTCTCAAATACGCAGTTTCTAATAATAAGAAATTAGCGTAACTATTCGGCGAGCTATTGAGTTGGCAACTAGATCGGGACGATTTGGCTACCCAAAAAAAATATACATGTAAATTAGCAGAGTTGCTTACCAAAACTTTAATGAATTTATTCAAATAGATTGTCCAAATCACTAATAGATAACCCCTTATAAGTCAAATCGCCAGGAGTTAATTCTGTAATTTCTTGATTTGTACAATAGTCAATCACATTAGTTAATTCTTGTTTGAATGCATCTGCAAACTGTATCATCCATTCTTTTGCTGTACCCTGACCTCTAAAATGTGCTTTAATTTGCAATTGCTTAAATTGCTGGTAAATCTCTAGCTCAATCACATGATCTAAAGAGCGCTCTTTTGACACATTATCGTACTCATGTTCTGGCAACAATTTAAAGTATTCATTTTCAAAACCACCATCAAGATCCCCTAAATAATTTAAGGCAATAGAAGGCACAGCATCCCCTATGATTTGCTCTGAAATATACTTTAATACACCATACCCCAAACCTTTTTGAGGAACTGACCGAATTTGTTCTTTTAGGTCTTTAATTTGATAACTTAAATCACTTTGCTCATTCAGCTCCAGACAAATTGGATACAAACATGTAAACCAACCTACCGTAGCATTTAAATCTGGGGTTGCTAAATCGATTCCTTGGCGCCCATGCAATTCGACATCCACCGCAACAGTATTCATTTGATATAAACTCTGAACAGTTCTAGCAAGAGCTACCATTAATAAATCATTCACATCCGTATTAAAAGCCTTATTCGCATTCAATATCATGTTTTGACTTGTGTCTTCTGGCAATTGCAATTGGATAGTCGAAATACCTTTCTGATTTTGACTTGAGATATCAATTGGCAAGTTGCCTAATTTAATTTTATTTTCAACACTTTGCCAATAAGCTTTTTGTGTAAATAAATCATCAGTATAAGCGTAGGAATGTATTAATTCCGACCATTTTCTAAATGGAATATGTTGATAAAAAGAATTCTTTTCGATTTGTTTCGAATGTAGTTGGGCATGGTAAAATAAAGCCAAGTCATCCAAAATGATACGCCAAGAAACAACATCAACTAATAAATGATGGGAAGTAATGAACACTAACTCTTGCGTAGCAAACTGGATTTTTGCATATTTAATTAACGGTTGAGCTTCTAATACAAAACTGCGTTGCATGTTTTCAATGTAGGCTATTAATTGGCTTTGAGAATCAACTTTAGTGATTTCTAACTTAAAATTACTTTGAATATCACTTATAGTTCCTTTTATCTCTTGTCCTTCAGAAAAAAAGCTAGATCTTAAAATTGCGTGTTTTTCTATAATCAGGTGCATTGCTTCTTGAAAAGCGAAATCGTTTAATTTTTCCTTGAATTCTATTAATACGGATTGGTTAAAATGGTTTTTAGGCGTGTTTGGGTTTTGAAAAAACCATTTTTGAATAGGGGTTAAAGCATAATTGCCAATCGTTTCTGCTTTTTGATAATTACTCAAATTATTTGTTTCTAACATTTTAATGATTTGTGCCAATTGAAAAATAGTAGGGTTTTCAAAAAGATCTGGCACTCGCATACTATACCCTTTACCAGCTAATTTGCCCATTACTTGAATTGCTTTAATAGAATCCCCACCTAAATGAAAATAATTTTCATGAACACCGATTGATTCACGATTCAAAACTTGTGACCAAATTTCAGCCAAAATTGATTCTTTCTCGCTACTTGGAAATTCATTTTGAGATTTTGACTGACTAGTTATTTCAGAACTATTGTTTGTACTTGTTGGTGGTGGTAAAGCCTTTTTATTTACCTTTCCACTGTTATTTAATGGTATAGCATCAAGGGCAACAAAATGGGCTGGCACCATATATGGGGGTAACGATTTAAGTAAAATCTCTTTAATTTCTTCTTGGCTAATATCCTGCCTCTTTACATAGTACGCAACAATACTTTTGCCGTTGCCATCTTGATACACATGCAAAACGGCATCCTTAATAGCAGATATTTGATCGAGTTTAGATTTGATTTCACCCAATTCAATTCGATACCCACGAATTTTTACTTGATCATCAATTCGACCTTTGAAGAAAAGATTACCGTCTTTATCCCACACTCCTAAATCACCGGTTAAATAATATTTCTTATCTTGAATATTTAAAAAGGATTTAGCTGTTAATTCAGGTCGATTCAAATAACCTTCCGTGATTCCTTTGCCTGACAAGACAATTTGACCTATGACTCCAGCTGGGCAAAGTTGATTATTGGTATTCCAAATAAATACTTCATTATTGCTAATGGGCTTACCAATAGAAATTTTACCTGCCTCAAATGGGTAGACAGTACCGCAAATTGAATTTTCTGTGGGCCCATATTCATTAAACAACTTAATATTTGGTAAAATATCCAAATGCTTTTGTAAAAGCAACAGACTCGTTTCTTCCCCTGCGAGAATAATATTTTTAATTGATTTAAGACGATGCAAAGATTCATCAACAATTAAATAACTTAAAAATGCATCGTAAAAACTAGCAGTTAATGTTAAACTGGTGATTTTATGAGTTTCAATCAATTGACTTAGAAGATCAATATCTAACCTATCATTCTCATCAAAAAATACTATCGAACCTCCACTTATCATCATTGGCAATATTTCAGCCAAGGAACTATCAAATGAATAGGAAGCCAATTGCAAAACAGAATCTTTTGACTGCATATTATAATACTTAGATCGCCAAATCATTGAATTACAAATACTTTGATGCAAAACTACCACACCCTTTGGTTTTCCAGTGGAACCAGAAGTATAAATAATATATGCTGGTAGGTTTGGTTTAGCGTTATCAATAAAATCTGCAGTATGGGAAAGAATTTCTTTAGGAGAAATCGCTATATCTTGTTGGTTAATTTTGAATTTTAGAGAATCATCAATAACAATTAGACCTGCTTGACAATCTTCTGCAATCGTCAGCAATCTTTCAGAATTAAATTTGGATTCCACTGGTACAAAACAAGCCCCTGCTTTCATAATGCCTAGTATAATCGGAATATAATCATCTGACTTTTCGATATGCACAATTATATTTGGTGACTTTAATTTTTTTGACAAAATAAAGGAAGCAACTCCATTTGCCAGTTTTTCAACTTGCTGATAAGACCGACTTACCTTTTTATTTATTGTCAATACGGAATTGCTGTTTTGTTTTACAGATAAAGCAAATAATTTTGTTAAAGTTGTTGGTCCACCAAAATCTACTTCTTTATGATTTACCTTTTCAAGAAATAAATTTTGATTTTCAGGTTTCCATAATTGATAAGCCCCAACTGCCATATTTGGGTTTTGAATTATCTCTTGCAATAGGTTTAACAAGTACCCTTGCCATTCTTTGATGGTTTCAAATTTAAAAATATCAGTATTAAATTCAAAATTAAAACTCATTTCATTGTTTTGCTCAATAACCTCTAAGGTTAGGTCGTAAGGAGAGATATCTTTTTTAATTGGGTAAGGCTGAAAATCAAATTCAGTGGTTTTCAAAAATCGCTTTTGTCCTTTTTCAAAAACAAACATTGTATCAAAAATTGGGTTTCTAGATAAATCTCGACTAGTTACAATTTGTTCCACTAATCTCTCAAACGGGTAAGACTGATGCTGATACGCTTGCAATGTCTTATCTTTTACTTTTGTGATATAACTAGGTAAAAATTCATTGTTTTCAATTGATAGAGGCAAAGCAATGGAATTAGCCATCATACCAATGGTGTTTTCGAATTCCTTACTTGGTCTACCACTAATAGGCATTCCAATTATTATTGAATTTTGACCAGACATTTTTTGTAAAAATATCGAATATATACCAAGCAACAACATGTTGATGGTGCAAGCATTCTTTTTAGCAACATCCTTTAGTTTATTCACTACAATCGAATCTAAGGTGCCAAAAACGATACCACCTTTTCCCGTTTTGCGAACAGGCCTAGAAAAATCATTTGGTAATTCCAGTAAAGGAATTTCGTCAGAAAATTGGCGCAGCCAAAATTCTTTATCTCTTTTATAGTTTTCTGAAAGAAAATAAGATTTTTGCCAAGCAATAAAATCCTGATATTGCGATTGAATGCGAAAAGAATCTTTTAACTCTAATTGTGCTACAAAATCCTGAATAAAAAGATCCCATGATAAACCATCGATTACGCAATGATGGGTAGTAAACACAATTAAATGATTTAGGCTATCTAATTCATATAAATCTACTTTAAATGCTGGACCCGTTTTTAAATCAAGCTCAATTTCTGTTTTTTCTATTAATTGATCAATTTTTAAACCGTTTGAAGAAAGAGCCGTAAGCTTATATTGAAAATCATTTCTATATTTTAAATAAATCTCACCATCGACTTCTACTTCAAAGCGAGCGCGTAACATTGGGTGACGCATATAAACACTTTGAATAGCATTTTGTAATTTCTCTTTGTTTATTTGCCCCATTATGGTATAGGCTGCTGTTAATTGATAAGGGCTTTTGCCTTCATCGAATGCTTTCAAGGAATACAACCGTTTTTGAACAGTCGATGCCACAAAGGATGTTTCTGTAGACTCTACACCTATTGTTTTATCTTTACCTGAAAAATCATTTAAAAAACCATTTGCTTTTAATTCATGAATTGCCTCGATAATATTATGAATGAATTTATCAACATCCTTCAAAGTATGAGCCGTTGACAAGAAGCATATGCGTTTTTCCCAGGTATAGATGCCTTTTTCCATCAAGAGCAAATAAAACAAATCCATTTCAATGGGCTGCAACAAGAAATTCAATCTACCAAAAGTATCGAATTTAAAAACAGAACCAAAATGAGAAAGTTTAATGGGTAGTTTTTCTTGTTCAAAAAATCTATTTACATGCAAAGCAAGATAATCGGTCAATTGATTGACTGATTCTTGTAATTTCGGGCCTGCTTCTTTCATTTTTGTTAATACAGCATGGGCAGATGCCATAGCCAAAGGATGTTTGCAGAAAGTACCTTGAAATACAGTTGTTTCTGGGCTTGGAGTAGTTTGGTCTCCAAAATTCCACACACCGCCATCTACTAAGTCCATTATCTCCTTTTTACCTGAAACTACTCCTATAGGCATCCCCCCCCCTACAATTTTACCATATGTAACAATATCAGCTCTCACATCAAAATACTTTTGAGCCCCGCCTTGGCAAATTCTAAAACCAAGCAACACTTCATCAAAAATTAATACTGCGCCAATCTCTGAAGTTAAAACTCGTAATTTTTGTAAAAATTCTTTTGGTTGCAGACTAGGGTTTCTACTTTGTACAGGCTCTACTAAAACACCAGCTAATTGCGAGCCAAGGTCTTTAATAATATCCAAACTCTTTTCATCACCATAAGGTAAAATCAAAATATCAGCAATCATTGAGTCAGGTGTGCCAATTACTTGCGGTTCTGCACCATAACCACTTTGCCTTGGAAAAGCAAGAATTCCATCAAAAGTTCCATGATAAGAACCAGCAAAGAATACAATTTTTTGCCGTTTAGTTGCAGTTCGTGCTAAACGCAATGCCACCATAATGGCTTCTGTACCAGAATTACAATAACTGACACGATCCACCTTTGTCAATTCACTGATTAGTGCCGAAACTTCCCCAATTAAATGATTTTGCGGGCCTAACTCAAAACCCTTATTTAATTGTTTTTGAATACTTTCTTTAATAAAATCAACATTATTGCCAAAAAAACCAACCCCATAACCCATAGCGTAATCCACATATTCATTGCCATCTAAATCAACAAACTTAGAACCAAAACAATGATCCATAACTATTGGGTATGCAATTTCTTTTAAAGACAATCTAAAGCCTAGACTATTGATCCAATCAGCACAATTATTTTTACTATCTGCGGCATATTGTTTAGACTTTGCTGTACGCTTATTAAATCTCTTGATAAAGTCATCCACAAACTTTTGTTGCTGAGTTGTCAAAACATCTTTTTCAAGTTTAAACCCCCTCAAATGAGGGCGACCTGAAGACCGAGAACTCAACGAAGGCGCAGTAGGTTTCTGATAAGAGGCATTTTTATTTTTAGGAAGTTGCTCTTCTAATGCTTTTATTTGTTGATCAAAAAACGATTTCATCAATCGTTCTTGGTTTTGAAAAAATTCTTGTAGACCTTCTTTGTTTTCGACATTACCTAGTTCATCGCTAGAGGTAGGATCGCTACTGATTTTAGTATGCTGCTCAATATATTGACTGATTTTATTCAAAGTATCCGCTTCTGAATAAAACAACCCTGTATCCATAGGAATTGAAAATTCTTTTTCAATTCGATCTTTCATTGCCATTAACATCAAAGAATCTAAGCCTAATTCAAATAAATTAACATCTGGCCTTAAATCTTTGATATCAATACCAGAGGCTTCTTTCGTAATCGCTTGCACTTTTGGCAAAATGGCATTAAACAGTATTTCGTGTTCACTCTTTATCTTTTGTATTGCAGCTGGTGAATGAGCAATTTTTTTTGCCACTTGAATGTCTTTGTTAGAAACACCTAAAATTAAGTGCTGAAATGTTTCGTGCTTTTCTAGTTGGCAACCAAGCGCTCTGACATTTACAAATTCATTTTCTCTAAAAATACTACACCATTGTGAAGCACTTACAAGCGGAGCATTTGGCAACCGAATTTTTTCGTCTTCATATAACCACCAACCATCAGCTAAACCAAATGTTAAAGTAGTAAAATTTAAAACTTTGGTTGTTTCATTTAGCAATAAAATACCGCCTTTTTTAAGCAGTGATTGTGCATTCGAAATTGTTTTTTGAATGCACTTGGTTGCATGAATCACATTAGATGCTAATACAATATCATAAGTGCCTAAAGTGAAATTTTGTAATGACAAATCTTTTTCGATATCCAACAATTTAAATTGAATAAAAGGTCTACTGCTGCCATAGCTATTTTTGCCATGCTGCAAGAAACCGCCTGAAATATCTGTATAAGTATACTGCAAATTGGTTGTTAACCCTTCTAAAGCATCAAAAACAAATGCACTTGTACCTCCGGTACCTGCGCCAATCTCTAATATTTGTATCAATTGACCTGCGTTTTCTTTGGTTTTCTCTTCTACAAAACCTCTTACGGACTCTGCAACCATTTGGCTATATATCTTTAATATTTCGTTTTTCTTGTATACATTTTCTACATTCGAAACATCACCACCTGGAAACATAACTTCCACAGATTTTACCTTGCCTGATAAAATAGGCAGAAGTTGTTCTACGCATGCATGTAGTAAAGTAAACATAGGTTTAGAATCATCAAACTTAGAAATAATAGATTTTTTTTCTGTTTCTAGATTGTTTAAAATGGAATTGGTTTCCTGAGAACTTCCTTTTTCAGTGATCGTGATAACTTGCTGACTATTTTGACTAATGAACCCTGCTTGCATCAAAATCTGTAATAAAGTTTCATGAAGACGCAAATATTTTTCTAGGATATGTATAGAGTTTATCAATTTTTCTCTAGTATCATTTTTTTGAATTAAGGGTTTAAATAAATCCCATAGTAAATAGGTTGCATATCGGTCAACCATTTGGTGACAATGGTCAAAACTCTCTATTTGACTTTGAAAACTAATAAGTTTTTTTTGAATTTTTTCTACAACAAAATCTTTTGTGGCGACCTGCAAACGCTCATTAAACCAAATTTTTGTTTTTTGAAAAGGATAAAGCCCACATTCTACTTTTTGAAAACCGTAGGGCTTATAAACTTCGGTAAAATGAATGGAAGCGCCAATTAAAAATAATCTGCCAATACATTCATTAATTTCGTCCCAATCAAGAGATCTTTCTTTTATCGAACCACCAAAAAATACATCTTTATTGGCAATCGTCTTTTTGCAAAGTTCCGTTAATATACCTTGACCACCAATTTCTAAGACGAAGTTGATTTTGTTTTTTTCAATTTCTTTTACGGAATCATAAAAACGCACTGTTGACAAAACATGTTTACACCAATAATCAGCGTTATTTATTTCATTTGTGACTACAACTGTACCTGTAACATTAGAAACAAATTTTATTTGAGGCGGCATAAAATTAATTGTTTCAATTTCTTTTCGAAATGGTCTAATCATATCTTTAAGTAAAGAAGAATGAAAGGCGTGAGAAACTTGTAGTCTCTTATTTCTAATTTTTGCATTATTACATTCAATCTCTAAGGCATTAATTTCCTTAATGTCGCCGGATACGACTATACTATTTTCTGCGTTGACCGCTGCAATTGATAAGTTAGAAAAAGGTGCTAACAGTTTTTTTACAGATTCTTCGTTTAAAGCAATCGCAATCATGCCGCCATTGGTAGTCGTTTCGTGAATTGTTTTTGCTCTGGCAGAAACTAATTTTACAGCATCAAATAAGTTAAATACACCTGCAATACAGGCTGCTACTATTTCACCAACGCTATGCCCTAACACAAGTGACGGGCGCACCCCCCATTGTAACCACATGTTCGCTAAAGCATATTCTACAGCAAATAATACGGGCTGAGTATGAATCGTTTCTTGTAAGGCTTCAGCATTTGAATTTTCGCCATATACCAATTGAGTTAAATCAATACCTAAAGATTTTTGAAATAACTTAGCACATTCATCAAAAGCATTTTTATAAGCAGGTTGAGAAACATACAGCTCTTTTGCCATTTGTGGGTATTGGGAGCCTTGCCCCGTGAAAAGAAATGCTACTCGTGGCTGATTTATCTTATATTCATCTGCCTCATTAAACGCCATTGTTTCTAGTTTTGAAATCGCTTGCTCTTTTGATTTAACTAACAAATATTTTTTGAATTTAAAATCACTCTTGAAAGTATTTACAGAATAGACGAAATCTGTTAAGCTGCAAATTGAGGTTTGTAAAATTTTTCTAAAATTCTCTTTTTGTGTATTGGCGCTTTCAATGGATTGAGCAGAAATCTTTAAAAGAAATGAAGTTGGCAATTTAACAACATCGTTTGGAAGTGGCTCACTTTGAATTGGGGTATAGTCACTTACAATTAAGTGAACATTGGTACCACTAAAGCCAAACGAACTCACACCAGCATGCAAAGCCTCATTTGCATTACCCCATGGGGTAACTTTCGTCACAATTTCTATGGACGATTTTTCAACTTCAATATGAGGGTTTAAATTTTTAAAATGTAGGGTCGGCACCAAAGTTCTATTTTGTAAACATAAAACCGTTTTAATTAAACTAGCCATGCCTGCTGCGGCTTCTAAATGACCAAAATTGGTTTTTACAGAACCCACCAATAATTTATTAGTTCTCTTTTGTCCTAATACATTGCCTAAGGCATTTGCTTCAATGGGGTCGCCTAAAGAAGTACCAGTGCCATGGGCTTCAACAAAGGAAATATCTTCTGGCTTTAACTGAGCCATCTTTAAGGCTTCGCTTATAACGCGTTCTTGCGAAGGCCCATTTGGCACAGTTAAACCACCGCTTCGGCCGTCTTGATTTACGGCCGAGCCATTTATGACTGCCAAAATTTGATCTTTATCTCTGATAGCCTCAGATAGTTTTTTAAGCACAACTACGCCACCGCCCTCACCGCGCACATAACCATTGGCATCTGCATCAAAGGATTTACAACGACCATCAACAGACAACATTTTTGCTTTAGAAAAATTAATGGAAACCTCTGGTGTAAGCATCAAACTTACTCCGCACGCAAGGGCAAGCTCACAAGAACCTGAGCGTAAATGCTGACATGCAAGGTCGACTGCCACTAAGGATGATGAACACGCTGTATCAACTGCCATACTTGGGCCTTCGAAGCCAAAACTGTAGGAAATGCGACCTGATGCAACACTGTGAGCCCAGCCTGTCGTAAAATAAGGGTCGATATCTTCTACCGCCATTTGTTTTGTTTGTAGTTGTAAATAGTCATTACCACTTATCCCAACAAAGACACCTGTTTTTGAACCACTTAGATTGCTTGGTATATAACGAGCATTTTCCAAAGCTTCCCATGTTAATTCCATCAACAATCGTTGTTGCGGGTCAATTCGTTTGGCCTCTATTGGGGTAATACCAAAAAAAGAATAATCAAAACTCTCAACATCTTCTATAAACCCACCTAATTTAGTGTATATTTTACCTTTGGCATTTGGGTCTTTATCGTAAAAGGCTTCGCTATTCCAACGATCGCCTGGCACTTGCGTAATAGCATCTTTGCCATTTTTTAGTAAACTCCAAAATGATTCGGCATTCACAACGCCACCCGGAAAACGACAGGATAGACCAACTATGGCTATTGCTTCGTTTTTTTCAGCCTCTGATAATTTAATTTTTTGTTGAAGTTTTTTGATTTCTACCAATGCTTTTGCCATCAAAGCTTGGTTATCATTTTCTTTAGGCTTGTTTTCCACCTTTACACTTCCTTAGTTCATAGTTTCGTTTAAACAATAATTCACAATATTGGAATTATAATCTACCTGGCATTTTACAAATATTTTCTATTTGAAAACTATCTGTTATTAATACCGATGGGGTATTGAAAAGTGGGAAGATTGTATTTTGAATACGACAAAAAACAAATTTTAAAACATATAATGTTAAGGAGAAATACTAGTTTTCATGGAGGAAATTTGAAGATTTTCTGTGAATTTGCAAATTAATCAAAAACTAGTAGGCGAGCAGATTCTTTAGAGTTTGGAATTTTTTTTGCTTCTTCTTTTCGCATTTGGATAAGATCTGACTGATTAATATCTAATTGTTGGCGTATTTCGCCAATCGTAAGATCTACTTTTTGGTGAAAATCCATTTTATTAATATTTCTAACTTTGCGATTTCGCCCATACTCGAAACCTAAGTCAAATGCGTACAAGTCTTGTTTTTGTAATTTGAAATTTTTAGGGTACAAGTACAAGGAAAAAAACTTAAAAATTGCAATATGAATTTTTCTGACAAGAGTGCTGTTACCCATGGTAAAGCCAATCACAAAAGCTTCGTCTTGAGGTAATAACCCTCGGCCTAACAAAATATGAACACAATCATGATTATATAAATCAATGTACCCAGGCATTGCTATTTTACTTTTTGGGTTTTCAAGAAGCCAAACTAAGAATGGAATCTCGCCTTGTTTATAGCCTGGCATTTCCGTTAATACATCATTTAGCTTACGATTCTCCTTTTGCAACCCAGGGTACCACTCTTCAAGATATTTTTCTAGAGAATTTCCGTCCATAAAGGTTTAATTCTCAAGAGAGCAAACAAATTGTTGCCAATCAGAATTTGTTGTATATTTAATTTTAACTTTAACGATTTGACCATTTTCTACTTTTATATCATTTGGCAAAGGAAGCACTACTGGCGGCATAAGAGAATCAGAAGAATGAAAAAGAACACCTTCGCCAACCACTAAGGGTGAAGTCAATCTAATACTGTTCACCAAACCTGATTTATTGACTGTTATCGCAACCGTTTTTTCAAAAGAGGTATTATTCAACTGATTCATAATAATATTTTCAAATGACACAGGTTCGGAAAATATTTCTGGAGCAGGAATTCCAGTAAATTGAAAATAAAGCGTTCTAAGCTCGATGACTTTTTCAAATATATAATTTGAGTAGCAAAGCTCTACTTTATTGTTTATAGAATGAGGAATGCTGATGGGGTTAGGCACTGCCAAGTTTTTAATCATGTGGTTCATGACTTGAATTTGCGGTTCTGTTACTTCCCAAGTACTTAGATTTTCAGCAATAACAACCTCAGCTTTATTTCCATCTAAATCCTGAGTTGTCACATCCAAGGTGTTTTTTTCGATTAATTTAATGTTTTTAAAACCAGATTTTCGAATGTTTTCTCTAGCAAAAGCAGCAATATTTGGGTCTAATTCAATCGCATACACTTGTTTTGCACCCGCCCCAGCCGCAATTAAGCTCAAAATACTCGTTCCTGTACCACTTTCTAATACAATTTTATTTTTGCAAACATTTTGAATCGCTTGACGAAAGGGAGTTACACGAGATTTGTCTGACACCATTTCATAATGATATGGTAAACCAAGTTCACCACTACCATGGGGGTTGTTATAATCCATTCTAGAAGTCATTTCATCATACCTTTAGTAAGAATTTATGTTAATTCAATATTTTTGCCAATTCTTTTGAAGTATAATTAAATTTCTCTATAATACCCGAATAATTTGATTAATTAAGGTAAGATTCTAGAACTCTGGCTTAAGAATCTACCGCTATTTTTTTTGTTTTGAGATTCGTTTTACTTATGATAATTCCTATTATTGCTTTCTTTTTTATGTCGTTTTTAATCGGCGTTTATTCTGCAAGCTTAATTGGGGGTAAAATTCGAAATTATTATGTAGCTGGTAATATTATACCTATCTGGGTTATTGTATTAAGTCTTGCAGGCCAAGCAATTGAAATTGGAAGTACCTACGAAAATGGCATGACCGTCATGAGAGACTCATTTTGGGTAGGCACATTAATGCCAATAGGCATAGGCGTATCACTGATTCTAATTGGTTTCTTTTTTGCAGAACCTTTGCACAAAATGAAGCTATTAACTCTGCCCGACTTTTATTTTCGAAAATATGATAAAAAAGTAGAGTCCATCGTTTCTATTATTTGTGTATTTAGTTTTATGATTTTGATCGCCAGCAATTTAGTTGGCATTGCCATGATTTTAAACTATTTGATACCTGAATTAACTACTTCTTTGATATTAATTATCGTAGCAACTTTAATCATGTTTTACACCATGGCTGGAGGTCTTTTTGCTGTTACCTGGAACGATATTTTACATGTTGGAGTTGGCGTAATTGGGTTTATAGGGGCCGTTGTTTGGCTATATTGCAATACAGATATGCACGAATTAGGGGAAGCAATTAAGACCAAACTCAATACGGACAAATTCACAAAATGGGATCAGGGCGGTTTGTCTATGTGGGCAAGCTTTTTAGCTTTAGCACTTGGTGATATCGTAGCCTTAGATTTTATGGAAAGAGTTTTTGCTGCAAAAACACCAAAATACGCAAAAATAAGTTGTATCATTTCAGGTGGCTTGACGATTGTTGTAGGAATTTTGCTTGCAATTATTGGGCTAATTGCTTCATTACATCTAAGTAGCATTCCAGAAGCAGAAAAATATAAATTCTTGTGGTTTATCCAAAATAAAATTCCCGCTGGAATTAGCATGCTAGTATTTATGGGCTTGATAGGAGCCTGTATCAGTACCATAGATGGCGCCATAATGGCATGTACCGCGGTAATTACCAAAAATGTCATTCAACAAAACTTCCCTCAATTAGTTTCAAAGAAAAACCTATTGTTATTTTCACGAATTACAGCAGTACCAATAACTATCGGAGCTATTTTAATTTCTTTTTTTAATAGCGACCCTATTGCGTTACTTATATTTGCATTTGATTTAGTTTTTGCAAGTTGTCTAGTGCCACTCGTGCTAGGCCTATATTGGAAAAAATCAAACAAAACAGCCGCCTTCTGGTCAATCATTTTATCATTAACATTACGAATTATTTTAGAAGGAATAATTCATTATGACCCTACATGGAAGGAAAGTTCTTGGTTTGGCGCGCAAACTTTAGTTCCTCCTATTGTTTCTTTGATTAGCTTTTGGTTCATTGCAATTAAAACCTATCAACCAAAGGATGAGAATGTTAATTTGGTCTAACCTTAAAAATAAATTTGCGAGCGAGAATTTACTGTGGCCACGCGTTAAATTTACGGCTCTTTTATTTTTTATTTTAACATTAGGTATAGAACTCGGACGCATTGGTCGCGATAGTTATTTTCTTACGACGGAAGGCCCAGAAAAAATACCCTACATGTATTTATTCATGGCAGTCTTAATGCTTGTAGCTTCTGGAGCATACAGCATGATTGTAGATAAGATCAGGCGTGATATTTTTATGAAATACCTTCTAGCTTCAGGTATTATATTTACTTTAGTGGTTGGTTTTATTTTACGATTTAAAATCAAAGTACCTTTATTTCCATTTCTTGTTTTTTGCGTTGTAGAGACCTATATTTTATTTGCATTTATGCACTTCTGGAATTACATGAATTATGTATTTGACTCAAAAGAAGGCAAACCCGTTTTTCCATTAATTGGAGCAACAGGTTTGCTTGCAACGATTGTTGGCGGTATTACTGCAAGAGTGATTGCCGGCTATATTGGTGCAAATTCTCTATTCTTTATTTGGTCAGGTATCTTGATTTTATGTTATCCATTAGTTGGCAAAATAAGATACATTGTTTTAAATTCAGGGCATACAGGTGATACTCTAATTGACTTAGATTCACAAATGAGTGAGAATAAACTTGGTTTAGATTCAATGGCTAAAATTGCAAAAATTCCATTGATACGCACTATAATTTATATGTCATTCCCTCTTTGGATCATTATTTATCTGGTAGAATATAATTACTACGGAACAATGAATCGCGTTTACCCAAATCAGGATGAATTAGCGGGGTTTCTAGGCATTTTTACAAGTATCGCTTCTTTTGCAGGCCTCCTCTTGCAATTGACTGTGACCCCTTGGATGTTACGAGTTTTGGGCGTTGGGGCTGCCAGTATGGTATACCCGTTCAGCCTGACCCTCGGCGCACTTTCTCTATTATTATTCACGATGTTTCCAGATGCATTAGGAGCACACTTAGAGTTATTTGGTATTGCTTTATTTGTTGTGTTTGCAAGATTTTGCGATATTACCATTTATTATTCTGTTTACGAATCAACCAGTCAATTGATTTATTATGCAATCCCCGAATTTTTACGCGGCAAATCTAGAGCACTCATATCTGGTGTAGTAATGCCTATGGCGATGGCACTTGCTGGTGGCCTATTAATTTTCTTTGAATATCTACAAGAACCAATTTATAATATTGCGTTTGTGGGGTTAACTTGTAGCTTTGGTTTATTAGTATTTAGTCTAAAATTAACCCCTGACTATTTAAGGTCAATGCTACATAGCATTAGCCCAGAAGACATAAAATATCGAGAAGAAGTTCAAAAAGAAATTCTAAAGTTAGAAGCAAGCGATGTGCGTTATGTACTTCTTGGTGCCATTACATCAAATGTGAAAGCCGAGGCCTTATTTGCCATTGAAAAACTACTAGAAAACAAAGACGATGAGCTTTTTGAAGATATTGATGAAGTCTCTGGGCAGTTAGATTTGGCCGTTTCAAACATAGTTTTATCCAACATGAATGACTCAGAAAAATCAAAATTCCCCCACTTAGTAGAAGCTCTTAACAACAAACTAAACGCTAACATTTAAAACAAACCTAATAATCAAATGCATTAAAATCAACTATTTAATCGATTTTCGGCTATAAATGCCTGCTTTTTTATCAAAATTATAAAATTTTCCTGAAAATCTCTAATATTTGGATTTATTAAAAAACCGCTGTTAAACCAAGGTTTGATTAGATTTTATATATTTTTATTATTTAAGACTTTTAAATATAAAGATTTTTATGATAATGTTGCACCTAAAAAAATGTAAAGCAAAAATAATCATATAGGGAGAAATAAAGATGACTCAGTCAACTGTTGATCAAAACGAAACCAGCGATCTAGAATCGCAATTATCTAATGTGGACAAATCAAACGCAGAAATCAAAAAATATATCTATTCAGCTGCGGCAGTAGGTTTTATTCCTTTGCCTCTTGTAGATCTAGCCGCGGTAACTGGTATTCAGCTTAAGATGATCCATTCAATTGCAAAAATATACAAAAAACCATTTTCAAAAGAAATTACTAAAGCTTCAATTGCATCTCTACTAGGCGCTGTTGCCACGCAATCAGTTGCCACTAGAGGCGTAGCTAGTTTAGTAAAACTTGTACCAGTAGTTGGTCAATTAGCAGGTGGCATAGCTCTTGCAACAATGTCATACGCTTCAACTTATGCAGTTGGCAAAATTTTCATCAAACATTTTGAAGCAGGCGGAACACTACTAGATTTCAATGCTGAATCAATGAGAGAGCACTTCAAAAAATTATTTGAAGAAGGCGAATTATCTGCATCATCTACTGTTGATGAACTTAAAAAAGGCAAATCTTAATCTCTATTAACCTTAGAAGCCCCATTCGTGGGGCTTTTTTTGTGTCTACCTATGAAAATTTTTGCTTTTCCCTTTGCTGGTGGCGACTCTTACTGCTACCGAGAATTTCAAAAAAAAATAACCCATATCCCAATAATTACCCTTTCTTTACCAGGCAGAGGCAAAAGATTTGGCGATCAACGATTGGAAAGCATCGATGGTATGGCAGATGAAGCAATTAAGCAATTTCAATTAACAAAGGCACAAGACTTTGTTTTTTATGGTCATAGTATGGGTGCTTTAATTGCTTATGTAACAGCAATCAAATTGCGCGCCTTACATTTACCTCAACCCAAACTCCTATTTTTTTCTGGGCGTAAAGGCGCATCATTAAATACAGGCAAAGGCAATCGTCACAAATTACCTACTAAAGAATTTAGAGCAGAATTAGAGAGCCTAGGAGGTTGCCCAAAAGAAGTATTACAAAACCATGAATTAATGGAAATATTTGAACCTATTCTACGGTCTGATTTTAAAGCTGTTGAAACCTACCAATATATTACGGCACAACCATTACAACAAAAGATAACTCTTTTTCATGGTAGTAGTGATCATTTTACAAAAGAAGAGGTTTTAACTTGGCAACAAGAATCAGGACAACCAATTGAATACCACGAATTTGATGGTGGGCATTTTTTTATTCAAAAAGACTGCGATACGATTTGCGATATAATGGAAGCCCAAATCAACAGGCTTTAACCTATTTTATGCATTTGTGAAATTATATTCTGCATTCAAATTGTGTATTTTAGACTTTCCATCTTTAAGTTGTTTTGCAAAATATACTCTTACTTTTTCAGGTTTAAAATCTAGCAGAGTACCGCCCAATTCATAATGATAAATAAATACTTTGGCAATAGCATAAGTTGTAGCTGCTGCCAAAACAGGTGATACAAATGCACTGGCAAAACCAATTACAGGTATTTTTTTGATAAATGATTTGATAATTTGTGTGCCAACTTGATGAGAAGTTGAACCAACCAAAGAAGCTAAATAAGCTTTACCAGCATTTTCTCTAAAAGGAACTTCGTAAATTCGTGAAATTTCATCTAGCATTTTAAGCTGTATCGTAGAAACTAAAAACGAGTCGATTATAGGAAATGGCAACACACTCAAACCCATACTCCAATAAATGTTTTTTCGAACTAAGGTGTTTAACTCTTCTTGTTTAGCCTTAGAAATTAATCGGCCTTTGAATTTTATTTCTTCGGATGATTCAACTTTTGTTGCTTCTACTTTTACAACCTCTGGTTTAGATAGTTCCGATTTTGCTGCTTCAATTTGTGCTTCGTTTTTAGAAGTATCTTTATGTGCAATCTTTTGCTTAACATCTTCCTTGACTACTTTCGCTTGAACTATTGGAGGTGCTTTTTCAACAGAAACCTCCTCTTCAACAGTCTGATACATTCTTCTTTTTTTACCTCTGACAGACTTATTTTTATCTAAATCACTCATTTTGAAAAGCTTTCTTTTTGATTTGGAGTTTAAATAGCATCGTTATTATAGTAAAAAACTCAAAAAAAGAACTGGAAATTATTTTTGCTTTTTTGCTAGATTATTAGCTTTAAAGCCAAAAATATGTTTTGCAACCTTATCATAATCAGCTTTTGAATTAGTTTTTTTCGATACGCCAAAAATAGTTTCCCTTTTTTCTAATGCCTTTGAAAAGTCAGAACTTGTCCTAATATGAAAAGGCAAAACAATATTGCCAAATTTTTTGTTTAATTTTTCTTTATACTCTTTGGATAAGTTAAGTCGTTGATCTACCATAGTTGAAAGAATATTGATTTTTAATGGTTTAAGACCAAAAGTGCTTCGTATTTCCTTAATTTCGCTTGTAGTTAACTCAATACCTTTGTATGAAAAAGCATCGTTTGCAACAGGAACGATAACTTCATCCACAGCACAAATGGAAGAAATGACTGCAGCACCTAGTGATGGCGGACAATCAATGATGATGATTTCAAACCCCAACTCTTTTAAACGCGTAATTGTGTCATTTACTGCCTTTTTTTGTGAAGCAGGGCTCGACAAACTTACATCTAATAATGAGTTTTCTAAATCACTCGCTAAAACATAAAAGTTCTCTTCGATCATTTTCAAGGCATCTGGAAGATTACTTTTTGGGTTTTGCCAAATATTATGAAAAATCAGATCGTTTTCATCAAAAGGCACATCTAGTGAAAGTGTTGCAGACCCTTGAGCGTCTAAATCCAAAATACAAGTTTTAAAACCAAACTGAACAGCTCTTGACGCTAGAGTAACGGCGGAAGTAGTTTTACCGACCCCACCTTTTAAATTAATGAAGGCAAAAGATTTAGAAGGATACTTAAAACCTTGAGCTTTAAAAAAAGACCGGCTTTGCAAAGAACTAACACTCTTCTGCGGATGATCTTTAAAAAAATCCTTGATTATGCTGATGTTTTCACCAGACAATTCTGATAACTCTGCAAAACTTAAATTGTATTTGGATTTCATATGCTTACTTTCAGATTGTTCCTAATTAGTGGGTATTCTATTCCTTTAAATTTTACCGTCCACAACATAATGTATAAAAATCTCAACTTTGCCATTTTTTACACTAATTATTGTGTTGGCAAAAATTACATTTGGTTAATTTAAACTTCCGATTTTTTTAAAAACAAACGCCTGCAATTTACCAATATTTTAACGCCAAAAACACCTAGTTTTGGCATGATTAAATACCATTATTTATGCTATGATTCTTCCTTTTTCCTTGCAAGAGAAAATGCCTATTAGATAATTTGCCGCATTTAAAATCATTTATCTTAACTTATGCTGTTTCAATTACTTAAAAAAGAAAACCCTAAAGCTTTAAAGCATATTTTTTACATGGCAGTTGTTTCTGGTATTGCTAATGGTTGCCTAATAGGAATCATTAACCAGGGTTCAAATGCTGTATCTAATAAAGATGCAAGCGGCACATTTTTGCTTTTATTTGCCATCGCAATGGCTATTTTTATTATTGCCAAACGCTGGACATTAATGCATTCAACTGAATTAATTGAAAATATCGTAAGAGGAGTTCGTGTACGATTTGGTGACAAAATTCGTAGGTCTGAGTTACAAATTGTAGAAAATTTAGGTAAAGGTGAAGTATTCACTAAGGTTGCTCAAGAAACTAGCCAGATTTCTCAATCAGCAATTTTGATTGCTAATGCTTGCCAAGAAAGCATCATGTTAGTATTTTGTTTGTTTTACATATTTTATCTCGATAAACCGGCTTTTTTCATAACCGTGATTAGTATTGGAATTGCCGTTTATATATACTCCATACATGAAAAAAGCATTGTCGCAGAAATGAAAACCTTGGCAAAAAAAGAAGGTCGCCTTTTAGATTCTCTTTCTCACATCATTGATGGGTTTAAAGAAATTCGAATGAATACTCATAAAAGCAATGATTTATTTACTGATTTTAAAGATAAGGCTGTAGATTCTGAAATCAGTAAAACCAAAATTAGCGTCAAGTTCGCTACTGACATTATGTTTTCCCATGTTTTTTTCTATACTCTCATTTGTATCATCATTTTCATTTTACCACAATTTATTCATAATGGTGAAGGAAAGGTGATTAAACTTACGGCAGCTTTACTATTCATCATTGGTCCACTGGAAATGATCGTCGCAGCCGTACCAGTGTTTATGCGCTCAAATATCGCATTAAAAAATCTTCAAGACTTAGAAGATACGCTTGATTTGCATTTGCCTGAAGAAGAAAACTTTGGAACTAGCGATCAAAATTTATTTGTTGGGTTTAAAACTATTCAATTTAAATCGTATGCTTTTAGTTACATTGCACCAAACGGTGCACCAAGTTTTACGGTTGGCCCCTTTGACCTAGAAATCAAAAGAGGCGAAACCATTTTTTTTGTAGGTGGTAATGGCAGTGGTAAGTCAACAGTAATGAAACTTTTAACTGGCTTATACCCTAAAAGCACCGGTTTCTTGAAATTAGAGCAAACCGAAATTACCACTTCAAATCGTAATGCTTTTCGAAATTTATTTGCATGCGTTTTTACAGATTTTCATTTGTTCGATCGATTTTATGGCATAGATAATGTCGATGCAGAATATGCAAATAAGTTAATTTCTGATATGGATTTAAAAGACAAAACTCGTTTTGAAAATGGTCGCTTCACAAGCATTAATTTATCGACAGGGCAAAAAAAGAGATTAGCACTGATTATTGCAATCATGGAAGATAAACAAATTTATGTTTTTGATGAATGGGCTGCCGACCAGGACCCCCATTTCAGAAAACACTTCTATGAAGTCATATTGAAAGACTTAAAGGCAAAAGGTAAAACTATTTTAGCCGTTACTCATGATGATAAGTATTTTGGTCATGCCGATCGATTGATTAAACTGAATTACGGTGAAATGGAAGAAATTAAAGAAAAAACTACTTTTTTGGTATAAATTATGGCAGTCATACAAAATATTAAGGCATTTATCCGCCGATACCTCCCGCAATTAAGTATATTAGCGTTATCATTTTTATTTGCTCTTGTTTATTTCTGGAATAGTATTTTTGTAGTAATCAGATCAGGGGAAGCAGGTGTTTATTATTGGAAGTTTTTTGGCGGTACTGCCACAGATGTAGTTTATGACGAAGGGTTTCAATTTGTTTGGCCGTGGGATACATTTACGGTATACAATATTCGCGTTCAAGAAAAAAAGAAAAATATGTTTGTTCTGACCAAAGAAGGGATGAGAATTGAACTAACTATTTCAATACGATTCCAACCCGAAAAAGACTTGGTATCTGTTTTACATAAGGAAGTTGGCCCAGATTACCTTGAAAAGGTAGTTGTACCAGAAGTAGAATCCGTACTTCGTGAAACTTCTGGGCATTTTACTGCCGATGAGCTCTACACCACAAAACATATGATACCGAAACAAATCATCAATGATGCTGTGGAACAAGTAGTCAGAAACTATGTTACGATTCAAGATGTAATTATTACAGAAATCAAGTTACCTGCCAGCGTACAAAAAGTTATTGAAGAAAAAATTGAACAAAAACACATTGCCGAAGCTTATGTATTTAGGATCGACCGCGAAAAACAAGAAAGAGAAAGAAAATTAATTGAAGCTGATGGTATACAACAATACAATGAAAAAGTTTCTAGGTCACTTGACGATAAAATTCTGAAATGGCAAGGAATAATGGCCACTGAAAATATTTCTAAGTCCCCCAACTCAAAAGTTGTTTTAATTGGTAATGGGCCAAATGGTTTGCCCGTCATTATGAGCTTGGGAGATGCTCCTAAATGATTAAGATTTATTTGTGGATAATATTTTTTGCGGCAGTTATTCCAATTGGCTTTTATATATATTCTAGTCGCTATTATTTAACCTACGAAAAAGCAACTCAACAGCGGTCTGAATACCTTGAAAATAGCAACGAAGAAGAAATATTGATTGGAGTTATTTGGAATAATCCAAATGGCTCTTTTTTAAAGGGCGTTGATTGTGCGATTGAACTATTAAATTTTGATAATTTTAATAATTATACTAATGACAACAAAAAAGAGATAAAACGCAAGCTAAAAGCAATCACTGTTTTAATGGGGAAAAATAAAGCAAGCAGCCAGCTGAATGCTAGAAATTTATCCAAAGAACCAAGGATTGCCGCAGTTATTGGGCAACCAGGTTCAGTATCGGCTATTCCGGCATCAATTACATATAATTATAATGGCGTTCCTTATTTATCACCGGTAGCAACCAGCGATATTTTAACCAAGCATAATTTTTCATATATTTTCAGAAATGCGCCCCGAGATTCCGATTTTGCAAAAACTCTCATAGATTTTTGTCATAAAAGAAAATATCAAAAAATTGCCGTAATTTATTGTCGTGATAATTATGGTATCAGCTTTTCCAATTTTTTTGTCGAAGCTGCCGCTGGTTTGAATTCCAACAAAATTGAAGAAAGACCACCATTAGATATCTTGCTACAAAAATCTTATTCAGGCAACCAAAAGGTTTTTCTACCCATGATTGCTGAAATCATTGAAAGCAAAGCGGATTGTATTTTTATTGCTGGCGGGTTTAACTCTCAAGCTGGATTATTAATCAAACAAATCAGGCAAATGGGCTTAAGGGTACCAATCATTGGCGGAGATGGTCTTGAGGACTATGATCTCGTCGAAGAAATTGGAATTTATGCTGGCGAATTATATGTTGCCTCTGTATTTGATAGAAACTATGCTTACCCAAAAGGAAGCTTATTTGACAATGCTAAAAAATTATATTATGAAAAAAATAAAACAGAGCCCGACTATGAAGCAACCCAAGGTTTCGAAGCCATTTATATTTTAGCCCAGGCCTTTAAATTAACACAATCCACACACCCCTTGACCATCACTTCATTTCTAAAAGTTTATGATGATTTTCAAGGAATAAATGGGGTCGTTTCATTTTCAAAAGATGGCGATATCGAAGGTAAGCCTGTATTTATCAATCAGCTAATAAATGGAAAATTTGATAGAATTAAAGAAGAATAAAGGAGAAAGTCATGGTACATGCAATTATCGGTTTTGTTTTAATGCTTGGTGGTTCAATCGGCATAGCATTTTTGGGTACTAATCGTAAATTTGGATTTTGGGGGTACTTTTTTGCCTCAATGTTGTTGACACCTTTGATTGGGCTATTATTAGTGATAAGCTCGGATGATCCAAATAAAGATGATAAGAAAAAAACTACCTACTAGTGTTTATTTTTCTTCGATCGAAGATTCCAATTTTTCTAAGCATTGGCTACAAAAGCTGGAATCTTACCCGCCCTCTATTATAAAACATTGTTTGAAGTTTATCAAAGAAGCTGATCAACAGAGAAGATTTTTAGGGTATTGGCTATTAGAACAACATTTATTAGACAATGCTTTTGAACCAAGTCTACTTCTACTCGATAGCATATTGCGTGATAAAACTCAAAAACCCCATTTTGCCAAATACTCTGAGTTAAATTTTAGCTTGTCATATTCTGGTGAAATTGCGATTTGCGCAATCTCAAACCAATCAATAGGTATTGATATTGAAAAAATTAACCCAGAAATTAATCTAGAACATTATAAAACAATGTTTTCATCTGAAGCTTGGTCAGCTATTAACTCTGCAGCCGACCCTATTATTTCATTTTTTACATATTGGACACAAATGGAAGCCGTTATGAAAGCAGATGGCCAAGGAATTTCGGGTGCAACCAATCAAATTATATTTGGCAACAACACAATATCATTTAAAAACATTGAACGAGAATTACTTTATATTCCTACTTTTGATGGATATATGGCTCACTTTGTAGGTAAAGACACAAAGGATACGAGAATCAAAAGAAAATATTTTAACTTGTAAAATAATAGAAGAAGAAGAAAAGAGAGAATTGCACGATTGGTGCAATTCTCTATATAGAATTGTTATTTAGCGCTTGCTGTTTTTTCTGGTGCTTTTGCAGTAGCTGCAACTTCATCTGTAGAATCAACTTCTATAGGTCTGTCAACTAACTCAAATAATACCAATTTACTTGCATCGCCTAATCTTTGTTTGTTTAAGCGCAAAATACGAGTGTAACCACCATTTCTCGAGGCGTATCTCTTTGCATATTCACTAAATACTTTTTGCACGATTTCTTTATTGTTATTTAGCAAACTTAACGCTAATCTTCTCTTAGCTAACGAACCATCACGACCTAGCGTAATGATTTTTTCTGCTAAGCAACGCGCTTCTTTTGCTTTTGGCATCGTTGTTTCGATTTTTTCATGTTGAAACAAATTTGTAACTAGATTCATCAATGTAGCCTTACGGTGCGCTGATGTTCTGTTTAGTTTTCTTCCTGATAATCTGTGACGCATTTTTCTTCCCTTATTTTAAACTATCTCTTATCTAAATTCCTGCGGAACATTCATCCCGAATGTTAATTCTAGTTCAGATAACTTAGATTTTAATTCACTTAAAGAAGTCTTACCGAAACTTCTAACTTTTAACAATTCATTTTCAGTCTTTGATATTAATTGCCCTACTGTAACAATGTTCTCAGACGCCAAACAATTTGCAGTTCTAACAGAAAGATCCAATGCGCTAATTAACATCTTGAACTTCTCAATCATTTTCTTTTCTGATTCAGATTCAGACTTGTCTTCTAGCAAGAAATCTTTTTCAACATTTAAATCGTCACCAACTTCGAAATATCTAGTGAAAACATTTATGTGTTTTTTAAGTATTGTTGCAGCTTCGATAACTGCTATTCTTGGTTCAATCGAACCATCCGTCCAAACCTCTAGCAACAATTTATCATAGTTAGTCTTTTGACCAACACGAGTCTCTGAAACCCCCCATTTAACCATAGTAATTGGCGAGTAACGACTATCTAAAGCAATTGTTCCAATTGGCAAATCAGATGTATTCTTCTCCTCTACTGTTACATAACCACGACCAACATTCGCACCAATTTCCATTTCGAAATCAATATCATCCGTAATTGTACAAAGCACAATGTCTTTGTTCATCACTTCTACATCTTGACCACAAATAATATCGGCACCAGTAACAACACCTTTGTTTGACTTTTTAACAGTTAAAACAACATTCTTGTCAGAGTTTATTTTTAAACGCAAACTCTTTACATTCAAAACGATATCAGTTACATCTTCCAAAACGCCTTCTACTGTTGTAAACTCATGCAAAACACCCTTTATCTTTAACCATGTTGGTGCAGCACCTTGTATGTAAGCAAGCAAAATTCTTCTTAAACTATTACCAATTGTAGTACCGAAACCTCTTTCAAAAGGTTCGATTGAGAAACTACCATATGTTGGAGTCAATTTTTCCCTGTGTATCTGCATTCTTGTAGGGAATTCAAAGCCTTTCCATCTTAGGCGCATCCATATTCTCCAAAAAAAATTAAAAAACTAATTAAACTCTTCTCTTTTTTGGTGGTCGACAACCATTGTGTGGTATTGGCGTCACATCCAAAATCATTTTAACCTTTAAACCAGCAGCCTCTAAAGCACGAACAGATGACTCTCTACCAGCTCCTGGGCCTTTGATATAAACATCAACCTCCTTCATACCTAATTTTAATACCTTTTTTGCTACATTTTCTGCGGCCTTCTGTGCGGCAAAAGGAGTACTCTTTCTTGAACCCTTGAAACCAAGTGCCCCAGATGAATCCCAAGCCAAAACATCACCATCAATATCAGAAATGGAGACAATTGTATTGTTAAAGGTCGACTTTACATGTACGATCCCTTTTAAAACATTCCTTCTAATTTTTTTTACTGCCATATTACCTAACCTAAAAATTTAAAAAACCTTAGCTCTTCAATGATTTAACTGACTTCTTAACTGCCACTGTCTTTTTCTTACCTTTTCTTGTTCTACAGTTATTTCTAGTTCTTTGACCACGCACCGGTAAACTGCGAGCGTGTCTAAAACCTCGATAACAAGCTATCTTCTTCAAACGAACAATGTTTTGCTGTATTTGTCTTCTCAACTGACCTTCAACCGTATAATTATTGTCAATTTCTGAACCAATCTTACTTAATTCATCATCTGACAATTCATGCGTTCTTTTGTCAATATCAATATGCAACTTCTCAAGAATTACCTTAGAAGTATACTTACCTATTCCTTGAATATATGTCAAAGAATACAAAATCTTTTTTTCACTTGGTATATTAACACCTAATAATCTAGCCATGAGTTATCCTTGTTTTTGCTTGTGTCTTGGGTTAGTACAAATAATTCTTAAAATACCTTTTCTACGAATCATCTTACAGTTTTCGCAGCGTTTTCTAATGGATGGTTTAATTTTCATTTTTCCCTCTCGATCCTCTTAGTTTTTATTTTCCGTTGCAGACGAATATTTATTCGATGTCTGCATAATACCTTCATAGTTCTTCACTACTAAATATGATTTAATCTTATCTAATAAATCCAAACCAACACCTACTACAATCAACAAACCTGTTCCACCAAATAAGTTTGCTATGATAAAGTCAACATTAAACCCACCTTGTATAATTAATGGTATTTCAGCTACTAGAGCTAAAAATATCGCTCCCGCAAAGGTTAGGCGAATCATCACCCAATCCAACAAATCAGCAGTTTTTTTGCCTGGTCTATAACCTGGAATAAAATAACCACCTTTTTTAAGGTTTTCTGAAACTTCTGTCGGGTTAAATTGCAACATCGTAAAAAAGAATGTGAAAGCTATGATTAATGCCATATATGTCAAAACATAAGCGTGAGTCGAATGGCTGCTAAAGCTTGCAAATACAGGCTTAACCATTTCAACATTAGCTAAAAACTGTGGCACTATCATCACAGCGGAAGCTAATATGATAGGGATAACATTCGCAGTCAACACTTTTAATGGCAAATCACTTCTTACGCCACCATAAACTCTACTACCTACAGATCGCTTTGCTTGTTGAATTGGAATTCTTCTCTGGCCCTGTTGCACAAATACCACTGCCACAATCATAAAGATAAACAATAAAGCTAAAATAATAACTGTTGAAATTGCTATTTTTTGAGGGTCGTCTGTTGTGATTTCTAATGTGAATCGATTAAATATATTCAAGATAGCAGAAGGCATGCTTGCGATAATACCTAGCATGATAATTAACGAAACTCCGTTTCCAATCCCTCTGTCGGTGATAAGCTCACCAACCCACAACAAAAACATTGTTCCTGTTGTTAATATGATGGTTCCCATAAATAGAAATGCACCATTACTAATATTTATTAAAGGATGATTATCAAAAGACGCTCTTGTTAAGACAAGACAGATTGAGAATGCTTGAACAGCACACACCACAACAGTTCCGTATCTTGTATACTTACCAATTGTCTTTCGCCCTGACTCACCTTCTTTAGAAAGTCTTTCGAAATACGGTACCGTTAATGTCAAAATTTGTAATACGATAGAAACACTAATATAAGGCATAATACCAAGAGCAAAAATTGTAGCTTGCGAAAAAGCCCCACCATTAAACATATCGAAAATAGCTAAAATAGAGCCACCTGCAGATTTTGAAAGAGCCTCCATTTGCTTAGCTAATACAACAGTATCTACCCCAGGAATTGGAATATGACAACCGATTCTATACACTACCAAAAGCCCAAGGCTTATGAAAATTCGCTTGTACAATTCTTGTCGATTTGAATTACTCTCTGATATTGCCATTATACTAGCTCTACTTTTCCGCCTAATTTTTCAACTGCTTCTTGAGCAGCCTTGCTAATTTTGTTAACCTTCAGCACTAATTTTTTCTCTAAAACACCCTTCGCTAAAATCTTAACACCGCCATTTTTTTCTTGTCTTAATAATCTGGCTTCTTTTAATGTCGCATCATCTACAATTTGACCATTTTCGAATATGTTTAATGACTCTAAATTGATAGCTACATAAGAAACTCTAAAATCAATATTAGAAAACCCTCTACGAGGTATTTTTCTATAAAGTGGAGTTTGACCACCTTCATAGGCAATCGCTAAATCGTTACCAGAACGAGTGTTGTGACCACCATGCCCCTTACCGCAATATTTACCATTGCCAGAACTTGGCCCACGACCTTGTCTTTTTTGTTTTTTGTACGCTGGTAATGCGTTATTCAAACCTGTTAAGTTCATCGTAATTTTACTCCACGAAGTTTTTCTACATCTCGAATGTCTTTTATTTTTTTTAACCCATCTAAAGTTGCCTTAACTACATTAGTAGGGTTAGTTGAACCATGAACTTTTGTCATCACATTGTGGTAACCAGCTTTTTCAATCACCGAACGAACAGCTGCACATGCAATGATTCCTGTACCTAAACTTGCAGGGTAAAGATAAACTATTGTAGAGCCAAAAGTACCTTTTACTGGGTGAGCGATTGTGCCACCTTCATGCAATCGAACTTCAACCATGTTCTTTAGTGCAGTTTTTTGGCCTTTTTTAATAGTGGCTGGCACTTCTTTCGCCTTGCCTGAACCTAAACCTACACGGCCTTTGCCATCACCAGCAACAACCAATGAACTAAAGCTAAATCTTCTACCACCTTTTACCACTTTGGCGCATCGATTAATTCTAACTACCACATCAGTGATAGGTGACTTTTCGTTTTGTTGTATATCGCTCACTATCTTTTCCTTTAAAATTTAAGGCCACCATTACGAGCTCCATCAGCTAGAGCTAGTATGCGTCCATGATATTTAAAACCACCGCGATCAAAAACCACGGCTTCAATTCCTTTTGCTTTACATTTTGCAGCAACAGCTTCACCTACTTTAAAAGCTGTTTCCACTTTATTTTTGCCTGCAATCGCTTCTTTTAATGCTTTTTCTGTTGACGAAGCACTAACCAAAGTTACAGAGCTTTCATCATCTATAGCCTGAACATATATATGCCCTAAACTTCTAAATACACAAAGTCTTGGTCTAGAGGCAGTCCCAAAGATTTTCTTTCTAATTGTAGCATGTCTATTACGGCGTGTGCTAACTTTCTTTGATATTTTACTCATTTTTACTTGCCTCCTACTGCTTTACCAGCTTTTCTTCTAATTACTTCATTTCTGTAACGAATACCCTTGGCTTTATATGGCTCAGGTTTTCTTATCGCTCTAATTTCTGATGCCACTTGACCAACCAACTGTTTGTCAATACCAGATATTATAATTTCGAGTGGTGTCGGTGATTCGATTTTAATTCCTTTAGGAGCAACAAACTCAACAGGCTTGCTAAAACCAATATTCAAAACTATTTTAGCACCTGAAACCGAAGCTACTTTATAACCAACCCCCGTAATATCTAATTGTTTTACGAAACCTTTAGATACACCCTCTATCATATTCTTCACTAACGCTCTATATAACCCTTGAAAAGCACTACTTTTTGCAACACCTTCTTTTTCTTTCAAAAACAGTGACTTGCCACCATCTTCTAATTGAAACTCAACGGCGGGCAAATAGCTTTGTGTTAATTCGCCTTTTGGCCCCTTAACAACTACATTGCCAGGTTTAATATCTATCGTCACTCCGGACGGTACTTCAAGTTTTTTCTTACCAATTCTTGACATTTGACCCTCTTCTGTAAATTACCACAATGTACAGATTAATTCGCCGCCAACTGCTTGTTCGCGACACTCTTTATCTGATAATACACCCTTACTGGTAGACACGAAGCTGGAACCAAACCCGCTTCTTACCGGTGTTAATTCTGAAACGCCTTTATACATCTTTCTACTTGGCTTGCTATTACGAGTTAACTCGTTTATCGCTGAATCACCATTATCCCCATACTTCAAACCAACTACTAACTGCTTCTTTACGCCATCACCTTCAGCTAATACTCGGCTAATATATCCTTCTCGCTTAAACGCTTCCAAAACAGAAAGTTTATGTTTGGAGTAAGGTATGCTCACGGTGGCCTTGTTTCTTGCCAATGCATTTCTTATGCGGAGCAACATATCGCTTATTGGATCGCTAACACTCATATTAAACCCTTCTCTTGTTTATTTTATTTCTACCAACTTGATTTTCTTAAACCAGGTATTTCACCCTTTAACGCTAAATCACGGAAACACAAACGACATATCTTAAACTTACGATAGTAGCCTCGTGGTCTTCCACATAACTGACAACGGTTATATTGTCTAGTTTCAAATTTTTGCGGTCTTGTTTGTCTTATCTTAAGAGCTAATTTAGCCATTACTTACTTCCTAAAAGGCATCCCAAATTTTTCTAACAGTTTAAACGCATGATCATTATTCATCGATGCAGTTACAATAGTGATATCCATACCATGAATATGATCTGTCTTATCAGCTTCCAACTCAGGGAATATAATATGTTCTGCTATACCCATTGAGTAGTTACCATTCTTATCAAATGACTTAGAACTAACACCACGAAAGTCGCGAATCGATGGTATCGCAAAATTAATTAAACGATCCAAAAATTCATACATACGATCATTACGAAGCGTCACCATACAACCAATTGCATAACCTTCTCTAAGCTTAAAGTTAGAAACGGATGTACGCGCCTTTGTAATAACAGCCTTTTGACCAGCTATTTTCGTCATGTCTTTAACTAAAGCACTTAATATGTTTGCATCTTGTAATGCTTTACCGACACCCATATTCAAAGTAATTTTTTTAATTTTTGGCACTTGATTCACATTTTTTAATGCCAGTTCCTTTTGTAATGCCGGAACAAACTCTTTTTTATAAATTTCTTTTAATCTTGCCATATACCTAACCTTACGCTAGTGGGTTTCCGCTTTTAACAAATACCCTAGTTGTTTTTCTTTTACCGTCTGCATCTTTTGCTATTACTGTTTTTACTCTACCTGGTTTATCAGTGGAAGGATCTACTGGCAACACATTGGAGATATGAACAGTACCTTCTTCAGTAACTCTTCCTCCTGTATTCTTTTGACGGTCGACTCTTTTGTGCTTCGCAACCATCGCCACACCTTCTACTTTTACTCTGTTTTTTTCTGGGTATACCGCTAGGATTTTACCACGACGATCTTTGTCATTACCTGCGATAACTTGAACTAAATCACCCTTTTTTACATGCGTCTTTACAGTCATTTTATTTTCCTCTTACACTACTTCTGTCGATAGTGAAATAATTTTCATACAACCTTTTTGTCTTAACTCTCTTGGCACTGCACCAAATATACGCGTACCTTTTGGGTTCAATGAATCGTCTTTTGGTCCAGGAGGGTTAATGATCACTAACGCATTACTATCAAAACGAATGCTACTACCATCAGCTCTTCTGATAGGGTATGCCGTTCTAATAATAACTCCCTTAACCACATCACCTTGTTTTACATCACCACCAGGTGCAGCCTTTTTTACTGTACAAACAATTACATCGCCAATTGATGCAACATCTTTGGCCCCCAATACACGAATACAAAGAACTTCCTTTGCACCTGTGTTATCCGCTACTTGTAGTCTAGATTCCTGACGAATCATTTATTTTCTCCGTTAATGCTTTATAATTTCTACCAAACGGTGTCTTTTGTTTTTAGACAAAGGTTTGGTTTCCATTGCTCTTACTAAATCACCCACTTTACAAACACCTTTTTCATCGTGAACATGAAACTTTTGTTTCTTCGTCTCATATTTACCAAATACAGAGTGTTTTACTTTTGCGCTGACCACAACCGAAACCGTCTTTGCTGATGAACACTTTGTTACCACACCAGTAATAATATTTCTTGGCTTTCTATTAGATGTTGGATTGTCGCTCATACTTTTTTACTCTTTTCATTTAAAACAGTTTTTATTCTAGCTATTTCTTTTCTCGCTGAACGATAAGCTTTTGAATTCTTCAAACCTTGGTCAGGGTTAACATTGTGCTTGGAACGCAACTCCACCAATTCAACCTGCTTCTTTTCTAAAGCCGCAACATCCATCTCTCTGATTTCTTTAATTTTCATTGAAAGCCCTCTTTTTAACAAATCTAGTCTTCACTGGCAATTTATGCGCCTGTTTACGGCACGCTTCTCTTGCCACATTTTCCTCTACACCAGAAACTTCAAACAAAACTGTACCAGGCTTTACTACTGCTATCCAATGTGTTACTTCACCCTTACCTTTACCCATACGAGTGTCGGCAGGTCGCGAAGTCAAAGTCATATGGGGAAAAATTCTCACAAACAATTTTGGCAAACTTCCAATTGTACGGCGTGCAACCACACGCGCAGATTCAATTTGTTTAGCAGTAAGTTTACCGTGCTCTAATGACTGTAACCCATAATCACCAAATGCTACAGTGTTACATGCTGTTGCTACACCGCGTGCAATGCTACGATGGTGCGGCTTCCTATATTTTACTCTTTTTGGCATCAACATGACTAATTACTCTCCTCAATATTGTCCTTGAAGAAACCCTTGTTGATCCATACCTTAATACCAATTTGACCATATGTTGTGCTCGCTTCTGCAAAGCCATAATCAATATCAATATCCAATGTTCCCAAAGGCAAACTTCCAAACATTTGTTTTTCCGTACGAGCCATTTCTGCCCCGCCTAATCTACCTGAAAGAAGAATTTTAATTCCCTTACAGTCTGCTTCCTGAACCGTTTCAATCGCTTTATTTAAGGCACGACGAAAATAAGTTCTCTTCTCTAATTGTTCCGCAACACCCATTGCCACTAACTGAGCACTTAACTTCGGGTTTTTGACTTCTTTGATATCAACAGTGATACCGTCACCAAAGTGGTCTTGAATGTCTTTATTCAACTTCTCAACTTCTGTTCCCTTTTTACCGATAATAATACCAGGTCGCGCTGCATGTATCACAACTTTCACTTGACCGTTATTTCTCTCGATTTCCAATCGCTCGATTTGAGCTTGTTCACATCGCTTTTTCAAATACTTTTTGATGTTTTGATCTTCTACCAACCAAGTACCATATTTGGTTTTCTCGGCAAACCAGCGCGAATTCCATTTCTTGGTAATTCCCACTCTAAAACCATTAGGATGAACCTTTTGACCCACAAATACCTCCTTTGATTACCTTATGATAGCTCTACGCAAATATGGCTAGTTCTTTTGTTTATCGGAGTCGCACGGCCCATTGCTCTAGGACTCCATCTTTTGATTACCGGACCTACATCAACATATATCTTTGAAACTTTTAAAGTCTCAACATCGACATTTTGAACTTCTGCATTCGCTACAGCAGACTTAACTACTTTTATAACAAAAGCTGAACCTCTTTTGATGTTGTATTGCAAAATCAACAACGCTTCATTTACTTGTTTACCACGAACCAAATCAGCAACCAATCGCGCTTTGCGTGGGCTAATTCTAGCAAACTTATGAGATGCTTTATATGTTTTAATGTCTGACATTTTTTTCCCCTTATTCTGGTTTCGCCGCATTAGCCGCGCTACTACCGTGGCCTCTGAATGTTCTTGTCAATGAAAACTCACCAAGTTTATGACCCACCATGTCTTCTGTTACAAACAGTGGTTTAAAAACTTTTCCATTATGTATAGCAAAGTTGTGACCAACAAAATCAGGCGAAATCGTACAGTCGCGAGCCCATGTCTTAATCGGCTCTTTACCACCTGTTTCTTTTTGCTTTAAAACTTTCTTAAGCAGTCTTTCGTCCACAAAAGGACCTTTTTTTAATGATCTTGGCATAAATTATTTCCTGCGTCTTATGATTTCAATGTTAGTTGGATTTTTTCTTTTTCTTGTTTTACCACCTTTGGATAAAACACCTCTTGGAGAACATGGGTGACGACCACCTGCACGACGACCTTCACCACCACCCATCGGATGGTCAACTGGAGCTTGGGCTGTACCACGAACAGAAGGTCTAACACCCATGTGTCTTCTACGACCCGCTGAACCAATGTTCATGTTAGCATGCTCTGCATTACCAACAACACCAATTGTTGCTCTACAGTCTATTCTAATTCTTCTAACTTCCTTCGATGGCATAATAATATTGCAAAAATCCCCATCTTTTGAACTGATCACACCTGCCATACCAGCGGAACGAATTAATTTGCCACCTTGTTTTGGGCGAATTTCGACATTGTGTACAGACATGCCCACTGGAATATCTTTAATACACAAACAGTTCCCTGGCTCTAGTGCTGCATTTGGCCCTGAGCTTACTACTTGACCAACTTTAATACCTTCTGGTGCCAAAATATATCTCTTTTCACCATCTGAATAACTTAACAAAGCAATACGACAAGTACGATTTGGGTCATACTCAATTGCTTCAACCTTTGCTGGCACACCGTCTTTGAGACGCTTAAAATCGATTACTCTATACATTCTTTTAGCCCCACCACCCTTATGGCGAACAGCTATTGAACCATAACCACGACCCGCTTGTCTGTTCAAAACTTTCAACAGAGATTTTTCCGGAGTCGTTTTTGTGATCTCTTCAAATGTATAACCAGACATATTTCTACGCCCGTTTGATGTTGGTTTAAATTCTTTTAATGGCATAACCTTATCCTAACTCACTGATGGAAATTCTAATCTGTCTTCTTTATGTAAAGTAACTATGGCCTTCTTCCAATCTGATTCCATACCATAAGCACCTCTTACTCTTTTTCTCTTACCCATAACTACTTGGGTATTCACTTTTTCTACTCGAACATTAAAAATCTTAACTACCGCATCTTTAATTTGAGCCTTGTTGGCATCCTTGGCAACATGAAAAACAACCTTGTTGCCTTGAGATTCCAATCGATCTGTTTTTTCTGTCAAAATCGGTCTAATAAGTACATTGTTAATATTTAGATTCATTTTTGATTAGCCTTTAAAAACTGTTCTAAACCACTCTTATCCATTACTAGATGTTTGCAATTCATCACATCTAAAGTATTTAAATCGGCTATCGGGGCTATTCTAGCCTTTTCTAAGTTACGGAAGGACAAAACCAATTGGTTATTCAATGCAGACGATGCATACACAACACTGCCTGATAATTTCAAATTGCTTAACATTTTGCTAGCACGCTTTGTCTGAGGTTTATCAAATGAAATACCATCAACCAAAATAACTTCTTTGTCTAATATTTTTGCAAGCAATGCTGATTTAAAAGCAACTTCTCTTGCCTTCTTTGGCAATTCTTTGCGGTAGTCGCGTGGCTTCAACGCAAATGCATGACCACCACCACGCCAATGTGGAACTTTAAATGTACCCACACGCGCACGACCTGTTCCCTTTTGTTTCCACATCTTTTTCATCGACCCGATAATCTCAGCACGAGTCTTTGTCTTATGTGTACCTTGTCTAAAATTCGCCTGGTACATTACAACAGCTTGCTTGATTAAAGCTAAATTAGGCGCTTCGCCTAATATAGACAAATCAACTTCTAGTTCACCCTGTTGACTTCCATCTTCTTTAAATACAGCTAATTTTACCATTATACTTCTCTCAAATTCTACTTTTTAATTATTGACTCTTTTTAACGATTACTAGATTGCCATTAGCACCAGGTATCGTCCCCTTTACTAACAACAAATTTCTCTCTTTATCTATTTTTATTACAGAAAGATTCTTACATGTTCTTTGAACATTACCCATGTGACCTGGCATCTTCTTTAATGGCAATACACGCCCTGGCGTACCACGCATACCAATCGACCCTATGTGACGGTGTGTTTCGTGAACACCATGCGATGCTCTCATACCATGAAAGCCATAACGCTTCATACCACCAGCAAAACCTTTACCTTTATTTGTACCAACAACTGTAACAGTCTTGATATCATTAAATAATGTAACATCAAGCGTAGCACCAACTTCATATTTTGCATCGCCTTCCACTGGAACTTCACGCAAATGCTTTTTTGTTGAAACTTTTGCTTTTTCAAAATGCCCTATTTGAGCTTTGTTTTCTCGCTCCTTTTTGGTATCGCTAAAACCTAATTGAATGGCTTCATAACCATCTTTCTCTTTTGTCTTAACTTGAACTACACTGCATGGGCCTAGTTCTATAACAGAAACTGGCACCAATACACCGTTTTCATAAACTTGGGTCATTCCCACTTTTTTACCAATTAAACTCGCCATATGATTCACTTCTTTGTATAATTTAAGAACTTTTCTTACTAGAAACCACTTAAAGGGCGGGAAAGTTTAGCTAAAATAAACCCCCTGTCTATTAAATAATGAAACAATTTTGTAAAATTTATTGTTTTATTGTTTACTTAACTGTTTAATTTACAATAATATAAATGTACTCGGGTACATTTAACGCCATGAATAGAGATGATATAGCCAAATTAGCAGGGGTTTCTAACGCTACTATTTCGCGTTTTTTTTCAAATCCACACCAACTAAGTCGACAATTAAGACTAAAAATCGACGAAATTATCACCAAACACAACTATACCCCTAACTCTTATGCCGCCCAACTATCAAAAAAATCAAAAGGCAAAATTGCCTTAGTCTATTCTCCCAACGACTCACTATTTGAATACCAACGCTTTCAAGCCATTTACTACCTATTACTAACAGAATTAAATAAATTACCCATTTCTCTAGTGCTGCACACAGAATCCCTTGAATCTCTTGACATAAATACCTTTGATAAAATACTCGTATTAGCCACTAGCGACATCCAGCTAATTGAATCCCCAAATATTTTGTATCTTTACCCGCCTAAAAATATTATTATGAGTGGCGTAAACTATATAACTGTCGATGCGATCGAAGTTGGTAAAACCCTAGCAGAATTATTCTGCCCTGCATCTAAACAAATGCCGCTAGTGTTATTGCCAAGCGGTTTTAAAAACGCTTATTTAATCGATGTTATCAATAGTTTTAATGAAACGCTAAAAATTCATAAAGTTTTTCCGAACCCTCATCATTTCTTAGAAAATGCTGATAGCTTTGAATCAGGCCAAGCATGCGCAGCAGAAGGTTTTAATTTAGGCCTAGACTTTCATAGCATTATTGCTTTCAATCAAGAAGCAGCTCTAGGGGCTATTGCTGCACTAAAGTCAGAAGGAATGTCGTACCCATATGACGCACAAGTCGTTCACTATGGCCATCCAAAAGAATTCTATTATACCGAACACGACATCACTTGCTTATCAGATCCATTTTATCTCATCATAGAACAAATCATAAAATTTTATAACAGCAAACCAACACAAATTCAATTTCCCCCTACTCTTATAAAAGGGAAAACCTATTAAAGTTAAAAAAAATATTTCACATTCACGCAAAATACTTGGATATCAAATTCGTCCTGGATAGCTAGCAAAAGCTAAAATCAGAGGATTTAATTGTGTAAAGCAACTTTTTCTAACATACTTTGCTATCTAACAAAACATTCTTCATAACCCTTTTGCGTAAACTAAAATTTATTTAATCCAAAACGCTTTGGCAGGAGTGTTTGTAGCTAACATAACAATACAGTTGAGGCTCTCAACATACTGAACCATTCCAGCATTTGTATAAGGGGTTACTAAATCAACCCCAGGGGCTCCCACTAGTGGCAAATCTTCAACTTTATAGGAATCTATATCAGAAAGATTCTCAGGTATAGTAATCTTCTGCAAAAAAAGTTGAGCAGGGTTTCCACTTATTCCAAAACTAATAAATTTATCCATCGATGGAATATAATGCAGACCAATTCTTTCGCCAAGTCCCGTCAAAGGTAACTTGATTGCATAAGTTGGTAGCGAAGGGTCATCAAGATCCATAATACATAAATTTTCAGGAGCCTTACTCATAGGCCCATTATACCAAATAAATAATGCTCGATTTTTAGGGTGCCCATTGGAAACTGCTGACTTCTGACCACAACGCATGCCTACAACACCATTTCCCTTTTTGGGGCTAGGCTTAACTGACCATGTTCCTTTTTCAATGCCAGAGGAAAGATCTAAAATACCTGTATCACCATTCACACCTTGGAAGGGAATAAAAACCTTTTTATGTTTATTACTAAAACCCACTACTTGGCTACTAAAACTACCTGGGCCAACAGCTTCTGGCACAGGAACAGTCATTCTAGCCCATGCTTTGTTATCTTCACGCTGATAGTGCGAATACCAAACCTTCTTGCCCGATGGCCAGAAATCGGCTAAAACATCCTTGTCAGGCCCATAATAAAAACCTGGGGCTGTAAAACAGGCACTTGGTATAAACCAAATGCCACTACCTAAACCAGTAAACTCTTTGGGGATAAAACAATGTTGGTCGTATCGGTATTGCCCAAGTGGTACTTGATCAGCCAATTCTAAATATTTAACAGGGGCTGGGTAAACCCAACCACCTATGGCAAAAGGAAACCTACCATCCCATTTGGTCTTATCAAATTTTAAAAGCGGAAATTTTCTGTTTTCGGGTAAGGTGCTCGCAAATTTAGGATCCCAATAAAACTCTGCACCAGACTCGGCTTTCGTGTGGTAAATAGGTTGTTGCCACACTTCATAGGTGGCAATATCACCATTTAAATTTAATGCACCCGTCATGTTACCGGAAAAGTTTTCTCCGCCTGAACCAAAAACTAACACTCCGTGTTTACCCACGCCTTTCAATAGAGCTCCACCACCATACCCAAAGATGGTTCCCCCTGTTCCTGGCTGACCATCGCTATTACTAAATTGCGAGGGAATTTCCCCACCTGGAAAAGTAAACTTAAGGCTAACAAGCGTATTATCGCTAATATCATAAATAACATTTGGCTCTTTCATTGCTTGACGCCATTTAGGGAGTGTAGCCGCGACACTATCCTTGCCAGTATTTAAAGCAACTTTCGAAGCTTCATCAGATATAACAACATGAGAGTTTAGAAAAAATCCGATGATTAGAAGAAATACCATCAATGACAATTTACAAAACTGCATATATATTCTCCATAAAGATTAAAAATATAAATACTAGAAGTTGTCTGCCAATTGTAACAATTTAAATAATAAAATTTCCACATTTATGAGCAATGCTTAAATTATCCATGCAAAATGCACAAATAAACCATAGTCTATGTTTAGTATTTTGAAACAGGAAATTTTTTGTTTGCCCATTCTAATGTAGCACATAGTAAGCAAACCAAAATCAATCTATTAAAATTTCTAAATTAATATCTTCTTCGCTAGAAACTTTAAACGAGAAACTTTTAGTTGACTCTTCACAAAAAATATAAAGTGTATGCGCCCCAAACGGAACTCGCGGCACTGTGATTTGACCATCCTGATCTGAAATAAACTGTGATATTGTACTCCAATTGAAATCATCATCCGAAACTAATTCCAGTACGCCAAATTTAGGCTCAAAACCCACTTGCTTATCTAATAAGGATACAAACGAAACAGCAACACCTTCTATCGAAACACCTTTCAATAATATTTTTACTTTAGCGCTGCGTGAATATTTAATAATATCATCCTGAGAAATAATCACTTCCTGCCCTTCAATCACTTCAATCGGATATCCCATAAAGACTCCGTTTATTCTTAATCTTGAATTAGCATCAGTTCCAACATAGTATTTCCCTGGTGGTATAAAGGCTTTTTTAAATAAACCTTTATCATTCGACAAAGTAGATATAGTCTGAAAATCTAACAATTGTTCCGCATGGTTTGTAGGGAAATCAAAAATTCTAATAAAATAAACATCAACAAAAGGCACTGGCTTATTTTGACTATCAATAATTACACCACTTACTGCACCACCTTTACCTAAAAGTATTTCTTGGTTATTTTCACCTTCTGATATTGTAAATACTACTCCCTTTGCACAATACCCAGCGGCATCAATTATACAGCTAAGTTCCCCAATATTTAGATTCTCTAAGTTTAAGTAACCACAACTATCAGAATAAAAAGGCTCTTTGAACTTTGATTCAATGGTTGACAACACCTGATTTGATGAAAACATGACTTTGGCATTTTCTGCTGGCTTTCGAGTATTCCTATCCAATATTTTTAGCCCTAATCGTAAATTATTTTTTAAAGTTAAAACTAAAGGTTTTGTAAAATCAGTAGATTTTGATATTTTGTCTATTGCGCCAGCACTAAAACCTGGAGAAGTTGCTATTAGTCCATAAGATAATTCATCTTCTATTTTAATATTAAATTGAAAGTCATTCGGGGTTTTCACAATATCTTTGATTTGGCTGCAATAAAGAGTTCGATTATCAATCCAAAACAGTTGATATTCAGCTGCCAACTCACCATTTGGCATTAAAACTTGCCCTTTAATGGTTGTTTCGTTTTTAGGTATCGATTTGAACTTTAATAAAACATTTTCATCACCGCCCAAAACACGAATATTGTCATCTAAAGTGTAATCACTAGAATAAAACTTAACCATGTACTTTTGGTGAGTCGCTCCAGTCACGATAAAATTGCCTTCCTTATCTGTTTCAGCATTTCGATCCAATAAATAGTCTGTTTCATTTTCGCTTCGAAAGTAAACGACAAAATTAGTAAGTGGCGCATCATTTTCATCTACAGCTTTACCCGATATTTTTAAGCTTTCAGATAATTTAATTTGAAGGTTATTTAAATTATTTTCTTCACTGACGATAAGAGAAAAATCGTACAAACTACCACTGTTGCTAATAACAGTCAAAAGGTATTCACCTTTGGGAATTTCATCTATTTGAAAGCGACCCTCCCTATCAGATGTAGTCGTTAATTCTTTATTAACTTTGCCTTTGTATGGGAAATTTAGAAAAATATTTTCAATTTTCTCCTTAAAACCCCTATTTTTTAAAAAGATTAGTGCATTTGAACAAGGTTTTCCCGTAAAATCTTTAATTATGCCATTAATAGCGAAACCTTTTTCTAAAACCAATTTTAAATAGGTTATACCCTTACCATTAATGTACCCTGACTGGTGCAAAGAGAGAAAACCAGGGGCTATAGCAACCATAAAATATTTATGAGCTTGATTTCCAGTGCTTTTAAAATTGCCATACTTATCAGACTGAACAAGTGCCAGTTTATCATAGAAAGGTCCCAACACATGTAATGGTTCTGATCCAAAATAAATAGAAGCATTTGGTATAGGGTTGCCATCAATATCTGTTACTTTACCAGAAATTTCCAATCCTGTTAAAAGTTCAAAATCATATTTCGTGTACCCATTTGTTTCCTTTTTTAATCGTATTTCAGGTATCGCTAAATAATTTTTAACTCGTATCGAGAAACTATTGCATCCTGTTAGATCTAGAAAGGTTTCATAGCATTTTTCTCTCTCATTATAAACTATATCTGGCTCTTTGTAATCTTCACAATCAAAAATAATGCTAAAATTTAATTGAGACAAATCTAGTGTGCTATCTTTGCAAGTGAAATTGAAAATTAAATGATAGAAAGGCTCCATTATAATCTGATTCGAATTATCAATATTTCTGCGCAAATTAATCTTTATTTGTTTTGTAACATAATTAAACTTGTTTGCAGTGATCTCCACCAGACCTTCTGACAAACCACTTATTTCATAGCAGCGAGAAGCAGTATCAAAAGTAATGCATTCAGATAACAGGTTAAAGTTAGTAACCATCAGCTCGACTTCATCTATCAATTTGCCGTTTAAATCTATCGGAAATAATTTTAATTTTACTTCAGGCAACAACTCGCAATCAATTTTATCTAGATTCAAATCAATCGATTGTGTAAAGCAGACAAAGCCTTCAACATAGATGTCTTCCGTAATTTTACTGTTACGCTTTGAGTTCCTATAAAATAATACGATTTCTCCATTTTCATCTGTTTGAAAAGGTTGTGATTGATTTTGCACAATACATGATTTATTTACGATTGGTTTTTTATTTTTTGAATTAATGAATCTTAAAACTATCTTTTTTCCGCGTTTCAGAACAAGATTTTTTTCCAAAGATCTCCCTTTTTCAACTTTGATACTTGAAGGTATTTGCACATCATATTTTGGGCTTTCAGCATAAATATTAAAGAGACTATCAGGCAAACAAGTAATTTTATAGTGCCCTAGAGAATCTGAGTTTGTAACAAAAGTATTATGCATGTTATCGACACAGTAAACTCTTATGTCTGAAACTGGGCTAGAGTCAAATTGATCAATAACCGTACCATATACTACTGCACCTTTATGTAATACAATTTTTTTCGGTAAAAAGTCACTCTTCCAATCGGAATTACTAAACTTGAAAGCAATGTATTCAGGGTGTTCCAAAGAGAAAGATATGGCGTCTTTATTTCCAAATGTTAGCGTTACAAACCCTTCAGAATCAGTTTCAGTTTGGTTTTCGTCTTCACACCAATAGTATATTTTTACATTTGGTATAGCCTCATCCAATTCATTAACGACTTGGAGCTTATATGCAAAACCTGTCGTTAATGTTAACTCGATTTCATTAGACCTTGGTATAATGTAAGTTTTAGAGCTAGTCAAATAATACCCATTCCCTATGCCTGTAAAACAATAATTGTTGGCGCTAACATTTGCAAATTCAAATACACCGAAATCATTAGAATAGACTGAATCTATAATTTGTGAATTGGGAAAATTTGCCATGTATTGATTTAATTTAAGGCAAACTCTAATCCCACTTAAAGGCAAACCCTCTGTGTTTCTCACGATACCTTTAATTGTATAAGCTTTTTGTAAAACGATATGAATAGGCATATTCCCTGAAAACCTTTGTGGGTCAAAATCAAATAATAATTTTGATGCATAGTTTTTATGACTGATTTTCAAATTTCGTAAACCTATAAAAAAAGAGAATAACTCAAATTCAAGTTCAACCAATCCATTTTGGTTAGTTAACAAAGCACTTGTATTTTTTGAATACCTCAATTCTTCTAATTTAGCGTTTACTATTGGTTCATCGAGCTCGTTTTTGACCAAAAAGGTTATTTTTTTTGTTTTTGATCCTACATTTCTTTTAGGAAGCGTTGGCTGTTTTGTTTCCGTGATTTGAAAATTAGAACTGCTTTGTAATTTAGATATGTCTGTTCGTTTTTCTTTTTGTTGCTCCAAAGTTGGTTTTGTGTCTAATATTAAAATTAAAAAAGCTGCTAGCAAAACCGATACGAATATAACGATAAAGACCTGACTTTTCGAAATCAAATACTTTTTCGACATCTAAAAACCCAAAATAATGATAGAAATTTGCTTTATATTGCTAATAAGAATGAGATTTTCATCATTATAATCGTAAAATCATTCATGACCATATTTAAAGTTATTCAAAATATGCGAAATATATTAATCTTTTTATTAGTTATCGCAATCATCATAATTTTAATAAAGTCGATTGAATTTAGCCCTTCCAATCAAAAAGTTAGCAATATAACTTCCAAAACAAATCATACAAAGGAAGCATTGCCAAATTTAAAAAGGCTTAATAATTTTGTAGAAGACCCAAGTCAAATTTTAGTGTTAGGTGAATCTCCAAATTATTCTCAGGTCGAAAAAGCCAACATTACCGAAGAAGATAAAAGTCAAAAATTAAATAAAACCAATTATGAGATACTATTATTAGATGGTGATAACCACAATCCAATTTCCAATACCTTAGTAATATTCGAAGAGTTCCATAAAACTAAAATCATTCAGAAATTCGAATTAATTTCTGATGAAAAAGGAATCGTAAATTTAAATTTGGCGGACTATCAAAAGGGAGATATGTTTGCTTCCGTGCATGGCTACGAAAAATACCAGCATATTATTTTAGATGCTAAATCGCAACAATCCCCTTATACTATGATTTTTTACAAAGGTAGTAATATCCTAATCAATGTCTTTGATAAATATGAAAAAGCAATTGATGATTTTTCTGTTTACTGCCAAATTAAGGAACAAATATTATTATTGCCAATCGAAAAAATTGAAAATTCTCAAATTTACCAAATAAAAAATGTACCTATTGGCAAACTAAAATTAATCGTGCGGTCTAAAAATTATTTAGATTCTGATTGTTATATCTTTCCGTCTCTTCCTCAAAAAACAATACATTTAGATATACCTCTTAAAGAACCAAGAACAATTACATTTCAAATTGAATTACCTATAAAGCCCAAAACTATTACAGCGTATGTAGAAAATACTGAATTAAGTAATTTGGGTTTTAAAAACGAAATTATTAGAGAAAGTAAAACTACTGAAATCATAACCTGCTTTAGTAGTCATGAAAATTTTGATAAAATCACCCTAAAATTAGCAGAATCCGGGTTATACACAGCAGAATTGCCTAGTCATTTGATTACAAATATTATTCTAAAATTTGAGAATTATTTATCACAAAAAATCGATTTGCATCACTACCAATATTTCTATGAAGTAAAATTAGAAGAAAAATTTAAGGCAGAATTAACCGTTTTAGATAAAAATCACAAACCCGTTCCCAATATAAAGTTATATTTTATAAAATACTATGAAATAAACAACGACATTGAAATAAACGATTCAGCTAAAGTTGACGATACATATTATTTCGAAGATATTGAAGCGACAACCAACCATAACGGAAAAGCCTTAGTAGAAAACTTAAGATCTAAAATGAATATTAAAATTAGAAAACTTGAAGATAACAGTTATTTTTATGGTAAAAATTATCTTTGGAGTTTTGATGCCAATAAAAGCACTCAAAAAACTATTATCATTGATGATGAACAAATAGAATTTAAAAACCAAACGACTATTTCGATTGAAGGCGTTGTAACTTTTAATAATCTGCCTGTGTTAAATGCACAAATTATTATAGATGGTAATTCAACTGAGAGCTGTATGACAGATGAGAACGGCAAATTTAAGTTTGAAAAGGCTTTTGATAAAAACAATGAAATTGAAATATTTGCAATTCTTCATAATTTAGGTATCAGTGAAAAGATTAAAATTTCAACTGCCAAAGATAATCATTCTTTGCACTTAGAATTAAAAAACGAAAAAAGTCTTTCGTTAAAAATCGTAAATCCTAATGGGAAAATTATTCCAGACTTTCCATTAATCGTTTACCAAGACATACCCTATCATATCAAAACTAATACAGATGGTATCGCAGAACTTTTTAATTTAAAGCCTAGTAATTGCAGTATAAAAACAAATTCATTTGGTTACCAATTTGCAGAACCTACAACATTTCAATTGCCAAACACTCAAATAACTTTAATGGCTAAGCAAAAAAAAATGATTAAGGTCAATTTGCCCTATAATGAGCTTAAAAACAACCGCTACATTCAAACCTATATCGGTAAATTTAATTATTTTGAAAGCTACAAATTGGTGAAACATCAAGGGTCATATTACATCAAAATAGAAAATACCGATGAAAATTATTCAAAACTTTGCTTTAGTGTACTTGGCCGAATTTTTGATTATCATTTTTTTAATGAAGCCGATCTTGAAAATCAATTAATTGAAATAGATATAAAACAAGACGAAGGTGCCAAATTAATTATAAAAGTTATTGATGGCTACACTTTTCAACCTATCAGAGGCGCTAAGATTGAAGCAAATGATGGCAAATTAATTTACGCCATCTTAACCACAAACCAAAATGGCGAAACTGAAATTGAAAACTTACCATCCATAATCAATCTCAGCGTAAATTCATTGGAAAATAACCATACCGTTTTTAAAGATTATTCCATTAAAGCGAATGAAACATTAATTGTAAAAGTATTTAATGGTGGCAAACTTGTTGGGACAAGCAAAAATAATCCAGAAAATTTAATTTATTTAGGTTTAATAAGGGAAAATTGGAGCCTTTTTGATTTTCGCAAAAATAATTTTGAATTGGCAAACCTACCTCCTGCAAAATACAAAGTTTGCATTATGCAGCATTCGAAAGAAACTGGAGTAGACATTTCTACTTTAAAAACGATTGAAGTCGAAATTAAAGACAATGAAGTTCATGAAATCGATATGGATAATTTAGATCTGCTAATTAAAAAATAATTCTTTAATTGAAATACACCTGTTAGCTTTCAAGGATTGCTGTAATACCTTCAATAGTTCTCTATTTGAAAACCATATTTAGTTTTTGCAGATTTAATAATATTGACAGAGCAGACTAGTATGCTATTATGTTTATTATGTATACTTTTTTAGAATAAGCACAATAACAAAACTTCTATTTGGAGAATTAAAATGACTAATAGGAAGCTCAAAAGGATTTTCTCAATTGTCTTCGTAGCAATTGTTGTTTTGAAAATTGCTTCTGCCAATGAATTAACTTTTACAGTTAAACCACAGGTTTCAAAAGAAGGGTCTAATTACAAACTGATTTTTACACTATCCTCAGGTTCAGATGTGGAGGTATCTGTGATCGATTCTGAGAACAAAGTTGTCAAACATTTGGCCGCAGGTGTTTTAAACGGAAAACTTCCACCACCCGAACCTTTAAAGCCTGGTTTAGCCCAAGAAATCATTTGGGATGGAAATGATGATTACGGGAAGCAAGCCAAAAGCGGCCCTTTTAAATTTTTGGTTCGATCTGGCTATGGTGTAAAGTTTCATTCCTTAATTGGTGCTGACCCTTACAATTTTGGTGCAATTGATGGCATTATTTCCGATGAGAACGGGAATGTTTATATTTCTGGCTCTCGTGCTGTCGGTAATCAAATGGCCATGTGTGTGCGCGTATTTGATAATGAAGGACGCTATCTACGCGAAATTATGCCATTCCCAGCCAATTTAAACCCAGATGCAATGAAAGATGTAGCACGCTGGGATGATGAAAGAAAAGCATTTCTGCCAAGAAATCTAAGAAATTTAAACCCTGATTTTTATGGTCAAGCAGGCGGGTACTGGGCAAACAACTCTCTAATTTTATTAAGCGCATCAGATAAAAACGGTGTTATTTTAACGGATGGAAGCAAGTTATTTAATATAGACATAAATGGAGCCGTAAAGGGGACGAACTTAATTTCAAAAAATTTAGGAGGAATTAAAAACTCTGGCGGTGGTCCAACTTTTGTGTCAATTTCGCCTGACGGTAAATGGGCTTATTTATCTGGCCCATATAGCAATACCAATAGTTATGGTTATGTGTATGATGAAAATTTTCCGCCAGGGCGTATTTACCGAACTATGCTATCGAGCTCAGAAAAATTTCAACCATTTGCAACAATAAAAGTAGAACATCAAAATGGAAATGGTGGTGCATGGCTAAAAGCCTGTACAAATACAGCTAACTTTACGGCCCCAAAAGGCCCAGTGCATAAAGTTGCAATTGATGAAAAAGGGAATGTCTATGTGGCAAATAGAGAAGAAGGCTGTATTTCAATTTATGAAGAATCTGGAAAAGAAATTGGCAAAATCGCTATTAAAAACCCACATTTAGTAGCTGTACACCCTAAAACCGGTGCTATCTATGTCACACAATTCGATTGTTTATCCTATGGTACTTTTCAATGCATCGTTAATAAATTCGAAAATTACAAAGAAGGTGCTTTGGCAGTTGCCAAATATGAATTCCCTACGGGTAATTGGGTAAACCAAACTCAAAATTTTGCTTTATCCGTTAACAAAGATAAAACTACTTTATGGGTCACAGGCGTAAAAGGTGGTTTATGTGTATTGGAAGATAAGGGTTCAACTTTTGAGGTAGTCTCTAATCATTTTATTCAAAAAAATACTTTGCCTCAACAATGGAATAGACTTGCAACTGATTATGATAGGGATGAAATCTATATTTCCGATGGCTCGGCTGGTATTTGGCGTTTTGACGGTAAATCTGGTGAAGGCAGCACTCTTATGAAAGATAAAAAGCCGTTTCCCGGAACAGATTTAGCTGTTGGTTATGATGGACTAATTTATATGCGCACTGGTTCAGGCTATTCTGGCCCTTTTGAAAGATTCAATAGAGACTTAACCCCTGCCCCTTACACAGAAACCGGCACTCATATTTTGAGCGGGTATATCTATAGCCGCATGGGAAATGGCTATGCAGAACGAGGTTTGGGGATTGCACCCGATGGCAAATGTTATATAGCATTTATGTATGATTGGGTGGCGTATGGGGTTGGTGGCTTTGGCGCAGACGGAAAACCTTTAAAAGGTAATTATCTAAAAGATGTGTTTCCTGCTAAAAAAGCAGAAGAGAAAAAGAAATACCCAACAGAAATGGATAGCGCTATCATTGGCCCAATTCCCCAAGGGAGCGCAAATATTCGCGTCGACTTTAAAGGAAATATTTATATTGGCCTATTTCATCGACCAAAAGACTTTGTGCCACCAAAAGGATTTGAAAAGGATCAAGGGTATCGAGTTTCTGTAGGAAGTGTAGTTAAATTCAGCCCTAATGGCGGTATGATGCCTGGGGCCGAAGGTGCAACTTCCGCAGCAACTCTAGAAGGCGCAATCACCACTTACCCAGGGCTAGCACCTTTTAGTAGTGCAGCAGAAGCATTTGGTAATAACACTTGTTGTGTATGCCGAGTACCAAGATTTGATTTGGATCGATTTGGTCGGTTAATACTACCGAACGCAATGACAAATTCAGTAATTCTATATGATAACGCCGGAAATATAATAACTGAATTTGGAAAATATGGCAATTTTGATTCCCAGTATATTAATACAAATACTGAAAAGAATAACAAAACTCCAACAGTTTCTGTTCCAGAAATTCCTCTTGCTTGGCCTACAGGTGCAGGGTTCACCAAAGATCATGTGTATGTACTTGATACCTATGCGCGTCGCGCAGTACGCTTAAATAACACATACGATCTAGAAGCAATCTGTGAAATCAAAAATTGAGGTAGGCGACATTATTTTGCTAAAAGAATCATTGGCATAAAAGCACTGTTAGAGCTTTTATGCCAAATATCTTTTACCATAAGATTTTAAGATGATCACGCCAACTAGCCGCAATAAATAGCATGAGATTGATTAAAACAAACTAAGCGTTTTTTCTTAGTTTTTCCCATCGCAATAAAATTATACCGTTTTTTGCCTCTGTTAATTTTTTTTGAATCTGCTTAAATTTATTCAACTTCTAACAAAATAAGCTTTTTCAATTGTTTATTAAGGCATTTCAAGATAATGGGAAACCACGATTAATCGATTTGCAGAACCGTTTAATAGCGAAACAGCCAACTAAGAAAAAGAGTATTCACTATGAAGAAAATTTGGCTTGTGCGTCATGCCGAAAGTTTGCGCAAATTAATTCGACTGTTTGTGGGGTTAACCCAGACTTAAGCCCACACGGTGAAAATCAAGCTAAAAATTTATACTCTCGTATTACCACCATTCACGCCGACATTGTGCTTTTAAGCCCTCTTACAAGAGCTTGGCGAACCTATCAACTATCTGGTCACACCGCCAAAGAAATTGTCTACGACTCAAGGCTAATTGAATCTAATTGGAACATTCCTGATTACTATAGTAGCTTGAAATATGAAAATTTACCCACGATTGCAAAACCAGATGTAAATAATGCCCATGCGTTGCCAGCTCAAGAAAGAGTTTCCATGCTGTTAGGCTATATCCTTGCCTCTAAAGACTCGTCCTTACTGTTGGTAGGGCACTGGGGAATATTCATGTTTCTTTTCAATGAATTCATTGGGTCAACCACTTTGATTTCTACGGCATCAGAAAACACCAGCATTTCACTATTAGAAATTGATAATAACCAAAAACGATCCGTGGTGTTTTGGAATGACACTTCCCATTTAAACCATTTTATCAAATAACGCCAAATAAAAGAATTTTAGCTATTGGTTTCTCAAAGCTGTATAATCAGATCATCTACAAGCTACGAACGGTTCCAGTCCTTTCTCAATTTCTCTATTTCTGAATCGACTTTACAATTAGCAACAAAGAAAATGTTTTTTTGGGCTCTTCAGAAGCTTTTTTACCCGAACCTCCTCTAAACAGCCACACACATCTTTTACCTTATTCATAAAATTGACTTTTTATTATCTTTTCAATCCTATAAAAAATAATCAATAAAATTACAAATTAACTTTGGGGCATTTTTAATGGTTGCATTCGCCTTATGATGTAGTTTGGTGGTAACTACTCAGCAAATTTTAGATTCACAAAGTAGAGACGGGTTTGAAACCCGTCTCTACTCGCCAATTGTAAAAGATTTAAAAATACACTGAGTAGATAGGTTTTGTGAAGCTTTCACTTTTGAATTTTCATAACCATACTTTCACGCTGTTTTTACAATAGAACGAGTTTTTTGACTAAACGACAGTATGAAAATATTATATGTTCGTGTGACATGAACGAAACGAAGATTGTAAGCTTTATAATTTAGGGGGGTAGTTGATATCTTCAGGGAAAGGTGCCGTAAAAGTCATTTGTTCATTTTTAAAAGGATGAAGAAAACTCACTTCGCAGGCATGTAACGCTTGTCGGTATAGAATAACTTTTTGCTTAAATTCAAGAGTTTCACCATTTTCATGATAATTGATGAATACAGAGTCATCATTACAATACATTTTATCCCCTAAAATAGGGTAACCTGCATACTCTAAATGAACACGCAATTGATTTGTTCGGCCGGTAATAGGGATGCAGTATATTAAAGAATAATCACCGCGATGCTCAATTAACTCAAAGCGTGATGTAGCCTCTTTTGCATCAGCCCCATTAACAGCCATTTTCACCCCAATCGATGATTCTTTTGACAAACCAATGGGGCTATCCACAACTAAACCTTCCTTAGGAAAAACACCTTTTACCACCGCCATATATTTTTTTTTAATTTGCTTAGCATTAAACATTTTTAAGAATGCCGCAGCTAATCGTCTCGTTTTGCCTACAATTAACAAGCCACTTGTCTCAACATCTAATCGATGCAAAAGATATACTTTTCGTTCTGGGTAGGCCTCTGCCATTATTTGCAGATAAGAATGTTTATAGTATCTACCCGTAGGGTGTACTGCTAAATGCCCTGGTTTATTAATTACTTCTAAATCATCGTCTTCATAAATGGATTGCCATTCTGGGTTGATTGGTGGTTCGACAATATCTTTCACAAAACTATCGAGTATATCGTTTGGCTGAATGATATAATTTGGCTCAATTCTGCGTCCATTTATCATAATGCGACCTTCAGCCATGGAGCTTAGCCAACCTTCTCTGTTTTTATAGGGAAACCTTTTTATATAATACTGGTCGATAGTTACACCATAATAAGTATCAGGAATTCGCACATGGAATTCATGATCATATGGTTTTGCAATTATTTTTCTTTTATCATGTACTTCAAAAAACTGATTCGCTTCCATTAATTTTATTCTTTTTCTACCTGCACACTGATACTAGGGTAACGCTTTAAGGCAGTTTGTAAGTATGATTCAAATTGATTTTCATTTAAAAATGTAATGCTTCCATCAGCAAAAAGAACATTGCGTCCACTTTTATAATTACCTTTTTTATCCCAAGCTAACGGGGTAAATTTGTGAACATTATCTTTTAAAATATAAGGGTACGATTCAAACTCCAATCGTTCGGCACTTGCCCCTCTAAAAACTTCATAAACATACATATTTTTAATGCCAATTTTTTTGGAAGGCATTCCCATTTGTGGGTGCATACCCATCATATCTTTTACTTTTTCGGGGGCTGGATACCCTCGATTAACAGGGTCGTAATCACGAAATAACTGAAGGGCTTTATAAATTTCTTGCAGTCGCACTTGAGCAACAAATGGCTGCAACACAATGTTTAATTGATTCTGATTAGGCTTTTTAAACTCTTTTGATTCCAATGGTTCAAAACTAGCTGAAGACACAGTCATTTGGTAAACATCTTCATTATTCAACTTCATTTTAATACTGACAGGATATAAAATATTATTTTGCAATTTAAAATTATCACGGGTTACATCCCATTGCAACCCTGAATAAACACTTGTTGAATAGGTTGGCTGTAGAGATTCCAAATCGAAACAATGCCTTTCTTCACCTATTTCACCAAAATGTTGAAACACATGCATTTTTTTACCTTGAACTTCTTGAACCCCAAGGTATTTCAATGAATAGTCCTTTTCTTTCAATTTTAAAACAAACTGGTGAGGCAAAGAAGATTGAAAAGTAAAAGAAATTTCAGCTTGTTTCGCTTCCGGTATTTTAAATAAACTCCCGTAAGCACTTTGGTAAATCTCGTTTCCATCAAAACCCGTGATGACTTTATCGCCAAATATTTCTTTTTCCATTTTATACAAATTCAGATGCCTTTTTACCGTTTGTTTGTAAGAAATTTTCAAGGAAATCAGGTTTAAATTTACAAAAATCTCATAGGTTGCACTAGCAGCTGCCTTAATATTTTCTTCGCCACCAGCATTCACTATTATGCGATCAACTATATCCTTGCATTCTTTTTTAGTAAAATATTCATTAACAATAGTTGTTTCTTGGGTTTTAACTGCACAATAAAAACTAAACATCAAAATCACTAATATCAGAGGCTTCATGGTTTTCTTTTTGAAAAAATTTGTTGCATTATAATAGAACCTGCTATGGCAGCATTTAACGACTCGACACTTTTTGCCATTGGAATTTTTATTTTTAGAGTTAGGGCTGACAAAATATTTTCAGGTATTCCATGGCTTTCACTGCCTACTACTAAACCAAAAAAATCTGATAATCCTTCTTTTGCAATTATTTCATTCGTGCTTGAAACATCCAAACCAATTAAAGGGCAATCGCCACTTCTCACTAACGACAATAGTTCGTTAGTTTCACCAAAATATGCTTCGATTCTTAAAATAGAACCCATGGAAGCGCGTGTAGCTTTTGGGCTAAACGGGTCAGCATTACCTTCTAAGAAAACGACTTGCGAGAAACCAAAGGCATCAGCTGATCGTATCAAAGTGCCAGTATTACCAGGGTCTTGAACACCACATAACACCAAAAATGGCTTTTTCTTTATCGCGGTTATGTTCAACCGATTCATACGATTAATCGAAATGACGCCTTCCGGATTTTCTAATGTTGTAAGATGCTTAAAAACCTTTTCCGTAACTTCCGTAACAACACTATGTTGGGGCAATTGATTGCGATTACAAATTTCTGAACAAATTATAATTTCCAAGGAAAGGCCTAACTCTATTGATTCCGCTACTGGCTTTATACCCTCTAAAAGGTACAAGCCTTCTGATTTCCGACCCTTTGCAGTTTTAAGCTGGCTTACTGTTTTAATTAATTTATTCTGTAGGCTTTGAATCATCGGTCTTAAGCTTTGTTCGTATGGTTCCTGTAGAAGAGCGACTATCAAGTACATTCGCAACAGAAATAACCTTGGATTTTTGCTCTCTATTAAATAATTTTTTTAAATAGTCTGCTAAAGTTTCACAGGTTGGGCCATATCGATCATGATACATATAGTACTCTAAAGCAAACAACATTTCTTGGCCTGTTTGATATCGTTGCGTAACATCTTTTTTCAAGGCCTTTAATACTATTTCATCGATTGCAGGAGGCACACTCTTGTTGAATTTACTTGGTGGTTGCGGCTCTAATGAAATTACATTTTTTAATGTTTGTTGAATATCATCATCATAAAAAGGATTCACACCGGTCAACAATTCATAGAATACAATGCCCGATGAAAATAAATCAGAACGGCCATCGGTTTTTTTATATTGGGCTTGCTCAGGCGACATATACTCTGCTTTACCCATAATCACTTCGCCTTCATGATCTTTAAAGAAATGATTAGCTTTGGCAATACCAAAATCTGTAACTTTTACTTCCCCTTCAATTGTAATCATAATGTTCTTAAGACTTACATCTCGATGCACAATGTTCATCGATACACCACTATCATCTAGTTTCTGATGGGCATATGCTAGCCCGCGACAGACTCTACTAACAATAAAACATGCCATTTCTACAGATAGTTTCTGTGAGCGTGTTTCATGTTCAATAAAAAATTCTTCTAAATTATACCCGTTAATAAACTCCATCGCAATATAATAGGTGTCCTTAAACTTACCTAATTGATAGACCTGAGCAATATTAGGGTGAATTAAGTTTGCAACCAACTTTGCTTCACCAATAAACATTTCTTCTAATTCGTCTTCATGAAGCATTTTTTCAAGAATTAACTTGAGCGCAACTTTTTTACGAAAACCTTCCGCACCAAATAGCTGTGCTTCATAAACAGCACCCATTCCCCCTCGGGCAATTTCGCGCACCATTTTATAGCGGTACACTTCTTCAATATATTCAAATTCCATAAAATACCTTCCTTATAATTTCTAAAGCAATAGGTAAAGGGTAATCATACACAATTCGCTAAAAGGAAAAGATAAAAATTATTGTATTAATTGCGACAATTAATACTCAAATTGCAAATAAATGTTGCGAAACATGAAGTTTTTCAAGAATTGGTCTTTAGAAAAACAGGTTTAACAATAAAATAGGGCTTTTCCAATGGTTAATTTAAAAATTTGCTAATAGTTTAGAAAATATACAGTTATATAACCAAAAGACAGAATAATTTAAGTCGAAACGATATACCTTTAAAAGGATAAAACAAAGTGCCCGAACAAGATAAAAAAAAACCACCTGTTTCCCCACCTGATAAAAATAAACCTAACAGAAATATGACCTGGTTTTTTCTGTTCTTCTTTTTATTAATTGTTGGCGTTGTAGTATTTAAAGAAAATACAAGTAAGAATAAAAACGAATCCAGTTTAACTCAACTTCACGATAACTTGATTAACAACAGAGTCATTTATGTAAACCAATACCGCGAAGTCGTCGAATGGCAAAATAATGGAGAAGGCGACACAAAATACTTTGCCAACCTTATTTCACCTACCTTAGATAAACAGATTTTAGATTTGATATACGATAAAGCGAAAAATAGCAACTTAAAGTATGAGCAAAAACCACCAAATGCCATGTCACAATTTTTTGCAAGCCCATTACCATGGTTACTGCTCATTAGCATAATATTCTTTGTATTTATGCTTCGCCAATTAAAAGGCGGTTCAGGCGGAGTATTATCTTTTGGCAAAAGCCGTGCACAAGAAATCACACCCGATAAAATTCACAAAACTTTTGCAAATGTAGCTGGTATAGATGAAGCCAAAGAAGAAGTGGAACAAATAGTAGACTTTTTAAAAGACCCTGACAAATATTTGGCTATTGGGGCACGCATCCCTCGCGGTGTGTTGTTAGAGGGAATGCCAGGAACAGGTAAAACCTTACTTGCGAAAGCAATTGCTGGTGAAGCAGGTGTGCCATTTTTTAATATTTCCGGCTCTGACTTTATAGAAATGTTTGTTGGTGTGGGCGCATCACGCGTTCGCGATTTATTCCAACAAGCACGCGAAAAAGCACCTTGCATCATTTTTATTGATGAAGTTGATGCTATTGGTAAAAGCCGTGGGTCTGACCCAGGAGGCGGGGAGAGAGAATCACACCAAACATTAAATGCAATTTTAGTTGAAATGGATGGTTTTAGTAGCGAAGATCAGGTAATTGTTTTAGCGGCGACCAATCGAGCTGATGTATTGGATTCTGCTTTATTAAGACCTGGCAGATTTGACCGTTTGGTACATGTAGATTTACCTGATGTTAAAGGTCGTGAAAAAATCTTAAAAGTTCATGCGAAAAATGTTAAAATGTCAGGCGATGTTCACTTGGATATTATAGCGAAAATGACACCTGGGTATTCAGGGGCGGACCTTGAGAATTTGATAAATGAAGCGGCTTTACTTGCGGTTGAAAACGGTAAGCAAATTGTCACAATGAATGATCTTGAAGATGCGCGTGACAAAACTTCTTTTGGTAAAACACGCAAAAGCAAAGTCATCTCGGTCAAATCGAAGAAAGATACCGCTTACCATGAAGCTGGTCATGCCTTAATAAGCTTATTAATTGAAGAGGCGAACCCTCTACACAAAGTAACTATTTTACCGCGTGGACGCAGTTTAGGTTCTACGATGTTTTTGCCAAACGAAAACTCAGAAGATGGCGTCATTACCAAAAAACAAATTCATGCTCTAATTTGTGTTGGTTTTGGTGGTAGAATTGCAGAAGAAATTTTCTGTTCTGATATTAGTACTGGGGCGTCACAAGATATTGAGCAAACTACAAATCTTGCTAAAAAATATGTGACCCAATGGGGTTTATCGGAACAAATGGGTCCAATTAATTATGTTTCTAGCCAAGGGGCCTACTTTCAACCAAATACACGCGATTGTAGCCAAGTTGTCTCTGAAAGAATTGACAATGAAATCAAGAAACTAATCGATGAATGCTACAAAAAGGCTTTCGATTTACTAGATACACACCGCAAAGAAATGGAAATTATCACCCATTTGCTGGTTGAAAAAGAAATTCTATCTGTCGAAGAAATTTGTGACGCTATTGGCATTAAAAAGCCACGCAATGTAGCCGAAGAAAACAAAGAAGAGAAAAAATAAGCTTCTCAGTGAGTTATTCAGTTGGTAGCCAGTTCGTGAACGATCTGGCTACCCTAAAAATTGTCTTTGTTACCATAAAGGCAAATCAATTTTTGTCTTTATGATTTTTCAACACAAAAGTAAAATGCTAAAACGAGTTTTCTTTTCCATATGCGCACTCTTCAAGAAATGAATCTAACAAAATTGCCGTTCGTTCTAATGGCAATACTAAATGTCACCCCCGATAGCTTTTCAGATGGCGGAAACTACAACAGTATTGAAAAAGCAGTTGATGGTGCCAAAAAAATGATTTCAGAAGGTGCCCATATCATCGATATAGGGGGCGAAAGCACAAGACCTAAGGCGAAACCAATTTCTCTTCAGGAAGAATTAGATCGAGCTATTCCTGTAATCGAACAAATACGAAAATTTTCTGATATTCCCATATCTATCGACACAACTAAAGCAATGGTGGCTAAAGCAGCATTATTAGCAGGAGCAGATATTATAAATGATATTTCTGCTTGCACTCAGGATGTCAACATGACAAAAGTTATATTAGAGCTTATGCCCCCCACTATTCTGATGCATCGGCAAGGTACGCCAGCGAATATGCAAGACAACCCTTCTTATCAAAATGTGGTAGAAGATGTGACATCGTTTTTACTTCAGCAAGCTAAAATGTTAGAGTCGCAAGGGTTATCAAAAAGTCAAATCATCCTCGACCCAGGCATTGGGTTTGGCAAAACCTATGAGCATAATCTCGCTTTAATTAGGGGGCTTTCTCAATTAAAAACTTTAGGATATGACATTTTATTAGGGGTATCCAGAAAAAGTTTATTTCAGAAAATGTTAAACGCAGATTTAAATGACCGTACTATTGGCACCGCTGCCGTGAATATCTATGCTTTCTCGAATGGTGTACGGTACTTTCGAGTTCATGATATTAAGGCAAATAAACAAGCACTTGAAACAACAAAAATATTAACAGGATAATAAAATGAGAACTTTAGGTGTTAACATTGATCATATCGCAACGATTCGACAAGCTCGTAAAACAATCGAACCTGACCCTGTAACCGCAGCTGCAATGGCGGAACTTGGTGGAGCCGATGGAATAACCATACATTTACGAGAAGATCGCCGACATATTCAAGATCGCGATGTCGCCATATTAAAAAAAACCATTAAAACTCGTATGAATCTTGAAATGGCCTTATCAAAAGGAATCGTGGCTATAGCTCTAAAAACACAACCTGAACAAGTCACACTAGTACCTGAAAAACGCGAAGAGGTAACGACCGAAGGCGGGTTAAATGTTCTAAAATCTATGACGGAACTAAAAAAAGTTGTACCTTTATTCTTAAAGAAAAAAATTGCCGTTAGTCTTTTTATCGACCCCGATTTTGACCAAATTAAAGCTTGTGCCGACTTAGGCGCAGAATTCATCGAGCTACATACGGGCCATTATGCGAGTGCCAATTTGCGTGCACGAGGCAAAGAATTAAATAAGCTTATCAAAGGGGCACAATTTGCGCTAGATAACGGCTTGCGTGTGAATGCTGGCCACGGTTTAACTTATACAAATGTACAAGACATTTTAAGATTACCAGGCTTAGAAGAGCTAAACATAGGGCATTCCATCATTTCAAGAGCTGTTTTTACCGGTTTAACTCAAGCCGTAAGAGAAATGAAAAATATCATTGATTTAGGTGTTAAAGATTAAGGGAACGCATCACACCGTCTAAGCCTTTGTTAAAATTGTTTATTGGATAAAACATATCATGTTATCACCCATAAACCCATTAATAAACCAACTAACATTGTAATAAATATTGAAGAGCAAAGACATGCTAATAATGTCAAGATAAACAAAAACCCATAAAAAACAGACTTAAAACCGTGTGCTACTAAATATATAGGTAGGCCAATATAAAAACTAAATAGTATTAAATATTTTAAATGAATACCAAATTTCAGACCTAGTTGGCCTGCATCTGCATAGCACCAGAAAACGCCTAAAAGATAAAAGGGTAAAGCTATTAATATATCGATCGGATTAGCATCATCTTGAAAAAGAAAGCAATATGCAACACCTGCTATTATTGAATAGGCATACAGCAATTTTACAATTAATTTCTTTCGGTTGGCACATACAGCCCTAGAGTTATCATCCGACTCTTTATCAGGGTTAAGTTTAACATCTATCATAAAAGAACCTCAGATATTCTGAAAAAAACAAAACTGAGCTAAGAAGAGCACTTATGACTAGACTCAACCCAATATATCTTGCTTTTAGCAAATAATCCTTAACTTACTACGCCCGCACAGTTACCAGGGGCAGACAGAATAATTGTTAATTTGTTTGCATTTTTAAAGTTTTTTTCATAGGCAGAAACCAATTGCTTGCTAATAGATTCCATTTGGCTTTTCTCGATTAAAGCAACCACGCAACCGCCAAAACCTCCACCAGATAATTTCGCACCTAAACAGCCTTTTAAATCTTTAATAGTCATTTCTATAAAATCTAATTCAGCACAACTATTTTCAAAAAAATCCTTTGAACTGGAATGCGACTGGGCCATTGCCGATTGCAAAAAAACAGCTCGCTGCTCAAATGGTAAGCCAAGTAACTTTTGAATTCGATCATTTTCGCTCACAACATGATGCGCACGCTTCCATTCTTCCTTTGTTAAAAAAGAATTTATCACTGGTAAATCATCCATTTTTAAATCTCGTAAATGAGTAATCTTAAAACCTTTTTCTTTGCATTTATTGACAGCAGACGAGCATTCTTCACGGCGCTTACGGTATAAGCTATCGACCAAAGTATGTTTGATGTTCGTATTTATAATTAAAAGCGAAAACTCATTTTGATTTACCCTAACCGTTTGAGTTTCTAATTTTCTGCAATCGAAAAATATTAATTCATTTTTTTTACCATGCATTACTGACCATTGATCCATCAAACCACAGGGTACTCCCGCATATTCATTTTCGGCTTTTTGGCAAATTAAAGCCATTTCTTTAGTAGAAAGCGTTAGGTTTTCAAGCGTTTTAATAAAATATAAAAAACCAGCCTCTAATGATGCACTACTCGAACAACCAGCTGCAAAGGGCACATTACCACCAAAGACTACGCGAAAACCTTTTTTTAGCGGGAATTTTTCGCCCACAATTTTTATGATTCCAATTAAATACGAACCCCAATGTCCCTTTTTTAAATCCGGCAAATTATCATAACTACACTCCAAAGTTTCTTGCAAATCATGCGCAACAAATGAAATTTTATTGTCGCCAGTAACCTTTCCAACAAACCATGTTTTTTGCTCAATGGCTGCGGTTAATACAAAACCATCATTGTAATCCGTGTGATTTCCTAATATTTCCACACGCCCAGGTGCAAAGGTTGTGATAAACGGATTTTTATTTTCTGTTGGCCAACGCTTTAAAAACACATCTTTTAATTCATCTTGTATATTCATTTTCTACCTAAAAAAATGGCAAAATTCTATCAAAAATTAACCATTTTCGTACAAGGAAACAAATCTAGATTATTTGCTATATGAAAATTAAATTGGCAAAAACCCCTTCCTTCGGCAAAATCTGCCAGAATAAAAGTCATAAACCATTGCAATCAAATTATTTAAAAGAGGTATACCATTTGCTTTGCATAATAGACTTATAATAATTAGGAATAGGTACAACCATGAGTTTTTCGTCTTTTCAAATAGCAGTAAGCGGTATGAAAGCTAACCAAGAGAGTATCGCCGTAATTGGTAATAACATTGCGAATGTTAACACGGATGGCTTCAAAGGAACAAGATATCAATTTAAGGATGTTTTAACTCAAGAGCTAAACTCACCAGTAAGTCAAACTCAAAATGTAAATCAAGTTGGTTTAGGCGTAAAAGGCATCACTACAAATTCCATGGAACAAGGTGCTTTGACACCTGGGGCGACAAACAAAGACATGGCAATTGAAGGAGATGGATTTTTTATAGTTGGCAATACATTTAATACCGAATACACTCGTGTTGGTAATTTTCGCCCAAGCGATTTAGGCGATAAAATTGTATTAGCAGATAATGCAAGTGGTTATGTTTTACAAGGATGGAATGCAAGTTACCCATTTACAAATGAAGCCCCAACCATTGACACAGCAACGCCCCCTAAAAACATTGAATTAGGCCTAGGAACTTTCACTAGAGGTCGTGCATCCAATTTTGTTTCAATTAAAGGAAATTTAAATGCACTAGAAACAGTTAACGATGAAGAAAACACATTAACAACATTTCCTTTGTCGAGTGGTAACACATTAATTACTGGCACAACAGATCTTAGCACCATTACAGACCCTTCGAATCCAAATAATAGTCTCTTCCCTAACATTAGTACTGAAAACGGACAAATTACACTAAATGCATTTAAAGGTTCGAGCAAAATAGAAGAAACTTTTCGCTATGGTGTAGATGGTACTACTGTTGATGACTTTATGACTTGGGCTGAAAATGCCCTAGGTATATCTACACCTACATCGCCAGATGCAACTTTTGCCCCTGGCGGAATTAGCCTTGAAAATGGGCAATTAACAATATTGTCAGGCACTGGAGCCAACCAAACGATTCGTAATATCTCATTATCTTTTAAGAATGATTCCCTAACAAAAAATATTGCTGGTTTTTCAGAGTCTCTACAATCAAATAATATACCAAAATCTAGCTCAGGAATCAAAGTAATTGACGAAGATGGCAATGAACATATCTTAGAATTAACTTTTACAAAGTCAAAAATTGAAACAGATGGCACTACTTGGAGTTTTAACATAGAATCGTCTGAAAACTTTCAAGCTAGTGGTAATAGACTTATCAGTTCTGGTAATATTAAATTTGATTTAGAAGGTAACCTTTTAGATTTTTCACCCAATTTAGTTACTTTTAATTTTACAGATAGCTCTGGTGCGAGCAAATCGCAATTTTTAAACCTAGATCTAAGCGAGTTATCACAATTAGCATCAACAAATGGCAGCGAAATTTCCTTTAGCCAAGACGGTTTTGCAAAAGGTACTTTAGTTGATTATTACATTGCAGACGGCGGTGTGATAATGGGTATCTATGATAATAACAACACAGAAGAAATCGGAAAAATAGCCATTGCAACATTTATGAATTCTGAAAATTTAGTTAGAACTGGCACTGGCAATTGGCGTGTATATGATAACAACCAAGAAGTCACAATTGGCGAAAGCGGAACTGGTAAAGCGGGCAACATTCGCTCAAGATTTACCGAGCAAAGCAATGTTGATTTAACAACGGAATTCGGAAAACTCATCATTGCCCAAAGAAGCTTTCAGTCAGTTTCAAATGCCCTACAAGTTTCCAATGAAATATTAAGAAATCTTTCCAATCTTGGTGCTTAAAACATATTGATTTTCGTAATTGACAAAAACAAAATCCATATCGTTTTAAGCAATTAAGTTGTTGACGAAACAACATTTACATTTTAAGAAATATAAATATTTCCAAAACCTAACCAGCCATCTTTAAAGGTTTCATCAACTGCAAATAAAACAGCAGGATTTTTATCTCTGTCAATGATTCCAGCTGAAACTTCAAGTGGCCCTGGCTTAAATTTAGGCGAAATATTAATATTTTCATCCAACCAAACATCACCAGGCAACCATTTACGAATATCATGTTGATTTAGTATAATAATTTCTTCTTCATCATCTTGTCGTAAACGAATTGCAAAGTCATATTTTACATAGATAGGAGCTACGCCCGTATTTTCGACCCAACTAGTAAAATGAAATGAAGACCCAATTGAAGCCTTGCGATCAAAGACAACTTGCCTATAAATAAAGCGATAACCAATTTTGTCGCAAAATTCACTTAATTTATCAAGCCAAGGGTCAGGCAAGTAAGTATATTTTGGCATAAAATAAGTCGTATGGTATTTATAGCCCTGTTGAATAATAAAATCAATATCATAGCTTTGGTCTTTATATTTTTTATCACCACCCCAATACCAATTCATTGGCACGCTACAAGTTTCCATAAAAACGGGTGCCGTTTGCCAAGTATTTTGGGCATTTGCCTTGGCTACACCCTTTGGATAGGAATCAAACATGTGGCATGTAGTTTGTTCTCTTGAAAAGGTTGCGCTACCACCATGCTTCAGGTCACCAAAACAATCTACACGCCAACCGGCATTGAATTTCTTTGCATGTTCAAAAGTACGCGTATCTAACTGAGAAATCAAAAGGGTATTTTTAAATGCGGCTCCGTACACATCCACAAAATTTTTATTGGTTTGAACACTGGCATGCCCTGCACCTTCCCCCCAAGGCCCGATATAGGCAATATCAATTGCCTCTAATAAAGGGTTAGCATCAAATTTAGCTGCAAAAGCCCTTAAAAGTTCACCCCATTTTAACAAATATTCTGGCGATTCAGGGTCAGGGATCGTTTGATTTATTCCACTTTTGGGCGAATCAATGACAACAGGGTATTTTTTCTTATACCAATCAGGAATTTGAGGTTGCTTGGATGAGCCAAATGGCATCAATCGCACCACTAATTTTTGCCCTCTTTGCTTACATATCTCGAGACTTTTTTCAATAAAATCAAAATGGTACTGGCCTTCTTTTGGTTCCATAACATCCCAAAACCAGCGACAATAAGAAACCGAACAAGGCAAATAACCTTTCACAACGGAATCAACTGGGTCAGAAAATGTTAATGGCCCCTGTTCGTTCCATGAAGTTCCTTCAAATAAAGGGTCTCCATTAAAATGTTGAAAAGTACAACAACCACGATGAGGGTTGTTTAAATATCGTTTGGTTTCCGTAAAACGCTTTTTTTGAATTATTTCTGGCATTGGATTTCCCTAATATGAAATTCCCAAATTTTAAACAAATTATTAAAAATTTTAAATATTAATGTGCCTTTTAAAAATATTAATTTTGAGACAAAAAAACCTAGTCTATTTATGGGCTATCAGATTAATATCCTAATCTTTTAACACTTATATTTTCTTACCTTCGAAGGCTAAACAATTTTATTTAAACCTTGTATTAAACCTGATTCACGAACAAATTGCGATATAGAATTTTCTTTTTTAACACTTGACAAAATCAGGGTATCTTCAGCACGCATAAAAGCCACATAAAACAATCGGCGTTCTTCTTCTAAATCTTCACCCGAACAACTTAGGGCGTGAGGGAATTCAAATTGATGTAGCCTTGGAACCCAAATTTTTTGAAATTTCATCTTACGCCCTTCATGAATTGTACACAAAGTTAATCGGCCTTTATTTTGCAAAGAAAAAACAGATGAGTTTTTAAATTCAAGGGCAAATCTCTCGAGATTCATTTTTGGCGTTAAATGTTTTAAATAGGTTTTATGAAAGATTTCGTTGATTTTTTCTAAATCAATTAAGGCATCCTTTTGTTCAAAAAATTCACAAAACAAATGCAAAGGCAATAAATCAACAGGGTTTTGCTCAGACCAAATTCTTCTTAAAGATTGAATTGCATCAAAGACTAAGTGGAATAAATCTTTATTTTGACTAAGAACAGTCGTAATTTCTTGTATTTCGTTGTCGATAGAATGCACCTCGTTTGTGTCATTTAATAACTGATTCTTCTTTAAAATGATTAAACCAGGTATCAAATAAAAAGTTGACCCATAAAATCCAATAAAATACCCAAATAATTCTCCGTTTTTTAAGCCCTGCCATAAAGTTTCGCCAGCCAATTCAAAATCAACTTGCATAGCGCCTTGATCCAAAACTTCTATAATGACGATTCCAGATTCTTTCTTTTCGTTTTCGCTCCATTTTTCAAATAAATAAACATCAATTGTTGAAGTTGGGCTATATAATTTTTGAATTAAAACATATTGATTCGTCAGATGGCCATTTACTTGGCACAAAAAATCATTTTTTAATAAATTGGCAAAATAAACTTGATATGGCTCTAAATGTTTTTTAATTTCAAAATAAGCCGTTTTACTTTTTGGTTCTGCCCAAGAATTCATAAGAGTATCAAAGTCTGCATCACTTGCAAAACCAGAAACTAAACGCACACTTGCAAAGATCAATTGGGCACTTGGACTACGCAATAAAGTATGGCAAAAATAGGGTGCAGCCAAAATACCATCTAAAAATTTAGCAATTTCTATAGCTTGTTGGTGGGTTCTAACAAGCACACCTACATTATCATCTGGTCGCAATGGGTCAGATAACCATTTTTGAATTTGACTTCCTAAATAGGCGCCTTCTTCCTCTTTGGTCTCAAACAGGTAAAAATGCATTTCGCCAGGCTTATTAGAAATAGCTTTAACTCTTTTTGCATAACGATTTTTATTTTTACGCAATACTTTAAGACCTGTGTTTATGATCTGCTTTGAATTGAAATAATTGTTTTTTAAATAAAAGTATTTTTTTACTTTAAGCAATTTTTTAAACTCTTTAAGCGAAAGTGGGCTAAAAGGTGTTCGCCAAGCCATCACCCCTTGATCAAAATCAGCAAACACCTCCATTTGCACAAGATTTAAAAGTTGAGCCATTATTTGTAATTCCAGCACAGTGGCTTCTTGTGCTTCATCAAATAAGAAATAGGTTTGGTTTTTAGAATAATTTGATTTCAACTTTTTGATAAACAAAAGATACAAATCAACTTCATCTACTAAATGATGAAAACGCAAATATTCTTGATAGTTTAAAACTAGATCTTTGTAATCGCTTGGCTGCCCCTCAGGGGAATATAATTTTTCATGCCAAATTATTTCTAAATCTTTTTCAGGGTCATCATTGCCAGACCATTTGTTTTGATGTTTTTTCAACCAAAGTAGCGTTTCTTCCCTATTAATAACCTTTATGTAACTTGTAATATTGCTGCCAATATTTGTACTTAGCTCATAAATAAGCCATTCTTTAAATGTCCATACTTTGGTTTTTTCAGACAACCTAAATTCACTCAATAATTTTTTTAGGGTAAATCTATGATGAGTAGAAAAACAAATGATCGTTGGTTGCAAATTACTTTCTATAAGTTTTTTCGCACGCCAAACTAGAGTTAGGCTTTTACCAGAAGCGGCTGACCCCCAGATTAATTTCGAACCTATTTTGCTATTGATAATTTTTTTTTGATAGGAGTCTGGGGTAATATTAAGTAAATTGTAGTTCATTTAATAGGTATTACTTTTAGCGATTAAGGCTGCATTATAACCCGCACCAAAACCATTATCAATATTCACAACACTGATACCATTAGCACAAGTATTTAACATGGCAAGCAAAGCTGCTAAGCCTTGAAACGAAGCACCATAACCTACGCTTGTCGGCACCGCAATGATTGGTACATTTACTAACCCCCCTAATACACTTGGCAATGCGCCTTCCATACCTGCCGCCACCACTATTGCTTTCACGCCAGTTAAAATATTCATGTTATGTAACAATCGATGAATACCAGCTACACCGCAATCATATAAGGTTACAACTTCAACCCCTGCAAAAAAAGCCGCTTCTTTTGCTTCTTCCGCAACAGGCACATCACTAGAACCTGCACAAATCACAGCGATTTTGGCATCAACCTTTGAGCTACGGCCAACTCTAAAAACTTTTGCGGCTTCATTCCAATAACCATCTTGAAAATTTTTCTGTAAAATGTTTTTTTGTTCCTCACTTACACGCGTTGCTAGCAAACACTGATGCGTACTCATAATGCGATTTGAAATTTCTTCGATCTGCTGTAGTGATTTACCCGCACAATACATTACTTCAACACACCCTGTTCGAAGTTTGCGATTGGTATCCACCATATACCCCTTGCCGCTTTCGTAACCCTTTATCAAATCAACTACTTTTTCATTAGAGATCTCACCCTTTTTGAATTGATCCAAAATTTTGTTTAAATCTTCTGGTTTCATACAATCACCCTATACTTGCGTTTAATTCAATAAAGTTTTTATTCTGATAATGATGAAAAGCTAAGCCTGCAATCATCACGGCATTATCTGTACAAAATTTGGGCAGTGGGTAATATACATTAATATTTTTGGGTGACAAAAATTCACTTAAACGCTTTCGTAATTCTTTATTGCAAATCACCCCACCGCCAACATACAACACTTGAGCATTATATTGTTCCAATGCTTTTAAAGCCTTCACACATAAAACATCACAAATACTTTTTTGAAAACTCGCAGCAGCATCTTCAACTTTTACAATTAATTCATTATCTGTTGAAGTTCGCGCAGTTTTACCACGACAAGCATATAAAACAGCTGTTTTTAAACCGCTAAAGCTAAAATCTAAGCTATCTTTGCCTAACATGCTCTTTGGAAATTGAATTGCCAAAGGGTTCCCTTTTTGCGCTACCTTTTCAATGATGGGGCCACCAGGGTACGACAACTCTAATAATTTCGCAACTTTATCAAAGGCCTCCCCCGCGGCATCATCTATCGTTTGACCAATCACTTGCCAAGATGTTGGCGATTGACCATAATACAAGGATGTATGACCACCTGAAATCGCAAGACCTATACAAGGGAATTGCATCGGGCCATGTTCAAAAGCGTTGGCATATAAATGAGCTTCAATGTGATGCACACCTATCAAGGGTTTTTGTAAACTATATGCAATAGCCTTTGCCGCGGTTACACCCACAAGTAACGAGCCTATTAAACCCGGCTTAATTGTCACCGCAACAGCATCAATTTCTGATAAAGAAATGTTTGATTCTTCAATAGCGCTTTGTATGACTGGCACAATTCTTTCTGTATGAGATCGCGACGCAAGCTCTGGAACAACACCACCATAGGCGGCATGTATCTCAATTTGAGTGTGCACCTTATTACCTAATATTTTGCAACCATCTTCTACTACTGCCCCAGCGGTTTCATCACAAGAAGATTCTATAGCTAGAATTCTTACCACTTAAACCCCTCCTCCGATGACAAAATTTCAACAGCTTTTTTTAAACCAGGGTCATACTTTTCTAAATCCATAAAATAAAAATTCTTGCTTTTTACTTCTTCGAGAGGCTTACCCTCTGCTAATTCTTGATTCCAAAGCCCCCATGCACGACGAAAATTTTTATATCGCGTTAGCATTGTATCTTGAAAACCAAAGTCAAATGAGAAATCTGGGGTAATTCCGATTCCTGAAATACTAACTTTTGGGTTTGCTTCAAAACCTGATTTAGAATAAAACTTAGATGTAGTTAATTTAAGACCATAATCGCCAATTACCTTTGATGTCATAGGAATTGTCGTTTGGGTTTCACCTTTACCATAACTTTTTTCACCAAAAATTTTAGCAATTTTATGATCTCTCAAACAACTAGAGGATAATTCTGCAGCACTCGCAGATTCACGATCCAACATAATCAATATAGGCACAAGCGGTAATTCATTGCCTTCTTTTGCCATATATAAAACTTCTTTACCTCTAATACCCTCTTCATTCCCAATTGTTGCTACTATGACCCCTGCTTTTAAAAATAAATCACAAAATGCCACAGCGCTTTCAATGCCACCACCAGGGTTGCCCCGTAAATCAAGTATAAACGCTTTCATACCCCCAGAAGACTTCAATAGCTGTAGATATTCAAGCGAAAAAGATTGCGCCAAATTATTATTAAATATATCAATATACATATAACCAATTTTATTTTTTTCATCCAACATCTGAACAAAACGAATAGGCTTTTTGATTGTCATTTTTCTAGTCAAAGGTATTTCAATTAAAGTTTCGTCTTCTCCTCTTTTTAGCCCTAAAGTTATGGTAGAACCCACCGGTCCACGCAACAATTCATATAACTTGGTATTATCTAGCTCTTCCACGGCCTGTTTGTCAAGAAAGTATATCCTGTCATCAAACTTCAATTTACCAGAAGCCGCACTAAAAGGGTGAATATCTGTAACAACTAAATGGTCAGACTTTCGATTGATTTCAATTCCAATACCAACATAATTTCCATCGATTGACTCCTCAATTTGTGTGATAGATCTCTCCAACAAAAAACCAGAATACTGATCGCGACTGGCAATTTCATTAGCTGCTTTTAAAAAAAGTTCTTTGCGATCAACTTTTTCAACATAGTTCTGATCAATAACATTCAAAATGTATGAAAAATCACGACCTAATTCAGCGATTTCGGGGTTTAACTGTTGCGATTGAAGTAGAACACCTGTAAATAAGGTCAAACTAAAAAATAAAGTACAGATTACAACCAAGATAGGTCTTTTAATATCCATAAATCCACTCTTTGGCAAAATTACAATAAATTCCACCGTTAATGTAAAGCATTGGCGTATTGTAAGGCAATAAGAGCTATAATGCAATGAAGAAAGAAATGCCCAGAGGCGGAATCGAACCACCGACACAAGGATTTTCAGTCCTTTGCTCTACCGACTGAGCTATCTGGGCAATCTGAAAAGGATTGACACCTTTCTGAAAGAGTGCGAAATATTATAAATCTTTTTCTAGTAGTCAAGTCAATTTTAACCTCCAATTTTTCTAAGTTTAAGTTAATTTAATATTTTTATTCCCCTATATTTCTCTTCTGAAAGGCAATTAACCTTCAAAATTGCCTTTCGTTTTGCTTTTAAAAATGGGAAAATATTTAGGATTGAAAGGGGTTCATTTAGCAAAGAAGCAACGAGGAAAGCAGAGAAGAGCTCTACTGCTGAATTGAATTAACCCCAGATTGCCCCATTTTAGATCTAAAAATGGCTAAAAGTATAGATGCTAATTCTAAGGAAAAAAAATTGAAACATATAATGTTAAGGAACTACCTTCTCCTATCATCTTTAAAATTAGCTAAATTTTGCTATTTTCGATTTTTTAGTCTATTTCTAAGATTTCATCAAAAATTTTAGGAAATTTTAAAAAAACCAGGTATTCATAACCTAAATATTAAAGGAAAAATGCAAAATGAATGTATAATTTCCCGCCCTTTTAGTAACAGAAAATCTATTTTTTTTAATCGGTTAACAAGGACTCATTTTCATGAACAAGCAATTGCCTTTCACAAGAAACATTGGTATTTCAGCACACATCGACTCTGGTAAAACAACTTTTACAGAACGAGTACTTTTTTATACAGGTAAAATCCATGTCATCAACGAAGTTCGCGGTAAAGGAACGGGTGCCGTAATGGACCACATGGAACTAGAAAGAGAAAAAGGGATTACAATTACATCGGCTGCAACTACAGTTGAGTGGAATAAACATAAAATTAATATTATTGATACTCCAGGGCACGTAGACTTTACAATCGAAGTAGAAAGATCTCTACGCGTACTTGACGGAGCGATCATGTTACTTTGTTCAGTTGGTGGTGTGCAATCTCAATCGTTAACAGTTGACAGACAAATGAAACGATACAAAGTACCTCGCCTTTGTTTTGTGAATAAAATGGATAGAACAGGTGCTAATGCGTACCGCGTTCACTCACAAGTTGTTGAGAAACTAAAACTAAATGCTGAATTTATTCAAATTCCTATCGGACAAGAAGAAAAATTTGAGGGAATTATTGACTTAATTAAAATGAAAGCTTACTATTTTGATGGCGAAAACGGTGAACATACGAGAGAAGAAGAAATTCCTTCTGGCTATCTTGAAAAAGCAAAAGAATATCGAAATAAACTATTAGAAGCTTTGGCTATGTTCAGCGATTCGATTGCAGAAAAAGTACTAGATGAAAAAGAAATTCCAGAAGATGAAATCAAGGCTGTTATCAGAAAAGCTACAATGGCTTGCGAATTCGCTCCTGTTTTGATTGGTTCTGCTTTTAAAAATAAAGGTGTTCAGTTAGCATTAGATGCCGTTTTAGCATATTTGCCATCTCCAGTTGACTGTAAATATGGCGCAACTGAATACAAAACAGAAGCAGCGGTAGAAATTATGCCAGATGATGAGAAACCTCTAGTTGCTATGGCATTTAAGCTTGCTGACGAACAATTTGGTCAGTTAACTTATACCCGCATTTATCAGGGTACCATTCGTAAAGGCGATTTTATAATCAACACAAGAACTGGTAAAAAAGTGCGTGTAAGTCGCTTAGTAAGAATGTTTGCAAACGATCGTGCAGATGAGCTAGAAGCATCAGCAGGCGATATCATCGCAACAATGGGTATCGAATGTTCTACAGGCGATACTTTCACTGATGGCAAGCTAAATGTAGCAATGGAATCTATCTTTGTACCAGAACCGGTAATTTCATTAGCAATTGAAGCTAAGGACAGAAAACATGTGGATGCCGTTTCAAAAGCATTAAATCGTTTTATGCGCGAAGACCCAACTTTTAAAGTTCGTGTTGATGAAGAAAGCGGTCAAACGATTATCAGCGGTATGGGTGAGCTTCACCTTGAAATTTATGTTGAAAGAATTAAACGCGAATACAAAGCGGAAGTAACCATTGGTATGCCACAAGTAGCCTATCGCGAAAAATTGGGCAAGGCTGTGGAATACGACTACAAACACAGAAAACAAACAGGTGGTTCTGGTCAATACGGACATGTTGTCGGAACTTTTGAGCCAATCGTAGAAGATGGTACAGATGTACAATATGAATTTGTTGACAAAATTACTCAAGGTAGAATTCCTAGAGAGTTCATTCCAGCTGTTGATAAAGGCTTCCAAGAAATCATTGAAAAAGGCCCATTGTGTGGCTTCCCAGTAATGGGCTTGAGAGCGATTCTGAAAGATGGTAGTTATCACGATGTGGACTCTTCCGAAATGGCGTTCCGTGCAGCAGCCAAAGGTGCATTTAGAGAGTTTTTCCTAAAAGGTGACCCTATTATTCTTGAACCGATCATGAGCATTGAAATTGAAACTCCAATGGAATACCAAGGTACCGTTCAAGGCGACTTGGCTTCGAGAAGAGGTGTTTTAACTGGGCAAGACGCACAAGGTGACAATATCGTTGTGAAAGGCGAAGTTCCACTAAAAGAAATGTTCGGTTATTCAATGGATATTCGTTCAAAGACACAAGGTAAGGCTGGGTTCTCAATGGAATTTTTAACCTACCGTAAGGTTCCGGCTTCCATTCAACAAGTTTTAGTAGAAGAAGCTAAAAAGAAAAAAATTGAAGAATCTAAGTAATTCATAAATTCATAAAAACGGGCATCTCTGATGCCCGTTTTTTTTTGCCCTTTTTAATTGCCCCCCCCCTTAATAAAACAAAAGAAAAAGCCTAAAGTTTACTATATGTTAATTCTTAATTAAAATATTGTAACTACTCTTTCTAATCTATATGGGTAACCCAGATCAATAACTCGACGAATATCAACAAAAGTATTTGCCGTAGAAGTATTAACATTAAGTCTAATTTGGTGCATGTTCTCTCCCGATTTTCACCAAATTTCATTGCCAAATTTTTGAAATCTCTTCAAAAATAGACTTTTTCTTCTTGTTAATGCGACCGATAACAACAAATACTGATATTGGTTTTCGAGGTGCTGATGAGTTATTTGATTATTGTAGGTTTTAATCGCCAAACAAATGAACCGGTAACACAATCATCTTTGACTCATAGAATAGTACAAGATATAAGTCAAGGCAATACAGAAAGCTTATGTGGTTGGCTAAAAAACGATTTTGGCTTTTTTAATGAAAATAAGTACAAAGAGCAGATCGAAGAAATGTATACCCTATTATCTGCTACAGTACCTTCAATGTGCTTGGATTCTGATAAAACCACTTGGCTTAAAGATTATTGGATAATCGACTGTTTATATAGCGCCCTCTCAAAATGCTTTCCGCAACTTAGCATGTCTGAAATTACAAAATACCAAGAAAGATGGCTAGACAAAATATACTCCAATCAAAAAATCATAAAAGATCTTCACCCTAAATTAGGCACTAAGGGTCATGCCAAAATAATTTGCAATACTTGCGAAAAAGTTACCGTGCCTTTTAAAGTACTCGTCAATATACCTGAATTACCATTGCCCAAAACTCCTAATTATTGCCCACAATGTTATGATGAAGATAAGACTCTTTATTATTTAAATTTAAACGGTAAAGCAACATCCTTTAAACAAAACATAAAAGTTCATAAATTGTAATTTCTAAGCGACAAAACCAACAAATTTACAATTTGAAACTCAACTCCCCATAATTTACTTTAAACCTAAATTGATCGGTTGAAAAATAAGCCATATTCATTTGTTCCTTTTTGCAATTGATTTATGAATCATTATATCCAATTAAGTAGAGACAAGGCACTGCCTTGTCTCATACGCATCAACTTTAAGTTTTCCGCTAACTACTTTTCTCGTTATTTTGCGTAACCAGACCCTCCGTGGTCTGGTAGAGTTGACACGGAGAAAAAAGAGTTGATTTATAGCCGCTCTTTTTTTGAAAAAGCAATCATTTTGGCCAATTCCTTACTATCTTTTGCCTACTCTACCAGACCAGGGCGGTGCCACGCTTGGCCGATTACATACTAAAGCTTAAGTTGATGCGTATGAGACAAGGCACTGCCTTGTCTCATACGCATCAACTTAAGGGTTTCCGCCAACTACTTTTCTCGTTCTTTTGCGTAACCAGACCGGCGAAGTGTCGCACCACCCCGGTCTGGCAGAGAAGGCTAAAAATAGAAAAAGAGCTAGATCGTGCCCTGTCACGATTGTTCGATCTTGTTCTCCAAAAGTGTAAAGTTATTTTTCCACTCGCCTAATGCCATTTGCAAAAAAACAGAAATTAAACTTGCGAAAAACAGAGAAACATTCATAATTTCGCCTTCATTTTATAATTTTTTTTGAGGCAAAATCATGTTTAAAATTGCAGTATTAGCAGGTGATGGAATCGGGCCAGAAGTAATGGCAGAAGCAATAAAAGTTTTAAAGGCAATCGAAAGTAAGACATCTCATAAATTTGAGCTTCGCTCCGCAGATGTTGGGGGCATTGCAATTGATAATCACGGGGAAGCTCTACCAAAATCAACTATTGCAACTTGTGAATGGGCGAATGCGATTTTGTTTGGGTCAGTTGGTGGGCCAAAATGGGAGAACTTGCCACCTGAAAAGCAACCAGAGCGAGGTGCACTTTTACCACTTAGAAAACACTTTGATTTGTATTGCAATATTCGCCCCGTAAGAATCTATAAAGCACTCATCAGTAGTTCTTTTTTAAAACCAGAAGCATTAGGTGATGGCCTTGATATTCTAATTTTAAGAGAATTAACTGGTGATGTTTATTTCGGGCAACCAAAAGGCAGAGAAGGTTCTGGCCCTAAGGAAAAAGCATTTGATACCATGGTTTACCATCGTTATGAAATCGAAAGAATTGCCAAAATTGCATTTGAATCCGCAAGAAAAAGAAACAAAAAAGTTCATTCCATCGACAAAGCAAATGTATTAACTTCAATGGTTTTCTGGCGTCAGGTTGTCACTGAAGTTGCCAAAGCCTACCCTGATGTGGAATTACAACACATGTATGTTGACAATGCGGCTATGCAATTAGTTAGAAACCCAAAACAATTTGATGTTATTTTGTGCGGAAACATGTTTGGGGATATATTAAGCGATGAAGGCGCGATGATTACTGGTTCATTAGGCATGTTGCCTAGTGCCTCCTTAGCAGATGGTAATTTTGGTTTATTTGAACCATCAGGCGGTACAGCACCAGATATTGCTGGCAAAGGGATAGCAAACCCACTAGCTCAAATTGCTTCCTTGGGCATGTTACTTCTTCATTCATTAAAATTAGCAAAAGAAGCAGAAGCAATTGAAAAATCAATTGAGTCGGTTTTGAATCAAGGGTATCGCACAGGTGATATTTATTCTGCAGGATGCAAAAAAATTGGCACTTCAGAAATGGGTGATTTAATAGTAAAAAATCTGGTATTATAATGAAAATTAAGAAGCTTGAGTTAAGTGCATATAAAGACCTTGTTGACTTGGCCATTCAAGAAGATATTGGCTCTGGCGACATCACAACAAAAGGGGTAAATCTGCCTGAAGAAACATTTATGGGTGTATTTACTTCTCGGGAAGAAGGTGTTTTGTCTGGGGTCGATGTCGCCCATTTTGTGTTAAAAAAAATTTCTGCTAATTCAAAAATTAAATTTTTGTTGAAAGATGGAGCCCCTTTAAAACGGGGTTCAAAAATAGCCATTATTAAAGGCCCTACCTCAGAAATTTTGCTTGCCGAAAGAATTATTTTGAATTTTTTACAACGAATGTCTGGCGTAGCAACCATAACCAGTAAATTCGTCAAGGAAGTTTCTGAAACAAAATGCCAAATATTAGATACCAGAAAAACAACTCCTGGTTGGCGCAAACTTGAAAAATATGCCGTATTATGCGGTGGGGGCAAAAATCACCGTATGGGTCTTTATGATATGGTAATGATCAAAGATAACCACATTGCTAGTTTAAGCAAAACCACAACAACCCCCATACGAGAAGCCGTCATTCGAGCCCGCAAAGTAATTAAGAAAAACCAAAAAATCATTATAGAAGTAGATAATTTGATTCAAATGGTAGAAGCGTTATCGATAGCCCCTGACATTATTTTACTTGATAATATGCCCATTCAAACACTTAAAAAAGCGGTACAATTACGCAACAAAACTTTACCTGGGGTTTTATTAGAAGCAAGTGGCGGTATCAGCTTAAAAACTGTTAAAAAAGTTGCTAAAACTGGCGTTGATCGCATTTCAATTGGTTGCCTAACTCATTCCGTCAAATCTCTTGATATTGGGTTGGATAGTTAATTGATGAATAATGAAACTCCAGATAATTCAGGACATCGCAAACGAATCAAAGAAAAATATCTAAGTAATGGTCGCGAAGCATTTAAAGAAGATTATGAATTTCTAGAATTACTGTTAACTTATGCAATACCGCGTAGAGATACTAAACCCATGGCAAAAGCCTTACTTGCAAAGTTTGGTTCCATGCGAGGCATTTTATCTGCACCCTCTGAAGAATTATGTGAAATTGATGGTATTAAAGATTCAAGTGTAATATTAATCCATTTAATTAAAGACATTAATAGCCTAATCTCAAAAGCTTCGATTAAAGAAAAAAGCCGAATAGCAAGCCCCAAAGATTTAAAAGAACTATTAGATAATGGTTTAAAAGATTTACTACAAAACGAATTAAGCGATCAAAAAAAAGAATTTTTTGTTACGGTTGCTTTAGATGGAAGAAATCAAATATTAGACCCAAAAGCATTTAACATTCTTAAAGGCACAGTAGACCAAGCAGCGGTCTACCCACGAGAAATCATTGAATATGCCATAAAATTTAAAGCGTCAAGAATCGTTATCATTCACAATCATCCTTCTGGTCATGCCAGCCCTTCTGGCGCTGATATTCAAGTAACGAGTACAATTAAAAATGCCTTAAAATTACTAAATATTGAGCTACTTGACCACCTTATAATTGCCGGGGATTACATTTATAGTTTTCAAGAAAACAACCAAATTTAACCCCTAATATCTCAAGCGCAGTAAACTTTTTAAATAAAACTAGATGCCTTTTGTCTTAATAAACTGCCCCCTTGATTTAAAATTTGTATCAATTTTTCAGTATTAATTTCATAGACAGGCTTCTTTTCTTGTAAAGCCAAGTAAGAAGCCACGCCAGCCGCCTCCCCCATTTGATTACACAAAACCATAACACGAACCGCTCCAAACGCAATTGCATCGGCATCTAAATTTCTACCTGCGGCAATAATATTTGGTACCGATGAAGTAATTAGACTTCGAAAAGGAATTTGATAATAGGCCGGTGGCTCCCCTGTAATATCGCGCCACTTGCTTTCTGTATGAACACCTTCTTTACTTAAAATAGTTTTGCCATCCAAATAGCGTAATTCTATACCCGTATTATTGTCAAAATGTATATCGCTTGGGTAAGTGCCGTAAGCGATTGCATCCTCAAACTCAACGCCATAAAGCACTTCATCACCTGTAAGTTGATGCATGGATTTTATATGACGAGACTCCCTACCCCCAATATGAGTAGCCAAAGCCGAAATACTTATTGTTTCTTTTGCATCAAAATGATTTCGAATTAAATCACAAATTTGTCTGACTTGTTTGCGACCTTCTATTTCCGCAACTGATAATTGATCGGCATCACTCACATTTACGCCATGGCATCTTGTACCAGCAACTAGTTTTGTATCGTAACTTCCTGGGAAATTAGCCAACCATAAAAATCCGTTTTTTAAATGTTCTGGATATTTTTTATCAAAGACAATCTTAGAGAGATTTATTTCTGGAAATTGCTTTTGTAGCCTTTCTACGCCTTGCAATCGAAAACAAAAAGTCGGTGGCTGTAATACTTGTCTTTGGTAGGTCAAATCTTGATTCATTCGATGAAGCAAATCTGCATCACCACTAGCATCAATAAACATTTTAGCTAATATACAACGACGACCACTTTTATCTTCAATAAGTAAGCCCTTTAGCTGACCTTGATCTATGTAGGGACTACAAAATTTTGCATGCAAAAATGCTCTGATTTGATTTTCTTGAATCAGCTCATCTAATTCAATTTTTAATTCTTCGGTATTTAATTGATAGCTTGCATGCCTTGAATTCTTTTTGTAAATGACAGCATTCCTCTTTTTTAAGCGTTCAATTACTTCGTGTGTCAAACCTCCTATGATTTGTTCTTTAAAACTCATATCATGTAAAGAATGCCAAATATTTACTAAAGCCGCCGTGGCAACCCCACCAAAAAAACCCATTTGCTCTACAATGGCAACTTTTAAACCCAATCGAGCGGCGCGTACTGCTGCAAAAACACCTGTGCAGGAACCACCCAATACACAAACATCATACTCACCTACCACTTGAGTTTCACGAACTGATTCTTTGACCGATTTCATATTAGTACTCCTAAGTTAATGTTTTAAGAGCTAATTTTCTAAGGTTTAAAATAGTTAAAAGGCACTTAATTGCTATTAAAATAGAATTATTCTGCTATAAATTGTTAATTTTAACATTTTATTGCATAAAAATGGAATTTATAAGACTACTAAAGCACATGACGGGTGTGTTAGAAATAGATTGTATTTGGAAGGCCCCCAAAAATATAACCCAAAGCGATTTGCCCTTTCGCGATATGATACATCAAAGCCCTTTTTGTCAAAAAATCAAATCGAACAATAACCAACTTAAACAATGCATCTTTGATTGCTCTGATCGCTTACACTACTTCAGAGAAACCAACGAAACATGTATGAAAAATTGTCATGCCGATGGCGAATTGATATATGCGCCATTTTCAATTAAAGAAATTTATGTAGGCACCCTTTTGATTGGCCCTTTTACTAGTCATAAAAAAAATTCTGACCTGCCCTATTTAACAAAAGAAAAACAAAAACACTTAATAGAAATGATTGAGATGATAAGGCCGATTATTATAAGGGAAGTGGTTGAAAAGGTTCCGTTTTTTGATCGTGAAGAACAAAACCCACTTTTCAAATGTTTTGCTTACTGCAAGCAACATTTACACGAAGAAATAACCATCGACATTTTAGCAAAACATTGCCATCTAAGCGCATCGCGTTTAATGCATTTGTGCAAAGAGAAAATAGGGCGCTCTATTATTGATATTTTAATAGAAATGCGAATTCAAAAAGCCTGCGAACTATTAGAATCAACAAATTTTAAAATAAAAGACATTAGCACTTTATCAGGGTTTGCAAATTTAAATTATTTTCATTTGCGATTCAAATCATTAATCAAACAAACCCCAAAAGAATACCGCGCCAAAAACCATAAAGTAAATGAACCGTAAATTATTAGACAATTATTGTTTTCAGCAATTTTTTTGGGTAGCCATCTGGCATTATGGATACAAGAAAAGGCAATTGCTCTAAAGAATTTAATTCAAAATCGATAGTTTTTTTAACTAGCAAACACCATTGGGTCTCCTATAATTACAGAAACATTTTAGAGAATAACAATGAAAACACAAATCTTTCTATTGCTTTTAGTTTTTTCTGTATTATCAACAATATTGACAAATGAAAACAAAACGGATGAAAATAAAAACATTAAATTTATCACTTATAATGTGTTAGCTGACCAAGTAGAAATTGAAAAACGCGTACCAGAGATTTTTAAAATATTAAAAAATGCAGATGCAGATATTATTGCTTTGCAGGAAGTTGCGCCTTGGTTTTTAGAGCTTTTGCAAAAAGAGGCTTGGGTGAAAAATTATCACTTTCCCAAAATCAAAAATGAAATTATGGTTGCAAGAGGTTTACTCATCCTGTCAAAAGCCCCAATTACCAATGTTTTAGCTGATTTTCTACCGAGTCGGCAACATCGAGGCTATCTAATCATTGAAACAAAAATTAAAAATCTGGATATTAAAATCGGCACCTGCCATTTAGAAAGCCCTTTGGAAAGTGGCCCTTGGCGTGCTCAACAACTCGAAGTTTTCTTTAAACATTTAAATACATCTGACAATGCAGTTTTGCTAGGTGATTTCAATTTTGGTGATGGCGAGCAACCAGAAACAGCCAAACTCCCCAATGATTACACTGATATTTGGCTTTTAACAAATAAAGACAAACCTGGTTTTACCTGGGATATCGAAAAAAGCGTTATGGCAAAAAGAGGTTCTTTTCCAAATGAAAAAAGTCGCCGTATTGACCGTATATTAGTCAAATCAAAATGGCTTACTCCACTTGAATCCAAAATTGTAGGCGATACCGCCATCGATAAAAGCAATGAGCTTTTCCCTTCCGACCATTTTGGTTTATTCGGCAGTGTTACAATTAAAGAGTAAAACTACATTACACCTTTACGAAGATTCTTTTTTATATAAGTAGGGGCATCCCCTTGTGGGTGCCCAAGAGGAGACTATGGAGAGAAAAGAGTCATTCACAACTGAATTCTTCATATTTCCTTTCTGTTTTTAGTCTTCTCTAGGGCACCCACAAGGGCAGTTCGACACTTCGAATGCCCCTACTGGATTAATAAATTATTGGGTAAAGTAATATTTTCATTAGCCTTAAAGAGCAAAACCAATGCCTTATTTGCCAATACCAATTGATTCACCTTGAAATTTTTCTGTTGCTCGTCTTTGGCTTTTTTGGGTACGCTTTTGTGCTGCCACGAGATTCTTTTGATTCTTCGCCATAGTTTCGAATTCTTGTAGCGCGTCTATTGGGTGATTCGATTTTTCAAATGTATTATAATAGGTAGGCTCAATTTTGAAATTATTGTTGAATACTTCGCATTGAAACACTGACCTACACAGAAGCCCACGCAATGGCTGTAACTTAAGATCTTTTATTAATTTTTAACTGATACTTTGCGTAACCAGACCGTCCCCGGTCTGGTAGAGTTGACAAAGGAGAAATAAGTGTTGAGTTAAAACCGCTTTTGCTCTCTCTTTTTGATAATTTCACCAGACCAGAGCCGGTCTGATTATGCACTGAAAATTTAAGTTACAGCCATTGGAAATACCCTGACCTTCACGAACATAACTCAGATATGCCTTTCTTTCGACAATATTTTCACTAACAATCATCTTTACAGTATAAGCACAGTTATATGTAATTATTCTTGTTTGATTTTTTCCTGAGTTGACGGTGTGAGTCAGTGAAGGTCAGTATTCGTCTGTGTGACAAAAACGGTCGTACCGTGCCACCTGCACCATTTGATCTTTGGTTCGACTGAAATTACAAATATACTTATCACAAAACCTATATTCATAAAATAAACATGTAAAGTATAGAAAAAAGCCAAAAAATACCCCAGCAAATCAGTCAATCGTAAACCCCACTATGTCCACTCTGTCCACCAAGTCCACTATGTCCACCCCCTCACTGGCTCATTTCATGAGCCACAAAAGTTACAGAAACCATAAAAGACACCACCACTCGTTGGTTCAAAGGCAGCATCAATTAAGCCAGTGGTGGCATTTATCAACTTAACAATATTGCGATTTTCTGTAATCGGCAGGTAAGTTGTGCTGAAATTCAGACTTAATGCCCGGTGCTGCTCTTTTGTTTTCTTTTAAACCACATGACATTTCTGTCATTTGTATTTAAACGCAGTACCCATGAAAAAACTGCGTTCTTTATTTGTGTTTTTCCTGAATTGTCAAAGATCAATAATTATTTTTTGTCTACAGGCTTTGATCTGCAATCTACCAATCGCATAAACCAACCTAATACCACAGTTTCATTTTATTGGTCACTTGAAACCTCACCAAGTAAAAAATGTTCCAGCGATTCACCAAATTCAGATTCAACACCCACTGCTAATACAAACCCACTAGAAGTAATTAGCTCAAATCCTTCCGATTTATCTGAAATTATAGTTTTAGTTTCTTGAAACTCACCCACTTCTTTCATAATCGTTAAGCCAACATTAGTAAATCTAAATGGCCCTTTAATACTAATGCAACTCGTCGCTAATAAATACACTATATTCTTTTCCTGGCCAATTTTTTTTGGTTCAATCCTTAAAAGAAGCCTTGTCAAGCTTGGGCTATAAAGCCATATTATAATTTTTGCACCAATCAAACTATGTAAAATAATGTTTGCTTTCTCAACATCACCAATTAATTTCATAGAACTAACTCGCTATAAATTTTGACCCGTCACATAATACTATAATTATTTGTAGTCTACTCATTTTTTCCATTTATTATTTGAAGGATATTAGTTTTTACCACACGCACTTTCCCTGCAATTTATCCAATAAATTTAGAAAACATGACAACAAACTCCTAAATCCTAATTCGTTTATGGAAATACTTCAGCAATAAGGAATTAGTAACATCTACTCCATTTAAATCGCACAATTCTATATTTTCAAGTATACTTTCAGTTGTCCAATCGTACCCCAAATGTTCAATTAAAAAAAACTTTTCGAAATTTTGAAGTGTTAATAATTCCAATAACTTTTTATGTATATCTTTTAATTCATCCTCACTGTTGTGAATTATTTTTCTTAATTTGAGCAAAAAAAGAACAGCAATAAAATCATTAACAAGTTTATTTCTAATTAAATAATCGGAATTGTCAATATTTAACAAATCCGCTTCTTTCAACGCTTCGCCAATTTCTGATTCAGGCAATAAATCAATAAAATATTGAGTAGGCCTTATTAAATAAAATTGATTACCCTTTATCATTTCTTTACACCTCTATATTTCTCGTTATATCTAAAAAACTTAGATTCTTTGCTAGTATATTGATGTACCTTTAAATAATACTCAATGGAATTCATATAATTTTCAGAAAACCCGAATTTAATACCAAGATCCTTCTCCATTAAATATGCACCTCTTTCAAAATAATTTTCCAATCCTGAATGGTATTTCAAACCACTTTTTTCTAAATTCTTTAATTGCCTAAAATGATGCAACTCATGTCTTAACCCTAATTTAGTTAAAGTTTCAGGATTATATGTAAAAATTTTAGCTTTGCCATCAACATCGGCGAAGACTTCATCAAGTGTTGTGTCTTTAATCACTTTAAACCCTCTTTTTTCCATCCCTTCAACAATTTTTTCAAAATGCTTATAATTAACAGCAAGTTCATCAAATTTTTCAATACCTGTTGGTGGCACATCATCAATTTTGTTTAAGTGTGTTCGCAATTTTAATTGTTGATTTGCTTTATATGTTTCGTGTAGCGACTTAGTAAAAGAATGAGCTGTATATGTAGTAGCAACGATTTGAATGCTGCTAGTTAAACCCATCTCCAATCTCTGTGGGCCAGTTAAGTCTTTATCCGTGAAAGCTATATAAAATGGCCTAACACCTGTAATATCACCAGATGTACTTAGAAGTGAACTGGCAATTCCTTTATCACCTTCAGTCGCATGACCAGCAAAAACATCACTTACAAAATAAGTTGCAATACCTGTCATTGCATATGGTGCAACTGTTTGGCCAGTTACCATTGCTTGTGTGGCAATAAAACCACCTGATTGAACAACACCTATAACTGTGCCAGTTACTTTAAATGGCACGATTGCATACTCATTTGTTATGCCTAGTCGTCTAGGTAATTGATCACCTATATGAGTATGGGCTTCAACAATTTTACCAGGCAAACTTGCCATCTCACTGCCAACATCGCCCTTAATCGCCCACACTTTCATAAACACCAGACTTTGGCAATGCTAAAATTTGAATAAAGCCATTTTCTTGGTGAACTTCCCATTGATAATCTTCAAACTTTTTCTTTAGTTTATCATTCAACCCCAACACATCATAACGATTAATCGGGTCATTATGGCAATACATATAAAGATTAAGCGAAGCTCCCTCACCAAGCGGTTCACGGCTTAACCATCTGCCATTAGCAGGGTCATAAAAACGATAGCCAAAATAATATAAACCAGATTCTTTATCAAAATATTCGGTTTTGTAACGATATGGGCTAACATCTTTAGCTATACCCGTTTCGCTGAGTAATACACCAAATGGCGAATACTCATACTCTGCATCAATTAAGCCAGTGGTGGCATTTATTAACTTAACGATATTACGGTTTTCTGTAATCGGCAGGTAAGTTGTGCTGAAATTCAGCCTTAATGCCCGGTGCTGCTCTTTTGTTTTCTTTCAAACCACATGACATTTCTGTCATTTGAATCAAAACGCAGTACCCATGAGAATACTGCGTTCTTTATTTGCGTTTTTCTTGAATTGTCAAAGATCAATAATTCGTAACCAATTTTAAAAATTAATTCACAAATCGCTATTAGAAAAATGCCAAAAGCAATTATTCTTTTTCTAAAGCCCATGGCCTACAATCTGTATTCTAAGATCTCTAGAATTTCATGCATTTACTTTAGCTTCTTTAATTCTACTTTTCACCCTACATTATTCAAAAAAGGCTTTAATCAGAAGATTCTAATCTAGTTTTTAAGAGACACATCTCCCATATTGATTTGCCTTGTTCGATTTCTAACTCTTCCCTATCTTTAAAATTAGTATGCTCTAGATGCAATTGAAAAATGCCAATTTTATCAAGATCTTCTTCATAGCTTTTAAAATAATAAATAAAAAAATATTTTTTAGTTTCTATAGATTCAGGAATATTTACAAATTTAAAAGTAAAAGAAAAACTTTTAAAGGGGTTGAATTCAATAATTTTTCCTTTAAATCTTATATCTTCTAAAGCGCCAAAAACTATCTCGCCACCAACTTTCGGTTCTAATTTAGTCAATATTTCACCTGTATAACAATTATCAGGGCTTGGCGTTATTAATGCATTCCAAAGCTTTCTTCTCGTAGTTGAGATATAAATTGAGTATTCATATTTCATATTATCCATTTATGCCGCTCCTTACACTTATTTAACGGGGTGTTTTAACCTTATATTTTTATCGCAAGATACCACCAGAAGAACTGGCTAATGGCATATCGCTTGCGTTAGAAAGCCTAGTCTACAACAATAAATAAAACAACCACGACTTTTTTAACTAAACGGGTATTATTTTGTTCCGAATTAAGTCTTCTATAAGAGATTTAAATTTTACTTTAACATCCATAGTAATTTGATATCCGCCACTAACTTCTGTCAAAAATGATCGAATTTCTGCGCCCTCAATAAAATTTATAAAATTATTATTAAAAAATTTGTCAAAATAGTCTTTAAATTTCTTTTTCGATTCAATTTCATTCTCTATTAAAGGCTTAAACTCATTTTCCTCAGGTGCGCCTCTGAACAAAATATAATTAAACACATTTTTTTGAGTATTCATAATAATAGTCTCAATAACTTTTTCAGTTCCAAAACCGTTACACCTAAACTCTTTAAACTCTTGATCATCACTTGATAAAATAGAAAAGTCATCAAAAAATTGTGGTAAACCAAGTTTGGCTTTTGATTCTACTAATCTTTTTAAAAAACTATCCTCATTCTCAAAATAATACTCTTCAATATTATAATCATCACGAACTATCAATCTTTCACCTACATTCGAACGAATAAGCATAACACTAATCGAATCAAAATGATCGTGACTCGGAAATAAAGAGATACCACCTACTTTATCTTCCATTTCGAGTAAATATTCTTTTAAATATTGAGCCTCATTAAAATTTTCATTAAATCTTACGATTCCCCACAATTTTATAAATTTTATTTTTTCTAATGAATATAACATTTTGGAGTAATTAAATTTATTACTATAATTTATACATTTAATAGTAGAGTTCAATGCTTCATTAATGTCACACACTAACTCATTATTACCAAATAATTTGCCATTTAATTCTAAAAAAAAATGGCCTAATTTGCGATATTCATCTATTAACTTAATTTTTATATTGAATTCATTTTTTATCGCCATGGTGTATTTGCACCCTTTACATTAAAATTAAAATGTTTAATTATTTCAGGTGGCAATCCTTGCCCTTTCAATGGATTAACTAAATCCAACGAACTACCATTCCAATGCACTTTGCCTAGAGATTCAACATATTTGTATATACCTTTACCATCAGTGCTTAAAGCATACCATGTATCCTCACCAAATTTAATTGCTCCTTTAAAGGCTTCTGCGTAATCATTTGGCTGTATGCCTTTACCTTTTAAATAATCTGGACCAGGTATGTGTACTTTGTGAGTAAATAAAGTCAATTTCTTTCTTAATTCATCTGCTTCCTCACCAAATAATATTTTCCCCTTTCCACCACCCCCACCACTCACAACCGGCTTAACATTTTTTCCAACATCTTCAGTGGCCATATTAAACGAAGAAGGCAGTCTACCTTCTATGCCAGCTACTTGAACTTGAGGATTTAAACCCAAACATCTCTCAAGTTTTGCAAAGGCGCTGTCAATTATATCTGCACCCTTATCACCTAGTCTAATTGCTGCACTTGTTTTCTTTTAAACCACATGACATTTCTGTCATTTGTATTTAAACGCAGTACCCATGAGAATACTGCGTTCTTTATTTGCGTTTTTCTTGAATTGTCAAAGATCAATAATTCGTAACCAATTTTAAAAATTAATTCACAAATCGCTAATGTAAAAAAGCCAAAAGCAATTATTCATTTTCTAAAGTCTATAGTCTACAATCTGCAGTCCTTCTCTCTGTACCAATTTTGCCTTTTTTACTCACCAATCCTAATAGCCAAAACCATACTTTCACTCATTTTACGCCAGATGAATTTTTTAATTATACTGGTTTTATCCATTTTTTTATTCTTGGTTTTAAATCACCCCACTTGTAATCTTCCGTTTCCACAAAATCTATGTTGGTAAATTTATTTTCTAAAACAAAATCAATGAATCTTTGTGAAAAAATTGGATTCCAATAGCCAATCATATAAAAAATATCTTCATTTTGCCAAGTGCTTATATCTACACTAAACCCTCCCATTCCAATTGTATTCCCACCACTACCACAAATACATTTAGGTTCTCGCTCATAATTTACAAAAGTTTTACTTACATCTATAAGTACTTTGGGGCGTATTATGTGAACAAAATAGTATTTTGGTATATTAATATTTTTGTTTTTCAAGTATCTAATTTTTATAATATCTAATAGTTCAAAATTTAATATACCAGACAGATTTGACCCAATAAAAGCATCTCTAACTCGCTCTGAACATTTAATATCAGGGCCTGAGCCAAAGAGAAAATCACCAAATTTCGTGTTCAATAATTCAACTTTTTTTGGTGAAAGCCATTCGAGAGGCGAAATTGCCTCATTACACAATTGACAATATTTACTATCACCAACCTTTGCATCTACCACTACATATTCTGCATATTCCTTACTACCAAATATATCTTTTACTGTAAAAAATTTCATAAAACCTCCAACAAAATTTACTTTATATTAACACCTGGAATCCTTGCTGCGTTTTCGGGTTTTGCATATACTCTATTTAAGTAGTAATAAAAGTCATCAACTGTCGCCGACTGGTTTACGCGAACCCAAGTGACTATTTCTGCATCTATACCTCTACGCCAATCATCAAGTTATAAAAATGGGAGGTTATTTTTTGGGTTTTGTGGGGTCTTCGCTAATGGGCATTTTTTCCATGTATTTTTGCAAGGCATTGATCCATTTGGGGCCCATGGTTTCCATGATTTCAGCAGCGCGGGAAGGTTTCATTTCCTTTAAATAAATAGCGGCTTCTCTAATTCTTGGGTCTTCTTCTTTTCCGTCTATTATGGGTGGTACTAATCTCGGGTCTTGGTTGGCATTAATCAAAGCTCTAGCAACATTTACAGGTTCCATTGATTCATATCTTTTTAGCAAAACAATTAATTTATCATCTTTCGATCGTTCGTAATCATCCTTTTTCGCTTGAGCATAATCGCTTTGTCTTTTTTTGATTTCCTCTAGCATCTGATTCACTTCATGCCAGCGTTCCTTTGCCTTTTCGCTTTCGGCTTGAATTTGGCTATTATAATCTTTTAATTCATTTTCCCTTTTTTGTAATGCCAAAATTCGGTTGTCATACACACTAGAAGAACTTAAACCGTCATTTTTTGATCGCTCTTCTTCTTCGGCCTTAAGTTTTTTATAATCTTCTTTTAATTGTTCATGTTCTTTGATTTTATCAGGCGAAATTAGTACCGCTTCATCAAGGGCCAAAGTTCGCAATTCATGGAGTTTTTCTACATTCAATTTACCCAAAACAACCATTACGCCAACAGCAGAAGCAATGCCAATAAAATTCATTGCCAAAAAAAATAAAATTGCATCAACAATTGTACGCTTCATTCATTGTCTCCAGCATTTTTATTTTGTATAATGCTCGAACCAATTTCATCCAGATTTTTAGCCTCCAGTTTTTCATTTTCTTTATTTAGAATGACCTTTTGTCTTTCTAGTAACTTTTCCGATACAATTTTTTGCTGATTCGCCTTAATCAGATCTTGACGCTGCAAAACCACTTCTTTTTCAATTTCTTGAACCGTTGAATTTGCCATGATGGTTTTAATATAGACTTGTCGTAAATACATTTGATATTTAACCATTTGGTTGGTATCAAGATGTCCCTTTTGCTCATCTTTTATATTTTCAAAAACCGAATTTCTTAAATTATCAAGGAATTTGACTTGGTCTACATAAACTTGCTGTTGTTGCAAGGTTGCAGCCAAAATATTTTTCTTTTGATTTTCTCTGATTTCACGAACTCTTCTTAAAGTTTCGATTTGTTTAATTTTATTTTTTTGGTCAGACATAACTTATCCTAAATATTGGCCATCGCGCCAAGAGTTTGAATTTTTTTCATGGTATCTTCAAAATTAGAATGTTCGTCCATCCCTTGCATAATAAAATTTTTAATTGACTGACGCATTTCTATGGCCTTATCCACTTCTTTATTAGAACCTTTTACATAAGCCCCGATGTTAATAAGATCTTCAGCTTCATGGTAGCTTGCCATTAAAGCTCTTAATTTCTGCTGACACATTAATATATTTTTTGATATAATTAACGGGGCAACACGACTAATACTATTCAGAACATCCACCGCAGGGTATTGCCCTTTGGCCGCCAAAGCACGCGATAAAACGATATGTCCATCTAAAATACCACGGGCTGTATCCCCAATAGGGTCGTTAATATCATCCCCTTCTAACAAAACAGTATAAATTCCGGTAATACTACCTTTTTCACTACGCCCTGCCCGCTCTAAAAATTTAGGCAATAAATTAAAGACAGACGGCGGGTATCCTTTTGTTGCGGGCGGTTCCCCTGCAGAAAGGCCAATTTCGCGTTGTGCCATCGCTACGCGAGTGATGGAATCCATAATTAACAAAACATTTTTACCTTGATCGCGAAAATATTCAGCAATAGAAGTCGCAACAAAAACAGATCGAACTCTTTGCAATGCAGGTTTTTCAGAAGTAGAAACCACCACGACCGATCGTTTTAACGCTTCTTGCCCTAAGTCATTCTCAATAAATTCTCTGACCTCGCGGCCACGCTCACCAACTAGGCAGATAATAATCACATCCGCTTTGGAATATTTAGCTATCATGCCAATGACAACTGATTTACCTACCCCTGTACCGGCAAATACGCCCACTCTTTGGCCTTTACCAATCGTTAGCAAGCCATCAATTGACCGAATACCTAACGAAAGAGGTTCATTTATTTTAGGTCGCTTTAAGGGGTCTGGTGCTTGGCAAAAAATGTTTTGTTTTAACAAAGAATCTTTAATACCCATAGAGTCAATCGGTTGACCGAACCCATCTAAAATACGACCGAGCAAATGATTACCAACGGAAACATGTTGTGTGGTTTCAATTACTTTTACGGCATCGTTTTGCGAAATACCTTCTAATTCGCCATAGGACATCAACAAAGTTGTTTGCCCTTTAAAGCCGACAATACCCGCTGGAATTACTTTACCGGTATTAGTAGTGATTTCACATAGGGAGCCAATAGGTGCAATTAAGGGCGAAGCATGAACAACCAAGCCAATAACTTCTTTGACATAACCAGAAACGCTAGTTACGACAGAAGCTTGCACATCATTCATTAATTGGTCAATATTTAATAACATGTTTTCTCAATTAAGTAGAAGTTTCATTCGTAATTTTAACGGAAAGAAGTTGTTGGTAAATCTTTTGAAATTGACTATCAATACTTTGATCAACAGCCCCTGCTTTAGAGCTAATTTGACAACCACCTCTCTCTAGGTTTGTATTTTCAACGATTGTAATTTTTTCAAGTTCATCAAATTTACTTTTAAGCTCGGGCAAAAAAGTTTCTATAATGGCTTTATCTAATGGGTTTATGGTTATTACAATATCACTTTTCGCGGCGGTAAATTTAATGGCTGAAACAACACTTTGCCGAACAAGTTCAGGCTCATTTTCAAATTTAGCTTTGGTAATTTTTTTTGAAATTTCAATGCTTAACCGGATCAAATCGGCTTCAGCTTTTTGCAGAATTTCGATTTTAGAAGTTTCTAATTGATTAATTAAATTGCTTAAATTTGTTTTTAAATGAGCTGTTTTTTTTTCAATATCCAAAATGCCAGCTTTTTCACCATCTTTTAAGCCTTTTTCATGACCTTCTTTATAACCACGAGAGTTGCCTTCACTATAGCCTTTTTTTTCAGCCTCAGCTTTTTTTTGTAAAATTTCATTTCTTGTTGCGGCTAGCATTTCTTCGGCTTGTTTTTTTGCTAAATCCAATATTGCTTTAGCTTCTAAATCAAAATCATTTAAATTAAATAACGAGCCACCCATAACTATATCCTTTAAACGATTATCTCGTCCCCACCGCCTTTGCCGGAAATTATCAAATCACCAGCCTCTTCTAATCTGCGTACTGTATCCACAATTTTTTGTTGAGCAGCTTCGACATCGGCAACTTTAACTGGGCCCAAAAACTCCATAGCTTCGCGAATCGTTTCAGCAGCACGGTCAGACATAGCTTTGAAAATTTTAGTTTTTAATTCTTCAGAAGCATTTTTCATCGCTAAAGCCAAATCATCTTGCTCAATTTCTTTAACAACGGCCTGCATACCTTTGTCATCCACCAATTGAATATCTTCAAATACAAACATCAATCTGCGAATTTCTTCTACTAATTCTGGGTCTTCTTCTTCTAAGTTCTCTAGAATTCCTTTTTCAGTCGTACGATCTGCTAAGTTTAATATCGAAGAAATTGCTTCCACACCACCCGATGACTCTAAATCTTGATTTACGATAGAAGACAATCTTATTTCTAAGCTTTTTTCTACTTCTTTGATAGCTTCTGGTGTAGTTTGCTCCATTTTCGCTATTCTTTTAACCACTTCAATTTGATTTTTAGGTGATAATTTGCCCAAAATGCTGGCACCCATGGCTGGTTCTAGATGGGCTAGAATCAAAGCAATCGTCTGCGGGTGTTCTGATTCAATAAAGCTAAATAAATTATCAGGGTCTGCGCGTTGCAAAAAATGGAATGGGGCTTGTTGAATAGAAGTGTTTAGGTCGTTTAAAATTTGTGCTGCCAATTCACTAGGCAAAGCTTTTTCTAATAAAACCCTAGCGTATTCAACACCACCTTGTTCCATGTATTTAGAAGCTAATACCGTATTATAAAACTCTTCTAGAGTTTTTTCGCGGGTTTCACGAGGTATCTCATCTAATTTGGCAATTTCCATTGAGATTTTTTCAATTGTGTCGGTGTCTATGTTCGCAAGCAAACTAGAGGCAAGACTTGTCTCAAGTGATACCAGTAATATGGCTGCCTTTTTTACACCGGACAAATTCGTTTCTGCTGCTTTTTTTGCCATTAGTCAATCACCCAGAAACTGCCCAACGCTTGATAATAGACGCAGCTTTTTTAACATCCTCATTAATAGCTTTTGTCAAATTGTCTTCTAATTCTTTTATTTTTACATCATCTTCGTTGTTTTCTTTCCCTTTTTTCAAAAGTAATTCTGCGGCAGACTCCTCTTCTTCTAAGTCAACATTCTTATGAACTTTCTTCGTTACGCTTAAAAGTCGCATAACAACAACAAAGAGAATTATTGCTAAAATTAATTTTATGGGGCTAAACCAAGGGGGCACAAATCTACTAATTTTATCGTACCAATTTTTTGAAGTATCTTCTTCTTCAACAAAACTACCTTTATAAGGTACACTTTTAATAACGATATTTTCGATTTTTAAAGGGTCGCCAACCGCTGTCAAAACCAATTCGCGTGCATCTGCGATTGCACCAGGGTCTAAAGGCATTTCTGCTTCTACCCCTTCCTTATTTTTTTCTAATTTATGTGGTAAAGTTACGGCTACACTGATAGATTCAACCGAACCAGGGTTTTGGATAGTTTCGGTTATTTCACGAGAAACTTGCGTTTTAGTTGACTTTTCTACAATGGAGCTGTTTGTCTCTTTGCCACCTTTGTCATTATTACCTACGCCTGGTTGTGCATTATTCTCGGCCCCAGCAACACTACCAGAAGTAGACTTGCTGGTAGAAATTTCTTCTCTTGAAGTTTTATCTATAGCAATAGATTCATCAGGTAAAACACGGTCTGATTTCTTTACAACTTTATCCATATTCATTTTCAATGAAACGACAACTTTAATATCATCCATGGATTTACGATTGTATACACTCAAAACATTTTTAATCTTTTCAATATAGTCTGCTTCGCGTCTTTTTGTTAATTCCCACTTTTCAATTTTTGAAGAAGACCCATTATCACCTTCTTCATTAAAACTATAAGTTTTTCCTTTCGTATCGACCACTTTAACATGTTCTGTAGGAATTGCGATGGCATAAGAAACAATGGTAGCGATTCCTTCGGCCTCATTTTGATTTAATCTATTACCCAATTTCTCTTTGATTGTAACAATGGCAGTCTTTTTTTCATTTTCTACAGAATATAAGCTTTTGCCTTGCAAATCGCGTGAAACAACAACTTTTGCCGAAGAAACTTTGTCTAAAGATTCTATCATTCGAACGAGTTCCGCTTCTAAGGCATGAACCGTTTTTTGTCTTTTACTTTCACTAGTATCTGTCCAGGTATCGCCCTTTTTAATGTTGGCTAAAAACCCCCAAGATTTATCTTCTGGCAATGCTTTATCAATGGATAATTTCATCATAATGCTATCGCGAGTACCTTTTTCTACAGTTATGACACCATCCTTATATTCTTTTTTTATCCCATATGATTCTAGCTTACTCAGAATATTACTTTCTTCATCTTTTGATAAATTGGAAAATAATATTTCCGTATCTTTTTGGAAGGCAACCGTAATTAGCGAAATAAAAATGATTGAAATCGTTATGACAAACATACCTAAAGTGAGTTTTTGGCTGGAACTCATTTTGGAAAAATAAATGCTGACTTCCCGAAATAATTCAGAAAACCGATCCATATTCATTCTCCTTAAAGTGACTAGGTGTTATTTTTATATTTTATAAACTGTAAAGCACATTATACTTCACTTTCCCAATAGTCTTAAAGGATTCTTTAGATTATATCACAAATTTATCGATTTTTGCAATTTTTTAAAAAATTTGCAAATTGAAAACTAAAAACGCATCCGCATAATTTCGTTATACGCATCGACTAACTTGTTGCGGGTCTCCATTAGGGCTGTAAAGGCTACATCTGATTTTTTTACCGCAATCATCACTTTACTTAAATCGTCGGTTTTGCCAGTGGTTAAGTCGGTTACAGCGTCGCTGGCTTCTTTTTGATATTTATTCACCTCGTTGATAGAGTTTTCCAAAATATTCTTAAAAGAGGCCATATCACTATTAACAAATTTTTTACCTGGCTGGGAATTACCTATGGAGCTTATAGATGAAATGTTATTAACTTGATCTGCCATTTATTTCCCTTTATATATTAAGCAATTATTTCGAAAGTACTGTTAATCATATTTTTAGCGATGTCAATTGCCGCGATATTTGCTTCGTAACTTCTACTAGCTTCTATCATATCAACCATTTCCAAAGATACATCAACATTTGACCCTAAAATATAACCATTTTCATCAGCATCTTTATCGCCAGGTTCATATCTTTTGGTAAATGGCTTCATATCATCTTCAATGGAATACACAGCCACGCCACCTAATGATTTTTTGCCAATGGGGCCAGACATTGCTTCTTTGAAACTTATTTGTTTTCTTCTATAAGGTATATTATTTTCATCCTTATCATGAGTTGTGTTAATATTTGCAATATTGTTAGCTATTACATTCATGCGCGTTCTTTGGGCCTTTAAGGCTGATGTCGATATATCCATACTAGAAAAAACACCGTTCATTTTATTTCCTTAAAAATATTTTATCGACCAATAATTGCACTTGTTAACTTGTCAAAATTACCTTTTAAAAATCTAGAATACGCTCGATGTGCTGAACCATTTTGCACAATTTTAGTTAATTCCGATTCATAGGTAACATTGTTTTGATCATGACGCAAAACCGAATCATCTTCTGGTTCATAGGTTTTAAAGTCAATTGTATTATCACTATAATTTACAGAAAAATTTCTACCACTTTCTAACTTAAACTCGCGTGGGTGAGAAGCATTTCTTTTTTTTACGGCATTTTGCAACATGGCTTGAAAAGAACTCTCGTCTAAATCCTTTGCCATATAACCAGGGGTATCTACATTGGCAAGGTTTTGAGCCAAAACGACTTGTCTTTTCTCTGTAAATGAAATCGCTTGTTCTAAAACTGGTAGCGAACCTTTACCTGAAAATAATATATTGCCAATACCCATTTTACTACCTCAAAAGAATTTCATCCTGATTTAAAAGCAACACTTGTGCCGCTTTCAAAAAATACTTAAAACAGGCAGATAATTCTCTATTTGAAAATACTAGGTGCAATTTCGGCAGTTTTGGCAGTTTTTTCTTAAACCAATCGGCAGAATCCGCCGGCAGAATCCGCCGACTTGAAGAGATTTAATCAAATAGATTATTTTCATTTTGTTAATTGAGGTTCGAATTTTTCTTCGTTAGCTATTAAAATGGGTTTGATGGCGGCTGTCCAAACTTCGTAGCCTTTTTTGGATAAATGAATTTTATCACTTTTAAAGTAGTTAGGGTCTGGTTTTTTGTCTTGCCCTAATAGTGAGGTCGTTACATCTATGTAAAACAAGGTTTCCTCTTTTTTGCATTCTGTTTCGATCATTAGATTGGCTTCAGCCATTTTGTTCCACAATGCCCATCTGGCCACACTTGGCTTTATGGAAACAAAATAAATTCGAGTCTCAGGGTTTGATTTTTTAATTTTTTCTACCAGAGATTTAAATAGTAAAAAAACGGCTTCCGGTGTTGTTTGCAACACAATATCGTTTTCTCCAGCATATATCACAACGGCGCGAGGCTGATAGGGTTCGATTAATTTATCATAATAATATAGAACATCTGCAAGCTCACAACCAGCGATACCACGCGGTACTAAAGTTAAGGGAGCCAAATCTTCATTGATAGTTGGGTGCCAAAACGAGACACTGGAACTACCTACAACTACTATAGCCTTAGTTGAGGGCTTTTTTTTAAGATCTTCAGCTTGAAAATTTTTAATAGTTTTTTCATAATAAGCGGAATAGGCACTTTTTCGTACACCGCCTTCTGTTTCATCTTGTGAAAACATAGTTGGCTTAAAACAACACACAAACACGAGGCAGAAGAAAACCAATATTTTCATAAACACCTAAAGGTTAAAGATCTATTTCACCCGCATCTTTCCATTTTTTAAGTTTTTCTCTTAAAGTTCTTTCGCCAATACCAAGAATTTCAGCTGTTTTAATACGATTCAAACCTAAACTTTCAAGGGTTCTAAGAATGTATTCTTTTTCCACTTCTGCCATCGTATGCCCGACATCAAACACAGAAGATTGGGTGCTGTTTTTTCTTTTGCCTAAGCTCATTTTTACAACATCTTCTCCTATGGTTTCCCCTGGGTAAAGCGTTGCAAGTCTTTCAATAAGATTTTGCAATTCTCTGACATTGCCTGGCCAAGTATATTCCATTAAAGATTTAAAGCCACTATCATTAATTGTGATAGCAGGAAAGCCACGATCTACGCTAAATTGTTTAACAAAGGCATGGGTTAAAACTCGAATATCATCTTTTCTTTCGCGAAGTGGTGCCACCGCAATAGGGATTACATTTAAGCGGTAAAATAAATCCTCTCTAAACTCACCCTTATCTACACAATCTTCTAAGGAACGATTGGTGGTAGCGATGACTCTAACATCAACACTTATTACATCGTTAGAACCAACTCTTTCGAATTCTTTTTCCTGTAAAACTCTTAATAGTTTAGCTTGTAAATTAAGATCGATTTCGCTAATTTCATCTAACAAAATAGTACCGCCATTAGCTAGTTCAAAACGCCCGACTCTTTGTTTATCGGCACCGGTGAAGGCACCTCTTTCATGGCCAAACAATTCACTTTCAAGCAAGCCGGCAGATAAAGCAGCGCAATTTACTCTTACAAACGGAAAACTCTTGCGTGTACTATTTTGATGAACTGCCCGAGCGACAAGCTCTTTACCCGTTCCGCTTTCACCTCTAATTAAAATCGTGCTATCCGTACCAGCTACTTTTTTGATAATCGACATAATGTCTTTTAATGATTGATGCTCCCCAACCAGTTCATAACGGTTGAATTGGGTTTCCATCTCACTTTTTAAATACACATTTTCTTGTTTAATTTTTCTGTTTTTCAAAGCTTTGCGAACAACGATTTCTAATTCGTCTAATTTAACAGGCTTAATAATATAATCTTCCGCACCCTTTTTCATTGCATCTACAGCCGTTTCAATTGTGCCATAGGCTGTAATCAAAATTACCGGTATCATTTCATCAAATGCCTTAATTTTTTCAAGCACTTCAATACCCGTAATTTTGGGCATTTTCATATCTGTCAAAACTAAATCAACTGACTTTGATTGAATAAACTCTAACGCTTCTTCACCTTTATCGAATGGAAAAACTTTATAACCAGAAGCAGTTAAAGAAGCGGTTAGCGACTCACGCATAATTTCCTGATCATCTAAAACTACAATTCGTTCATTTGCCAATTTTAATACTCCTAATCATTGATCCACAAAAGGTAAAAAAAACTCTAGTTTTGCCCCGCCTAAATCACTATCCTCCGCAGTAATTTTACCAGAATGAGCTTCTATATATCTATTGACTATAGCTAAACCTAAACCCGAACCAGTACTTTTGGTAGTAAAAAAAGGTTGAAAAATTCGTTGCTTATTTTCGTCGGAAATTCCTTCTCCATTATCCTCAACTTTAAAAAAAGTACCATGATTACCTTGCGAAATTGATAATTTCACAATACCTTTATCAGGAGCAGCTTGAGCGGCGTTTCGTAATAAATTTAATAAGACTTGAAAAAGCATTCCTTTATCACATACAATGTCTTTTAAATCACTTTTTTTTTCTAATTCAAATGCTACCTGTTTTTTTGCGCAATCTGGTTCAATATAATCCTTTAAAGAATCTACAAATGGGTTCAAATTTATCACTTCTTTTTGAGGGACAAAATCTTTGGCATAATTTAATAAGTCTTCGACAATGTGATTTAATCGTGATACTCCACTGAGTATTTTATTACATAATTCTTGTTCTTTTTCAGCCGAACTTCGTTTAATTAAACTTGCAAATAATTCAATACCGCCCAGTGGATTTCGAATTTCATGAGCAATACTTGCAGACATAGCTCCTATTTCCGCTAATCTTTCCTTTTTTCTTAGTTCTTTATTAGTTTCTTCAAGTTCAATGGTTAAATCTTCCACTTTTTTTTGCAATATGGCTTGTGTTTTTTGAAGCTCAGAAGCCGCTTCGGTAAATGATTGAAACATTTTTTCTAAATTATTTAAATCATCCATATTACTTATTTTTATCTATAAATTGGTCTTTTATAGGCGAACTACCATAAGCTGACTTTAGTTTTTTTACATTGTTTTTTTGTGCGGCAATCGCCCCTTTTTCTAACCGCAAATTTTCAATCGTTAATTTGCTTTTCTCATCAAAAACTAAAATTTTTTGTATCAATTCAGAAACGCTTGTGACTTTTTCTTTTAATATCGATTTATCACTTAGCGAAATTTCGTCAAAATGAAGATCCCAATATTCACGATAAGGTGCCGATTGCATATTTAGTTGATTCGCCTTATTCATCAAATCATTTTTGGCATCTATTAGTTCCAACAATTTGATTTCATTATAGTCCGAAATTACATTCTCTTGTTCTTTTGTAATTTGAAAAACTTCTGTATAAATTTCAATTTGTTTATCCAAAACTGCGCTTAAAACTTCGATGGTATTCTTTAAATTAATATCCACTTATCTTCCTTAGTTGGGCGCTTGGGGTTGATTTTGTAAAACCCAGTCTAAATTATTTTTTTTCTGTTTTATCAAGTCATCCCAATACGGCTTATCAATATTTCCCGGTTTGTTTTCAAACAATTTGCTGTTTGCCAATTCAAGAACCCAAATGGAAGCGTCGTATTCCATTTTTGCATTCACAGTGTCGCCTAAATTTTGTAAACATTCTGCAATGCGCATTCCCAAAGCGGGTGCTTCGGCACTAGAGGCGTATCTGTCTTTTGCATCGCGGTAGGCCTGTATAGCATCAGCCCATTTGCCTTCACGATAATAAGTCAAAGGCAACATTAAATAAGCGCTTTTTTTTCTTTCATCGCTATTACTTTCAGACCAATTTTCCATAGGCCATTTTGTAATTTTAGAGTAATACTCACGAGCTTTTTCATAGTCTTTTTCTTCAAATTTAATATAAGCTAAATTATAATGAATATCAAAGATTTGCTTATCGAACTCTTCCCATTTTTTTCTTTGTATTTTTTCGTATTCTGCACCCAACCCAGAAATAACATCAAACTTATATCGTTTTATATAATCTAAATAACTTTTTTCAGCGATGTTAAAACTTTCATTTTTTGACTTGACATCCGATTTTTCAAGCCAACCTTTATTGAAGTAACTGTCTGCATAAACTAACAATGATTTTTTCCAAATTTCACTTTTAGGGTTAAAACGAAACATAGGGTCATTAAAAACAGTACGATAAATATGGTCAATTGCCAAATCATAAAGCCCCGCATCACGATAGGCCTCCCCTTTTTGGTAAATCGCCTGATAAGCAAAAAAGTTTTTATCAATATGGTTTTCAGGTCTGTCTAACTCGTAATAAGGGTCGGTTTGTAGTTCTTCATTAAGCGAAAGTTCCTTAAAATTTTTATTAGGGTTCCAAGGTATATAGCCATAAGCTCTATGATAGGCATCTATAGCTTTATCAAAATCACCAACTTTTTGCTCACAGATACCGAGTAAATAATACCCCTCAGGCGACTCAGGGCGACCATAATATTTTTGAGCAAATAATCTTAATGGTTTAATGGCACGACCATAGTCTTTTTTGTTCATATAATATTTACAGATATCCCATAAAGCCTGAGCATGAAATGGTGTGTCAGGCACATTTTCTAGCATCATTTCTAATGTTTCCCCTGCTCGAATCAAGGCACCGTTTTCTGCCCAGATTTTAGCCATATCAAAGTATAATTGATCGCGTTTGGCGCCCATTTGATGAATCGTTAAAGGGTTTGAAGTCATAAGTGTGTACACATCAATCACTTTTTCATGTTCTTTTTTAGCTGAAAAAACATTTGCCAAATTATATAACAGCCCAATATCGCTGACATTAGAATCTGGTTTTGCTAAAATTTCATCAACCACAATAAACTCATTATTTAAAATGAGATCCTTAGGGTTATTGTTAAGAAGAGTCTTTATAGAAAAATCGATTTTTTCTGCATTTGCTTTACCCAAATTGCTTGGCTCAGAATAGGCTTCATCATACCAACCCTTCTTGAATAAATATTTGGAAATTTCAAATGTTGCGGCTAAATCTTCATCACTTTGAGGGTAACGCTCTCTAATTCGCTTAAAAATTTCAATGCTATTTTCATCGTCACCTTGATGCGACAAACTTTTACCTGTATAAAATAATGCGGACGCATTGTATTTACCATACTCGCCAGTGCCGTTAACTTGTTTCAATCTCTCAATTGCACCAGCGTAATCGCCTAGTCGATAAAAAGTCAAACCCATTTTATAAAGAGTTGGGGCTTTTTGATTAAAAGTAATACCATTGATTGTTAAGGCTTTTCGATAATAATTCAGAGCCTTATCGTAATTTTTAAGATTCAAATACATATCACCTAAAATTTGATTGGCAAGAAAGCTTTTATCTGGGTCACTTGTCATTGATTTCGAAATAAATTGCTCTAAATTATTTTTTGATTCTTCTAATTTATTGCTTTGAAATTGCAAGCTACCTAATTTGAAATAGGCATCATTAATCTTATTATGTTTAATTTCTCTGTGTGAAATACTTTTTTTGTCAATATTATATAACTTGATATCTTTTTCAATTCTTCTCTCAAAACCTTCTGAAGATCTCTCTAAGGCTAAATCTAAAAATCTTTTGTAAAACTTAGCCGCATTTTGAGTGTCGTTCAAGTCAAAATACAAATTTGCAATCATATATTCTAAATGGGCTTGATCCTCGATGGAAAGTGTGCTCGCTTCGCCTTTGCTTTTTTCGGCTTGACTTTCACCATACCCACCTTTAAACACATCATTTTCCATTTCATTTAAAGGGTCGTTTTTATGCCAAGCTTGCAAATACATATCTAATCGTTGCTTTTTGGAAGTGCTTTCACCGATAACATAAGTGAAGGTATCGGCAATTCGTAGAAGATCCGCAGCATTCTGACTATTAAAATAATTAGGAAATTTATCTAAAATATATTTAAAATATTTTGCTGCAATTGTTCGTGCAGGTTTATTTTTCGGTATCAAAGGATACGCAATATCTAACAACTCTCGATTTAAACTTTTTACATTGTTGAAAAATGCTAAAGAGCTACTGTTTTCTGCGGCATGAGAAGAGTTCTCTAGATTTTCTTTTATGGGGTCTAATACTTTTTTGTCAATTTTAGACAATACCTCAGCAGGAATTTTTTCTATTAACTTACCGTCCAAAATAATTTTATTTAAATCATTTACAAAAGTGTTTAAAAACTGACTCTGAACATTTGAATAGGGGTTTACCGGAAAACCAGAAATTTGTTTTATTTCTTCATAAAGCTCTTTTTGCTTATCAAAAGATAATGAACTAAATTCAATTTTAGAAAAATCACCCGTTAAAAAGCTGTGGTCTAACCCTTTATCTTCTGCTATCTTGTAATAGTGTAAACCTTTTTGAATCCACCATTCCGGTTCTTGGATTTGATCTTCTTCATCAATTGATTTTGGCATATAAAACCAAACAAATGCAGCCGCTAAAACGGAAGCGAGCATAAAAGGCAATTGCCAATGAGACTTAACAACTTTTTTTAATTGATTGAATTTAGGTAAGAGTTTTTCTTTAGAATACCATTTCTTAACGGCTAGTTCATCGATTTCTAAATTAGTTTTATTTTCGTCGGGTTTTGCTGGTGCGGGTTCTGCAGAAGGCTTAACACCACTGCTATCCATACTACCCATCAAGTTTTTCAATAAATCATCATCTTGAGGGTTATTATCCATTTGAATCTACCAAAATAGTGGGGCAAATAGCAATCTACATATTATAACGCAGATTATGCATTAATCTCTTGATCCAGTATATCCTTTATTTCGTGTAATGTTTTACCTTCATCCTTATATTTTTTAATTTTTTCAAGAATTTCAAAAACTTCTTCTCCGTATAAACGATGACTACTCAAAGTTCTTTTTGACTCGCGGATTAACCCAAGCATAGTGTAGTTATGAATTGTTTGGCGTGAATATTCCGTATAGTCAACAATCTCTCCAATTTTGTATAACTTTTCTGGTCTGGTTGGCTTATCAGCCATTTGGGTTCTCCTTCGTTATTTAAGTATCGAACATCTGAAAGAAAATTATAAATATATTTTATAGAATGTAAAGTATAAAATATAAAAATGACCAAAAATATTTTCTATTGGAAAATATTTAACTATAAACATTATATTATATACATAAATTTGAAATCATTGAAAGTGGTAAGCCTTTTCATTACGAAAATTCATCAGCGACTTGTTGAGAAAAAGATGTCAAATAGTACAATGAAAAACACATAATAACCTTAATTTTGAGAGTTTTTCCTTGCCATTATTACGAAATTTAAAAACCAACGATGTAATTGAAGTTGCACGCAAAAAAGTAATCATCGGCCGCCATAGCGGTGATGATATGACTATTAATGACCCAAAGTGTTCGCGTGGAAATACTGAGATTGAATTTATAGATGGCAAATATTTTTTAAGAGACAGAGGAAGCCGAAATGGCACATCCTTGAATGGCACACCCGTTGTTGGCACTGTACCCATTAATTTCGGAGATAAAATTTTAATTGGTGCAACTGAAATTGAGTTTCAAAAAACACCGGAAAAAGTAACCATTGAAATTACAGGCTATGAGATATTAGAACATACCGCATCTGGTGGCATGGGTAAAGTTTATAAAGCAAGGCAAATATCGTTAGATAGAATTGTTGCTATAAAAGTATTGGCACCAAAATTTACGAACAACCCTCGACTTACCGAAAATTTTATCAACGAAGCTCGTTCTGCTGGTAGGCTGAATCACCCAAATCTAGTTCAGGTACATGATGTAAATAAAGATTTTCAAAAAAATGGTCAGGTGATTTATTATTTTACCATGGAATTCATTGATGGTAAAACATTGAAAGAAATGATTCGCGATTCAGAAAAAATTCCGGCATTACAAACGATAGAATTATTAATAGATATAACAAAAGGTTTGGAATATATTCATGCAAATAAATTAATTCACCGCGATATTAAACCAGACAATATTATGATTGACCATGACGGTAATATTAAAATCGCGGATTTAGGTATTGCCCTTGATGAAAATGAAGGTTCAAATAACGAGCAACCAACGGAAGATGGGCAGCGCCGCATCGTTGGTACCCCCCACTATATTTCACCTGAACAAGTACGCGGCAAAGGTATTGATTCTCGGTCAGACATTTATAGTTTAGGTGCAACGGCCTACCATATGCTGACAGGAGAGACCCCATTTGAAGGTGGTTCCTCTAAAGAAATCATCAAAAAGCATATTACAGAAGAACCTCGCAATATAGAAGATTTAAACCAAGATGTTCCAAGTATCGTCTGCGATTTAGTGAGAAGCATGATGAGTAAAAAGGCAGATGATAGACCTCAAACAGTAGCGATTTTAAGAGATGAACTAGAACAAATTAAGGGCAAGTTAGAAAAAGGAAAGTCGCGTACAAGGTTATCAAAGAACAGAGGCTCCAAATCAAATGTTCTTGTGCAGTTTACGGCAGTATTAATCGGTTTATTTATTGCTGCAGTATACTTTTATCTTGTTGAAGGCAGAAGCACAACAACAAATTCTACTACAACTGATAACACAAAACCGATTGATACTTCCGTAGCCTCGATTCAGGCAAATTTAAAGCAAGCTGAAACTTTTTATAATGGGCGTGATTTTCAGAAAGCTCTTGAAATATACAACTTAATCAAAACGGAACACCCAAATCACCCTATTTTAACTGAGGTTGATGCACTAATTAAAAAGGCAAACTTGGAATTTGAAAAACTTAAAAACCAACGAAATCTTGATGAAATTAATAAAAGATACAATGAAGTTATCGCATTTAAATCTCAGAACCCAAATGAAGTTGCTAGAATAATTGCAAACTTTGAAGATTTCATAGCAAGATACCCAACCTCACCAGAAGCCAAATCATGCAAAGATGAGATCGTTAAGTTAAAATCAGATTTGGACCGGTTAAACGAAATTGATGACCTAGAAAAATTCAAGCGCATGGTAGAATCAACACCAAATGACGAAGCAAAACTAGGGCTAATCAATAGCAATAAAAATCGATTCAAACAAAGCGAGAGTAAAGTTTGGCTGGCAGAAAAAGGGGCTGAAATTAAAAACAAACTAGATGTTCTAGTCGCAAATGCAACAAGAGATGCACAAAGTCTTGACATGAATATTGATAATGAAGAGTTTGCACTTGCTTCTGAAAGAGCAGTAAAATTCCTAGAAAGCTACACTTATCAAAGAGCAAAAGATGTCATCAACGCTAAAATACCTGAAATTGAAAATAAAGCGATACAACTAAAAGATAAAATTATAAAAGAAAGCCAAGACAACCTAAAAACTCTTAATTACTCAGAAATAGTACTTGTGACAGAAGGCAAACTAAATAAATTAAAGAAAACGAAAGCCTTTGATGAGTTGGCATTATTTGTCGAAAATGTAAAATTAAGCAAAGAGTTTCATGACGAAATCACAAAAGTATTAGATGGCAAGAATGCAATTGCTGTGAATTACCAAGAAGTTGACGGCCCTTTTGATGTTGAATATAATGTCGTTTCTTTTTCCAGTAAAGCCGTCACCTTTCGTTATTCAACACCTAAAGAAAGAGATGAGCAAACTAAAGTCATAACATTAATAAAATTAGATAAGCCAAAGCTTTATTTGATTTATGAATCAGTGCTAAAAGCCAACAACACACTTGAAGACAATAAAAAGAAATTAGCAGCATTTCAAAACATACACAATATTGCTGATACAGATCTAAATGCTCTAAGAATCAGATAGAAGGCAAAAATAAATGATTAACTTTTTGAAAACGAAAGACATTATTTCTAAGTAAGGAGAGGCCGGGTATAAACGGTGAAAAAAAGTTAATGGTAAAAAATATAATTTTTGATTGGTCGGGTACATTAGCAAACGATCAAGACTTTACCTATCAATTAACTAACGAAACACTCCAACATTTTGGCGCTAAACCAATTTCAATAACTGATTACCGAACAAATTTTAAAATACCCGTCGATTTATTTTATTCAAAATTCCTACCGAATACAGCTATCAGCCAAGTCGATAGCGTTTTTTTTGAAAAATATATTTCGCAAATAGACAAAATCGAATTATTCCCCAAGTTAAAATTGTTTTTTGAGTTTGCTCAACAGTTTAATATTAACTTATATATCTGTTCAACTCTTGACCAAAAGATATTAGAGTTAGCTATGAAACATCTAGATATTTCGAAATACTTCAAAGCTGTTTTCGGCAATTGTTTTAACAAAACCCAATCACTACCAATTTTAGTTGAAGATTTAAAATTAGTTAAAGAAGACACGATTTTTATTGGTGATACCCCACACGATATGGAAGCAGGCAAAGCCGCAAAAATTCAAACTGGTGCTGCTTTATATGGCTATACATCACCAAACATAATGTTAACACTAAATGTAGATGAAACCTTTGCATCTACCGAAGAACTATTCTTTAAAATGACCGCCGATTTAGCAGCGACATATTTTCACAAGCCTATACCCACTGTTGGCGGTTTAATTTTTGATGACCATGATAGAGTTTTACTAATTCGAACCGATAAATGGTCAAAAAAATGGGGTATTCCCGGTGGCAAAATCAAATTTAATGAAAGCATGGTTGAGGCCTTCATTCGTGAAATAAAAGAAGAAACAAATCTAGATGTTTATGAAATCAATATGGTTTGTATTCAAGATTGCATTCAACACTCAGAGTTTTATCTGCCAAGGCATTTTTTGTTGATTAATTATACGGCAAAAGCCTTGAATCAAGAGGTCATTCTCAACTACGAATCAACGGAATATAAATGGGTGAGCATTCCAGAAGCCATACAAATGGATTTAAACCAACCCACAAGATTTTTAATAGAAAAGGTGACTGCATGCAAGGCTTAATTGGAATTTCTGATTTAAAAGTAAATTGTATTATTGGAATTTACCCGCACGAACGAAATATTCCGCAAAATCTTTTCTTAGACATTACAATAAAATATGATTTTGAAAATGCCCGGAAAACAGAAAATGTAAATGATACGATTGATTATGCAAAACTGGCAGAAATGATCACGGATCTAGGCGTAAAAAAACAATACCAACTAATTGAAACATACGCTGAAGATTCTGCCGATCTAGTTCTAAAAAATTTCCCTGTAAAAGAAATTACCGTAAAAATTAAAAAACCGGGTGCCATTAAAAATGCCGCGTTCCCCTTTGTAGAAATAACCAGAAGCAAAATATGACTCAAAAAAAATATGCCTTAGTGACAGGTTCCGCAAAAAGGTTAGGTAAAGACCTAGCTCTTAAATTAACAGAACAAAACTTTACCGTTCTGTTTCATTATTTTTCTAGCCAAAAAGAAATTGATGAACTTAAAGAATTTTTTAAAATCATTCAAAAGCCATTTCATGCTTTTAAAGCAGATGTGAAAGACAAAACTCAAATCAAAGAAATGGCTAAGTGGATAGAAATAAATTTTGGCTCGTTAGATCTTCTTGTGAATAATGTTGGCAATTACCACTTAGCTGATATAACCAATTTCACTGTCGAAGACTGGGATGATATTATTCAATCTAATTTAAACGGTGCATATTATTGCATACATTACCTTCTTGAACTAATTAAGAAAAAACAAGGCAACATAATCAATATTGGCTATGCCAGTGCTGATGCTGTGCAGGCAAATGTAAATGCAACGGCTTATTCCATCAGCAAAACGGGTTTGTTAATATTAACAAAAAGCCTTGCAAAAAGTTTAGGACCAAATGGTGTTCGCGTCAATATGATTAGTCCAGGTCATTTAGAAAACAGTGTAGATTTACCCAGTAATTATAAAAAAGTTATTCCGCTACAAAGACCAGGCACATCAAAGGATATATTGCAAGCATTAAATTATATCTTAGAGAATGACTATATAACGGGTATCAACCTAGAAGTTGCTGGTGGTTATCTACTTTGATTTGAACTTAGATTCAAATGAATGTAAACGACTACATTAACTCATTAAAAACGCTAAATTCAGACTGAAGTTAAAATTACTTCGCTTTTTCTTTTTTAGGTTCAGCCTTATCTGAGGTTTCTTCCATTGGAACATTTTGATCAATCCACTTTTTTAGAATCTCAACTTCTGCTTCTGTTAATCTTGGGCCTTTAGGTGGCATATACTCTGTATCATCTTTGCTAAGAATTAACTTAATCATGACGCTTTCTTTGCTATTACCAGGGATCACCGCTTTATCTTTTGCTGTTTCACCGCCTTTTAGAACAGATTCTCTAGTTAAAAAACTAAAATCGCCTTTTTTCTTTTTGTCATAATGGCACTTATAACAGTTTTGCTTTAAAATAGGTTGTACATCCTTGACAAAATCAACTTTATCAGAAGCCTTTAATTGACTACCAAAAACAAACAAAAAAAACAATAGAACTAAACGCATTTACTATCTCCTAATTATTCTCTAATATTGGGTAACTTAATCGTAAAAACAGAACCTTTTTCCTCGTCACTTTCAACAATTATATCGCCATTATGGCTTGTCACAATAGCATGACTTACGCTAAGCCCTAGACCTGTGCCTTGAAATCTTGACTGCAAAGTATTTCCTTTGGAATAAGGCCCTTTTGTTGAATAAAACGGATCAAATATATTTTTCAATATCTCTTTAGGTATCCCGCTCCCAGTATCCGATATCGCTAAATAAACCCATTCCTTATCAAAATAGCATCTAATCTTTAAATCTTTAACGGGTGAATCAGCCATAGCTTCCAAGGAATTTTTCAATAAATTTGAAATTACCTGAATAATCATCCCCTGGTCAATTTTAATCATCGGAATATCATCAAATTCTTTAGAAATATTCATCTTTTCAAAATTAACTTCTTTTTGCAATAGAGATAAAACAATGCCCACCAAATCTTTTAAATTTACATTTTTCTTATCGAAGACCCCTTTGCCAGCAAACAACAATAGGTTTTTGGTAATTTCTTTACCTCTTAGCCCTGCTGTTTTAATTTTTTCAAAATACTCTCTACTCTTAGAATCAATATTTTTATCTAATAAAGCGAAATCCGTAAACCCTAACACAATCGTATTAATATTATTAAATTCATGAGCTACACCTCCCGCTAAAATACCCACCGAGGCCAACTTCTCCGTTTCATATAAAATCTTGGTCTTTTCGTTTAATTCTGCAGTGCGTGTTTTAATTAGAGCTTCTAATTCCTCACCTTTTAACTCAACTTGTCTCGCCAAACCCCAGCGAGTCGTTAAAGAATATGCCATCTGCAGAACTTCCATGCTCTCAAATGGTTTTTTCAAAATCAACAAACTTTCTGAATGTTCAATTGATTCTAATATTTGCACCCAGCTATAATCCGAATAGGCCGTGCAAATCACCATTTGAATGCGCGGGTCTACTTCCCATATTTTTTTTATCGTCTCTATCCCATCCCACCCAGGTGGCATTCGCACATCCATAAATGCCATAGAATAAGGGATATTATTTTTAAGAGACTCTACTACTTTTTCATAGGCTTCTTTGCCTTGAAATGCAAAATCTAATTCAAATTTTAATTTATCTTTTGTAGAAGGTTCCGCTTCACCAAATATGGCAGAGGATAAACGCTGCAAACCAGGATTCACCCGATTGATTCGATCAACAAAAATCTTTTGGAAATCTTCGTGAATGGAAGGGTTGTCGTCAACAATTAGAATTCTATTGTTTTTATGAGCCATGCGTAGCCAATCTTCGATTAGAAATTAAAACGGACTTTTATGATATTATTTTACTTAATAGTTCAAAGTTTTATCTAATATTTTTTGGAAATTTTAACCATATCCTGATCAAATCTTTTAATCTTATAATAACAAATAGCAAATTCAGACGATTTTAACTGTCGTTTATGGAAAGTGAGTATTTCTTTATTCACTTGCTTTCACTTCTAGCTTTTTGTGAACACTCCCAATCATTAATCAGGCGGAGTGCTCAGCGTGATTCTATTACCAGTGGTGCACATTATTACATTTTTAATTAGCCATTTTCTTTCAGAAGTTGCCACAAATTCATCCGTTTGTATTTCCTTGCCCGTCAAAATATCAACATTTTTATATTGAATTCGTTTACCTACAGATGGGCTAAAACTTTGAATTCTACTAAACGATAAATCCGTAGTGCCGTTTTCTGTAGATTTAAATGACATTGAAAGTTGATTCACGGTATCAATAATTTTATTGCTTTCATTTTCAAAGGGGCATAAACTGGAAGACCAATTAATTTTTTGATTTACTTGGCCATAAGAAGAAATATTAATAACACTTTTATGACCACAGTTTTGATCTAAAGAATTATTGGTAAACACAGGATACACTTCATTTTTTTTAAACCGCCAAAACCCGCCGAACACGCATTTTTCAGAACTCATATCCTTTGGCACCGTATGACCATCATCCAGCCAGAGGCTCCAAACAGCAAACTGATTTTCTTGTAATTTTTTTAGAAAAGGTACATGCCCCTTTTTGCCAAAATTGTAGATTGTATTATCGCCATCTTTAAAGCCAAAGTAAGTGATAATCGGCGGCAAATTCACATCACTTTTAATCAAATTAATTTGCTCAATATTTACACTAGGCACTTGTGCATAAATCGCGGCATATTTATCAGGGTATTGCACGGCATGCAGTATAGCGCCATGCCCGCCCATACAGGTACCCTCTAGATAAACCCTATTTTTATCAATATTATATTTAGGGTTATTTAGCAGACTATCAATCGAGTCGTTTACTCTTGCTAATGCCGAATCGCCCCACCAGCGTTTTCTATGATCTGATACATACATTCGAAAACTACCTTTTCTTGCAGACAGAGCCAAATACCCCCCATTGCCACCACCACTTATAGAATGCAAGGAAATCACAAGCGGTCGGCTAGTAGCCTTAACATCGTTATCCAAATACGAAATAGAAAAAAAACTACCATAGTACTCATTGGTATTATTTGGCCATTGACCAGAAGATGCATTTTTTTGCCAAGTTTCGTAATCCATCCAAATTGCGTAATAATCTTCGATTTGACCACTTGATTTTTTTTGTATTTGAAAAACGGCTCCTATTTTATCAGAGGGAGCTTCAACAACTCTATTTTCTAAACTGTTTTTCCCAAGAATTACTTGCTCTTCACCGCCTTCACCAATAACACAATAGTAAAATTCCCCCGTATCTTTTATTGTATTTACAAAAAAACCATCACTCGGGGTTAATTGAGTGCCAGTAGGTGTAAAAAACGCAATGTGGCTATCGGGGTGTTTGAAAGTTATATTGGGGATTGTCGCAATAGGAGTGATGTCTTTTAAATCGTTTGGCACATCTTTAAAACGATACACCAGATAATTGCCGAAAAACTCTGCTGGTTTTTTAAAAGAAATATATGTTTTGCCATCTACATGGGTAGCTTCGACCTTGCTGGCTTTTGTTTCATTTGCATCTAAACTTATTAGAGTAAAAATCAGATTGAAAAATGTATAAAATAAAACTTTATAACAAGGTTTCATCGTATTAAGCTTTTGGGCTGGAGCTGGTTAATTCCATAATTTTAGCTTTAATATCTGTAATGGTTTCTGTATTACACTGCGAAAACCAAATTTCCTGCGGGTAAATCATAACATTAGGGCCTTGCACACATGGCCCTAAACACTTTGCGGTAGAAACTCTAACTTTCGATTTTAACTTTAATTCGTCAACAAAGTTTTTTAATTCTTCTGAAATTTTAGCTGATAAACTACCACCACAAGATACACGCTCTGGCTGATCAGGGCGTGTATTCTGGCATACCATAATATGAACTTGAAATGGAGTTTTTTGTTGAGACATTTATTGCCAACCGTTAACATAAGGCAATGAGTTTGCAATAGCCTTTACTTCCGCTTCATTTTCTAATAATTGAAAGGTCGCATCCCAACTACCATTTAACAATTGACCTCTTGAACCATCCGGTATGGAGCCTTTAAAGGTTTTAGAATCAACTGTCATAGTTTGTTTTTCAACATTGATCTCTATTTTTGCTTTTGGGTTTTTTATTACTATGTCGCTTGCAGTTTCGATATCTTCATGGCTAAATACCATACAAGGCACACCCATTGCAATACAATTTCCATAAAAAATTTCAGCAAAGGATTCACCGGCGATCGCTTTAATTCCCCATCGATTCAATGCTTGTGGCGCATGTTCACGCGAAGAACCACAACCAAAATTTTTATTCACTAGTAAAATAGACGCCCCTTGATAGACGGGGTTATTAAAAGAATGTTCCTTTGGATTTCCTTTTTCATCAAAACGATCATCCTTAAATGATTCTGGGCCTAAGGCTTCAAAAGTTACGCATTTTAAAAAGCGTGCTGGAATAATTCTATCTGTATCAATATCATTACCTTTCACTGGAACCCCTGTTCCTGCGATTGATTTTATTTCAAAATTTGACATCTTTTCACCCTTTTCATAATTAATTTATTTAGCAAAGACTTCTCGACAATCTGCAACAACACCTTTGATTGCAGATGCTGCCACCATAGCCGGGCTCATTAATAATGTTCTACCAGTTGGCGAACCTTGACGACCTTTAAAATTTCTATTGGAAGATGAAGCGCACATTTGATTGCCTTTCAATTTGTCAGGGTTCATTGCTAAACACATTGAACATCCTGCTTGGCGCCACTCAAAACCTGCAGCCGTAAAAATTTTATCAAGACCAAGCTTTTCCGCCTCAACCTTAATTTTTTGGGAACCAGGAACCACTAACGCTTTTACCCCTGAAGCAACTTTATGACCTTTGACTAAAGTCGCAACCTCTTGTAAATCAGATAATCTTCCATTAGTGCAGGAACCAATAAAACACACATCCACTTTTGTTCCTGATAATTTCTGGTTTGCATTAAAGCCCATATACTCATAAGCTTCCTGAATTAGTGGTTGCTCGTCTTTTGTAAATTCTGTTAAACTTGGAATAACACCATTTACACTGGTTGACTGACCAGGTGTAATACCCCAAGTCACCATTGGCTCAATATTTTCGCCTTTATAAACTACCACATCGTCATAGCTTGCATCTTTATCGGATGCAATACTCTTCCAATAAGCCAAAGCAACATCCCACTTATCACCTTTTGGCGCTAATGGTTTATCTTTTAAATAAGCATAAGTTTTTTCATCTGGGTTAATATACCCAACGCGCGCACCACCTTCAATCGACATATTGCAAACGGTCATTCTTTCATCCATAGACATGTTGCTAATGACTTCGCCAGCGAATTCATACGCAAAGCCTACACCACCGTTTACACCCAACTGATTGATGATGTACAAAATTACATCTTTCGCATAAACCCCTGGTCGCAATTTCCCGTTAACTTCAATTTTTCTTACTTTTAGTTTAGCCATTGTTAAAGTTTGAGTTGCTAAAACATCTCGCACCTGTGAAGTGCCTATGCCAAATGCAATAGAACCAAAAGCACCATGTGTGGATGTATGCGAATCACCGCAAACAACCGTCATACCTGGTTGCGTTAAACCATTTTCTGGCCCCACGATATGCACTATCCCTTGTTCCCCCTTCTTCATATCAAACAAACGAATACCATACTGTTTACAGTTTTTTTCAAGATGCGTCATCATCTCTTCTGCCATTGAATCTTTAAATGGTCGCATTTGATCTTCTGTAGGCACAATGTGGTCAGGTGTTGCAAAAGTTCTTTGCGGATACCTAACCTGCCAATTTTTATCTCTTAACATGCCAAATGCCTGTGGGCTTGTTACTTCGTGTATCAAGTGCAATCCAATAAATAACTGATATTGACCTGATGGTAATTTTCTTACTACATGTTTTTCAAAAACTTTTTCAAATAACGATTTTCCCATTTCAATTCCCTTAATTTTATTTTCGTTCTAAATGGTTTTTACAACCCTCTTATTTCACTTTCTTCTAAATTTCCAATATTTTTACTCAAAACTTGACTGTAATAAACCCCATATCGTAAGGCAAAACCACAAGTCGTAATAGAAGTCAAATACTCATTATCAAAAGACTTTACCAGCTCTGTATAAACAGGCAGACCGTATAATGTCATAAGTTGTCGATCTAAATCTTCTAATATCCATGGGTTAGTATCGGGGTTTCTTAGAGCTGAAATCAAAATTTTATGGTGTTCATAGTTTGTTGCGCCTAAAGAAATTTTTTCTTCAATATCGCGCATATCATGCACAAACCCATGTTTTTCGCGATTGCTCTTACCAGGGGTAATATTAGTAATCGCAGAACCTACCGCAAATACTCTTACCTTATCAGAATAAGGGTCAATTTCCAATTTAGTGCAACTGTTAATTTCCTTTTTTATAATACTCATTGTTCTATTAAATTTATCAAAAATAGTTTCTGGGTCACCTGATGGCCCTGGCATTTCATCGGTAAAAATTCGATTCAAGAAAACAGTGCCTAGATTCAAACTAATCAACCCGCGTGGTAAAAAACCTGGGTCTTTGGTTTTTTCCATCCATGATAATTCTGTGGAACCACCACCTTGGTCTATCAAAAGTGCCACATCACCAGTAGTCATTTCATGATCAAAATTAGTATATAGAGAAAAAAGGGATAATGCAGCCTCGTCTTCTTTCGACAAAACATTCACCTTAACCCCAGTATTTGCTCGAATGGTTTCTACCACTTCATCAACATTTTTTAATTCACGAAAAATAGCGGTGCCTACTGCATATACTTCTGATACACCTCTTTTCTTACATTCATCCACATATCGTTGAATTAAATTGATATTTCTTTCTAGACCAAGCGAATCTAACGGAATTTCTTTTGTCGTCAAATCCACCTCCAAACCTAATGAAGTAACTTCTCCTAAATTTTTAATTCGTTTCAAATTATGAATTTCATTCTTATCATTTGGTCCAAATAAAATTCGAGTAGACCGTGTGCCAATATCCAAAATTCCTAACATACTTTCTCCTGATATTAATTCTAATCTTAGGTAGCTCTATATGAACTTCTGCAAAATCTAAACCGATTTTACAAAAACCAACTCCGCCGCTTCTAATACAATACATCACTTTTTAAGGGGAGCCATTATCTCAAATGATTGAAAATAAGCATTTCATTATCATGGAGTTTCTATAATTTCCAACTTTTTTTAAGAACTATCATAACCTGTTACCCTAATAGGGTCTTTATGAGGCTAGCAATGGAAATAACAGCCGTTTCTACTCTTAAAATAGGCATTGGTAGAGTGCAAATCAAAGCACCATTTTTTTCAGCAAAAACTATCTCGTTTTCGCTCCATCCACCTTCTGGTCCAATCCAAAAGCAACAGGAACCGCCATTTTTAATTTTGGGAACATTTTCCCAATATTTTCCCCCATTTTTAGTGTGAAATAACAGCTTTAAATCTTCTTCGTTTTTAAAAACATGAAAACTCTCCTGAAACGGCAATAAACCATGGAGTTTTGGCAAATACGGTCTTTCACACTGCTTGCTTGCTTCTAGCAATATCCTTTCGTATTTAACTTCTTTTTCTGCGTGATATTCTTTTACACTTCGCTCCGAAACAAGCGGAACTATTTCATCTATGCCAATTTCAACAACCTTTTCTAGTAACAACGAAAAATTTTTACCTTTAGGTGGCACTATAAATAGAATTGTTTGTACACCTTGTTTCGAAACATAATGATGTTCCAATATTTCGAGCAAAACGCCCTTTTTCCCAATATCTACTATTTTTGCCAAGGCTTGAAGACCATTTCCATCAAATATTTTGATTTCTTCATTGATTTGACAGCGTTTTACTTTTGTTAAATGATGACCTTCATCACCATCAATAAAAGCATTTTGCCCTTTTTGAGGTATACCGGAAAGAAAATATTGCATGTTACCTATCATTAAAAAAAAGAAGGCAATAGAATACATCTAGATTAGGGAAATGGAATTACTATTTTTTAGGATGAAAAAGAAAAGATAAAAAGATCGGCATGAATATAGTTCAGAAGAAGAAAGACTGGCTAAGAAAATTAGCCAGCACGATTATTTTCGTATTTTTCTGCTTCCGCTTTAAGTTCAAGGCTAAATTCTGTCCAATAGGCTCGTTCGTCAGGGCGATAATCGCTTAAAAGATCACATAAATCACTATATCGTTCTAACATGGCAGTTACACCCGAATGGTTCACAGATTTGCCATACTCCACTGCATTATGAGTATCAACAATGGCTTGTTCTACATGTTGGGCGTTGTTTTGATTTAGCAACATATGAATATCAACATCACTTATACGGCATTGTGCTTCAAATGCTTTATGAAGTGACATACTTTGTACAAAGTTTACAGCAATCACAAAGTGTTGTCTTGCCTTTTGAATATAAAAATCACTTTCTTCGATTTCATTAATGCGAAGAGAAGCTTCACCTGCTGACATTTGCATGTGATACATAACGCTTTGCATTTTTAAAGAATTCGTATTTAATTTGTAAATAGCGTTAATCATCGAAACAGCCAATCGATTTAAGTTCTTATAAAAAAGCATAGGTTGATCAATCAATGATGACCCTGTCAAAACTAACTGCATAATAAACTGATCAAATTCACTCAAATCTTTTTTAGTAAAATCAAAACTCATTATATAGGAGCTTACTGCATTCTTATATTCTTCAGAATACATTGTCGAGTCACGACGCTTACCCAAATCTACCAACTCCAAAATTTCGTCCAAGCATTCAAAAGGAATTAGACTATTTAAAATCTCTTCCATTGAACTTTGATCATGGCGAACTGTCTTGGCCATTTCAGATGGTTTAATTGTTTGAGTACTTAAATTTGTTGCCATACTTGTCTCCATTTGATTTCGAAAACATTTATTTCCGTTACAAAAATTATCATCGGCAGATGAAAGCCTCGGATTAAGTTATTTTTGTTAAAATACTCGTTATTCTGAACATTTAGATTCTTTTAAACGCTAATTTTCCTGCTTTTCTCTATACATTAATGATAAAATCAAAAAAGGGCATGTTAAAAATTCTTAAAAATATATTTTTGAGTGCATATAATGCTTCAAAATGGGCATTTTGATTTTTGTAAAATCGGCCAATTTTGCCGGCAATTTCTGCCAAAACGGCGGAAATTGCCGTGCCTTTTTGGCTTACCCAAAAAGCGAAAAAATGTAAAATTTGGTATTTTAAGATTCAACTCAAGATTCTTGGGTTGGGTAAATTTAATCGTTGAAATATCATGAATCGATTTGGCATGCCAGAGTATGATTTCGAGGGTGCATTCGCCTAATGTTTTAGTTTAGCGGTAACTACTCAGCAAATTGTAGAGACGGGTTTGAAACCCATCTCATACGCATCAACTTAAGGGTTACCGTCAACTACTTTTCTCGTTCTTTTGCGTAACCAGACCGGCGAATTGTCGCACCACCCCTGTCTGGTAGAGTTGACACGGAGAAAAAAGAGTTGATTTATAGTCGCTCTTTTTTTGAAAAAGTAATCGTTTTGGCCAATTCCTTACTATCTTTTGCCTTCTCTGCCAGACCGCGGAGGGTCTGGCTACGCACCATTAAACTGCGTAGCCAGACCCTCCGCGGTCTGGCAGAGAAGACGAAAGATAAAAAAGAAAAAAATCACAGCAAACAAGCAAGCATTAAGTTTCTTATTTGAACAACCATTGGGTTTGAAACCCGTCTCTACGGCGCCAATTGTAAAAAAATTAAAAATACACAGGGTAGATATTTTGTGAAGCTTCAGGTTGAGATGCCCTTACAAACCTACAAGCAATATACAAGAGAAATTGAAATGATTTTTTACACACCGTAGTTTTATATATTTTTATTAGTTTTATGCATCAATTCTTTGCAGTTAGACTATTAACTTTCGAAATACATATATCTTTATATCAAACCTAAACCTTGACATGTTAAAAGAAGAAGATATTCTTTTGCAAAAATTATTGGTGAGTAGTTTAAAAAAAAAGGAAATATTGTGAGTACAAGCGAACAAAAAAGACAAAAAAAATTAGCCAAGCAAAAGAAAAAAAGAAAAGAAAAAAAAGCACTCATAGCATCCCAAAAGTTCTTGAGCAGCTCTCTGAAAAGTGCCGAGCAGGCAACAAAATACCCCATTTATGAATGTTATGCGCCTGAAAATATTTCGAAATTTGGTATGGGAACGGTGTTAATTTCAAGAAAAATTTCCGCGACAACTTTTGCTATTGGCGTATTCTTGATAGACTCGTATTATTTTGGTGTAAAAAATGCATTCTCAGGAATTACTGACAGCCAAGAATACTATGATAGAGTATTAAGTTTAAAGAATAACGAAAAATTGATTAAAGTTGATCCATCTCATGCACGCAAATTAGTAGAAGACAGCATCGATTATGCTAAAAATCTTGGCCTTAACCCTCACCCCGACTATGCCGAAGCCAAATATATTTTTGGCAATATTGACACCAGAAATTGCACGACAGTTTTTGAATTTGGCAAAGACGGCAAACCTCTATTGATTCATGACCCATCCGATGAGTTTGATGAAGATGAGTTTCTATTTGGCGATGAGGATGAGTTTGATGACGAAGAAGATAACGAAAGTGAAAAAAAATAAAAAGGATTCATTGTATGCGCCTTGAAAATCAATTCAAGTCAATCATTGAAAATACAACGAAGAGAATTTATAATTTTTTATAAAAATTTATCTCGATTATTTTTACTTTTCAGTGCATTTCAGCGCCTTGTTGTTCGCATCGTGCTCACAACCCTACTGGCTCTCCGCTTTGCTACGAGCTAAGCTCACGCCATCCATGGCTTCGCGATCAGTGGTTAAAAAATTATTAACTTTGCTGTCGTTTACAACCCTAGTAGCTAATCTCTCGCCAAACCCCACATTTGCTGAAATTTATACCACAAACCATATCAAAAACTTGTGAATCACATGTTAAATAATATTATCAAATAGAAATTCTGTTCCGGTTTAGTCTAATACCAAAAAAATTTAAAGGTTTTCAGAACTACCAATTGTTTCATCTTTTAAAGCATTTTTTTGTTTTTTTTCTAAATCACGCCAATACTGAATGAATATTTGTCTTTTTTTAGAATATGAATCATTTTGGGTAAAAGAAAAACCACGGCGCATTTCGTGAATCATATCTGTTAAAGCAAAAATTCTTTCAATGGCAGGTGTAAAGTCCTTATGAAATGAATTATTCATTATTTAAATTCTCCAAATCAATTTTGTCTTTAGGGCGATTGGCTTGTTGCTTCATCTTTATTAAGTCTTCTTTGTTTATAATATAGGCATCTTGTTGGTTAAATTGACCTCTTATCTTACGGGAAAGAATTCTGGAAGATTCCGTAGGATGCATAACTAGATCAAGAACAAAAAAACTTCCATCTTCATAAAATTTTAATCGACGATAACATTGGTAACCATCAGAAAATTTCATGGGTGAATTATTTATTATAAAATTTTCTTTAATTAATATCTTATCAATTTTTTGCAAATCACTTTCACTAATAATGATATCAATATCTTCAGTTGCTCTTATAAACCCATATATACCTACGGCAATACCACCAACAAAAGCCCAATTAATTTTTGATTCATTGAACAGCTTAGATATTTTTACCGCTTCTTGAAAAATGTTGATCGTCATTTCAATTTCAAATTAATAAATGATTTATATTATACTTAAGTTAGGTATTTTTCATCAATTAAAATCAACTAAAAATTTGATTTTATTTCAAAGCATTGGGAACAAACAACTATACTTTTCTTGTTGTAATTTTTTATTAATTGACTTAGTTTCTAGTATTTTTTCAATAATTTATCAATTATGGCAGATAATTCATTCTCCTGCTTGCCCAACGAAAACATAATGGACGCGTAATGGCAGTCCAAACCAATCAAAATAACGGTTTACTGAATTTTTATTCCACCAACGCACTACTAAACTTAAGCACCACAACTTTTACTCTTATAACTTTTGATTTTAATTTATCAGATATTTACCAGTCTTTTTCAGCGAACTTCTGTGCCTTGTTGTTCGCATCGTGCCCACAACCCTAGTAGCCAATCTCTCGCCTTACAGGCTTGCTTTAGTTTCAATTTTTTTGTTTCGCATAGTTGTTTTTTCACAAAATCCATTCAAATAAAGCTTTGAGCCGAACACGCCCCTTCAGTCGAAGATGCAGGAAAAAGAAAAAAGCAATTGATTATTTCATTATAAAATCGACAAAGGTTTTGTAAAATTTTGGAGGTGCTACAATAATTCCTGCGTCCCCAAGCTGCCAAGGTTTACCTTGTGCATTCGTTACGATATTGCCTGCTTCCTGGTTAATAATGACCCCAGCAGCCATATCCCATTTTTCCAAGTTGAGAGCAAAATAGGCATTTAGTTTGCCTTCCGCCACCATAGCAAGTGCAACTGTAGCATTACAAAATACATAGGTGTAATGGGCACCGTTTACACCTAGTAGCTTTTCTTGATACTTTAAAATTTCAGTACGATTGACTTTGCCGTATTCTAAAGCAACGACAGCAGACTCCATTTGATCGCAATCTGATGGTCGTATGATTTGGTTGTTTTTATAAGAGCCACGGTCTTTGGCTGCAAAATAAAAATCATCGCGTAGTGGTGCATATATCACACCTACAATTGGATTGCCTCGAAAATATAAAGCAATACTGACCGCAAATAAATCCGTAACTCCTATCGTAAAATTTAAGGTGCCATCTAAAGGGTCAATAACCCATAAATATTCGGATTCGCTTTGGTAAACTTCCGATTCTTCTGAAATAACCCCATGCGTTGGGAATTTTTCCTTAATTGCCCCTACAATATAAGCTTCCACTTTATCATCTACTACCGTTTTAAATTCAAAGGAAGATTTTTCAATTCTATGAAAAAAATTACCGTAATTTTCACGAATAATCTCCCCCGCCTCACGCGCTAAATTTTTGATAAACAAGTTGTATTCCGCTTGGTAAGTCATTAATAATTAAACCCCGTCCATAATCGTGATGCAGATAAACAACGCCGATAAGTATAGGCATGTTTTAACCCTTCCTTATACACTGGTTCAGCATTTTCTAAAAATTCAGCTGGTATCTCACTATTTTTTAAGAATGTTTTGATTAATAATTGAAGAGCATTTAATCGAATTAAAATACCTCCATAACGCGCTTCTAAAACTTCAAACCCAAAAGGCTTATAGCTACGATACCACATTTTTCGATGCGCACGACAAAGTTCTTGGATTCGAATTTTTAGTAATAAAATTTCCTTTGAAGCCGTTTTCTTTAAAAATATTTCATCATTTTTAAGAACTGCCTTTTTCACCTTTTCATGCAAATCTGCCTTTATTGATAAAGCATTTGCTAATTTGACGGGCAAATCTAAAAATTGATTAAAACCACCTTTTGAAGCAGCTTTTTTCAATTGCTGATGCAAATCATTATAATATTTGTTTAAAGACAATCCTTTTAAATCACCCTGCAAATGACCTAAAACAGGGTCTTGCCACAATAACATTTTGCTAACATTTGGTCGATCTTTCTCCGTTAGATTTGCTTTTGCTACATAATCTAACTTGTCAGCCAACATAAAATCATTCCAATCACCCTTAAAAACCGTTTTAAAAATCGCCATGTTTTTATTTTTATTTGGAATATCATTAAAACATGTCTCAGCATAAAAAATAAAACCAGGCAACGAACTCTCTTCAACACATTCGGAACCATCATCACGCCAAAGCGTCGCAAATACTTCTTCCACTTTTTCTTTTCGACATGCTTCCATTGAGGCGCCTAATGCCTTAAAGGTAAACGCAGAAGCCGTCCAAAATCGACTCCATGTCCAGATGCCAGTAGCCATAATACAATCCCGATTCATCTTGCGATGGGCTTGTATAAAACTTCGATAAAAGTTTACATCTGTGTTGTAATAATCCCAATATACCATTTGCATGCCTTCAGGAATTTCTTGAATTACTTTCTTGGGTATCTTGCTCTCCAAGTCGTAATAATCGCCTGTCTTACTGCCAAGCCTAAAATACATATCGCTCCAGATCATTGGCTGCAAACCTCTTTTTTTACATATTGCAGACACTTTTTTTAAGTGTTTTGATAGTATTTCAAAGGGCTCTTTTGCTCCATATTTATCGCGATAGGCACCACTACCTATGCCGATTGCTTCATCCATACCCAAATGAATCCGCTTAGATTGAAAAGCTTTTGATGAATTCTCAATCATTTTCTCTATAAAGCTCAGACTATTTTCTTCACTCGCTAGTAATATCCCATCAGAATCTCGTAACTTTTGATAGGCCGGCCACTGCAATACTTGTTCTAAATGACCTAATGTTTGTATACAAGGAAACATTTCAATGCCTAAATTTCGGGCATATAAATCAACCTCTTTGATTTCTTTTTCTGTGTACCTTCCGCGTTTATAGCCAAAAAAAGGTTCACCTTGCACTTCATAAGTATCTTCTGTATATAAAATCATCATATTCAAACCTAACAAGGCGTGCTTGATTAGATTTTTTTTTAGCGCCGAAACCGTATAAACGCCATTTCTGGAAACATCCAACATACTACCATTCATTTTATGAGGGCAATGTTCATGGATAGGAGTTAATTTGCCCGTTTCCGATTTTCGTAACGATAAATATAAAATGAGACCTCTTAAACCATCTACTGTTTGGGTATATTCAATTGCAATAGTTTCCGTTTTGGAATAAACTTTTATATTGCGTATTGGCCCATCTTTTTTTATAAACTCGATGGGAAGACCTTTTGCTTTTAATAAATGCGGAAATTCTTTTTTTAATTCTTTTAGACCAAATTGTAAATCAGCAGGGCAATCCTTAATAATCATTAAAAGCTTCCTTTATGAATTTTATAGTAGGTAATAAAACTATATAGGAAGCAAATAATACAGAAAATTTGGTGGTTATCAAATAGAGAAAAAATTATTCCATGACATTTAATTCTTTTTTCTTAGTTGCCTCTTCGCGTTGCCCATCTTTGTCAATATTTTTGGCTTTATTTTTTTCTTCCATATCTGGGTTTGTTAACCCGCCCATAAAAGATCTAGGAATTACAACTTCGTCATCTTTGGAAGGTTTTTCTACTTTTTCGGCCGGCTCCTGCTCCGCAGCCACTTTATTTGTTTTACCAGAAACTTCAATTTCTACTTTTTTCTTTGGCTCGACAGGTGCAGGTGCTTTGACTTTTTTCTTAACAACTTCTGGTTTTACTTCTTCGACTGGTTCAGGTTCCACTGGCTTAACTGGTTCAACTTTTTGTTGTGCAACTGGTGCTGGCTGAGCAGGTAGTGGCTTTGTTTTACTATTAAAAGTAATTAACAAAATAACAACTAAGACCAAACCTATCATAACCACTAAAATAGTTGTTAAGCTACTATCAGATTTTGGATTGCGATATTCCCCGCGAGACCCAGATTCATTATCACGAATAGGGCTACCGCCTCTACGCGTTGGGTTTTTTCTTCTTCTTTGAGTTGGCATATCGCTAAACACCTCTTAAAACTTGTTGATAATATAATGCTAAAAACAAAAAAATAAACAAGCAAATAAGTTTTCTTATTGAAAACTTATGCTCCAAATCAAGGCAAGTACCTTAGATTAATTAGAGTTTTTCTTAATTCTTTTAGAATGGGAAGTTTACAATATTTCAGTATTATATAAACGAAAACTACTACCGAAAAGTTCAAAAAATGACTGATAAAATTAACAACCAAGAAATTCCTGTTTATGATTTATCTGGGATAAAATGCCCCCAATGCAATGCGGATTTACCAAAATCGTTATTTATGCGGTTTATTAAGGCTAATTTCATTCGATATTTTCTATTTACCTATTGTTTAGCCTTTTCACTTATCACAATAATAGTTGATCTTCGTGCACATTATCAACCGATAGAAAGCCAAAATGCAACAACGATTAACCCCTATCAAATAGCGCTTATTTTTGCAGGGGTAATTTCACTCATTGGCTGGTTGAGCCAAAAACAAAACGATTTGCGAAAAGAAATAGCAGCCAAAGGCCAAAATGTAAAATGAAAAATCTAAATCACATTGAAAATTTTTTATTTGATATGGATGGTACTCTTTACCTAGGTAATCAACTATTTGAGGGAGTTCCGGAGCTATTTGAAACTTTAAATAAAAAGAACAAACATTTTCTGCTCTTAACAAATAACTCTTCAAAAGACAAAAGCCTATACCAGAAAAAGTGGTTAGGTTATGGGATTGCCATGCCTCTAACAAAAATTCTCACAAGTGGTGAAGCGACCTTTCAATTTATAAAAACATCTACTTCTGTAAAAACTATGTTTATTTTAGGCACGGAGAGTTTGAAGAAAGAAGCGCTAGAAAGCGGCTTTCAAATTGATGAAAATAACCCAGATGCCGTGGTATTAGGTTACGATACTTCACTGCGTTATGAAAATTTAGTAAAAGCATGTTTGCTATTACAAAAAAACAAACTATATTTTGCAACTCACCCTGATATAAACTGCCCTTCTGAAGCAGGGCCTTTGCCTGATTGTGGAGCTATGATAGAAATGATATACGCCTCAACTGGTAGACGCCCTAAAATTTTGGGAAAACCTAATCAAGAAATGGTCGAGGCAGCTTTAACACGGGTAAACGGCAAAAGCTCCAACACTGCTATTGTTGGCGATCGACTCTATACTGATATGGAAATGGGGTACCGCTCCAATTTAACAACCATTTTAGTTTTGAGTGGTGAAGCAAAACTTGAAGATTTGAAAAACGAAAAGAGAAAACCAGATTTTGTAATGGAAAACATAAACGGAATTGTAGAGCTAATTTAAACCATTTAAGCAGGTAAAAAAAATGATTATCATTTGTCCAAACTCTGAATGCAAAGCTCACTTAAGTATTACGAAAGAAATGTTCGGCAAAACGATTCGTTGCCCAACTTGTCAAAAAACAATCAATCTAAAGACCTACAAATCTAAATCAAAACCTTCCAAACCTCAAATAAACCCTGAGTTACAAAGAAGAAAAATGATTGCCTTCTTCAAAGCTCTATTAGATGGGAATTCTACAGCTGTTAACACATTATTATCTTTTTCTAGTAAGCTAGCATTTATTAAGGATACAAAAGGTCGCTTACCCGTTCATCTTGTAGCTCTAAAAGGACACTTAGGAGTTATGGAAATTTTGTTATCCAAAGGTGCCAATATCGAAAGCCATGATAAAAACAAACGAACACCTTTACATTATGCTGCTGAAGGTGGGTCCATACCAATGGTAGAATTTTTGCTAGCTAAAGGTGCTGTGCCAAATGCAGAAGATATTAAACGAAAGATCCCTAAAGATATTGCAAATATGAATGGTCATGAAGAAATCATTGAAATACTTAAAGAGAATACTCATTAAAGAAAAGTTAGATTTATGAATTTTACACCGGAGGAAGATCTTAGGCCATTTCAGCCCAAGACATCGATCTTACCCGCCCTGCCTTTTGACAGTATGATCAGCGATAAACGCGCGGAGAGATTCAGACAAGTATTAATGCGAAGGACAAAAAGGCTTGCCGTAGTGGTAGAAGATTGCCACGACCAGCACAATGCTACAGCAATAATTAGATCTTGTGATGCCTTTGGCGTTGATACCATTCATATTGTTTCTAGTTATCAAAAATTTAAAATTAATAAACAAGTGTCGCGAGGCACACACCATTTTATGGAAATTTTCATTCATAAATCAATCGAAGATGCTTATAAAACGCTTCGCAAGGACGGGTATACCATTTATGCAAGTACATTAACAGCAGAAAAGGTTATTAATACAGAAGAATTACACCAAATTTATTTAAAACAGCCAATAGCTATTGTATTTGGCGAAGAGAGTTCTGGCCTTTCTGAAAAAGCAACTAATTTAGCCGATGGTCATTTTATGATACCTATGGCTGGTTTTGCCCAAAGTTTAAATGTTTCCGTCGCTTTAGCAGTAGCCGTCTATTCGATAAGGGGTAAAGAATTATGCGCGGATGCGGATGGCAATTTAAACGAAGCTGAACAAGCAAAACGCTACACGAAATGGGTAAAACGCAAACGCGGTATTTCTGTAGACAGAGTAATAGAAATGTATAAAGGCAAAGAAGTTGAAGTCGAAATACTTAATGCAGAAACAAAAGAATTCTTGGAAGATGACTAAAAAACACTTTATGCATTTCAAACCATTTTTTAATTAGGTAACACCAATGATGCCTTGTAGGGGCATTCGAAGCGTCGAACCATATGCACCAACTTAAGGGTTTCCGCCAACTACTTATCTCGTTCTTTTGCGTAACCAGACCGTCCCCGGTCTGGTAGAGTTGACAAAGAAGAAAAAAGAGTTGATTTATTGCCGCTTTTTTTGAAAAAGTAATCATTTTTGCCAATTCCTTACTATCTTTTGCCTACTCTACCAGACCGTAGACGGTCTGGTTACCCACTAAAAGCTTAAGTTGGTGCATATGGGGCATTCGAAGCGTCGAACCGCCTTGTGGGTGCCCCAGAGAAGATCAAAAACAAACAGGATTTACTGGTTGCGGTACTAGGTAACCAGACAGACCCATCTGGTTACTCTAAGAAATTACGAAAAGTGTAAAATAATTTTTCAGCTAGCCTAATTGTTTATTTTAAGCTATCAGCCATATTAATTTGCAAAGACAAATACGAAACCATATTTTCTTTTTTATTTGGCTCTGTTACACTGTTTGAGCTCCATTTCAAGATAATTTCACCGTTTTCATCGATAGATAGCGAACTTGGAGAATGTTCCATTTTAGTAAACGAAAACTTATTTGATGCTCGAAATGAATTAACTTGCGACTCTAACTTTAAAACATAATCGTTTTCTTTTAGATAAAACCCAATCGTAAATTTATCTAATGTCTTGGCATCTTTAGGGGTTTTATATTCACACAACTGAACAACTTGCTTTTGCCAAACTCCGTTTTTATCCTTAGTATTTACTAGAAGTGTACATTGAAGAATTTTTTGTTTCTTTTCATTTGGTACACTAAACTTCCAATAAGTGTAACCTAATACATGAAATACATCTTCCGTATTTGGTTTTTCAACAGTTAAATCAACAGCCATTGTACGCCCTAATACTACAAAGAATAAAACACAAAGAAGAATACTTTTTTTCACAGAATTTCCTTTCAAATTTTTGTAAATAGCAAAACACTTAGAGCCAAATTTTAGCCCTAAAACCAAAGGGCAGGTATAGTACCATAAACGCTAATTTTTGAAACATATATTTATTTCTGGTTTTTTTCTAAGGCTTTTAAATGATTTATCAAAATAACCCATTTTGACCTAGAGTTATCTAACAAATTAGGCTAAAATGCCCGTTTTTAAAATGAAAGATTTCTATCTTGCCAAAGCTTCAAAAATATAACGGGTTACTTCTTCTTAATAAACCACTTGGCATGACATCACACCAAGCTGTAGGCTTTTTAAGACGCAAATTAAAGATGAAACAGATAGGGCATGCTGGCACCCTAGACCCTATGGCTACAGGCTTATTAATTTTAATGGTAGGGCATGCGACTAAAACCTCTCAGTATTTGGTACTCGACAACAAAACCTACCAAGGTACCATTAAATTAGGCGAAACATCAAATACCTTTGACTCTGAAGGCACTATCACTGTTGGCTTAGACCCTAGCCATTTAACCAAATCAGATATTGAAGAAGCAGCTCAATCATTAACAGGAATACAATCGCAATTACCGCCCATGTTTTCAGCAGTTAAAATCAATGGTTTACCTTTATACTTAGCTGCCCGTGCTGGCAAAGAGGTTGAAAGAGAACCTCGAGAAATTAATGTTTATCAATTTCTAATTTTAAAAAGCAATCTTCCTATCATAGAATTCGAAATCAATTGTTCAAAAGGAACTTATATTCGAACCTTAGCCCATCAAATGGGAGAAGTCCTTAAATGTGGAAGTTATTTGACTTCACTTCATCGCACCCAATCGGGCGATTTCAATATCAGCCAAGCTATTTCAGCTGAAAAACTAGATACCATGGAAGAAAAAGAAATCGCATCTTTGCTTCTCCCCTACGATCATTATATCCCCAAAAAAATAACCCACCAAGAAACCGTGTAAAATGGCATTGTGTTATTTTAATGTTTTCATTTTAAGACTCAATTCCTTTACGCCATCTACAAAATATTGAGAACTTGAAGTTCCAAGAGATGGGCTTAAAACAATAACTTGTTCCAATTTAAATGCGGTTACAAACTGAAATGCTTGATTTTTTTTCATTGTTTTCAAAAATTTTTCTTTAGCATCCACATCTTGACTGTAAATTATCATCCAATCAGGGTTTATTTTGATTAGTTCTTCATAGGATACTTGTTTATGCCCTTTTATACCAAATGAGGCGGCCACATTCTCACAACCAGCCTTTATCATCAGATCATTCAAAGTAGTACCTGAGCCAGCCGAATAAGAATTATAACCATAAGACATTACTCTAAGTTTTGTTTTTGGCCAATTATCTTGAATTAACTTTAATTCAGAATCCATTGATTTAATTAATTCTTCCGCTTTTTCCTCTTCGCCTGTCAAAGAACCCAAAAACCGAATAGTTAAACATATATCTTCATAGGTATCAAATTTATCCAAAATAATAAATTGTCGCTTAAAAGTTTTTAATAATTCAATAATTTTGGGGTCATTAAACGAAGCTAGAATCACAATTTCGGGGTTACATTTTTCAATCATTTCCATATCAGGTGTATCAAATACAAATGGAATTTTTTTAGCAAAGGCTACGCAATTGCTAAATTTTGGGTCTAACGCCATCTTAGGAATGCCAACTATTCTCTTTTCATCAACTAGCTTTTCAAGAATTTCAAGGGCATTAACAAAACTAACTAAAATTCTTTCTGGCTTTTTTTCTAACACAATAGTAGTATTTCCCCAAGTAACTTTGCGGGGATAAGCATTTTCTTCACAAACACCAACAGAATACAATGACAATAAGAAAATTAAAGTAAAAGAAAACCGAACTTTTTTTAACAACTTCATATTAGTTTTATCCATGAAATACCAAAGAATTGAATTTAAGTTGATGGGCAAAATTATACATATTACATACTGCGAACAAATAAATATAGTTGACTAGATAAAAATTTAAATCATTTTGAAGGAAAAAGAAATATTTTTTCAACTAAATGATAAATTCGCTCGTTATAAGGGCATGTAAGAACAACCAAGGGATTTGGCAATTCGTACATCTGATAGGACCTGCATTCCGATTCAGAACCGTCTGCCGACTTTTTAATCTCTCCCCGAATAGGAAATTTTTCTTTTCGGCTAAAGTCGGCAGGCTTTTTTTGTTTACAACTACTCCAAGTGGTGAGTGTGATTGTGACTATGATGATCGTGCTTTTTGCACTCATGACATTCTACCCAACCTGAATTACCATTTTGATAATGTTCCTTTTTCCAAATGGGTACTCTCACTTTTAATTCATCAATTATGTATTCGCATGCTTTAAAGGCTTCTCCTCGGTGCACACCAATAACCCCAACCCAAACTGCAATTTCACCAATACTTAAATCACCCACACGATGAACACATTTTGCATTTTTGATACCAAACTTTGTTTTGGCTTCTCCTAAAATTTTAAGAGCTTCTTTTTTAGCTAATTCTGGATAAGCTTGATATTCAAGATGAGTAACTACTTTGTTCTCATTAAAATCTCTAACCCAACCTTCAAAACTTACAAAGCCACCACAAGATGAATCTTGTAATTCTTCTTTGAAAGCCTCGGTAGTTAAGGGAAATGCTGAAATTTGAAAATCCATGGGTTAACCTCCGGATACAGGCGGGATAAAAACAATTTTATCGCCTTCATTTAATTGATAATCCCACTCGCAAAATTCATCATTCACTGCAACGCGCAGTTGGGCAATGGGCATATTAAGGTGGTAACGCTTACAAATTTCGGCAAATAAATCGGAGGCAAATACGGCTGATGTTTTAATCACTTCTTCTGAAACCCCTACCAAATCTTTTATGACTGCAAAATATTGAACGCTAATCGTTTTCATTTGATATCCTTTTGTAATTCTGCTTTTACTAAATCAAATTCTTCTGGTGAATTGGCATTAACCAACCAATATTCGTTAATCAATTCAAGAATTTCAACTCGCGAATTAATTAAAACTTTTCGAGGGCAATGATACCCTAAACTTAAAAACCACATCAATGCTAACACAGATTTAGGCTCGTAAATAGCACATAATGGTTCTGGAAACGAATCTTCTGCACTTGCAAAAGCCGTTGCATTTTTAAAAGGGTTGCGATGTTCAATTAAGTATTCAAGTGTTTCTCTGGTTACAAATGGCAAATCGCAGGCCATTACAAGCCATGCAGCATCAGGGTTTTCTCGCATAGTACTTAAAATACCGCCCATTGGCCCTATATCCAAGTATTTATCCGTTATTTGAGGTAAATTCAAATTGTGCCTTTTTTCTCTTACCGACACAAAAACATCCTCACAATAACTTTTTAGCAATGTATAATTGTGTTCCACTTGAGTGACCCCATGGTAATTTAGCATTGCCTTATCTGTACCCATGCGTTTACTTTTACCACCTGTTAACACCAAACCATTTAAAGGTCTACTTTTTACAATTTTCCCAAAATATTCGAGAATAAACTTTTCAATCGCTTCTATTTGATCTCGCTGAAAATATGGCAATGATACTTCGCACTGCATGTCTGCACCAACTATAGCTATTACATTTTCATACTTTCGATTATTAAACTCATTCAATATTACTTTCTCAGAATCCAAAACTAATATTTTGGGAATTCCAAGTTGCTTAAACCCCTCGACTATAACCATATCATATTCACTGAACAACTGAGGCTTATGATATTTTTCAGATTCTCGATGATCCAAATAGGCGTATTCATTTAGGTGATTAATAAACACACCTTTTGCCCCTGCTTTACTTAGTCGATATGTATCTTTACCCTCTCGATCCATTTGAAAACCATGGGCATCATTTTTTAGATAAGCTATGGAATATTTTTTAGAAATACTTTTTACTATTTTTTCAATCAGAGTTGTTTTGCCCGCACCAGAATACCCGCAAAATGAAATCTCAAAAGGCAAAAATACACCTGATTGATAGCGTTCTAACTTCTTAACGGTTTCTCCACAATTATTTGATTCTTGCATTTGGTTGCCTTTGAAAATTTATTTTCATTATACCACATCATAATTCAAATGGGAATTTATGGAATTATTAAAAATGGATGCAACCCAACTATTTTAAAAATTGATCTATTTTTGACAAATCCAGCACTTTTTCACATAAGTTAATGTATAAATAACTAGCGCAGTGAGGCATATTTAGAGGCTAAAAACTAGGAGGATTTTGCCGTTATTTGGTAATTTCTGCTTAAGTATCAGAACAATTTTCCAAAAGAAATAAAAAACTTAATCAAAACTAATTTAAAAATTAGGTCAACAGAAATTAAAAATAAAATCACTAAACCTTCTATTTACAACTATTTACAAAGAGTATTAAATATTAAAAACGCTTTGATTCTACAGCTTAAAGATGCTTTTATAAAAATTGAGGCACTTGGTACATGACTTGCTTTCAATAAAAGATTCAGACCCAATTTTTCGTACTTTCAAAGGAGTTCCTATGGCCTTAATACAATCACTATCAACAGGGATTACAGGTCTAAAAGGTCATCAAGAAAGACTTGATGTCATAGGTAATAATATTGCCAATGTTAACACAATCGGATACAAACAATCACAACAAACTTTTTCTTCAGTGCTTGCAGAAACTAAATTTTTGGGTACGGGATCAACGGCATTACTTGCTGGTCGTTCTTCCCAACAAATTGGTCATGGTGCACAAACTTCGCAAATCATTACTGACTTTTCAAGTGGTGGTAACGATTTTACTGGTCGCGAAGAAGATGTTGCCATACAAGGCGATGGTTTTTTTATTGCAAAAGGTAATGGCAGAGAAGTATATACAAGAGATGGTAATTTTTCATTATCTACAGAACAAAACTTAGTATTAGGTGCCTCTGGTTATAAGATTCAAGGTTGGAATGCTGAAATTACACAAACAGGTGAACCTAACATTAATTCAGGTAAAGAAGTAACAAATATTGTTTTACCAATTGGCTCATTACGCCGTGCAAAACCTACATCAGAAGTATCATTGTCAGGCAATCTTTCCAATTCAGGCGATCTTGCCTTGTTAGGAACGATTTTAAATTCCCCTGCGCTTGCTGGTGATGTTTCTGGGGCACCAATTACTGCGGCCACAACCCTTTCTTCCGTTTTTACTGATATCGAAGTACCAGGAACTTTTGTAAAACTCTTTCCGAATGTTGTAGATTCTGAAGCAGGAGGTGCAACGGGAAAAATTGAAATTTCTTTCACAAAAGGTGGTTTCCCCGTCAAGGGAACTTTTTTAGTTGGCGAAAAGGATATTTCCGTGCCTGATAAAGCTAAATTTGATGGAACAACAGTTGGTGATTTTTTAACTTTTTTACAAAATTTAATGGCTCTTGAAACGCATGCCGATGCAAATGGAGTTATTGACCCCAACTTTAGCAGAGGAGCCGATGGAATTGCGGACAATGCACGCGATGCCGCTGAAATAGCCGTAAATGAACTTGGTCAGATCACAATTCTAGGTAATGTGGGTAGCGTTAACGAATTAAGCTTTCTTAAATTTACCGATGTCACGAATACAACTTCATCACCGAATAATTTAGAATTCACAAAAGTTCAATCCGCAACAGGTGATTCCAGCCAAAGAAACTTTACTATTTACGATTCACTTGGTGCGCCACATCAAGTTAGAGTTGCCATGGTTTTAGAATCACAGGATTCTAATGGCTCAGTTTGGCGATATTATGTAGAAGGCGAAGATTCAACTGAAGCATTTAGTGCCAATGAAGGTAACCGGGCACTTGCTACAGGCACCGTAACATTTGATGTAAATGGACAAACTACTTTAAAAACTCCTGTTGAAATTAAAATGAATTTGCAGGCTCAAGGTAAATTTTCAAATCTTACCTTTGCAATGGATTTTTCAAAAATCACTCAATTCTCATCTTCAAGTGGCTCTGAAATAGTCGCTTCTCAAAACGGTTTAGCCGAAGGTGTTTTAGAAAGATTTTCTATTGGTGCCAATGGTGTTATTACGGGTGTATTTTCTAATGGGTTAACAGAATCTCTAGCTCAAATTGCGCTTGCAACCTTTGGTAATAACAATGGGCTTATCAGTGAAGGTGGAAATTTTTTCACAAGAGGCCCTAGTTCGGGTTCTCCTGAAATAGGGGAAGCCCTAACAGGTAAAAGAGGCGGCTTACTTTCTAAAAACCTAGAATCATCAAATGTTGAGTTAACTTCAGAATTCACGAATTTAATCGCGACGCAACGCGCTTATCAAGCAAATGCTAGAACCATTACAACTTCAGATACCATTTTACAAGAACTCGTATCACTAGTTAGATAAGCTCACCCATAAGAGCATTCAAATTTTGAGTGCTCTTTGCAACAATTCTTTTGAAGACAACCATCTTCACTACTAAATAAAAATTGACCAATAAAAACAACGAGACTTCAAGCGGGTGCATTCGCCTTATGATGTAGTTTTGTGGTAACTACTCAGCAAATTTTAGATTAACCAAGTAGTGTCTTTTGAAACCCATCTCATACGCATCAACTTAAGCTTTTAGTGCGTAACCAGACCCTCCGCGGTCTGGTAGAGTAGGCAAAAGATTGTAAGGAATTGGCCAAAATGATTACTTTTTCAAAAAAAAGAGCGACTATAAATCAACTCTTTTTTCTCCGTGTCTACTCTACCAGACCGCGGAGGGTCTGGTTACGCAAAAGAACGAGAAAAGTAGTAAGCGGAAACCCTTAAGTTGATGCGTATGAGACGGGTTTGAAACCCGTCTCTACTGCGCCAATTGTAAAAATACACTGAGTAGATATGTTTTGTAAAGCTATTATAGGTGTGTTCGCCGTATGAATTCACCGAAGCCACATCATGAGGCGAACACACTCCTTCAAACAGCCAGTACAGAAACATTTACAAATACTGATTACAATTCCAATTCTTGTTATCAAAACAAATCTTCGATTTGTTCTCGTCAAAAGTAACAGAATCTAATCGTTCTAAATTCTCACTAAAAACACTGATTATTGTACATGTTTTATTCTCTTTTGCTTTTAGATCAATTTGTACATACGGTTTTGGATGATCAAAATTACTTTGTAGTTCAAAGTTTAAGTTTGATATTACCCTTCCATGAATTAAGGAAGTTTGCCACTGATTGTTGCCTGTTAATTTAGCTTGTTCATGTAAATGCCAATATAGACTAGCCGTTTTTGCTTGAGCTGATAGATTTAATCGATCCATTATAATTAAAAGGTCGTTTTCAATTAATAAAATTTGTCTTACCCAAGATGTTAACCCAGGATAGCCCTTGGTTAATTCCCAACAAAAAACAATTAAACCAGGCTGCATTTCACGGCATAAAACCAAACGACCAGCGATTTGATCTTCATGTTGATAACCACGCCCATCAACAAATACCACATTATGGTACCTAGCCGCAGATCGTTCATGAGCTGGGTCATCAAAATATGTCCAATAGGTATCGGTATATTTGTAAAAACCTGAGTCTGCAATTACATTTGTTCCCTTAAGACGATAGATAATCGAACCAGAATCATAATGACGATGAGGTATATTATTAATAGGGCTTCGACAAGCACCACCCGCCATCGCTAAATGCTGATTTTCAAAATTGGCAACTGCCACTTGTTCACAAGAATAAATTTTAAGACGAGAAGAATGATATTTAGCTTCAATCGAAGGAAACCGCAAAAGTGCAGCCAAAGGCTCCCTAGTTTTACTCAAGTCACCAAGCCACTGCCCCACTTGATTTTGAAAATATCTTGCGAATAAATACCCAACGACTCTAGACGCTTCATGGTTCCCTGTGTGTGTATCACCGAAATCTGCCCAAAAAACGCCATCTTTGTCTGTGAAATCAAGCGGCCATTGTATCGCATTTCGTAAACCCGTCTGTGATAAATTGCTAATAATATTATGGCCAAAATGAATATTCCAAGCATGCAAACTGAGAAGTGCAAATTCCACTCCATAATGAAAATAATCACCGTTTTCTGGTAAAGACCCATCTGGCCTTATCATGTCTATGTACCGTAAAACATTGGCTTTGGCTAAAGCTAGAACTGATTTGTCTTCCTTCCCATATTTAGCAAGCGCAATTTCACAAAGCAAAACACTTCCTGAAATATGAGCTAACCAATTGGTATTTCGTGTTCCAACTAAATAAGGGTTTCCTGTAAAGCAGGCACTTAAATATGGTTCACGAATTTGAGTTTTATAATTTAAGAATATTTTGTCAAATTCTTGAGTAGTTAAAACCGATCTAGCTACTTCTAAACCTGCAGCAAACCCACGACAATGATGGGATGAACATAAATCATGCCCTAGTTCATTGCCATAATTACTTTCCTTCCAACTAGGCAGTGATGCCTGCTCTAACAATATTTGCTTGGCCTTTTGAGGGGCATTTTTATCTTCCAACAGATGCCAAGCCGATTGTAATGTTTCTAAAGTAGCTTGATATTGCCCACCGACGACTGCATCTGGCAAATTCACGCACCACCAACTAAATAAAGTTGGCGCTAATTTGCCTGCATAAATTAAAGACAAATCTGCTTTCAATTTTTCCTTATCGTTTAAGAAAAAAGAACAATCATGGTATTGCTTTCTCAAAACTACTAATTCATCATGAACTACATATAAGTAAGCAGATGTGTCATTTGCTGCCATTTAAAAATTCCTATTCAAATTTAATTTTTAAAATTATTGAAAACTAAAAAATAAAATTCTACCAAATGATTTTTGCTTTACAAAGAGGATATACCTGGACTTACGAGGATAATTAAATCGCCTTTTGTGCCTTTCTGCGCATTATAATAGCTTAAAACATGTGTTTCTAATGTTTTATTTTCTCAAAAATGTACCCATGTAAATATATGTTTTTTTGTTGACATTTAACTTTTTTACCTATAATATCGCTTAAAATCTATAAATTTAGGTAGACTTATGTACATAGAAACTGTTAGAAATCGAAAATCGCCACCAGCAA
>Ga0209573_1000100_pt1 | contig 233107 bp, 202 predicted proteins | sample TNRBio252014_DNA_FD_185870 | JGI IMG/M metagenome (GOLD analysis project Ga0209573, IMG submission 185870) | Wastewater treatment Type I Accumulibacter community from EBPR Bioreactor in Madison, WI, USA - TNR Reactor_6/25/2014_ DNA (SPAdes)... | ecosystem: Engineered > Bioreactor > EBPR >...
CGTCGATCAGAACCAGTCCAAGCCCGCCGGCGAAGACGCCGCCGAACCGGCTCGCCCGACCGATCGGCCCCAGCGACAAAACCGACGCCGACCCTCCCTCATGAATAGAACGGGCTAGCAGCGACGGCCTGTTGGCTACTGCACGCGCGGCTCCGATGCGGTCTTGCAGCCGTCCCTGGTTCGCGTAGTCTGGAAGGGTAACCAACTTCATGCAGCGGCAGTAGCGGAAGCGCAGATGTCGCGCCGTGACGACGTGCGGAACATGACGGATACCGACCCTTTGCCCGGAATACCTTCATCGGCGTCCAGCGAGCGGCGGCTGCACGCTCGCGTTGGAGAACCTGTCCTTCTGTTACGGTTCGGCGGCTCTGTCTATACCGCCCGGAACTGGAGCTTGGGCGGGGCCATGATCGAAGGCTATGGCGGCGGCTTGGGACCAGGTGCGCTGCTCACCATCGACGGAGTGGGCAGTGGAGATCGCGGCCTGCAGGAGACCAGCGTCAGAGCGCGCGTGGTCCGAGCAGAACCGGCAGCCAATCGGCTGAGTGTCGGCTTTCTATCCCTCGACGGTAACGCCTATGGTGTTCTTGCGGAACTGGCGAAAACCGTCGAGGCGTTCAGACCGCTCCACCGCTGAATCCTGCTGTCTGCCGCGTTACGCCGGCGCGCGGTTACCCCCTGCAGGCCGCGGCCCTGAGGCGCGTGAATCCGGCATGCAGGTCGGCAATCAGGTCGCCGTCGTCCTCCAGACCACAGTGCAGGCGCAGGCAGGGACCGGGATCCGGCCAGCGGGTTGCGGTGCGGACGCCGCGGGGATCGAACGGAATGATCAGGCTTTCGAACCCGCCCCAGCTCACGCCCATCCGGAACAGCTGCATGCCGTCGAGCATCGCCGCCAGCGCCGGTTTCGGGAGCGGCTTGAGTACCGCGGCGACGAGTCCGTTGCTGCCCGTGAAATCGCGCCGCCACACCTCGTGACCCGGGCAGGAGGAGAGCGCCGGATGCAGGACACGAATCACCTCCGGTTGCTCGGCCAGCCAGCGGGCGACGGCGAGTCCGGTCCGTTCGTGCCTAGCCAACCTGACCGAAAGTGTACGAAGGCCGCGCAGTGCAAGATAGCAGTCATCGGGTCCCACGGCACTTCCCAGGAACGAAGACGCCCGCTTTACTCGCAGGAAGTGCTCTTCGTTGGTTGTGATCAGGCCCATCATCACGTCGGAATGGCCGACGATGTACTTCGTCGCTGCCTGGATGGAAACATCGACGCCGAGACGCAGCGGCTTCAGGTACAGGCCGGCGCTCCAGGTGTTGTCGATCACCGAGATAACGCCTGCGGCCCGGGCCGCGGCTGCGGCGCGCGGGATATCCTGGACCTCGAAGGTCAGCGATCCGGGGCTTTCCAGGTAGAGCAGCCGCGTATTTGGCCGGATCATCGGTGTCGGATCGGAGAGAGGATCGTAGTAGCTGGATTCGATGCCCAGCCCTGCGAGCATGCTGTCGCAGAAGCGGCGGACAGGTCCGTAGACGGTATCGACCAGTAGTGCGTGGTCTCCGGCGCGCAGAAAGGCGAGCAGGGTAATCGTGATTGCCGCCAGCCCGGAGGGCACGGCAATACTGCGGTAGCCGCCTTCGAGTGCAGCAACCGCGTCTTCGAGCGCGAACGTTGTCGGTGTACCGCGGCGGCCGTAGCGGGTGCCCTCGTACGGGGTCCGATCGGCCTCTTCCATGGCTTCCAGCGTCGGGAAGACGATCGTCGAGGCATGATAGACGGGGGGGTTCACCACCCCATGGTTGTCGAAGGGATTGCGACCCGCGTGTGCCAGCAGCGTGTCGGCACTCTGCACGGGCGGATCGTCATCGAGACTGCCTGAGAGAACCCCGCTTGAAGCCTTCGTCATGAGCCCGGTTTCTCCACCGGGACGTCATCGCGGTTTCCCCATTCTGCCCAGGAGCCGTCATAGACGGCGACGTGGTCGAAGCCGATGAGGTGCGCGGCGAATGCGGCCGTGCACGCCGTAACGCCCGACCCACAATATGCCACGAGCGAACGCGCCACATCGATGCCGGCATTCGCAAACGCTGAGCTCAGCTCGTCCGCCGGTCGCCACGCGCCGTTGCGCGCCGGGTCGATAAAGCTGGTGAACGGCAGGCTGTGGGCACCGGGAACGTGGCCCCGTCGCTTCGCCGGGCGGGGTTCGGGGTCGTCACCCGCGTACCGGCCGACGGGCCGGCAATCGGCGATCTGCACCGAGAGATTGCCGAGAACAGCAAGCACCTCGTCGAGCGAGCGAACCAGCGCGGGGTCGAAGTGTGGCCGGAACTGTGCCGGCAGGGTGCGCGCCGGGGCGTCCGTCACCGGCAAGCCTCGAGCCGTCCAGGAAGCTAGGCCTCCGTCGAGCACGGCGATTCGGGGGTGCCCGAAGCAGCGGAAGGTCCACCACACCCGCGCTGCCGCGCATGATCCGGGCTGGTCGTAGACGACGATCGACGACCCGTTGTCGATGCCGAGCGCACCCACGCGCTCGGCGAACAGTTCAGGCGAGGGCAGCATGTGCGGCAGTTCGCTCGCCGGATCGCAGATCCCGTCAATGTGGAAGAACCGAGCTCCGGGGATATGCGCTGCGGCGTACTCGTCCCCGGGGTCGCGACAGCTGCCCGGCAGGAAAAAGCTGCCGTCGAGGATCCGCAGGTCCGCATCGTAGAGATGAGCCTCCAGCCAATCGACGGAGCACAGGGCTTCGGGATGAGCGAAGCCTCCGCGGCCGGGCGACATCGGCATCACGGGAGCCACTCCGGCACTGGCAGACCCTTGCTGCGCAGGAATTCCGGATTGTAAAGCTTGCTCTGGTAGCGCGTCCCGTAGTCGCAAAGGATGGTTACAATCACATGGCCGGGGCCAAGTTCCCGGGCGAGCCGGATGGCGCCCGCGACATTGATCCCGGATGAGCCGCCCAGACACAGCCCCTCGTGCTTGAGGAGATCGAAGACGATGGGCAACGCTTCGGCGTCCGTGATCTGAAAGGCCCGGTCGACCGGCGCACCTTCCAGGTTCCGGGTGATACGGCCCTGGCCGATGCCCTCACTGATCGATTCACCTTCCGCCTTCAACTCACCGGTGGTGAAATAGCTGTAAAGTGCCGCACCCATCGGATCGGCAAGGCCGATCTGGATGCTCGGATTGCGCTCCTTCAGAAACATGCCGACGCCGGCCAGCGTGCCGCCCGTACCTACGGCGCAGATGAAGGCATCCACCTTGCCGTCCGTCTGTCGCCAAATCTCCGGGCCGGTGGTCTCGTAATGGCCGAGGCGGTTGGCGACGTTGTCGAATTGATTGGCCCAGATCGCACCGTTCGGCTCGGTCTTCGCGATTTCTGCAGCCAGGCGCCCGGATACCTTCACGTAATTGTTCTCGTCGCGGTAAGGCAAGGCGGGAACGAGCCGCACGTCGGCCCCGCACAGCCGAAGCATGTCGACTTTCTCCCGACTCTGCGTCTCCGGGATGACGATGACCGTCCGGTAGCCGCGGCAGTTGCCGACCAGGGCCAGACCAATGCCCGTATTGCCCGCGGTGCCTTCGACGATGACGCCGCCGGGGCGCAACAGGCCCCTAGCTTCGGCGTCGCGGACAATCGCCAGTGCGGCGCGGTCCTTCACCGAATTCCCCGGATTGAGGAACTCCGCCTTGGCGAGGATCTCGCAGCCCGTCATCTCGGACGGGCGCTTCAGGCGGATGAGAGGCGTGTTGCCGATCGCCTCGACGAAACCAGCGCGAACATCCATCGATAGGCCGCGTGTTGCCCGGAACCAGACCAGAGGCGGACCCTAGAGGGCACGCCCGGAACGATCAAGCCGATAGTCTCCCGGATTGAGGGCGATCGCACCTGCCCGAGGATGGATCTGGCGAGGGCGCCGGCTCTCGGCGGCGGCGAGGACATGTCGGGGAGACGCGGCGAGGGGCCTGCTTCCTCCTCGCGCCCGGGGCCGCTATCGCCGATGCGGTCCGGGTTCCAAACGAGGTCCGACGAAATCTGATGAGGTCTGCCATTCTGTGGCAGGTGACGTTCGTTGGTCGGGATAACTATAACATGCGCAGTGCGACAGCGGACGAGGGGGGCGGCTGATGACGGTGAGCTTCATCCACACCGCCGACTGGCAGCTGGGCCGGACGTTCGGCCAGGCGGGGGACGAGGCGCGCGGTGCCCTGCACAAGCAGCGTTTCGCAACCGTCGAGCGGCTCGGCACACTCGCGGCCGACCGCCGGGCGGATGCGGTGCTGGTGGCGGGCGACGTGTTCGACATGGTGGCGCCGTCGGATCGGACGGTCCTGAGAGCCATAGCCGCCATGGAGTCGTTCATCGGCCCCTGGGTGCTGCTGCCGGGCAACCACGATCCCGCCCTGGCGGAAGGGGTGTGGGCACGGCTCAGACGGCTTGGGGCACCCGCCAACGTCATGGTCGCAGCCGAGCCCGAGCCGATCCTTCTGGCGGAAGGGCGGCTCGTGGTGCTGCCCGCACCCCTGCGGCGCAAGAACGAGACTGGCGACCTGACCGGGTGGTTCGATATCGCACCGTCTTCTCCCGGGGCGATGCGCGTCGGGCTGGCACACGGCAGCATCCCCAGCCGGCTTCCGGAGGATGCCGACGCGCGCAACCCAATCGCCGAGGACCGGGCTGCGCGCGCGAAACTCGACTATCTGGCGCTCGGCGATTGGCACGGCACGCTGCGCATCGACGCGCGGAGCTGGTACTCGGGCACGCCCGAGCCGGACCGGGCAAAGGGCAACGATCCCGGCAACGTGCTGTTCGTGCGCATCGAGCATCCGGGCGACCTGCCGGAGGTGGAGGCCGTACCGGTCGGCCATTACCGCTGGCATGACCTTGACGCCGTGGTGCACGGGTCGGACGACGTGTGGGCACTGGCGGAGCGCCTGCGTGGCCTGGGCAACCCGCTGAACCGGCACGTGGTCGAACTATCGCTGCAGGGAACCCTCGATCTCGCCCGCCGCACGGACCTGGCGGGCGTGCTCGAAGATCTCTCGGCCCGGCTGTGCGACCTGCGGGTGGACGACGCGAGTCTGATCGCCGAGCCGTCCGATGACGATCTGCAGGCAATCGGCCGCGGCGGCTTCGTCGGCCATGCGGTAGACTGCTTGCGCGAGCAGGCGACGGGCCGCAACAGCGAGCAGGCGGCGACGGCGCGCCTCGCCCTGCAGATCCTCTACCTGGAAAGCGTGCGGGGAGGCGCCTGACCGCCATGACCATGCGTATTCGCCGAATCCGCATCGAGAGCTTCCGCAAGCTCGCTGGCCCCGTCGAACTGGAGGGCTTCGGCAACGGGCTGACGGTGATCGCCGGCGACAACGAGGACGGCAAGTCCACCGTGCTGGAGGCGATCCGCGCGGCGCTGTTCTGTCGGCACGCGGCGAAGAGCGAATACACCAACAGCCTCGCCCCGTTCGGTACGGCGGGCGCCCGGCCGCGGGTGGAGCTGGACTTCGCCCTGGGCGATGCGGCCTATCGGCTGCGGAAGGCGTTCTGCCGCAAGCACGAGGCGGTGTTGGTGGCGCCAGGCAGGACGTTCGAAGGCGAGGCTGCCGAAGAGGAACTCTGCCGCATCTTCGGGTTTCCGCCGGCGAAGACGGGTCGCGCGCCGAAGGCGGAGGAGCAGGGTGTCTGGGGCCTGTTCTGGGTGGAGCAGGGGACGACGTTCGTCTGCGAGCGGAAGATCGGCGACGCCGGCCGGTCGACGCTGATTGGCGCGCTTGAGGACGAGATGGGCCGCGTGCTGGGCGGCGAGGCCGGCCGTGCCGTGATCGAACGGATCCGCCACCGCTGCGAGGAGCTGTTCACGCTGACCAACAACGTCGCCCGCGGCGACCTGAAGCTCTGCCGTGAGCGACGGGGAGAAGTGGAGAAACGTGTCGAGGTGCTGGAAAAGCAGGCGGCGAACCTGCGTGAGAAACTTACGGAGCTGGAGGGCTGGCGTGCCGAACGGCTGCAGCTGGAGCGGGAGCAACGGCTCGCCCATGCCCAGCAGACGCTGCGCGAAGTCCGGGCGGAGCACGACCGCATCGAGGTGTTGCGCCGCCGGGTGCTGGATGCACGCCACGAGCAGCAACTGGAGCACGCGAAACTGGATGCTGCGCGCGAACCCTGGCAACAGCGCCAGAAGCTGATTCTGGCGGCTCAGGGGGCGGCTGAGGCATCGATCCGGGTGTCAGCCGAGCTGGACAGGGCGCGACAGAACCACGTTCCGCTGCGCGAGCAGCTCAAGGCGGCCGATGCCGGCGTCGAGTCCGCAAAGGTCCGCTATGCTCAGGCGGAGGCAGCCTTCGCTGCGGCCGATGAAGCGCTCCGTCGCAGCCGCGCTAACGCCAATCTGGCTGCCGCGGCCGAAGCTCTGGCCAAGACAGAAGCCGCAGGTGCGGCCGCCGTCGCTGCCCGCGCCGAGGCCGCCGGCATTGCCGTCGACGACGCCATGATGGATGACCTGCGCAAACTTGCCGCGCGTACGGCCGAGGCGAGGGCGCGGCTGGATGCGGCGGAAACGGTGCTGGAGTTCGCGCCCGAGCCAGGGCGGGCGGTCTTCCTCGGCGAACAGGCTGTCGATCCGGCCGCACCGTTGCGGATAACGTCCGAGATCACGCTGCGGCTGGAAGGCTTCGGCCTGCTGACCATCCGGCCAGGCGGCGAAGATCTGGACGAGCGCCAGCGGCAGGCGGAAGCCGCCACAGAGGCGCGCGACTGCCTGCTCGCTCGGCTGGGTGTCGCCGACATGATGGGCGCCGCCGCTGCGCACGCGCAGCGGCGTGAGCGCCTCGCCGCCGCGGACGCGGAAGCCCGGACCGTTTCCGCTTGCGCGCCGGACGGAATCGACGCGTTGCGCGCGCGCGTCCGCGTCTTCAGGCAGGAGCTGGCAGACCTGGCGGTGCGCGATCCATCGCCACCGCAGGACTTGGAAGCAGCGAGCGCCTTACTAAGAACGGCACAGGTCGAACGAGACGCAGCACGACGGGCTCTGACGGAGGACCAGCAGCAGCGCGATCAGATCACCGCCGCATGGTCGGCGGCGGACCGGGCGCTGATCGAGCTGCAGGCGCGCAAGGATGCTGCCGCGCAGCTGGCCGTGGATCGGGAGCAGGAGCTGGCGCGGGCTCGAGCCGCCGCAGCCGACGCCGCGCTGTCGGAAGTGATGAAGACGCAGGAAACCAACGTCGCCAACGCCGCGCTGCTGCTGCGGCAGGCACAAGCCGAACTCGGCGGCGCCGATCCCGCCGCGGCGGCAAACCGGCTGGAAGCGGCGACGAAGGCGCTGGAAGAGGTGCAGGCGAAGCTGATGCAGATGCACGAAGCCATCCGGGACCTCGAGAGCGAACTGCGCACATTGGGGCAGCTGGGCGTGGAGGAGGAACTCGACCAGGCGCGTGGCGACCTCGATCGCGCCCGACGGCAGGCCGCCGCCATCGAGGCGCGGGCCGCCGCCCTGCGCCTGCTGCATGATACGCTCCGTGCGACCGAGGCGGAGGCACGACAAAGCTTCGCCGCACCGATCGCGACCCGGATGGCGCCTTATCTCAGCGATCTCTTTTCCGGCAGCGAGCTGGAGTTCGCTCCCGATACCCTGCAACTGCGCCTTCTGCGCCGCCGCGGCATCGAGGAACCTCTGGCCTCGCTCAGTGTCGGCGCCCGGGAGCAGCTCGCCGTGCTGACCCGGCTGGCGTTCGCCGAGTTGCTGCTCGATCGCGGTCAGCCGGCCGCCCTGATCCTCGACGATGCGCTCGTCTATTCAGACCGCAAGCGACTGCGACAGATGCAGAAAGTCCTGTTGCGCGCCGCCGAGCGGCTGCAGATCCTGGTGCTCACCTGCCGCGAGGACGACTATGCCGGCCTCGCGCCGGTGCTCCGGTTGACCGAGCGGACAGCGGCACCCGATCCGTCCCTGGAGCTTGGCCGAACGCTTTCCTGATGCATGATCCCCGCGCGCGCACGAATTGAGCAGGCTTGGTCAATCGCCGGCGGCGATCTCCTGCCGCGTGCGGCTGCCGAACAGCCGCGGGTATTCGATCTTCGGGCACTTGTCCATGACGACGGCGAGGCCAGCCGCTTCGGCGCGCTGCTTCGCTGGCTCGTTGATCACGCCCAGCTGCATCCACACCGCCGACAGCCCCAGCCGCGCCCGCTCGGTGATCGCCTCGTCGATGGCATCGCCGGCGGCTTCGGAGTTGCGGAAGATGTCGACCATGTCGACCGGCGCTGGCACGCATGCCAACCGGCCGTAAACCCGCTCCCCGTGGATCGTGGTGCCTTCTTCCATGGGATTGACCGGGATCGTCCGATAGCCGCGCGCCTGCAGGAACGCCATCACGTAGTTGGACGCCCGCATCGGGTTCGACGACGTGCCGATCACCGCGATCGTGCGCACCCGGCGGAACAGGTCCGGAATGAGCGCGTCCAGGTCCCGCGGCAAGGGGCTGGCGTTCGGACTGCCGTTCATCGTCCCTGCCAGTCCGGCATCGGCTTGCGCGCGAGGAAGCAGTCGATGCCGTCCTGGGCGTCCTGGGTCAGCATGTTCTCGGTCATCGTTTGTGCCGCGAGTTCATACGCGGACTCAAGGTCGATCTCCAATTGCTTGGCGAAAAGAGCTTTCCCGAGGGCAACCGCGGCCGGAGACTTGGACGCCACTGCTGCGGCCAGTTCGGTCACTGCGCCATCCAGCGCGTCGCGGGGCACGACCCGGTTGACGAGCCCATACCGAAGCGCTGTCGCGGCATCTATGAACGAGCCAGTGAGCAGCATCTCCATCGCCTGCTTGCGGGGCATGTTGCGGGAGAGCGCGACCATCGGCGTCGAGCAGAACAGGCCAAGATTGACACCGGAAACAGCAAAGCGGGCTTCTTCCGCCGCCACTGCCAGATCGCACGTCGCGACCAACTGGCAGCCGGCGGCGGTCGCCACGCCATGCACCCGGGCGATCACCGGCTGTGGCAGCCGCGTGATCGCGAGCATCACCCTGCCGCACCTGCGAAACAGAGCCTCGATCGCCTGACGGCCGGGGTTCTCCCGCATCTCCTTCAGATCGTGGCCGGTGCAGAACGCCTTGCCGGCACCGGCGAGGACGACCGCGCGGATGCTGCGGTCGGCGGCGATGGCGTCCAGTTCCCGCTCCAGGGCATCCAGCAGAACCATCGACAGTGCGTTGAATTTGTCCGGGCGATTGAGGGTCAGCGTCGCAATCCCCCCGTCGTCGAGGCGGCTGAGCGGCGTGGCACCGTCAGTGGTGCTGATGCGGAGATCGGTCGTGGGGGCTTGCATCGACGTCGGCATGTATCGCGCCTCCTTTACCTCGCCGACGAGTCTCCCGCCTGACAACTCCAACGGCAAGCGGAAACGCCTGCATGGCGCTTGTCGTCGTCGAAACCGCGCCGGGGACGGGGCGTGGTCTGTTCAGCCGGCGGCGGCAATGGAAGCGGGTGCCTGGCTCGCCATGTTGAAAGCGCGTTCGGCTTCCTCGAGGTGTTCCGCTTCTGCCAGCATCGACGGAACGTACAGCCGGTCGCGCCCGACGATATGCGCGGTCAACCAGTTCTTGAGGAACGCCAGCACTTCCCGGGAGTGCATCGATTCGGGATTGCGGCGGTAGCGATCACGGATATCGTGGACCTGCGCGCGCAGGGTCGCATGCGTGCGCATGTGGGCATCGATTTCCGGATACCCGCATGCGCGCATGAGCGCTTCCTCGCGGGCGAAGTGATAGTCGGTGTAATCGAGCAGCGCGTCGAGCACCCGATTGACGGTTTCCCGCGGTTCTCCGGCCCGGATCGCGTCGTCAAGTTGGTTGATCAGACTGATCAGAACCTTGTGGTCGGTATCGAGCGAGCTGACGCCGACGCTGAAGTCTGGTGTCCAATGGATGATCGGCATCGCAAACGTCCACATGAGCTGCTGTGCGGGCGGTCGGGTCGGCTCAGGCTCACGCAGCCACCGCCCTGGTGCGGGTAAGAAAACCACTAATTACATGCGCGAACAACAGTTCTCGTCGGGCGAATTCGCCGCGCTCCCGTAACGCGCGGGCATTCACGGTTGACAGGCGGGGATGCTGTGGCATAGACCTGCGCACTTCGAGCGCGGACGGCGCGCCCGATCGGTGCAGCCGTTTCGCCGCGAATCCGGGGAAAGAAGATGAAGAGCTATTCCGCTCGGCCGGCGGAGGTCACTCACGGCTGGTACGTCATCGATGCCGAGGGTTGCGTGCTTGGACGCCTCGCTTCCGTGGTCGCCATGCGGCTTAGGGGCAAGCACAAACCCATGTTCACGCCGCACATCGACTGCGGCGACCACATCGTCGTTGTCAATGCCGAGAAGGTGAGGCTGACCGGCAGGAAGCGCGAGGACAAGGTGTTCTACTGGCACACCGGCCATCCTGGCGGCATCAAGCAGCGGACGATGGCCCAGATCCTCGACGGCCGCTATCCGGAGCGGGCGATCGTCAAGGCTGTGGAGCGGATGGTGCCACGCGGTCCACTCGGGCGGGCGCAGATGAAAAAGCTCCGGGTGTACAAAGGTCCCGAGCACCCGCACGCCGCACAGCAACCGGAGTCGCTCGACCTCCTGGCCCTCAATCCCAAGAACAAGCGGTAGCAGGCGCGCATGGTCGACCCGATTACGTCCTTTGAGGATCTGCAGCAACTCACGCCCGCCGTGGCCGAGACGACCCCGGTGGAACCGAAGCTCGATCGTTACGGGCGCGCCTATGCGACCGGCAAACGCAAGGATGCCGTTGCCCGGGTCTGGATCAAGCCGGGCAAGGGCGAGATCAAGGTCAACGGGCGCGACGTCGCCACTTTCTTTGCCCGCCCGGTGCTGCGGATGGTCATCAATCAGCCGTTCGTGGCGGCGAATCGCGCCGGCCAGTACGATGTGATGTGCACTGTCGCCGGCGGCGGCCTGTCGGGGCAGGCGGGCGCGCTGCGTCACGGGATCAGCCGGGCGCTCATCCGCTTCGAGCCCGCGTTACGGGGCACGCTGAAGAGCGGCGGCTTCCTGACGCGCGATCCGCGGACGGTCGAGCGCAAGAAGTATGGCCGGGCCAAGGCGCGCCGTAGCTTCCAGTTCTCCAAGCGCTAGCCCAGGCACCTGCTCGGCGAACCCCGCCCCTCTCCCGCGAGCGGGAGAAGGGGTTTGGCAACAGAAGTAGACTGCCCGCGACGTGGGATCGAGCGCGACAGCTATTGCGCAAGTGTGGGCAGGGCGAGGAGCCGTTGCGCGACGTCTGGCCGGTCGCGGGTTCTTGGATCGTCTTCCCGAACGCGGAGGGGCCACGGTGACTTCCGAAGCAACCCACACGCGGCTGCGCGTCGCCGTCGTCGGTGCCAGCGGCTATACCGGCGCCGAACTGGTGCGTTTGCTGGTGGCTCATCCGGCCGCCGAAATCGTCGCCATGACTGCCGACCGCAAGGCGGGCCTGGAATTCGGTAAGGTGTTCCCGCATTTGGCCGGTGCCGCAAGCACCCACGCCTTGCCGGCATTGCAGCCGGTGGATGCGATCGACTGGGGCGGCGTCGACGTCGCCTTCTTCGGGTTGCCGCACGGGGCGGCGCAGCCCGTCGCGACCACCGTGCCGGCGGACGTGACAATGATCGACTTGTCGCCCGACTTCCGGTTCGCCGATCCAGCGGTCTATGCGGAGTGGTATGGCCAAACGCACGGGGCACCGGAACTGCAGAAGCAGGCGGTCTATGGCCTGAGTGAGATCGCACGCGAGCAGATCCGCGGCGCTCGGCTGGTCGGTTGCCCCGGCTGCTATCCCACGGCCTCGCTACTGGCCCTGATTCCGCCGGTGGAGGCGGGATTAATTGAAGCCGACGACATCGTGATCGACGCCAAGTCCGGTGTCTCGGGCGCCGGCCGCGCCGCCAAGGAAGGTTCGCTGTTCGCGGAGGTGGCGGAGGGCATCCATGCCTACGGGATCGCCGCGCATCGGCACGCACCCGAAATCGAGCAGGGTGTGTCGCGTGCCGCCAGCCGGCCCATCATTCTGAATTTTACACCGCACCTGATGCCGATGAACCGCGGCATCCTCGCCAGCATCTACGTGCGGCTCGCGAGCGGGACCTCGGCGAACGACCTGCGGGCGGCGCTGGCGGATCGCTATGCCGGCGAGCCGTTCGTGCGCGTTCTGCCCGCGGGCGAGGTGCCGGCAACGCGGCACGTACGCGGCTCCAACCATTGCCTGATCGGCGTCTTCCCGGACCGCGTGCCGGGCCGGGCGATCATCTTCTCGGTCATCGACAATCTGGTGAAGGGTGCCTCCGGCCAGGCGATCCAGAACATGAACATCGCGCGCGGCTTACCCGAGACGACGGGACTGACCCAGCAGCCGTTGTTCCCATAAAGCCCGGACAGGCACCTGCGGCGGTTCACGAAGAAGGGGCAGCCCGAAGGCTGCCCCACGTGAAGGCGAAGAGAACTGGTCCGCCTTACGGAATGATACGGGAGAGCGGACCGCGGCTGTCTCTGAAGCGTTGCTGGTATTCAGCACTTGAACGCCCACGTTGTGCTCGCCGTTGAACGGCGTGACGAAGTTCGCACAGCCGGCGGCGACGGCGTCGTCCGGTCTGTTGAACCAAAGCCCCAGATGAAAGATGTGAACTGGCCCGGTTGGCGGGTTGGTGGTCGCTCCACCGCATCGATGCGGGGCGCCGACGCGCCCCCTGGGGCGACGATGAACGGCTCGCGGCTGAAAACGGCCGACAAATGTGCCGGTGGCCTTGCCTGTGCCGTCGTTCTGCATGTCGCCCAGGTACCAGGACAGGCCGAAGGGGAACTTCGGGACCTGGATGTTGAATAGATCGAAGTTCGTGTTGGCCGGCAGGCCGGTCGCGACGACGGTCATCACCTCGACCGGTCCGAAAGAATTGATGCTCACCCTGGCACTTGCATTGGGCAGGCAGCCCGACGGACCACCCGAGGAAACCATGGAAAATGTTGTCAGAGGAAAGGGAGCCGCCTAAGCCGGCGGGACAGCAACAACGGAGCCGAAGGTCGCAATTCCGCAAAACAAGCGACCGGAGAACGATGAAATTCCACGCATGAACACTCTCCATAATCTTTGAAGCGGGGCAATTTTCGCTTCAGCGAGCGGGCGGCAGTAAAGCCGGTCGCACCTCAAATGAATGTCAACCGCATCACAATCGGGTAATTCATGATCGGCCGGTAGGGCGCGAAGGGAAGTTCGGCAGGGGGGCCAGTGGGTGGCGCTTCCGGGCCTGCCGAGGGGCAGGCTGTTTCCGTGTGTCTACTGGAAGTCGGTGCTGCCGAAGTCGTCGTCGCGCTTCGGCAGCATGGCGAAGGTGGTCTGGGAGACCAGGTCGCGGAACAGGGGATCGTCGGGCGAGGCCAGCGGGCCGGTAGCGGAGTAGGCCCATGAGCGGGCGTCCGCGTTGCCGCAGAACGCGGCCAGCAAGGTGGTCCGGCCGATCGATGCCGGCGCCGGTGTCGGGATCGCTGCGGGAGGTGAGACGGGCTGTCCGACACTGTCATTCGTGTAGGCGACCGCTTGTAAGGAACAGGCCGTGTCCCCGCGGGCGCCGCCAATGGAATCGAGCAGCATCACGACCCGATATCCACTGTTCCGTGCCTCGCCCACGGCTGGAACAAAGCGCACACGGGCGCCGTAGTTCTGCCCCTGCATTGCCGCGATGACCTTGGCATCGACGTCCGCCTGCGGCAGTCCGAACGGATTTCCGACCACCACCACGGGCATCTCGCCGCCGGTCGCTGCGTAGCCGAATTCGCTGGGAACGCCGGTGGTGAAGAGTACGTCGTAGGACGTCACTGTCGACACGATCGAGCTGCAGCCGGCGACTGAGCTTGCGGTCAGAACCAACCCGGCGACCTTCCGAAAGATGGTCATGCTGCTCTCCTGCAGACGCCGTGCATTCGCCTTGCCCAGCGCCTCACGGTTCGAACGCCAAGTTTAACGCGGGTCATGCGCGTCCGGAATCGGCAGTCTCCCATCTCTCGGGTGGCATGGCGGCGTAACGGTCGGCGATCGCGCGGGCCCGGCGGAGATAGCGGTCATCACGTGCATGAAATGGCGGACGACCCAGTCGATCGCGTGATGCATCATGTGGATGGAATAGCTGACCTGACCGAGCCACAGTAGCGGCCGCAGGGTGAGCATGCGATTGACGCCGGTTCTTTCGGCAAGGCAAGCGCCCGCGCCGACGGCGGCGATTGCCGCCATGATATTCGCCACCGACACCGGAGAGCGGGCAGCCCCGTCCAGCGGCGGCGCGACACGCTTCAGGGAACACACCCAGGCGTCAGTAAAGAACCCGGAGACGCCACGCAGCACGTCGACAAACTGAGAGGGGAAGCGCAGGGGCAACCGCGCTGCGTCGCGGCACGCCGTGCGTGACGGCGCTGCAAGCTTCAGACGTCGAGCTGATCGGCGACAAACCGGGCGTGCTCGGCGATCAGCGCGAAGCGCAGTTCCGGGCGGCGACCCATCAGCGTTTCGACCCGCTCGGCCGTGGCGCTGCGTGCGGCGGCCGCCCCCTCTTCCGGGAGGGCCACGCGCAACAGGACGCGCGAGCGGGGGTCCATGGTCGTGGTTTTCAGCTGGGAGGCCGGCATCTCGCCCAGGCCCTTGAACCGGCTGATTTCGACCTCGCCACGGCCGGCAAACTCTCCCGACAGCAGCCGCTCCTTGTCGGCGTCGTCCCGGGCATAGATGGTCTTGCCGCCCCGCGACAGGCGGTAGAGCGGTGGAACCGCCAGGTACAGATGCCCGCGGTCGATCAGCGCCGGCAACTCGCGATAGAAGAAGGTAATCAGCAGCGACGCGATGTGTGCGCCGTCGACATCGGCGTCGGTCATGATAATGATCTTCTCGTAGCGCAGCGCCGCTGCGCTGAAGCTGATGCCAGCACCGCAGCCCAGTGCCTCGACCAGGTCCTTCAACTCCTGATTGCCGCGCAGTTTCTCGGTGGAAGCACTGGCGACGTTCAGGATCTTGCCACGCAACGGCAGGACCGCCTGGAAATCCCGGTCGCGCGCCTGTTTGGCCGAGCCACCGGCGGAATCCCCCTCCACCAGAAACAGCTCGGTGCCAACGGCCCCGTCGCGCGCGCAATCGGTCAACTTCCCCGGCAGGCGCAGCCGGCGCGTCGCCGTCTGTCGCTTCACCACCTTCGCCTCGCGTCGGCGCAGGCGGAGCTCTGCCCGTTCGAGAACCTGCGCCAGCAGCGAATCCGCTACCGCCGGTGCATCCGACAGCCAGTGGTCGAAGTGGTCGCGCACGGTGGACTCGACCAGCCGCGTCGCTTCCGGCGAGGTCAGCTTTTCCTTCGTCTGCCCCTGGAACTGTGGAAATTTCAGGAACACCGAGAGCATGACGCAGGCGCCGCCGACGATGTCCTCCGGGGTCAATTTCTCCAGCTCTCGGGTCCGCGTGCGCGCGCCGTAGGCCTTCAGTCCGCGGGCGAGTGCCGACCGGAAGCCCGCCTCGTGCGTGCCCCCCTCCGGTGTCGGTATCGTGTTGCAGTAGGACGTGAAGAACCCGTCTTCGTCCTCCGGCCAGGCGACCGCCCATTCCAGACGCCCGGTACCGTCGGCGAGAGGCGCTTCGCCCGCGAACGGTTGCGGGGTGAGTGTCGGGCGGCCCTGGAGGGCGGTGCGCAGGAAGTCGCCGACGCCGCCCGGAAACTGCAACACCGCTTCGGCCGGAACCTCCGACGTGTCCTGCAAAAGCGAAGGCGCACACGACCAGCGGATCTCCATGCCCCGGAACAGGTACGCCTTCGAGCGTGCCATGCGGTAGAGGAGGGCGGGCCGGAAGCGGGAGTCGGCTTGGAAGATCTCCTGGTCCGGATGGAAGGTGACGGTGGTGCCGCGGCGGTTCTGGACCGGGCCCGCATTTTGCAACGGCCCCACCGGTACACCGCGCACGTAGTCCTGCGTCCAAAGCGTGCGATCGCGGGCGACCTCGATGGTCAGCCGATCGGCGAGCGCGTTGACTACGGAGAGGCCGACACCATGCAGCCCGCCGGAGGTTTGGTATGCCTTGCCGCCGAACTTGCCGCCCGAATGCAGGGTGGTGAGGATCACCTCCAGCGCCGAGCGATCGGTGAACTTCGGGTGGGGATCGACCGGGATGCCGCGGCCGTTGTCGTGGACCCGCACGCAGCCGTCCTCGCCCAGGTGCAGTTCGATCCGCGTCGCGTGGCCGGCAACCGCCTCGTCCACCGCATTGTCCAGCAGTTCCGCCACGAGGTGGTGAAGGGCGCGCTCGTCAGTGCCGCCGATGTACATCGCCGGGCGCCGCCGAACGGGCTCCAGGCCTTCCAGCACCTCGATATCGTGGGCTGTATAGGACGCGGGATTGGCCGGCGCGGGGACCTGCGCGAACAGATCGTCGCTGCTCGTCTCCTGCTTTCGTGCCGGGCCTGCTGTCCGCCGATCCATCGTCCGCCCTCTATGCCGCCTGCGGGCGTGCCTGTAAAGTCGCGGTGCGAACATGGGAAGATCCTCGCCGCGGATCGAGAGGCCCAGACGGTTTGCCTTGACGCTGCACAAAATGAGATTGGCGCACCCACGCGAAAGCCCGAGTGCCGGGACCGGGCGATGCGATCATCGTGGTGGCGCGCCGTAGACGTGTCGATCAGGCCGACCAGCAGTCTCGATGGCGCTGTGCGTGTCCTCTCCTTTGGGCTCGCGCACACTTGCGAGGGCTCCCATTCACATGCGCCCGGGCAGCTACCGCGGCAAAAAATACAATGTTATTTTGTAATATGATTTTATTGTACATATTGGTATGTTACTATTATCGTTATTTACGAGATTGACGTGTAATTTGGACACTGGGTGGGCAGCGCGGGTGATGCGGTATTTTCCCCTGTTCGTCGATCTGACCGACCGTCAGGTGTTGGTAGTAGGCGAGGGCGAAGTGGCGGCGCGCAAGGCGGCGGCGCTGGCGGCCGCGGGCGCCCGGGTCGAGGTGCTGGCCAAGCACCCGGAACCAGTGCTGCTGGAGGCGGCCCAAGGTGGCTCCGCGACTGGCGACGAGCCAGGCGACGATAGGCTGGGGCCGAGGCAACCGCGAGGCGCCATCCAAATCCGCGTCCGCGAATTCCAGGGCGACGACGTGCGCGGTCGGGCATTGGTCGTTTCCGCCACGGGAGACGCGCGTCGGGATGCAGATGTGTCGGCTGCGGCCCGTAGCCAGGGCGTGCCGGTGAACGTCGTCGATCGGCCGCACCTGTGTAGCTTCGTCTGGCCCGCGATCGTCGACCGGGACCCGGTCACCGTCGCCGTGTGCAGCGCCGGCACCGCGCCGGTTCTGGCGCGCTCGATCCGTTCCCATATTGAAGCGATGCTGCCGTCGAACCTGGGCCGTCTGGCCGGCTTTGCCGACGGTTTCCGCGCCGCGGTGAAGGCTACCCGCAGCGATGGGTCGGCACGGCGACGCTTCTGGGAGCGGTTCTTCGAGAGCCCCGTGGCTGCGACGGTGCTGGCCGGGGACGAGCGCCGGGCCCGGGAGCAGATGCTGGCGCTGATCAATCGGCGCGTGGAAGCCGCAGAGGGTGAGGGGCGCGTAACCCTGGTCGGTGCCGGGCCGGGGGATCCTGAGTTGCTGACGCTCAAGGCGATACGCGCGCTGCAGGAAGCGGACGTGATCGTCCATGACCGGCTGGTCGGCCCGCGCATCCTGGATTATGCGCGCCGGGACGCGGAACGCATCGACGCCGGCAAGGCGCCCGGCTGCCACCCGCTGCCGCAGGACGCCATCAACCGGCTCCTGGTGGAGCACGCCCAGGCCGGACGTCGGGTGGTGCGCCTGAAAGGCGGCGATCCGTTCGTCTTCGGCCGCGGCGGAGAAGAGCGGGCGTATCTGCTGCGGCACGGCATCCGCTGCGACGTGGTGCCGGGGATCACGGCGGCCACCGGCTGTGCGGCCGCGGCAGGCATCCCGCTGACCCGACGCGGTGCAGCTCAGACCCTGATGGTTGTCACCGCCCGGGGCGGCGACGGCGACGAATCCGATCTGGAGTGGCGGGCGCTCGCCCGCGAGCGACAGACGCTGGCGATCTACATGGGTGCGGCTGCCGCCGGCAGCATTGCCCGGCGCCTCATCGATGCCGGTTGCGACCCGGCGACGCCGACAGCGGCGATCGCGCAGGGCACGCTGCCACAGCAGCGCCAGGAGCTGGGTACACTCCGGGACCTGCCCCGGTTGATCCGCGCGGTCGGATCCGGGCCGGTGCTGATCCTCATCGGCGAGGTGGTGCGCGAGGCCGATGCATGGGCAGAACAGCAGCCGACGCTGGCGGTAGTCAACCGACAGGCGGCAATGGTGTCTTGCGGGCGGTGGGCAGACGGGCGACAAGCAGCGCGCAGAAAAGTAAGCGGAAGAGAGACGGGACATGAGTGAAGCGAAAGGGCCGGATCGCACCACCGACGAAGGCGCGCTTGCCATTTCGGCCGCCCGCGGCGGTCGCGGCGCGGCCTTGAAGGTGGTGACCGCCAACCGTCTGACCGATGGTGTCGTCGTCTACCTGACGGCGGACGGCAGCTGGGCGGAGCACATTGAGGCGGCGCGCAGCGTTGAAGGCAAGCCGGCTGCAGAGGCGCTGCTGGCCGGGGCCGACGCGCACGTGCGCGCCTGTCGCGTCGTCGCCCCCTATCTGATCGACGTGGTCACCGGCGAGGATGGGGTGTTGAAGCCAACCTCCTACCGGGAGGCGATGCGCGCGCTCGGCCCTTCGGTTCGTCTCGATCTCGGCAAGCAGGCCGGGCAGGGGTAATTGCAATGTACCGCTACGATGAATTCGACCATACCTTAGTCGCTCAGCGGGTCGCTCAGTTCCGCGGCCAAGTGGCGCGTCGGCTCTCTGGCGAGCTGACCGAAGACCAGTTTCGGCCGCTTCGGCTGATGAACGGTCTCTATCTGCAGCTGCACGCCTATATGCTGCGCGTCGCAGTGCCGTACGGCACGCTGTCGTCGCGGCAGATGCGCAAGCTCGCCCACATCGCCCGCGTTTACGACAAGGGCTACGGCCATTTCACCACCCGGCAGAACATCCAGTACAACTGGCCGGCGCTGAAGGATATTCCTGACCTGCTGATGGAGCTGGCCGAGGTGGAGATGCACGCGCTGCAGACCAGCGGCAACTGCATCCGCAACGTTACCGCCGACCAGTACGCCGGCGCCGTCGCCGACGAGATCGAGGACCCGCGGATCTGGTCCGAGATCGTCCGCCAGTGGTCGAGCCTGCACCCGGAATTCTCGTTCCTGCCGCGCAAGTTCAAAGTGGCGGTCACGGGCGCGCCGACCGACCGCGCCGCGATCGCGGTGCACGACATCGGCCTGCGCGTCGTCCGCAACGAAGCGGGCGAAATCGGTTTCGAGGTGCTGGTGGGCGGCGGCCAGGGACGGACGCCGATGCTCGGCAAGACGATCCGGGCGTTCGTCGCGAAGGCGCACATGCTGTCGTACCTGGAGGCGATCCTGCGCGTCTACAACGAGTACGGCCGGCGCGACAACATGTTCAAAGCGCGCATCAAGATCCTGGTGCACGAGATTGGAATTGATGAGTTCCGCGCCCGTGTCGAAGAGGAATGGGAGCAGATGAAGGGCGGCCCCGTCGAATTGCCCGACGGCGAGGCGGAACGGATCGCCGCCTACTTCGCGCCGCCACCGTTCGAGGAACTGCCAGCGGTCTCGGGGATCTTCGAACACGCGAAGACGGACGATCGCGACTTCGCCCGCTGGGCGCGAACCAACCTGGTGGCGCACCGCCAGCCGGGCTATGCCATCGTCAACATCTCTCTCAAGCCGATCGGCGGCGTACCGGGAGACGCCTCGGCCGAACAGATGGACGCCCTTGCAGACCTGGCAGACGCCTACAGCTTCGGCGAGATCCGCGTCACCCACGAGCAGAACCTGACCTTCGCGCACGTGCGCCAGGACGATCTGTACGAACTGTGGCACGCGCTGCGGCCGCTGGGTCTTGCGACGCCGAACATTGGTACGATCACCGACATCATTGCCTGCCCGGGCCTCGACTACTGCAACCTCGCGAATGCGCGCGCGATCCCGATCGCGCAGCAGATCAGTCAGCGCTTCGAGGACGTGGTGCGGATGCACGACGTGGGCGAACTGAAGATCAAGATTTCCGGCTGCATCAATGCCTGCGGCCACCACCACGTGGGTCACATCGGCATTCTCGGCGTGGACAAGAAGGGAGAGGAATTCTACCAGATCACGCTCGGTGGAGACGCCACCGAGACAGCAGCACTGGGGGCCATCGTCGGCCCGGCGTTTGCCTATGATCGGGTGGCGGATGCGGTGGAAACGCTGGTGAACACCTACGTCGACCTGCGGCAGGACGGGGAGCGTTTCCTCGACACCTACCGCCGTGTCGGCCTCGAGCCGTTCAAGGAGAAACTCTATGCCGCTCATTAAGGACGGGCGCGTGATCGAGGATGTCTGGGAGACGGTCGCCGACGAGGCGCCGCTGCCCCATGGGCCGGTCATCGTCTCGCTCACCCGCTTGCGCGCCGAGCTGGAGGAGCTGCTGGCCCGAGGCACACCCCTCGGCGTGCGCCTGAAGAGCAGCGAGCGGGCGAGGGACCTGGGAGACGTTGCGCAGCGACTGGCGTTGATCGCGCTGGAATTCCCCACCTTCCGCGATGGCCGAGCGTATTCGACGGCTCGCGTCCTGCGCGAGTGCATGGGCTTCCGAGGCGAACTGCGCGCGGTCGGCGACGTGCTGCGCGATCAGGTGTTCTTCATGCGTCGTTGCGGTTTCGACGCCTTCGAGATGGCGGGCGATCAGGCGCTGGAAGGCTGGCTGCAGGCGATGGGCGAGTTCACCGTCTTCTATCAGCCGGCAGCAGACGACCGGACTCCGGCTTCGCAGCTTCGGCGGCTGCGGAAGGCCGCGGAATGAGGCCGCAGCCGAAGCCGGCCGAGCCGGGACCCATGTCTGCGGCACCCGACCGGGCGCGGGATCTGGCGCTCCGTTACGCCGAGGCGGACACCGCGTCGTTCCTGTCGGCTATGATCCGCGACGAATTTCCCGGGCGGATTGCGCTCGTCTCCTCGTTCGGTGCCGAGGCCGCGGTGCTACTTCACCTGGTTTCCACGATTGAGCCCTCAACGCCGGTGATTTTCCTCGACACCGGCAAGCTCTTCGGTGAGACGTTACGTTACCGCGACAACATTGCCGCACGCCTTGGCCTCACTGACATTAGGACAATCCGACCGGATCCGCGACGCGTCGATACGCTCGATCCGGACGGCGTGCTCTGGTACGGCAACCCGGACATGTGCTGCCATATTCGCAAGGTTGAGCCTTTGGCGGTCGCGCTTGACGGTTTCGAGGCGACGATCACCGGCCGCAAGGGCTTCCACGGCGGGGAGCGGACGGGGCTGCAGCGGATCGAGGCCGACGACGACGGCCGGGTCAAGGTCAATCCGCTGGCTCTCTGGCGCAAGAGCGATCTTGAGGACTATTTTGGGCAGCACGATCTGCCGCGTCATCCGCTGGAAGCGGACGGCTTTCTGTCGATCGGCTGCATGCCGTGCACCGACCGGGTGGCACCGGGCGAGCACCCGCGTGCCGGCCGGTGGCGCGGGCTGGAGAAGACCGAGTGCGGCATTCACCTGCCAATGGCCAAGTGGAAGGTGAACGGGATCGACTGACGTCTCAGGGGAGGGGGAGGATCGACGGCCGTTGGCCTGAAGATTCGACTGAAGCGGGGCTTCACCGATAGGCGGAGCCCTTTTTTCTTTGCAACCCAGCCCGGCGCATTGCGCAAGTCGAGCTTTATTAACCCTTCTTCAGCGGCTTCTCCGCTACCGTGCCCCGGGCGACCACCACGGTCCGGTGGATGAACCCGTTGCCCGACCCGTCATGGGACAGTGAAGGATTCGTTGATGTTCGAAGGTGACGACCTGGGTATCGAGGACCGACTCGGCTTTCTGCAGCTGAATGCGGACGCACAATTGCGCCTGGGCCGCCTGCAGGCCGAGGTTTCCAGGATTCTGCCGGGCATAGCCGACGAGTTTTACCATTATCTCGCGACCTGGCCGTCGTTGGCGCCAATGATCGCCGGTGAAGGGAAAGTCGCTCATCTGAAGGGGACGCAGCAGGCGCACTGGGAAAAGCTGTTCTCGGGTCGCTTCGACAACGAATACGTCCGGCACGCGATCGGCGTCGGCAGTTCGCACGAGCGCATCGGCCTTGAGCCGCGATGGTATATTGGCGCGTACTGCTTCATCCTGGAACGGCTTTTCGCCGGCATTCTGGGCAAGCATGGCAAAGGCAAGGTCGACGATCTTACTGTCCTCCTGCGCGCCGCCTTCCTCGACATGGATCTGGCCATTTCGACCTACATCCGCCGCGGCGAAATGAACAAGCTGAAGAGCGACATGTTGCTCCTCGCCGATATGCTGGATCGGGAAGTGGAAGGCTCGGTCGGACTGATCGCGGCCCGGGCGGATCAGATGAGTGAGAACGCGCAAGAGCTGTCGGAGATCGCCGAGATGATGCACGGCGCTGCATCGGCGGTCGACGGCTCGGTCATGCAGACACGGGGGAACGTCACCTCCGTCGCAGATGCATCCGAACGTGTGCAAGCAAGTTGCCAGGAGATTTCGGCGCAAGCGCGGCATGCCGCACAGTTGACCGACGATGCGGTCTCGCAGGCCGACCAGGCCAGTGCCACGGTTCGTGGCCTCGCCGAAGCCACAGGGAAGATCAACGAAGTGGTTGCCCTGGTAGAGGCGATCGCCTCGCAGACACGGCTGCTGGCGTTGAACGCCACCATCGAGGCAGCCAGAGCGGGCGAGGCGGGGAAAGGATTCGCGGTCGTTGCCTCCGAAGTCAAGATCCTGGCCCGGCAGACAGAAGATGCGATCCGGACGATCAGCACCCAGGCCGAGGCCATCCGTCGAACGACGATGGAGACGGCCGCGACCGTCGACCGTGTAACCAGCATGATCAGTGACATCCATGCGGTGGCTGAGCGGGTGACCGCCGCAACCGGTGAACAACAGACGGCGACTGCCGGCATTTCGGGGCGGGTCGAGGAAACTTCGGCGATCACTCAGACGGTGACGAGCCAGGTGCAGCACCTCTTCGGCGAGGCAGAGAGGACACGCGGCACGGCGCAACGATCGGAGCGGCTGGCCGAGCAGGTCAGCGGCAACATCCACGACCTGCAGCGCCGGCTGACCACCATCCTGCGGGCATCCGGTCTCGGCGACCGCCGCGGTGAGCCGCGCGAGCCGGTTGTGATCCCCTTTCGCGGCCGCTTCGGAGGGCAGGACATTCAGGGTTACACCGGCGATCTGACGGCGAACGGGACCTTTCTCGTGTGTGAGGCGGAGCTGCAGGCGGGAATTGAGGGAATAATCGACCTGAAGGGCGTGGGCACCTTGCCGGCGCGGCTGTGCGGCCGGAGCGGCAGCGGCCTGCACGTACAGCTTACACGGGTGGATGCGGAGCCGCTTGCCCGGATTGAACAGCTGATTGCCCAGAACCGTAGCAATGACGAGGCATTCGTGCGCCAGTCGCGCGAGTTGGCGCGTCGCATATCGGCTGCGCTGGAGACCGCCGTCGACGGTGGACGGATCAGTATGCCGGACCTGTTTTCCGCCCATTATGCGGTAGTCAAGGAGACCGATCCGCAGCAGTTCCTCGCCCCGTTCACAACCCTGACTGACGAATTGCTGCCGGTCATTCAGGAAGAACCACTGACGAACCCGCGTGTCGTATTCTGCGCCGCCGTCGACCGCAATGGCTATCTGCCTACGCACAATCGCAAGTATTCGCAACCCCAACGCGCCGGTGAGCGGATTTGGAACACCGCCAATTGTCGCAATCGGCGAATCTTCGATGACCGTACCGGACTGCTCGCCGCCCGCACGACCCAGCCCTGCTTGGTGCAGTCCTATCCGCGAGACATGGGCGATGGCCAAGTGGTGGTGCTCAAAGAGTTCGATTCGCCCGTCGTCGTGTGCGGCAAGCCCTGGGGTGCTCTGCGGCTGGCCGTTGCCCCATAGCACCAACCGCTACAAGTCTATTACTCGTCGGACGCGGGATCGAATATCGAATCGATGACATCGCGTCGTTCGGTAGCATTGTTTGGATAAACATTGATGTCCGGAGGTGTTGCGCACCTGAATCCTGCACAACGACTCGCAATGCTGCGATTTGATGACGGCGCACGCAAGTGGCTGGTCGATGTGAAGCCGTAGATGGATCATGAGAGAATCGGTCTTGAGCCGCGCTGGGTCAGCAGTGGACAAGGCAACCGCAGCGAATGAAACCGTACAGGGCTTGCACGGAGCGGTCGGCCGGATTGACGACGTGGTTTCGCTCGTCGAAGCCATTGCGACGCAAACCAAACTTTTGGCGCTGAACGCAACGATCACCGAAAATGGGGGTTCGGCAGAAGGTTTGTCCGAAGAAAGTGGCAAGGGCGTGCAGATGCGGCAGGGCCAAACTGGCTGACGGAAGAGTGCCGCTTGACCCTTTTCCTCGCCCTCACACAGTCGCGCCCCGCCTAGTCAAATCAGAACGCCCCTGCCGGCGGACAGCCGGCAGGGGCTCGGGATGGAAAGATCCGCGGGCTCGAATTTACGTTACGACGAATAATACATCTGGAACTCGACGGGGTGCGGAGTGTGCTCGAAGTTGTACACCTCTTCCCATTTGAGTTCGATGTAGCTGTCGATCAGGTCGTCGGTGAACACATCGCCCTTGGTCAGGAACGCGCGGCCCGAGTCCAGGTTGGTCAGCGCTTCACGGAGGCTGCCGCAGACCGTCGGCACCTGTGCCAGCTCTTCCGGCGGCAGGTCGTAGAGGTTCTTGTCGATCGCGTCACCGGGATGGATCTTGTTCTGGATGCCGTCGAGGCCGGCCATCAGCATCGCCGCGAAGCCGAGGTAGGGGTTGCAGGTCGGGTCGGGGAACCGCACCTCAACGCGCTTGCCCTTCGGGTTCGACGTGAACGGAATGCGGCATGACGCCGAACGGTTGCGCGCCGAATACGCCAGCAGCACCGGCGCCTCGAAGCCCGGGATCAGCCGCTTGTAGCTGTTCGTCGACGGATTAGTAAATGCGTTCAGTGCCTTGGCGTGCTTGATGATGCCGCCGATGTAGTAAAGGCACATGTCGGACAGGTCCGCATACGCGGAGCCCGCGAACAGCGGCTTGCCGTCCTTCCAGATCGACTGGTGAGTGTGCATGCCCGAGCCGTTGTCGCCGGTCACCGGCTTCGGCATGAAGGTTGCCGTCTTGCCGTAGGTCTGCGCCACCATGTGGGTGACGTACTTGTAGATCTGGATGTTGTCGGCGGCCTTCACCAGCGTCGAGAAGACGAGGCCGAGCTCGTGCTGCGACGGCGCCACTTCGTGATGGTGCTTGTCCATCACCAGGCCCATCTCCTGCATCGTCGAGACCATCTCGGCGCGCAGATCCATGCAGCTGTCGACCGGCGGAACCGGGAAGTAGCCGCCCTTGATCGGCGGACGGTGACCGGCGTTGCCCTCGGGCAGGATGCGGCCGGTGACGTACGGGCCTTCATCCGAGCTGAACTCGTAGAACGCGCCGTTCATCTTCACTTCGTAGCGGACGTCGTCGAAGACGAAGAACTCGGCCTCGGGGCCGATGTAGACGGTGTCGCCGATGCCGGTGGTGGCGACATACGCCTCGGCCTTCTTGGCGATCGACCGGGGATCGCGGATGTACGCCTCGCCGGTGGACGGCTCGATCACGTCGCAGAACAAGATGAGTGCCGATTGCGCCGCGAACGGGTCCATCACGGCCGTGGTTGCATCCGGGATCAGCGCCATGTCGGAGTCGTTGATGGCTTTCCAGCCGGCAATCGACGAACCGTCGAACATGATGCCGTCGGTGAACGAATCCTCGTCCACGAAATCGGCGGTCATTGTCAGGTGCTGCCACTTGCCGCGCGGATCGGTGAAGCGCAGGTCGATGTACTTGACCTCGTTCTCCTTCACCAGCTGCAACACCTCTGCCGGCGTCTTACAGTTGAGAGCCATGATTGAGTTCCTTCGATCCCTCTGCGTTGCACGATTATCTACTGCGGGCGCACGGACAACCCTCGAAAGGGCGGGCGACATGCCTGAAGTCAGGCTTATATCGCTTCGACGCCGCGCTCGCCAGTCCGCACCCGAATGGCATCCTCGACCGTAGTGATGAAGATCTTTCCGTCGCCGATGCGGCCGGTGCGCGCCGCCTGCTGGATTGCCTCCACCGCCTGTTCAACCAGGTTATCTTCCACGACCAACTCAATTTTCACCTTTGGCAGAAAGTCAACCACATACTCGGCGCCGCGATACAGCTCCGTGTGACCCTTCTGCCGGCCGAACCCCTTCGCTTCCAGCACGGTGATGCCTTGCAGCCCGATCTCGTGGAGCGCTTCCTTCACGTCGTCAAGCTTGAACGGCTTGATGATCGCCTCGATTTTTTTCATCAGAATCCGCCTCTTCGCTTCGCTGATCCGTGCCGGTCCCGGATCGTTCGGCATGCCGGATGATCGCTGTCGATGCCAGGCTGCGTCAGGTTTCGAGCCGTTCAAGAAGCACGGTGTGTGCCAATTCGCGCCGAAATGGCGATTTACCGACCGGAGCGGGGTTTTGTGTGGGCCCATTCATGGCGGAGCCGCGAGGTAGCCGCTCAGGCTGCACTCTCCCGGGGCACGGTGCCGATCATTAAATGGGCATCTGCATATCCTGGCAACAGTAACATCCGGGTCCGCCGCCCCGACGGACCAGCCAATCCGTCCGGCTACCCGGCATGATCGCCGTAGTTGACAGGGGATCGCCGTTTGGGGCCTGCTAGGGTGATTCCGTCCTCGATGCTCCGGCCGGCTCGACACCCGATGAAACCGCCCAACACCGCGCTGTCGCGCTTCGGGACCACGATTTTCACGAGGATGAGCGCGCTCGCGGCCCAGTGCGGTGCGGTCAACCTGGGACAGGGGTTTCCCGACGAGGAAGGACCCGAGGAAATCCGCCGCGCCGCTGCCGAGGCCCTGATTGAAGGCCCGAACCAGTACCCACCGATGCGCGGGTTGGACGCGCTGCGGCAGGCCGTAGCGGTGCACGACCGGCGCTTCCACGGCCTCGATGTCGACTGGCAGGGCGAAACGCTGATCACGTCGGGCGCCACTGAAGCGCTGGCCTGCTGCTTCTTCGGCTTGCTCGATCCAGGTGATGAAGTGGTGCTGATCGAGCCGCTGTACGATTCCTATCTGCCCATCGTCGAGCGCGCGGGCGCGGTCGCGCGTCGTGTGCGCCTGCAGCCACCGGACTGGAAATTGCCGAGGGATGCGCTCGCTGCTGCGTTCACGACGAAAACGAAGCTTTTGGTGCTCAATTCGCCGCTCAACCCGGCCGGCAAGGTACTGACCCGGGACGAGCTCACCTTCCTCGCGGAATTGATCGCCGCGCACGATGCGTACGCGGTGTGCGACGAGGTCTACGAACATCTGACCTTCGATGGCCGGCCGCACCTGCCGCTGATCACGTTGCCGGGGATGCGCGAGCGCTGCCTGCGTGTGGGCTCGGCCGGCAAGGCGTTTTCGGTGACCGGCTGGAAGGTGGGCTGGGTGGTGGGGGCCCCGCCACTGATCGATGCAGCAGCCCGAGCGCATCAGTTTCTCACCTTCACCACTCCGCCCAACCTACAGCGGGCGGTTGCCGCGGCACTCGCACTCGACGACACTTACTTCTCGAGTTTGGCCAAAAGTCAGCAGGGCAAGCGGGACCGGCTGGCCGGCGGGTTGGTGGCGGCCGGCTTCGGGGTACTGGACACGGCCGGCACCTACTTCCTCGTCGCCGATTACCGCCCCCTCGACCCCGACGGTCATTACGCCGACGATGGGGAGTTCTGCTCTCACTTGACGCGCGATGCCGGCGTCGCCGCCATCCCGGTTTCCGCTTTCTACGGCGATGATGCGCCGCAGGGGTTCATCCGTTTCTGCTTCTGCAAGCGGGACGCGGTCCTGGACGAGGCGATCGAGCGGCTGCGCCGGTACTTTGTTGCCGCGGGTTCATGATCGTGGCCGTTGTCTGTGGGAAGACAGTGTAGCTGAACCACCGCCAGGCCGGCGTGAATGGAACCGGCGGCGAGATGCGGCCGTTCTCCTGGACCTCACGATGTGTCTCGGTGTACATGACGACACTGCTGATTTCAGGCTGCGCACCGTTATGCGTCGACGTCTTCCCGCGTCGCACGCACGACGATGTGGCGCCCGGGGCATCGCTGCCTGAAAATTGATGAAGCTGAAGGAAGGGAGCAGGGGTGCCCAAGGAAATGGGAACGGAGCGGCCCGCTGAAGAGCGCGGGACACTCGAACTCGCCTCCGTGCTGGAGGCCTACCGTCGGTACGCCCCGACCTACGACCTACTGTTCGGCCGGGTGTTCGCCCGCGGGCGGGCGGCAGCGGCGGCACGGGTCAACGCCCTGCCGGGGCGCCGGGTTCTCGAGGTGGGTGTCGGTACCGGCCTGGCGCTGCCGCTCTACAACGGTGGCAAGGAGATCGTCGGGGTCGATGTATCCGCCGACATGCTGGATCTCGCCCGCCAGCGGGTGGCCGCACTGAAGCTCACGCAGGTGCGAGAACTGGCGGAAATGAACGGCGAGGATTTGGCGTTTGCCGACGAGAGCTTCGATTTGGTCGTCGCCAGTTACGTGATGTCTGTTGTGCCGAACCCGCACCTCTGCCTCATCGAGATGACGCGGGTGTGCGCTCCCGGTGGCATCATCGTGATCTGCAACCACTTTGCCAGCGGGGCGGAACGCATCCTCACACGCAAGCTGCAGTCGTTGTCCCGTTGGCTGGGCTGGCGTCCCGATTTCACCCTCGATGCGCTGCTCGACGGTAGTCCACTGCAGCTGGTTGCCGACGACCCGCTGCCGCCGCTCGGCCTGTTCCACTTGGTGGAGTTGCACAAGCCTTGAGCCGCTGCGGCGGCCGTGCTTGACGGAACCGGGCGGCGCACCTTACATCAGATGGCTCATATGGCGGGAGTAGCTCAGTTGGCAGAGCACCGGGTTGTGGTCCCGGGTGTCGCGGGTTCGAATCCCGTCTCTCGCCCCAGACTCTCCTGCGCCCGCATGGGGAAGGGTGACGGGCCCGCAGGGGCGCAATTGCGGCCTCTGGCACGGACCTCGACTTCCCCCGGGGCGCGGGGCGAATCAGGTATGCAGCGGCGATCGACCCGTTGTTCGCCCGCGGCTATCCTGGCGCCGGAATGCCGGCCCGTCCTGCCGCTTGCCGCGCGGGGGGTTTTCAAATCGGCCGCGGGGCCTTATTGAAAAGGCGGTGCGCGGCCTCGTGTTGACCGTCGTACGTTTGCCGAGGCGGCCTGGAGACGAGCGTGAAGGTGGAGCCAAAGCGCCGGGAAAGGCCGGTCATCATCGGCATCGTCGGCGATTCCGGTGCTGGCAAGTCGACATTCGCAGCAGGCCTCGCAGCGGCCCTGGGGCACGACCGGGCGCTGTCCATCTGCATTGACGACTATCACCGCTATTCGCGCCAGGAGCGCGGGCTCACGGGCATCACGCCGCACGACCCGGCCTGCAACTATCTCGACATTCTGGAGCAGCACATCGACCTGCTGCGCGCTGGCGAGCCGATCCTGAAGCCGGTATACAACCACGTGGGCGGAGTGCTGGAAGCGCCGGAGTACGTGCAGCCACGGCGGTTCATCATCCTCGAAGGCCTGCATGGCTACGCCACGCCGCGATTGCGGGAACACTACGATCTGAAGTTCTATCTTGAACCCCAGGAATCGCTGCGTCTGCGCTGGAAGTTCCAGCGCGACACCGGGCCGGGTGGCTTCGGCTATACCGTCGAGCAGGCCATGGCGTTGCTGCCGAAGCTCAACCGCGACAGTGCGCTCTACGTCGCCCCGCAGCGGGCCTATGCCGACATGGTGATCAGCTTCTACGCCCCGGACGAGCGGCCGGAGGAGAGTGGCGCTCACCTCAACGTCCGCCACATCCTGCGACCGACCTTGCCGTACGTGGATCTGGCGCCGCTGCTGGAAGCCGGGGTGGACGGCGGGCTATCCCTGGAATTGGCGCGCGACGTCGATGGTCGCCCGGCGGACGCACTGCACATCTTCGGTACAATTGCGGATGCCGAGGGTGGGGCGTTGCAGAAGGAATTGTGGCGCCTGCTGCCGGACGGCAGGGGCGAGGGGCCGAGGCTCGGCGCCTTTCGGGATGCGGACGGCGGTGAGCGGTACAGCCACCCCCTGGCGCTGTCGCAACTCCTGATCACCCATTACTTGCTCAATGCGGCGCTCGGTGCCCATGCGATCTGAGGACAAGCCAGCGATGACCGTCGCACGTCTGATGCCGTTGGCGGAGGCGCCGATACCGGCGTCGGCCGAACCCGGTGTTGTCACCAGCCACGCCGAGATGGTGAACGCCATCCGCTTCCTCGCCGCGGATGCGGTGCAGCGGGCCAATTCCGGCCATCCCGGCCTGCCCTTGGGGATGGCAAATGCGGCGGCGGTGCTGTGGACCCGGTTTCTGAAGTTCGACCCCACAGCGCCGGAGTGGGAGGACCGGGACCGGTTCATTCTGTCCGCCGGCCACGGCTCGATGCTCTTGTATTCGCTGCTGTACCTGTCGGGCTACTCCGCGATCACGATCGATGAAATCCGCAACTTCCGGCAGCTGGGATCGAAGACACCCGGTCATCCGGAGTACGAACCGGCGCTCGGGATCGAGACCACCACCGGGCCGCTGGCCCAGGGCCTCGGCAACGCCGTCGGCATGGCGCTGGCCGAGCGGCTGCGTAACGCGCGCTGGGGCGACGACATCGTCGATCACTACACCTACTGCATCGTCGGTGACGGCTGCCTGATGGAAGGTCTCAGCCAGGAGGCGATTTCGTTCGCGGGCTTCCACAGGCTCTCCCGGCTGATCGTGCTGTGGGACGACAACCGCATCTCCATCGACGGGCCCACGTCGCTCGCCACCGCCGACAACCAGTTGGCACGCTTCGAGGCCTGCGGCTGGGATGCGCAGACGGTTGACGGCGACGATCCGGATGCGGTCGAGCGTGCCATCGCCAAGGCCAAACTGTCCGACAAGCCGTCCCTGATCGCGTGTCGCACCACCATCGGCAAGGGCGCGCCGAAGAAGCAGGGAACCGGCGCTGCCCATGGCGCTCCGCTGGGCGACGAGGAGATCGCCGGTGCACGGGCTGTCCTCGGCTGGCCCTATCCGCCGTTCGTCATCCCCCCGCACGTCATCGCCGCCTGGCACGCCGCCGGCCGCCGGTCGGTTGCCGACCGGGAGGCGTGGGAGGCGCGCTTCGCAGCATTGCCGCGCGACCGGCAGGAGCAATTCAAGCGCACCAGCGCCGGCAAGCTGGGGGCGGGCTGGCAGGCGCCGCTGAACGCGTTCAAGCGCAAGTTGGCGTCCGACCGGCCGAAGTGGGCGACGCGCAAGGCCTCGGGCGAGGCGCTCGAGATCCTCACCGCCACGTTCCCGGAGATCATCGGCGGTTCTGCGGATCTGTCGGAATCGGTGTTCACCAAGACCAAGAGCCTGACGCCGCTGGCCCCCGGCGACTACACCGGGCGCTACGTGCACTATGGGGTGCGCGAGCACGCCATGGCTTCGATCATGAACGGCATGGCGCTGCACGGCGGCTTCATTCCCTACGGCGGCACCTTCCTCGTCTTCGCCGACTACATGCGCGGCGGCATGCGGATGTCGGCGCTGATGCGCCAGCGGGTGATCTACGTGCTGACCCACGACTCCATCGGCGTCGGCGAGGACGGCCCGACGCACCATCCGGTGGAGACGCTGGCGAGCCTGCGGGTGATGCCGAACATGCTCGTGTTCCGCCCTGCAGATGCGATCGAGACGTTCGAGAGCTGGGTGATTGCGCTCACCGAGAGCGACATGCCGTCGTGCCTGGTGCTCAGCCGCCAGGCTTTGCCAGCCGTTCGCCTGGAGCATGAGAGCGTGAACCTGTGCGCCCGCGGCGCCTATGTGCTGCACGAGGCCGAGGGCGGCGAGCGGGAGGTCACTTTGTTCGCCACCGGCTCCGAGGTGCATGTGGCCGTGGAGGCGCGCCAGCGGCTGCAGGCCGACGGCATTCCGACCGCCGTCGTCTCCATGCCCTGCTGGGAGCTGTTCGACATCCAGCCGGAGAAGTACCGCAAGGAAGTGCTGGGTCCGGCGTGGCCCGCGTGCGTGCGTGTCGCCGTGGAAGCGGCGATCTCGCCGGGCTGGGATCGGTACATCGGCGAGAACGGTGTCTTCGTCGGCCTCAAGGGCTTCGGTCTGTCCGGCCCGCAGGAGGTGCTGTTCAGGCACTTCGGGATCACCGCTGAGAACGTCGTCGCCCAGGCCAAGGCAGGCCTGGACAAGCGCGCCGACGTTTTCCAACGCCGCGGCCGTCGCTACGGCATGGACGTGGTGGGGTAGGGGCAAGCACCGCCCTCTCCCTCCGTGCGGGAGAGGGGCGGGGTGAGGGGGCGAGCGCGAGCGAGCCGTGAATTTCCCCATCAACCCGTTTCACGACCTCGTCGCAGGCTATGCACGGCTATTGCAGCCGGCGGCTGACCTCAATATTGCCACACCTTCTGTCTCCCCGGTGGGTCCGACGGGTGACGGCGACAACACAGTCCTGATCTTCGCGCCGCATCCGGACGACGAGAGCCTGACGGGGGCGCTGGCGCTGCGGCTGTTGCGGCAGCGGGGGATGCGCGTTCTCGTCGTCCCGGTGACACTCGGCAGCCGGCTGGACCGGCGGGCGGAGCGTCTTTCGGATCTCCGCGATGCGTGCGCATGGCTCGGGTTCGAGGTCGTGGATACCGGCGCTGACGCCTTCGGGACAATCACGCCCGCCGTGCGGGAGAACAATCGGCAGGTGTGGTCCGAAGCCGTCGAAGCGGCGGTGGCGATCCTCTCCGAGCATGGGCCGGCGGTCGTCTGCGCGCCGCACCTGGGCGACCGGCATCCGGCGCATGTCGGCACCCATCGGCTGGTGCTCGACGCGCTCGCGTCGATCCCGGCGGACTTCCGCTGCCGGCTGGTCGAGACCGAGTACTGGGCGCCGATGGCCGAGCCCAACCTGATGGTGGAGTCGTCGATCGAGGACGTGGCCGATCTGGTGGCGGCGGTCTCGCTGCACCGGGGCGAGGTGGCGCGCAGTCCCTACCACCTGAGCCTGCCGGCGTGGATGATCGACAACGTGCGGCGCGGTGCCGAATTGATCGCAGGATTCCATGCCGAAGCCCCGCGCTTCGCCTTCGCCACCCTCTACCGCCAGTCCCTCTGGTGCGACTGCGCGCTGCAGTCGCCGTCAGGCGGCACATTCCTGCCCGCGGAGGCGCTTCCGGAGGGTCTTAGCAAAGAGAAAGGAAAGTCGATATAGTCGTCATGGCGTCGAGCGGTCATCGTTGCGCGACGACGTCCGGGTCATGGCTGCCATCGTGTAGGGGCTCGACGGGACCATGTCGGGTCCGTGAACGCGATCCGCCTCGAATACGCCCGCTCCCACCGGCTCGCGGAACGGGGCCGTGGCGTCGAGGACGAACCCACCCCCGTCGCGAGCAATTGAGAAACAGAGGTGCAATCCGTTAGCGATGAGCTCCCGAAGCTGTTCCACTACACTCCTCAGCTTTCCAGCATGTCGGACCCATCGATGACCCGCCCCGTCAGGATCGCCCCCTCCATCCTCTCCGCCGACTTCGCCCGGTTGGGCGAGGAGGTGCGCGCCATCGACGGGGCGGGGTGCGACTGGGTGCACATCGATGTCATGGACGGGCACTTCGTGCCCAACCTGACCATCGGGCCGATGGTGATCCGGGCGCTGCGCCCGCATTCAACCAAGCCCTTCGACGTTCACCTGATGATCGAGCCGGTGCAGCCCTACCTGGCCGAGTACGCGCAAGCCGGTGCGGACATCATCACCCTGCACGCCGAGGCCGATCGGCACCTGGACCGGGCGCTGCAGGTGATCCGCGGACTGGGGAAGAAGGCGGGCGTCTCGCTCAATCCCGCGACGCCGGAGACGGTGCTGGAATACGTGCTCGACCGCCTCGACCTGATCCTGGTGATGAGCGTCAACCCCGGCTTCGGCGGTCAGGGCTTCCTTTCGTCCCAGATCGAAAAGATCCGCCGCATCCGGGCGATGATCGGCGATCGCGACATCGCGCTGCAGGTGGACGGTGGGATCAACCCCGAGACCGCCCGGCTCGTGGTCGACGCCGGAGCCGACGTGCTCGTCGCCGGCTCGGCCGTCTTTCGTGGCGATGATTATTCGGCAACGATCGCCGCCCTGCGTCCCCCTTACGAGTGATCCGCGTGAACCAGATCCCGCGTAACCGCTTCGATCGTGTCGAGGCACCGGGATCTGGGTCAGATGGTTGACGCAGAAATTGCTGGAGGTGCGAAGGCCGGTACGCCGCCTCGTCAGGCCGGAGGCTGACAGCCTGCTGCCATCGCTGCCTTGGCCCGCTCGGCAAGTTCGGCTTCAGGAACGTCTTCGACGTGGGTCGCGATCCACCATTGATTGCCTTGTGAATCGACGACACCGCCCATCCGGTCACCCCAGAAGTGGTCCATCATCGGCATCAGCGGTTTGGCGCCGGCCTCGATCGCGCGGGCAAAGGTCGCGTCCGCATCCTCGACGTAGAGATAGAGGCCCGTCGGCATCGCCGGCCATTGCTCCGTGGCTTCGCCCAGCATGACGAACGAGCTGCCGATCTGCAGTTGGAGATGCATGATCCTGCCGTCGGGCCGCCGCATGCAGTGCGTCGCAACGGCGCCGAAGGCTTGAATGGCAAACTCGATCAGTGAAGTGCCGTCGCGCACCATCAGGTAGGGGGTGATGGTCTGAAATCCGTCTGGAACAGGTTTTGCCGGCATCGTGAAGTCTCCGCCGCTGCTGTCGCCGCTGTCCCAGCAGATGGGAATGCCGCGGGATTTCGTCAGCTGATCGCGTCGATCTGCTCGTCGGTGAGGCCGCCGGGGACGATCGTCACCGGGATCGGCAGCCGGCCGATCCGCTTGATTACGTGCGCGATCACCCGACCCGCCTGTTCCGAGCGCGGGGCGGCACCCAGCACCAGGATCGACAGGTCGTGTTCGGTATCGATCAGGTGCGTGAGCTGCTCGGTCAGCACGCCCTCGCGGATGAACACCACCGGCGTCCGCCCGGAGAGCTTCTGCACCACCGACGCCACGACCTGAAGCATCTCTTCGGCCTGCTCGCGACGCTCCTCGGCCATCAGGTGGCCCACCGCCATCCAGTGCTGGTACTCGACGGGTTCGATGACGTAGAGCAGCGCCACCCGCCCGCCGGTGGCGCGCGCCCGCCGGCAGGCATAGCGCAGTGCCTGGTGCAGTTCCTCCGTCTCGTCGACGACGCACAGAAAGGTCCGCCCGGCCATCAGGCTGCCTGCCGGAGCCGGGGAGGCTCCCGCCCCCGGCGGCGCGTCTTGCTGTCGAACGGTCACCGGTCAGCCCTTCCGGAACGCCAGACTGGCAAGCCATCCTGCCAGTGCTGCGACCAGCACCGCAAGGACGCCGTAGCCCAGCGACTGCTTCTGCGCGAAATCGAAGACCCGCGCCTCGAAGCCCACCTTCCCCACCACCAGCGGGGTCGTCTCGGCGCTGACCACCTCGCCGTCGCGGATCAGGAACACGCTCACCGTATAGGTTCCGATCGGCGCGTTTGCGGGGATCCAGATGTCGGTGCGGAACAACCGTTGGCCGAGGAAGGCGATGGGTCTGGGTTCCCCGGAGAACAGACCGGCGCGCTGCTTGGTGCGGATCAGGGCGTCGCGGAATTCGGCGATGCGCCGCTGGCTGGTGTTCTCCAGCGGCTCGAACTGCAGCCAGGGCAGTCCCAGCCCGTGGAACTCGGCGACTCCGTCCGCAAGGATCGAATCGATCGGCCGACTGCTGGCGATCGACCAGAAACCGGGAACTTTGGAGAACGCCAGGTCCGCTTCGTTCATCCAGATTCCCCAGGCCCGTCCCTTGCGGTGGACGGTGACGACACTGTCCGGCCCGCGGACGACGACGACCACGTCGCCGCTGCCGTCGGTGGTGCCGAACAGCAGCACGTCGGTACCGCTGAAGCCGGTGCTCACCGCCACCAAGTGATTGGACAGGGCCGCCACCAGTTCGGCGCGGGCACCGGCCGCAGCCGCGGCGAGGAATGTCAGCGCCAGCAGCAGCAGCGTCGCCGCCCGTTGCAGTCCCTGTAGCCGCACCGCGTGCCACCCGCCACTCATCGCGCCTCCGGCACCCCGCCGACCGAGTACAGGTCGAGCGGCGTGGCGACGAGGTCGTAGGCCAGCTTGCCTGCGACGGTCAGCACGATGATCGCCAGCAGGACGCGCAGCTGGTCGCCGCGCAGCCGGGTGCCGGCGCGAACGCCGAACTGGGCGCCGACCACCGAACCGGTGATCAGCAGCAGGGCCAGGACCACGTCGACGGTCTGGGTGGTGAGCGCCTGCATGATGGTCACCGCGGCGGTGACGAAGATGATCTGGAACAGCGACGTGCCGACGACCACGGAGGACGGCATGCCCAGCAGGTAGATCATCGCCGGCACCATGATGAAGCCGCCGCCCACGCCCAGGATCGCCGCCAGGACACCCACCAGCATGCCGATGGCGATCGGCAGCAGGGCGCTCACGTAAAGCCGGGAGCGGCGGAACCGCACCTTCAGCGGCAGGGCGTCCAGCCAGGTGCGCGGCGGCTTCGGCCGGGACACCGGCTGCCGGGCGCGGCGCATGGCCTGCACGCTCTCCTTCAGCATCAGCAAGCCGATGACGCCCAGGAACAGCACGTAGGCAATCCGGATCACCACGTCCAGCTGGGCCAGGCGGTGCAGCACGGCGAAGACGGTGACGCCGATCGCCGAGCCGATCAGCCCGCCGATCAGCAGGGCCACGCCCATGCGCAGATCGACGTTGCCCCGCCGCCAGTGGGCGAGCACCGCCGAGACGGATGGGGCCACGATCTGGTTGGCTCCGGTCGCGACCGCCACCGGGGCGGGGATGCCGATGAAGATCAGCAGCGGCGTCGTAAGAAAGCCGCCGCCGATGCCGAACAGCCCGGAGAGAAATCCCACCAGTGCGCCCAGACCGAGCAGGACGAAGACGTCGACCGCCATCTCGGCGATCGGAAGGTAGATGTCCATCGACCGCGCTGTCCTCGGCTCGGGCCGGCTACGGACCACCATAGCGGAAGCGTCCTCCGGATCAAAATCCGAATCCGGCCGGCAGTTCCGCCCGCAGCTGCCGGGCGCGGGCGATGATCCGCAGCGTCTCCGGCCACAGGTTCAGGTGCATCAACTGGCCCTCATCCGCCCAGCGGGCGGCCGTGGCATCGTCGGCGGCGCACGGCTCGCCGTCGATCCACAGGGCGAGCACGTCGATCAGCGTGTAGTGCCAGCGCACGCGGTCGCCGTCCGGCTCGCGCTCGATCAGGTCGACCACGTCGATCAGCGCCAGCGGGCGGACGGCGACGGACGTCTCCTCGCGCACCTCGCGCACGGCCGCCTCGAACACCGTCTCGCCCAGGGTCTGCAGGCCGCCCGGCAGGCTCCACTCGCCCGCCCGCGGCGGCCGGGATCGCCGGATCAGCAGCACCCGGTCGTCGCGCAGGACGACGGCGCCGACGCCGACCAGCGGCTGCGACGGGTACTCCCGCGTCATGCCCGGGTGCTCCCTCCCATTGCCATTCTGCCCATTGCCCTTCCGCTTGCGGGGCGCCGTTCCCGCCGCCGCGTGTTATAAGCCGAAGGTCGCCGGCATGCGACCACCGCCGCGGGCGATGGGCAGCCGCCGACCGGGAAGGGAAAGGGGAAGGACCGGATGCAGCGGCGCGAAGACAGGGCGGTTCGGCCTTGAGCACGACGGACGGAGAACGGCCCCCGCCGCGGCGCCATGAGCGCATGCGGATGGCGCTGGTGGCCCGGCTGCGCGCCTACTTCTTCGCCGGCATCCTGATCACCGCCCCGGTCTCGATCACCATCTACCTGGCCTGGCTGTTCGTCAGCTCCGTCGATGCCCGGGTGACGACGCTGCTGCCGGCGCGCTTCAACCCCGAGACCTACCTGCCGTTCGCCATCCCGGGCCTGGGGCTGGTGATCGTCTTCCTCGGCCTGACGCTGATCGGCGCCACCACCGCCGGTTATCTGGGCCGGCTGATCACGCGCATCCTCGACGGGGCGCTCGACCGGATGCCGGTGCTGCGCAGCGTCTACCGGGCGGTCAAGCAGGTGTTCGAGACGGTGCTGGCGAAGAAGTCCAGCGCCTTCCGCCAGGCGGTGCTGGTGGAGTATCCGCGCCGGGGCATCTGGACGATCGGCTTCCTGACCGGCGTCACCGAAGGCGAGGTGCAGGACGTCACCGGCCAGGAGGTGATCAACGTCTTCGTGCCGACCACGCCCAACCCCACGTCGGGCTTCCTGCTGTTCGTCCCCCGCACCGACGTGATCGAGCTCGCCATGCCGGTGGAGGACGCACTCAAGATGATCGTCTCCGGCGGCATCGTCACCCCGCCGGCGCCCGCTGGTGCGGCGGGCGAAGCGGCTGGAGAGGCCGGCGCCCGGAATGGTGCCCGGAATGGCGCCGAGGCCCCGTCGAAGCGGGTGTGAGCGGGGCGGCGGCGGAGGTTCGCCAGCCGTCCGCCGGACCCGCGCCCCTGCCTGCCGAAGCGGGCAGCCTCCCGGCTTCGGCAGGGGAGGGGCAGTCCTGGGGCGCGCGCGCCGAAACTGTCGTCATTTGTCGTCATTTGTCGTCATTTCGCCCGTAACCCCTTGAAATTCCGCAACCGGAAATGACGACAGGTGTCGTCGTTCCGGTCGTCGTCGTGTCGTCATTTGTCGTCATTTGTCGTCATTTGTCGTCATCGCCCGCCCTTCGCCGTCGCCCGCCGCTGCGGCACGGCGATTGCTGGAGCGCGGCCGCCCGCAGGCGGTGGCTGCTCGTGCAATCGTCGGCGCGCGCACCGCAGCCATGGTCGGCGCAACGCCCGCCCGGATCAATCCGCCGGAACCGGGAGGGGGCGTTCGGGCCGCTGCGGAATGTATTCAGGCGCTATATCCCATTTGCACCGAATTGCCGATTTCTCTCGCCGCGTCCGCTGTAGCGTGCAAAGCGTTCGCAATTTTCTGGCTTCAAGTGGCATCCGTGTGGGCGTGGGCGGGCATCGACGCAATTACGGCCTGCTGACTCTGATCATCCCAGAAATAATAGATGCGCAAGCAGCGGGCTGGGTCCCGCGTATTACCACCATTCTTAATGTGCCAGTGAACTTCAATCCGCCTTCCCTGCCAGTCGACGGCGAAAGTATCAGCACCACACCGGTCATTCTTTATGCCGCTTTCAAGTGAGATTCGAAGGTCGCCATCGCCACCGCTTACCCGACGTTCCCGATACTCATTGGCAAGCCAAATCAAACAGCGTGCGGCTGTTTCCACCTCGTTAAATAGCGGATCCCGAACTTCCCGTCGCGCTCGGGAGGTCAGCACGACCCGGCCGATGAGGTGATCCTCGCACCAATCAGCGAAAACGTCCCATGAAGCGGGAAGGGGAATATTGGCATCAGGGCTGTCACCGCGTTCCCTCAGTTGTGCCGTGAGCTGCTGGATCCGATATCCTGCTGCCTTCAACTGTTCTTCGGCATGTTCTGCGCGCTCTTCCGCAGCTTTGTGCTCATCGGAGAGCCATTGCTGGGCCTCCATGGCCTTTGTCAGGTCTTCCTTGAATGCCGAGACTTGAGCCTGCGTGGCCTTCAGCAGCTGCGACGCGTTTGCGCCTTCCACCTCCAGTCTTTCGCGTGCACGATCCAGGCTTGCTTCCCGCACAGCTGCGAAAGTCACAACATCGTGCCCCAAACGGGTCCTTCTGAGGCTTTCCTGTGCGGCCAGCCTTCGCATTCGGCTCGCGAACCGTGCAGCGTCTTCGGACGACTCAAGAACGTTAGCCAAGTAAAGCTCATGGCCACCGTAAGGATTGGCGCCCTCGCCAAAGCCGGGGAGATAGACACGAGCGGCACCGCTAAATACTGACAATGACTTTCCGAAGCGACGTGTAAGCAACCAAGTGAATTTCGCGGGCAGAACAATAATCTTTGCAATTCCAATCGTGGCGCGCGAGAGAGAAACAGGTTCGACGAGAGGTCTCACCGGATCCGTCGCATCCTCCGGTACAGTAAGAACAAATGCCGGGATTTCCCGTCGCGGATCGATGAGTAGATCAATAAGAAGATCGGCCTCGCCATCCGACTCAATAACCCACGGATCAGCGATGAGATCAATTGTGCCTCGCCGGAGACCGCACCGTTCCGCAATCTGCTGAACAAAACCGGGAACCGCTGGCGCAATTTCCAATTCCCGCTCCGGTGAACTGACAAGCAATCTCAGACCTAACAGGGCCTTCTGTCCTGGTACTTGGCCGATCGTGACTTCTGTTGTCCAAACGCGTTGCGGTATTGTTTTGTCTGGATCATCCGCCCGAACAGACCAGATGTCCTTTGATCCCTCAACAAACCGAATACCTGAGCAACCGCGCCCCCCAGCAAAATGCTCAAATGTTTCACCATGACTTGCAGCATCTGGCAATCGACCAATTGTGCGCTTCTGTAGCCATTTAATTACTTCTTCCATGGCACAGCGTGCGCAGCCTTTCTCATCGCCACCCGCCAAGGATGCAGTAACGCGAAGCACTTCGCGCTCACTTATGACGGCCGACATCTTTCTGGCGAGTGGCTGGAGTGCGTCAGCCATAGGTCCGTCAATCATTTCTTATTACCCCCCTTGCCTGCCGAAACGAATCTCGCCACAGGTGAGTAGTGCATGCGGTGGATTACGAGCGTTGACCTAATCCCCCTACAATGTCCGGTAAAGGTCGGTCAAGGAACGTCATGGCCGAGCATTTTTGATGGCAAGAAATCGACGCACCTGGCGACGGGCGTGCGGATCGCTCGCCTGCCGCCTTCCGCCTCCGCCCGCGCTACGGGCACGTGATCCCCGAGCGGACGGGGCTGGCGAAGGCGTCGGTGTCCGGGGCGGTGCCGTCGCGGCGGTCGGTCCAGGCGGCGACGATGGTGCCGGGTCCGGCTGCCAGCGCCGAGTTGCGCGTGCTCCAGCTTTCGGGGAGCCACGGTTCTCCCGGCAGTACCGCCGGCGGCGTCGGGTCGGAGAGGCGGAGGTCCGCGGACCACGGCTCGCCCGCCTGCACCAGCCTTCGGACATGGAAGATGTCCCGCAGGTCGGCGCCGCGGCGGCCGTCGGTCCAGGCCACGTGCAGGATGCTGGCTGCACCGCACGGCTCGACCGCGAGCAGTGGGTCGGACTGGACGGTGCCGATGCCGCCGTGGTTCAGGGTCAGCGGCGGCGACCAGCTGGCGTAGGGGGCGCCGGTGCTCGTCACGTAGCGGATGTCCAGGTCGTCCTCGTCGCCGATGCGGGCGCGGGTCCGGGCGTAGACGATATGCGCCGCACCGTCGGCGCCGAGCTTCACGTCGGGCCGGCCGCCGCCGAAAAGCAGTTCTCGGGCGACGGTGACGGAGGGCGCGAAGCTCGTGCCGAAGTCGGCGGAGCGGGCGAGGCGGATGCGCAGCCGGGCGGCCGTCGGGTCGGACGGATCGAGTGATTCGTCCCAGGCGACCAGCACGCTGCCGCCCGGGCCACCAGCGACGCCCATGCCCTGGTTGTAGGGGGGGTAGAAGACCGAAAGGATGGCGACCGCCCTCCACGGGCTCCAGGTCTGGCCGCGATCCTGTGAGCGGGTAAAGATCAGACCGAAGAACGATTCGCCCACATAGGCGTACGTCGCCAGATAGACGAACCGGCCGTCCGCGGCGGTGAGCGGCGTCGCCAGCTTCTGCCCGAACAGCTGCGCCCTGCCGCCGCCGATCAGCCGATCGGGAGGAGGCTGGATCGTCCCGGGTGCACTCCAGGTGGCACCGTTGTCGGTGGAGACGCTGAACAGCAGTCCGCGTTCGCTGCCGCCCTTGTAGGCGGCATAGGCACGCCCGCCGTGGGGTGCGTACGCGACGACCGGATCGATGCAGGCCTGCCCGGGGCGCTTCGTCGGCAGCAGCACCGCCGTGGGCCAGGTGCGCCCGCCGTCGCCGCTGGAGAGGATGCGGCAGCGCCCACCCACATCGACGGCGGCGACGGCGCGAAGCGGGTTGGCCGGGTTGACGGCGACCGAGCGGGTGGCCTCGATGCGCCCCGGAAACGCCGAGAGTGCCACGTCCGCCTCGTCGGCCGGAGGCGTCACCACCGCCGCCGGGCCGGGATCCGCTGCGGCCAGTCCCGAGGCCGCCCCGCACAGCACAACGGCGAAGAACGCGCGCCGATACCCCATGACCCCCTCCTTCGGCCCTGCCGCGGTGGCTGTCCCGGGCCGATCGCGGCGCGCGGCGCCCGGTGCCGCGAAATTGCCCCAATCGTACCACGATGGCCGGTTGCGATCAATTTGCACTTGCGGTAGCGGGTGGTGGCGGGACCGGCGTTATCTACTAGTAGATCATCGCTGCTCGGCACGCGTGTCGTGCACGAACTCGCTCACGATATTGGTTGCGCCCGACTCAGGTGCGGGCAGGCTGGCCGGTTTCGTGGCGCGGCAGCGGCAAAGATCGACGAGTTGACCCTGCGCGTCACCCCGAGCGCAGGGTCTTGACCGCCTGGTCGCGCTCGAACAGGTAGAGCAGGGTGCGCAGCGCGCGGCCGCGGGGGCCCGCGAGATCCGGGTCGCGCGCCAGGATCAGCGCCGCGTCGTCGCGGGCGGCGGCCAGCAGTTCGCCGTGGTGCGCCAGATCGGCGACACGGAAGGCGGGCAGGCCGCTCTGGCGCACCCCCAGCAGTTCGCCCGCGCCGCGCAGCCGCAAGTCCTCCTCGGCGATGCGGAAGCCGTCGTCGGTCTCGCGCAGGATGGCGAGCCGCGCGCGCGCCGCCTCGCCCAGGGGTGGCGCATAGAGCAGGATGCAGGTGGAATGCGCATCGCCGCGACCCACCCGGCCGCGCAGCTGGTGCAGCTGGGCGAGGCCGAAGCGCTCGGCGTGCTCGATCACCATCAGCGTCGCGTCGGGGACGTCCACACCGACCTCGATCACCGTCGTCGCCACCAGCACGCTGGGCGGGCCATCGCGGAACGCCCGCATCACCGCATCCCGCTCGGCGGTCTTCATCCGCCCGTGCACCAGGCCGACGCGGCCGGGGAAGGCGACCTGCAGCTGGGCAAAGCGCTGCTCCGCCGCCGCCAGATCGAGCGTTTCCGAGTCCTCCACCAGCGGGCACACCCAGTACGCCTTGCCGCCGGCCTCCAGCAGCCGGCCGGCCGCCGCCACCACGTCGTCCAGCCGCTCGACGGAGATCGCGCGGGTGTCCACCGGCGTGCGGCCCGGCGGCTTCTCGGTCAGCCGCGAGACATCCAGGTCGCCATAGGCGGTCATCGTCAGCGTGCGCGGGATCGGCGTCGCCGACATCACGAGAACGTCGCATGCCGCACCCTTGGCCGACAGGGCGACGCGCTGCTCGACCCCGAAGCGGTGCTGCTCGTCGATCACCGCCAGCGCCAGATCACGGAAGGCAACGCCCTCCTGCAGCAATGCGTGCGTGCCGACCACGAGCTCGATGTCGCCCGCGCAGAGACCCGCCAGCGTCTGCGCCCGCGCGGCCTCCTTCTCGCGGCCGGTGAGCAGCGCGAGGCGAACGCCGGCCGCGTCCGCGAGCGGCGCGATCGTCGCCAGATGCTGGCGGGCCAAGAGCTCGGTGGGCGCCATCAGCGCAGCCTGACAGCCAGCCTCGACCGCGCTCAGCATCGCCAGCAGGGCGACGACCGTCTTGCCGCTGCCGACATCGCCCTGCAGCAGGCGCAGCATCCGCTGCGGCTGGGCCATGTCGGCGGTGATCTCAGCCAGCGCCGCCTGCTGTGCTGCGGTCAGCGTGAAGCCGAGGTGCCCGAGAACGCGGGCGCGCAGCCGGCCGTCGCCGGCAATCGTCCTGCCGGCGCGCACGCGTAGCGTCCGGCGGACGACGGCGAGTGCCAGCTGGTTGGCCAGCAGCTCGTCGTAGGCGAGCCGGGCGCGGGCGGGGGAGAGGGGGTCCAGGTCGCGTTCCGCCTGCGGCGCGTGCACCGCCGCCAGCGCCGCCCGCCACGAAGGCCAGCGGTTGCGGGCGAGGAAGGCAGCGTCCTGCCACTCTTCGAGGTCCGGCGCCCGGGCGAGCGCGGCACGGATCGCCTTCTGCAGCACCTTCGGCGTGAGCCCGGCGGTCAGCGGATAGACCGGCTCGATCGAGGGCAGGCTCTCGGCGTCCGCCTCGGCCACGATGTGGTCCGGATGCACCATCTGCAGCAGGTCGCCGTAGCGCTCGACCGCGCCGCTGATCAGGCGGACCTCGCCCGGCGGCAGCATCCGGAATACCCAGTCCGGCCGGGCATTGAAGAAGACGAGCACGATCTGCCCATCACCTCCCGCCACGTTACCCCCCGCCACATCCCCCGCAATGCCCGCGGGGGCGTCCGTCGCCAGCACGCGATAGGGACGCCGCGGGTTTCGCGGCGGATCGTGTTCGCCGACGCGCACCCGGAGCGTCGCCGTGCACGGAGGGCGCAGCCCATCGATCGAGGGCACCAGCCGCCGGTCGACGATCCCCTGCGGTGCATGCCACAGCAGGTCCACCACCCGCTCGCCGGCGAGCCGGCGCAGCGTCTTTACCAGCGCGGGTCCGACGCCGGGAAGCTGGTCGGTCGGGGTGAACAGCGGGAACAGAACGGATGGGCGCATCGGACGGCAGCGGCTGGGAGAATTCGGAACGGGCGAGACGGCCGCTGACAGGCCGCCCTCCCGCCGCTATATGCTAGTCGGTGTCGCCCCCGGGGGCCACGCCAGCGGAGAGTAGGGAATGAGCGAAGACGCCGCCGAGGTCCGGCGCAAGCGGCTGCTGTTCCGGTGCCACCACACCGGAATGAAGGAGAACGACCTGCTGATCGGCTCGTTTGCCGACCGCAACCTGCCGGCGATGAGCGACGCGGATGTCGAATGGCTGGAATGGCTGGTCACGAGCCAGGACGACATCGACCTGAATTACTGGATCACCGGCCGGAAGGACATTCCGCCCGAACTGGAGCATCCGGTGATGCGCGCGCTGATCGCGTTCAAGTACGTCGCCTAGCCCCTTGCCGTTCGATCATCGCCTGCTTGCCGGCAGCGGCCGGCACCGCATCGCGGGTGCACCGCCCGGCTTCGACGGCCGGGTGCTGGCGGAGCTCGCGACATCGCAAGACGCCGCGCGCGCCGGTGCGCTGATCGCGATCGCGCGCGATGACGTGCGCCTGGCGCAGCTTGCGGAATCGCTCGCCTTCTTCGCACCGGACATCGAACGGATCGAGCTGCCGGCCTGGGACTGCCTGCCGTACGACCGCGTGTCGCCGCATGCCGAGATCGTCGGCCGGCGCATCGACGCCCTCGCCCGGCTGGGAACCCCGCAGCCGGCGAAGTCCGGCAGGCCGCCGCGCATCCTGCTGACGACGGTGGCCGCCGCGGTGCAGCGGATGCCGACCGCGGACGAAATCCGCCGCCGCACGCAAGCCATCTCCCGTGGCCAGCGGCTGGATCCCGAAGCCCTGCTGAGCCGGCTCGCGCACCTGGGCTTCGTGCGCGCGGAGACGGTGTCCGATCGCGGCGACTATGCGGTGCGCGGCGGCATCGTCGATCTGTTCCCGGCGCGCGCCGCCGAGCCGCTGCGCATCGATTTCTTCGGCGACGAAGTGGACGGCATCCGCACCTTCGATGTCGCCAGCCAGCGGACGACCGCACGCCTGGAGCGCTGCGTCATCCTGCCGGTGAGCGAGGTGCTGCTCGACGAGGACACGATCCGCAATTTCCGCGTCGCCTACCGCGAGCTGGTGGGGATCAGCGTCAGCAGCGATCCGCTGTATGCGGCAGTCTCCGCCGGCCAGCGCTACCAGGGCCTGGAACACTGGCTGCCGCTGTTCTACGAGCGGCTGGCGACGATCTTCGATTACCTGCCCGGCGCCCCGGTGATCCTCGACCACCAGGCGGACGACGTGCGCGAGGGCCGGCTGGAGATGATCGCCGAGTACCACGCGGCGCGGCGGGACGTCGGCAGCGGCCGCTTCGCCGACCAGGCCAGCGCCTATAATCCGGTGCCGGTCGAAAGCCTGTTCGTCGGCGAGGCCGACTGGCAGCAGGCGCTTGCATTGCGGACGGTGGGCGAGCTGAGCCCGTTCGCCGCGCCCGATGGCGTGGCCGGCATCATCGATGCCGGCGGGCGGCCCGGGGCTGACTTCGCCGAGGCCCGCCAGCGGCCGGACGTCAACGTCTTCGATGCCCTGGCGGCCCGCATCGCCCAGCACCACAAGGAAGCGCAGCGGGTGCTGATCGCCGCCGTCAGCCGCGGGTCGCGCGACCGGCTGGCGACGGTGCTGCGCGAGCACGGCATCAAGGGCGTGCAGACGGTGGACGGCTGGGCGGAAACAGGCACCCTGGCGCCGAAGCAGGTCGCGCTCGCCGTGCTGCCGCTGGATGCCGGCTTCGTCGCCGAGGGCTTGGCCGTGATCGCCGAGCAGGACATCCTCGGCGAACGGATGGTCCGCCGCGGCCTGCGCCGGGCGCGGCCGGACAACTTCCTGATGGAAGCCTCGTCGCTGGCGCCGGGCGACCTCGTCGTGCACATCGACCATGGCATCGGCCGCTACGACGCGCTCGAGACCGTCTCCGTCGACGGCGCGCCGCACGACTGCCTGCGCATTCTCTACGCCGACAACGACCGGCTGTTCCTGCCGGTCGAGAACATCGAGATGATCGGCCGCTTCGGTTCCGAGAGCGAGGGCATCGTTCTCGACAAGCTGGGCGGTGCCGCCTGGCAGGCGCGCAAGGCGCGGATGAAGGAGCGGCTGCGCGAGATGGCGGGCGAGCTGATCCGCATCGCCGCATCGCGCGCCGTCCGCGAGGCGCCGAGCCTGATTCCGCCCGAGGGGCTGTTCGACGAGTTCTGCGCCCGCTTCCCGTGGACCGAGACCGACGATCAGGCGCGCGCGATCACCGACGTGCTCGACGACCTCGGCAGCGGCCGGCCGGCCGACCGGCTGATCTGCGGCGACGTGGGCTTCGGCAAGACCGAGGTGGCGCTGCGTGCCGCCTTCGTCACTGCCATCGACGGCCGGCAGGTGGCCGTCGTGGTGCCGACGACGCTGCTGTGCCGCCAGCACGCGCGCACCTTCGCCGAGCGGTTCGCGGGCTTTCCGGTGCGCGTGGGCGAGCTGTCGCGGCTGACGAGCGCCAAGGACGTCAAGGCGACCAAGGCCGGGCTCAAGGACGGCACGGTCGATATCGTCGTCGGCACGCACGCGCTGCTGGCCAAGGACATCGCCTTCCGTGACCTCGGCCTGCTGATCGTGGACGAGGAGCAGCACTTCGGCGTCGCGCACAAGGAACGGCTGAAGAAGCTGAAGGCGGACGTGCACGTGCTCACGCTCTCAGCGACGCCGATCCCGCGCACCCTGCAGATGGCGCTCTCGGGCGTGCGCGAGATGAGCCTGATCGCCACCCCGCCGGTGGACCGGCTGGCGGTGCGCACCTTCGTGCTCGAATACGACCCGGTGGTGATCCGCGAGGCGATCCTGCGCGAGCATGCGCGCGGCGGCCAGACCTTCTACGTCTGTCCGCGTATCGAGGACCTGGAGGACCTGGCGGAGAAGCTGGCGAAGCTGGTTCCCGAGGTCTCGGTGATCATGGCGCACGGCCGGATGTCGTCGCGCGAGCTGGAATCTGCGGTGGGCTCGTTCTACGAGCGCAAGCACAACGTCCTGCTGTCCACCAACATCATCGAATCGGGCCTCGACCTGCCGTCGGTGAACACCATCGTCATCCACCGCGCCGACATGTTCGGCCTCGCAGGCCTCTACCAGCTCCGCGGCCGGGTGGGGCGCGGCAAGCTGCGCGCGTACGCCTACCTGACGCTGCCGCCGCGCCGCAAGGTCGGCAAGTCGGCGGAGAAGCGGCTGTCGGTGATGCAGGCCCTCGACGCGCTGGGCGCCGGGTTCACCGTCGCCAGCCACGACCTCGACATCCGCGGCGCCGGCAACCTGCTGGGCGACCAGCAGTCGGGCCACATCCGCGAGGTGGGCATCGAGCTCTACCAGCAGATGCTGGAGGACGCCGTGGCCGAGGCGCGCAATGCCGGCGGGGAGGCGCCGCACGCGCCGGAATGGAGCCCGCAGATCTCGCTGGGCCTGGCGGTGCTGATTCCCGAAGCCTATGTGCCCGACCTGGGCGTGCGCTTGGGGCTCTACCGGCGGGTGGGCGACCTCGCCGACCGGGCCGCGATCGATGCGTTCGCAGCCGAGCTTGTGGACCGCTTCGGCGCGTTGCCGGACGAGGTGAGCAACCTGCTGGAAGTGGTTGCGATCAAACAATTCTGCCGCACGGGAGGTGTGGAGCGGATCGAGGCCGGACCGAAAGGCGCGGTGGTCGCCTTCCGCGAGGGCGCGATCGCCGATCCGGCGCGCCTCGTCGCCTTCATCGCCCGCCAGGGTGCCGGCTGCAAAATGCGCCCCGACCAGCGCCTCGTCTTCCGCCGCGACTGGGAAACGCCCGCCGACCGCCTCAAGGGCGTGCGCGAGCTCACCCGCGCACTGGCCAAGGCGGCGAGGGGATAAGCGGCGGGCGGCAGGTTTAGGCCGAGGCGATGACAGTGGCATCGCCGTCATGCGCGGACTTGATCCGCGCATCCACGCGCCGCCGCCGCGCGCTCGCCGCGATCGTGCATGGATGGCCGGTACAAGCCCGGCCATGACGGCAACTGATCATGGAACCGAGGCCGGATCGTCATCCGCAGGGGGCGCGATCCATAACCGAATCGGTCAATTACTCAAGCGGCGGCCTGACGCCGACAGAACGCTCGAAATTCTCCACGCGACTGGCAGCCTTCATCTATTTTTCGCGCGCCATGCCCTACGCCACGCCGCTCATCGTCGCCGTGTTCTGCCTCGTCTACCTGGGCATGGCGCTGGGGCGCTGGCCGGGGCTGAAGGTCGATCGCACCGGCATCGCCATCCTGGGCGCGATCGTGCTCTACCTTGCCGAGGCGGTGACGCCGCAGCAGGTGCGGGATGCGATCGACTGGCCGACCATCCTGGTGCTGTTCGGCCTGATGATCCTTTCGGCGCAGTTCGCCGCCTGCGGCTTCTACGACCTGTGCTCGGCGCGGATTGCCGGCACCCGGGCGCCTCCGGCGGCGATTCTGGCACTGACCGTCGCGGTGGCGGGCGCGCTGTCGGCGATCCTCGCCAACGACGTCGTCGTGTTCGCGATGACGCCGATGCTGATCCGCGGGCTCCTGGCGCGCGGGCTCGATCCGCGGCCGTTCCTGATCGGGCTCGCCGGCGGTGCCAACGCCGGCTCGGCGGCAACCGTGATCGGCAATCCGCAGAACATCCTGATCGGCCAGTCTGCAGATCTCGGGTTCTGGGAGTTCGCCCGCGTCTGTACGCCGCCGGCGATCCTGGCGCTTGCCGCGGTCGTCCTCGTCGTGTGGTTCGTCTGGCGCCGGCGCTTCCAGCGCGGGCTGGTCGGGGATGGAGCGGAGGAGGGAGCCCTTGCCGCGCCGCAGGTGCACCGGGTCGGCATCGGCAAGGCGATTCTCGCCACTGCAGCCCTGCTCGCTCTGTTCGTCACCCCGCTGCCGCACGTGGCGAGCGTGCTGCTGGTGGCAGCCGTGCTGCTGATCAGCCGCAGGCTCGCGACCCGCGAGATCCTGGGGCTGGTCGACTGGCACCTGCTGGCGCTGTTCGCGGGCCTGTTCGTCGTTACCGCGGCGCTCGCGGCCACCGGGCTGCCGGCGGAGATGCTGGAGGCGGTGCGGGCGGCCGGAATCGACCCGGGAGGCCTGCCGGCGCTGGTGCCGCTGACGCTCGCCGGCAGCAACAGCATCGGTAACGTCCCGGCGGTAATCCTGCTGCTGGCCGTCTTCGGTTCGCTGCCCGCCGAAACGCTGTTCCAGCTCGCCGTGTTCTCGACGCTGGCCGGCAACCTGCTCATCGTCGGCAGCCTCGCCAACATCATCGTCGTGGAACGGGCACGTCAGGCAGGCGTGCACCTGGGCTTCGCAGAGCATGCCCGCTGCGGCGTGCCGATGACCCTTCTGTCGTTTACGTTCGCCATCCTCTGGTTCGTCCTCCGCTGAAGGGACATCGAACGCGGAAGCGGGACTTCCGTGTGCGTGGGGGCTGTACAGGCCAGAAGCGAGCCGCTAAGTTGTCGGCCTGCCGCGCGGCGGGGTTCGCCGATGCTTCCGGTCGCCAGCGGCAGAACCCTCGTGGCAGCGAAGGGCTTGGCCCCTTTGCCCTGCCGCCGTTCTCCGGTCAATCCGGTGGTGCGGGCGCATAGCTCAGTCGGTAGAGCAGCTGACTCTTAATCAGCGGGTCCAAGGTTCGAGTCCTTGTGCGCCCACCAATTTCCGAGGGTGTGCACCGACACGCCCCTTCCGCCGAATGCTCGTTCATGGGGGCTCCACTTCGGGGGCCCGGCGGTGCCGTTCGGCCGGACGGCCTTCGGCGCTTCCATGCCCGGACGGTCGGCAGGCCCGCCGCCGCCGACACGGATGTTCACGCGGATAATGAGTTGGAAACAACTCCCATGACGATCCATCTCGTCAGGACGACGGTGACGTCGCGGACAAGGAGGATGTCGGCATGAGCTACGTCGATGGATTTGTTGCCGCCGTGCCTTCGGCGAACCGCGAGGAATTCAGAAAGCACGCCGAACTGGCGGCCGACGTGTTCAAGGAAAACGGTGCGCTGCAAGTGGTCGAGTGCTGGGGCGACGACGTCCCGGAGGGTGAGGTGACGTCGTTTCCGAAGGCGGTGGGACGACAGGACGACGAGACGATCGTTTTTTCCTGGATCATCTGGCCGTCACGTGAAGTGCGCGACGAGGGGCACAGGAAGGTGACGGCCGATCCGCGCCTGCGGCCGGAGACCAATCCGATGCCCTTCGACGGCAGGCGCCTGATCTTCGGCGGGTTCGAGATGATCGTCGCACGTTAGAACGCACCCGTGCTTCCGGCCGCGACGGCGGCGACCCCCGGACCTGCAGGGTGTCGCACGTCGCAGGTCCGCGGCCACCCTTCAGTCCCGCCTTGCGGTCTCTGCAGCGGTAGCCGACGAACGCCCGATACGGTCGCGTGTCCGGCCCGGGGATGGCGACCTCGACGTGCGCGCACGTCGCTCCGGCGAAAGGCACACGATTCACTCAGGATAGCAGGTGCGGCCCGTCCGGGCATCCGTCAGGCCTGTGCACGCGCCGAAAGCGAAAACGGCGCCGTTGTCAGGGCCGCATTTGGGGAATAACCTGCGGTTCTCCGGGCACGCTCAAGCTGGCAGCAAGACAAGAACGCGGGGACGGGCCGGCCGAAGGGATACGAACCGGAGCGGCGCGCGCCAAGACGGCGCCGAACGTCAGCACTTGCGACAGCAGAGACCCGCCATGACCGACTGGACCTCCGGCTACGTCACCGACATCGGCTACACCTTCGGCTACTACACCGACCTCAACCCGCTGCGGATCCGGCTCGCCTTCCTCAACGACCGGCTCGTCTGCCCGGAGATCGGCAGCGCCTGCGAACTGGGCTTCGGCCAGGGGCTGAGCGTCAACATCCACGCCGCCGCGTCGCCGGCCCGGTGGTACGGCACCGACTTCAACCCCTCGCACGCCGGCTTCGCCCAGGAACTGGCCTTCGCCTGCGGTTCCGAGGCGCGGCTGTTCGACCAGGCGTTCGCCGACTTCTGCTGCCGCACCGACCTTCCCGACTTCGACTACATCGGCCTGCACGGCATCTGGAGCTGGATCTCGGACGAGAACCGGGGAGTGATCGTCGATTTCATCCGCCGCAAGCTGAAGGTCGGCGGCGTCCTCTACATCAGCTACAACACCCTGCCGGGATGGGCGGCGTTCGCGCCGATGCGCCACCTGCTCACCGAACACGTCGAGATCATCGGCTCCGAGGGCTACGGCATCCTCAACTGCATCAACGGCGCGCTCGAATTCGCCGACCGGCTGTTGGCCACCAACCCCGCCTACGCGCGCGCCAATCCCAACATCGCCAAGCGGGTGCAGAGCATCAAGGACAAGAACCGGAACTACCTAGCACACGAATATTTCAACCGGGACTGGTGCCCGATGCACTTCTCGACGCTCGGTGACTGGCTGTCCTCGGCGAAACTGAGCTTCGCGTGCTCTGCGAACCCGCTCGATCACGTGGACGGCGTCAACCTGACCAACGACCAGCGCACCTTTCTGAAGGACATCACCGATCCGATGTTCCGCGAGACGGTACGTGACTTCATGGTCAACCAGCAGTTCCGGCGCGACTACTGGGTGAAGGGCCCGCGGCGGCTGTCGCCCTTCGAGCAGGGGGAGGAGCTGCGTCGGCTGCGGCTGATCCTGGCCACGCCGGTGGCGGACGTGACGCTCAAGGCGTCGGGTGCGGTGGGGGAGACGGCGCTGATGCCGCAGGTCTACACGCCGGTGCTGGAGGCGCTCGCCGATCATCAGGTGCACACGCTGGCGGAGGTGGAACGCACCGTCACCACAAGGAACGTCAGTTTCCCGCAGCTGGTCCAGGCACTGCTGGTACTGGCAGCGAAGGGGGATGTGGCGCTGGCCCAGGACGAAGCACAGGTGGCAACCGCCCGCGGACGGACCGACCGGTTGAACGCCTACTTCCTCGACAAGGCGCGCGGCGACGGTGATCTCGCCTACCTGGCCAGCCCGGTGACCGGCGGCGGGGTGTCGGCGGGCCGCTTCCCGCAGCTGTTCCTGCTGGCGCGGTCCCGCGGCCGGCAGACGCCGGCGGAATGGGCCCGGTTCACCTGGGAGATCTTCAGCGCCCAGGGCCAGGCGGTGGTCAAGGACGGCAAACGGCTGCAGACCCCGGAGGAGAACCTGGCCGAGCTCACCGCCCGGGCGCAGGAATTCGCCGACAAGCGTCTGCCGATCCTGCAGGCGCTGCAGATCGCGTGAAGAGAGCGCCGCGCTCCCGGTCCGGGGGCGCGGCCTTCCTCGTCAGGCCACCGGCGCCGGGGCGACCACGTCCCGGGCGTCGATGCCGCTCAGCGCCAGCTGGGCCACCAGCTGTTCGGTCAGCCGGGCCAGCCCGCCGTCGTCCGCCGCCTCGCAGCGGCCGACCAGCACCGGTTGGGTGTTGGACGCGCGCAGCAGCCACCAGCCGTCGGCGGTGGAGACGCGCACGCCGTCGATGTCGTCGACCGAGATGCCGGCAACCCCGCGCAGCCGGTCGCGCACCGCCTCGATGACGCCGAACTTGCGCGCGTCGTCGCAGTCGATGCGCAGCTCGGGCGTGTTCACCATCGTGGGCAGCGCGCTCAGCATCTCCGCCAGTGACTGCGGTGCCTCGGCCAGCACCGAGAGCAGGCGCACGGCGGCATACGGCGCATCGTCGAAGCCGTAGTAGCCGTGAGCGAAGAAGATGTGGCCGCTCATCTCGCCGGCGAGCAGCGCGCCCGTCTCCTTCATCATGTTCTTGATCAGCGAGTGGCCGGTGCGGCTCATCAGCGGCCGGCCGCCGCGCCGCTCGATCTCGTCGAAGAACACCCGGCTCGACTTGACGTCGGCGATGATTGTGGCCCCGGGGTGCTCGGCCAGCACCGGGCCCGACAGGATGACCAGCAGCTGGTCGCCCCAGATCACCCGGCCCCGGCTGTCGACGACGCCGATGCGGTCGCCGTCGCCGTCGAACGCGATGCCCAGGTCGCAGCCCCCGGCCGCCACCGCCTGCTGCAGGTCGCGCAGGTTCTCGACCACCGTCGGGTCCGGATGATGCGCCGGGAAGGTTCCGTCGACCCGGTCGTGCAGGAGCACGTGCCGGCCGGGCAGTCTTTCGGTCAGTTGCCGCAGCATCGCTCCGCAGGCGCCGTTGCCGGCGTCCCAGGCGACGGTGAGCGGCCGCCCGGGCCGCATGTCGGCCACCAGCCGGTCGACGTAGACGTCGGTTACCGGCGCATCGTGGACGCTGCCCGCGCCGGTTTCGAAGTCGCCCCCGTCCGCCATCCGGCCCAGGTTCTGGATGTCGGCGCCGAAGAACGGCTTCTGGCCCAGCATCATCTTGATGCCGTTGTAGTCCGGCGGGTTGTGCGAGCCGGTGATCATCATTCCGCCGTCCGCACCCAGGTGGTGGGTGGCGAAGTACAGCATCGGCGTCGGCCCGAGACCGATGCGCAGCACGTCGGCGCCGGCGGCGGCCAGGCCTTCGACCAGCGCCGCCTCCAGCGTTGGCGAACTCAGCCGCCCGTCGTAGCCGACGGCGACGCGCCGCCCGCCGTTGCGCCGGACGAGCGTGCCGAAGGCGCGACCCAGCGCGCGCACGTCCTCTTCCCGAAGGGTGCGGCCGACGACGCCGCGGATGTCGTACTCTCGGAGGATGGTGGGATCGAGCATTCGGTCCTGCATTACGGTTGATCGTCGCCGGCGCCGGGTGCGGCTGCCGGCCGGCCGACGGAACTATAGCGGAAGCCGGCGGCCGCCATCTGTGACGGATTGTAGATGTTGCGCAAATCGCAGATGACCGGTTGCCGCAGCAGCGCCTTCAGGCGGGCCAGATCGAGGGCGCGAAACTCGTTCCACTCGGTCAGCACCGCCAGTACATCGGCGCCGTCGGCGGTCTGGTAGGCGTTGTCGCACCAGTGCACGCCGGTCAGCATCGCCTTCGCCTCGCCCATGCCCTCCGGATCGAAGGCGCGGACGGTCGCACCCGCCGCCTGCAGCGCCGGGACGATCGCGAGGCTCGGCGCATCGCGCATGTCGTCGGTGTTGGGCTTGAAGGTCAGGCCGAGGATGGCGATGGTCCGGCCTTCGACCGATCCGCCGCAGGCGGCGATGATCTTCTCCGCCATCCGCTGCTTGCGGGCATCGTTGACGGCGGCCACCGTCTCGACGATGCGCAGCGGCACGCCCGCGTCCTGGGCGGTGCGGACCAGTGCCAGCGTGTCCTTGGGAAAGCAGGACCCGCCGAAGCCGGGGCCGGCATGCAGGAATTTCCGGCCGATGCGGCCGTCGAGCCCGATGCCGCGGGCCACGTCCTGAACGTCGGCGTCGAGTGCCTCGCACAGGTCGGCGATCTCGTTGATGAAGGTGATCTTGGTGGCGAGGAAGGCGTTGGCGGCATACTTGATCACCTCGGCCGTCCGCCGGGAGGTGAACACGATCGGTGTTTCGATCAGGTACAGCACCCGGTAGAGCTGGCGCATCACCTCGCGGGCGCGTTCGCTCTCGGTGCCGATGATCACCCGGTCGGGACGCATGAAGTCGTTGATCGCCGAGCCCTCGCGCAGGAACTCCGGGTTGGAGACCACGTCGAAGCCGGCGTCCGGCCGCAGCCGGCGCAGGATGCGCTCGATTTCGTCGCCGGTGCCGACCGGCACCGTCGATTTGGTGACGACGACGGTATAGCGCTCGATGGCCGCCGCCACCGCCTCCGCCGCGGCGTAGACGTAGCTCAGGTCCGCATGGCCGTCGCCACGTCGGCTGGGGGTGCCGACGGCGATGAACACCGCATCCGCCGACGCCACCGCCGGCGCCAGGTCGACGCCGAACTTCAGTCGCCCATCGGCGACGTTGCTGCGCACCAGCTGGTCCAGGCCCGGCTCGTAAATGGGGATTTCACCCCGCAGCAGCCGGGCGACCTTCGCCGCGTCGGTGTCGATGCAGGTCACATCGACACCGAACTCGGAGAAGCACGCCGCCGACACCAGGCCCACATAGCCGGCGCCGATCATCGTGATCCGCATGAAAACTGTCCCCCGTCCGACTCTTACCCTGGAACAGCGAGGCGGATCAGACGAACCTGTGCAGCATCGCGCGCACCCGGTCGCTCATGTCATCACGCTGCAGGGCGAAGGCCACGTTGGCTTCCAGGTAGCCGACCTTGCTGCCGCAGTCGAAGCGCTGCCCATCGAAGCGGAAGCCGTTGAACGGGATCAGGCCGATGGTCTTCGCCATCGCATCGGTGAGCTGAATCTCGTTGCCGGTGCCCCGTTCCTGGTGCTCCAGGATGGTGAGCACGATCGGCTCCAGGATGTAGCGGCCGATGACCGCCAGCGTCGAGGGGGCATCGGCGGGCTTCGGCTTCTCGACCACGCCCTTTGCCGGCACCAGCTGGCCTTCGTCGCGCGACGGATCGATGATGCCGTACTGGTCGGTGCGGTCCGCCGGCACTTCCTCGACCGCGACCAGATTGCCGCCCACCTTCTGGTGCGCCTCGATCATCTGCTTCAGCGCCCCCGGCTTGGCCATGATCAGGTCGTCGGCCAGCAGCACCGCGAACGGCTCGTCGCTGACGAAGTTGCGCGCGCACCAGACGGCGTGGCCCAGGCCCATCGGCACCTGCTGGCGGGTGTACGAGATGTGCCCCGGCGGCGGCATCCAGTCGAGGACGGAGTGCAGCGAGTCCTGCTTGCCGCGCTCGCGCAGCACCGTCTCCAGCTCGATGGAGTGGTCGAAATGGTCCTCGATGGCGCTCTTCGCCCGGCCGGTGACGAAGATGAACTCTTCGATGCCGGCCTCCTGCGCTTCTTCCACGGCGTACTGGATCAGCGGCTTGTCTACGATCGGCAACATCTCCTTAGGCATCGCCTTAGTGGCCGGCAGAAAGCGCGTGCCGAGACCGGCGACCGGAAACACTGCCTTGCGAACAGGTTTGGGCATTGATCGACCTCATTTCGTCAGCGAAAAGCAAGGGAAGCGGGACAGACGATCGATCGGCGGTGCCTTCCCCCCCGAACCGGGCCGGCACCGACGATCCTCCGAACGGGGCTTCTTCGATCAGGCGGCACGCGCATACCACATCCCGGGCCTCTCCGCCATCGCTGCAGATGCGCAGCGGCAAATTCATTACGGATTGTGTGGATATTTACCAGTCTTCCGCCGTTCGGCGTCAGGAGCGGGCGGCGCTGCCGAGGAGGACATCGCGGGCCCGGTTCACCTGGGCGGCGAGGAACGGGGAGCCGCCGCGATCGGGATGGACGATGGCGATCAGCCGCAGGTGCGCGGCCTTGATCTCCGCCGCACTGGCACCCGGCGCCAGGCCCAGGATGCGCAGGGCGTCGTCGTGGGTCATCGGCCCGCCCGCCGGCGACGCAGCACCGGCGCCATCTCCGGGTTCGTGTGCGCCGGCTCCGGTTCCGGTCGTCTCCTCCCCCTGCCGCCAGTCGGGGAAGCGGCGGTCCAGGTAGGCTTCCAGCAGCAGCGCCGACTTCCGGTCGGCCCCGTCGATGCTGCGTAGCAGCGCCAACAGCTCCGCCAGCATCAGCTGGCTGAGGCGGCGGCCGGCATGGGCGCCCTGCAGCACCTGGCCATCCAGAGAACCCGAGCCGTGATCCAGGTGCATGTCCAGGTAGGCGGTGCGAACGCCCGACGACGCCGGCCCGCCACCGCCCAGCCCCCCCAGTCCGCCGCTCCATCTGCCGCCCCATCCGCTCCGGCGCCACAGCAGCGGCAGGATCAGGGGCAATAGACCGATCATCCAGCCGAGCCGCCCGGTGAGTGCCAGGCCGGCGAAGATCACAACCAGCACGGCGATGCCGACGGTCCTCGCCGCCGTCGCCAGCAGCCGCGGATCGGCGCCGACGAACCAGCGGGCGAGCGCCAGTCCGCCCAGCAGCAACAGCACACCCAGAACGAGCGAGATCAGCACCGCGCTCACCGTCGCGCAAGCTGCAGGGCGATCTGCCTCGCCACACCGCTGCCGCCGTCGGCCAGCCGCGTGAGTGCCCGGTGCCCGCCCGCGGCGTAGACGGCGACGGCGCACAGCAGTGCCCGCAGCGCATCCGCACTGCCCGCATCGAAGCGGCAGTAGGCTCCGGAGGTGAGACGGGCGATCTCCTTGAAGGCGAGTTCGGCCCGCAGGTCGGACCCCTCGTGGAACATGAAGGCCGGAACGCCCAGCGTGCCCAGCTCGCCGGCGCGGGCACCCAGCGCGTCGATGTTCTCCTCCATACAGTCGCCCACGAACACCAGTGCGCCGATCCGCTCCCGCGACGCCTCGTTGATCGCGTGCTGCAGGACCTTGCGGATCTGCGTCTCGCCGGCGCGGCACTGCACGCCGGTCATCATCCGCACCAGCCGCGCGGCGTCGGTGACCCAGGGGCTCGCCCGGAACTCGCCGAAGCCGCGGTAGAAGCAGAGCTGGATGGCGAGCCCCCCCAACCCGGCGGCGGCCATGAACATGTCCGCCTGCAGGCGCGCCGCCCGGTCCCAGGTGGGCTGGCGGCTGGCGGTGGCGTCGAGCGCGAACAGCAGCCGGCCGCGCCCGTCGCCTGCGGCGGGAGTGCGCGCCAGCGTCTCCAGAAATGTCGCGACGTCGGCCTCCGAGGCCGTCGCCGGCAGTGCCTTGTCCTTGCCCTTCATCCACCCGGACCGAGGCTCGAGGATCGCCGCTGCTTCTCCGGCAAACATAGCGCGTTGCCGCGGATTATCTATGCTACGCACGCGGGCGCGCCGGGACGCAGGCTCGTCGCGACGGATACCGGCCGGGGACAGCACGGAGGAGAGGGATGGCGGAACGTTGCGATGCCGTGGTCGTGGGCGCGGGCGTCGTCGGCCTGGCGGTGGCCCGCGCGCTGGCGGCGGCCGGCCGGGAGGTCCTGGTGCTGGAGGCGGCGGAGACGTTCGGCACCGTCACCAGCTCGCGCAACTCGGAGGTCGTCCACGCCGGACTCTACTACCCGCCCGGCAGCCTGAAGGCGCGGCTGTGCCGGCGAGGCCGCGATCTCCTCTACCCCTGGCTCGACGACCACGGAATCGAGTACGTGCGCTGCGGCAAGCTGGTGGTGGCGACCGACGCGGCGGAAGTGGAGCAGCTCGCGGGCATCGAGGCCCGCGCGCGGGCGAACGGCGTCGAGGACCTGCGCCGGATCGACGGCGGCGAGGCCCGCGCGCTGGAGCCGGAGGTGCGCTGCCTCGCCGCCCTGGTTTCACCCTCGACGGGCATCTTCGACAGCCACGGCTACATGCTGAGCCTGAAGGGTGCAGCGGAGGCCCACGGTGCCGCGTTCGCCTTCCTCGCCCCCGTCACCGGCGGCCGGGTCGACGGCGACGGCATCGAGCTCTGCGTTCGCAATGACGGCGTCGAGATCGCGCTCGCGTGCCGCACCGTCGTCAACTGCGCCGGACTCGGCGCGCAGGCGCTGGGCCGGGCGATCGCCGGGCTGCCGCCGCACACCGTGCCCCCGCTGCACTACTCCAAGGGCTGCTACTTCTCGCTCGCCGGCCGGCCGCCGTTCTCCATGCTGGTCTATCCGCCGCCGGACCATGCCAGCGTCGGCCTGCACTATACGCGCGACCTGGCCGGCCGCGGCCGCTTCGGACCGGACGCCCGCTGGGTGGACGCGATCAGCTATGACGTGGACGCGGACCGGGCCCGGCTGTTCTACGCCTCGATCCGCCGCTACTGGCCCGGGCTGCCCGACGGCGCGCTGGCGCCTGACTACGCCGGCGTGCGCCCGAAGATCCAGTCGCCGACCGAACCACCCCACGACTTCGTCATCCAGGGCCCGGAGACGCACGGCGTCCCGGGGCTGATCGCGCTCTACGGCATCGAATCCCCCGGGCTTACGTCGTCGCTGGCCATCGCCGAGGTGGTGGCGGAGATGGTCCGCGCGTCATGAGCCCCCGACCGCGCGTCGAGATCGAGTACTGCACCCAGTGCCGCTGGCTGCTGCGCGCCGCCTGGACGGCGCAGGAGCTGCTGGTGACCTTCGAGGAGGATCTGGGCGGGGTGACGCTGGTGCCCGGCCGCGGCGGCGTCTTCGAGGTGCGCCTCGGGGGCGAGACCGTGTGGTCGCGCGCCGGCGAGGGCCGGTTTCCGGAGCTGAAGGAGCTGAAGCAGCGGCTGCGCGACCGCATCGCCCCCGACCGGCCGCTGGGTCACTCCGACCGCCGGCCCGGCGGAAACTAGAACCGCCGCCCGGGCGGTGCGAGCAGGTGGCCGTTGCCCGGGGCACCGGCCGCCACGATCTCTGGAGCAGAGAGGAGGGGAGGTCCGCCATGATGCCTTCAGCCGACAACCGCGAGGCCGAGCCGCTGCAGCCGGCCGGTTTGCCGTCCGCCACCCTTCTGGCCGCGCTGCAGCAGGAGATGCCGGTGAGCCCGGCGCCGGTGTCGCTGACCGGCCGCACCGCCGGGCTCGCGATCATCGACGTGCAGAACGGCTTCGCCACCGTCGGCGCCGGCGCGCTGGCGCCCGCCGCCCCGAACGCCCGGGTGGCGCGCATGGTGAGAGAGACCGATGGGCTGGCGCGCCGCTTCGCCGCAACCGGCAGCCCGATTGCCGTCTTCCTCGACTGGCACGACAGCGACCGGCCGGAGCCACCCTATCCGCCGCACTGCATCGTCGGCACGGGCGAGGAGGAGCTGGTGCTGGAGCTCGCCTGGCTGGAGGCCTGCCCGCAGGCGACGGTGCTGCGCGCAGACTGCATCAACGACTTCGTGGGCTCGATCGACCTGCAGACCGGCCGCAACGCCGCCGTCGACTGGGTGAACGACAATCGTCTGGACACGCTCGTCGTCGTCGGCATCTGCACCGACATCTGCGTCGGCGAGTTCGTGGCGACGATGCTCTCGGCGCGCAATCACCGGATGATGCCGGGCCTGCGCGACGTCGTCGTCTACGAGCCCGGCTGCGCCACCTACGATCTGCCGCGCGCGGCGGTGCAGACGCTGGGGCTGCCGGCGACCGCCGCCCACCCGCAGGATCTGGCGCACCACATGGGCCTCTACCTGATGGCCTCGCGGGGTGCCGTCCTGGCCTCGTCGCTGGACTGAACCGCGCGCCCGCCCATGCGCTACTTCTTCTACGGAACCCTGCTGGACGACGCGGTGCGCGGCCAGGTGCTGCGCCGGCAGGTGCCGCGGCAGCGGATGCGCCGGGCGGTGCTCTCGGGCTTCCGCCGTGTCTACCGCCGGGATGCGGCCTACCCGGTGCTGGTCGCCGATCCTGCCGGCCGCGTCGAGGGGCTGCTGGTCATCGGCCTGAACGCCCGCGACGGGGCCCGCCTGGCCGCATACGAGGGCCCCGAGTACGCGCTCGTCCGCCGCCCGGTGAAGACCGGCGACGGTGCCGTCGTGGACGCGCGGCTCTTCCTGCCCCGCTGCGACGGGCTGGGGACGGCGGAGGTGTGGTGCTACGAGGACTGGTGTCGACGCTTCGGCGACCGCTACCGGGCGAGGGTCGCCCGCCGCCGACGAGCACCCTCACCCCACCCCGGCTTCGGGGCGGGCGAGGATGAGGGCGAGCAGACGAAGACCGAGAGCGCGGTTTGATCGGATCGAACCGATCTGATCAAACGGTCGTGCTCCAACTGTTTGATTTTTAGAGGAAGTCAATCCGATCAAGCGATTCCGCTTGATCGGATATTGCTCTAGACCCGCTTGTCGCGCCCCGACCGCTCGTTGGTCGCCTGACTGCGCCGCGCTTTCGCCTTCGTCTTGCTGTCCACGGCCACTTCCGGCTTGCCCTTCTTTGCCGGAGCCGCCGCTGCCGGCCTGCCGGCTTCCTTCGCCGCCGCCGGCCGCGCGGCGGCGGATGTCTTTGCTCCCGGCTTCGCCGCGGCCGTCACCACGGTCTTCGCCGACTGGGCGCGCGCGGCGCTGCGGGCGGCCGACCGCGATGACGGGGAGCGGGCTGCCACGGACCGGTTGGCGCGGGTGCGGTCGGCGCGCAGCGCCGTGCGCGATGATTTCGCGGCCACCGCCCGCTTCTCCGCCCGGACGGGGGCGCGGGCCGCCACCGCCCGCGACGTCTGCTGCGGCCTGCGGGACATCGCGGCGAGGGAGGATGCGCCGACGGCCGCGAACTCCGGCTGCCGCTCACCGCGGGCGACCAGCGGCGACGTCGGCACGGTGTTGTAGACCTCGATCACGTCCTGCCCGGCGAATGCCTGGTCGAGCAGGCTGCCCATGATGAGGCTGCGGTTCGCGGGCGACCGTGCACCCAGCACCACGCCGATCAGCCGCCGGCCGTCGCGCTGTGCGGACGCGACCAGGTTGAAGCCCGATGCATGGGTATAGCCCGTCTTGATACCGTCCATGCCCTCGTAGACGCCCAGCATCCGGTTGTGGTTGGGATGCACCGAGCCGCCGAATTGGAATCGCTCGGTGGCGAAGTAGGGGTAGTAGCGGGGAAAGTCGTGCAGCAGCGCCAGCGCCAGGATGCCCATGTCGCGGGCCGTCGTCACCTGGGAGGGATTGGGCAGGCCGGAGGCGTTCATGAATTGGGTGCGCGACATGCCGATCTCGTGCGCCTTCGCCGTCATCATCCAGGCGAACTGGGATTCGCTGCCGCCCAGGCCCTCGGCGATGGCCGCGGCGATGTCGTTCGCCGATTTGGTGATCAGCGCCAGGATGGCGTTCTCGACGCTGATGCTCTGCCCCGGCTTCAGCCCGATCTTGGTCGGCGGTTGCGAGGCGGCATGCGCCGAGATCGGAAACCGGTCCTCGAGGGTCAGCAGGCCGTCGTCGAGCGCCTCGAACAGCATGTAGAGGGTCATCATCTTGGTCAGTGAAGCGGGGTAGCGGCTGAGGTCGCCGTTGACCTCGTGTAGGACTTGGCCGGTACCGGCATCCATGATCAAGGAAGCGTAATTGGCCCGCGCCGGCGACGCGGCGGTGAGCACCAGTATCGAGAGCGACAGCACTACGGCTGCACGCGCGAACAGGCAGCGCTTCGCCTCGGCGATGTAAGAGAATACCTGCATCGGCGTCTTCCTGTGAGCAATGAAAACCCTGCGGACAGGCAGACGATAGCGAGTGCCCATTCGCGTACGCGTCTGACCCTTGGCGCGCGCCGTTACTGCGGGACCTCTCCCAGACACCGCGAGTTCACTTTCGCAGCGTTTTGTCACCGCATGCTTAATCCTCGGCCGGGCCGGAGTCAAAGACAACCCGCGTTCGGATCCACTCCCGCCGGGGTGTGGCAATCGATTGACCGTCAAGGCGTTAATGTGTCGGGCGATGCCGGCAAGGGAATTGGCGCGACCGCTTCGACCTGCTAGGGTCCGGGAAATTCCACAAACCGATTCGTCCTGCGAGCGGGGGAGGGTCATGACCTCGATTTCCGTGCCGACGACGCCCTATGACGGTCAACGTCCGGGGACGTCAGGCCTGCGCAAGAAAGTTTCCGTCTTCCAGCAACCCAACTACCTGCAAAATTTCGTCCAGAGCACCTTCGACTGCATCGAGGGCAAGGCCGGCGCCACCCTGGTGGTCGGCGGCGACGGGCGGTACTACAATCGCGAAGCGATCCAGATCATCCTGCGCATGGCCGCGGCCAACGGCTTCGGTCGGGTGCTGGTCGGGCAGGGCGGCATCTTGTCGACGCCGGCCGTCTCCTGCGTCATCCGCAAGAACGGGGCGATCGGCGGCATCGTTCTGTCGGCCAGCCACAATCCCGGCGGACCCAACGCCGACTTCGGCATCAAGTACAACATCTCGAACGGCGGCCCGGCCCCGGAAACGGTCACCGAGGCCGTGTTCGCCCGGACCCGCAGCATCGATCGCTACGTCACCATCGAGGCGGCCGACGTCGACCTGGATCGGGTGGGTGCCTCGACCCTGAACGGCATGCAGGTCGAGGTCTTCGATTCCGTCGCCGACTATGCAGCGCTGATGCAGACCCTGTTCGACTTCGATGCCATTCGGGCGCTGTTCGCCTCCGGCCGGTTCCGCATGTGCTTCGATGCGATGCACGCGGTGACCGGTCCCTACGCTCACGCCATCCTGGAGGGGCTGTTGGGGGCGGCGCCGGGCACGGTGATCAACGGCACGCCGCTCGAGGACTTCGGCGACGGGCACCCCGATCCGAACCTCGTCTACGCGCATGAGCTGGTCGAGCGGATGGAGCGGGCGGACGGACCCGACTTCGGTGCCGCGTCCGACGGCGACGGCGACCGCAACATGGTCCTCGGCAACCGCTTCTTCGTCACGCCGTCGGACAGCCTGGCCGTCCTGGCGGCCAATGCGGCGGTGGCACCCGGCTACCGGTCCGGGCTCAGCGGCATCGCGCGCTCCATGCCCACCAGCCAAGCGCCGGACCGGGTCGCCGCCGCCATGGGCATCCCGTGCTACGAGACGCCGACCGGCTGGAAGTTCTTCGGCACCCTGCTGGACGCGAACAAGGCGACGCTGTGCGGCGAGGAGAGCTTCGGCACCGGCTCCAACCATGTCCGCGAGAAGGACGGGCTGTGGGCGGTGCTGTTCTGGCTGAACGTACTGGCCGCCCGCAAGCAGTCGGTGGAGGCGATCGTCCACGAGCACTGGCGGACGTATGGTCGCAACTTCTACTCCCGTCACGACTACGAGGGCATCGACTCGGCTGCCGCGGAAGAGATGATGGCGCACCTGCGCGGGATGCTGCCGGGGTTGCCGAAACGGACGCTGGGCGCATACACGGTGGCGATGGCCGACGACTTTGCCTACACCGACCCGGTGGACGGCAGCACCAGCAGCAAGCAGGGAATCCGGGTGGGCTTCACCGACGGTTCGCGGATCGTCTTCCGCCTGTCCGGAACCGGCACCGAGGGGGCGACCTTGCGCGTCTATGTGGAGCGGTACGAGCCCGACCCGACGCGACACGGCCAGCCGACGCAGGAGGCGCTCGCCGACCTGATCGCCATCGCCCACGGGCTGGCCGAGATCGAGCGGCGCACCGGCCGGGCCGCGCCCACCGTCATCACCTGACTGCAACCTGGTTGCGGGGGGAGGCCCGGCGTCGGTGGACATGCCCGCCGACGCCGGCCTCTCTCTCCTCCAGCCCCTCGCTCTCCCGAGTCCTCCCGTTCCCTTCCGGGCCCGATGCACCGGCCGGCGGCCGCCGGCCCGGGGGCTTGCACGCGCGTCCGTGCGCATCCGGACGCGCGCCGGTCGCCGCATGGTCTGCTATACTTTCGCGAGGGGCCCGGAGACGGTGGATGACCGAGAACGTTCTGGAAATGATGCAGCGGCAGATGGTGGAGATCATCGGTCTGCACGCCTTCCATGCCCGCGAGCATCTGGGCAAGGACGAGATCGATTCCCGCATTCTGGACACGATGGGCCGGGTGCCGCGGCACGAGTTCGTGCCCCCGGAGCTGGTCGCCTATGCGTACGCCGACCAGCCGCTGCCGATCGGCTACAACAAGACCACCTCGCAGCCGTTCATCGTGGCATTGATGACCGATCTGCTGGCGGTGCAGCCGGAGGACCGGGTGCTCGAGGTGGGTACCGGCCTGGGCTATCACGCCGCCGTGCTGGCGACGCTGGGTGCGCAGGTGTTCACCGTCGAGATCATCGAGGAGCTGGCGACGCAGGCGAGCCGAAAGTTGAAGGGGCTCGGATTCTCGGCGGTGTCGATGAAGATCGGCAACGGCGAATACGGCTGGCCGGAGCACGGGCCGTTCGACCGCATCCTGGTGTGCGCCGCCTCCGAGCTGATCCCGGCACCACTGCTTTCGCAGCTCAAGCCGGGCGGCAGGATGGTCGTGCCGACCGGTGTCGCCGAGGCGCAGGTGCTCACGCTGGTCGAGAAATCGGACACCGGACGAATCCGCGTGCGCGAGATCATGCCGGTACGATTCGCCTTGCTGGAAACGGCGAGCTAACTCGTTCGCAGTAGCAATACCCCCCGACTGCACCGCGGCAAAGTCCCGTGGTCGCCCTGGGCCGTCGCTGCGCGGGAAAATTAGCACGTCGGCACAAAATGCCTTTGTGGACAACCATAGAATTATGTTTAAATTTCAAGCTGGTCCCGGAACTGACGGGATGGGCGCGGAGGGACGAAGGCCCTTTGAACAAGAGTGGTGCGCCACCAAGCGTGCCGGCAAGGGTCCAAGAGAAATGCTGCATCTGCCGAACAATGGTTACAAAATCTACCAAGTCCAACTGTATAACGAGCAGGTTCGGAATCTGGCGAGGCTGCGGCAGCGCCACAGTTACTTCGACCGGTCCTGGGCCAACCCGCAAGTGCGCGACGTCGTGGCCCGCAATGAAGAGGAGGCCTGGTCGCTGATAGCAGAACGGTTCCCGCCGGAAGACGGCTTCGTCGTCGAGAGCATCACCACCGATCGCTTCTGAAGTCACCGCGCCGCCGCAGCTGGCCCGAAACCGAATCGCCCGACCGCTCCGGTTCTCCGGCCTACCGGTTCCCGCTCCGCCAACACTCCCGCGCGTTCTGCCGACCGCCGCAGGCAACGCCTCGTGCCTCCCGAGCAGTTCACGTCGCGCATCAGCGTCCATTCAGACGCATCTGTAAAACAGCATTTTTCGTCACCGGTTCCGTCGTCCTGCTTGGCCGGTCCCGTCGCCGCTCCGCAGCCGCCTCCCGGTGCGATTGTCTGTCGGCGGGCACTGTGGCAGAACAGGGGCCGTACTCTTCGCGGCGCAGGCGATCGACGAGGCGGCGGATCGGATCGGTGAACAGACGCATACGCAAGACGCTGCCGCTGCCGGCGGGCCGGTGCATCGGTGCCGGGCTGGCGGTGGCCATCATGCTATGGGCGGCGGACGGCCGGGCGGCGGGGACCGAGAGCGACGCCGGCACCGGCTCCGGCACCGGGGCCGATTTCGGCAGTTGGCTCGCGGAGGTGCGATCGGAAGCGACAGCCCGCGGCCTGAACGGGCCGCAGACCGGCGCGGCCCTGGATCAGGTCCGCCACATCGACCGGGTGGTCGAACTCGACCGCCGGCAGCCGGAACTGACCCAGACCTTCTGGCGCTACCTGGACACCCGGATCACCGCCGACCGGATCGCGCAGGGGCAGGCCTGGCTCGCCGCCTACGAATCGCTGCTGAACCAAGTCTACCAGCGCTACGGTGTGCAGCCCCGGGTGCTGGTGGCACTGTGGGGCCTGGAGAGCGACTATGGCCGGACGCAGGGTGACTTCCCGGTGGTTTCGGCAGTGGCGACGCTGGCCTACGACGGCCGCCGCAGCGCCTTCTTCCGCCAGCAGATGTTCGCCATCCTGGAGCTGATCGAGCGCGGCGACGTGCCGCCGGAGGTGCGCGGCTCGTGGGCCGGAGCGATGGGCCAGCCACAGTTCATGCCGACCACCTGGAACGAACATGCGGTCGACTTCGACGGCGACGGCGGCCGGGATCTGCGCGGCAGCCTGCCCGACGTGTTCGCCTCGTCCGCCGCCTACCTGGCCGCATCGGGCTGGAGTGCCCGCTCCAGCTGGGGCCACGAAGTCCTGCTGCCCGCGGGCTTCGACTACGCCGAAACCGGGCTGGAGGTCGAGAAGCCGCTGTACGAATGGCAGCAGCTGGGCGTGCGGCAGATGGACGGCAGCGATCTTCCGACCGGGACACAGCCTGCCACCGTCCTGCTCCCGGCGGGCGCTCGCGGTCCCGCCTTCATCGTCTACCGGAACTTCCGCGCCATCCTGCGCTGGAACAACTCGGTGCTCTATGCGCTGGCGGTGGGTCATCTGTCGGACCGGCTGGCGGGCGCCGGGCCGCTGGCCACGCCGCGGCCGGTCGAAGAGGTGCCGCTCACCCGCTGGGACGTGGTCGAGCTGCAGTCGCGGCTGACGACCCTGGGCTTCGAGCCGGGCGAGCCGGACGGCGTGGTCGGCGAGAAGACCCGACGCGCCATCCGCCAGTTCCAGAAGAGCGTGGCGCTGCCCGCCGACGGCTACCCGGACCCGGAGCTGCTGCAGCGCCTGCGCCAGCCCGCATCGCAATGAACGGCAGGCGGAGGAGGGGCGGGCGATGATGCGTTCGGCCTGGATCGTCATCACCCTTGCAGGTGCTGTCTGCGCCGGCTGCTCGAGCACCCGGGATGCGGCGCCGCAGGCGTCGGCGGCGAGTGCCCAGTCGAGCCCGGCGGTGCGGGGCTACAAGGTGGGGAAGCCCTATCAGATCAAGGGCGTGTGGTATTATCCTAAAGAAGATTACGAGTATGCGGAGACCGGCGTCGCTTCCTGGTACGGCCCCGGCTTCCACGGCAAGGCGACAGCCAACGGCGAAATCTACGACATGAACGAGCTGACGGCGGCGCATCGGACGTTGCCGATGCCATGCATGGTCCGCGTCACCAACCTGGAGAACGGCCGCACCCTGAAGCTCCGGGTGAACGACCGGGGTCCGTTCGTCGGTGATCGGATCATCGACGTCTCGCGGCGCGGCGCCCAGCTGCTGGGCTTCCACGGCGCCGGCACGGCGCAGGTGAAGGTGGAGATCATCGAGGACGAGAGCCGGATGCTGGCCGCCGGCCTGGGCGTGCCGCAGGACACGACGGTGGCGAGCCGGGAGATCGGCCAGGTACCGGCGGCGGTGGAGCAGCAGGCGACGTATGCCGCAGCACCGCAGCCGGCGGTCGCGGCCTACAGCCCGGCCGCATCGACGTCCTATGCTTACGGCGACGAGCCGGTCGCCGCCGTTTCCGCGCCGACCTACGGGGCCACCGCCTACGCCACGGCAGCCAATTCGCCCCGGAGCTACGCGTCGGGCAGCCACACGCCGTACGCCGAGGCATCGCCGGCATACGCCGAACTGGCGGCGATCGAGCCGCCGGCAAGAGCCGGTTCGGGCTACTACGTGCAGGCCGGTGCCTTCAGCGATGCGCTTCGCGCCGACCGGGTCCGCCAGCGGCTGGAGGCGATCGGCCCGACCCGGGTCACCCCGTCGTGGGTCAACGGCCGCGAGCTGCTGCGCGTCCGCCTCGGCCCCTTCCAGTCCGATGCGGACGCGGCGCGGGCGCTGTCCGGGGCGGCCCGTGCCGGCTTTCCCGACGCCCACGTCGTCGCCGACTGACACCACCACGGCGCCGCCCGGGAGCGCGGCGCGCACCTTTTCGAGTGAACGAGGAAGACGGACCATGCTGCCTGCATCGTGCCTGCGTCTCGGCGCCGCTGTCCGAGCGGCCTTGCTCCTGGCCGTGACGACCATCGCCGCGACACCCGCATCCGCCATCGAAACGATGGCCCGTGAAGCCATTATCGTCGACGCCGACACCGGCGCGGTGCTGTTCGAGAAGAACCCGGACAAGCCGATGCCGCCTGCGTCGATGAGCAAGATCATGACGTCCTACATGATCTTCAGCCGCCTGCGTGACGGCAAGCTGGCCCTCGACGACACCCTGCCGGTGAGCGAGAACGCCTGGCGCAAGGGCGGCTGCGTCAGCGACGGTTCGACCATGTGCCTGAAACTGGGCGACCGGGTCCGGGTCGAGGACCTGATTCGCGGCATCATCATCCAGTCGGGCAACGACGCCTGCATCGTCATGGCCGAAGCGATCTCCGGCAGCGAGGAGGCGTTCGCTGCCGAGATGACCAGGAAGGCGAAGGAAATCGGGCTCACCGGCTCCACTTTCCGCAATGCGACCGGTCTGCACGACCCGGAGCACGTGATGACGGTTCGGGACCTGACGGTGCTGGCGAAGCGGATGATCGAGGACTTCCCTCAATTCTACCCGTTCTACAGCGAGAAGAGCTTCACCTGGAACAACATCAAGCAGGGCAACCGCAACCCGCTGCTGTACAAGAACATCGGCGCCGACGGCCTGAAGACCGGCCACACCAAGGAGGCGGGGTACAGCCTGACCGCCTCCGCCAAGCAGGGCGACCGGCGGCTGATCCTGGTGGTCACCGGCCTGCCCAGCATGCAGGCGCGCGCCGAGGAATCCGAACGCCTCATGGACTACGGGTTCCGCGAGTTCGAGAACGTTGCCCTGTTCAAGAAGGGCGAGCAGGTGGACACCGCCGAGGTCTGGCTCGGCGACGAGGAGACCGTGCCGCTGGCCGCGCCGAAGGACATCGTCGTCACCGTGCCGCGCCGGGGACGCGCCGACCTGAAGGTGGCGGTGGTGTACGACGGGCCGGTGGCGGCGCCGGTGAAGGCCGGCGATCCGATCGCCCGGCTGGAGATTTCCGCCCCCGGGATCCCCACCACCGAGGTACCGCTGGTGGCCGGCGCGGACGTGGGCAAGCTCGGCTACTTCGGCCAGGCGATGGCCGCCCTGGGCAGCCTCGTCGACCGGGTCATTCCCTGAGCCGCCCGACGGCATCCGCCCCCGAGAGGCCCGAAGCGGCGGGCGGGCGCGGGCGGTTCATCGTCTTCGAGGGCGGCGAGGGGACCGGCAAGTCGACGCAGGCGCGTCTGCTGACCACGGCGCTGCAGGCTGCCGGCATCGACGTGCTGATCACCCGGGAGCCCGGCGGCGCACCGGGCGCGGACATCCTGCGCCGCCTGCTGCTGGAGGCGCCGCCGCCGCCCGGCTGGTCGGCGCTCGGTGAGTCTCTGCTGCACAACGCCGCACGGGCGGAGCATCTGGACAAGACCATCCGCCCGGCGCTGGCTGGAGGTCGCTGGGTGGTCTGCGACCGGTTCGCCGATTCCACCGCCGCCTACCAGGGCGCCGGACTCGGTGTCACGGCGGAGACGCTGGCGGTCCTGCGCCGGCTGGTGGTGGCCGGCGACGAGCCGGATCTGGTGCTGGTCCTGGACGTGCCGGTGGACACGGCGTTCGCCCGCGTGGCCGCCCGCTCGCCCCACGGCGACCGTTACGAACGCCTCGACGTTTCCTTTCACCGCCGCATCCGCGAGGCCTTCCTTTCCATTGCCGCCGGTGGCGGCGAGCGCTACGTGGTGATCGACGGCGATTGCCCCTCCGGCGACCTGGCGGCCGGCATCCGGGCATTGGTGGCCGGGCGCTTCGGAGTCATGTTCGGCTGAGGCCGCCGGCGCACGGTGGGGGGCGGGGCAGAGGGAGCAGGGGATGGCGGCAGACGCCGGCGGGCGCGACGGGGGCGGCAGCGAGCCGGCAGGCCCACCACCGCCGCGCGCCAATCCGAAGCTCTACGGCCACGAGGAAGCGGAGCGCCACCTGCACCGCTGGCTCGCCGACGGCAGCCTGCCGCACGGCCTGATGCTCGCCGGCCCGTGGGGCATCGGCAAGGCGACGCTGGCATTTCGAATTGCCCGCATGCTGCTGCGCCGGACGCCGGAGGCGGCGGACGAGGCGGACCGGTGGATCGCCGCCGGCAGCCACCCGGATCTGCTGACCGTCGAGCGCCGCTTCGACGAGCGGCGTGGCCGGACGGCGACCGGCATCGCAGTCGACGACGTGCGGCGTGTCGGCGGCTTTCTCGCTTCGTCACCCGCCCGCGGTGGCTGGCGGGTGGTGATCGTCGATGCCGCCGACGAGATGAACCGAAACGCTGCCAATGCGTTGCTGAAGGTTCTGGAGGAACCGGGCGAACGCTCGATGCTGATCCTCGTCTGCCACCAGCCGGCACTGCTGCCGGCGACGGTCCGCTCGCGCTGCCGTCGGGTGCTGCTGCAGCCACTGGTCGAGCCGGTCCTCGTGCGACTGGCAGACGAGTTGCTGCCCGGGATGCCGGCCGCCGATGCCGCCGTGCTGCACCCGCTGGCGGAAGGCAGCATCGGCCGGCTGCTGCAGCTCGCCGCTCACGACGGGCTGGCGGCGCACCGGTGGCTGGGAGAGGTGTTCGCGTCGCTGGCGTCCGGCGATGGGCACCGCGTGCTGACGCTGATCGGAGACGGCCGCACCGGCGCCGACGAGGAGGGTTTCCGCGTCGTCGCCCACGTGCTGACATGGTGGCTGCGGAAGATCGCGCGCGCCGCGTCCCGATCAGCCCCGGACGGGGGGGATGCAGCGGCCGATCCGGTGGTGGCGCGGCTGGCGGCTGCCGCTACGCTTGATCGGTGGATGAAGGTGTGGGAGAAAACGCAGCACTTCGCCGCACACGCGGCGGTCGGCAACCTCGATCGCAAGCAAGCCCTGATCGCGATCCTGCTCGACATGCAACGTGAGTTGCTGCCCGTACGGGCTTGATCCAAGGGTATTCTGGTTCGACCGATCTGCGGGGGAAGATGACCCGACGGCCTCGCTACTACATCACGACCCCGATCTACTACGTGAACGACGTGCCGCACATCGGGCACATGTACACGACGCTCGCCTGCGACGTGATCGCCCGGTTCAAGCGGCTCGACGGCTACGACGTCCGCTTTCTCACCGGCACCGACGAGCACGGGCAGAAGGTGCAGAAGGCGGCCGAGGCCCGGGGCGTGGCGCCGCAGACGTTCACCGACGCGGTCTCCGGCAACTTCCGCCAGATGGCGGCGATGATGAACTTCAGCAACGACGACTTCATCCGCACCACCGAAGAGCGGCACAAGCGCGCGTGCACGGCGCTGTGGGAGCGGCTGGTGGAGCAGGGGCACATCTACCTGGAAACCTACGCCGGCTGGTATGCGGTGCGCGACGAGGCGTTCTACGCCGAAAGCGAGCTGCAGAAGGCGGCCGACGGCAGCTGGATCGCGCCGTCCGGTGCGCCGGTGGAGTGGGTGGAGGAGCCCAGCTACTTCTTCCGGCTGTCCGCCTGGCAGGAGCGGTTGCTGCAGTTCTACGAAGACGAGCCCGACTTCATCCTGCCGCCGTCACGGCGCAACGAGGTGATGAGCTTCGTGCGCGGCGGCCTCCAGGACCTCTCGGTGTCACGCACCACGTTCGACTGGGGCATTCCGGTGCCGGGCGATTCGGCACACGTGATGTACGTCTGGCTCGACGCGCTGACCAACTACATCACCGCGGTGGGCTATCCGGACACCGACGCGCCGATGTTCACCAAGTGGTGGCCGGCGGACCTGCACATGGTCGGCAAGGACATCCTGCGCTTCCACGCCGTCTACTGGCCGGCGTTCCTGATGGCCGCCGACCTGCCGCCGCCACGGCGTGTCTTCGCGCACGGCTGGTGGACCAACGAGGGGCAGAAGATCTCCAAGTCGCTGGGCAACGTCATCGACCCGCGCGAGCTGGTCGATCGCTATGGCCTGGACCAGGTGCGCTACTTCCTGATGCGGGAGGTGCCGTTCGGGCAGGACGGGGATTTCTCGCACCGGGCGATCGTCGGCCGGATCAACGGCGACCTCGCCAACGACTTCGGCAACCTGGCGCAGCGGGTCCTGTCGATGATCGGCCGCTACTGCGGCGGCCGGGTGCCGATCCCCAGCGGCTTCACCGAGCCCGACCAGCTGTTGTTGAACGCCGCGGCGCAATTGCTGCCGGACATGCGCACGCAGATCGACCGCCAGCAGCTGCACCTGGCACTGACCGGAATGTGGGAGGTGATCTCCGCCGCCAACGGTTACGTCGCCCGGCAGGCGCCCTGGACGCTGCGCAAGAACGATGTCGCGCGCATGCAGACGGTGTTGTTCGTGATGGTCGAGACGCTGCGCCGGCTGGCGCTGCTGGCGCAGCCGTTCGTGCCGGATGCGGCGTCGCAGCTGCTGGAGCAGCTGTGCGTTCCGCCGCCGGAGCGGGACTTCCGGGCGATCAGCGCCGACTACGCCATGCTGCCGGGAACCGCGCTGCCACCGCCGATGGGAATCTTCCCGCGCTTCGTCGAGCGACCCGGCGACGACTCCGGTCGTGCACCGGGTGGCGCGACGGCGGGCGGGACCGACCGTGCTGATCGATAGCCACTGCCACCTGGATCACGTCGACTTCGAGGGAGAGGTGGACGCCGTCGTCGAGCGCGCCCGGGCGGCGGGCGTGCGCCTGCTCCTGACCATCGGCACGACGATCGGCCGCTTCCCCCAGGTCCTCGCGGTGGCCGAGCGCTACCCCGACGTCTGGTGCACGGTCGGCATCCATCCGCACGACGCGGCCGCCGAGGCGGACGTGACGGTGGGCGAGCTGGTGCGCCTGTCCCGCCATCCGAAGGTGGTGGGAATTGGCGAATGCGGCCTCGACTACTACTACAACAGAAGCCCGCATGACGTTCAGATCGCGGTGTTTCGCAGGCATGTCGCGGCGGCACGCGAAACCGGCCTGCCGCTGATCGTTCACACCCGGGATGCGGATGCCGAGACGGCGGCGATCCTCGTCGAGGAGCAACGGGCAGGGGCTTTCACCGGCGTCCTGCACTGCTTCAGCTCCGGTGCTGCGCTGGCGGAGACGGCGGTGGGCCTGGGGTTCCGGATCTCGTTCTCCGGCATCCTGACGTTCCGCAAGAGCGAGGAACTGCGGCGTATCGCCCGCGGCCTGCCGGTCGAGTGCCTGCTGGTGGAGACGGATGCGCCGTACCTGGCGCCGGTGCCGATGCGCGGCAGGCGCAACGAGCCGGGGTTCGTGGGACACACCTTGCGTGCGCTGGCCGGGTGCCGCGGCGAAAATGCGGAGGCGCTCGCCGCCGCCACCGGAGAAAACTTCCTCAGGCTGTTTGCGAAAGCCGCCGTTCAATAGGCTGCGACGCAAGGACCTTTCGGTCAACCCGACCCGGCGGACGACGAGGCGCCGAACAGCCGGTGCAGCCGCAGATCGAGGGCCAGCTCCTGTTCCGCGGACGCGGTGATCCGGGAGAAATCCGGGTGGCGCTGGTTGAGGACGACGTTGGTTTCCACCGGGCTCATCACCGACGGAACCAGCAGCACCGCCGTCCTGGCCTCGTCGATCCAGCGGTTGCCGAAAGCCTGCGAGGCCCGGTAGTCCGCATCCGCCCAGTTGGACAGGGTGCCGTTATCCAGTCGCTGGACGGCCATGTCGTCCGGGATGTCAATCTCGACGAAGCGGAGGCCCGGCGGCGCCTTGCCGATCTGAGCGTGCGCGAGGGTCTCCAGCAGCGCCAGCGCGAAGGTGGATGCGCCGTAGATCACGGCACGCCCCGGGCTGTTCCAGCGGGCGCCGTAGAGCAGCGCGCCGGTCCCGTCGAACACCGGATGCGGGCGCTTGCCGATCCGCCAGGCCCGCACCGGCCGCTGCCCGTCCGCGTCTCAGACCGTCCGGCGGCGCGGGCCTCTCAGACCGGCAGGCCGTGCTCGAGGCCCAGCAGGATGCGCTCCACCTGCCGGCCGCCCAGTTCGGTCCGCGCCGCCTCGAACGGCGAGCGGCCGCCCAGCATGACGTGCGGCGCGAGGAAGAAGGTGCGGGCGTCGGCCACGTCCTCCCAGACCGCCAGCGTTTGTGACCAAAGGCGGCCGAGCCGCTCCACCACCTCGCTTTCCGCGGGGCTCAGGCGATCCTTGCGCCGGGCCCAGGTGGCGCGGGGGACGATGGCCGAGATGATGTGCCGCCGGCGCGCCCCGTCCGGCTCGATCTGTTCGGCGAGCACCTCGAACGCCTGGCGCGGCAGCCCCTGGCGGAGGCGTGCGTCCAGGTCGGCCAGCGAGCGGACGGGACCACCGACGCTGGTCTCTCCACCGAGCACCCGAACCACATCCGCAATCGCCATGACGCTCTCTCCGCCGCGTTATGCTCACGTGAGCTTAAATATCATCTCGGCTGAGCGAAATGGCAATGCCGGCAAGGCCCGCGGTCGGGATGGCCGGCGACGCACACACGACACGGGAAGCCCTCTTCGGGAGAGGGAGTTTATTTTTCATAATATGCATTATGCGGCTAATGGGCGCGGGCCGGATGACGAGCCTTTCAGGCGCTGCACCGCCCGACCGCGGCGCGACGGCGGATCGCCGGCACTCGATCTGCCTCTCCGCCGCCGCACCCTGTCGCTGCCCGCCCGCGCACCCTTGTCGCTGCCCGCCCGCGCTCAATGGCAGCGCGCCGCCCGGCCGCTCCAGTCGGCGACCATGTGCCGGGAGATCGCCATCAGCATCGCCACCAGCACGTCGATGCGCTCGATGCTCTTGTTCTTGCTGGGCCGAATGTCACCCGACGGATCGGCGTGCGCGACCGCGTTGCCGGCACACCAGCGCAGGACCGGGTTGCCGCCGTGGTGCAGCGTGCCGTTGGCGAGCACCCGTTCCAGCTCTCGCGACGGGCCGTTCATGGCACTGTTGCTCTGCGCCACCGGAACGCACGGGATGCCGTCGCTCACGAGGTGCGTGATCAGCATCGACGAGTTCCAGCGGTCGTAGGCCAGCTCCCGGATCCGGTACGTGCGGCTCAGCTCCAGGATTTTCTGGCGGATCATCAGGTGATCGACGGTGTTGCCTTCGGTGGCTATCAGGAAGCCCTGCTCGCGCCAGGCGACGTAGTCCACCCGGTCGCGCCGCTGCCTCTCCTCGATCGTCTCCTCGGGGCAGAATGCGAACGGCAGGATGGTGTAGCCGCCGTCCCGCTCCCGAAACGCGAGGACCAGGGCCGAGAGGTCGGTGGTGGTGCTGAGGTCGAGGCCGACCCGGCACTCCCGCCCGGCGAGCGCCGAGAGATCGATCGACTCGCGCCCGTTCTGATCCCACTTCTCCATGTCCAGCCAGCGCGATCGGTCCTGACCCCAGACGTTCAGATACAGCTGGCGGAAGCTGCCGATGAAGCCGGGCGTCTGCTGCGCCCGGCGGCATTCCTGCTGCAGGAACTCCTCCGAAATGCTGACGTCGATGCCCGGGTGGGCGCGGCGCCAGATCTCCGGGTTGGTCCAGTCGTCGTCCGCCCGGGCGCCGAACAGGGTGACGTGCCAGTCCGGATCCTCGATCTCCCCCGCCTGAACCCGGGTGGCATACTCGTGGATTTCCCAGGCGAGCGACACGTGGTCGGAACCGGCGGTGGTGGCGTACAGCGTGAACGGTTGGGTCCGGGCGGCGATGCTGGTGATCAGCGCGTCGTGCAGCTCCCGGTTCTGGATCTGGGCGAAATCGTCGAACAGCAGGCAGGAGATGTTGCGGCCGGCGCTGGTCTCTTGGCGGGACGAGATTACGCGCAGGTGTGCGTCCTTGTAGGTGAGTGTCCGGCGTGAGGCGCGGCAGACGGCCGCCATGTCGCGGTCGGAGCGCACCATGTCGCGGGCGATGTCGAAGCACAGGTTGGCGTGGTCGGCGGATGCGGTGGCGATGACGATCTCGGCTCCCGGCTCCGGATCGACCATGAGCATGTAGAGGCCGATCGTGACCAGCAACGTCGTCTTGCCGGCCTTGCGCGGTACTTCGATCCAGACGTAACGATGTCGCCGCCGTTGATCCGACCGTTTGCGGCCGAACAGTTCGCTGATGACGTGGTGTTGCCACGCCTCGAGCCGCAGCCGCTGTCCGGTCAGCGGCCCCTGCACGTGACGACAGAACTCCTGAATGAAGAATCCCGCCCGATCGGCCTCGGCGTGGTCGAACCAGTCGCCTGACGGCAGACCGCTTCGGCTACTTGAAGACGTTCCGCCTCGGTTCAGCATTGGACTGTTCACCCAGGGGACCTCCGGTGATGCCGAGCTGCTTGGCCAGGTGCCGCGCCGCCGTCCAGCCGTGTTCGGCGTCGTGGGCTGCCGGGTGCCGGCGCCGCATCACCGAACCGACCCTGGTCCTGGTCTGGTAGTATCGCCCCTCCTCGGCGAGAATCTGTTCCGCCCGGACCGCCCGGGCGACCGCATTGCAGTAGCCGGCCAGCAGCGAGCACTGCGCCATCGACAGCGCGCCTTCGACGAGCATCGCACTGTGCACACGCCGCCATTCGTCGCGGGCGATCTCGTCGACGACGAAGGCGGGGGGAACGGCGGTCAATTGCGCCCGCCCCCACTCCACCCGTTCGGAGCAGGAATCGAAGCGAAGGACGGTGCCGCCGACAGTTTCCGAACTCAGGGCCTCGGCAGGATCGTTGGTCATGTTCTTCTCCAGTCTCTTCGTGGACGAAGGCCGCCGCCGTGCCATCCTCTCGGGACGCGACGCGGAGGGCGGCAATCTCCCCGCTTGCGCGCCTTGGCGTCGCCGCGGAGACGGTTCCCGAAAGCCTGTTTGGTTCGACACACTCCTGGTTGGAGGGCACGGTCATCACCTGCCCCCGGTTTCATCTTCGTCAATCTGGTTTTGCGACGCACACGAACGGCACCAACACCTTGCGATCATCCACGGGGAAGGGCGAAATCGTCGCCGGCCGGGGTCCCGGCCGTGCGCGTGGCAAGGGAAGCGCCGGTCCACGGCGGCCGGCCGACTCCGGCGATGCGCGAGCAACCCGCGATACATCCCCGCAGGCCGGATGAACACTGGTTCGCGCCGAGGCATCCGCCCTTGCCGTCTTCCCCAACCGGCGCCCCGCGCCGGCAGTGGCATCGGCGCCCCGCGCGCCTCTGCCCTTGGGGCCCATATTCGCACACATCCAGCGCCGAAACAATCATATACTATTATGAGAAAACAATGTATTAGCTGGCATTATCTACCCGTTTGGGGTTGTTGACGACGAGGGCGGTCGCAAAGCCGGCGGCGCGGGCGATGTTCCGGTGCCAGGGGTGGTAAAATGTGATAGACCTTGCGCCCGTCGAACGTATGCGCCCAGGCCCCCCGCACTGATGTCCGTCGTCACCCGTTTCGCCCCTTCGCCTACCGGCTTCCTGCACATCGGCGGCGCGCGCACCGCGCTGTTCAACTGGTTGTTCGCCCGACACCACGGCGGTCGCTTCCTGCTGCGTATCGAGGATACCGATCGGGCCCGCTCGACCGACGCAGCGGTCGCGGCGATTCTCGACGGCCTGCACTGGCTCGGCCTCGACTGGGACGGCGAAGCCGTGTTCCAGTCGACCCGTGCCGAGCGCCACCGCGACGCGGTGCGGCAGCTGCTGGCGATGGGCGCCGCCTATCACTGCTACGCGTCGGTCGACGAACTGACGGCGATGCGCGAGCAGGCGAAGGCACAGGGTCGGCCGTTCCGCTACGACGGCCGCTGGCGGGACCGGGATCCGGCGGACGCACCGCCGGGCGTGCCGCCGGTCGTCCGGCTGAGGGCACCGGAGACCGGCGAGACCACCATCCGCGACCTGGTGCAGGGGGACGTGACCGTCGCCCACGCACAACTGGACGACATGGTCCTTTTACGCGCCGACGGAACCCCCACCTACATGTTGGCCGTTGTGGTCGACGACCACGACATGGAGGTCACCCACATCATCCGCGGCGACGATCATCTCTCGAACGCCTTCCGCCAGCACGGCCTGTACCGGGCGTTCGGCTGGCCGGTGCCGGAGTTCGCGCACGTGCCGCTGATCCACGGACCCGACGGGGCGAAGTTGTCGAAGCGCCACGGGGCGCTGGGCGTGGATGCCTACCGGGACCTCGGCTACCTGCCGGAAGCGCTGTGCAACTACCTGCTGCGGCTCGGCTGGAGCCACGGCGACGACGAGATCATCTCCCGCGAGCAGGCGGTCGCCTGGTTCGGGCTGGAGGCGGTCGGCCGTTCCCCTGCCCGCTTCGACTTCGCCAAGCTCGGCAACCTGAACGGCATCTACATGCGCAGCGCCGATCCGGAGCGGCTGCTGGATCTGGTGATGGCCGCCCTGCCGCTGCACCCCGGCGAAACCGCCTCGCCGCATGCCCGGGTGCGGATCGCCGAGGGGCTCGCCGGCCTGCGCGAGCGGGCGAAGACGATCGCCGAGCTGGCGCAGCAGGCACGCATCTATGCCCTCGACGCCCCACTGCCGATCGACGCGGCGGCGTACGCCCTGCTGACGCCTGCCGCCCGTGACCACCTGCGGCGCCTGCGGCCGACGCTGGCCGCCGCCGATCCGTGGACGGCGGACGTGATCGAAGCCGCGGTGCGCGGTTGGGTCGAGGCCGAAGGCGATCCGAAGCTCCGCCTGAAGGACGTGGCACAGCCGCTGCGGGCGGCGCTGACGGGTGCAACCGTATCGCCGCCGATTTTCGCGGTCATGCAGACGCTGGGACGTACCGAAAGTCTGGCGAGACTTGATTTCGTGCTTGAAACAAAGGACACGATGACCTTCGCAGACCGCGCCGCGCAATCGGCCGGCGGGACATGAACGAATCCGAACGCGAGTGACATCAGGATGATGCTTGAAGGGAACGCGACTGATGACTGAGACGCCGGCCGCTCAGACGGTAAATCACACGGTCACGCTCATCGACAACGCCAGTGGCCGCCGCTACGAATTACCGGTGTTGAAGGGATCGACGAGGCCGGACGTGATCGACGTCCGCAAGCTGTATTCCGACACCGGCTTTTTTACCTTCGACCCGGGCTATACCTCCACCGGCAGCTGCGAGTCGGCCATCACCTACATCGATGGCGACAAGGGCACCCTGCTGTACCGCGGCTACCCGATCGAACAGCTGGCCGAGAATTCGGATTTCATGGAGGTCTGCTACCTGCTGCTGTACGGGGACCTGCCGACCGCCGAGCAGAAGCGCAAGTTCGAGCACGACATCACCTATCACACGATGCTGCACGAACAGATGCACAAGTTCATCGAGGGCTTCCGCCGGGACTCGCACCCGATGGCGGTGATGGTGGGGATGGTCGGCGCGCTCTCGGCCTTCTATCACGACTCCACCGACATCACCAATCCGCGCCACCGGATGATCGCCTCGTACCGGATGATCGCCAAGATGCCGACGATGGCGGCCTGGGCCTACAAGTACTCCCTGGGTCAGCCGTTCATCTATCCGCGCAATGATCTGCGGTACTCGGAAAACTTCCTGCACATGATGTTCGCCACCCCGTGTGAGCCCTACAAGGTGAGCCCGGTGCTGGCGAGGGCGATGGATCGCATTCTGATCCTGCACGCCGATCACGAGCAGAATGCGTCGACCTCCACCGTGCGGCTGGCCGGGTCGTCCGGCGCCAACCCGTTCGCCTGCATTGCGGCCGGCATTGCCTCTTTGTGGGGCCCGGCACATGGCGGCGCCAACGAGGCGGTGCTGAAGATGCTGGAGGAGATCGGCGACAAGAGCCGCGTCGGCGAGTACGTCAAGCGCGCCAAGGACAAGGACGATCCGTTCCGGCTGATGGGCTTCGGCCATCGCGTCTACCACAACTACGACCCGCGCGCGCGGATCATGCGCCAGACATGTCATGAGGTTCTGGAAGAACTCGGGATGCGGGACGAGCCGCTGCTCGACATGGCGATGGCGCTGGAAAAGATCGCGCTCGAGGACGAGTATTTCGTCAGCAAGAAGCTGTACCCGAACGTCGATTTCTATTCGGGCATCATCTTCCGGGCGATGGGCATCCCGGTGTCCATGTTCACCGTGCTGTTCGCGGTCGCGCGCACCGTCGGCTGGGTGGCGCAGTGGAACGAGATGATCGAGGATCCGACGCAGAAGATCGGTCGGCCGCGGCAGCTCTACAAGGGGCCGGTGTCGCGGGACTTCAAGCAGTTGCCCGAGCGAAACTGACGCCGGTGCTGTTCGGGCAGAACCGCCGTCCGTGATCGCGAAGCGCGATGACGGCGGTGGCTCCGCCTGACCGACTGCGAACCGGGGCGAACGCCCGGCTCTCCCGTTCCCGCTCCGCTCAGCGGTCGCGGATCATTGCCGTGTAGGTGGCGTCGGCGACGACCACGCCGTCCACCTCGGCGCGACCGCTGAAGCGCCAGACCGAGCCGCGGTTGCGCTGCTTTTCCACGTGGATGTGGATGACGTCGCCCGGCACCACCGGCTTGCGGAAGCGCGCCTGCTCCACCGACATGAAGTAGGTCAGCCGACCCTCCTTCTCCGGGCCGAGCGTGGCGACGACCAGCACGGCAGCCGTCTGCGCCATCGATTCGATGATCAGCACGCCCGGCATCACCGGCTCGGCCGGAAAATGGCCCTGAAAGAACCACTCGTTGATGCTGACGTTCTTCAGTCCCCTGGCGCGAACGTTCGGCACCACGTCGACGACCTTCTCGATCATCAGCATCGGATAGCGGTGCGGGATCATCTTCTGGATCTGATGTAGATCGAGTACTGCGCCGCTGCCCGTCGCTTCCGTATCCATCTTCTTCTTACCCTCGTGACACTCCGCCTGCCTTGTGCATGGGCGCAACCCAACCCCCCTGCCCGCCCGGCCAACCGGCCTCCGGAGCCGTTCGCCCGACATATTTTCCTGTCGGAACACGGCGATCCGAACGTCTCCGCCAGCCCAACCGCGATCCTTTGCTGCCTCTCGCCTTTGGTTATACATCACCTGTCGGCGACGGCGGAACCGCTGTTGCTCGGTCTGTCGCCACCGGAGCGCCGCGGCAGGCTTTCCCCTCCCCGGGCATTCCCCTTGCGTTCTCCCGGGCGCTCAGCCGCCGGGATCGGAGATCCGTACGCTCGGCAGCCGGGTGTCCAGGCGTTGCAGCACCTCGTCGGTCACCTCGATCGCCGGCGCGGCGAACACCATCTGGTCCTTGCGCAGGATCAGCGTCAGCTGGCGCTCGGCAGCGATCTCGGTGACGATCGCCTCCAGTGTCTGCTTCACCTGCTCCATCGCTTCCATGTTTACCCGCTCCAGCGCCTGGCGACGGCGCTGCACCCGGTCCTGGGCTTGCGTCAGGCGTGCCTCCAATTTGCGCCGCTCCTCGGCGTAGCCCTCCGGCGACAGCGTCGCGCGCTTGCGGGTCAGCTCCTCTTGGGCGGTGCGGATCTCCAGCTCTTCCTTCTCCGTGTCGGTACGATACACGTCGAGGTAGCTGCTGAGCTGGGTGCGGATCACCTTCACCGCCGCCGCGCTGCGGCGTACCCGCTCCACGTCCAGCACCGCCACCCGCAGCGGCGGCGGCTCGGTCGCGGCCGCCGATCCGATCAGCGGCAGGATCAGCAGGGCGCTGGCGAGCAGCAGGGCGAGTTTCGGACGCACGCCTCAGAACCGGGTACCGAAGTTGAGCCTGAGCAGCTCCGTCTTGTCGAACTCCTCTTTTTTCAGCGCCCAGCCCAGGTCGATGCCGAGCGGGCCGAACGGCGACACCCAGGTGAGCCCGGTGCCGGCCGAGACGCGTACCGCCGACGCATCATCCACCAGGTCGCCGTTGCCCTGCTCGGCCATCTGCCAGGAGCTGCCGAAGTCGCTGAACACGCGGCCGCGGATATCGAACTCCTCCGGCAGCCCGAGCGGGAAGGCGAGCTGCAGCGAGCCGGCGTAGAAGATCTCGCCGCCCAGCGCGTCGTCCGTCTGGTTGTCGCGCGGGCCGATGCCGTCGGTGTTGAAGCCGCGTACCTCGTTGCCGCCGATGTAGAAGCGGTCGAGCAGCTTCACGTCCTCGCCGAGGCCGTGGATGTAGCCGCCGGAGCCGGTCAGCGACGCCACCCACTTCTCGAACACGGGATAGTAGTAGCCCGCGTCGGCCCGGTTGCGGATGTACTTGGCGGAACCGCCGAGTCCGGCCACATCCGTGGTCAGTCGGCCGAAGTAGCCTTCGGTGGGGTTGATCCGGCTGTCGCGCCGGTCGTAGGTCATCCCATGCGAGACTTCCGAGTAGACCTCGGAGCCCTTTGCATCGACGACGAAGATCGATGCGTCGTTGGGGACGTTGGTGATGTCGGTTTGCTTCAGCGTATACCGCCACGTCTGGCTGAGATGCTCGTTGATCGGATAGCTGGCACGGACCGCGCCGCCGAACGTGGTGGTATCGAACGAACTTTCGCTCTGCCGGTCGGTTTCGACGAAGAACGCGTCCGCCCCGGCGGCGATCGGATATCCCAGGAAGTACGGCTCGGTGAAGGAGACGTCCACCTGCTGCTGGCGCTGGCCGAGCAGCACGCTGGCGCGCAGGTCCTGGCCGCGGCCGAGCAGGTTGCGCTCGCGGACGCTGACGTCGCCGAGGAAGCCGCTGCCGGTGGAGAAGCCGCCGCCGATCGACAGCGAGCCGGTGGATTTTTCCTCCACCGCCACCTTGATCACCGCCTTGTCGGGTGCCGAACCCGGGACCTGCTCGACGTTCACCTTCTCGAAGAAGTCCAGATCCTGGATGCGCTGCCGGGACCGGCGCAGCTTCGCGGCGTTGAACGCGTCGCCCTCGACGAGTCGGAATTCGCGCCGGATCACTTCGTCCATGGTGCGGACGTTGCCGTTGATGTCGATCCGCTCGACGAACACGCGCGGGCCTTCCTGCACGTCGAAGACGATGTCGATCGTCTTCTTCTCGCGATTGCGGTCGAGCCGCGGGCGGATTTCGACGAAGGCGTAGCCCAGTGTCGCCACTTCCTCGGAGAGCCGGTCGATGGATTTCTCCAGGGCGTTGGCGTCGTACCAGTCGCCCTCCTGCAGGGTGATGACGTCGCGCACTTTCTCGGTCTGCAGGCCGGGAAGCGTCGACTGGACCGTCACCGCGCCCACCCGGTAGCGCTCTCCCTCCTCCACCGTGAAGGTGACGAAGAAACGGTCCCGTTCGGGCGTGAGTTCGGCCACCGCCGACTGCACCCGGAAGTCCACGTACCCCTCGGAGAGGTAGAAGCGGCGCAGCAGTTCCCGGTCGAGGGCGAGGCGATCCGGATCGTAGGTGTCGTCGGTGGAGAGGAACGCCCACCAGCGGGACTGCCGGGTGCGGATCACCTCGCGCAGCTCGCCGTCGCTGAACGCCTCGTTGCCGACGAACCGAATCGATTCGATCGTCGTCGTCGGCCCCTCGCTGATCTCGAAGACCACGTCCACCCGGTTCTGCGGCAACTCGATCACCTTCGGCTCGACGGAGGCGGCGAATCGGCCGCTCTGCCGGTAGAGCGTCAGGATGCGCTGCACGTCGCTCTGCGCCTTGCTGCGGGTGTAGATCACCCGCGGCTTCAGCGAGGTTTCCGTTTCCAGCGTCTCGTCGTTGATGCGCTGGTTGCCTTCGAAGGCGACGCGGTTGACGATCGGATTCTCGACGACGCGCACGATCAGCCGGTCACCCTCCTCACGGATGGTCACGTCGCTGAACAGGCCGGTGGCATAGAGGCTCTTCAGCGAGCGGTCGACCCGCTCCCGGTCGAGTTCGTCGCCCTCCCGGACCAGCAGGTACGAGCGCACGGTGTTCGGCTCCACCCGCTGCACGCCCTCGATCACCACTTCGCGGACGATCGGCCGCCCCTGCGCCGAAGCGCCGCCTCCCGGAATCCACAGCACGACCGCGAGCGCGGCGAGAAACCCGAGAACGAGCGCTCTCACCCTAATCCTCCCCTGAGCGTCTAGCTGACCAGTCTGCGGAAGAAATCCACCACCTGCAGGCTGACCAGATCGTTCCATGTCGCCAGCAGCATCAGCCCGAAGACGAAGAACACCCCGGCCCGGAATGCATACTCGACCACACGCTTGTTGAGCGGCTTGCCGCTGATCGCCTCAACGCCATAGAGCATCAGATGGCCGCCGTCGAGCACCGGGATGGGCAGCAGGTTGATGAGCGCCAGATTGACCGACAGCGCCGCCATGAAATAGAGCAGGTTGATCATGCCGTCCTGCGCCACCTGCCCGGACATCTGGGCGATGCGCAGCGGTCCGCCCACCTCCTCGAACGGCCGGTCTCCGCCGATGATGCCGGCGAGCGTGTCGAAGATCTGCGTCGCCAGCGTCCAGGTCTGGGTGAAGGCGGCCCCCACCGCCTGCGGCAGCGACAGGTCCCGGTAGCCGATCTTCCCCATGTCCGGCCGGATCCCCAGCAGGCCCACGGAGCGCTCCTGGCCGTCGATGGTCTGCATCATCGGCCGGGGTGTGGCGGCGAGTTCCACTTCGCTGCCGTCCCGTTCGACGGCGAAGGTGAGGCGGACGTCCGGGTTGGCGTTGACGATGCGCCGCACGTCCTCGAACCAGGTCACCGGTTCGCCGTCGATGGCGCGGATGGCATCGCCGACCTGGAAGCGGGCCGTGGCGGCGGCGCTCCCGTCCTGCACCGCGCCGACGACGGAGAGCGGGGCCGGTGCGCCGGCGAACACGAACAGCCCGAGAAGCACCACGAGTGCGAACAGGATGTTGGCCAGCGGCCCGGCGAAGACGATCGCCGCCCGCTGCCGCAGCGTCTTGTGCCGGAACGACCGGTGCTGCATGTCGGGCGTTTCGGACCCCCGGCCCGCCGCGGCGCTTCGGTCCGTGGCCTCGTCCGGCTCGCCGTCGCCGAACGTCTCCTCCCCGTACATCTTGACGTAGCCGCCGAGCGGTACGGCGCTGACCTTCCAGCGGGTGCCGCTGCGGTCGGTGCGGCCGAACAGCTCCGGGCCGAAGCCGATCGAAAACGTCTCGACCATCACGCCGTTGAAGCGGGCGACGAGGTAGTGGCCCAGCTCATGGACGAAGATCAGCACGCTGAGAACGACGAGGAACGGCAGTATCCAGTCGAAAATGTACGTCATGGGGCTCCTGGTCGGAGTGGCGGTTCAGAGCGCCAGCCTGCCGGTCTCAACAAGAATTGGCAATGCGGGCCATCGCATCCGCCCGCGCCCCGCGGTCGATTTCGATCACATCGGCGAGACTGCCGAGACCGCCCGCCGGCGTGCGCTGCAGCGTATCCTCGACCACCCGGGCGATGTCGAGGAAACCGATCTGTCCGGCGAGGAAGCTCGCCACCGCCACCTCGTTGGCGGCATTGAGGACGATCGGCGCCGCCCCGCCCCGCTGCAGCGCCTCGCGGGCGAGCCGGAGCGCCGGGAAGCGGCGGTCGTCCGGCTCCTCGAAGGTGAGCGTGCCGATCTCAGCCAACCGCAGCCGCGGGGCGGGTGCCGCCATCCGCTCCGGCCAGGCGAGGGCGTAGGCGATCGGTGTGCGCATGTCGGGTGCTCCCAGCTGCGCCAGCACCGAGCCGTCCACATAGGCGACCATGCTGTGGATGACCGACTGCGGGTGGACGACGATCTCGATCTGGTGCGCCTCCACCGGGAACAGGTGGAAGGCCTCGATCAGCTCCAGGCCCTTGTTCATCATCGTCGCGGAATCGACGGAAATCTTCGCGCCCATGTCCCAGTTGGGATGCGCGACCGCCTGCGCCGGGGTGACCGAGGCCATCTGTTCGGCCGGCATCGAGCGGAACGGGCCGCCCGACGCGGTGAGGATGATCGATTCCACCTTGTCCGGCTGCTCGAAGTCGAACACCTGGTAGATGGCGCTGTGCTCGGAATCCACCGGCACCATCGTCGCCCCGTGCTTCTTGATGTCGCCCATCATCAGCTCGCCGGCGCAGACGAGGCATTCCTTGTTGGCCAGCCCGATGATCGCACCGCGGCGCACCGCCGCCATCGTCGGCTCCAGGCCGGCGGCGCCGACGATCGACGCCATCACCCATTCCGCCGGCCGGCAGGCCGCCTCGATCACCGCCGCCGGGCCGGCCGCCACCTCGATGCCGGTGCCGACGAGTGCGTCCTGCAGGTCGCGGTAGCAGGCCGGATCGGCGATCGCCACCATCCGCGGCCGCAGCGCCCGGGCCTGCTCGACCAGCAGGGCGACATTGCGGTGCGCCGTCAGCGCCTCGACCTGGAATGCGCCCGGTTCCCGGGTCAACAGGTCCACGGTGTTGCAGCCGACCGAGCCGGTCGAGCCCAGGATGGTGACGCTCCGGCAGCGGGGCTGCGGGCGCGGTTGCTTCGCCGTCAAAGCCATCGAAACACGTTCCCTTCCCCTGCGGCGGCCATGCACGCGACCAGCACGATGCCGGCCATGAGCGCGTCCACCCGGTCGAGCAGGCCGCCGTGGCCCGGGATCAACCCGCTCGCATCCTTGACGCCGAAGCGCCGTTTCACCCAGGATTCGCCCAGGTCGCCCGCCTGGGAGACCAGACCCAGCAGCAATCCCAGCGCGGCGGGCGCCAGCAACGCCGTGCCGTGGCCACCGAACGCGGCGAAGGCGGCGCTGATCAGCGCCGCCAGCCCGACGCCGCCGATCAGGCCGGCCCAGGTCTTGTTCGGGCTGATCCGCGGCGCCAGCTTCGGGCCACCGATCAGCCGGCCGCTGGCATACGCGCCGATGTCCGCCGCCCAGACCACCGCCATCAACCAGAAGACGAGGTCGTGCCCCACACCCGGAGCATTGCGCAGCCAGACGACGGCGGCGCACGGCAGGCCCAGGTAAAGCACGCCCAAGGTCAGCCACCGCTCGCCCCGGCTTGCGAGCCAGACGGCACAGGCGCCCGCGGCCAGGATCGCCAGCGCCGCACCCATGCCGAACACGGCCGCCGCGCCGACACCCAGCAGCATCACCCCGCCCAGCAGGATACCCACGACGTCAGGTCGCCCGTTGCCGCACATGCCGAACCATTCCCACGCCAGCACCGCCGCCGAAACCGCCACCATCGCCTCGAACGCCGGCGATCCCACGTGCACGATGAGCAGCACCGGGATGCCGAGCAGCAGGGCGGAGACGATCCGGATCAGCACTCCCCGCATGGCGGTTGCCGGGCTCAGGCGGAGATGGAGCCATAGCGCCGCTCGCGCAGCCGGAACTCCCGCACCACCCGCTCGAAATCCGCTCGGGAGAAGTCCGGCCACAGGGTCTCGAGGAACACCAGCTCGGCGTAGGCTACCTGCCAGAGCAGGAAGTTGCTCAGCCGCTGCTCGCCGCTGGTCCGCACCACCACGTCGGGGTCCGGCATGTCGGAGGTGTAGAGGAAGGTGGCAAACGCGTTTTCGTCGATTGCCGCCGCCTCGATGCGGCCTTCGGCCGCCGCCTCTGCCAGCCGGCGCGCCGCGAGCGTGATCTCCGCCCGCCCGCCGTAGCTCAGGGCGATCGTCAGCGTCAGCTGCCGGTTGCCGGCCGTCCGCGCCTCGCCGGTCTCGATGGCGGCGACGATGTCGGGCGCCAGCCGGCCCCGGTCGCCGATCACCCGCAGCCGGATGCCGTGCTCCTGCAGGAAGCCCACCTCCCGCTGCAGGTAGTAGCGCAGCAGGCCCATCAGGTCGCTGACCTCGTGGTCCGGGCGGGTCCAGTTTTCCGAGGAGAATCCGAACAGGGTCAGGTAGCCGACGCCCAGCCGGATGGCGCTTTCGCAGGCCACCTTCACCGCCTCGGCGCCGCGCCGGTGGCCCGCGGCCCGCGGCAGACTCCGCGCCGCCGCCCATCGGCCGTTGCCGTCCATGATGATCGCCACATGTTGCGGCGGGCGACCCGTCTCGGCCGGCAGCGGAACGGCGGTCATCGGTGCCTCATACTTGCAGGATCTCGCCCTCTTTCTTGGCGAGCAGGTCGTCCAGGGCCTTGATGTGCTGGTCGGTCAGGTCCTGGACCTGCTTGGAGAGGTCGCGCATCTGGTCCTGCGAGACCGCGCCGTCCTTCTCCGCCTTCTTCAGCTCGTCCATGGCGTGGCGGCGGACGTTGCGCACCGCCACCCTCGCCTCCTCCGCATAGCGCGAGGCGATCTTGGTGATCTCGACGCGGCGCTGCTCGTTCAGCGCCGGGATGGGCAGCCGGATGGTCTGGCCCTCCGTCGCCGGGTTGAGGCCCAGGTCCGCTTCCTGGATGGCGCGCTCCACCGCCTTCACCATGCCCCGGTCCCAGACCTGCACCGTCAGCAGCCGCGGCTCCGGGGCGGCGATCGTCGCCACCTGCGGCAGCGGCATGCGCGCCCCGTACGCCTCCACGGTCACCGGCTCCAGCAGGCTCACCGACGCGCGGCCCGTCCTCAGGCCGGCGAACTCCTTCTGCAGCACCTCGACCGCCGCATCCATCTTGCGCGCGGTATCTTTCTTGATGTTCTGAAGATCGATCGTACTCACCGGATGATGTCCCTCAGCGAATGATGGTGAACCGCCCGGAGCCGCAGACGGCTGAGGCGAACGCGCCCGGGCTGTGGATGGAGAAGACGACGATCGGAATTCCGTTGTCGCGGGCGAGCGCCACCGCCGAGGTGTCCATCACCCGCAGATCGCGCGCCAGCACATCCTGGAACGACAGCTCGTCATATCGCTGGGCGTCGGCCACCTTCTTCGGATCGGCGCTGTAGACGCCGTCCACTTGCGTGCCTTTCAGCAGCGCGTCGCATCCCATCTCCACCGCCCGCAGCGCCGCCGCCGTGTCGGTGGTGAAGAACGGATTGCCGGTGCCGGCCGCGAAGACCACGATCCGTCCCTTCTCCAGGTGCCGGGCAGCACGCCGCCGGATGTATGGCTCGCACACCGACGTCATCGGAATAGCCGACTGCACCCGGGTATGCAAACCACAACGTTCGAGAACGCTCTGCACCGCCAGCGCGTTCATCACCGTCGCCAGCATGCCCATGTAGTCGGCGCTGGCCCGCTCGATGCCGGCGGCGGCGACGGAGACGCCGCGGAAGATGTTGCCGCCACCCACCACGAGGCACACTTCCACGCCCAGGTCGTGCACCGCCTTGATGTCGGCGGCCATGGTTTCGACGGTGGCGAGATCGATGCCGTAGGGCTGTTCGCCCATCAGCGATTCGCCGGACAGCTTCAGCAACACGCGACGGAACTTGGGAGTGGTTGCCATGACCCTGGAATCCCCTGCTCGTTCAGGCACGGCACCCCGGGCGGTTTCGCCGTTGCGTGCCTCACCACCAGCCCGTCATCGATTTCGACCGGTCCGGAAGCGGCCGCGGTCACGCCGCCTGCGGTGCGTCGTCCTGCTGCTTGTCGATGCCTTCGCCCAGTGCATAGCGGACGAAGCCGGTGACCCGCAAGGCGGTGCCCAGTTCCTTGCCCGTCGCCTCGACCAGAGCGCCGACCTTGACCTGCGGGTCCATGACGAACGGCTGCTCCAGCAGGCAGACTTCCTCGTAGAACTTGCTGAGCCGGCCTTCGACCATCTTCAGGATCACCGCCTCGGGCTTGCCGGAGGCGCGCGCCTGCTCGACCAGCACTGCCCGCTCGCGCTCCAGCGCATCGGCCGGCAGGTCGCTGCGCGCGAGCGCCATCGGGTTCGACGCCGCCACGTGCATGGCGATCTTCTTGCCCAGCTCCTGGACCGGCTCGTCGGCCCGCTCGCTCTCGATGCCGACCAGCACGCCGATGCGGCCGATGCCGGGGGCCGCGGCGCTGTGCATGTAGGCGGCGACGATTCCCCGGCCGACGTTCAGCGAGGCGGCCCGGCGAAAGGTGATGTTCTCGCCGATGGTGGCGGCGAGCTGGGTGACCTCGTCTCCGATCGTCCGGCCGCTGGCGGGCCAGGTGGCTGCGCGCAGCGCCTCCGTATCCCCCTGCACCGTGCAGCCGATCCGCGCCACCTCGGTCACGAAGTCGCGGAACAGGGCGTTGCGGGCGACGAAATCGGTCTCCGAGTTGACCTCGACCACGGCACCCCGGTTCCCGTCGACCGCGATCCCGACCAGCCCTTCGGAGGCGATGCGCCCCGAGCGCTTGGCGGCCGCCGCCAGCCCCTTCTTGCGCAGCCAGTCGACCGCTGCCTCGATGTCGCCGCCGGTCTCGGTCAGCGCCTTCTTGCAGTCCATCATTCCGGCGTTGGTCTTCTCTCGCAGCGCCTTTACCAGGCCCGCGCTGATCTCGGCCATCTGCAGCTTCTCCTCGCTAGAGCAATCTCCGATCGAGCGGAATCGTTTGATCGAATTGACTTGCTCTAAAAATCAAACAGTTGGAGCACGACCGTTTGATCAGATCGGTTCGATCTGATCAAACCGCGCTCTCGCGATTGGCCCCCCGTGGCCGCCCAGGGCGACGGGGGTGTCCGCATCCCTTCCAGGACGGCGACGCTCAGTTCGCGCCCTCGGCCGGCCGTTCGTCCTCGACTGCGCCGGGTGCCTCGGTCGCGCCTGCGTCGACCCCGCCTGCCACACCCGCCGGCGCGTCTTCCAGCACCGGCTCCTCGTCCTCTGCCAGTGCCTCGATCGGCTCCTCCGAAGCGCCGATGTCGATGCCCGAAGCGACCATTTCCTGCTGAATGCCGTCGAGCACCGCATCCACCACCAGGTCACAGTAGAGGCTGATGGCACGCAGCGCGTCGTCGTTGCCCGGGATCGGGAAGGTGATCCCTTGCGGGTCGCTGTTGGAATCCAGCACCGCCACCACCGGAATGCCGAGCTTGTTGGCTTCGGCGACGGCGATCCCCTCCTTGTTGGTGTCGATGACGAACAGGATGTCGGGCAGGCCGCCCATCTCCTTGATCCCGCCCAGCGAGCGCTCCAGCTTGTCGCGCTCCCGGGTCAGCACGAGGGTCTCCTTCTTGGTCAGGCCCTGCACGCCCTCGCCCAGCCGGGTGTCCAGGTCGCGCAGGCGCCGGATCGAATTGGAGATCGTGCGCCAGTTGGTCATCATGCCGCCGAGCCAGCGGTGGTTCACGTAGTACTGCCCGCAGCGCTTGGCGGCGTCCGCCACCTTTTCACTCGCCTGGCGCTTGGTGCCGACGATCAGCAGCCGGCCGCCGCCGGCCACGACGTTGCGAACCGCCTGCAGGCCCTGGTGAAGGAGCGGAACGGTGTGTTCCAGATCGATGATGTGGGTGCCGTTGCGCACGCCGTAGAGGAAAGGGGACATCTTCGGATTCCAGCGCCGGGTGCTGTGCCCGAAGTGCACGCCGGCTTCCAGCAGCTGGCGCATGGTGAACGTGGGAAGGGCCATGGTTGTCGCTCGTCACTTTTCCGGTTGAGCCGCCGCGGAGCACGACCCGAAAAGCCGGGCCACCGGAGCGAATGCGCACCAAAAGGTGCACGACCGCGCTGCCCGCGTGTGGGATGGCAGCCTCATACCCTGCAGCGCCCGGTTTTGCAAGCGCCGGCCAAAGTGATCGACCGCGACGCAGGCGGGCGACCCCCGGCGACGTCGCAGGCTTGCTGATGGTTGGGGCCCGGCCCCCGCCACGGGGGCGGGAGCCGGGCTTGGTTGGTCAATCATCATCGAGGAGGATCAGACGAGGATGTCCGGCCCGCCGTTGCCGAAGTCCGCGACATTGGCGGCGAGGATCGACTCGCTGTCGATCATCTGCTGCAGGGCGATGGCGTTGACGCCTTCCAGCATGGCGATGAAGTCCCAGCCGACGCCTTCGATGTTCGCCGCCAGCATCGCCCCGCCGGTGACGTTCCAGGCCAGCAGTACGTCGGAAAGATCGGTCGCCCCCACCGGCTCGACGGCGAAGAAGCCGCTGCCGAACGAGAGCCTGTCGTTCGCGAGGCTGAAGCCGGTGATTTCGTCGAGGCCGACATCGCCCGCCTGCCAGCGGACGATGTCCGACCCGCTCCCGACGTCGATGGTGTCGGTCCCGGCGCCGCCGCGAAGCAGATCGTTGTTGCCGCCGCCCGACAGCGAGTCGTTGCCGGTACCGCCGTCGATCCGGTCGTTGCCGTTCCCGCCGTAGAGCGTGTCGTTGTCGGCACCCCCATAGATGCTGTCGTTGCCGCTGCCTCCCCAGACGACGTCGTTCTTCTCGTAGCCGTAGATCACATCGTGACCGCTCTCGCCGTAGATCACGTCGAAGCCGTCGAGGCCGAAGATGGTGTCGTTGCCCGATCCCGAGATCAGCACGTTGTTGCCGGTCGAGCCGAACAGGATGTCGTTGCCACCCTCGGTGTGGATGTTCTCGACGTTGCTGATCACGTCGGTACCGTGGGCGCCGCTGGCGCTGCCGGCGATGTAGAGCGACACCGAGACGTCGCCGTTGGTGTCGTAGACGACCGTGTCGATACCGGCGCCGCCGTCGATGGTGTCGTTGCCGGTGCCGCCGTGGATCGTATCGCTGTGGTTGCCGCCGCTGATCGAATCCGCCCCCGAGCCGCCGTAGAGCAGGTCGTTGCCGTCGTTGCCCTGGACCGTGTCGTTGCCGCTGCCGCCGTCGACGGTGTCGTTGCCGGTGCCGCCATAGACGGTGTCGTTGCCGGAGTCGCCGTAGAGCCCGTCGTTGCCGGCTTCGCCCCACACCGCGTCGTTGCCGCCGTGGCCGCGCAGCGTGTTGTTCAGTGAACTGCCGATCAGGCTGTCACCATAGATCGAGCCCACCAGCGCCTCGATGCTGTCGAGAAAGTCATGGCCGAACGGCTTGCCACCCGACAGGCCGCTTCGCTGTGCGACGCCCTGGCCCAGATTGGCGTCGATCGCACCGCCCGAGGCGATGTAGCTCACCGTGTCGACGCCGGCACCGCCGTCGATGGTGGCGTCCAGGTGCTGGTTGACGTACCATACGTTGAACAACTTTCCGGTGATGGCCCGCAGAATGACGTCGTTGCCGGCGAGCGCGAAAACCTCGCGGTTCCAGAGGTCTGGCTCGTCGCCATTGTACAATTGCAGCAGGTCGTTATTGTTGCTGAGAGTAATCGGAACTTCCGGAACTTCCTGTGGATCTGAAGGCATGTCCTTACCCTCCTCAGACGCGCGTGACGCGCGGAGTAGTTTCACGATGATTTTCGGAACGTCATCGGCTCGACGGAACTACTGCGCTTCACCGATGGTGCGCATTCTTGTTACACGAGCCGGTGATCGACGTGAACCCGTACGGCCGCACGAGGATCATGCGGGAATGCAGCATCCAGGGACGCTCTCATGCAACTGAACTGGGACGACCTGAAGGTGGTGCTGGCGGTCGGCCGCGCCGGCTCGCTGACGCGGGCGGCGCAGCAGCTCGGCATCGACCAGTCGACCGCCGGCCGAAGGCTGTCGGCGGTGGAGGCGGCGCTGGGGGTGGTGCTGTTCCTCCGCTCGAAGACCGGCTTCGCGCCGACCGAGGCGGGCGAGCTGGCGATTGCGCGCGCCATCGAGATCGAGAGCCGGGCGCTGCTGCTCGCCGAGTCTCTCTCCGACGGGGGGCAGGGCACGGTCGGCGTGGTGCAGCTGGTTGGCCCGCCCTGGGTGCTGGCGCGGCTCGCCCACGGTCCGCTCCAATCCCTGCTCTCCCGCCATCCTCAGCTGCAGGTCAACGCGATTGCCGGTCCGCGCCCGCCGATCCTGGCGAGCGGCGAGCCGGTGGTCGTGCTCTCCTTCGACAAGACGCCGCGCGAGACCGAGTTCGCGGTGAAGCTGGGCGAGATCGCCTACGCCCTCTACGCGCCGCGCGGGGCTGCAGAAGGCGCGCTCGACTGGCTGGCACTGGCCGAGGACGACAGTGGGCAGGGGGCGCCGGAGCGCGGGCTGCAGCGGCTGCGCGGCGACGGCGGAGCGCTGCGGCTCACCGCCAACTGCGCAGGGGTGGTACTGGCGGCGCTGCACGCCGGGCTCGGCCGGGGGCTGCTGCCCGCCTGCGTCGGCGACGGCGATCCGCGGCTCGCGCGGCTCGAGGGTGGCGGCCCCGACCTGGCACGCACCCTCTACATGCACGTTCACCCGGATACGGTGCAGACGGCCCGCCTGCAGGCGACGATGGCGTGGCTGCGGGAGAGCTTCGGCCCGGCGTTCGCGGCCCCATGAGCGATCCACCCTCATTTTCGCATGGCGGTCCTGCAAAAATGCAGGCTACTATCGCTTGCATTTGCCTTGATTTGGCCGGACACGCACCCCGTGCTGAGCGCTGACGACGTCGACCTGCTGCGCACCAGCTTTCGTGAGGCGGCGAAGGACCGTACGCGCCTCGCGGCGCTGTTCTACGACCGGCTGTTCGAGATCACGCCCGAGGCCCGCCCCCTGTTTGCCGCCGACCTGGAGGAGCAGCGGGCGAAGATGATGAGCACGCTGGGCTCGATCGTGGCGCAGATCCATGCGTTCGATGCCCTGCGGCCGATCGTGGGGGACCTTGCGGTGCGGCACGTCCGCTACGGCGTACGCGCCGAGCACTACCCGCAGGTCGGCGAGGCGCTGCTCTGGGCGCTGCGGCAGGCTCTCGACACCCGGTTCACGCCGCCGGTCGAAGCGGCGTGGACCCGGGCGTACGAGGCGTTGTCGGCGGCGATGATCGAGGCCAGCTATCCGCTGAAGGGCACGAACCCGTCCTGGGCTCCGGACCTATGAGCAGGATTCTCCACGGCCCGCAAATCTGATCCAGGCTCCCAAACGGCGGGAGCGAGGGGATGGCCGAGGAATTCCGGCTGAGCGACGGGCAGTGGGCGGCCAACTCCGGATCCCAGGGCGCCATCACCACCAACCCGGCGGAACCCGTGCCCTGCCGCGTGCGCGGTGTCGGCGACACGCCGCATCGGGGCAGTCCGCCTCACGCCTTCGTGTCCGCGGCGTATCGTAACGCGCGCGGCCCGATGAGCGAACTGCCCTACGTGAGGGGGCTGATATCAGGTCTCCCGTTCGCGAAAGGGCATTGATATGAAGTCGATCACTTTGCTGACGGCGAGTGCGCTCGCTTTGCTTTCAGGCACCGTCCTCGCCGTATCCGGTCCCGCGGCAGCCGGTGCGGCCGTAACCGCCGGCGCCGTCTACACCATGAGCAACGCGCCTTCGGACAACGCCGTCATCGTCTACGATCGCCTCGGCTCCGGCCAACTGCTGCCGGCCGGCAGCTTCTCCACCGGCGGCACCGGCACCGGCGGCGGGCTGGGCAACCAGGGGGCGGTGACGCTCACCACCGAACAGGAGTTCCTGCTCGTCGTCAATCCGGGCAGCAACGACATCTCCGTCTTCCGGGTGCGGGAAAGCGGGCTCACCCTGGTGGATCGCGTTCCGTCGGGCGGGCTGCAGCCGGTGAGTGTCACCGAGCATTCCGGACTGGTGTTCGTTCTCAACGCCGGCAGTGACGACATCACCGGGTTTTCCATGTCCGGCGGCGGCAAGCTGACGGCGCGGCCGGCGGCGCGGCGGTCGCTGAGCAGCACCGGCACCGGGCCGGCGCAGATCGGCTTCTCGCCCGACGGTGATGTACTGGTCGTCACCGAGAAGGCCACCAACCGGATCGTCACCTTCACCCTGAGTGCGTTCGGCATTCCCAACAGCCGAAAGGTTTTCGAGTCCGCCGGCGTGACACCGTTCGGCTTCGCGTTCGCCGAACGTCGGCACCTGGTCGTCTCCGAGGCGGTCGGCGGTGCGCCCGGCGCGTCGTCCGCGTCGTCCTATCAGGTCAGCCGCTCCGGCGGAGTCGCCCCGCTGAGCGAGGAAGTGGCGACCACCCAGACGGCTGCCTGCTGGATCGCGATCACGCCGGACGGCCGCTACGCGCTGACCACGAACACCGGCAGCAGCACGATCTCCCGCTACTCGGTCGCCTTCGGCGGCCAGCTGTCGCTCGAGCAGGCGGCGGCGGGCGTGACCGGCAGCAGGCCGATCGACATGGCGTTCAGCGGCGACGGGCGCTACGTCTACACCCTCAACGCCGGCGACCAGACGATCTCCGCCTTCGGCGTCGGCCCGGACGGTGATCTGTCTGCCGTGGAGACCGTCACAGGCCTGCCTGTCGGCAGCAACGGCCTCGCCGTCCGCTGACGTTGCGGAGACGGTTGGCGTAGGCCCTTGTAAGGCCGGCTCCCGGTGCCGGCGTGCGTCGGCGCTCAGAACGACGAACCGGGCTGCCCGAGGAACGCTTCTTCCTCGGGCGTGCCGGGACGGCCCAGGATGACGTTGCCGTCCGGGAAGCGGCCGAAGCGGGCGATGTCGTCCCGATGGCGTTCCGCCCAGGCGCGCCGCCTCGCCGTCGAACTGGGCCGCTGCTGACCGGCAATTCTGCATCAAACGGATCAGAACGGCTCGGATCGGCGGCATTCGTCGCGCGAAGACGACACGCCCATGATGGCGTTCTGCGGCAATCACGCGCGTGTCAGGGCGTCGAACAGCAGATCAATCATCTGGGTCCTGTCGTCGTCGGTGCTCTTCACCAGACAGGACGCGTCGAAACTCAGGTAGGCGATGCACGCGCGCGCCCGCATTTCCGCCGCGTGTCCCTGGAACCCGAGATCGGTGAAGACGGAGGTGACGAACGCGAGGCGGCGGGCGTCCACGTCCCGGACGATGACGGCGACCAGATGCGGTTCCTGCGCCGCCCAGGCGCGGATGCTCACCTCGTAGCGGGCGTATCCTCCTTCCGAGACGACGCGCAGGAGCGATCTCAGCCGTTCACGGGCACCGTCCGCCGCTCCCGTGACCCGCGTGATCACCGGCTGGGTGAACTGGTCGCTCCAGTACAGCACGAGGCTGCGGACGAAGTCGTCGCGATCCCTGAAGTGCCAGTAGAAGCTGCCCTTGGTCACGCCGAGGGCAGCACAGATCGCCTCGATGCGAAGCCTGGCCTGGCCCTCCGTCGCGAGGATGTCGAGTGCTCTGGCAAGCCATTCGTCGCGGCTCAGCCGCGCTCCACGACCGTCTCTCGGTGCCACGGGCGGTCCCCTGTTCCATACGATTTGGTATTGACATGCGCGGCGGGCCCATACTTTACTGTATGGTAATAAAATGCAACGCGATCAAGCGGTAACCGGCGATTGAGGGAGGACGGAAATGACGAAGGTTCATCTGCGCATCGGCGCCGTGCTCGCGGCGTCGCTCCTGGCTTTACCGGATGACGCATCAGCCCTGCAACCCGACGCGCCCTTTCAGGCGCTGAAGCAGAAGCAGGGTGCGGCCTGGTCTTCGGAGGACGGGCAGATCGATAACAGGCTGGCGGCCCTGCGCCAGAAGTTCGGCAAGCGGCCGAACATCATCTACATCCTGACCGACGACATTGGCTGGGGCGAACTGGGCTGGCAGGGTGGTGGCAAGCACCGCGGCACGCCGTCTGCCGAGCTGGACAAGCTGGCGTATGAGGGCATGCGGTTCTGGTCGGCGTATTCGGAGCCGTCGTGCACGCCCAGTCGCGTCGCGATCAACACCGGCCGCCATCCGGTGCGCACCGGCCTGACGGCCGTCCTGTGGCCGGGCGCGAAGGAAGGGCTTTCGCCCGGGGAAGTCACCATCGCCCAGCTGCTGTCGGACGCGGGATACAGCACGGCGATGTGGGGCAAGTGGCACATGGGCGACCTGCCGGAGCATGCGCCCGAGGGTCATGGCTACGACTACGCCTATTACGGCCTGTTCAACGGTGCCGCCGATGGTTGGCCAATGGCTTCCGCATTCTACGACCGGAACATGCCGCAGCCGACGACGCCCGCCTGGTATGATTTTCCCGGCAACGAGAAATACGAGGAAATGACCGGCATCGAGCTTGATGTCTCCGGTTACGTCGGTGAGAAGGGCAAAGGGCGCAAGCCGATCGAGGGCGTTGCCGGCATCCTGGGTGAGAAGCGACAGGAGGCGTTCGAGAAGGAATCGATCCGGCAGATTACGGCGTACATCAAGGACAAATCAAAGAGTGACAAGCCGTTCTTCATATACTGGGCGAGCTACGCGCAACAGGTTTCCGGCTCTGAAGAGTACAAGAACGCCGCGTTCGTCGACCATGCCAACGCGCAGTCGTCGTTCATGGCGATGCACAACGCGCATGTTCGCCAGCTGCTGGATACCCTGAAAGAACAGGGCATTGCGGAGAACACGCTGGTCGTCTGGTGGAGCGACAACGGACCGATGTATGCGTTCTACCCCACCTCTGGCTATTCCTGGCTGAAGGGCGGCAAGGGGGCGGTCAGCGAGGGCGGCGTGCGCGTTCCGGCGATGGCCTGGTGGCCGGGGATGATCGCGCCGGGTCAGGACCCGGTCGACATGATTCACCTGACCGACCTTTACACCACCGCCGCGCGGCTGGCCGGTGCCACCGACCGGATCCCGTCGGACCGGGTGATCGACGGCGTCGATCAGACGGCGCTGCTGCTGCTGGGCGAGGGCCATTCGCGCCGCGACTACATGTTCCTCTACAGTGGCCCCAAGCTCGGCGCGGTCCGCTGGATGAACGTCAAGGCGCTGATCGAGGGACCGGGCCACGGCGGCCTCCCCGGCATCACCATGTGCAACATCGTGCGCGATCCGGGCGAAAAATACTGCTCGATGTACCCGTACCTGTGGACCGTGAGTCCCTTCCAGACCCTGGTGAAGAGCCACCTGGCGCTGATCGAAAAATTCCCCAATCGCAAGCCAGGGCTGGCGGAAGAGGCAGGACTGACGCCGCACGACTGAGTGTGTCTACACCTCGCGGAGATCCCGCACTCCCGGGCATGGTCCCGAGGTGGGCGGCCGGCCCGGCAAGCGAGGCGATCGGTATAGCCCGGGCGGCGAAGACGTTCGGCATGCCGTCGGTGATCTCGTTCACGCTCGAGACCGACGGCCGGTTGCCGACCGCTCAGGCGCTGAACGACGCGATTGCCGAGGTCGACGCGGCAACGGCCGGCGCGCCGGCCTATTACATGATCAATTGTGCGCACCCCACCCATTTTACCCGCGTCCTCGAAGAAGGCGCGGACTGGGTCACCCGGCTGCGTGGACTGCGCGCGAACTCATCATGCCGCAGCCACGCCGAGCTTGATAACGCGCCGGAACTCGATACCGGCAACCCGGTCGAACTCGGAGCCCAATACCGGGATCTGAGGCGCCGCTTCCCCTCGCTCACCGTGCTCGGCGGCTGCTGCGGCACCGACCACCACCACGTCCGCGAAATCGCCGCCGCCTGCTGCTGAGGTTCCCGCCGCCAGCGACCCGGGGGCGCCGGGGCGCCGCGGCGATACACGGCAGAAACCGGTTCTCGTTGTTTGGCTGTCCGGGGCAGACGTGGGCTTACCAAGGGCCCCGCAACACCGTAGGGCGGACCGAGCGAAGCGACGTCCGCCGCCTCCCGCAATCCCCGCCGCCTGCGCCCGGCGCACCCTGCGCGCCACTGCCCCACCCCGCCCCCGCGTCGTCGCGAGGCCGCGGAACGTGGCGTTGTGAAAGCATTGGAAGGGTCAAAAGTGAGGGGGGCCTATTCGGGTCGCGCCCGCCAAGCGCTCTTGGCTTGCTCAATGCACAGTGCGCGCAGCTGCTTTATCACTGCTCCTTGAGGATTTTGCCATTTGATAAGGTTCAGCGGCGGTTTTGCCATACGGATGAGCTCTGTCTCCAACCGATCCAAATCGCTTTCATAACTATAGTCCGCATATTCGAGATTTTTCATCATCCAATCTGAAAGTTTCCGTTCACCATCTCCTTCAAATTTGAAGTTTCTATAATTTGTTTCTGACTTCCCAGAAGCTCGTGGCACCGCCATGAGTTGTAATTCTACTCTGAGAATTGCCCCAAGCGTTCGCCTCAGAGTGCTAAATCCACTATGCTTGCAAAAAAAATGTTCTCGTACGGTCATTTTGCCCGACATCCCAATATAAAGTAAACGAGAGGTCGGAATTAACACGCCTGAGAGACTCTGTGAGTAAGTTATGAATATAGAATAGACGCCGCACCCCGTTACGCGGTCTCCTGGTTGAGCGATTCTGCGATTGCGACATAACTCCTCAAGTATATTTTGTGTGTCTGTCATACGCCCCCCTCTATCAACAACATCGAGGATGGTAAAGTGCTGCATCGATACAGAAAAATTGTCAAAATCGTGATGCGCATCAGTACACCCCCCTACACCTCCCGAATATCCCGCACGCCGGGGATGGTGCGGAGGTGGGCGACGAGTGCGGCGCTCAGGCGCAGCGGCTGGGGGAGCAGGATTTCGGCTTCGCGGCCGCCTCCCAGCCACGGGATCAGGCGCACCTGGGCGCGGCCGGGCGCGGCTTCGGCGAGGGCTTCGCGGATTTGCGCCAGCGGCGTGGGGCTGTCGAGGTAGAGTTCGATTCCGTCGGCGAGGCGCTCCATCGCCCGGTCGAGCGGCTCCAGGCGCTGAACGGTGATGCGCGCCGTCTCGCCATCGAACTGGGCGGTCGTGTGCAACAGCAGCGAGGAGCCGGGCTCGAGGCGTTCGCGCTCGGCCGCGAGGACCTCGGAGAAGACGGTGACCTCGAACACGCCCGAGGTGTCGGAGAGCTGGACGAAGGCGTACTTCGAGCCCTTGGCCGACGTGCGCTCCTTGCGCCCGATCACCGTGCCGGCGAGGACCACCGCCCCGGAGCGGCCGGCGGCGAGCACGTCGGCGATGCGCGTCGCCTTCAGGCGCTTCAGCCGGGCGGCGAAGCTGTCCAGCGGGTGCGCCGAGAGGTAGAAGCCCACTGCCTCCAGCTCTTCGGCGAGGCGCTGCATCGGCGGCCAGTCGGGCACGTCGGCGAGCACGAGCCGCGGCGCCTGCTGCTGCGGTGCGCCGGCGAACAGGCCGATCTGATCGGCGTCCCGCTCGGTCCCGGCGGCGGCGGCGGCACGCCCGATCGCATCGGCGCTCTCGCACACCCGCCTTCGGTTGGGATCGAGCGTATCGAAAGCACCGGCGCGTGCGAGGTTCTCCAGCGCGCGCTTGTTCATCCCCCGGCCGCCGATGCGCCGGGCGAAGTCCGCCAGCGAGCGGAACGGGCCGCCCTCGCGGCGCGCCTCGACGACGGCACGGGCCGCCGGCTCGCCCACCGTCTTCACGCCTTGCAGGGCGTAGCGGATCGCGCCCCTCCCCCCGTTACCCTCACCATCGCCCCCGCCGCTGGCGGTTCGGTCGACGGTGAAGGTTGCGTCGGACGCATTGACGTCCGGCGGCAGCAATCGGATGCCGAGCCGCCCGAGCTCCTGGCGGAAGCCGTTCAGCTTGTCGGAGTTCGCCAGATCGAGGGTCATCGAGGCGGCGAAGAACTCCAGCGGATGGTTGGCCTTCAGCCACGCCGTCTGGTAGGCGATCAGCGCGTAGGCGGCAGCGTGTGATTTATTAAAGCCGTAGCCGGCGAACTTCGCAACCTGCTCGAAGATCTGCTTGGCCTTGGACTCGCGCACGCCGCGGCCGACCGCCCCTTCCACGAACGCGGCGCGCTGCTTGTCCATCTCCTCCTTGATCTTCTTGCCCATCGCCCGGCGCAGCAGGTCGGCGCCGCCCAGCGAATAGCCGGAGAGCACCTGGGCGATCTGCATCACCTGCTCCTGGTAGATCATGATGCCGTGCGTCTCGCGCAGGATCCCCTCCAGGGACGGGTGCAGCCAGTCGGGCTCCTCCTCGCCGTGCTTGCGCTTGATATAGCTCGGGATGTTGTCCATCGGCCCGGGCCGGTACAGGGCCACGACGGCGATGATGTCCTCGAACGTATCGGGCTTCAGCTTGCGCAGCGCGTCGCGCATGCCGGCACTTTCGAGCTGGAACACGCCCACCGTATCGCCGCGGCTCAGCATGTCGAACGTTCGCCGGTCATCCAGTGGCAGCCGGGCGAGATCAACCTCCTCGCCGGTGCCGTCGCGGATGAGCTGCAGCGTCTGGGAGAGCACGGTCAGCGTCTTCAGGCCGAGGAAGTCGAACTTCACCAGCCCCGCCTGCTCCACCCACTTCATGTTGAAGCCGGTGACCAGCAGCGGCGAGCGCGGATCGCGGTAGAGCGGGATCAGCTCGGACAGCGCCCGGTCGGAGATCACCACGCCTGCGGCGTGCGTGGATGCGTGCCGGTAGAGACCCTCCAGCTTGCGCGCGATATCGACCAGGCGGGAGACGCTTTCGTCCTCGGCGATCATCGCCTGCAGCTGCGGCTCCGCCTTCACCGCTTCGTCGAGTGTTACCGGCTTCGCCGGATTGTTGGGGACGAGCTTGCAGATCTTGTCCACCTGGCCGTACGGCAGCCCCATGACGCGGCCGACGTCGCGCAGCACCGCGCGCGCCTGCAGCTTGCCGAAGGTGATGATCTGCGCCACCCGGTCGTGGCCGTATTTCTCGTAGACGTGGCGGATCACCTCGTCGCGCCGGTCCTGGCAGAAGTCGATGTCGAAGTCCGGCATCGACACGCGCTCGGGGTTGAGGAAGCGCTCGAACAGCAGGCCGAAGCGGAGCGGATCGAGATCGGTGATCTGGAGCGCCCAGGCGACCACCGAGCCGGCGCCCGAGCCGCGGCCGGGGCCGACCGGGATGCCGTGTTCCTTCGCCCAGCCGATGAAGTCGGAGACGATCAGGAAGTAGCCGGCAAAGCCCATCGAGCAGATCACGCCGAGTTCGTACTCGAGCCGCTCGCGGTAGGTCTCGGGGGTGGCACCCGGCGGCAGGGCGAGGCCGGCGAGGCGCTCCTCCAGCCCGTGCGCGGCAGCGGCCCGGACCGCCGCTTCCTCGCCGTGCTCTTCACCGCAATCGTAGGGCGGCAGCATCGGCTTGCGGGTCTCGATCGCGAACGCGCAGCGCCGCGCGATCGCGACCGTGTTCTCGATCGCATCCGGCAGGTCGGAGAACACGGCGCGCATCTCGGCAGCACTCTTGAAGCCGTGCTCGCGGGTGAGCCGCCTGCGGTTGGTATCCGACAGGTGCCGGCCTTCGGCGATGCACAGCAGCGCGTCGTGCGCCTCATACATCTCGGGGCCGGCGAAGTACGCGTCATTGGTGGCGACGATCGGCAGTCCCTGGGCCTGCGCGAGGGCCAGCAGCGCCGGCTCCACCGTCGCCTCGCTCTCCAGCCCGTGGCGCTGCAGCTCGACGTAGAGGCGGTCGCCGTAGGCTTCGTGCAGTTGGGCTGCGGCGGCTTCCGCCGCCTCGCGCCTTCCTTCCAGCAGCAGGCGGCCGAGCGGCCCGCCGGCACCGCCCGTCAGCAGGATCAGGCCGTCGGCGTTCTCGCACAGGTCGGCGAGCGCCACATGCGGGTCCGGCTCCGCCTCCTCCAGCCCGAAGGCCAGCGCCAGCAGCCGCAGCAGGTTGCCGTAGCCGGTGGCGTTCTGCGCCAGCAGGACGACCGGATCTCCCTCCTTCGCCCCCTGCCCCGGCCTGGCCGCGCCCATGCGCCGCGCCTCCGCGCCCACGGCAACCGAGAGCTGGCAGCCGATGATCGGCTGGATGCCCTTCTCCCGCAGCGCGGACGAGAACTCCAGGCCGCCGAACAGGTTGTTGGTATCGGTCATGGCGACCGCCGGCATGCCGTGCTGGATGCACAGCTTCGGCAGCTCCTTGACCCGGATCGCCCCCTCGGAAAGCGAATAGGCGGTGTGCACGCGCAGGTGGATGAAGCCGGGGGTCATCGTTACCGCTGCTCGCGCCTGTGCGCATCGACGTACGCGCGCAGCACCGCCTGCATCCGGCGAATGTGACCCTTGCCCTGGGCCTTAAAGAAGTCGATCACGTCGGCGTCGAGCCGCAGGTTGACCGAACGCCTGGCGGCCGGCATCACCAGCTCTGCCCGCGTCCAGTCGGGGACGAGCCCGCGTTCGTCCTCGTCTTCGGGAACCAGACGCTCGCCACCCGCTTCCGCCAGGGCATCCACCCGGTTCCAGTCGGTCTTCGAGCCTTCCGTCTGCCGCAGGCGCCGCAGCTGTTCAGCCGAGTAGCTGGAGATAGTGCCTTCTTTCGTCATCGCGCGCGCTCCTCAGCGAGATGATCCGGCGGTTCGCACCGCGCAGTGTGAACACGGCGGTGACGATGCGTCCTTCGATCGCGCCGATCGCCAGCAATCGTGGTTCCGGGACCGACTGGCGCGATGGGACGATCACGTGCGGTGCTTCAAACAGGATGAACGCGTCCCGGAAGTCCAGGCCGTGCTTGTCGATGTTCCCCAGCCGCTTGCGCTCGTCCCACTCGAACCGCATGCACAGTGTATATACAATTCGTACAGAATATCAATCGCACGTGCGGCAGCCCGGAGCCCCCGCTACTCCGCGGCGCAGCGGCAGGCGGGGACGCTCGCTGCCGGCTCCTCCGCCTCTTCGTCCGCGTCATCGCCGATGGTGGTGCGCAGCGGGATTTCGGCCAGGAACAGGGTGTTCACGAACGCCAATGCTGCGATCAGCGCGCCGGTGAGGAAGACGGTGTGGAACGCACGCAGGATGGCGGCGCTCACGTCTCCGCTGATCGCGGGTAGCAGCGCCTGCGCGCCGGCGCCCGCGTGCAGCAGGGCGAGCGCCGGGTTGGGACCAAGCGCCTCCGCCCCGATCACCGAGCGCAGCGCGCCGTTCAGCGTCGCCATCAGTACGGCGGCGAACAGGGCCACGCCGATGGAGCCGCCGATCGAGCGGAAGAACGAGACCGACGCGCTGGCCGCCCCCAGATCGCGCGTCCCGACCGCGTTCTGCACCGAGACCAGCATCACCGGCATCACCAGGCCGATGCCGACGCCGCAGAGCGCCATCGCCCCGCTCACCAGCGGCAAGGGCGTTTCCCGCGAGACAAAGGACAACGCCACCAGTCCTGCGATGTTGAGTGTAATGCCGATCAGCGGGAAGGGCTTGTAGCGCCCGGTCGTCGCCATCAGCCGGCCTGAGGTGACGGCACCCATCACCGTCGCCGCGGTCAGCGGGATCAGCATCAGCCCGGTCGTATCCGCCGGCAGGCGGAACACGAGCTGCAGGAACAGCGGCATGAAGACGATGGCGCCCAGCATCACCGCCGAGGTCAGCACCGTTGTCAGGCTCGCGGTGCGGAAGATGCGGTTGGCGAACAGCCGCGGCGGCAGGATCGCCTCGCGTGCCCGGCGCTGCTGCAGCACGGTGACCGCCAGCAGCAGGGCTGCCGCGCCTGCAAGCGACAGCAGCAGCGGCGCGTCCCACGCCGTCCCCTCGCCGATCAGCGTCGTCACCATCAGCACGCAGCCGACGGTGGCCACGATCAGCACCGCGCCGGGATAGTCGATGTCGTGCCGCACCCGCTTGGGCGTGAGGCGCCGCAGCACCAGCTGCGACATCACCAGCGCGCCGAGCCCGATCGGCAGGTTGATCCAGAACACCCACGGCCAGCCCAGGTGGTCGGCGAACACGCCGCCCAGCACCGGGCCCAGGACGCTCGCGGTGGCGAACATGCTCGCGATGTACGCCTGGTAGCGGCCGCGCTCGCGCGGGCTCACCACGTCTGCGATCGTCGCGTGCGCCATCGCCAGCAGCCCGCCGCCGCCGAGCCCCTGCAGGGCGCGGGCCGCGATCAGCGCGCCGATGCTGCCGGCCAGCGCGCACAGCACGGACGCGGCGAGAAACACCGTGATCGCGATCTGCAGCATGATCTTCCGCCCGTAAAGGTCGGAAAGCTTGCCGTAAATGGGCGTCGCCGCCGTCGCCGTCAGCAGATAGGCCGAGATCACCCACGACAGGTGCTCGCCGCCGTGCAGGTCGGCGGCGATGCGCGGCAGCGCAGTGGCGACGATCGTCTGGTCGAGGGCGGCGAGGAACATCCCCAGCATCAGGCCGGCGATGATGATCACCGTCTCGCGGTAGGTGAAGCCGGCCGCCTGAGGTGCTGCCGGGTGTGGTGCTGCGGTCTGAGGTGTTGTCGGGTGCGGCGTGCGGGAATGCTCGCGGGCGGCAATCGCCGGCGAGCCGGGGGCGGCGGGGTCGGGATCGGGACTTTCGGGAGGGGCCTGCAGGGACAAGGCTGTGGTTCCGTGAGATCGGGCGAACACTTTCGCCCTCCTAAAGTCGAGTAATCAACTGCGTCTTCCCAGCGCCGGATGCGAATGCCCCGCATGCGCGAACCGCATGCCTTGTTCGTTCCCTGTCGTCATCACGAGCCCCATGGGGGGCGTGGCGATCCGCCTGCGGTTGCGCATATCTCGGCAGTTGATTGCCTCGCTCCGCTCGCAATGACGGAAGAAACCCGAGGTCCCGTACATATGTTCGGACTTCCACGATCGTCACGCGCGAATAGCTCGACGCGTCCAGGCGCGTCGCACTCGTGGCGGTTCGGTGCCGGGCGTCGTGCGCTGCGGTCCTGCCTCGGATCGCGTCCGCCGCATCGCGGGTCGGCGACGACGGTAGCTGTCCCCAGGCGGGGAGGAAAGGGCGGTTGCGCGGTGTGGCCCGCCGGCGCCCCCGGCGCGACAAGCGGGTGGCCTGATACGCCTGTTTGGTGTATGAAAGACTGCTTCGCTGTCGCCGTCCGGCTCCGTTTTGCCGGGTGCCGCAGCCGGCGATGCGAGGGGCCTCAAGAAGCCCCCGCGCCGGGATGAACCCTGGTTTCTGAACGGGTTCGGGGAGGGAGTGAAACCAATGAAGCGGTTCGCATGCGCTCCCGCCGCGGGCGGGTGGTCCCTCGTCTTCGCCGCAACCCTGGCGGCGATCGCCCTCGGCCTTCTCGGCCGGGCAGCGCCGGCCTCGGCTCAGAGCGCCGACGGGGCGAGCGCGGTCGTGGTGGAGTCGGACGACGTGCGCGCGCTGGTGGCTCCGATCGCGCTCTACCCCGACCCGATCCTCGCCCTGGTGTTGCAGTCCTCGACGCTGCCGCTGCAGGTGGTGCAGGCCGAGCGCTTCCTGGGCAAGCGCGCCAAGGATGCGAGCCTGCAGCCCGATCCCGACTGGGACAAATCGATCATCGCGCTGCTGAACTATCCCAAGCAGGTCGAGGCGATGGCCGAATACATCGACTGGACCGAGGAACTGGGCAATGCCGTCGTCGACGACCTCGAGGCGGTGCAGGGCGCGGTCCAGGACATCCGCCTCGAAGCCTACCAGGCGGGTTTCCTGAAATCGGACAAGCGCCAGAAGGTGGAGGTGGAGGACGACATCGTCCGCATCAGCTCCACCGATCCCAAGAAAGTGTCGATCCCGCAGTATGACCCGGCGGCGCTGCTGACCGCGCTCGACGAGGTGGAGGAAGCGGACGAATTGGCCGAGGAAGCGGACGCCGCGGCGGCGGCCGAGCCGGCACCCGCCCCTGCTCCTTCCCAGGCCCCGACCGCGAAAGCGGCACCTCCGGCACCGGCCCCGGCGGCATCCGCGCCCGCGGCACCGGTCGCCGAGCCCGCCCCTGCTCCCGTCGTCGCCGAGGCGACGCCCGTGGCCGTTGCAGAGCCGGTCACGCCCCCCGTCATCGAGTACGGGGAGCCGGAGAACAGCTTCTGGCAATCGGCGGCGACCTTCGGCGGCGGTGCGGTCGTCGGCGGCCTGCTCGGCTGGGGGCTCACCGAAGCCTTCGATGACGACGATGACGACAACGACTGGTGGGAGGGCGACGACTGGGACAACGACGACGTCCAGGACGCGCTCCGCGAGCGCCGCGAGTACCGGGAGGAGCGGCGCGAGGACGTGCTCGCCGCCCGCGACGAGCGCCGCGACGACCGCAAGGAGACCCGCGAGGACCGGGCGGCGCGCGCCCGCGACTCCATCGCCGAACGGCCGGCCGGCAAAGGCGACAAGGTCAAGCCGGCCGCGGCGGCAAAACCGAAGGCGGCGCAGGCCAAGGCAGACCGCGGCAAGCGGGACGTCAAGCTGCCCAACGCCGGCAAGCAGGCGGGCGTCACCGACAAGGTCCGCAAGCGCAGCGCCCAGCAGCCGGGCAACGTGGCCGCCAAGTCCGGTGCAGGGAAAGCCGGAACCGCAAAGCTGGCATCGACGAAGCAGAAGCGCTCGGCGACGGCGTCCGGCTATGGCCAGGCGCGCGCGAACAAGGGCATGGCCGCCGGCGTCGGTCAGTCACGGGAGGTTCGCCAGCAGTCCGATCGCGGGGCGCGCAGCCGCGGAGGTGCCCAGGCATCGCGCGCGGCGCACGCCAAGCCGGCCGCCGCCAAGCGCAGCGGCGGCGGTGGGGGGCGTGCCGTCGCCTCCGACGCCGGTCGCGGCCGCGCCGCCAAGGCGGACGGCGCCCGCGGCAAGGCGAGCCGCACCGCCAGCCGCGGTGGCGGCGGAGGAGGACGACGCGGCTAGGTAGGACCGCCCGCCCCTTCCCGCTCCGTCCGCAACACGTGCACAGGCCCGATCGACAGGAACCAGCCGATGACCACCACTGTTCCGCCCCTGGCCCCCGTTTCGTCCGTCCTGCGGCGTGCGGCGTTCGCCGCCGCGATTGCCGCAACCCTCCTCGTCGCCGCGGGTTCGGCCTCCTGGGCGGCCGGCCCCTACGCCACGCCCGAGGACGCGCTCACCGCCTTCCGGACCGCCGTCGAGGGCGGCGGCAAGGGGCTCGTCGAGCTGTTCGGCAAGGAGCACGAGGCCGACATGATCGGCGGCGATCCGGCCGAAGCGCGGCAGACGGTCGTCACCCTGCGCCGGCTGGCCGCCCAGGGCATGACGCTGACGCCCGATGGCGAGGGCCGGATGACGATCGTCATGGGCCGGCGCGGCTGGCCGATGCCGGTCCCACTGGTCAAGGGGCCGTCCGGCTGGACGTTCGATACCAAGGCGGGCCTGCAGGAGATCACCGACCGGCGCGTCGGCCGCAACGAGTTGGCAGCGATCGATTTCTGCAGGACATTCATTGACGCGCAGCGGGAGTATGCGGGCACCGACCACGACAGCGACGGCGTGCTCGAATTCGCCCAGCGGCTGCAGAGCAGCGAAGGCCAGCGGGACGGTCTCTACTGGAAGCCGGGGGATGACGGCGTCGCAAGCCCGCTGGGGCCGCTCGCCGCCTCGGCGGACGCCTACCTGCAGCACCGCAAGGAGGGCGAGCCGTTCCACGGCTACTACTTCCGCATCCTGAAGGAACAAGGCGCCCATGCGCCGGGCGGCAAGTACGGCTTCGTGATCAACGGCAACATGATCGCCGGCTTCGCGATGGTCGCCTGGCCCGCCGACTACCGCCGCTCCGGGATCATGACCTTCCAGTGTGGCCACAACGGCCAGATCCTGCAGAAGGACCTGGGATCGGACACGGCCAAGCTGGCCGCCGCGATCACCAGCTTCAATCCGGATAAGACATGGGTGCCGGCAGAAGGCGAGTAACGGGCGGCAGCGAGCAGCCGTACCCCCCCGGGACAGGCCCCGGGGGGATTAAGGCGGGGCCTACATGCTCCGCCGGTACTGCCCGCCCACTTCGAACAGCGCGCGGGTGATCTGGCCCAGCGACAGCACGCGCACCGCATCCACCAGCACGGCGAAGACGTTGCCGCCGGTAGTCGCCGCCTCCTGCAGGCGGCGGATCATCGCCGGCGCGGCTTCGGCGTTGCGCGCCTGGAAGGCGCGCAGGCGGTCGATCTGGCTCTGCTTCTCGGCTTCCGAGGAGCGCACCAGTTCCGGGGTCGGCATCTCGGCCCCTTCCGGGTTGACGAAGGTGTTGACGCCGATGATCGGATAGCTGCCGTCGTGCTTCTTGATCTCGTAATGCAGGCTCTCGTCCTGGATCTTGCCGCGCTGGTAGCCGGTCTCCATCGACCCCAGCACGCCGCCGCGCTCCGAGATGCGCTCGAACTCCTGCAGCACCGCCTCTTCCACCAGATCGGTCAGCTCCTCGATGATGAACGAGCCCTGGTTCGGGTTCTCGTTCTTCGCCAGGCCCCACTCGCGGTTGATGATGAGCTGGATCGCCATCGCCCGGCGGACGCTTTCCTCGGTCGGTGTGGTGATCGCCTCGTCGTAGGCGTTGGTGTGCAGACTGTTGGTGTGATCGTAGGTGGCGATCAGCGCCTGCAGCGTGGTGCGGATGTCGTTGAACGAGTACTCCTGCGCGTGCAGGGAGCGGCCCGAGGTTTGTGTATGATATTTAAGCTTCTGTGAGCGTTCGTTCGCACCGTACTTGAAGCGCATCGCAACCGACCAGATGCGCCGCGCCACCCGGCCGAGCACGCTGTACTCGGGATCCATGCCGGCGGAGAAGAAGAACGACAGGTTGGGGCCGAAGTCGTCCACGTGCATGCCGCGCGCAAGGTAGGCCTCGACGTAGGTGAAGCCGTTGGCCAGCGTGAACGCGAGCTGGCTGATCGGGTTCGCTCCCGCTTCGGCGATGTGGTAGCCGGAGATCGACACCGAATAGAAGTTCCGCACCCGGTTGTGGACGAAGAACTCCTGGATGTCGGCCATCATCCGGAGCGCAAACTCGGTGGAGAAGATACACGTGTTCTGGCCCTGGTCCTCCTTCAGGATGTCGGCCTGCACCGTGCCGCGGACGTTTTCCAGCGTCCACTCGCGGATCTTGTCGGCCTCTTCCTCGGTCGGCGCACGCCCGTTCTCCGTCTCGAAGCGGGCGAGCTGCTGATCCATCGCGGCGTTGAAGAACATCGCCAGGATCGACGGCGCCGGGCCGTTGATCGTCATCGACACCGACGTGGTGGGATTGCACAGATCAAAGCCGTCGTAGAGCACCTTGATGTCGTCGAGCGTCGCGATCGAGACGCCGGAATTGCCGATCTTGCCCCAGATGTCCGGGCGCAGGTCGGGATCGAAGCCGTAGAGGGTGACCGAGTCGAAGGCGGTCGACAGCCGCTTCGCCGGCTGGCCCTCGGAGACGAACTTGAACCGGGCGTTGGTGCGGAACGGATCGCCCTCGCCCGCGAACATCCGCGTCGGGTCCTCCCCCTCGCGCTTGAAGGCGAAGACGCCGCCGGTATAGGGGAAGCTGCCCGGCACGTTCTCGCGCAGCAGCCATGCGAGGATCTCGCCGTCATCCTTCCAGCGCGGCAGGGCCACCTTGCGGATGCGGCTGCCGGAGAGCGAGGTGTGGGTGAGCGCGGTGCGGATCTCCTTCTCGCGCATCCTCACCACGAACTCGTCGCCGGCATAGGTCTCGCGGACCGCCGGCCACTGCTCAAGCAGCTTCCGGCAGCGAGGGTCGAGCGCGTGACCGCGCTTCTCCAGCAGCGCGTCCAGTTGCTCGGGCGCGGAAGCCCCCGCCTCGCCCAGCAGGCGGCGGCTTTCGCGCAGCGCCTGGCAGTCGCGTGCCGCCTGCACTTGCTCGGCACACGTGCGGTGATAGCCGCGCACCGTCTCGGCGATCTCCGCCAGATAGCGCTTGCGCCCGGCGGGCACGATCCCCGCTCCGGGCTCCGACGCCTTGCCGGCCGCTTCCGGCGCGGTGCTCTCCCAAGCACCCAGCCCGCGCTCGTTGAGCTGGCGGACGATCTCCCGGTGAACGGCAGTGACACCCTCGTCGTTGAAGCGCGACGCGATGGTGCCGAACACCGGCATCGCTTCGGTGGTCTGGCCGAACGCCAGCCGGTTGCGCTGCAGCTGCTTGGCCACGTCGCGCCGCGCGTCACGGCCGCCCTGGCGGTCGAACTTGTTGATGACGACCACGTCGGCGAAATCCAGCATGTCGATCTTCTCGAGCTGACTCGCCGCACCGAACTCGGGCGTCATCACGTAGAGCGAAAGATCGACGTGCGGCACGATGCCTGCATCGCCCTGCCCGATGCCGGGAGTCTCGACGATGATCAGATCGAAACCGGCGGCCTTGGCTGCCGCGACCACGTCCGGCAGTGCCGGTGGGATCTCGCGGCCCGAGTCGCGGGTCGCGATCGAGCGCATGTAGACGTTGGGCGCGTCGATGGCGTTCATCCGGATCCGGTCGCCCAGGAGCGCGCCGCCGCTCTTGCGCCGCGTCGGATCGACCGCGATCACCGCGATCTTCGGCTCCCCCGAATACAGCCGGAAACGGCGGATCAGCTCGTCGGTCAGCGACGACTTGCCGGCCCCGCCGGTGCCGGTGATGCCGACCACGGGGACGACGCCGCGCCGGTGCGCGTGCGCGAACATCTCGTCGCGGCGCCGCTCGTCGAGCGTGCCGTTCTCCAGCGCGCTGATCACGCGGGCCAGGTCCCGCCGGTTGCCGGACGCAAGGCCGGACAGATCCGCCGGCTGGGTGGCGGCCACGTCGAAGTCGGCCTGGCGCATCATGTCGTCGATCATGCCCTGCAGGCCCATCCGTCGCCCGTCCTCGGGCGAGTAGATGCGGCAGACGCCTGAAGACTGCAGCTCCGCGATCTCCTCGGCGACGATCACCCCGCCGCCGCCGCCGAACACCCGAATTTCAGCCCCGCCGTTGTCGCGCAGCAGCTCCAGCAGATAGCGGAAGTATTCCACATGCCCGCCCTGGTACGAGCTGACGGCGATGCCGTTGACGTCCTCCTGCAGCGCGGCCTCGACGACCTCGCCCACCGAGCGGTTGTGGCCGAGGTGGATCACCTCGGCGCCGGCCGCCTGCAGCATCCGGCGGATGATGTTGATCGACGCGTCGTGGCCGTCGAACAGCGCCGCGGCGGTGACGAAGCGGACCGGGTGCTTCGGGCGGTACGGGCCGGCGGGAAGAGTTTGGCGGGCAGTGGCGAGATCGTCGGGCAAGGCTGCGACTCCCGGAGCATCGGATGGCATCGGCTGGCGGACTGGGCGACGATCCCCTCCCCGCCCCCCTGGCGTGCCTATGGGCCAACCGGGCGCGCGAGCGAAGGGCAGCGCTGTTACCGTCCTCGTTTGCAGCAGGGTAAGCCTGTGTGCAGCCGCGGTAAAGCCCGCGGGTGGCTGGAGCGGCGATAAGCCGCCCACCGCATCGAGCCATCGAACTGCCGGGTCCGCCCGGCCGCCGCCCGCCCCGACGGCGCAACCGTCGCGCGACTCCCGCGAGTACATTGCGGCAGCAAAGGAACGCCGTTCTAACCCGAGATTGAAGTTATCATGACAAGACCCGTATTCGTCTATCCGGGACTGTCAGGTATGCTTATTTTCCGACCGGGGATGCGCCCTATTCAACTATTGGCTTCAGCGGTTCATCGGGTGGGCACAGCTCGAGCGCGAGATCTCGCATCCGGCTGCTGCCCTTAGGGAGAACGGGAACATGGCGACGATCCTGGGTACTTTCGGCGACGATACGCTCGCCGCAAACGCGGCCGGCGACCTGGTGCAGGGCCGGGCCGGAAACGATCTGATCACGACTGACTTCAACGACACCGCCCTCGAAGGGGGCAACGGCACGGATGTGCTGATCGCGACCAACGACATCGACGTCAGCGCGCCCGGCACCGACCTGACCGTCGCGCAGAGCATCGACGGCGGCAACGACGACGACACGATCACCTTCGACAGCACCGTCGATCTCGCGGCCGGCAGCGACGACAGCGAAGGCATCGTCGTTTCCTTCGCCTCCGGCGGCTACGGTCGGGACACGATCACCGTCGATACCGTCGTGACGTCGGCGAGCGACTCCACCGCCGTCGCGGGCACGGTCGTCGAAAGCGGTGCGAACACCGACGAAATCGACCTCGACCTCCAGGCCTCCAGCGTCGGCGACTCTGCGGCGTTCGCCTTCGTCGAGTCCGGCAGCGGCGCCGACATCATTACCGTCAACGCTTCGGCGACTTCCACCACGGCCGAAAGCTCCGCCGTTCTGCTGGCGGTCGATGCGGGCGGTGGAAACGACTCGCTCACCGCTTTCCTCACCGGGCACCAGGTGGAAGCGGGTGCGTTCGGCGGCTTCGGGAACGACGAGCTGACCATCAACATTTCCGGCGACGGCGACGGATCGGTGGCCAGTGCCTTCGTCTCCGGTGGCGGCGGCAACGACACCATTACGGTCGGATTCGGTGCCGGCGTGGACGGGGCAGCCGAGATCTACGGCGAAGGCGGTACCGACTGGATCGCCGTCACCGGCGGTTCCGGCAGCACGCTCGCGGGCGGCACCGGCTCCGATTTCCTCACCGGCAGCGCCGCGGACGACGTCTTTCTCTTCGGCGACGAGACCACCGACGCTGCCGTCCACCGGGACGAGATCACCAACTACAGCAAGGCGGCCGGCGACGTCATCGCACTTGCGGGCGGCGAGGACGGCGTCGCGAGCTGGAGCATCATCGCCGGCAGCACCCGGCTGTTCCTGGAGGGCGACGGCGACCTGATCATCCTGCGCAACGTCATCATCTCCAGCCTCTCCGACATCCAGTTCGAAGACATCCTGGTTCTTTGAGCGCGACCCAGTCGGCGTCATGGGTGGGCGGCCCCGGCAGTTTTCCCGGGGCCGCAACGTCGCCGACCTCGGTTCGACGGCTCCCGAGATGCTACGCAAGCAACGGCTGCGTGTCCGGGGCACCTCCGGCGGCCGGCTGCGAGGGCGGCGTCGCCAGGTAGCGGCGCAGATCGGCAACGGGCAGCGCCGGTGAGAACAGCCAGCCCTGGCCGTAGCGCACGTCGCGGGTCATCAGGTAATCTCGCTCCTCGTCCCGCTCGATGCCCTCGGCGATCACGTCGAGCCCCAGCTTGTGCGCCAGCTCGATCAAACCGTCGAGCACCAGGACGCGGCGATCGTCCCGGCCGATGGCGCGCACGAAGGACTTGTCGATCTTCAGGTAGCGGACATCCAGGGCGACGATGTTCTCCAGCGAGGAGAAGCCGACCCCGAAATCGTCCAGCGCGAACTCGGCGCCGAAGCCGCGCAGCTGGGCGATGGCGCTGTGATAGCCGGGGGTCTGCCCCTCCACCAGTGAGTTTTCGGTGATCTCCAGCAGCAGCCGCTCGGCCGGCAGCGGACTCTCGGCGATGCTGTTGATCAGAGGGGCGGCGGTCCCGGCCAGCAGCTGCGAAGGGGCGACGTTGACCGAGATCCGCAACGGATCCATGCCGTCGAGTGCGCCGATATCACGGGAGACGTTGCGCAACAACCAGTCTGTCAGCTCCGGCAGGATGCCGGTCTTTTCGGCGACGGGGATGAACACCTCCGGGCGGACCAGATCGTAGCGCGGATGGCGCCAGCGCAGCAGCGCTTCGACGCCGATGCACCGGCCGCTCTCCAGCTCCAGGATCGGCTGGTAGTGCACCGCAAACTCGTCCCTGCTTAGGCCCAGCCGCAGCTCGCGGTCGAAGCCGCGGCGCCGGCGGTATCCCCGCAGCAGGATGACGACCACGGTCAGGACGCACGCCACCGCCACCGGCCCCGCGAACAGCAGGTCGTTCCACCATTGGCGCAGCACCGACGACCACGGCACTTCGGCGACGACGCTGATCTGCCCGTGATTGCTGCGTGCGATCCGCTGCAGCGCGTCGGTGCCGTCGCCCGGGAGGAGCATGTCGTCGTGCACCGGAGCCCGCCCGACCTTCGCCAGCACCCGGCCCTGGGCATCGATGAACGCCACATAGCCGTCCGGATCCAAATCCAGGAACTTGAGGTCGTCGGTGAGAACGGCCGGATCGATCAAAATGTTGACCTCGCCCCAACCCCGGGTCGGGAGGGACAGCACGATCGAACGCTCGCGCATCAGCACCGTCCGGAACAGGCCCACCAGCTGTAATCGCGGATTGCTCGGGTCTGATCGCTGTTCGGGACTGATGGGAATCGGTGGGTCGACCGGCCCGAAGTTGGTGGCGACCAGCGCACCGCGCTCGTCGATGATTCCGATCTCGCGGAAGCGCGGGTCGATGTACTGGGCACGGCTGAGTACCCGAATGGTCTCGGCCGACGGGCTTAGGTCGGTATCGCTGACGATCCGCGAGAGAATGCCTTCGCCCTCCTCGAACAGGTCGTCGGCAACTTGAATCGCGACGGATACCGTGCGTGCGAGGGTTCGATGTGCCGTTTCGACGGCGTGCACGTACGTCAACCCGACAAAGAAGGCGATCGGCGTCAGCGTCAGCAAGGCGACGAGAATGATGGCGAGATATTCGTCTCGGCCCTCCCCGCGAATGCCCCCTCGAATTCCTCCCGGCATCCGGCCCCCCCGTTGCGCTCGGGCACAGCATCGGGCCGATCCCGACCCCGGTCCGAGCACCCTGTATCTAACGCACTAATTGATGACAATTCGATGGAATACGACTTTTAGTGGATGGATGCCCTGGCGGCTTTGATGTCGGCGATAGCCTGCCGACAAATGGGTCAGAAACCACGATCAAATACCACACGGAGATGCAGTAGCACGAGCATGACGTGTACCGTCCTCTCGCTCCGGGCCGGCGGGCGCAACCGCGTTGCCGCGGTGTCGCGTCAGTGATCGTTCCTGACCAGCACCATCCGGGCGAGCGGCATGACCATCGGCACCGGCTCCGCAGCCAGTCGGGCCGCCACGACCGCTTGCATGCGGGTGAAGAACGCGGCAGCGCGCGGGTCTTGCGCGCCGCCGTCCAGGCCCAGCGCCAGGGTCGGAAACACCGAGGCGCGGTTGAAGGCGGCCCAGCGGGCGCCGAACGCAGCCGCGTCCCCGGTCCGTTCGAACTCGCTCCAGATCCCGTCCTCGCCGTGGAAGACGTCGAGGTGCTCGATCGCAAGCCCGGCGAACGCCCCGGTTTCGGCAAACGGAGCGCCGAGATCGGCCCGGCTGCGCCCCACCGTCGGGATCACCATCCGCTCCACTTCATCGGCGCGGATGAAAGCCTCATCGACCAGGGCCATGAGCCCCCCATACACCGCCTCGACCAGCGGCGCGTAGCCGAACGCACCGTCGTCGTCGAGCGCCATGGTCAGCAGCACCAGCCGCCCGCCGGCGCGCAGCTCGCGGCCGCGGTGGACGAGGAACGTCCGCCAGTCCTCGGCAGACTGGCGGTGGTAGGCGGCGCGGGCCGCCTCGTCGCGGCTGTAGGCGATCTGCACCTGATCCGGGATCGGTCCGGGCGAGCGGCTCAGCCACTGCACCGCCCAGGAGCTCCAGCCGAGCGTCACGCTCTCCGGGGGCAGGATCTGCCCGTAGAACGACCGCCCCACCGCCGAGGCGAACGTGGCCGCATCCCCGCGCAGATAGCTGCCGGGATCGCTCTCCAGCGTTTCGAACAGGGCGGCGAAGTCGTTGCCCGGCAGGTCGGTGTGGACGACGCAGATCGCTCGCTCCACTCCCGCCCGGGCCCGCAGCCGGGCGATCGCCGCCGCCATCGGGCCCAGCGAGTTCCTGCCCTCCGAGGCGCCGTAATCGGCGATGACGATGGGCGCCGGCCCGTCGACCAGCGGCACCGTGCGCGCCGCCGCCTCCAGCAGCGGGACCGCCGGCGACAGCCCCGCCGCCTGCACCTCGGAGCTGCGATTGTAGCCGCCGTGGCCTTCCATCGGCGCCGGCGTGAACGACGTCCAGGGTCCGTTCATGATCGGCTCCGAAAACGATTGGCGGGGTGCGGGATGGCGCGTGTATTCTCCCGCCCCAATTGCCGGCGGGCGCGCCGGCCCCTGGAGGATGCGGCAGCGTGACCAAGAAGATGCACCCGGAGACGATCGTGCTCCACGGCGGTTTTCGCAATGATCCGGTGACCGGCGCGGTGGCAGTGCCGATCTACCAGACCACGTCGTACCAGTTCGAACATACGCAGCACGCCGAGAACCTGTTCGCCCTGCGGGAGCTGGGCAACATCTACACCCGGATCATGAACCCCACCAGCGACGCTCTCGAGAAGCGCCTCGCCCTGCTGGACGGTGGGGTGGCGGCACTCGCCTGCGGCTCCGGGCAGGCGGCGTCCACCTTCTGCGTTCTCAACCTCTGCCAGGCGGGTGACAATTTCGTCAGTTCCACAGACCTTTACGGCGGGACGTGGAACCTGTTCGCGAACACGCTCTCCTCCCTCGGCATCGAGTGCCGGTTCGTCGACCCGGCCGATCCGGAAGCCTTCGCGCGCGCCAGCGACGATCGTACCCGGCTGTGGTACGCGGAAACCCTGCCCAATCCGAAGCTGCACGTCTTCCCGATCGCCGAGGTGGCCGAACTCGGCCGCAGGATGGGAATCCCGCTGATCGTCGACAACACGGCAGCCCCCATCATCTGCCGTCCGCTGCAGCACGGTGCGGCGGTGGTGATGTATTCGACCACCAAGTACATCGGTGGTCACGGCACCTCGATCGGCGGCATGGTGATCGACAGCGGCACGTTCGACTGGCAGGCACACGCGGCGCGTTTCCCGACGCTGAACCAGCCCGATCCCAGCTACCACGGCGCCGTCTGGGTCGAGGCGGCGAAGCCGCTGGGGCCCATCGCCTACATATTGCGCATGCGCGTCATCCTGCTGCGCGACGTCGGCGCCTCGATGAGCCCGTTCAACGCCTTCATGTTCCTGCAAGGACTGGAAACACTGCCGCTCCGGATGCGGGCACACTGCGAGAACGCCGTCAAGGTCGCCGACTTCCTCGGCCGGCATCCGAAAGTGACCAAGGTGATCTTCCCCGGCCTGCAGTCGGGCGAAGTCCGCCGCCGCGCCGAGGCCTACCTGCAGGGCGGCTGGGGTGCGTTGGTCGGGTTCGAACTCGCCGGTGGCCGCGAGGCCGGGCGGCGGTTCATCGACGCACTCGAGCTGGTCTATCACGTGGCCAACATCGGCGACGCCCGCACGCTGGCCATCCACCCGGCGACGACGACCCACTCGCAGCTTTCGGCGGAGGATCGGCTGGCGACGGGTGTCTCGGAAGGCTACGTGCGGCTGTCGATCGGCATCGAGCACATCGACGACATCCTCGCCGATCTGACCCAGGCGCTGGAGGCGGCCTGACCCCCATGCCTTCCGCCTCCGCGCTTAACCTCGGCCGCTACCCTCGCACCCGGCTGCGCCGCTCCCGGCGCACGGCGTGGTCGCGTCGGCTGGTGGCCGAACACAGGCTGACGCCGGCCGACCTGATCTGGCCGCTGTTCGTCATCGAGGGCGAGGACCGTCGAGAGCCGGTCGCCTCCATGCCCGGCGTCGAGCGCCTGAGCGTGGACCTGCTGATCGATGCGGTCTGCGAGGCCAAGGACCTGGGCATTCCGGCCGTCGCCGTGTTCCCGTCGATCGACGCAGCGTTCAAGACGCCCGATTGCAGCGTGGCCTTCGATCCGGACAACCTGATCTGCCGGGCGGTGCGTGCAATCAAGGCGGCGCATCCGGAGATCGGGGTGATCTGCGATGTGGCACTCGATCCGTTCAACAGCCTGGGGCACGACGGCCTGGTCCAGGACGGCCGGGTGTTGAACGACGAGACCGTCACCCTGCTCTGCCGGCAGGCGGTGGTGCAGGCACAGGCCGGCTGCGATGTGGCGGCACCTTCCGACATGATGGACGGTCGGGTGGGCGCGATCCGCGACGCGCTCGACGACGCCGGCTACCAGGACGTGCAGATCATGTCCTACGCAGCCAAGTACGCATCCGCCTTCTACGGCCCGTTCCGCGACGCCGTCGGTTCCGGCGGGCTGCTGAAGGGGGACAAGAAGAGCTACCAGATGGATCCGTCGAACGCGGCCGAAGCGCTGCGCGAGGTGGCACTCGACATCGAGGAGGGCGCGGACGCGCTGATCGTCAAGCCGGGACTGCCCTACCTGGACATCCTGCGTGCCGTATCGGAGCGGTTCGGTGTACCCACCTTCGCCTATCACGTGAGCGGCGAGTACGCGATGCTGCAGGCCGCCGTCGCCAACGGCTGGCTGGACGGCGAGACGGCGCTGCTGGAAATCCTGCTGGCATTCAAGCGCGCCGGCGCCACCGGCATCCTCACCTACGCGGCCATCGAGGCGGCCCGCCTGCTGCGCCGGGACTGACCTCCCCTCCGCTCACGGCCTCCGCTCAGGGTGGACGTCAACGCTGGCGCCACCCTACTCGAAGTAGTCCCACGGGTACTCGGGATCGAGGATCGGCCGATAGCCGGGCGGTGCCGGAAACGGTGCGCTGAGCACCTCGTAGAGGCCGACCAGTTCGCGGGCGACGAACATCCCGAGGCCGATGGCGAGCCCGATCGGCACGCCGACAGCACCCCGCTCGTCCGTCTCCTTGACGATGTTGCCCGGCACCTCCAGGAACCCGCAGGCAATCGCGGCCAAGCCGCGACCAACCTTGTGCCCCGCCGTCTGCGCGTCGGCGTCCGAGGCGGTCAGGGATCCCAAAGCAACGACAATCGCCAGGATCAGCAGCTGCATGCGTCGCATCGGCGTCGTCTCCCAACCAAACGCCGCCAGCGCCCGTCGCGAACCAACGCCACCAATGCCCCTTCCGACCACCATGCGACGACAGGTGCTAACGACGATACGGATCCCGGTTGCTGGTGCTGTTGCGGCCGTAGGATTCGTGCCGGTTGGTGGTGTTGTTCCAGTAGAGGTGTCGGTTGTCCTCGCCCGAATGCTGCACGCTGGGGGTACCCTGCATGCCTGGGCCCGTGACACTGAACGAGAACGGCGAGCGCTGCCGGCCCTCCGGCTCGTCCGTGCCGGGAGCGGGGTCGCTCAGCCGCGGCACGCCCGCATCCGGATCGAGGAAGCGGTTGCCGCCGGTGCTGCCCCCACCGGACGTGCCGGAGATGGGCTCCTCGCTGAATGCGAAGACCGGCGATGCGGCCATCAGCACGACAGCAAAGACGGAGGCGGCAAGAACGGAAAACCTCATCGGGACCTCGCGAATCCTGCAGGAATCGGGGATGAGTCTACAGAGCGCGGATTTCCCGCGCCACCGCATTCTCACTCCTCTGCCTGACCCATGCTCTGCCCGTGCCGTTTCAGCCCGGCACCAGCCGGCCGTCTTCCAGTCGCACCGTCCGATCCATGCGCGCGGCGAGAGCGGGATTGTGGGTGGCGATCACCGCGGCGAGGCCGGCGTCGCGGGCCAGATCCAGGAACAGCGCGAACACCTCGTCGGCGGTGTGCGGGTCCAGGTTGCCGGTCGGTTCGTCCGCCAGCACGACCTTGGGCTCGTTGGCGAGGGCACGCGCGATCGCGACCCGCTGCTGCTCGCCGCCGGAGAGCTGCCCCGGCCGGTGGGCGAGGCGGTCGGCAAGGCCCAGCCGGCCCAGCAAGGCGCGTGCCCGCTCCCGGCCCCGCCTGCGGCCGGCGCCGGCGATGAGCTGCGGCAGCACGACGTTCTCTTCGGCGGAAAACTCCGGCAGCAGATGGTGGTACTGGTAGACGAAGCCGATGTTGGAGCGCCGCAGCGCCGTCCGCCGCCCGTCGTCGAGCGCGCCGCACGCGGTCCCGTTCAGGAACACCTCGCCCTCGTCCGGCCGCTCCAGCAGGCCCGCGACGTGCAGCAGCGTCGACTTCCCCGAACCGGACGGTCCCACCAGCGCCACCAGCTCGCCCGCACCGGCGACCAGATCGGCGCCGCGCAGCACGTGGAGCGTCGAGCGTCCCTGCCGGTAGCTGCGCACGATCCCCTGCAGCTGGAAGGCCGCCGCCACCTCGTCATTCATAGCGCAGCGCCTCGGCCGGCTCGATCCGCGCCGCTCGCCATGCGGGGTAGATCGTCGCCAGGAACGACAGCCCCAGCGCCATGGCGGTGACGGAGGCGACCTCGACGGGATCGACCTTGGCCGGCAGGTGGGACAAGAAGTAGATCTCGGGCGCGAACAGTTGGGTGCCGGTCAGCCCCTGGATCACCTGGCGGATACTTTCGATATTGGCGGCGAACGCCAGCCCACCGGCGAACCCCAGCAGCGTGCCGACGACGCCGACGCTGGCACCGGCGATGAAGAAGATGCGCATCACCGAGCCCCGCGTCGCCCCCATCGTCCGCAGGATGGCGATCGCCCGGCCCTTCTCCTTCACCAGCATGATCAGGCTGGAGATGATGTTGAACGCGGCGACGACGATGATCAGGGTGAGGATCAGGAACATGACGTTCCGTTCCACCTGGATGGCGTTGAAGAAGCTGGCGTTCGCCCGCTGCCAGTCGTGCACCCGGCCGACACCGGCCAGCGTGCGGGCGATCTCGCGCGCGAACCGGGGTGCGTTGTCCGGATTGTCGATGAACACCTCGAGCGTCGTCACCGCGTCCGGCATGCGGAAGTAGGTCTGGGCGGCAGCGAGCGGCATGAAGATGAAGCCGCTGTCGTACTCGAACATGCCGACGTCGAAGGTGCCGGCGATGCGATAGGCGCGCATGCGCGGCACGGTGCCGAAGGCGGTGATGTTCCCCTTGGGCGAGATCAGGGTGATCTTGTCACCGACGTTGAGCCCCATGCGCTCGGCCATCCGGGCACCGATCAGCACCGCGTCGTCGCCCTGGAAGTCGTTCAGCGATCCGGACGTGATGTGGTCGGCAATGATCGTCCGCGCCCGCAGGTCGTCCGGCTCCAGCCCGCGGACCACCGCACCCCGCGCCGTGCCGCCGGCGGTGACCATCACCTGGTTCTCGATCATCGGATCGGCAATCGTCACCCCCGGCAGGCGGGCGACCGCCTGGCGCAGCGCCTCGTAGTCGGTGAGATCGGTGCCGGGGACGCCGTAGACGCTGAGGTGGCCGTTCAGCCCCAGGATGCGGCCCAGCAGTTCCTGGCGGAAGCCGTTCATCACCGACATGACGATGATCAGCGTCGCCACGCCCAGGAAGATGCCCAGCAGCGAGAACAGGGCAATGACGGAAATGAAGCCCTCCCGCCGCTGCGGGCGCAGGTAGCGCATCGCGACCGTCCACTCGAACGCATTGAACATCCGCTGCTCCGTGCTGGCGTGTACGGGAGGGTCTCAGGCGTCGAAGCGGGCGAGCGCCGTCTCGACCGCGAGTTCTTCGCGCTCACCGGTGCGCCGCGCCTTCAGCTCGACCAAGCCGGCCTTCGCACCCCGCGGACCCACGATCACCTGCCGGGGCAGTCCGATCAGGTCCATTTCCGAGAACTTCACCCCCGGGCGTTCCGGCCGGTCGTCGTACAGCACCTCGTGCCCGGCGGCCGCAAGTGCAGCGTAGATGCGCTCGCACAGCGCCGAGCAGTTGCCATCGTCCGGCTTGAGGTTGATCAGGCCGACGTCGAACGGTGCCACGCTCTCCGGCCAGATGATCCCCGCCTCGTCGTGCGAGGCTTCGATCACGGCCGCCACGAGACGCGATACGCCGATGCCGTACGATCCCATTTCGACCGTCACCGGCTCGCCGTCGGGCCCGGCCACCATCGCCCCCAGCGGCTTCGAGTACTTGGTGCCGAAGTAGAAGATGTGGCCGACCTCGATGCCGCGGCCGGTCACCACGTCCGCCCCCAGCGCGGCTTCCGCCGCCCGGTCGCGCTGCTCGTCGGTGGCTGCATACTTGGCGATGAACGTATCGACCAGCGGCTGCAGGTCGCCCTCGAAGTCGATGTCCGAGCCAATCCAGTCGATCTTCTCGAAGTCACGGTGATAGGCGATCTCGCTCTCGCCGGTCTCGGCGACGATGACGAACTCGTGGCTCAGGTCGCCGCCGATCGGGCCGGTCTCGGCGCGCATCGGGATGGCCGTCAGCCCCATGCGCTGGAAGGTGCGCAGGTAGCAGACGAACATCTTGTTGTAGGCGCGGATGGCCCCTGCCCGGTCCAGGTCGAAGGAGTACGCGTCCTTCATCAGGAACTCGCGCCCGCGCATGACGCCGAAGCGCGGCCGGATCTCGTCCCGGAACTTCCACTGGATGTGATAGAGCAGCTTCGGCAGCTGGCGGTAGCTTCGCACCGTGCCGCGGAAGATCTCGGTGATCAGTTCTTCGTTGGTCGGCCCGTACAGCATCTCCCGGTCATGCCGATCGACGATGCGCAGCATCTCCGGACCGTAGGCGTCGTAGCGGCCGCTCTCCCGCCACAGCTCCGCCGGCTGGATGGTCGGCATCAGCAGCTCGTGGCAGCCGGCGGCATCCTGCTCCTCGCGGACGATCTGTTCGATGCGTCGCAGCACGCGCAGGCCCAGCGGCAGCCAGGTGTAGATGCCGGCGCTCGACTGGCGGATCATGCCGGCACGCAGCATCAGCCGGTGCGAGACGATCTGCGCCTCGGTGGGATTTTCCTTCAATGTCGGCAGATAGTAGCGGGACAAACGCATGCCAGGGCGCACCTTGCGGCTCGGGGTCGACGGCGGCGGGGGACTTTAGGCGATGCTGCGGCCCGCATCAACGGCCGCGCCAGCGGAGTGTTGTTGTGCCGTCGCGAAATAATACCTGGACGCATTCACTCCGAGAATTTCCTCGACCCGCCGCGGAAACAACACTTCTTCCGTCTGCAACAAAAAAAAGCGTGACCCAAGCCGACTAGTTCTGTAGCGTGGTCATGGCTGAACGTCGACGTTTGCACAGTTTGGGAACGCCGGCCTGAGTTTAGGGGAAACATCCAGGACAACAAATCAACCGGGTCTTCGTAGTCAAAATAAGGCCTGCGCAGTATCCGCGAGCGAAGGCGAGGGAATCGCCTCGGCGCCGGTCATACGGCGGCAGATCTGCAAAATCCCTAAAAAAACGGTCGCCATGGCGACCGTTTTCGTGTCTGTAGGCGGTTCCTGGACCCTGCCCCCCTACCCCTCTCTGAAGCTGATCAGCTCGTTCACGATCACCCAGTACACCCCGAGCCACAGCACCGCGGCGATCACCGTCGTCACCGCGAACTTCAGCAGCAGATGCGGCCGGCGCGGAGCGCTCTCCGCGTGCCCCCTGCGGACGTCCTCCGAGGAGATCGGCTGGACGCCCCAGGGCAGCACCAGGAAGATCACCAGCCACCAGATGATCAGGTAGACGGCCGCGCCGCTGACCCAGCCCATCCCGGTAACCGGACTGCCCGCCGCGGCGCGCTCAGGCGGCCGGCTTCGCTTGCTCCAGTTCGACCAGCGTGCCGTAGAAGTCCTTCGGGTGCAGGAACAGCACCGGGTTGCCGTGCGCCCCGATCTTCGGATTGCCGTCCCCGAGGACGCGCGCGCCGGTGGCCTTCAGCTGGTCGCGGGCGGCGAGGATGTCGTCCACTTCGTAGCAGATGTGGTGGATGCCGCCGTCCGGGTTCTTGTCCAGGAAGCCCTTGATCGGCGACTTGTCGCCCAGCGGGTACAGAAGCTCGACCTTGGTGTTCGGCAGCTCGACGAACACCACGGTGACGCCATGCGCCGGCTCGTTCTGCGGTGCGGATACCTTTGCTCCCAGGACTTCGCGGTATTTCTTCGATGCCGCTTCCAGGTCCGGCACGGCGATCGCAACGTGATTGAAGCGACCGATCATTTCTTCCTCCTCTGTTTTGTCTACAATCTGACCACGTGAACCTCGACCACCGGCCGCTTGTCGACCAGTTGCCGGGACAGCCTGCGAATCGCCAGTCGAACCGCATCCCGCACCGATTCGTCCTGTCGGAACGGCTCGCTGCCCAGTTCTCCGATGGCGGCCCGCGCCGCCCGGCAGAACCCCTCGACGATCGCATCCTCCCCCTGTTCGATCAATCCAAAGGAAGAGATCTGCACGTCTTCGACAGTCCTGCTCAGTCCCGCGAGGACAACGGTGACGACCACCGCCCCGTTGTATATGGCCTTGGCCCGGCCACGCACAAGCGCACCATCCGCAGGGACGGCCCGCTTGCCTTCGAGGACCAGCCGGCCGGTGGGAACGTGATCGACGACACAGACCGCACCCGGGCCGAGGTGGACGACCGTGCCGTTTTCGGCCACCACCGTGTCCGCAACCTGCATCTCGCGGGCCAGCGCCGCGTGCTCCATCATGTGGCGCAGCTCGCCGTGCACCGGGACCGCCACCTGCGGCCGCACCAAGCGGTACATCTGCCGCAGGTCGTCGCGGGCCGGATGACCGGAGACGTGCACCAACCCGTCATGGTGGTCGTACAGTGTCACCCCCAGCCGCAGCAGGGCGTTCTGCACCCGCGCGATCTGCGGCTCGTTGCCGGGGATGACCCGAGAGGAGAAGATCACCGCGTCGCCCTGCTCCAGCGACAGGTATGGATGGTCGCCGTGTGCGAGGCGGGCCAGCGCCGCGCGCGGCTCGCCCTGGCCGCCGGTGCTCACCATCAGCATCCGGTGCCGGGGCAGGTGCTGTCCCAGCGCGTCCTCCAGGAACGGCGGCACGTCCCCCAGATAGCCGCACTCACGGGCCGCGGCGTAGTTCCGCTTCAACGATGCGCCGACCATGACCACGTCGCGGCCGTTGTCGCGGGCGGCACATGCGATGGTGTGCAGGCGGGCGATGTTGGTGGCGAAGCAGGTGACGACCACACGCCGCTCACACTGCGCCACCAGGTCGGTGATGCTCTCCTGCAGCGCGCCTTCCGAACCGGTCCGCCCTTCCTCGAAGACGTTGGTGGAATCGCAGACCAGCGCCAGGACCCCCTCGTCGCCGACCCGGCGGAGTGCGTCCTCGTCGGAGGACGGGCCGATGACGGGCACCGGATCCAGCTTCCAGTCGCCGGTGTGCACCACGGTACCCGCGGGCGTGCGGATGGCGACGGCGTTCGCCTCCGGGACGGAATGGGTCATGCCGATCAGTTCGAGGGCGAACGGCCCGATCTGCAGCCGGCCCTCCCCCGGAATCGCCACCGGCCGCAGACGGCCCGCCAGCCCCGCCTCGTCCAGCTTGCGGCGCAGCACGGCGAGCGCGAACGGCGTCGCATAGACGGGGCAGAGCAATCGCGGCCACAGGTGCGCGACCGCCCCCAGATGGTCCTCGTGCGCGTGGGTCAGCAGCAGTCCGTCGAGCCGATCCCGCTGTTCGACGATGAAGGCTGGGTCCGGCATCATCACGTCGGCGCCCGGCAGACCGTCGCCGCCGAACGTCACGCCGCAGTCGATCATCAGCCAGCGGTGTGCACCGGGCGGGCCGTAGCCGTAGAGGTTGAGGTTCATGCCGATCTCGCCGGCACCACCCAGCGGCACGAACAGCAACTCTTCGGGGACCGGGGGATCGGTCATCGAGCGGTGTTGCGGCGCCAGACGGTGTACAGCCCCTTGAGCGTCAGCTGCGGGTCGGCGTGCTGCAGCGACGCGGAGCACTCGGTGAACAGCGGCGCCAGCCCGCCGGTGGCGATCACGCCCACCGGCTTGCCCAGCTCCTCGCGCAGCCGGGCGATCATCCCGTCGATCAGGCCGACGTAGCCCCAGAAAATGCCGGAACGCATCGCCTGGACGGTGTTCCTGCCGATCGCCCGCTCCGGGCGGCCGATGGCGACGCGCGGCAGCTGTGCCGCCGCCTGTCGCAGCGCCTCCAGCGACAGGTTGACACCGGGCGCAATCGCGCCGCCCAGGTAGCTGCCGTCTTCGTCGATGACGTCGAAGGTGGTGGCGGTGCCGAAATCGACGATGATCTGCGGGCCACCGTACTGCTCGTAGCCGGCGACCGCGTTCACCAGCCGGTCGGCCCCCACCTCCTCCGGGCGGTCCAGCAGCACCCGGACGCCGATGTCCACCTCCGGCGTCCCGACCACCATCGCCTGGATGTCGAAGTAGCGGCGGAACATCAGGCGCAGGCCGAACAGCGCCGCCGGCACCACCGTGGCGATGATGCCGGCGGTGATGTCCTTACGGTCGATGCCTTCGAGGGCGAACAGCTGCGACAGCCAGACGGCGTGCTCATCGGCGGTCCGCCGCGCATCGGTGGCGGCGCGCCACTCGCCCAGCATGTGGCCGCTGCCGTCGAAGACGGCGAAGACGGTGTTGGTGTTGCCGGTATCGACCGCGAGCAGCATCGCCGTTGCCTGTCCGCCTCTCCGCTCAGACTGTTCGTGGGAAGACGTCGCCGGCGAGCACCAGGCGCCGGTGCCCCCCCTGCTGCAGCACCAGAGCACCGCTCTCGTCCAGGTCGGCGAAGATGCCCTCCAGGGTCTCGTCATCGAGCCGCACCGCCACCGGCTTCTGCAGCGCCGCCGCCCGGTCGAGCCAGCTGCGGCGCAGCGGCGCGAAGCCCTCCGACTGCCAGCGCCGGTACCAGGCGAGCAAGGCGGGGCAGATGCGCTCGAGCACGCCGCCCGGCGTGGTCTCCGCCGCTCCCTCCGCCGCCAGCGAGGTGGCGGGGTAGATCAGCGCATCGGCCGGCGGGTGCGAGGCGACGTTGACGCCGATGCCCACCACCAGGCTGTCCACCAGTCCGGCCCCGTCGATGGACGATTCCAGCAGGATGCCGGCGATCTTGCGGCCGCCCACCAGCACGTCGTTCGGCCACTTACAGGTCACCGAAGCACCCTTGGGCAACAGCGACACGATCGCCTCGGACAGCGCCACCGCAGCCGCGAAGGTGAGCTGCATCGACTGCGCCGGCGGGCGCATCGGGCGCAGCAGCACCGAGAAGTACAGGTTGCCGGTGGGCGAGATCCAGCTCCGGCCGTGGCGGCCGTGGCCGTCGCTCTGCTGCTCCGCCCAGACGACCGTTCCCTCCTCCGCGCCGAGCCGGCTCAGCCGCTTCGCCTCGTCGCTGGTGGAATCGATCGCGGCCAGCCGGACGATACGGAAGAACGGGGGCAAGGTCAGCGCGTCGGACATCGCTCCTAGCCGCCGGGGAACAGCGAGGCGGCGGCAGCACCGGCGCCGGACAGCACCGGCTCCGGATAGAGGAAGAACAGAACGATGAACACCGAACTCGCGAGGATGACCAGCCGCAGCTCCGGCCCGAACCCGTGGTCGAGCGGTTCGGTCGCCGCATCGAAGTACATCACCTTGACGATGCGCAGATAATAGAAGGCGGCCACGACGCTGGACAGTACGCCCAGGATGGCCAGCGTGTAGTACTGGGCGTCCATCGCCGCCAGGAAGATGTAGAGCTTGCCGAAGAAGCCCGCCAGGGGCGGGATGCCGGCCATGGAGAACATGAAGATGGCGAGTGCGAGGGCCATCATCGGGTTGGTGCGCGACAGGCCGGCCAGATCGTCGATGCCCTCGACCATCTGCTCGCGCCGCCGCATGCACAGGATGCAGGCAAACGCCCCCAGGTTCATGACCAGATAGATGGCCATGTAGATGAGCACGCTCTGGATGCCCTGCTCGCGCAGCTCGAGCGCACGTGCACCACCCTCGGCGCCGGCCCCGGCGACGGCGAGCCCGATCAGCGCGTAGCCCACGTGGCCGATGGAGCTGTAGGCCATCAGCCGCTTGATGTTGGTCTGGCCCAGGGCGGCGAAGGCACCGAGCGCCATCGACGCGATGGAGATGAAGACGATGATCTGCCGCCATTGGTCCAGCAGATCGCCGAACGGCTCCACCATCACCCGCAGCAGCAGCGCGATCGCCGCCATTTTCGGCGCCAGCGAGAAGAAGGCGGTGACCGGCGTCGGCGCGCCCTCGTAGACGTCGGGCGTCCACATGTGGAACGGCACCGCCGAGACCTTGAAGGCGAGCCCGGCGATGACGAACACCAGGCCGACGATCAGGCCCACCGGCGGCGTGCCGCCGTGCAGGGCCGCCGTCACCATGCCGATCGCCTCGAAGCCGGTGGTGCCCGAGTAGCCGTAGACCAGCGAGACGCCGTAGAGCAGCATCCCCGAGGCCAGCGCACCGAGGACGAAGTATTTCAGCCCCGCCTCCACCGAGCGCACATTGTCGCGGTGGAACGAGGCGATGACGTACAGTGCCAGACTCTGCGTCTCCAGGCCCAGATAGAGGGCGAGGAAGTCGTTGGCCGAGATCATCATCATCATGCCGCAGGTGGCGAGCATGACGAGGACGGGATACTCGAAGCGCGCGATCGCGTGCCGCTCCAGGTAGTCCTGCGAGACGATCAGGATCAGTGCTGCCGAGAGCAGCACCAGGATCTTGAAGAAGATGGCGAACGGGTCGACGATGAACATGCCGCCGAACGACAGGATCGGCCCGCGCGCGGCGATCGTGACCACCAGCAGCAGCGTCAGCAGCAGCGCCAGCGCGCCCAGGCGGATCGTGAGCCGGCTCAGCCGCGCCGAGCCGTCCGCATCCCCCTCCCGCTGGAACACGCCCAGCATCAGCAGCGCCATCGCCGCCAGCGCCAGGAAGATCTCCGGGATCACCGCGATCAGGTTCGGGACTTCGGCCTCGGGCATCGGCTTCCTTCCGCTCCTTTGAACAGCCGCCGGTGGGAACCGGTGCTCAGCGCGCGACCAGCGTCGCGCCCTCGACGGCGGCGCGCGCCACCTCCAGGCGATCGACGATGTTCTCGACGGATGCGTGCATCACGCCGAGCACCGGCTCGGGGTAGATGCCCATCCACAGCACCACCACCAGCAGCGGTGCGAACACCAGGACTTCCCGGGGACTGAGGTCGGCGAGCCCTTTCAGCGCATCCTTGGTCAGCGCCCCGAAGATGATCCGGCGGTAGAGGTAGAGCATGTAGGCGGCGCCCAGGATGACGCCGGTGGCGGTCAGTGCCGCGATCCAGGCGTTGTACTGGAAGGCGCCGAGCAGCACCAGGAACTCGCCGACGAAGCCGCTCGTCCCCGGCAGGCCCACCGAGGCCAGCATGAACACCATGAACACCAGCGCATACGCCGGCATCCGGTGCACCAGCCCGCCGTAGGCGGCGATCTCGCGCGAATGCCGCCGGTCGTAGACGACGCCCACGATCAGGAACAGCGCGGCGGAGACGACGCCGTGGCTGAGCATCTGGAAGATCGCCCCCTCCATGCCCTGCTGCGTCATGCTGAAGGCGCCGACGGTGACGAACGCCATGTGCGCCACCGACGAGTACGCGATCAGCTTCTTCATGTCCTCCTGCGCCAGCGCCACCAGCGAGGTGTAGATCACGGCCACGATGCTGAGCGCGAAGATCAGCGGTGCGAAGATGATCGAGGCCTCCGGGAACATCGGCAGCGAGAACCGAAGGAAGCCGTAGCCGCCGAATTTCAGCAGCACGCCCGCCAGGATCACCGAGCCGGCGGTCGGCGCCTCGACGTGTGCGTCCGGAAGCCAGGTGTGTACCGGCCACATCGGCAGCTTGACCGCGAACGCGGCGAGGCAGGCCAGCCACAGCCACTGCTGCAGGCCCACCGGGAAGTCGTACTGGAGCAGCGCCGGAATATCGGTGGTGCCGGCTTCCAGGTAGATGGTCAGCAGCGCCAGCAGCATCAGCACCGAGCCGGCCAGCGTGTAGAGGAAGAACTTGAACGCCGAGTACACCCGCCGCGGCCCGCCCCAGACGCCGATGATCAGGAACATCGGGATCAGCGTGCCCTCGAAGAAGATGTAGAACAGGATCAGGTCGAGCGCACAGAACGTGCCGACCAGCATCGTCTCCATCACCAGGAAGGCGATCATGTACTCCTTGACGCGCGTGGTGATCGACTCCCAGCTGGCCAGGATGCACACCGGGATCAGCAGCGTCGACAGCAGCACGAACGGCATCGAGATGCCGTCGACGCCCATGTGGTAGGCGATGTTGAAGGCGGGCATCCACAGCGCCCGCTCCTCGAACTGGAAGTCGGCGGTGCCGGGATCGAAGTTGAACCAGATCCCCAGCGACAGCAGGAAGGTGGCGCCCGAGGTCAGCAGCGCCACGTTGCGCGCATTGCGGGCGACCACGTCCGGCTCGCCCCGGATCGCCAGGATGAATCCTGCCCCGAGCAGCGGCAGGAACGTGACCAGTGTCAGGAACGGCAGATTGCCCATCTCGCTTCCCTCACCTGGCCACGCCGAAAAGATACCAGCTCAGCAGCGCCAGCACGCCGATAAGCATCGCGAACGCGTAGTGGAAGATGTAGCCGCTCTGCAGGCGCATCACGCCACGGCCGATCTTGGCCGCCGCCGCCGCCACCCCGTCGGGGCCGACGCCGTCGATCAGCGCCCCGTCGCCGCCCTTCCAGAGCCCCCTGCCGATGCGGAACGCCGGCCGGACGAAGATCGCGTCGTACAGCTCGTCGAAGTACCACTTGTTCAGCAGGAACAGGTAGATCGCCTTGAACCGGGTGGCCAGCATCTCCGGGATGCCGCTGGTGAACATGTAGAGCACGTAGGCGAGCCCGATGCCGGCGAGACCCACCACCAGCGGCGCCAGCTTCACCCACAGGGGCACGTGGTGGGCGTTCTCCAGCGCCGGATGGTCGGCCAGCACCTCGATCGACCCCCGCCAGAATTCGGTCCAGTGGTGGCCGACCATGGGTTCATAGGCGACGAAGCCGGCGCAGATGGCGCCCACCGCCAGGACCATGATCGGAATCAGCATCACCTTCGGCGACTCGTGCACGCGGGCCATGACGCTGTCCTCGCCGCGCGGCTTGCCGTGGAAGGTCAGGATCAGCAGCCTCCAGGAGTAGAAGGCGGTGAGGAACGCGGCCGCGATGCCGATCCAGAAGGCGAATCGGCCGACCAGCGTCTCCGATCCCCAGGCGGACTCCAGGATCATGTCCTTGGAGAAGAAGCCCGCGAACGGCCAGACGCCGGCGAGTGCGAGGGAGCCGATCCACATCAGGGCATAGGTGACCGGAATCAGCTTCCACAGCCCGCCCATCTTGCGGATGTCCTGCTCGTCCGACATGGCGTGGATCACCGAGCCGGAGCCCAGGAACAGCAGCGCCTTGAAGAACGCGTGCGTCATCAGGTGGAAGATGCCCGCCGTATACGCGGAGACGCCGCAGGCGAAGAACATGTAGCCCAGCTGCGAGCAGGTGGAGTACGCGATCACCCGCTTGATGTCGTTCTGGGTGCAGGCGACGGTGGCGGCGAAGATGCAGGTCAGGGCGCCGATCACCGTTACCACCGTCAGCGCCACGTCCGAGTACTCGAACAGCGGCGACAGCCGGGCGACCATGAACACGCCGGCGGTGACCATTGTCGCCGCGTGGATCAGCGCCGAGACCGGGGTGGGGCCCTCCATCGCGTCCGGCAGCCAGGTGTGCAGGCCCAGCTGCGCCGACTTGCCCATGGCACCCACGAACAGCAGCAGGCAGATCACCGTCAGCGCGTGGAACTCGCCGCCGAAGACGGTGATCATCGTCTCCGCCTCGTCGCCGGCCGCCGCGAAGATGGTGTCCAGGTGCACCGACTGGAACAGCACGAAGGTGGCGAGGATGCCCAGGGTGTAGCCGAAGTCGCCCACCCGGTTGACCAGGAACGCCTTGATCGCCGCCGCATTGGCGCTGGGGCGGTCGTACCAGAAGCCGATCAGCAGGTAGGAGGCGAGGCCGACCCCTTCCCAGCCGAAGAACATCTGCACCAGGTTGTCGGCGGTCACCAGCATCAGCATGAAGAAGGTGAACAGGTTCAGATACGCCATGAACCGCGGGATGCTGGGGTCGTGGTGCATGTAGCCGATGGAATAGACGTGCACCATCGCCGAGACGACGGTGACCACCAGCATCATCACCGCGGTCAGCGTGTCCACCTTCAGCGCCCAGGAAATCTCCAGCGCGCCGGAGCTGATCCAGGTCAGCAGCGGGACGGTGCCGGCATTGCCCTGGATCGCCACGTCCCAGAACACCAGGATGGCGAGCGCCATGGAGGCCAGCAGCGCGCCGCAGGAAATGCGCTGGGCGAGTGCGTCGATGCGGTGCTTGGCGTGCTTGTCCTCGGGATCGAGGAACGCCAGCATTCCGGTAATGATTGCGCCGAGCAGCGGCAGGAAGACGACGGCGACGGACATTCCCCGCTCCCTCAGCCCTTCATCAGGTTGACGTCTTCGACCGCGATCGTGCCGCGGTTGCGGAAGTAGATGACGAGAATGGCGAGCCCGATCGCCGCCTCCGCCGCCGCCACCGTGAGCACGAACAGCGCGAACACCTGCCCCACCAGGTTGCCCAGCTCGACGGAGAAGGCGACGAAATTGATGTTGACGGCCAGCAGCATCAGTTCGACCGACATCAGGATGATGATGATGTTCTTCCGGTTCAGGAAGATGCCGAAGATGCCGATGGCGAACAGGATCGCCGCCACCAGCAGGTAATGGGTCAGCCCGATCGTCAGCATCAGACGCCCTTTCCTGTCGGGACTTTGCGTACCTCGACCGTGTCCTCGGGACGTCGCCCGACCTGCCGGCTGATGTTCTGCCGGCGCACACCCGGCCGCTGCCGGTGGGTCAGCACGATGGCGCCGATCATCGCGATCAGCAGGATCAGGCCGGCCGCCTGGAACAGGTAGATGTAGTGGGTATAGATCAGCTGTCCGAGCGCGTGCGTGTTCGTCACCTCGCCGACGGGCGGCATCATCGCCGTGGCTTCGGTCGCGGTGGCGTCGGGCGCCAGCGTCCAGCTGCCCAGGATCAGCAGCAGTTCCACCAGCAGGATCAGGCCGATCAGGCCGCCGACCGGCAGGTAGCGCAGGAACCCCTGGCGCAGTTCGACGAAATTGATGTCCAGCATCATGACGACGAACATGAACATCACCGCCACCGCACCCACGTAGACGACGACCAGGATCATCGCCAGGAACTCCGCCCCCAGCAGCACGAACAGGCCGGCGGCGTTGAAGAACGCCAGGATGAGGAACAGCACGGAGTGCACCGGGTTGCGGGCGGAAATCACCATCAACCCCGACAGAACCAGGATTGCGGCAAAGACGTAGAACGCGAGCGCTTGGACGAGCATCGGCGGATCCGAACGGTACAGGTGCGGCGGTTACGTCACCGGCTGCTGGGAGCGACGGCGGGAGCGCCGGTCAGAGCGGCCCCTTTCTGTCCGATCGCTCGCCAACAGTCAACGATATGGCGCGTCGGCGGCAAGATTGGCGGCCAGCTCGGTTTCCCAGCGGTCGCCGTTCGCCAACAATTTTTCCTTGTTGTACAGCAGCTCTTCGCGCGTTTCGGTAGAAAACTCGAAATTCGGCCCCTCGACGATCGCATCCACCGGGCACGCTTCCTGGCAATAGCCGCAGTAGATGCACTTCACCATGTCGATGTCGTAGCGGGTCGTCCGCCGGCTGCCGTCGTCGCGCGGCTCGGCCTCGATGGTGATTGCCTGCGCCGGGCAGATCGCCTCGCACAGCTTGCAGGCGATGCATCGCTCCTCGCCGTTGGGATAGCGCCGCAGCGCATGCTCGCCGCGGAAGCGCGGGCTGAGCGGCCCCTTCTCGTAGGGGTAGTTCACGGTCACCGTCGGTTTGAACATGTACCTGAACGTCAGCGCCAGCCCCGATACCAGCTCGGACAGGAAGACGGTGCGCGCGGTACGGTCAATGAAACTCATGGGGTGCAACCTCTTAGCCGACGGGCTTCGGAATCCAGTCGAAGGCGAGCAGCACGCCGGCGACCACGACGACCGCCACCAGCGAGATCGGCAGGAACACCTTCCAGCCGAGACGCATCAGCTGGTCGTAGCGGTAGCGCGGGAACGTGGCGCGCACCCACAGAAAGACGAACAGGCAGGCGGCGATCTTGAATGCGAACCAGATCGGCCCGGGGATCCAGGTGAACGGCGGGAACGGCAGCGGCGACAGCCAGCCGCCCAGGAACAGCACGCTGGTCATCGCCGACATCAGGATCATGTTCGCGTATTCGCCGAGGAAGAACAGCGCAAACGTCATCGCCGAGTACTCGACGTTGTAGCCGGAGACCAGCTCCGCCTCCGCCTCCGGCAGGTCGAACGGATGCCGGTTGGTCTCCGCCAGCGCCGAGACGAAGAAGATCACCGCCATCGGCAGCAGCGGAAACGCGAACCAGTGCAGCAGGCCGTAAGGGCCGGACTGGGCCTCGATGATCTTCGACAGGTTCAGCGATCCGACGCACAGCAGCACGGTGATGATGACGAAGCCGATCGCCACCTCGTACGACACCATCTGCGCCGCCGAGCGCAGGGCGCCGAGAAACGCGTACTTCGAGTTGCTGGCCCAGCCGGCCATGATGATGCCGTAGACGCCGAGCGAGGAGATGGCGAACAGGTAGAGGATGCCGACGTTGATGTCGGCGAGCACGATCGGCGATCCGTCGGTGTGCTGGCCGAACGGGATCACCGCCCAGGCCACCAACGACAGAATGAAGGTGATCATCGGCGCGATGACGAATACGGCGCGGTTGGCGCCGCTGGGGATGATCGTTTCCTTCAGGAACAGCTTCATGCCGTCGGCCATCGGCTGCAGCAGACCGAAGGGGCCGACCACGTTCGGCCCCTTGCGCAGGTGCATCGACGCGATCACCTTGCGCTCGGCCAGCGTCAGGTAGGCCACTGCCAGCAGCAGCGGCAGGACGATCGCCACGATCTGGATGACGATCCACAGCGTCGGCCAGAGATAGCCGCTCCACATCTCAGCCATGGGTGCCGGTCATCCTTCGTGCCTGATGTCCGAACGCCTCGACGCACTTCGCCATCGTCACCGAGGCGCGGCAGATCGGATTGGTGAGATGAAAGCTGTCGATCGGCGACGCGAGCGGCGTGCCTTCGATCGGCCCCTCGTTGCCGAACAGGGCCCAGGGCGCGGGTGTCACGGCGTCGATGTCGGCGAAGCTGGCGTACTGGGCGGCCAGCAGGCGGCGGACGTCGGCCAGCGAATTGACCGGCAGCGTGCGGCCCAGGCTCTCGGACAGGGCGCGGACGATCGCCCAGTCCGGCCGCGCGTCGCCCGGCGGCTGGGTGGCGAGGAAGCCCCGCTGGGCCCGGCCTTCGGTGTTGACGTAGGTGCCGTCCTTCTCGGTGTACGCCGCCCCCGGCAGGATCACATCGGCACGGTGCGCGCCGGCGTCGCCGTGGTGGCCCTGGTAGACGACGAAGGCGCGCCCCAGCCGGCCGGTATCGATCTCGTCCGCACCCAGCAGGTAGACGAAATCGATCGCCCCTGATTCCGCGCCCTCCAGGATGCCGGCCAGATCCCTGCCCCCCTGCTTCGGCACGAAGCCCAGATCCAGGCCGCCGACGCGGGCGGCTGCCGTATGCAGGACATTGAACCCGTTCCAGCGGTTCTCCGCGCCGGCCATCCCGGTCGCCTCGGCCAGTTGGCGGGCCGCGCCCAGGATCTGCGCGCCGTCGGGACGCGCCAGCGCCCCCATGCCCAGGATCAGCATCGGTCGTTCGGCCTCGCGCAGCACCTGCGCGAACCCGTGCCCGCCTTCCGCCAGCGTCCGCAGCAGCCGCGGATCGTCCCCCAGGTGCTCATAAGGATAGGTGAGATCCGCCTTCGGCCCCAGGACGGCGATGGGGAACTCACCCTTCATCCAGCGCTTGCGGATGCGCGCGTTCAGCACCGCGGCCTCGATGCGCGGGTTGGCGCCCACGATCAGCAGCGCGCCGGCGCGTTCGATCCCGGCGATGGTGGAGTTGAACAGGTAGGAGACACGGGGGCCCGCCGGCAGCGCCACCCCGTCCTGCCGGCAGTCCAGGTTGGGCGAGCCCAGGGACTCCATCAGCAGCTTCAGCAGCAGCATGGACTCGGCGCAGGCCAGATCGCCCGCGATCGCCGCCATCCGCTCGCCCGACAGGCCCTGCAGCCGCCCGGCGATGGCGGCAAACGCCTCCGACCAGGTGGCCGGTCGCAGTTTGCCGTTCTCGCGCACGTAGGGCCGGTCGAGGCGCTGGCGCCGCAGCCCGTCGCAGGCGAACCGGCTCTTGTCCGAGATCCACTCTTCGTTGACCTCGTCGTTCAGTCGCGGCAGCACGCGCAGCACCTCGGGGCCGCGGGCGTCGATGCGGATGTTGCAGCCCAGTCCGTCCATCACGTCCACCGACTCGGTGGTGGTCAGCTCCCACGGCCGGGCGACGAAGGCGTACGGCTTGGAGGTGAGCGCGCCCACCGGGCACAGGTCGATGACGTTGCCGGACAGCTCGGAGGTCAGGACCTTCTCGACGTAGGTGCCCACCTCCATGTCCTCGCCGCGGCCGGTCGCCCCCAGCTCGGGCACGCCGGCGATGTCCTCGGCGAAGCGGATGCAGCGCGTGCAGTGGATGCAGCGCGTCATGATCGTCTTGATCAGCGGGCCGAAGTTCTTGTCGCGGACCGCTCGCTTGTTCTCGTGATAGCGACCGCGATCGAAGCCGTAGAACAGCGCCTGGTCCTGCAGGTCGCACTCGCCGCCCTGGTCGCAGATCGGGCAGTCGAGCGGATGGTTGATCAGCAGGAACTCCATCACCCCCTTGCGGGCGGCATGCACCTGCGGCGTGTTGGTCTCGATCACCATGCCGTCGGCCGCCGGCATCGCGCACGACGCGATCGGCTTCGGCGAGCCCTGCATCTTCACCAGGCACATCCGGCAGTTGCCGGCGATCGCCAAGCGCTCGTGATAACAGAACCGGGGGATCTCGATGCCGACGGTTTCGCACGCCTGCAGGACCGTCAGTCCCGCCGGCACCTCCACCTCACGGCCATCGATCGTCAGTCTCGGCATGGTTCGGGCCTCATGCGGCTTGCTTCTGCCTTTCGGCGTACTCCTTGATCCGGCGCTCGAACTCCGGCCGGAAGTGGCGGAGCAGCCCCTGGATCGGCCATGCCGCGGCATCGCCCAGCGCGCAGATGGTGTGACCCTCGATCTGCCGGCAGACCTGCTCCAGCATGTCGAGTTCGTCCATCCGGGCGCGACCGTCGCACATCCGCTCCATGACCCGCCACAGCCAGCCGGTTCCCTCGCGGCACGGCGTGCACTGGCCGCAGCTCTCGTGCTTGTAGAACTTCGACAGCCGGGTGACGGCGCGGATGATGTCGGTGGACTTGTCCATCACCATCACCGCCGCCGTGCCCAGTCCCGACTTCGCCTGCGCCAGCCCGTCGAAGTCCATGCGCGCCGTTTCGCAGACCGAACGGGGCAGTGCCGGTACCGACGAGCCGCCGGGAATGATCGCCAGCAGGTTGTTCCAGCCGCCGCGCACGCCGCCGGCGTGTCGCTCGACCAGCTCCTTCAGGGGAATCCCCATCTCGTCCTCCACCGTGCACGGGTGGTTGACGTGACCGGAGATGTTGAACAGCTTGGTGCCGGTGTTCTTCGGCCGGCCGAGGCCGACGAACCAGTCGCCGCCGCGGCGCAGGATGGTCGGCACGACGGCGATCGTCTCGACGTTGTTGACCGTCGTGGGGCAGCCGTAGAGGCCGACGTTGGCCGGAAAGGGCGGCTTGAGGCGCGGTTGGCCCTTCTTGCCCTCCAGGCTTTCGATCAGCGCCGTTTCTTCGCCGCAGATGTAGGCACCCGCACCGTGGTGCACGCGGACGTCGAAGGCCCATCCCGAGCCGCACGCGTCCGGACCCAGCAGACCCGCCTCATGCGCCTCGTCGATCGCCCGCTGCAGCGCCTGGCCCTCGCGGATGAATTCGCCGCGGATATACACATACGCGGTGTGCGCGCCCATGGCGACGCCGGCCAGCACGCAGCCCTCGATCAGCTTGTGCGGCTCGTGGCGCATGATCTCCCGGTCCTTGCAGGTGCCGGGCTCGCCCTCGTCGCCGTTGACCACCAGGTAGTGCGGACGGTCGCTCACTTCCTTCGGCATGAACGACCATTTCATGCCGGTGCCGAAGCCCGCGCCGCCGCGCCCGCGCAGACCGGACTTGCGCACCTCGTCCACGATCCACGCACGGCCCTTGGCGATCAGGTCCCGGGTGCCGTCCCAGTCCCCCCGCGAACGGGCGCCGGCGAGGCTGAGGTCGCCGAAGCCGTAGATGTTGGTGAAGATCCGATCCTGATCGCGCAGCATCATGCCTCTCCGCCAGGGTTGCCGGGTGGGTTGCCGGGTTTCGCCGGGATGTCCTGATAGAACTCGGTCAGGCTGGTCAGGCCGCCCACCGGCTCGGCGCCCTGGCGGCCGATCTGTGAGCCCGCCTTCGGTTGTTCGCCCCGGGCCAGCGCATCCAGGATGCGCTCGGTGCTCTCGGGGCTCAGGTCCTCGTAGTAGTCGTCGCCGATCTGCATCATCGGTGCGTGCACGCACGCACCCAGGCACTCCACCTCGGAGAGCGTGAACAGCCCGTCCGTGGTCGTCTCGCCGAGCGCCACGCCGAGGCGGCGCCGGCAGGTCTCGACGATCTCCTCCGATCCCCGCAGCCAGCAGGCGAGATTGGTGCACACCTGAACGTGATGCCGGCCGATCGGCTTCAGGTTGAACATGGTGTAGAAGGTCGCCACCTCGTAGACGCGGATCGGCGGCATCCCCAGATACGCCGCGACGAAGTCCAGCGTCGGCAGCGTCAGCCAGCCGCCGTTCTGCCGCTGCGCCAGGTCCAGCAGCGGAATCACGGCACTCGCCTGCCGGCCGGCCGGATACTTGCCGATGATCCGCTGCGCCGTCGCCTCGTTTTCGGCGGTGAACGCGAAGGGCGGCCCGTCGGGGGCAACCTGCGCCGGTCCACTCATCGGTCGATCTCCCCGAACACGATATCGAGGGAGCCCAGCACGGCGACGACGTCGGCCAGCATGTGCCCCCTGCACAGGAAATCCATCGCCTGCAGATGTGCGAAGCCCGGCGGGCGGATCTTGCAGCGATACGGACGGTTGCTGCCGTCGGCGACCAGGAACACCCCGAACTCGCCCTTCGGCGCCTCGACCACCGAATAGGTCTCCCCTTCCGGAACGTGGAAGCCTTCGGTGTAGAGCTTGAAGTGATGGATCAGCGCTTCCATCGAGTGCTTCATCTCCGAGCGCGGCGGCGGTGCGACCTTGCGGTCGTCCACCTTCACCGGGCCCGGCGGCATCTCGTTCAGGCACTGGCGGATGATCTTCAGGCTCTCGCGCAGCTCGTACATCCGCACCAGGTAGCGGTCGTAGCAGTCGCCGTGCTTGCCGACCGGGACGTCGAAGTCCATCCGGTCGTAGACGTCGTACGGCTGCGCCTTGCGCAGGTCCCAGGGCACGCCGGCGGCGCGCAGGTTGGGGCCGGAGAAGCCCATGTCCAGCGCCTGCGCGGCGTCGATGCAGCCCACGTCCACCGCTCGCTGCTTGAAGATGCGGTTCTCGGTGAGCAGGCTCTCGAGGTCGTCGATGCACTTCGGGAACTCGTCCGACCACTTCCAGATGTCGTCGGCCAGACCCGTCGGCATATCCTGCGACACCCCGCCGGGCCGGAAGTAGTTCATGTGCAGGCGGGCGCCGCACACCCGTTCGCAGAACTCCATCAGGATTTCGCGCTGCTCGAAGCCCCACAGCATGGGCGTCATCGCGCCCACGTCCATGGCGAACGCGCAGACGGTGAACACATGGTTCAGCACCCGTCCGATCTCGGCGTACAGCACCCGCAGATACTGACCGCGCTGCGCCGCCTCGATGCCCAGCAGCTTTTCCACCGCCAGGCAGAAGGCGTGCTCCTGATTCTGCGGCGCCACGTAGTCGAGGCGATCGAAGTACGGCACCGCCTGCAGGTAGCTCTTGTATTCGATCAGCTTCTCGGTGCCGCGGTGCAGCAGGCCGACGTGCGGGTCTGCCCGCTCGATCGTCTCGCCGTCCATCTCCAGCACCAGACGCAGCACGCCGTGCGCCGAAGGATGCTGCGGGCCGAAGTTCAGGGTGAAGTTCTTGATCTGGGTTTCCATCAGCGCTTCTCGCCCTGCTTCGCCTTCTCGTCACCGGGGAGCAATGCCTGCATGCCTTCCCACGGGCTGAGAAAGTCGAAGTTCCGGAAGTCCTGCACCAGTTTCACCGGCTCGTAGATGATCCGCTTCTGCTCGTCGTCCCAGCGCACCTCGACGTAGCCGGTCAGCGGGAAGTCCTTGCGCAGCGGGTGCCCCTCGAAGCCGTAGTCCGACAGGATCCGACGCAGGTCCGGGTGATCACGGAAATAGATCCCATAGAGGTCCCACGTCTCCCGCTCCCACCAGCCGGCGGAGCTGAAGACGCCGGTCACGGTCGGCACGGGGGAGCGCTCGTCGGTCGTCACCTTCACCCGGATGCGGCGGTTGTGGCTCAGGCTCAGCAGATTGTAGACGACCTCGAACCGCTCCGGTTCGCCCGGACGGTCGACGCCGCACACGTCCATCAGCTGCTTGAACTGACAGTTGGGATCGTCACGCAGGAAGGTGAGAACGCGGACGATGCCCTCGCGGCCTGCGAGCAGCACGAGTTCGCCGCGGTGCAGGCGGTCGCACTCCTTCTCGCCGGGCCACTGCACGAACTGCGGCAGGGCCGCCTGCACGTACTCTCCGAGGTCGCGAAGTGCCAGGTCCATCGGTGTCTCGCGGAGGTTTGCGGGCGACGGGCTATCGCCACAGGGTTCCGGTACGGCGGATTTTCTTTTGCAGCAGCAGAATTCCGTAGACCAGCGCCTCCGCCGTCGGCGGGCAGCCGGGCACGTAGACATCCACCGGCACCACCCGGTCGCAGCCGCGGACCACCGAATAGGAATAGTGGTAGTAGCCGCCGCCGTTGGCGCAACTGCCCATCGAGATGACGTAGCGCGGCTCGGCCATCTGGTCGTAGACCCGCCGGAACGCCGGCGCCATCTTGTTGGTCAGCGTGCCGGCGACGATGATCACGTCCGACTGCCGGGGGCTCGGCCGCGGCACAACGCCGAACCGGTCCAGGTCGTAGCGGCTGACGTAGGCGTGCATCATCTCGATGGCGCAGCAGGCGAGCCCGAAGGTCATCGGCCACAGCGAGCCGGCTCGCGCCCAGTTGACTAGGTTGTCCAGCTGCGTGAGAAGAAACCCCTTCTCCTGGATCGCGTCGCCGACGCCCTTCCACAGGGCGTCCACGTCCACGTCGGCGGGCGGATCGATCGGCATCGGCGTCGTCTGCATCATTCCCACTCCAGCGCCCCCTTCCGCCACTCATATATGAAACCGACGGTGAGGATTGCGAGGAAAAGCATCATCGACCAGAAACCGAAGGCGCCGAGTTCCCCGAGAGAGATCGCCCAAGGAAACAGGAAGGCCACTTCCAGGTCGAAGATGATGAACAGGATGGCGACCAGATAGAACCGCACGTCGAATTTCCCGCGCGAGTCTTCAAACGGATCGAAACCGCACTCGTAGGCGGCGTTCTTTTCCGGGTCCGGACGCTCGCCGGCGACGATGTAGGAGGCGCCCAGCGCGATCCCGGCGATGGCGACGGCGATGCCGAGGAAGATCAGGATGGGAAGGTATTCTGCGAGCAGCGGGTTCACGCGATCGCTCCCTTTCGAGCATCCGTCCGGATCGTGCCAGCGGCACGCCGGCCGGTGCGGCCGCGCTGCCCCGGGCGCTGTTGCGGGCGACTGGCGGGAGTGACGGGACTCGAACCCGCGGCCTCCGGCGTGACAGGCCGGCGCTCTAACCGACTGAGCTACACCCCCGAGACGTCGCCGTCCGGTTTGAGAGCGACGATGTATCCCCCGCTCCGATGAGTGTCAAGGAACACCGCCGCATTCGTGTCCGTCTCGAAGTGGGAGGTCGTGCTTCTCCCTGCCCGCTCCTCCTGCCGGCTTGCCGGGTCAGCTCCGGATCCGGGACCTACCCACGCTGGCGCGTCAGCACCGCGACCGGGAAGCAGGCCAGCGCCTCGCTTGCCGCCAGCCGTGCGCTACCATCGGCCTCCGCATAGGCGTCTGGCGTACGGCCGGTAAAGACGCACTTCCAGGGACCAGCCGCATCATCCGTGCCGACGCCGATTGCGGTGTCCTGCCACACCTCCGGCCCACACGGCCACTGGGCGCCTGTGGCCTGAAGGCGCAGTGGCAGGCGCGGCACCACGGTGATCACCGACGCAGTCTCGTCCACGCGCCCGAAGGCGCACACGTGGTCCGCGCGCGGTCCGGTCACATCCAGTGGCTGGTAGGAGCCTCCCTCGAACAGATCCGGGTAAAGCCCCCGCAGCCACAACAGCCGCCAGACGACGAACAGTTTCACCACGCCGTCGTGCCAGCGGTCGAGCAGTCCGGACGCCACGACGTCCGGTGTCAGGTTCCCTGAGCCTCCAGCGAAATCCGCTGCCAGCCGGTTCAGCATTGCCTCGCGGCGGTCGAAATCAACTGCCCGCCGATTGTCGGGATCGACGAGGCTCAGATCCCATAATTCGCAGCCCTGGTAGACGTCGGGCACACCCGGAGCGGTGAGCTTGATCACTGCCTGCGCCAGACTGTTGACCACGCCCGCAAGTGCGACCGGGCGATGGAACTCCCGGAAGTCGGCGAGGAACGGATTGGCGCGTGACACGTCGAGGCAACGACCGACCAGGCTCAACAGGGCGTCCTCGTAGTCCTGCTGCGGGTTGATCCAGCTGGACTGCGTCTTCGCCTCGCGCACGGCCTTGATCATATAGGCGGAAACACGCTCGCGCAGATCGGCCAGGGCGATGGGATCGATGTCGTCCGGGCCATGGAACTCGGTCGGCCAGACGCCGACCAGTGTCTGATAGAACAGGTACTCGTCGTCGGGGCTGGGCGCCGGCGCATCGTTGACGATCGTCTTGCGCCGTTGGTTGAGCGTGGCCCAGCGGCGCACGCGACGGCCCCACTCGAGCGGAATCTCCGACAGCGCGTCGATACGCACGCGGGCGTCCTCGCCGCGCTTCGTGTCGTGAGTGGCCGTCGCGAGCATCGTGTTTGGCCAACGCCGGGCTGCCTCCTGAGTCGCCTTGTGGAACGAAGCGGCAGTGAGGGCGAAGCGTGCGGGCTCGCCGCCTACTTCGTTCAGCGAGATCAGCCGATTGAATCGGTAGAAGGCGGTATCCTCCACCCCCTTTGCCGCGACCGGGCCGGTGTACTGCTGGAACTTCATTGCCAGGCGGCGCACCTCGCGGCGGTTGTAGGGGCCGGGGCTGGCTGCGAGATTCGTGCTGAGGAGTGCCTGCAGGAAGTCGAAGACACTCTTGTCGGCGCGAAGGCTGCGGCGCCGCGCATGCGCCACTGCCCAGTCGACGTCGCGATGATCCGGTGCCGCCGCACCCGTCCCGTCCACGTAGGTGCGATAGACCGGAAACGAAGCCACCACCTCGCGAAGCGCCTGACGCATGCCGACCAGGGTGTAGTCGCGGGTCGCCCAACTGGATTCGGTCAGGCGGTCGAATTCGTTGGCCAGCACTCGCAGCTCGCTCGCCAGCTCGAAGTCCATCACCTGGCGCTTGCTCTCGTAAGCGATCTCTTCGAACGACACGGTCCGGCCGACGAATCGCTCGTAGCTCCGCTGCAGCGCCGCTTCGCCGTCGGGATCGACGAACAAGCGGTGCACGCGGGTGAGAAAGTCGTATCCGGTGGTTCCCGCCACCGCCCACTCCTCACGCAGGCGCTCATGCGCTGCCAGGATCTTCTCGACCACAATCCAGAACGGCGCACCGATGCCGCCACCGTTGCCATTGCCATTGCCGGTTCCGTGGGCGGATCCGTTGGCGGCCCCGTTCCCGCTCTCGGCGGCATCTTCGGCCCCAGAGGGGTGGTCGCGGGCCGCCCGGGCCGCCGCCTGCAGGCGCTCCAGGTACTGGCGGGGATCGAACAAGCCGTCCACGTGGTCGATTCGCAGGCCGTGCACCCGCCCGTCTCTGATCAGTTGCAGGATGAGGCGATGGGTGGCTTCGAAGACCTCCGGCACCTCGACGCGGATGCCTGCCAGCTGGTTGATCTGAAAGAACCGGCGGTAGTTGATCTCCTCGGCGGCCACCCGCCAGTACGCCAGTCGATAGTGCTGGGCATCCAGCAGTTCATGCATCCACTGCAGGCTGTCCCCATCGCCCGGCCGGCCGTTGAGCTTGTCGAGCGCAATGTCGATGACTTCCGCCATTCCAGGGGCTTGGGCCACCACGCGCAGCAATTGCTTTAACTCGGCCGCTTCCGCCCGCCGCCCGGTGTGCAGGCGGTGAAGGGCCGGCGACCAGTCGGACAGGTCACGGAACCCAACGATCAAATCCTGCAGTGCGATGATCGTCTCGTCGTCCCGCTCGCTCAGCCGGCCGTACTCGCTCAGAACGGGCCGCAGTATGCGCGGGTAATCGCGAGGCGTGATCGGAAAGCGGTGGTCGTGGTACCAGACGCTGAAGGTGCCGGCGGCGGCATCGAAACCCAGCCGCAGTTCACCCGCCTCCAGCACCCGGCCGTAGTGGTCACCCAGGAACGGCACCAGCACCTTGCCGTGCAGCGTCGGTTTCGCCGGTTGCCAGTCGATGTCGAAGTATTCGGCGTAGGGTGACTCCTCCCCCCACTCGAGCACGTCCAGCCACCAGGCGTTGTCCGCGTGGCCGACGCCCATGTGGTTCGGTACGAAGTCCAGCACCTGACCCATTCCGTGCCGGGCGAGCGCGTCGGAGAAGGCGGCGAAGGCGTCGGCGTCGCCGATCTCCGGATTAAGCGCGTTGTGATCGATGATGTCGTAGCCGTGGGTGCTGCCGGCGCGAGCCTTCAGGTACGGCGAGGCATAGATGTGGCTGATCCCCAGCCGTGCCAGGTAGGGCACCACCCGCTCCGCGTCGCCGAAGGCGAAATCGCGGTTGAACTGCAGGCGGTAGGTGGCGAGTGGGACGGACCGGATGCCCATCGGGTGCGAGGCTCCGCCGCCGGTCATGCGCCCGGCTCCACCAGGTCCAGGAACCAGGCGACGCTCCATGGCGGCAGCGTGTGTGCGGACGGCGGCGCACTCGCCGGGTGAAGTGCGAACAGCTCCCGGCCAACCGGCTCCGGCGTCCCTTCGGGCACCGGGGCTGCCTGCGCCGAAAGGTTGGCACGCAGCGTCAGGCGTGAGTCCCTCGCCAGCCGCCAGACGACCGAGAGGCTGCCGCCCGCCGTCCACAGCACCTGTGCGCGATGGCCGCCGATACCGGCCAGCAGCGGTGCGAGGTGCTGTCGGCGCAGGGCCAGCAAGTGCCTGACGAGCGACAGCGTCGCCCGCTCCCGCTCCCCTTGCGCCTCCGCCCAGTCGAGGACGCTGCGCCGAAAGGTCCCGGGGTCGGTGGGATCGGGGATGCGGGCGCGCATCGCCGGATCGGCGAACTCCGGAAACGATTCGAACTCCTTGCGTCGGCCGTCGCGAACCAGTGGCTGCAGGTCGCCCTGGAAATCGCAGAAGAACAGGAACGGCTGCACCGATGCCCACTCTTCGCCCATGAACAGCAGCGGCGGCGGCGGCGCCAGCAGCAGGACGGCGAGCCCGGCGCGCACCGCGTCCTCCGGCGCCAGGGCCGTCAGGCGCTCCCCCATCGCCCGGTTGCCGATCTGGTCGTGGTTCTGCAGGAAGTTCACGAACGCGGTGGGCGGCAGGCCGGCGCTGGTCTCGCCGCGATTCGCACCGCCCCGGTGCGCAGACGACTCGCCCTGATAGGCGAATCCCTCGCTCAGGCAGCGGGCGAGCCGGCGGATGGGGTCGTCGGCGTAATCGGCGTAGTAGCCGCCCCGCTCGCCGGTCAGCAGCACGTGCAGGGCATGGTGGGCGTCGTCGTTCCACTGGGCGGTGAACTGGCGGGGCCGCCCGTCCTCGTCACGCGTCAGGTAGCGGGCCTGATTGCGGTCGTTCTCGAGAATCAGATGCACGAGGCGCCCCGGCGGCAGGGAGGCGCGCACCCGCTCGGCGATCTCTTCCAGGATGTCCGGACGGGAACGGTCGTCGATGGCATGCACCGCATCGAACCGCAGGCCGTCGAAGGCAAACTCCGTCAACCAGTACAGGGCGTTGTCGGCGAAGAAGCGGCGCACGGTGGGCGAGCCCGGGGCATCGAAGTTGATCGCCGCCCCCCAGGGCGTGTGTTTCGCATCGTCGAAGAAACGCCGGGCGTAGACGTGAAGGTAGTTTCCCTCCGGTCCGAAGTGGTTGTAGACCACGTCGAGAATCACCATCAGCCCGTGACGGTGCGCCGCATCCACCAGCGCCTTCAGGTCTTCGGGCCGGCCGTAGGCTGCGTCGGGCGCGAACAGGGCGACGCCGTCGTAGCCCCAATTGCCGGTGCCGGGGAAGTCGGCCACCGGCATCAGTTCCAGCGCGGTGACGCCCAGCTCCACCAGGTACGGCAGCCGCTCGATGATCGCCCGGAAGGTGCCCACGGGGGTGAAGGTGCCGACGTGCAGCTCGTAGATCGCCGCCTCCTCCCACGGCCGGCCGCGCCAATCGGCAGCGGTCCAGCGGAAGGCCCGCGGGTCGATCACCTCGCTGGCTCCATGCACGTCTTCCGGCTGGAAACGCGAGGCGGGATCGGGGACGCACAGCCCGCCGTCGATGCGGAAGCGGTAGCGGGTGCCGGCGCCCGCCAGCTCCACGAAGACCTGCCGCCAGCCCTCGGGACCTTCGGCCATCGGCCGCTCCCCGGCCATCGTCGGGCCTTCCAGCAACAAGGTCACGTCCCGGGCGTCGGGCGCCCAAAGGCGGAAGCGCACGCCAACACCGTCGTCGGCCACTTCGGCACCGAACGGCATCCGGTGTCGGCAGCCCGTCGCCGCCTGCCTCGGCGAAAAGAACGCACTCATCCCACAACCCTCAGCCGTTGCCGCTCATACCCTCAATGCGGGACACCGCCTTCGGGTTCCGGCAATAGCAGTCGGGAATGGTGGAAATGCGGAGATCCGGCCTCCGTCACGGAATGCCCCCTGGCCGGCGAGTGACGGGGGCGAGCAGAAGCTGGTGGGCGGTGACGGGCTCGAACCGCCGACATCCACGGTGTAAACGTGGCGCTCTACCGACTGAGCTAACCGCCCGTTCCCTCCGCCTCACCCGGCGGTCGGTACGCCTGCCCTCAGTTCAGCGTGTCCTTCAACTGCTTGCCGGCGCGGAACTTGGGCGTCCTGGATGCGGAAATGTTGATCGTATCGCCGGTGCGCGGGTTTCGCCCCTGGGAGGCCGCCCGCTCCGCGACGCTGAACGTTCCAAATCCCACCAGGCGGACTTCGTCGCCGCTCTTCAGTGCATCGGCGATCATCGCGAAGACGCTGTCCACGGCCTTCGCCGCATCGCGCTTCTCAAGGCCGGTATCGTTGGCGACGGCGTTGATCAAGTCGCTCTTGTTCACAGTATGCCCCCCGGGACGGTCTGGCCGGCGGCGGCACGCGTTCGAGCTGAAGCGCACGGGCCGTCCGTCCGCCAGACTAAAACGGTCACAATCGCCGCGTCAATTGGCTGCGCGTTGATCGCTGTCGATCGTGCCGGCCGCAGGCGAAAAATACCCCCGAATGCACCGCCGGCAGAGCGCGGGTGGCCTCCGACCGGCGGTGCGACAGGTCAGTGGGTGAGCACGCCGCCGATGTCGTCCTCGTCGGCCCCCGGCACCTTCGCCGCCTGCAGGTCGGCACTCTCGTCCCACTCGATCGGCGTCAGGTCGGAGACGAGCGCGTTCTTCAGCACCTCGTCCACCGTCGCCACCGGCAGGATGGTCAGGTCCTGTTTGATGTTGTCGGGGATTTCCGAGAGCTCCCGCTCGTTGTCGCGCGGAATCAGCACCGTCTTCAGTCCGCCCCGGTGCGCGGCCAGCAGCTTTTCCTTCAGGCCGCCGATCGGCAGGATGCGGCCGCGCAGCGTCACCTCGCCGGTCATCGCCACGTCCTTCTTCACCGCGATGCCGGTGAGCACCGAGACGATGGAGGTGACCATGGCGACGCCCGCCGACGGCCCGTCCTTCGGCGTCGCCCCTTCCGGGACGTGCACGTGGATATCGCGCCGGCTGAAGATCATCGGCGAGATGCCGTAACGGATGGCGCGGGACTGCACGAACGACTTCGCCGCCTGGATCGATTCCTGCATCACGTCGCCGAGTTTGCCGGTGTAGGTCACCCGGCCCTTGCCCGGCACCATCACCGCCTCGATCGACAGCAATTCGCCACCGACCTCCGTCCAGGCGAGCCCGGTGGTGACGCCGACGATGTCCTCCTCCTCCACCTCGCCGTAGCGGAACTTCTTCACGCCGGCGTAGGTGGTCAGATTCTCATGATCGACGTGCACCGTCTCGCGCTCGCCCATCATGATGTCCTTGATCGCCTTGCGGGTCAGATTCGCCAGCTCCCGCTCCAGGTTGCGGACGCCCGCCTCCCGGGTGTAGTAGCGAATCAGATCACGCAGCGCCTCGTCGGTAATCGACCACTCGCTGCCCTTCAGGCCGTGCGCCTCCACCTGCTTCGGCAGCAGGTGCCGCTTGGCAATCTCGATCTTCTCGTCCTCGGTGTAGCCCGAGATGCGGATGATCTCCATCCGGTCCAGCAGCGGCGGCGGCATGTTCATGGTGTTCGCGGTGGTCACGAACAGCACGTCCGAGAGGTCGTAGTCGATCTCCAGGTAGTGGTCGTTGAAGCTGGAGTTCTGCTCCGGATCCAGCACCTCGAGCAGTGCGGAGGCCGGATCGCCGCGCCAGTCGTGCCCCATCTTGTCGACCTCGTCGAGGAGGAACAGCGGGTTGGACGACTTCGCTTTCTTCATCCCCTGGATGATCTTGCCCGGCATCGAGCCGATGTAGGTGCGCCGGTGGCCGCGGACCTCCGCCTCGTCGCGCACGCCGCCCAGCGACATGCGCACGAAGTTGCGGCCGGTGGCGCGCGCGATCGACTTGCCCAGCGACGTCTTGCCGACGCCCGGCGGGCCGACGAGGCACAGGATCGGGCCGCGCAGCTTGTTGGTGCGCAGCTGCACCGCCAGGTATTCCAGGATGCGCTCCTTGACCTTGGTCAGGCCGTAGTGGTCCGCATCCAGGATCTCCTGGGCGAGCTTGATGTCCTTCTTTACCCGTGTCCGCTTCTTCCACGGGATGGTCAGCATCCATTCCAGGTAGTTGCGGACGACGGTGGCCTCGGCCGACATCGGGCTCATCGAGCGCAGCTTCTTCAGTTCGGACAGCGCCTTCTCGCGCGCCTCCTTGCTCAGCTGCGTCTTCTTGATGCGCTCCTCGAACTCACCGGCCTCGTCGCGGCCGTCCTCGCTCTCGCCGAGTTCCTTCTGGATCGCCTTCAGTTGCTCGTTCAGGTAGTATTCGCGCTGCGTCTTTTCCATCTGCCGCTTGACGCGGTTGCGGATGCGCTTTTCCACCTGCAGGACGCCGATCTCGCCCTCCATGTAGGAGTAGACCCGCTCCAGCCGGTCGGAAACCGAATCCAGCTCCAGCAGCTCCTGCTTGTCGGCGATCTTCAGCGCCAGGTGCGAGGCGACGGTATCCGCCAGCTTGCTGGGGTCTTCGATCTGGTTGATCGAGACCAGCACCTCGGGCGGAATCTTCTTGTTCAGCTTGATGTACTGCTCGAACTGGCCGACCACCGAGCGGGCCAGCGCCTCCAGCTCCTGGCGCTCGCCGCCCCGGTCGGGAAGCACCGAAGCTTCCGCCTCGAAGAACGCGGTGCGGTCGGTGTACCCGTCGATGCGCGCGCGGTGCCCGCCTTCCACCAGAACCTTGACCGTGCCATCCGGCAGTTTCAGCAGTTGCAGGACCGTCGAGATGGTGCCGACGGAGAAGATGTCGTCCGGACTCGGATCATCCTGTGCGGCGTTCTTCTGCGCCACCAGCAGGATCTGCCGGTCGTCCTTCATCACGTCCTCGAGCGCGTGGACCGACTTCTCCCGGCCGACGAACAGCGGCACGATCATGTGCGGGAAGACGACGATGTCGCGCAGCGGCAGGACGGGGAAGACGTTGGACTGGCTGGTCACGGGATGGGGATCCTTGTTGTTCTCGACGCAGCCGCACCGAGAGCGGCGCGCCGACGTGGCAACCGGGACCCGGCTGGGCAACCTCTAAGTTGGTCGCAGACCGGGCCCTGGTCAAGCCCGAGCGGGACGAGCCCGGATCGGCCTCACGCGCTGCTGCCGACGTCTCCCCGCCGGTCGGCGTAGATGAACAGGGGATTCGCCTGCTCGTCGGCGACCTCGCGATTGATCACCACCTCCTCGACTCCCTCCAGGCCCGGGAGATCGAACATGGTGTCGAGCAGAATGCTCTCCATGATCGAGCGCAGGCCCCGTGCGCCGGTCTTGCGCTGCACCGCCCGCTTGGCGACGCTCTTCAGCGCGCCTTCGGTGAACTCCAGCCGGACCCCTTCCATCTCGAACAGCCGCTGGTACTGCTTGACCAGCGCGTTCTTCGGCTTGGTCAGGATGTCGACCAGCGCCGCCTCGTCCAGGTCGCCCAGCGTCGCGATCACCGGCAGGCGGCCGATGAACTCCGGGATCAGCCCGAACTTCAGCAGGTCCTCCGGCTCCACTTCCTTCAGAATCTCGCCGGTCTGCCGTTCGTCCGGAGCGCGCACGTCGGCGCCGAAGCCCACCGTCGTGCCCTTGGTGCGCGCCGAGATGATCTTGTCGAGCCCGGAGAACGCGCCGCCGCAGATGAACAGGATGTTCGTCGTATCGACCTGCAGGAACTCCTGCTGCGGGTGCTTGCGACCGCCCTGCGGCGGCACCGAGGCGATGGTGCCCTCCATGATCTTCAGCAGCGCCTGCTGCACACCCTCGCCGGAGACGTCGCGGGTGATCGACGGGTTGTCGGACTTGCGCGAGATCTTGTCGACCTCGTCGATGTAGACGATGCCGCGCTGCGCGCGTTCGACGTTGTAGTCCGCCGACTGCAGCAGCTTGAGAATAATGTTCTCCACGTCCTCGCCGACGTAGCCGGCCTCGGTCAGCGTCGTCGCATCCGCCATGGTGAACGGCACGTCGAGGATGCGTGCCAGCGTCTGCGCCAGCAGCGTCTTGCCGCAGCCGGTCGGGCCGATCAGCAGGATGTTCGACTTGGCCAGCTCGACGTCGTTGTTCTTCGTCGAGTGGTTGATGCGCTTGTAGTGGTTGTGGACCGCGACCGAGAGCACCTTCTTCGCCCGGCCCTGGCCGATGACGTAGTCGTCGAGAACCTGGCAGATCTCGTGCGGGGTCGGCACGCCGTCGCCCGATTTGATCAGGCCGGTCTTGTGCTCCTCCCGGATGATGTCCATGCACAGCTCGACGCATTCGTCGCAGATGAACACCGTCGGACCGGCGATCAGCTTGCGGACCTCATGCTGGCTCTTGCCGCAGAATGAGCAGTAGAGCGTGTTCTTCGAATCACCACCCGCCGACTTGCTCATCGCCTCTTCCGTAAACGCGTCATAGGGACGCTATGTTATCCACTTGCGAGCGCTTGGCACAATGCCAAAACGCCCACGCCTGTGCCGTGCTACCTATGCAAGCAGCATGCCGGCTATACCCGCTGCGGCTTCGACGGCTGCGGGCGTTCGCCTTCGTCGGTGCGCGGCCGGCTCGCGACCACCTCGTCGACGATGCCGAACTCGCGCGCCTCGTCGGGGCTCATGAACCGGTCGCGCTCCACCGCCCGCTCGATGACGTCGATCGTCTGGCTGGTATGATGCACGTAGATCTGGTTGAGCCGGGCCCGCAGCGAGAGAATTTCCCGCGCCTGGATCTCGATGTCGGTCGCCTGGCCCTGGGCACCGCCGGACGGCTGGTGCACCATGATCCGCGAATTCGGCAGCGCGTAGCGCTTGCCGGCGGCGCCCGCCGCCAGGAGCAGCGATCCCATCGACGCCGCCTGGCCGATGCACACCGTCGAAACGTCGGGGCGGATGTACTGCATCGTGTCGTAGATCGCGAGGCCGGCCGTGACCAGCCCGCCCGGCGAGTTGATGTAGAACGCGATGTCCTTGTTCGGATTTTCCGATTCCAGGAACAGCAGCTGCGCGCACACGAGGCTGGCGACAGTGTCGTTCACCGGGCCGGTCAGAAAGATAATCCGCTCCTTGAGCAGCCGGGAGTAGATGTCATAGGCGCGCTCCCCCCGGTTCGTCGTTTCGACGACCATCGGGACCAGCATGTTCATGAAAGTCTCCACAGCGCATCCTTTCGTACGGGCAGGACCTGATCAGGCCGCCCGACCTGACGTTCGTAGCACCCGGCGAGTGCGCCGCGCAGTGACGGTGCACGCCCCGGCGCCACGCTATGACGATACGTCGGCCGTCGCGCCCCCAGATGTGGTCTCGGCATCGGGGTCACGCAACAATTCCTCAGCGGAAACGGTCCGCTCGCTGACCTGTGCCATCTCCAGGATGAAGTCCACCACCTTCTCTTCCAGGATCGGGGCGGCCAGCGCCTCGCGCGCCTGCGGCTGCTTGCGCAGGAACTCCAGGACCTGTTGCTCCTGCCCCCGGTAGCGGCGCGCTTCGGCAATCATCGCCTTCGCCAGTTCGTCCGGAGTGACCTGCAGGTTGTTGGTGCGGCCGATCTCCGCCAGCACCAGGCCGAGACGGACGCGCCGCTCCGCGAGGGCCCGGTACTCCTGCCGCTGCGCGTCGTTCAGTGTCGCGTCGAGGGCCGGTCCCGGCTGACCATGATCGTGGTCGTGGTCGTGGCCGCAGTGCTCGTCGTGCACATGCGGTTCCGCCGGCTCCGCCGCCACGTCGTGGCCGCAGTGCTCGTCGTGCACGTGCTCGGGCTCCCCGCCCCCGGCGGCGCCCTCCGCCACCACCTGGCGGACCAGCTGTTCGTACTCCCGCGCCACCAGCCCCTTCGGCACCGGAAAGGCGTACAGCTCCGCCAGACGATCGAGCAGCGCCCGCTTGATTCGCAGCCGGGTCGCCGACTTCAGCTCCGACTCCCGCCCCTGGCGCACCCAGGTCTTCAGCTCCTCGAAGTTCTCCCAGCCGCCCTTCTCCGCCAGACTGTCGTCCAGCGGCGCCGGCGTGCGCAGGCGCAGCTCCTTGATCTCCACGTCATAGGTCCGAGTCGTCCCGGCCAGGTCGGTCCGCTCCGCATCCGGGCCGATGGTGACGGTGACGTCGAACCGCTCGCCCGGCGACCGGCCTGCGAGCTGGGCGAGGAATCCCGGCAGCGGCCCATCGCTTTCGCCGATGCGCAGGCGCACCCCCTGGGCGGTGCCCTGGAACGGCCAGCGATCGTCCGGTCCGTGGATGTCGACGACGACGATGTCGCCCTCGGCCGCCGGCCGCGGCTCTTCCACCACCGTCTCGTCGCCCAGGGCCTCGGCCAACCGCTCCAGGCGGTCCTGCAGGTCGGCCTCGTCCGGCTCGGCGACCAGGCGTTCCAGCGTGATCTGGGAATAATCCGGGGGCGTGACCTCCGGCAGCACCTCGACGGCGAGTGTGTACTCCAGGTCGCCCGCCTCGGCGAAGCCGGCCTGCTCCACCTTCGGCGGCACCGCCGTGCGCAGGCCGCGCTCGCCGATCACCGTCTGGGTGGCCTCGTTGATCGCCTCTTCGACCACCTCGCTCTTCACCGAATCGCCGAAGCGCCTGCGCAGCAGCGCCAGCGGCACCTTGCCGGGCCGGAATCCGGGCAGTTTGGCGGAGCGGGCCAGCTCGGCCAGCTTGTCCTCCACCTTGCGCTCCAGCTCGGCGGCGGGAACGGCGATGCGGAAGGAACGGGTCAGTTCATCGATCTGCGTTTCGGTGACGTGCATCGGCTCTCATGCATGGAAGAGGAAACGGTCACGCCGCGCGCCGCTTTGTGCGGTTCTGCGCGGGCAGCGAATGCCGACGGACCGGAAGGTCGCGCGCCCTGGTGGTGCGGGCGGAGGGACTTGAACCCCCACGACTTGCGTCACGAGATCCTAAGTCTCGCGTGTCTACCGGTTTCACCACGCCCGCCCGGACGCAGCACCCGCCAGCAAAGCCGCAGACTGTAGAGGAGTGCCGCCGGCTGTCAACGGCGAAGCGGAGCGGCGTCCGCGTTCCGCGGACGCGTCGGCGTGCCCCGGCGGCTGCCGCGCCGCGCCGAGGACGGCGGGCGGCGCCTTCGCCTGCGGTTGTCACCGTTGGCGGTCGCGGCGGTGGTGCGAGTATCCGCATGCCTCGCGAATCGATGAATGGACGCACCCGCACGCGCATACCCAGATGTGGGTATATACGCGTATGCCCTTATTCAACCCTCAGCGCCATCCGGATACACTTTACCATCAGTACGGGAGATTGCGCGCCGCCCGCGGCGGCGGCCGGCAGGAACGGGGTGAACCGCAACCGGCCGCCAGGATCCGCCGGCACCAACCGGCTCAGCCGCCGGAAACGAACGACGCGCGCACGACCGCTCATTCGGGACGAGGGCTCCGACCATGCCTTACGACACCATCCGGCTGTCCGACATCGCCGCCGGCAACGGCGGCTTCAAGATCTCCGGCGCTTCGGGGATCGTCGGCACCGACGCCAGCTTCATCGGCGACATCAACGGCGACGGCATCGACGACATCGGCCTCGGCGGCCCGTGGCACGCCGGCGGCGGCGGCTTCTGGGCGATCTTCGGCACCACCTCGCCGCCCACCTCGGTCAACCTGCGGCAGATTGAAGCCGGCAACGGCGGCTTCGCCCTGCTTCCCGGGGCGGGCAACAGCGTGCTGGGCCGCGGCGCGACCGCACTCGGCGACGTCAACGGCGACGGCTTCGACGACTTCTCCCTCTCCGACGACGGCGCCGGCCAGGTCTACGTGGTCTTCGGCCACGCCGGTCCCTGGGCGACGGGGAGCATCTCCGCGATCGCCGCCGGCAACGGCGGCTATGTCCTCAACGCCGAAGCGGGCCAGCCGCTCCTCGGGATGCACGGCGCGGTCGGGATCGGCGACATCAACGGCGACGGCATCGGCGATCTGGCGACCATGGGCTGGAGAACCCATAACGGCGATCAGACGACCTACGTCGTCTATGGCCGGACGGACACGACGCCCGTCGATCTCGCGGACGTGGCCGCCGGCCGGGGCGGTTACGCGATCACCGTTCCGCAGGGCGATTACAGCGGCATCGGCAGCGGCGATTTCGACGGGGACGGCAAGCGGGATCTGCTGCTGGGTGCGGCGTACGAGGACTCCGGCGGAACCGATTCCGGCGGCACGTACATCGTCTGGGATGCGTCGGCCATCAGCGCTTCGAGCGACGTGGCGACGCTCGTCCAGAACGGCCGCGCGACGCACATCGTCGGCGAGAACGCCGGCGACCATGCCGGTAACAGCCGCTTCGGCAGCATCGGCGACATCAACGGCGACGGGATCCAGGACTTCGTCGTCGATGCCTACGCCAACGATGCGGGCGGCTCTGACGCCGGCGCGGCCTACGTCATCTTCGGCGGCTTCGGCCGACCACAGAGCATCAATCTGGATGCCATCGCCGCCGGCCAGGGCGGCTTCAAGATCATCGGCGAACATGCCGGCAACCAGCTCGGGCTGTGGGGAGAGATCGGCGCCGCCGACCTCAACGGCGACGGGCTGAGCGACATCGTGCTGGGTTCCCGCTACGCCGACGGCACCGGCGCCGGCTACGTGGTCTGGGGCAAGACGGATACGGCGGCCGTGAACCTGGACGACGTCGCCCGCGGCATCGGCGGCTTCAAGATCGTGGGCGAGCCCGGCAGCAGCTGGACCGGGCACACGATCGCCACCGGCGGCGACTTCAACCACGACGGCGCCACCGACATCGTCATCTCCGCCATCTTCTCGGATGCCGCCTACGTGATCTACGGCCAGCCGAACGTGCCGGGGCAGTCGATCACCGGCACCGGCGGCGACGACAGACTCGCGGGCGGTGCCGGCGACGACACCATCGCCGGCCTCTGCGGCGACGACACGCTCGAAGGTGCGGCGGGTGACGACAGCCTGAACGGCGGCGGCGGCGACGACTCCGTGGACGGCGGTGGCGGCAACGACACGATCCTGGGCGCCAACGGCGATGACACGGTAACGGGCGGCGACGGCGACGATTCCGCCGTGGGCCACGCCGGCGACGACCAACTCGCCGGCGGCGCCGGAAGCGACACCCTGCGCGGCGCCGAGGGCCGGGACGGGATGGACGGCGGCGGCGGCGCCGACAGGTTGTTCGGCGGCTCCGGCGACGACACGCTCTCGGGCGGCGACGGCGACGACACGCTCTCCGGCGGCGACGGGGCCGACGCACTGACCGGCGGCGCGGGGCGCGATGTCTTCGTATTCGCACCCGACGGGAGCGGCGCGCCCGCCGCCCTCGACGAGGCGATCGCCGATCTTGCGCCCGGCGAGGACCGGATCGACCTGCGCGCCTTCCACATCGCAGGCTTCGACGCGCTGGCCGGCCTGCTGGAGGCGGACGGCGGCGACACCTGGCTGCGCCTGGGCGACGTGGGCGGCCGCGACGTCCGGCTCGACGACGTCAACATCCTGGAAATGAACGAAGCCGACTTCCTGCTGTAGGCCCGCCGCCGGGCCCGACCCGGCGGCCCGATCCCCCGCCCCACGCCGCCCCCCGGCACGCGGCGGGGGCGAGCGGCGCGGGGCAGCGTCCTTCGGCTAATCAGCCGGCGCCGACGTCGCCGTCACCCGGTTCAGCGTCAACGTGTACGGGCAGCTCGTACCGTAGATGTTGCGCGTGACGATGGTATGCGTGCCGGAGGCGGCCAGCGGCGGTGTCGTTTCCGAGCCGTAGGAGGAATCGAGATTGCGCCCGAGTGGATCGTACAGATCCCAGCGCGATCCCGAACAGCCGCTGATCCGGATCGTGTAGACCTGCCCCGGCTGGCCGACGAAATTGTAGGCGTCCAGATCGGCACAGCCGGAGAACGACGACGTCTTCTGCTGGCCATCCGCCATCGCCGTGCCGCAGTGGTAGGCGCCGCTGATCCCCTGCATCGAAAAGCCGTAGACGTGGCGGGTAGCGTAGATATTGGAGATGCTCGCCGAATACCGGCCGGCAGCGGTGAACGTTGGCGATGACTCGAAGCCGTAGGCCGAGTCCAGCGCCTTTCCGTCCGGCGCATACAGATCCCAGCGGGCTCCCGACGCGCCGCAGACGTTCATTGCCACCGCTCCATTCAGCAGCGCGTCGAACTTGTAGACGTCCACGTCGCCGGCGGTCAGGTCGCAGGTGATGTCGGCGCCGCAGGCGATGGTCTGTGGATCGGCCGTGCACGTGCTCACCTGGTCGCCGGGATACGATGGCCGCGGGTCGGGCAGACGGGCGAACGGGCCGGTGACGGTCACGGCCGCCGTTTTGGGATAGGTGCCGCCGAGCGGCCCGTCGTAGGTGATCTCGACGATGTACCTGCCGCCCACGGCGACCGTCTTCGCGGCGGTGCCGCTGCAGCCGGCGGTCGCCCCGCTGCCGACAGCGCTCGATGCGCCGGCAGTGTTCACCTGCACGATGGTGGTCCGCCAGCGGGCTCCCGCCGTGCCCGCCGTCGTGCACGCGCTCAGGCTGCCGGCGGCGTTGGTGGTGATGTCGAACAAACAGGCGCCGCCGGACGCCTCGATTGAACAGGTCTTCGTCCCCGTCGCCGCCAGGGCGGTGGCCGCGGCGAGCAGCAGGCCGGAGGTCAGCGCCGTGGTGGCGGCGGCGCCCAACTGCAAGATCCGTTGCATGACTCCCCCTTCGCCGCCCGACCGCTGCCGGCGGCGGAGCAATCCCTCCTGCCCCGCCGACACCGCGCCGGGCGCACCTATATGAGAAAAACATGATTTTTACACGATTGTGATGTCTTGTAAATCGACTTCAGGTTGACGGACGCCCTGTAGACCTGAACCTCCGTAGCCGACAGCCGGCGATGATGACGGTGGCTATGTCCGCCGCAGCGGATTGATCGTCTCGATCCCCTCGAAGTCCCGATCGTTGTCGGTGACGACGATGCAGTCGTGGGTGGCGGCGATCGCGGCGATGATCATGTCGAGGGCGCTGCGGGACCTTCCCGCAGCCTGGCCTTCGGCCATCAGCTCCGCCCGGACGAGCGCCGCGCGATCGTCGAACGGCAGGATGCGGCCGGCGAACAGCGCCGGCGGTCCCTCTGCTCCGCCGAAGCAGGCTTCGAGCGCATCACGCTACCGGCCGGCCGGACAGAGGAGAAGGGTCGATGGCCCGCCTCTGCGCAGTTCTGCCCATTCCGACCTCCGTCCTCTATCCGGATAGATATCCGGGAACGGTGCGGGCGACACGCTGCGCCGCTCGACCCGGCCGGTGCGCCTCAGTTCTCCAGCAGGCCCTTGACCGCAGGCGCCAGTGCCACCTTGCCGGACGAGCGGTAGCCCTCGTGGTGGGCGTCGATCTTCGCCAGGTCGTAGCGGTAGTTGATCATGAGCCCGGCGGACTGCTTCAGGCCCTTCGCCGATCGGTCCGCCATCCAGTTCAGCCGCTCCATGCGTGCGCCGTTGCTGAGGTGGAAGTGGGCGACCGGGTCGAGCACACGGCCGTTGGGACGCTTCTCGCGGACGAGGTAGCGGGCGGCCAGCCGCATCAGCACCGGCTTGAGCGCCTTGGCGAGCGCCTCGTCCTCGTGCCAGGGGGTGGCGAACAGCGTCTCCTTCAGCCAGCCCTTGGCGCCCTTCTGCACACCCGCCACCGTCCCCAGCGCCTTGCGCTCGGCCGGCAGCAGCAGGTGCTGGTCGCCCTCCGCCACCAGTTGCTGCAGCCAGGTCATGTATCCCGGGATCGGCGACAGGGTGGCGAAGATCTTCAGGCTGGGGAACTCGTGGCTCAGCCGGTCCACCACCCGCTTGATCAGGAAGTTGCCGAAGCTGATGCCGTCCAGCCCGCGCTGGGCGTTGTTGATGGAATAGAAGATGGCGGCGTTGGCGGTCTTCGGGTCGTGCACCGGGGCGCGGGGGTCGAGCAGCGCCTGGACGTTGTCGGCCATCCCGTCCACCAGCGCCACCTCGACGAAGATCAGCGGCTCGTTCGGCATCCGCGGGTGGAAATAGGCGAAGTAGCGTCGGTCGTAGTCGAGCCGGTTCTTCAGGTCGTCCCAGCTCTCGATGGCGTGCACCGCCTCATACGCGATCAGCTTCTCCAGCAGCGCGCCGGACGCGGTGTCCCAGGTGATGCGGCGCAGCTCGAGGAAGTCCACGTCGAACCAGGTGGCGAGCAGCGAGCGCAGGTCGTCCTCGAGCAGCAGCAGGTCGGGGTTGGAACGGATCAGCGGCAGCAGTTCGGCCCGCATGTTGACGAGGAACTTCACTCCCTCGGGCAAGCTGTTGAACTGGGTCAGCAGCTTCGAGCGTGGCGATTCCAGCGCCTGGCGCAGGGTGCGCCGGGCGCGCCGCCGGTCCTGCGGATCGGTCGCCGCGTGCACCGCGTCGATCGCCGCCTCCAGGTCGGCCTCGACCACGTCGAAATCGTCCGCCAGCAGCCGCAGGAAGCGCTCGCGGCCCTTGGCGTCCAGCGCCAGATAGGCCTGACCCAGGGCGGCCGCCCGGGCGCGGGCCGTCACCTCGCCGCCGCGCGCCTGCAGGCAGTCGTGCATCTGCTTGCGCAGCCGCTCCAGGTCGTCCTCCGGCAGGTCGGGCCGGGTGCTGGCCTGCGTCGCATCGTATTCGGTGCCGGCGATGTTCTGCCAGCGGGCGCGCAGGTTGCGCAGCGCCTGGCGCAGCAGGTTGCCTTCCTCCGCCTTCGTCGCCGTCCTCACGTCCATCGCCGTCATCCCGTCCTTTCCTTCCTGCCGCGTCCCGCATATCTCCACTGAGAGGTCGGCACCGCCGCCGGCCGTCGCAACCCCGCTCACTCCCGCAACGGGCGGCGCTCCCGTCGACCTCGCGTCATCGCGCTGCATCGTGGCGCCGCAGTCCGGCGATCACGGAGGGCAGCAGCGGTGCCAGATCCTCGGCGATCAGCCCGGGTCCGAAGACTTCGGCGGCACGCGCGTGCATCCAGGCCGCCGCCGCCGCCGCCTCGAACGCCGGCACGCCCTGTGCCAGCAGGCCCGCGATCATGCCGGCGAGCACGTCGCCACTGCCGGCCGTCGCCAGATCCGGCGCTGCCGCGCCGTTGATCGCGGCCCTCCCGTCCGGGGCTGCGATCACCGTATCCGCCCCCTTGAGCAGCACCACGGCGCCGCTGACCGCCGCCGCCCGGCGCGCACGCGCCAGCTTGCCGCCACCCTCCCCGGCCCCCTGGCCGGCCCCCTCCCCACCTTCGCCCTGCGGGGGGAACAGCCGCGCAAACTCGCCCTCGTGCGGGGTGAGCACGCACGGACCTGCGATCGCCCGGAACAGGGTGGCGGGATCGTCGCGGAACACGCTCAGCCCGTCCGCATCCAGCACGCACGCCCGTCCGTCCTCGCCCGCCGAAATCGTCGCCAGCGCCGTCAGCACCCGCGCGCGGGTCGCCTCGCCCAGCCCGGCGCCGGGGCCCAGCAGCAGGGCGTTGCGCCGCGGGTCGGCCAGCAGCGCCCGGAAGGCCTCCGCATCCGCCGCCTCGGCCAGGATCGTTCCGGGCGCGTCGGCGGCGATCTCCGCCCGGGTGCGCGGATCGCACGCCACCGTCACCAGCCCGGCGCCGATCCGCCGCGCCGCTTCCGCCGCCAGCCGGGCGGCACCGGTCATCATCGCCCCGGCCGAGATCAGCACGTGGCCGCGGGAGTACTTGTTGCCCGACAGTTGCGGCCGGGGCAATGACGCCAGCCACAGTGCCGGCCCGTTGAGCCGGGTTTGCGGCCGGATGTCGTCCAGCACGCGGTCGGGGATGCCGATGTCCGCCACCACCAGCTCGCCCGCCAGTTCGCGCCCGGGCAGCAGCAGGTGGCCCGGCTTGGCTCGGAAGAACGTGACGGTCAGCCGGCACGGCGCGGCCGCGCCCAGCACCTGGCCGGTGTCGCCGTGCACACCGCTGGGCACGTCGATGCCGACGCAGTCCAGCGCCCGGCGGGCGATCTCCTCGATCACCGCCCGCGCCACGCCGTCCAGCGGCCGGGCGAGGCCGGCACCGAACAGGCCGTCGATGACCAGCGGCCCGCCGCTGGCACCCGGCCAGCCGTCCAGCAGCGCCTGCGACAGTGGCCGGGTCGACCCCCGCCAGCGGGCGGCGTTGACGGCGGCGTCGCCCGAAAGCCTCTCGGCCGCTCCCAGCAGGCCGACGCGCACCGGCCAGCCCCAGGCGGCCAGGTGGCGGGCGACGACGAACCCGTCGCCGCCGTTGTTGCCCGGTCCCGCCAGGACCAGCGTCGGCCGCGGCCGGAAACGGCGGCGCACGGCGGCCGCGATCTGCATCCCGGCCGCTTCCATCAGCGCCAGCGACGGCACGCCTTCGGCCGCGGCCGCGGCATCCGCCCGGTACATCTCGTCCACGCCGAGAACGGCGAGCCCGTGCATGCGGCCGACTTCCTCAAAGGCGATTTCGCCGGCCGTGATCATACCGCCCTCCCGGTGCTGGCGGGAAGGGCGCGCCGCACCTATACCTGCACCCATGACGACCTGCATCCCGGACCCTCGCGGCACGGCCCGCGTGCCGCCGCCGCCGGCACCCCTGCCCCGGCCGAAGATCACCGGTCGGCGCGCCGCCCTCCTGCCCGGGAGCCGGCGCTGATGCGGGTGCTGGTGCTGGGAGCGGGCGTGGTGGGCATCGTCACCGCCTGGCACCTGGCCAGGAACGGCGCCCAGGTGACCGTGCTCGATCGGCAGCCGGGGCCGGCGCTGGAGACCAGCTTCGCCAACGGCGGCCAGATCTCGGTCAACCACGCCACACCGTGGGCGACGCCCGATACGCCGTGGAAGGCGCTGCGGTGGCTGGGGCAGATCGACGCACCGCTGCTGCTGCACCTGCGCTGGGATCCGCCGCTGGCTTCCTGGCTGCTCCGCTTCCTCGCCAACTGCCGGACCAGCCGGGTGCGGCTGAACACGGCGCGCGCACTGCGCCTCGCCCTCTACAGCCGCGAGCAGATCGCGGTGCTGCGGGCGGAGACCGGCATCGAATACGACCAGCTGCAGCGGGGCATCCTGCACATCTTCCGCAACCCGAAGGATTACGCCCAGTCGCTGCCGGGCGTGGATCTGATGAGCCGGCTGGGATGCGAGCGCCGGCTGGTGAGCGGGGACGAGTGCGTGGCCCTCGAGCCGGCGCTGGCGGGCGTGCGCGACCGGCTGGTGGGCGGCAGCTTCAGCCCCGCCGACGAGAGCGGCGACGCCCGCACCTTCACCGTCCGGCTGGCGGAGCTGTGCGCGGAACTCGGCGTCGGTTTCCGTTATGGCGTTACGATCCGCCGGCTGCGGGCCGGGGACCCGGTGGTGGTGGCGGCCGGAAGACGCGGTGGCGCCGGCAGAGCGCAGGCCGCCCGGCGGATCACGGCGGTCGAGATCGAGGGCGCCGGGGCCGGACAGGGAACGGGCGGCGTCGAGGTCGTGGACGCCGACGCGGTGGTCGTGGCGCTGGGAAGCTTCTCGCCGCTGCTGCTCCAGCCGCTGGGGCTGTCGCTGCCGGTCTACCCGGCGAAGGGCTATTCGGTGACGATCCCGATCGGCGAGAGCGGCGGCGACCCGACGGCAGCCCCCACCGTCAGCCTGATCGACGACGAATTCAAGATGGTCTACAGCCGGCTGGGCGACCGGCTGCGGGTGGCCGGCACCGCCGAGTTCACCGGCTACGATGCGAGCGTCGTCGAGGCCCGGGCGCGCTCGCTGCTGGACCGGGCGATGGGGCTGTTCCCCCGCTGCGGCGATCCGGCGCGGGCCGAGTTCTGGGCCGGGCTCCGGCCGTCGACGCCGGACGGGGTGCCGGTGATCGGGCGCGCCCCCGGCTTCGACAACCTGTGGCTCAACACCGGCCACGGCACGCTCGGCTGGACGATGGCTGCGGGGTCCGGCCGGGTGGTCGCCGACCTGGTGCGGGGCCGCCGGCCGGAGATCTCGCTCGACGGCCTGGGCCTGGAGCGCTTCCGCTGACCAGTTCGAAGGTCGATATTTTCGTAAATATAAATAGTTACCAATCATTCTTCTGAAGAGACATGAATTCCGGACGACGCACGCGGCCTGGACGCCCTCGTTGCGGAGCTCCGGTCATGCTTCAATGTTCCGGCGTAACCGCCGATGGGCATTCAGTCCTCCTCGGCTGACCGGCGACCTGGTCACGACCGGCCGGGCCTGCTTGACTCGCTGCTGGATGCTGCCCAATATGGAACATATACAGAACATAGGCTGTGACGGAGCGCACACCCCGTGTCCCTCGCCGAACGCCTCACCCAACACCCTGCTCAACCTGAGAGGGGCCGGACAGACCCTTCCGACGACAGCCGTATCGCCGGCCTGCGGGCGCAGATCGCGCGGCTGGCGGACGACGGCGGCGAGCGGCCCGGCGAGCGACCCGGCGTGGTGCTGCCGGTGGGGGCACCGGAAATCGACGCAGCCCTGCCGGGCGGCGGGCTGCCCCGCGCCTGCCTGCACGAGGTGATGGCCGGCGACGGGAGCACGGCGGCGGCCGGCTTCGCCGCCGTGCTGCTGGCCCGGCTCGCCGGCCGCGACGGCACCGTCGTCTGGTGCCGGCGTGGCGGCCGCGGCCCCGGATCGGAGCCGCACCGATGGCGCCTGTACGGGGGGGGGCTGATGGCCTTCGGCCTCGATCTCCGCCGGCTGCTGGTGGTCCACGCCGACGGCGAGAGGGGGATCCTGTGGGCGATGGAGGAAGCCTTGCGCAGCGGTGCGGTTGCAGCCGTGCTGGGGGAACTCGCCGCACCGCCGCCGATCGCCCGGCGGCGGCTGCAGCTGGCGGCGGAGACCGGCGGGGGGGCCGCCCTGCTGCTGCGCCCGTTCGGCGCCGCCGCCGGCACCGGTGGGACGGGCAGCCGCTGGCGGGTCGGGGCGGCCCCCTCTCCCCCTGGTCTTTCCCGGCTCCCCGGCCCGCCCTTCCCGCCCTTCCACACATGGGAAGGTGAGACCGGTATTCCGGAGAAGGGAGGGGCGCGCTGGCGGGTCGAGCTCGTGCGGTGCCGGGGGGCGGTGCCCGCCGCCTGGCTGGTGGAGTGGTGCGATGCGACGCATCGTCTCGCTGTGGCTGCCCCGCTTTCCGACCGACCGGCTGCACCGGTTGCGCCGGCGGCAGGGATGCGCCGCGCCGTCAACGACTGAGGGCGAGGGCACATCCGCCACGGGCACATCCGCCGCGGGCGCGGAAGCCGGCCTGGCGACGGTGAGTGCCGGGCGCGGCGGGCTGCGGCTGGTGGCGGTGGACGGGGCGGCGCACGCGGCCGGCATCCGCCCGGACCTGACGCTGGCCGACGCCCGGGCGCTGCAGCCGGCACTCGCCGTTCGCCCGGCGGATGCGCCGGCCGACGCCGCGGCCCTGGACGCGCTGGCCGACTGGTGCAGCCGCTGGACCCCGTGGACGGCGGTCGATCCGGACGAAACCCATCGCGGCCCGTTCGGCGCCGGCCGCGGCCTGCTGCTCGACGTCAGCGGCTGCGCCCACCTGTTCGGCGGCGAGGCGATGCTGCTGGACGACCTGCTGGCCCGGGTCCGCCGACTGGGCTTCGCCGCCCGGGCCGCGATCGCCGGCAGCGCCGGCGCCGCCTGGGCGGTCGCCCGGTTCGGCGGCGAGAGACGGACGATCGTCGCCGACATCGCCCGCACCGGCAGTGGCGACGGGCTCGGGGGGCTCGGGGCGGCACTGGCGCCGCTGCCGGTGGCCGCCTTGCGCCTGCCGCAGGAGACGGCCGTGGCGCTCTCCCGGGTCGGGCTGCGCCGGGTGGGCGACCTGCTGGCGTTGCCGCGCGCGCCGCTGGCCGCCCGCTTCGGCGATCTCCTGCTGCGCCGGCTCGACCAGGCGCTGGGCATCCTCGACGAGCCGCTGTCGCCCCGCCTCCCGCCGCCGGCCTTCCGCACCCGGCTCGCCTTCGCCGAGCCGATCGGCCGCAGCGAGGACGTGGCGGCGACGCTCGATCATCTACTAGTAGACTTGTGCGCCCGGCTGCAGGCGGCCGGCATGGGGGCGAGGCGGCTGGAGTTCACGCTCTACCGGACGGACGGGACGCTGGCGCGCGCCGCCGTCGGTACCAGCCGGCCGAGCCGGGCGCCGGATCACCTGCGCCGGCTGTTCCGGGAGGCGCTGGACGGGATCGACGCCGGCTTCGGCATCGAGGCGGCGACGCTGGACGCGCCCGCCGTCGATCCGCTGTCGCCGGCACAGGCGGCGCTGGAGCTCGACGGCAAGCAGCCTCGCGCCCTGCCTCTGGCGCAGCTGATCGACCGGCTGGCCAGCCGGCTGGGGAGCGGTGCCGTCGTCCGCCTGACCCCCCTCGCCAGCCACATCCCCGAGCGCGCCTGGCGCGCGGTGCCCGTGATGGCAGGAGAGCAGGAAGGGCCGGCCTTCCGTACTCTCACCCCGCCCCTCTCCCGCAAGCGGAGTGCGAACATCGGCGAACGGATTGACGCAGAGAACGAGCACCGCTCCCGCCAGCCACGGCCGCTGCAACTGCTGGCTTCGCCGGAGCCGATCGAGGTGATCGCGCCGGTGCCGGACGGTCCGCCGGCGCTGTTCCGCCGCGGCCGCACCCTTCACCGCATCCGGCGTGCCGACGGTCCGGAGCGGATCGGCGACGAATGGTGGCTCGCTCCCCCGGGACAGCCGTCGGACGAGGCGGCGCGCGTCCGCGACTACTGGCGGGTGGAGGACGCGGATGGCGGGCGCTTCTGGATCTTCCGCGAGGGGATCCGTCGCGCCGACCGGCCGCCCCGCTGGTGGCTGCACGGGCTGTTCGCATGAGGGGACGCAATTGCCGGCAGAATGCTGGCGGACTAGAATGCCAGCATTCTGCATGCACCAAGGAGGACCGGAATGGCCAACCTCACCATCCGCAACGTCGACGACGAGGTGGTCGAAGCCCTGAAAGCCCAGGCCAAGGCCCACAACCGCTCGCTGGAGGCGGAGATCCGCCAGATCCTCCAGGATCGCGCCCGGCGTCCCTGGACCGGCGCCGAACTCCGCGAGCTGGCCGACAAGATTGCGGCGATGACGCCCAACGTCCTGCAGACGGACAGCGCCGACCTGCTGCGTGAAGACCGCGATCGATGACCTATGTCATCGATGCGAGTGTTGCCGCCAAATGGTTCATCGCGGAGCCGCTGCGAACGGAGGCCTGTCGCTTTCTGGACTATCGTGAGCGATTGCACGCCCCTGATCTGCTCGTCACCGAAGTGGCCAGCATTGCCTGGAAGCGCGTTCGCCGAAACGAAATCTCGACAGACCAGGCTCGAACAATGGTCATGATTGTTCGATGTTACATTCCCAATCTGCACGCTTCGTCGGACCTCGTGGACACGGCGCTCACCATCGCAATCGAACTCCGTCATCCGATCTACGACTGCCTATACCTCGCCTGCCTGGAGAGATCACCTGACGCTGTCCTGATCACCGCGGACACGCGACTGCATGGACGGACCATCGACAGCCGCTTTCGAGCGCGCGTCCGTCACCTCCGGGACATCGCCGTGCTGGACTGAGGGAAATGCCCGCTGCCTACGCCGAGCTGCAGGTCACCAGCAACTTCAGCTTCCTGCGCGGTGCCTCGCATCCGGAGGAATTGGTGATCCAGGCCGCGGCACTGGGGCTCGCCGCGGTCGCAATCACCGACCGGAACACCCTCGCCGGCATCGTGCGTGCGCACGTGGCGGCGAAGCAGGCCGGCATCCGGCTGGTGGTGGGCGCCCGGCTGGATTTGACGGACGGCGCGCCCGCCGACGCCGATACACTCCCTTCCTCCACCCCCCGCCCGGATGCGGCAAAGGGGGAAGAACCCGAACCGGACCTGTCGCTGCTGTGCTTCCCTACCGACCGGGCCGCCTACGGCCGGCTGTCCCGGCTGCTGTCGCTGGGGCGTCGCCGTGCACCGAAGGGACGCTGCCACATCCGCCTCGCCGACGTTGTGGATCATGCGGAGGGCCAGATCCTCGTCGCCCTAGCGCCGCCGCAGCCGGACGCGAAGTTTTCCACAGCCCTTTTCCGCTTGCATCAGCACCTGCAGAATGGCGTGTATCTCGCTGTCACGAAATTGTATTGTGGCGACGACAATGATCGTCTGGCGGGCCTTGCGGCGCTCGCCGCCCGCCACCATATCCCGCTGCTCGCGACCAACGACGTGCATGTGCACAGCCCGGCACGCCGTCCGTTGCAGGACGTGCTGACCTGCATCCGCACCCACAGCACCCTCCACAGCGCCGGTTTTCGCTTGTTTGCCAATGGCGAACGCCACCTGAAGCCGGCGGCGGAGATGGCACGCCTGTTCGCCTGCCACCCGGACGCAATCGCACACACGCTGGAGTTGGTCGAGCGCTGCCGGTTCTCGCTGGACGAACTCCGCTACGAATACCCGGTCGATCCGGTCCCCGCCGGGCGCACGCCGCAGCAGGAGCTGACCGGGCTCGCCTGGGCAGGTGCGAACGAGTTTTATCCACAAGGTATTCCCGAACGGGTGAGCGCACAGGTGGAGCACGAACTGCAGCTGATCGATCAGCTCGGTTTCGCGCCCTACTTCCTGACGGTGCACGACATCGTCCGATTTGCCCGCGACCGGGAAATCCTCTGCCAGGGGCGGGGGTCTGCCGCCAACTCGGCCGTCTGCTACTGCCTGGGGATCACCGCCGTCGATCCCGCCCGCTCCGATCTCCTGTTCGAGCGCTTCGTCAGTGCCGCGCGCAACGAACCACCGGACATCGACGTGGATTTCGAGCACGAGCGGCGCGAGGAGATCATCCAGTACGTCTATGAAAAGTACGGCCGTGAGCGCGCGGGCATGACAGCGACGGTCATCCGCTACCGCAGCAGGAGCGCGCTGCGCGAGGTGGGCAAGGTGTTCGGGCTGGAGGACGACACCATCACCGCCCTGCAGGGTGTCTTCTGGCGCCGCTCCCGGGACGAGGTGGGCGAGGCCGAGCTGCGCGCGGCAGGCCTCGATCCGGCCGATCCCGGCCTGCGCAGGGTGGTCGATCTCGCCGGCCAGCTGTGGGGCTTCCCGCGCCACCTGTCGCAGCACACGGGCGGCATGGTGATCACCCGCAGCCCGCTGTCCGACGTGGTGCCGATCGGGAACGCGGCGATGGCCGGGCGGACGGTGATCGAGTGGGACAAGGACGACCTGGATGCGCTGGGCATCCTCAAGATCGACATCCTGGCGCTCGGCATGCTCACCTGCGTGCGCAAGGCGCTGGCGCTCGTCGCCGAGCATGGCGGCCCGGCGCTGACCTTCGCCTCCGTACCGCCGGAAGACGGGGACGTCTACGACATGCTGTGCGCGGCGGATTCCGTCGGCGTCTTCCAGGTGGAGAGCCGGGCGCAGATGAGCATGCTGCCGAGGCTCAGGCCGCGCACCTTCTACGACCTGGTGATCGAAGTGGCGATCGTCCGCCCGGGGCCGATCCAGGGCGACATGGTGCACCCCTACCTGCGGCGGCGCCGCGGCGAGGAGGCGGTGGTTTTCCCGTCCCGGGAACTGCGTGACGTACTCGGCAAGACGCTCGGCGTGCCGCTGTTCCAGGAACAGGCGATGAAGATCGCGATCGTCGCCGCCGGCTTCACGCCCTCGGAGGCGGACGGGCTGCGCCGGGCGATGGCCACCTTCCGCCGTTCAGGTGCCATCGGAGGATTTCGCGACAAGTTCCTGTCGGGCATGACGGCGCGCGGATACACCGCCGATTTCGCCGGCCGCTGTTTCCAGCAAATCGAGGGTTTCGCCGACTACGGCTTCCCGGAATCGCACGCCGCCAGCTTCGCACTGATCGTCTACGTCTCCGCCTGGCTGAAGTGCCACCACCCGGCGGCGTTCGCGTGTGCGCTGCTGAACAGCCAGCCGATGGGCTTCTACGCGCCGGCACAGATCGTGGGTGACGCACGCCGGCACGGGGTCGAGGTGCGCCCGGCGGACGTCAACGCGAGTTCCTGGGACTGCACGCTGGAGCCGGGCGAAGCAGGCCTCGCCCTGCGCCTGGGCTTCCGCCAGATCAAGGGCCTGTCTCAGGTCGATGCGGAGACGATCGCGGTCGTGCGCGGTGCGGGCTTCCGCTCGATCCCGGAGCTTGCACGGCGCACCGGGCTCGGTCCGGCGGTACTGCAGACACTGGCGGACGGCGACGGGTTCGCCTCGCTGGGGCTGGACCGGCGCCGGGCGCGCTGGGCGATCGCCGGCCTCGATGTCGCCACGCTGCCGCTGTTCGCCGCTGCGTCCGGCCGCAGCGACGGGTGTTCAGCCGAGCCGGCGGTGGCACTCCCCCCTGCTCCGCTCGGCGAGCAGGTGGCGGACGACTACCGGGCGCTGCGGCTGTCGCTGAAGGCGCACCCGCTGGCGCTTCTGCGCCCGAAGCTGGCGCGCGAGGGCTATCGGGAGAGCCGGCAGCTGCTCCAGTTTGCGCACGGTCGGCGGGCGAAGGTGGCCGGCATCGTCGTCACCCGGCAGCGGCCGGGAACCGCCAGCGGCGTCATCTTCATCACCCTGGAGGACGAGACCGGCAGTGCCAACCTGATCGTCTGGCCGCAGACCTTCGAGCGCTTCCGCCAGACCGTGCTGCAGGCCCGCATGATCGGCGTCGACGGGCGGCTGCAGCGCGAGGGCGAAGTGATCCACATCCTGGCCGAACGGCTGCTGACGCTCGATCCCCTGCTGGGCCGGCTGGCCGCCGATGTACAAGCGGACGCCGTGGCCGATGCAGCCTTCGACGTCCGCTCCCGCGACTTCCACTGACGCCTTGACGGCGCCATGCACGCTCTTATCGTGAAGGAAGCGTCGGGATGGCTGGTGCAGTGGGATCGATTGCCTGCATCAGCTTAATCGCCTCGTCCGCAGTGGCCTTATCTGTTGATGTTTTCCAGTGCTCGAAAAACGCTTTCTGAGCCTCTTTCATTACCGGAAGTTCAAGCGCGATGAGAAGAAGCGCCTGTTTGAAGCGATTATCCTTTTTTTGTATGTAATCCTCCTCGTTGATGTAGCCGCTCATCCGGTCCACGCATAGCGTGTATTGTGAATCGCGGAGTACCTGCAATCCTTGCGTCCTGTAAAGCAGCGGTGCCACCTGCGTCGCCAACTCACGTGCGTACTGGCCGGCTAAGCTCCCCCCGATTTTCGTGTCTGTTCCCTGCTCGACGGCAACAGCCGCCTTGAACCCGGCAGCGATCGCTTCACTAAAGGACTCGGCCACGTCGGGTGGAGGTTCGGCGCAGGCTTCCAGGATGTTGTCGTGATCGTTCTCCTTGACGAGGATCGTTCGCCGGCTGGCGGTCGTGGCGAAGACGTCGACGCTCTGATCTTCCCAAAGCGGCTTCAACCAAGCCGTCGTCGTATCCTGGATCATCGGATTCTTGCCACGGTCGGTGAACGCCGAGGTTCCGCACCCGGACAGCAGCGGACAAAACAACATGGTGGCACCCAGCGCACACACCAGCCGTATCGTGTTTGAACGAGCACTTGCCGAAACTGACATGGTGTCCCCCCTATTCAACTAGGCTGGCAAATCCCATAGCGGTCGTACACCCCGCTATTTGTTTATTCTGAGAATTTTAACTAATAAATATGAATGTAACAGGATTGTTATAATTGAGTCAAGCGGGGTATTTCAGGCACATACAAATAACAAATTAGCTATTTATTGTTTATCATTAACCCATGGCCACCAAAAAACTCTACACGTTATTTGCATTCATGATCATTCGCGTCCTTTTACACAAGGCAACGATGCAGCGTTCGGAAACCGACACGGCACTCCTTGTGGCAAGGCTTTGAAATTGAGAGGAATTAGCGTAAGGTCCTTGATCTTCCGGGGATCAGACGCGCCATGGCCGCACACGTTCTCACCATCGCCCAGCAGAAGGGCGGCGCCGGGAAGACGACGCTGGCGGCGCATCTCGCTGTCGCGTTCGCAACCACCGGCCGGCGGGTGGCGATGATCGACATCGACCCGCAGGCGAGCCTGGCGCAGTGGTTCCAGGCCCGCAGCGCCAACCGCAGCACGGTCCCGGTGCCGCCGCTGTCGCTGAGCGCCGTCGCCGGCTGGAAGCTCGCCACCGAGATCGACCGGCTGAAGCGGGCGCACGACCTGATTCTGATCGACAGCCCGCCACACGCCGAAACCGACGCCAAGGTGGCGGTGCGCTCGGCGCATCTGGTGCTGGTGCCGCTGCAGCCGAGCCCGATGGATCTGTGGGCGACCGGGCCCACGATCGCACTCGCCCGGGCGCACGACATCCCGATTCTGATCGTTTTGAACCGGGTCGCCGCCCGCAGCCGGGTGGTCGACATCACCCGCCGGCGACTGGGGGAGCAGGACCTGCCGGTGGCTCGCACCGCGATCGCCAACCGGATCACCTTCGCCTCCAGCATGCTGGAGGGCCGCTCGGTGCTCGAGCAGGCGCCGCGCAGCATGGGGGCGGCGGAGATCCGTACCCTGGTCGAGGAGATCGACGCCCGGCTTTAAACCCGGCGGCAGGTCCGTTCGGGCGGCGCACGCACCGACCCCGACCCCGCGTGCATGATCAGGCGGCAACCGCTCCCGCGGCAGCCGTCCACCCGGGGAACGTCATCGCGCCATCGCCCGGCGACAGCCGTGGCGGGACGTGACCGCGTAAGTGCCTGGCACGGCATTCTCCGTGCTCTCCGCCTGCGCCGCCTCAAGAAGAAAGGCCTCACAGTCGGCAGCGCCCATCGGGCGTGCGATAAAGTAACCCTGGACTTCGTCGCAGCCGGCCTGCCGCAGGTAGTCGAACTGCTCCTGCGTCTCCACCCCTTCGGCGATGACCCGGAGCCCCAGGCTGTGCCCCAGCGAAATGATCGCGCACGCGATCGATGCATCGTTGGCGTCGGTGCAGACGTCGCGGACGAACGACGTGTCGATCTTCACCTTCTGCGCCGGAAAACGGCGCAGATAGGTCAGCGACGAGTAGCCGGTCCCGAAGTCGTCCACGGAAAGCCAGACACCCAGGTCGTTGACCGCCGCCAGCTGTCGGGCCACCACGTCCGTGTCGGTGAGCAGCACGCTCTCGGTGATCTCGATCTCCAGGTGGCGGGCCGGCAGCCGGGTTTGCTCCAGGATGGCGACCAGATCCTTGACCAGTTCGGATCGTGAAAGCTGCATCGCCGATAGGTTGACCGCGACCCGCTCCGTCAGCAGGCCTGCGTCGACCCACCGCTTCGCCTGCAGGCAGGCCTGCCGGAGCACCCATCGGTCGATGGCGAGAATCAAGCCGCACCGCTCGGCCACCGGGATGAACACGTCTGGCGGAATGAGGCCCTTTTCCGGGTGCTTCCAGCGCAGCAGCGCTTCCAGCCCGACCACCCTGCCGGTCGCCAGTTCCACTTGCGGCTGGAAGTTCAGGAAAAGCGCCTCGCCGTCGAGCGCGCTGCGGAGATCGTCCTCGATCACGCGGCGTTGCTGCGCTTCCTCGGTCATCGACCATACGAAGAAGCAATGGCCGTTCCGCCCGGAGGCCTTGGCCTTGTAGAGCGCGAGGTCGGCATGGTGGATCAGCTCGTCGGCCGTGGATCCGTCGCGCGGATAGAGGCTGATGCCGATGCTGCACCGGCAATGGACGCGGGTTCCGGCCACGTCGATGGGCGCCGCCAGCTTCTGCAGCAGGCGTTCCGCCAGTGCTTCCGCGTCCGAGTCGCCACGGCGGGTCAGCGTCAGGATGGTGAATTCGTCTCCGCCCCAGCGGGCGACCATGTCCTCCGCCCGCGTGGTTTCGCGCATCCGCAGCGCCATCTCGCGGAGAACGACGTCGCCGGCAACGTGCCCCAGGGTGTCGTTGATCGACTTGAAGTCGTCGAGGTCGACGCACAGCACCGCCAGCGGGTGCCGGGAGCGCTGTGATTGCGCCACCGCCTGCGCCATCCGCTCCTTCAGCAGCGCGCGGTTGGGCAGGCCGGTCAATACATCGTGCTGGGCCAGGAACCGGATCTGCTGTTCGGCTTCCCGCTCCCGGGTGATGTCCCGGCCGACGCCGCGATAGCCCAGGAACCCGCCCTCGTCGTCGAACACCGGCCGGCCGCTGACCTTGGCGACCCGCCGCCGCTGATCGGCATCCAGGTACGCGAAGACGAAGTCGCGAAACGGCCGTCGGGCCTGCAGATCCGCGAGGTGCGACGGCCAGTCGCCGTCGTCCGGGCCGCCCAGCCGGAAGTCGCCCCGCCGCCTGCCGAGACGGCTCTCCGGCATCAGCCCGGTGGCTTCCTGATAGCGCTCCGACAAGTAGCTGTAACGCAGGTCCTGGTCGGTTTCCCAGAACCAGTCGGAGGCGGACTCGACGAAGTCCCGAAAACGCCGCTCGGCGTCGCGCAGCTGCCGCTCCACGTCATGGGTGGTGTCGGCGCCGGGGTGAATGCCGATGCCGCCGACGACCACGCCCGTTGCGTCCCGGAACGACTGGACGAACCATTTTCCCGCCGGCGGTCCGTCGGCGCCATCTTCCTGGGAGCGGGAAACGGCCGTCGGCGAGAACAGCAGCTCTTGGACGACCTGGCACAAGGCCACGTCGAGAAAGTCACGGTCCGAACGGCCGAGAAGCTGCCGGCCGCGCTCGTTGCCGTAGACGATCCTTCCTGCGGCATCGAGCAGGAAGACCGCATCGCGCGAGGCATCTGCCATGTCGCGCAACAGAGACGCATGATGAGGATTGTCGAAGTCGGCCCGCATTGATGAATCCTCGCTGCACCTTTGCGGCAAGGAATATCAAGCCTGAGTTAATGAAGCCTTTATGCCCCGGCGCGCCGGCGCAGGACGCAGCGAAAATTATCGCGGAATCCGGTGATGGCGTTAATAGATCGTTAAGACGTCTTTGGCAAAAATTGTAATCGCCACCCTGCCATTCACTTCGCGAAAGCAATTTCGAATGCGGCCCGATGACGTTGAACAATGGATCGAGCATGGAGTGCTGCGCGTCAGCAGCACATCTGAACAAAAGCCGTACGTCATGCGGTTCGTGCGTCCCGATGAGATCGAGGACGTCTATGCGCTGCACACGGCGGTCGCATCGTGCCTGCACCATCCGCACGCCTTCCGGCAGGACAGCCGGGCGTTCATGGAACAGCAGATCGAGCGGCGCGGTCGCACCGTCGGCGTCTTCTGCGAAGGCAGGATCGTGGCCTACGCCGCCATCTCCTTCCCCGACGACGATCCGGACAATCTCGGCCGCGACCTGCCGCTGCCCGAGTCCGAGCTGCCGCACGTCGCCGACTACGACGGCTCGGCCGTACACCCCGATTACCGCGGCAACCGCCTGCAGCAGATGATGACCCACGTGCGTCACGACTACGCCCTGCGGCATCATCGCCACCACATCCTCGGCACCGTCTCTCCCTTCAATCCGATGAGCTTGCAGAATTTTCTCAAGGTCGGCTGCCGGGTGCGGAACCTGAAGCAGAAGTACGGCGGGATGCTGCGGTTCATCATCCACCGGGATCTGCGCGACCGGTTCCCGCCGCAGTTCGAACCGCACAGCCCCGTCGACGTCCCGCTCACCGACATCGACCTGCATCGTAACCTGCTGCTGCGGGGCTTCGTGGGCTTCCGCCTGGTGTCGAAGGACGGGGAGCCGGCGCTGCGCTACGGCATCCCTGCCGAGGATATGGAGGCGGCACCGGACCTGCGGCGGGCCGCCTCTTGAGCACTACGCCGAACCCGCGGCGGAACCGGCGCCGGGCTCCCCGTCATCGGGCAAAGCTGGCGCGCGCGCTCGCCGGTCTGCTGCTCGCCGGCGCCTGGTTGGGGCCCGCCACCGCCGCCGACCGCCCGCAGCCCAACGCCGGGCCATTCCACGTCTACATGATCCAGTGGCGCGGCCCGACCGAGACCGACCGGGGCTTCACCGACTACTTCACCCAGGAAGGCATCCCGGCGACGTTCACCGTCCGCGATGCCAACCGCAATCCGGAGGCGATTCCCGGTTTCGTGCAGGAGATCAAGGCGCTGCGGCCGGACTTGGTCTACGTCTGGGGCGGTGCTGCGCCGCCGCTCCTCGTGGGTCGCTACGACGCCGTCGATCCGGAGCGCCATGTGGTCGACATTCCCGTCGTCACCTGCATGGTCGCCGATCCGGTGGAACTGGGGGTCGTGCCCAGCTGGGAGTCCTCCGGCCGCAACGTCACCGGCACCTCGCACGTGGCGCCGATCGAGGTGCAGGTGCGCGCGATGCAGGCGTACGCGCCGCTGCGCCACTTGGCCGTGATGTTCAACACCACCGAGCCCGGGCCGGGCGTGGTCGTCGACAAGTTGCGGGTCCTCGCCCAGCGACACGGCTTTCGCCTGACCACCTGGCCGGTGCCGGTGGACGCCGGCGGCAAGTCCATACCCGGCAGTCTGCCCCAGCTCGTCCGGCAGGTGGCGGAAACGAAGCCGGACTTCCTCTACCTGGGACCGGACTCGTTCCTCGGCGCCAACCGCCAGATCGTCACCGATGCCGCCCGGCAGTTCGGGCTGCCGACCTTCGTCTCCTCCGAGATCTATCTGAAGGAGGCGAACGGTCTCGCCGGGGTCGTCAGCCGCTACTACAACATGGGCCAGTTCTGCGGCTTCAAGGCGGAACAGATCCTGGTCGCCGGCATGCGTCCGCAGGACATCCCGTTCGAGACGCTGAAACGCTTCTCGTACATGATCCGCACCGACACGGCACGGGCCATCGACGACATTCCTCCGCTGGGCCTTCTCAACATGGCGGAAGTCGTCCGGGACTGACGGGCGACGATCCGGTGCTGGCGCGCCCCGGTTCTCACGATTTCTTAGCGATTTTCCGATTTAATCGAAAAATCGTAAAAGATGGAGACGAGCGGCGCCGGTGAACACTCAGACGAAGATTGCCGTCGCGCTGCTGCTGGTGTTGGTGACCGCGCTCACCACGACGGCGACGCTCGGCTACTTCATCTACGAGCGCACGCTCCAGGGCCTGGTGACCAGCCGATTCGAGTTCGTCGCGCGCGAGCTGAAGCGCAAGGTGGAAGCCGGGCTCGACCTGGGCCTGCCGCTGGGCGAACTGGAGAACCTCAACGAACTGCTGCGATACGAAGCCCGGACCGACGAAGCCATCGTCGGCCTGACGATCCAGAACGCCAAAGGCACCATCCTGTTCGACACCGAGCCGTCGCGGATCGGCAGCCAATCCACAAACCCGTGGCAAATTCCCGCGCCTGGAGCGGCATCGAAGATCGCCGACATCATCGTCCACGGCTCGGAGATCTGCGTTCCCCTGGTCAACAGCTTCGGCAAGGTCGTTGGCCTGCTGCAGGTCACCTACTCGCAGAGCTATTATGACGGCAAGCGGGCGCAGACGATCCGCAACATCGCCGAGACGACGGCGATCCTGCTGCTGCTCGGCAGCTTCGTCGGCCTGTGCGGCGTCCTCGTGATCAGCCGCCCGCTCACCTACGCCGTCGCGCGCATGGAAGCGGGCCTGCAGACGATACTCGCCCGTATCGGTCTGGGCCGCGACACTGCAACGGAAGCCGGACTGGATGGGGAGATTGCCGCCTTCGAGCGGAAGGTCTTCGACGCCGTCTCGGCACTGGAACGGGCCGGGGTGGCGACCGAAGGCCCGGCGCCCCGGACCACGGGTGAACGCTGATGCAGATGTTCAAGCGGTTGCGCGGCCGCCTGTTCGTCTTCCAGTTCTTCCTGCTGCTGCTCAGCGCGTGCGCCGTCGCCTTCGGCGTGCTGCGGACCATCGAAGCCGACCTGGTCCCGGACATGACCCGCAAGAGCGACCTGATCGCCCGGTCGCTGGCCGGGCAGTTCGAGCGCGCGCTCGACGCGGGAATCCCGTTCGAAAAGCTCCGCGGCGTCGAGGCGCTGTTCGACACCATCCGCGCCTCCAATCCGGAGATCGTGTTCATCGCCGCCGCCGATACCGACGCACGCCATTCCGTTCATGTGGGTAGGTCGAGCAACGAGCAGGTGGGCGACCTCCTGCGGATGCTCGCCGATACCGGCCGCCTGGCCCGGGTCGGGAACCCCCGGCAACAGCCGATCCGGATGCAGAGCAGTATCGTCGTGCCGCAGTCGATCATGCTCGGAGAGCAGCAGCTCGGCTGGATCCTGGTCGGCATCGACGCCCACTACGTGCAGGACACGATGAGCGAGATTTTCTACGACATTCTCGTCGTGCTGCTGGTCTCGCTGTTGATGACGTTCGAGCTGCTGCTGCTGATCATGGCGAGCGCGTCGGCGCCGATGATCGCCCTGCAGGCGGTGTTCGCGCAGGTTTCGGGAAACGAACTGTCCGCACAGGCCAAGAGCGGGCGTTGGCCGGCGGATGTCCGCCGCCTCGCAGCCGGCATGGGTGACGTCGTGGGATGGTTGAACGCGACGTGCGCGAGGCTCGCCGCGTCGCCGCCGCCGTGTCCGGGAAACGGGGAGCATCGCGACGCGATCGCGGCGGTGGACGCCCTTCGCTCTGCGGACGTCGCCAAGACCGCGCGGCTGGGGCAGCACGCGCTGGTGCGCGTCCGCATACCGCTGTTCATCTTCTTCTGTGCCGAAGAGCTCTCCCGCCCGTTCTTCCCGATCTTCGTCCGCAGCATGGCGGTGCCGTTCGACGGGCTGTCGCCGGACGTGGTCGTCAGCCTGCCGATGATGCTGTTCATGCTCGTCGTCGCCTTCTCGCAGCCGTTGGGGGGGCCCTGGGCACAGCGGATCGGAGCGCGGCGGATGATGGCCATCGGCGCGCTGCTGGGCGCCATGGGCCTGGCGCTGACGGCCTCGGCGGAGAGCTTGCCGGTGCTGATGCTGTGGCGGCTGATGACCGCGCTCGGGTACGGGCTGGTGTTCGTCGCCGGCCAGAGCCACGTGGTCGCCAACACCGACGCCGGCAACCGGGCCTGGGGGCTGGCGATGTTCGTCGGCAGCGTGCTCGCCGCCTCGATCTGCGGTCCGGCCGTGGGCGGCATCCTCGCCGACCGGCTCGGCGATCGCGAGACCTTCCTGGTCAGCGCGCTGCTGGCCTCGGGTGCGGCGCTCCTCGCCTGGAGGCTGCTGGAGACCGCCGGAAAAGCGCGCGGGCAGACGGTTCGCCCGCTGCGGTTGCGCGATGTGGGTGTGGTGCTGCGGAATCCGCGCTTCCTGGCGCTCGTCGGCCTGGGGGCGATGCCGGCGAAGATTATCCTCACCGGGTTCCTCTACTACCTCGTCCCCCAGTATCTGGCGGTGCTGGGCTGCGGCCAGTCGGCGATCGGCCGAATCATGATGCTGTACGGCCTGTTGATGGTGCTGATGACGCCGCTGGCCGCCCGCCTCGTCGACCGGATCGGGCGGCCGGTGCTGTTCGTGGTGCTGGGCGGGCTGCTCTCCGGGATGGGGCTGCTGGGCGTGCTGTGGGCACCCGGCACGGAAGCGGTGATCGTGGGAATCGTCATCCTCGGCGTCGCGCAGGCGATCAGCATCACGCCGCAGCTCTCCCTCGTGCCCATCGCGTGTGCGGAAGAGTGCCAGCGCATGGGCCAGGTGACGGTGATCGGCTTCTTCCGGTTGTTCGAGCGCATCGGCAGCGCGCTGGGCCCGCTGCTGGCGGCCTTCCTGCTGCAGCGGCTGGGGTACTCGCTGGCGATCGTCACCATCGGCGTGGGTGTGGCTGTGGCCTGCCTGCTGCTGGCGGCCCTGTGGCACGCCGGCAGCCGCCGGGCCGCGCGCCCCGCCAGGAGCGTCGCCGGGAGCGCCGCCGGGAGCACCGGCGAGCCGGCCTGCGTGACGGTGCGCGCCGGAAAGCCCTGAAACCCCGAAGCCCCGATGCCTGAAGCCTCGACGCTTGAAGCCCTGGGTCCGGCGCGCACGCCCTACGGCGCGGACAGTCGCTTCTCCATCCGCCGGTGCGCAATGCCCAGCTCCTCGAACGGCTCGCCCACCTCCCGGTATCCCAGCCGGCGATAGAAGGGCACGGCCGGCAGCCGCGCGTTCAGGCGGAAGACGGAGCCCCCCGCGGCCGCGAACGACGCCTCCAGCGCCGCCATCAGCCCGGCGCCGATGCCCCGACCGCGCAGCGCCCCGACCACCACCATCTGCCGGACGCGCACCGCGTCCCCGTCCGGTACGCCCAACACGCAGCCCACGAGCCGGTCGCCGGCGAACGCCGCGAAATGCCGTGCCCGCCGGTCATCCTGTCGATCCTCGTCGGAGAACCCGAGCCCCAGCGGCCGGCGCAGCTCGGCCTCGCGCAGCGCCAGCGCTGCCGCGTACTCCGGCGACGGAACGGCGATCGGTACGTAGCGCATGCCGATCAACGTGCTGCTCCCGACGATGCCGGGTGACACCGGTCGCGGTCGGGCGCCCCGACCGTCCGGCTCAGATATCCGCGTAGACGTGCGTCTCCGCCTTGCCGCCCGGGTGCGTGACCGCGCCGAGGCACGCGTCGCCGACCGTCTGGGCGTAGCGCCAGAGTGCGCCGGACTGGAAGTCGTGGGCGCGGGGGCTCCAGGTCTTTCGCCGCTCCGCCAGTTCGGCCTCGGATACCTCGAGTTCGATCGTGCCGGCCTCGGCGTCGAGCGCGATCATGTCGCCGTCCTTTACGAGTGCGATCGGCCCGCCGACCGCCGCCTCCGGGCCGACGTGGCCGATGCAGAAGCCGCGCGTCGCACCCGAGAAGCGGCCGTCGGTGATCAGCGCCACCTTGCCGCCCGTCCCCTGGCCGTACAGCGCAGCGGTGGTGGACAGCATCTCGCGCATCCCCGGCCCGCCGCGCGGTCCCTCGTAGCGGATCACCAGCACCTCGCCCTCCCGATACTCGCGGCGGCTGACGGCGGCGAAGCACTCTTCTTCGGAGTCGAAACAGCGGGCGGGGCCGCGGAACTGCAGCTCGGCGAGGCCTGCGATCTTGACGATCGCCCCCTGCGGAGCGAGCGAGCCCTTGAGACCGACGACACCGCCGGTGGGCGACAGCGGGCTGGAGGTCGGCCGGATCACGTCCTGGCCCGCGGGCAGAACCACGCCCGCAAGGTTCTCGGCCATCGTCCGGCCGCTCACGGTCAGGCAGTCGCCGTGGATGAAGCCGCCGTCGTAGAGCGCCTTCAGCAGCACCGGCACCCCGCCCACCTCGTACATGTCCTTGGCGACGTAACGGCCGGCGGGCTTCAGGTCGGCGATGTAGGGGGTGCGGCGGAAGATGGCGCAGACGTCGTCGAGATCGAAGTCGATGCCCGCCTCGTGCGCGATCGCCGGCAGGTGCAGCCCCGCATTGGTCGAGCCGCCCGAGGCCGCGACGACGGTGGCCGCATTCTCAAGCGCCTTCCGCGTGACGATGTCGCGCGGGCGGATGCGTGCCGCCAGCAGGTCCATCACCGCCCGGCCCGAGGCTTCGCACAGCGCATCCCGGGACTCGTAGGGCGCCGGCGCGCCGGACGATCCAGGCAGGGCCAGGCCGATCGCCTCGGCGACGCAGGCCATGGTATTCGCGGTGAACTGGCCGCCGCACGAGCCCGCGGTCGGACACGCGATGCATTCGAGGTCGTGCAGCTCGTCGTCCGACATCTTGCCGGCGGAGTGGTTGCCGACCGCCTCGAAGACGTCCTGGACGGTGACGTCCCTGCCCTTCCAGCGGCCGGGCAGGATCGAGCCGCCGTAGATGAACACCGACGGCACGTTCAGGCGCACCATCGCCATCATCATCCCCGGCAGCGACTTATCACACCCGGCGAGCCCCACCAGGGCGTCGTAGCAGTGGCCGCGCACGGTGAGTTCGACGGAATCCGCGATCACCTCGCGGGAAACCAGCGACGACTTCATCCCCGCATGGCCCATGGCGATGCCGTCGGTGACGGTGATCGTCGTGAACTCGCGCGGCGTCCCGCCGCCCGCCTTCACCCCCAGCTTCACCGGCTGTGCCTGGCGTGAGAGCGCGATGTTGCAGGGTGCCGCCTCGTTCCAGCAGGTGGCGACGCCCACGAACGGCCGGTCGATGTCGGCGGCGGAGAGCCCCATGGCGTAGAAGTAGGAGCGGTGCGGCGCCCGCTCCGGCCCGACGGTGACATGCCGGCTCGGCAGCTTCGACTTATCGAACGTGCGGGTGCGGATGTCGTCGGGCATGACTGGTCTCTCTGGACAGCATCGGAATACAGGGCGCGCACCATAAAGAAGTGACCGCGCGCTGCCTAGGGTGTCGGCACACGCCGTGGACAGGCAGAGACCGGCGGCAACCCAGGATCATTGTTCAGGTGGATGCCGCCGCAGATTGCGCACTCGCTACCCCCCGCCCACATCACCGGGCGGAGGAACAAGGCATGCTCTTCATCGCCGATAACGACGCCCGGCCCGGCGCATCACCCGGACAGACCGCTGCCGTGGTCACCGAGGATGCGGCGCTCGACGCCTATTCGCGGCTGGTCGTCGAGGTGACCGAGCGGGCCGGGCCGTCCGTCGTCAGCATCCGCCGCCGACGTTCCGGCTGGCGGGCGCGCGATCCGTTCGAGCCCGCGACCGGCGCCGGATCCGCCGTCATCGTCTCGCCCGACGGCTATGCGCTGAGCAACCATCACGTGGTCGACGGCGCCGAGGGCCTGGAGGCGCTGCTCGACGACGGCTCTAGCCTGGATGCCGAACTGGTCGGCAGCGATGCCGGCACCGACCTGGCGCTGCTGCGGCTCGCCGGCAGCGGCCTGCCTGCGGCGACACTCGGCTCGTCCCACGGGCTGCGCGCGGGCCAGCTGGTGGTCGCCATCGGCAACCCGTTCGGCCTGCAGGCGACGGTGACGGCGGGCGTGATCAGCGCCGTGCGCCGCACGCTTCGCGGCATCGGCGGCCGGCTGATCGAGGACGTGATCCAAACCGATGCGGCGCTCAACCCCGGCAACAGCGGCGGCGCACTGGTGGACAGCGCCGGCCGGCTGATCGGCATCAACACCGCGATCGTCGGCGGCGCGCAGGGCATCTGCTTCGCGGTACCGATCGACACCGCGAAATGGGTGATCCCGGAACTGCTGCGCGAGGGACGGGTGGTGCGCGGCTGGCTCGGCTTCGCCGGCCAGACGCAGCCGCTCGACCGCCGCCTGGGGCGCAGGCTCGGCCTGGCCGTTCCGGCCGCCGTCGTGGTCATGGGGGTGAGCGAAGCCGGCCCGGCGGCCGCGGCCGGCCTGGCCGCCGGCGACCTGATCCTGGCGGTGGACGAACAACCCACGCCCTCGGTCGATGCCATCCACAGGCTGCTGGACCGTGGATCGATCGGCCGCACGCTGCCGCTGCGCCTGGTGCGTGCCGGCAAGCTGCTCGATCTTTCGATCACCGTCGCCCCGCAGCCGGAGCCGCGCGCGAGGCCCGCCAGGCAGTAGCCCCGACGGAACGGCGGGCGCTGTGGACAGCTTCGCTGCATGCCGTCCAGTGGCGCCTCGCACGCCGCCCGTCTATCGCGCGCCGCCGTTCAGCCAGTCCACGACCGTCAGGTCCAGGGGCAGTTCCGCAGCGTGCTGGGACGGAGGACTGATCGGCGTGATCGCGAGCGGTGTCCCCTGAGCCTCGCCCTTGTCGAAGTCGGACGTGCCGGCGGCATCGACGCCGGTCAGGGCGAAGCGTTCGAACACGTACGGCTGGCCGTCGCCCGCCAGCGGGTAGGGGGCGGTGACCACGTGCAGGTGCAGGTGCGGGGCGAAGCTGTTGCCGGTGTTGCCCACCAGGCCGATCGGCTGCCCCTTGTGCAGCATCGTCCCCTCCTCCACCAGCACCGAGCCCTTCTGCATGTGCGCGTAGAGGACGTAGGCGTTGTTGCCGATGTCCTGCAGGACGTGGTTGCCGTCGGCCGTCTCCAGGGTCACACCCTGGGGATCGTGCGGCACCTGCTCCGGCAGGTCGTTCCGCGCGCTGGTGACCCGCCCGTCGGCGACCGCGAACACGGTCTTGCCGAAGATGTGGTAGCTGTTCACGTCCTTCGGATCGCCCACGAAGATGCGGTTCTGATCGTCGATCTGCTCCCAGTCGATGGCGAACCGTTGCGCCAGCCAGAACCGGCCGTCCAGCGGCAGCAGCGCCCGGATGTGGCGCACCGACTCGCAGCAGCCGTCGCCGGCGAGATAGTTGCGCCCCTGCAGTGGCGCGCCCAGCACCACCGCGGGCGTCGTCCTGGGCCAGGTCATCGCCCCCCTCAGCGAGAGCTTCTGCGCCTTCGAAGGTTCGTCCGGGTCGAGGGTGATGTCGATCTGGTGCGCGATCGCGTTCGGGATGTCGCCCGGGGAATTGAACGCCAGGTGCAGGAACAGGACGCCGAATTGCGCGCTCTCGAGCCGATTGGCCAACCGCTCGCGGTCGGCGCCGATCTCGAAACGCTGTGCGACCGCGGCCGCATCGAAGCCCGCGATCGGTGCGGCGCTCGCGACATCCAGCACGGAGACCCGTTCCAGCGTCGCGGCCTTGGGCGCGGCGTTGCCGATCTGCAGCTCGTAGAGCAGGTGCAACCGGCCGTCCGAGCCCTTCACCGCCGACGGCTGTGCCATGACGTTGAAGACGAGCGGCGTCGCTTCCGGGTCCGACCACGGCATGGCACGCAGGTCCGACGCTTCCGCGGGAGCATCCCATCCGGACAGGATCGATACGCCGATGACGGCCCCTGCAATCAGCAGTCTCGCGCGGCGACGCATGCTTGCTCCTTCTCCGTTGCGGCCTTCCTGCCAGCCTGGCTCCCGCCTCACCGTCCCACCGCCGCCGGCGAGAGCGGCTGGAAGGAGACGATGTAGAACGGCGGGGTCGCGCCGTTGACGCCGCCGTTCAGCGGCGGCGACTTGTGCAGCTGGTTGACGGCCACGTACATCCGGCCGTCGGGGCCGCCGGAGATCGCGTCCGGCCAGCTCAGTTTCTGCTGGTCGGCCACCAGCACCCGGTAGCTGCCGCCCTCGATGGTGACGCCGATGCCGCCCTCGCCCAGGTCGGTGATGTAGACGCCGCCGCCGCTGTCGATGGAGATGCCGTCGCTGACCGGCTTGTGGCCGAAGCGCTCGACCCGGGCGGACAGTTCGGCGGGGGAGAGCCCGTCGTTGATCAGGTCGGTGGTCCGTGCCCGCCACAGCGTATTGCCGTTCATGGCGCCGAAGTAGACCCACTGATACTCCACGTCGATGGTGATCGGATTGACGCCGATCCGCGGCTCGGCGTCCGTTCCGTCGCCCTTGCGCAGCCGGACGTGCCGGTTCTCGACCACGATCGGCACGCCTTCGGGCCGGGTGCTCCGGTCCCCCTGCAGCACGCGGCGCGCCTCACCACTCGCAAGCTCGACCACGACCAGCGCCGCCTTCTCGGGCGCGTCGGCGAAATCGGCGATGTAAATGGCGCCGTTTACCGGATCGACGGCGAAATCGTTCAGGAACGAGCCCTTGATGCTGGCCGGCTCGGGGATCGGGATCACCCGATGCAGGGTGTCGTTGCCCAGATCCCAGCCGACCAGCTTCGGTGGCGTACTGCCGTTGTCCAGCATCCAGACGATGCCGTCCGGGGTGGCGCGAAGGCCGAGCACCGCCTGCATGCCCACACCGTCCGCCCCCGGCGCCGAAGCCCACTGCGGGTTCGGGAACGGCCGGGTCGTGCCGTCGCCCATCACCTCCACCACCCGGTACTGCGGGTTGAAGAACTGGTGCTGGCTGATGAAGATCCGTCCGTCGGGCGACAGCGTGATGTTGCCCGGCGCCACCTGCAGATTGGCGACGACCTGCAGGTCGACGCTGGCGTCGTCGGCCGCAGCACCGCTCGGCGCCCCGCCCGCGGATGCCAGCCCCACCCAAAGCGCTGTCACAGCCGCGACCGCCGCCTTCCCCCTTCGCCCCATCACGCCTGCTCCTCCTGCCGGTTGGTGTCCGGCCGCGACTTTGCGGGAAGTGCCCGCGAAAGCAAGCACCGGAATGAATTGCCTCGCCGACGTCACTGCCCTTCCCCCACCGCGAGACCGGAGACGAAGCCGGCGATCGCGCTGACGACCGCGTCCGGGGCGTCCACGTGCGGGGCGTGGCCGGCACCCGGCAGCAGCACCGCCTCGGCCGGGCCTGCGACCTGCCGGGCGATGGCGTAGACCTGCGCCGCCGTGCCGTACTGGTCGGCCTCGCCCTGCATCACCAGGCAGGGTACGCGCACCGCCGGCAAGGCCGCCTCGATGTTCCAGGCGCGGAAGCCCGGGTGCAGCCAGGTGTCGCACCAGCCGTAGAAGGCGCCGTCCACGTTGTCGCCATGCCAGCGGCGCAGCCGCTCCCGCAGCGCCCCCTGCTCCCAGATCTGCCGCGCGTCTTCGATGCCGGCAATGGTCACGTCCTCGACGAAGACGTGCGCCGCCATGGTGACGACGCCCTCGATGCGCCGGGCGTCGGGTCGGGCGGCGCAGAGCAGCGCGATCGTCCCGCCGTCGGAGTGGCCGACCAGGACGCAGCGGCCGATGCCTGCGGCATCGAGTACCGGGCCGACCAGCGGTGCCTCCCGCTCCAGGTAGTCGAGCGGCCGCGGCAGCACGATCCCGTCCGATCGCCCGAAGCCGGCGCGGCTCCAGGCGAAGACACCGAGACCGGTCGCCGCCGCGAGACGGTCGGGGAAATCCTTCCACAGGCCGACGCAGCCCAACCCCTCGTGCAGCAGGACAAGCGTTGGTCGGTCCCCGCCTGCGGGTGCGCCGATGCGGCGATACTCGTAACGGACGCCCGCGACGTGAAGGTAGCCCTCGTCCTCCTCCGCCTCCGTCCCGTTCACGTCACCGCCCCCTTGCCACCGGCAGGTGCCAGGATGTCGGGCCGGATCGACTCGCACCGTCGCGCCAGTTCATCGGATTCCAGCAGCAACGCCTGCCGCTCGGCTTCCGGAGCCGTCTTCGCCCGTTCCGCACGCTCCCGCGATGCTGCGGCGAGCGCGCCCGCCAGCGGTTCCGCCAGCCCCGGCGCCGCGCCGCTCTGGTAGACGGGCCACAGGTCGAGCACCGGATCGTAGTCGCCGCTCATCACCGAAACCCAGGCGGCGCCGACCACGTCGCCTTCGGGCGCAGCCGGCGGCGGCAGCGGCGTGGGCGCGACGTTCGCCCGCGCGGATATTTCCCGTCCCGGCTCGACCCCTCCTCGCTCCGGCTCGACCCCGCTCCTCTCGGGCACCGTGGCCTCTCCGGGCAGTGTAAGCCGCTCCGGCTCGAGCGCCGGTGCCGCCGTCGTCGACGACGGGGGTGGGGGTGGGGGTGATGTTGTCGGGGTGGGCGCCAGGTTGACCGCGGAGGACTTGCCCTGCTGCCCGCGCTCGAGATTGAACTGGATCCGCTGCCCCTCACGCAGGCTGTCGAGGCCCGAACGCTCGACCGCCGAGATGTGGACGAAAACGTCCTTCGAGCCATCCTCGGGCTGGATGAACCCGAAGCCTTTCTTCATGTTGAACCACTTGACCGTTCCGAACGACGTTCCGGCGCGTGCGCCGGGATCGGGTGCCGGTACTTCCGGCGCAGGAGCACCGGCCACCGCCGCAGGCACCTGTTCGTAGGTGGTGATTGCCTGTTCGATCCAGCCGCGCGCGCGCGCCGCCCAGTCCAGGTCCACGTCCTGTCCCGGCAGCCGGAAGCCCGCCAGCAGCCCGAACAGCTCCAGCAGGTGGCTGAACGGCTTGGCGAAGAACCCCGGCGGAAAGCATCCCAGCCGGAAGGCCAGCTGCAGCAGGAAGGTGTCCGGATCGTAGCCGCTGATCCACCGCGCGTTCTTGCCCGCCTCGATCAGCGCCGTGCGAACGTCCGGAGCCGGCGGCTCGTCCCGAAAGCCCACCCAGAACAGCCGGTTCGGGAAGTCCGGCCGGTCGGCCAGCACCCGGAAGACCGGATCGTTCGCGCCGCTGTAGCCGATGACGATCCAGGTGCGGTCGCGCGCCGTGTCGTCGAACAACGGCTCGATCGCTTCCGCCAGCAGGTCCACGTCCTGCTTGCGGTGCAGCTGGACGAAGCCGTCGCGCTGACCGTGCAGGTGGAAGATCGCCCGGTCGCGGACGAATTCGGCGAGGAAGCCCTTGCGCACCACCGCCATGTCGTAGACGGCCGGATAGAGGTTGAGCAACGCGCACGCCCGAACGACGAGCGGGTCGAAATTGGTGGTCAGCACCCGGTCGACGATCCCGGCGCGCATCATCTGCGCGATCGAGATGTGCGCCCAGTTGATCTTGGCCGCGTCGATATACTTGCAGATCAGCTCGTGCCGGTCCGACGGATCCAGCTCGCCCATGCAGGCCGGATAGGTCTGCTCCGCCGCACGACCGTACTCGCGCGGAAAGCGGGTCCGGATCTCGTCCACGAAGCCCGATGCGAGCGGAATGCCTGCCTGATACGAGCAGCCGGCGCCGATCAGCAGCGCACATCGCCGACCGCCGTCCACCTTGCGCCGGATGTGATCGGCGACATCGTCCACCGTCCACCCGTCCGCCATGCCGCGTCCTCCCGCTTTTTCCGCTCCGGTTCCCCGAAGAGGTTGCCCGGAAAAGGGCGGGGTCCGTCAAGGGCCTTCGGCTGGAAAACAGTCAGCTGACTGCGCCGTTCAACGCCCGGTCCCCCGTTGTATCAGGCAATCTGCAAGACTAGACTTTCACCTGTCGGGCGAAGTGCCCGGACTTGGACCGTTGCATCCGGAGGACATCGGATGATCACGACCCGCGCGAAGACCTGGCGGCTGCGGGGAATGCCCCTGGCGGCCGTGCTGCTCGGCATCCTGCTGCTCGTCCCGTCCTGCGCCAACCAGCCGGCCAGCACCCGCGGTGCCGGCGTCGGTGCCGCGCTGGGCTCGGGCATCGCGCTCGCGACCGGAGCGGGCGTGGCGGGCGTCGTCGGCGGTGGGTTGATCGGCGGCTCGCTGGGTTACGCGGGTGGCTGGGCCGCCGGCAACTGAGCAGGCACGTCCGGGCTCGCGCATACCCGCCCGCGACCAAGCCATCCGCAGCATCCGCCCCCTCCGTCAGCACAGGGAGTATTTCGCATGACACGGTCTCTGGTGCCCGCCATGGCGGCGATGATCCTGCTGGCCCTGCCGGTCTCCGCCGAAACACCCGGCCCCGCGCTGCGGGATACGGCCTTCGTGAGCTGCCGGGACGCGCAGGCGATGTCGGAGGAGGAACGCAAAGCGCTCGTGCTGCGGATCGCCGATGCCGCATCCCGGCACTACCAGTCGCAGGTCCCCGACGGCGAGCAGCCGGGCGAGCAGATGGGCTGGCTCATTCGGTCGGCGTGCACGATTGCCCCCGAGGCGTACCTGTCCACCGTCGTCGCCCGGGCGGTCCGGGTCGTGGGCGGCGGGATCGAGCCGCCGCTGCGCCAGCCGCTGGACATGAACGAGGCCATGTTCGTCAGCTGCTCCGGGGCCAAGGGGCTGCCGGCGGAGCAGCGCTGGGAGGTCGGGCGCTACATCGGTACCGAGGCGGCCGCGCATTACCGCCTCACTCCGGGTTCGGGGTGGACGTCCAACTACGTGGCTGCACTGGTCCACAACGCGTGCATGATGTACCCGGACGCCTATTTCCTCGGCATCGTCGCCCGCGCGGTGCAGGCAATGTCCGCCTACACCGATCCATCCGGCCAGCCGCTGTCGAAGACGCCGTAGCCCATCCGCGCCTCCATTCCCGCGCACCGAGTGCGGGAGACGCGTAGGCGTCCGCCTGCATCCGTCCGTTCTCCCGCCGCCGTACAGGTGGCCGGACGACGGCGGAGGCACGATCATGGGACCCGTTGGACGATGGATTCCACTCCTGGCGCTGGCCGGGCTCTGCATGGCCCCGGGAGCTGCGGCGGTCGCCGCGACGGTGGATGCCGCGACGGTGGATGCCGCGCGAGCCGAGCGTCACGGGACGGCGACGGGCACCGGCGAGCGCCTCGCGGGGCTCGCTGCGGACTTGGTAGAGGTGCCTTCGCGCGATCGCCCCGTGGTCGGCGACGCCCGCAGGGCTCCCCTCGCCGCCAGCATCCCGGCGCTCCCGCCGTCGGCCGAGGCGTCCCGGCCTGCCGCGACGCCCGAACCCATGGTCGCTGGTCTCGACGGGACAGTCGAACCGGCCCCGGCGGCGCGTGCGCCAATCGAACCGATGCCTGCTCCGCCTGCTGCACATGGGGACGAGCCGGACGCGGTATCCCCGCCGACGCGGGTCTTCGTCCACTTCTCCACCCTCGATGCCGGCGGCGCTGAAGCCGCCCGCCGCCTGAGCCGGCATCTGCGGGATCGGGGCTTCGGGGTCGCCGACATCCGGGCGGTGCCGTTCACGATCGCGATGCCCAGGGTCCGCTACTTCTTCGCCGACGATCGGCAGAGCGCCCGCGGGTTGTCGCGGGCGTTCGCCGAGTTCCGGCGGGACACGGGAACCCTGCGCCAGCCGGTGCGGCTGGAGGACTATGCCCACTACCGCCCGCAGCCGCGGGAGGGCAACGTCGAGGTCTGGCTGCCCTCACGCCGCTCGTAGTCGGTCAGACGATCGAACGCACCACGCCGCCGTCCACCCGCAGCGCGGCACCGGTGGTGGCAGACGCCTGCGGCGAGCAGACGTACACGACCATATTCGCCACCTCGTCCACCTCCGCCAGCCGGCGGATCAGCGACGACGGGCGCACCTGGGCGATGAACTCCTTCTCGAACGCGTCGGGCGCCATGCCCCGCTCGGCCGCCAGCTTGACCATGAAGTCGCCCACCCCTTCCGAGCGGGTGGGGCCCGGGAGAACGGCGTTGACGGTCACCCCGGTGCCGGCGACGGTCTCCGCCAGCCCGCGGGAGACCGCCAGCTGCGCCGTCTTGGTCATCCCGTAGTGCACCATCTCCGAAGGAATCTGCACCCCGGATTCGCTGGAGATGAAGACGATCCGCCCCCAGTCCCGCTCCAGCATCCCCGGCAGATACAGGCGCGACAGGCGCACGCCGCTCATCACGTTGACGTCGAAGAAGCGTTGCCACTCTTCGTCGGCGATCTCCAGGAACGGCCGCGGATCGAAGATCCCGAGGTTGTTGACCAGGATGTCGCAGCGCGGAACCCGGCGTGCGAGCGCCTGCACTCCCTCGGTCGTCGCCAGATCGGCGGCGATGCCGGTCACCACCGCACCCGGCACCTCGGCCGCCAGCTTCCCGACGGCCTCCTCCACCCGCGGTCCGCTGCGGCCGTTGAGCACCACCTGCGCCCCGGCCGCGGCCAGGCCGCGGGCGATGGCGAAGCCGATACCGGCGGTCGAGCCGCTGACGACGGCCAGCCGCCCGCCGAGGTCGATGTGCATGCCCTCTCCTCCTGTTCCTGTCGTTCGATCGCTGATGCGCTCGCCTGCACGTGGGACGTCGCCCGCTCGACGTCCACGTGCGCCGGATGGCCGATCCTCACTTTTCCGTTGGGTCGAAGGGCCTGCTGGTGTAGCACAACCCCAAAGGCCGCATCCGGCCGCTGCAGGGGGATGACGCATGCTCCGCCGCCCGTTCGCGTACGCCCGCCCGTTCGCCATCGCCACCGCCGTCCTGCTGCTGACCGGCTGTGCCACGATCGAACGGCAGGAAACGAAGAGCACCGAGCAGCTGCTGGCCGCCGCCGGCTTCGACATCCGTCCGGCGGACACCCCCGACAAGCTCGCCTCGCTGCAATCGATGAAGCAGCACAAGCTGATCCGCCGTCAGGGCACGGACGGCCGGCTGCAGTTCACCTGGGCCGATGCCGCCGTCTGCCGCTGCATCTACGTGGGCGACGAGGCCGCGTTCCAGCGCTATCAGCGCCTGTCGATCGAAAAGCAGGTCGCCGTCGCCCAGCAGGAGGCGGCACTGGACGAGCAGCTGGATTCCCCGTGGGCATACGGCTGGTGGTCGGTGCCGTACTGAGCTGCGGGCAGGGCAAGCCCGCGGCGAAAAAAAAGCGGCCCGCGGTGCCGGTGGCGCCGAGGGCCGGGAGGGAGGAGGAAAGAACGGGAGGAGCTGGCGTTCTTCAGGTCATGCGGAACGCGCATCCTGCGCATGGGCCCGGCCGTTCGTCCAAAGGACCGCAGCAACGACAGCCAGCACCATCAAGGCCTTCATGAACAGCAGTGTCCGCATGGCGGACTTCCCGATCTGTCTTGCTCTACGCATTCGCCGACGCTCCGGATGACCCAGCCGAACGTTTTCGTTGCAAGGTGCAGGCCTGCGGGGCCGGCGCCTGGCGACGCGGCCTCTCAACGCGGCTTCGCATCGAGCAGGCCCATCTGCCGGAAGCTGGTCTGGCCACGGCGCGAGATGATCAGGTGGTCGTGCAGGACCACCCCCACCCGCTCCAGCGCGTCGCGCACCTGCCGGGTCATCTCGATGTCCGGCTTCGAGGGTTGCGGGTGGTTGCTGGGGTGGTTGTGCACCATCACCAGCGCCGAAGCATCCAGCGCCAGAGCCCGCTTCACCACCTCACGCGGATAAACCGGGGTGTGGTCGATCGAGCCCTCGTGCTGCTTTTCGTCGGCGATCAGCACGTTGCGTCGGTCGAGGAACAGCAGGCGGAACTGCTCGATCATCCGGTGCGCCATCTGCGCCCGCAGGTAGGCGATCAGCCGGTCCCAGTTGTCCAGCACCGGCCTTTCGGTCATGTCCTCGCGCACCATCCGGGCGCCGAAGATGCGCAGCGCCTTGAACAGGGTGATGACGAAGTGGTCCATCTTTTCGAACTCGGCGAGCTGCTCCACCGAGGCGTTGACGACGCCGGCGAGGCTGCCGAAGCGGCCCAGCAGCTCCTTCGCCAGCGGCTTGGTGTCGATCTTCGGAATGGCGAAGAACAGCAACATCTCGAGCAGTTCGTAATCGGGCAGCGCGTCGTCGACGCCGGCGAGGAACCGGTCGCGCAGGCGCTGACGATGCCCCCAGTAGTGCGGGCGGTTCGGCAGCTCCGGCCGCGGCAGGCCGTCGGAAAGCCCCAAGGCGGCGCGGTCGTCGTGCAGCCGGCCGCAGATCGCCGGTCGGGGATCGTCGCCTTCGAAGATCCAGACCCGGTTGATGCCGTCCCAGCGGCCGCCCAGCTCCTGCAGCATTTCCCGATGGGGGTAGGTTTCGCCGCGCACCGAATAGCGGGTTACCCCCTCGCTGCGCTCCTGCTCCGAAATGATCAGGCCGAGCGACTGCAGCGGGCCGTCGGAAAGCTGCCCCATGGTGCACCCCTGCTCAGTGCGAGTCCCGCGCCTGCTTGCGCCACTCCCAGGGTTCGAGGAACTCGCCGCGCCACATCCCGGAGCCCGAGGCACGAGCCTCGGACTCCTGCGCGACGTAGTCCTTGGCATACTTGCGGTAGGCGAGCGCCCAGCCGTCGCGCACCATTCTGGCGTTCAGGTCGCTGTCGCCCACGAAGCAGACGGCGATCAGACGCCCGTAGCGGTCGCGTTTGTCGCCCTTGCACGTCACCTGCTGGCCGTTGACGACGCCGGTGAGCATGCGCGTCGCGTTCTTGCCGCAGTCGTAGCCGACGCCTGCGACCGAGCAGGTCTGCCGGGTCTCCGGCGCGTCGATGCCGTGCAGTCGCACCCGCTCGCCCGCCACGTCGATAGTGTCGCCGTCGAGCACCCGCGCCTCGCCGATGACGTCACCGTAGGCGATCGACGACAGCGGACCGAACAGGCAGGCCACCACCGCGGCGGCGAGGGTGGATCGAAGGGGTCTGGCGTACTGGAACATGCGACGGTCCTTTCGACCCGAGGCGCTCCGACGCGCCACGCGACCGGGCTGCACTCTGCACCCGATTGGGATCGGGGAGTGTGAGCGGGCTCACACTCATGCCTCCATACGGGGAATTATAGCGCCAAATCCACAATGGATGAAAGGTCCGGTTCACGGAGCGAGGTGCGTGTCAGTGATCGGCGGCACAGATTGGGTGGAGGCAGCACACGGCTGCGTCGCCCACTCCACACGAGGCTTTCGCGTCGCGGGCCAACCAGCTCGATTTCCACGCCATTGCGCGCAAATTCCCGACAAGCGTGACCCAACTCACAGTGGGCACCCCGGCACATGATGTAGATCATTGCCGCACTGCAGCAGCGCCATGCAGGGTCGGCCGGCAACGCCGGCGACGATCGGTGCGGCAGCTGCAGCTGCGCGACGGGACAACGGCCGCCCTTCTGCTGGGGGGTTGTGGGCGGCGGGGGGGCGGCGGCTGCGCGAGTGGCCGCCGCCGGACCGTTCCTGGCTCCACCCGTTGCCTTCGGCGGGCCGCAGGTTCACCGCTCGAGCCCGAACGTGCTAAGTTCGGGTTGCGCCCCGGTGGCGCCGGGCAGGATCGGAGGGACGAGGCCCATGCATTGCAGATTTGCGGCGGCCGTACTGCTTCTGGGCGCCGGGCTGGCCCCGGCGGCGGCGGCCGAACCCGACCCGATCGACCGCAGGCTGGACGCGTGCCTCGGCGCGCCCGAGGGCGGAACGACCACCGGCCAGGTAATATGCCTGACCGAGGCCTACGACGCCTGGGACAAGCAGCTCAACGCTGCCTACAAGGCGCTGATGGACAAGCTGGATCCGCCCTCGAAGACGCTGCTGCGCGACGCCCAGCGGCAGTGGCTCGCCTACCGGGACGCCGACCGGGCGTTCCAGGGCGGCCCCTGGGTCCAGGACCAGGGGACGATGATGCGCGTCATCCTGAACAGCGCCGCGGTCGATCGCGTTCGTGCCCGGACGCAGGCGCTGCGCGGCTATCTCGCGGTCTATGAATAGGCGCAGCGGGAATAGGGGCAACGGGAACAGGGACGCCGGCCCTCTGCGGCGACGGGAGACCCGCCGCCGCTCCAGCCGATCTTCGCTCAGACGATCAGCACGTCGAGGATGCTGGTAATCGCGTTCAGCTGCACGATATCGCCGTCGCCGTCGAGGACGAGCTGCAGGTTGCCACCGACGACGCTCCAGGTGTAGCCCCCCGAAAGATCGATCGTATCCCCCGCCGAACGCCGGTAGTCGGTGATCACGTCGATCTCGATCACGCCGTTGACGGTTTCCGCACCGACGAAGTCGAACTCGTCGGCCAGGTAGAACCCGGTCAGCGTGTCGTTGCCCGCACCACCCGCGAGCGTGTCGAGGCCGTCGCCGCCGTCGAGCACATCGGCGCCGTCATCGCCGAACAGCTGGTCGCTATTGGCATCGCCCAGCAGCGTGTCGGCACCGCTGCCGGCGCGCAGCGTGTCGTTGCCGGTGCCGCCGGTCAGGCTATCGGCGCCGTCGTCGCCCAGCAGCGAGTCGTTGCCGTCGCCACCCGACAGCGTGTCGTTGCCGGACCCGCCGTCGAGGGTATCGGCCAGCGCTTCACCCAGCAGCGAGTCGTTGCCGTCGCCGCCGGCCAGGGAGTCGAGGCCGTTCGAACCCAGCAGCGTATCGTTGCCGAAGTCGCCCAGCAGCGTATCGTTGCCGTCGCCGCCGAGCAGCGAATCGAAGCCGATGCCGCCATCCAGCCGGTCGTCGCCGACCTGTCCGAGCAGCGTGTCGTCCTCGTTGCCGCCATTGAGCGTGTCGTTGCCGTCGCCGCCGAGCAGGCTGTCGTTGCCGCCTTCTCCCGAGAGCAGATCGGCACCGCCGCCGCCGTCGAGCGTGTCGTCGCCGACGCCGCCGGCCAGGGTATCCAGGCCGCCGCCGACGCCGCCGATCAGGCTGTCGTTGCCGTCGCCGCCGAGCAGACTGTCGTTGCCGTCGCCGCCGTTCAGGCTGTCGTTGCCGAGCCCGCCGTCGAGGGTATCACTGTCCGTCTCGCCCAACAGACTGTCGTCGCCGTCGTCGCCGCGGACCGAGTCGTTGCCGATGGCGCCCACCAGGGTGTCGTTCCCGTCGCCGCCGATCAGGGTATCGGCGCCACCGCCGCCGTTCAGGGAGTCGGCACCACCGTTGCCGGTCAGCCGATTGACCCCGCCGTTGCCGAGAATGACGTTGGCGGACCCATTGCCGGTGCCGTCGATGCCGGCGCTGCCGCTCAGCGTCAGGTTTTCCACGTTGTCGGCCAGCGTGAACGTGACCGACGACGTGACCTGGTCGAGTCCCTCGTCGGCCAGTTCCGTGACGGTATCGCCCGCCGCATCGACGGTGTAGACATCGTCGCCACCGCCGCCGCTCATCGCGTCGGCGCCGGCGCCGCCGGTCAGCGTATCGCTGCCGAGCCCGCCGCTGAGCGTGTCGTTGCCGCTTTCGCCCAGCAGCGAGTCGTCGCCGTCGCCCCCGTCCAGCAGGTCGTTGCCGTCGAAGCCGCTGATCGTGTCGGCGTCGGCGCCGCCGGCGAGCACGTCGTTGCCGGTGCCGCCCGCCAGGGTGTCGGAACCGGTGCCACCGTCGATCGTATCGTCGCCGGAGAGGCCGGCGAGCGTATCGTTGCCGTCGCCGCCAGCCATGCTGTCGTCGTTGATGCCGCCGGTGAGCGTATCGTTGCCCACGTCGCCGGCGAGCGTGTTGTTGCCACTGTTACCGGTGATCAGGTCGTTGCCGTCGCCGCCGACCAGGCTGTCGGCGAGCGCGCCACCGGCCAGAACATCGTCGCCGGTCCCGCCGTCGAGCGTGTTCAGTCCCGCTCCGCCATCGAGGGTATCGTTGCCGGATTCGCCGTACAGGATGTCGTCGCCATCGCCACCGACGATCGTATCCTCGTCGTTGCCGGCCCAGATGGTGTCATTGCCGCTCCCGCCGATCATCGTATCCAGGCCGGCGCCGCCGGTCAGGTAGTCGTTGCCTGCTCCACCGTCGATCGAGTCGGAGCCGAGAAGCCCGTTGAGGGAATCGTCGCCGTCGCCGCCATCGAGCCGGTCGAGGCCGTCGCCGGCCCACATGGTGTCGTTGCCGGCACCGCCCACGATCGTGTCGTCGCCCAGTTCGCCTACGAGCGAGTCGTCGCCCGAGCCGCCGGCGATGCTGTCGTTGCCGTCGCCGCCGCGCAGCGTGTCGTGGCCGATACCGCCCAATACCGTGTCGTTCCCGGACCCGCCGCTGAGGGAGTCGGCCCCCTCGCCGCCGTCCAGCAGGTCGTTGCCTTGGGCGCCCAGCAGGGTGTCATTGCCGACGTCGCCATACAGTCGGTTGTCTGCGGCGCCGCCGTCGATGTCGTCGTCGCCGGCATCGCCGTAGATGGTGTCGCGGCCGTCACCGCCGGTGAGCGTGTTGTTCTCCTGGTTGCCGTAGATGGCGTTGTCCAGCGCGTTGCCGGTGCCGGTCAGTGCCGAGCCGAACAGCACCAGTTCCTCGATGTCGTCGGCGAGGACGTAGGAAACGAAGCTGACGACGGTGTCATAGCCTTCGCCCGGCGCCTCGATGATGACGTCGGCGGCGGAATCCACCACGTAGACGTCGTCGCCGACACCGCCGACCATGGTGTCGGTGCCGGAGCGGCCGTCGAGGGTGTCGTTGCCGCCACGGCCTTCCAGCCGGTTGTCGCCGATGTTGCCGATCAGATCGTTGTCGAGACCGTTGCCGATGCCGTCGATGCTGGAGGCACCGATAAGCTTCAGGTACTCCAGGTTGGCGCCCAGGATGATGCTGATCGAGCTCACCACCTCGTCGATGCCCTCGCCGAGTTGCTCGACGATGGTATCGCCGGCATTGTCGATGACGTAGGTGTCGTCATCCAGGCCACCGACCAGCGTGTCCAGACCGGTGGTGCCATCCAGCGTATCGTTGCCTGCGCCACCCTCCAGCCGGTTCCGACCGGCGTTGCCGATGATCAGGTTGTCGGCTCCGTTGCCGAAGGCGTTGATATCGTCGCTGCCGATCAGTGTCAGGTATTCCACGTTGGCGGCAAGCGTGAAGCTGACGGAGCTGACAACCTCGTCGATCCCTTCGTTCGCCCACTCGACAATCTGGTCGCCGGCGAAATCGATCCGGAAAACGTCGTCGCCCTGTCCGCCTTCGAGGGTATCGCCGCCGTCGCCGACCAGCGTGTCGGAGCCACTGTCGCCCAACAGCCAGTCGGCGCCGGCGCCGCCGGTCAGCTGGTCGTTGCCGTCGCCGCCGAACAGCAGGTTGCCACCGCTGTTGCCGATGATGACATTGTCGAGGAGGTTGCCGAGCCCGTAGATGCCGCCGCTGCCCGTCAGCGTCAGGTTCTCCACCTGGTCGAACAGCATGATATCGACCGAGCTGCGCACTTCGTCGGTACCGCCGCCGGCCGCCTCGACGACGACGTCGCCGGCATTTTCGACGACGTAGAGATCGTCGCCCGCCAGGCCGGTCATGGAATCCGCGCCGGCGAGGCCATCGATGGTGTCGGCGTCCAGCGTCCCTGTCAGCGTGTCATTGCCGCTTGTACCCGTAATGATCGCCATGTGCCCTGTTCTCCCGAGGGTTTGCCGCGATAGCCCCCCGGACGGCACAACCGGATGAAAACGCCAGTGAAATATTTATACGCGTTTCATGCCACTCCATGACGCTTATATGTATTTCCGGTGTCTTTTTGCCGGCCAGTTGCTACCGTAGCGTGATGACCGGCCTTGTATCGGTAATCAGGCCCAAGTGGGTTATGCTGATTCTACATGGCAGGCATGCTGGTTTATCCATTGTTTTTCTCGGCGATCCGCCGGCAGTGCGGGCCGCGAAAATCGCGATACGGAACACGACAGGAGGTTATGCGCGAGCGCGGACGGTCCGCTCAGTGCCCGGTTTCACCGTAGCGCGGCCGCCCCGCGAACCACGTCGGCGCAGGACGCCGGCCGATGACGTCCGGCGTCGCCCCGACCGGCGACCGGTCGATGTGGTCCCGCTCCCCGGTCCGCTCCGGTCGGCCCTCGCCTCTCAGCCGCTCCCGGAACGTCCCCATCAACAGGTTGGACAGCCGGACGCACTGCAAACGGATGTCGGGAACCGCGACCACCTCCCAGAACACGCCGCGGGTTACCGGCCCCAGGGCGTAGAGGCGCAACGACGCACCGCCGTCGCCGCTCAGCAGCGCTCCCTGCTCGTTCACGTCCAGCCCGAGACCGAGTGGATCGGCGCGTGCGATGCCCCGTTCCACCAAAGTGCGGACGAGTGGGTCCCGGGAGGTCCGGCAGTCGGTCTGGGGTCCGGTGCAATCGATGATCCGGCCGACCTCCATGCTCTCCACCACGTCGGAACCGCGGCGGCGGAACCGCACCTGCACCGACAACGGCCCCGGGATGATCTCCAGCATCCGCGCCGCCGCCACCTGCAGCTGGCCCTGGTCGATCGCCACCCCGAACTGGCGGGCGACCTGCGGCGCCAGTCGGTGCCGGTGGCTGTCCCACCACGGCCGCAGGTGCCTTAGGAAGCGGCGGCGCTCTTCGAGCGACAGCCGGCGCCACAGGTCCGGCACGTGCGGCCGCAGCCCGTCGAGCACCGCCCGCCAGTCGCCGCCATCGGCGGCAGTCGCGCGTATCCTTTGCCTCAACCATCGTGTCAGCCGCACCGCAGACGTCGTTTGCGGCAGATCGGAGACGGCAATCGGGATCGGCCGGGTCGGAGCATGCTCCCGGGGCAGCAGACCGCGGCGGGAGAACGCGTGGATCCGCCCCCGGTGGCCCCCGTCCAGCAGCGACTGCACCGTATCGATCATCGTCAGCCCGGTTCCGATCAGCAGCACCGGTGCATTCCGATCGAGGCCCTGCGTCGCGCGGGGATCCCAGGGGTCGTGGTGGACGTGCCCGGCGCTCCCCGACCGCGGCGTGTTGCCCGCCGCGAGAACGGCAGCATCCACCGCGTATCTCAGACCGCCGGCAACGTGAACCGTCACCCCGCGTGCGTCTTCGCTGAGCGACACCGCCTGGTCCGGCACCAGGCACAGGTTGGGACCCTTGCCACCCGCCCACAGTTGTTCGCACAACAGGCTGCGGACGTAGGTGCCGTACAGCTTCCGCGAGACGAAACTGTCGCCGTCGGGCGCGACGCCGTCGATACGCACATTCTCCTGGAGGAGCCACTCGACAAAGTGGTTCGGCTGGTCATGGAACGCGCTCATGTTGGCCGCGCGCACGTTCAGGAGATGGTTCAGATTGGTCGTCGAGTACGCAAGGCCACGGCCGAAGCCGGCGCGCTTCTCGATCAGATAGACACGGTCGTCCGGTCCGCATCGCCGCAACAGGTGGACCGCCAGGAGCGCGCCGCTGAAGCCGGCGCCGATGATGGCAACACGAAACGACTGCGCGGTGGTCATGGGCATCCCTCCATCCTGGCCGGCCACGCGGCCGCATCGGCGGGCGGTCCAAAAAGGGGGCGAAGCGGCTTTGCGCCGCTTCGCCCCAGGTCTTGGAGGGCGGGAGATAGAGCGCCTCCAGAAAAATCCGTGTGCATCGCGCGATGCGCCGTCTTCAAACCGCGAGAACGACGAGGACACCGGCCGAGACAAGCGCTGTTGCGAAGCAGATCAGGCGACCCAGCCAGCGCAACTCTCCCCGCGGCGGAGCCGGATGCTCCAGGGCCAGGGAATAGACGGGGATCTCCTGGACCGGAGCGGCGGCCGGGGCCGGACTCGTCCCGACCGTCATGGGAGCCATGCTCCAGCCATTTCGGCGGTGGGCCGGCCTTACCACACGCCTGTCCAGCGAGGGCCGGGTCGGTGCGAATTCGCCTGTCTCAACCAGAAGCGCTGCGGTCATGTTCACGATCCTCCGATTCCTCCGGGACCTGGCGAAACTCCGGTTCTCCCCGGGGGCGGCCGGAGGTGGCGTCACACGCCCACCCTCTGCCGCCGCGTCGCCTGCCGTCCCGTCTGCATCTCGTTTTACACAATCTACTCTATCAAGTAACTAGACAATAGGTCTCTCCGAAGGGTCATGTCAAGCGGCATCCGGAGCGCTGCCGAGGGCTGGCGATCCCCCGGCCGACGCTCCTGACTGGAGCGGTCGTGCCGGCCTCAGCCCCGGAACCGAGGCTTGTGGTCTGCACGCAGGGTACGGCACACTCCCCTGGGGAAACATGCCCGGCTGTCGAACGATCGGGTGCCGCCATGGATACAGGGGGACCGCCACCTCCTCCCAAGACGATGACGGTCGAAGAGTTCTTGGCCGGAAACCATGTGCGCCGTGCAGACATCGTGCTCTGCCGCGGCAAAAAAGGTGCGTTCTCCCGCCTCATCCGCTGGGCGACGGGCAGCTACTTCAGCCATGCCGCACTCGTGTTCCTGACCCCCGATAGGGATCACCACTTCAACAATACCTTTCTGATCGAGTCCGTTACCAGCGGCGTCGATCTCACCGACCTGCGCCACTACGTCGTCGATCACGTCAGCGACTACGACGTGGCGATCCTGCGGTACGAGGCGCCATGGTTCACGGGCGACCACGCCTGCCTCGTCCGGGGCGTAATGCTCGACTTCATCAAGGCGGACTACGACTTCACCACGGTGTGGCAGATCGCCTGGACGGTGGCGAAGCGCCTCGTGTTCTGCGTCCAGGCGGGGGTCACCGGGCTGCAGTCGACCCTGGAGCGCACCTACGCGCAGGGGCGGCTGGCACCGGGCCAGTTCATCTGCAGCGGCTTCATCCAGTACGGATTCTATGACGCGATCGACCGGATGGTCCGGCGCGGCGTACTGCCCGAGGCGTGCCTGAGCGAGGTGTTGTTCCGCCCGGGGCTGCAGGTGCCGCCCGATCACGCCATGCTGATGTCGACGACCCCGGAGGATCTGGCGTCGAGTCCGCTGTTGAACTGGCGGTATCTGATCGTCCGCGGCACCGTCCACCCGGTAACCAGCCGCGACGAGGCCTACGGGCTGCTGCGCTCCGTCTACGGCCGCTGAGGCCCTCGGCCGGTCACCACGTCGCCTGGCAGCCCTGCTGCTGGCAGGTGGTGGGGTCGCGAGCGGTGACGGTGCACTCGGAGATGGCCGTCTGCAGTGCTGCGACCGCATTCAGGTCCTTCGCCTGATAGCGGCGGCCGTCGCCGTCGCCGACCGAGCACACCGAGTAGGGCGGGACGGTGTCGTCACCGGCGCAGCCTGCCAGTACACCCAGAACAGCCGCAGCCAGCACACCGGTTCGGCCCGCACACCACAGACCCATCGGTTGGCCCCTCCTCCCCTGCCCGGCCCGCAGCGATGCGGATGAACCCGCGTGCCCGGAGGCCGCAGGATGCGGTATGTTCGCCGCTGTGCCAAGGGTCGCGCGCCGATTTTCGCCGCAGCGTCCCAACCCGGGTCACTGCAGCGTGGCGTGCTCCCTTTCGAGCATGGCGGTGGCGGTCAACGCGCCCTTCCGCCACGCCTCGACCAGGCGCATCACCGTCTCGTCGCTCTCGTCGTCCAGGGATGCCTCGACCAGCTGCTTGATCTCCGCCAGATCGAGGATATGTCGAAAGCCCCTGCGGTAGGCCTGTTTCGGCGTCACGGTTCGCACCCCTTCTCGACGTTCGCCCTCAGCTTAGCGTCGGGACATGAAGGAGTTCTTTCCGCAGCCGGCAGTGGCGGGCCGAGAGCACGGCCCGCCTCACCGAAACCGTGCCTAGGCCAGAGCGACGACGGCCTCGCCCGCCAGCTTGACCTCGCCTTTCTCGTTCGCTGCCGTAAGCTCGAGCTTCACCCGCTTCTCGCCCTCGGCCTCCATCTTTTCCGCCACCTTGCCGGTGACGACGATCTTCTCGCCGACCCGGGTGATCTTGGTGAACTTGGTGGAGAAGCTGCGTATCGCCGACTGCGGCACCCACGACGTCACACCGCGGCCGAGGTAGGCCATGCTCAGCATGCCATGCGCGAACACATCGCTCTGGCCGGCGGCCTTGGCGTAATCAATGTCGATGTGCATCGGGTTGTGGTCGCCCGACGCCCCGGCGTAGAGCGCCAGGGTGGTGCGGGAAATCGGGGCGGTCTCCAGCTTGATCGGCTCGTCACCAACGTTCACGTCGGCGTATTTCGGCTGTGCCATGATCGTATGCTCGCTGCCCTAGTTGATGACGACGATGGTGCGCTGAATGTCGGCGACGAGGACTCCGTCCTGGTTGGTGGCGGTCGTATCCTCGATGATGAATTCCATCGCTCCGCCCTTCTTGTCGAAGATGTCGGAAACCTTGGTCACGAAGGTGATCTTGTCGCCGGCGCAGATCGGCGCGTAGTACTTGAACGACTGCGAGCCGTGCAGGATCTTGCCGACCGGCACGCCCATCGCCGCGATGTTGTCCCACAGCGAGTTGGTTTCCATCTCCAGGCAGAAGGTGAAGGTGGGCGGTGCCGGCAGCGACGGGTAGCCCGCCGCCTTGGCGGCCGCTTCGTCCGAATAGACCGGATCGGTCTCGCCGATGGCCTTGGCGAAGAACTTCAGACGCCCCTTTTCAACGTCCACCGTCTGCGGCGCGGTTGTCCGGCCGATATGTTTCTTGTCGATCATCTCCGAACCCTCGAGGTTGTTGCCGGCGGGGCCGATCCCCTGCGTCGTCCGCATCCGCGAACGCCGAGCCGAATCGGATTGCAGCGGAGCGCAGCTTCGCGACTGGGCCTTCGCAAGTCAAGCAGGGGTGATTCGGAACCCCCGATCGCCGCCGCGGCGGCTAGAACACCCCCGCCTCCAGGCCTGCGGCCATCAGCGTGCCCAGTTCGCGGCACTGGTCCACGAACCCCTCCTGCCAGGGGCCGCGGCAGATCAGTGCCGGCTGAACCGGGCGCCAGCGCAGGCCGGTGGCGATGCTCTCCACCGCCCGGCGGGTGCCCGTGCCGTCGTGGCCGGCGCGCACGTACAGCACATACGCCAAGCCTTGCGTGTGCTCCAGGCAGGGATAGTAGATGCGGTCGAAGAAGTCCTTCAGCGCGCCGCTCATGTAGCCCAGGTTCTCCGGCGTCCCCAGCACGACGGCACCCGCCGCCAGCACGTGGTCCGGGCGCGCCTCGAACGGGGTCAGCGAGAGAACGCGGATGCCTTCGATCTCCGGCGCCGAAGCCCCTTCGATCACCGCGTCGCGCAGCCGGCGCGTGTTCTCCGAGGGCGCATGCGCCACCAGCAGCAAGTGCTTGCCGCTCATTGCACCTCCCTGTCCATTCTTTCATCGCACAGCCGACCGAGCGGTGTTGCCAACCCTCCGGCGAGCCCGTTAGAACCGGGGTTTGCTCCCGATCCGCTGGCGGTTCGTCCCGTCTCCCCCGCGCGATCCCTGCTCAAGCCCCGCCGAGGCCCGCCGCCATGTCGCTCGGTATCGGACAATACGACCAGTACTACTTCTCGGTCATCGTCGTGCTGGGGACGATGTCGGCCGCGGCGTTCCTGCTATGGCTGTGCCAGCGCTCCCGCTGGGCGCCATTCATCCGCACCTTCCGCGGCATCGCCCAGAATTTCCTCACCGTCATCAACGTCATCTTTGCCCTCAACCTGGCCTTCCTCGCCAACGATACCTGGAACGCGCATGATCGGGCGCTGAACGCGGTGTTCCAGGAGGCGGGCAGCCTGCGCACCATCATCGACCTGGCCGAGCACCTGCCGCAACCGAAGCAGGCGGAGATCGAGGGAGCCGTTCGCCACTATGCGGACCTGACCGTCGATGTAGAATGGCCGCTGCTGGCACGCCGTTTGACCAGCCCGGAGACGGACGACGCCCTGGACACGCTTCTGTCCCGGCTGTCGCGCGGGGACCTGGCGGCGGTGGCCGGGGCCAGTGTGCAGGCGCTGATGCTGCAGCAGGCGGTGCAGGCGCGCGAAATGCGCGAGATGCGCCTGGCACTCAGCCGCACCCACGTCAATCCGCTGAAGTGGATGGGCATGGCGTTCCTGGGCTTCCTGACCATGATCTCGATCGCCATGGTGCACGTGGAGCAGCCGCGCGCCGAACTTCTGGCGGTGCTGCTGTTCGCCACCGCCGCCGCACCCACCGCCGCGATCATCCTGGTGCACGGCAACCCGTTCCAGCACCCGATGGCGGTGAGCCCGCAGCCGATCGCCGAGGCGGTGGCCACCGCCCCCATGACAACCGGTACCGCCGTCGGCCGCTGACCATCCCTTCCAGGCTCTGCCGGTTGCGGTCCAGCGCTGGCGAGCCTCGCCCCCGCGACGGCCGTCACGCTGCCTGCCCGCGGTCACTGCCACAGTGCGTCGGTCCGGTTATGATGTCGGGGTATCGTCCCGCGCCAGGCGAACCGTCGGCTCGATGCCCGGACGTGTGGGCCGGAAGCCTTGATCCCACACCCGACCATCGCGATATGGAATCGTGACATTGGACGGACCGGGAAGGCGTGGACGCCGCGACTGAAGCGTGATAAACACCCTTCTAATTGAGGGGGCATTGGTACCTATTTGGGTGATATTATCTTGATTGAATATGACAACGCATTAAAGTATGGAGTTGTTTGCTGTCTACCAGCGGGGTCCCGATGAGCGACGCCCATCTCGGCATATCGCCGCTTGAACAGGAATGGCGATCCTGCGTGACCGCGATTGCGGCGGCAGCGGAGATCCTGCGCGATCATCGCTGCCTGCACGACTCGGAGCGGGATCGGTTCGTCGCCGCCATCATCGAGGAAAGCGACCGCCTCCGTCGCACGTTCGAGCACACGTCCGGAGAACAGACGACCAGCGAGCAGACATCCGGTGTCGTCGCGGCGCTGTCGCCGTCCCCCGCTGACGCGTCAATGGCCCGCTTCGTGGGTTTCTGAGAAACAGACCTGCCTGCACTGTGCAGTGTTCGGCTGCAGCGTCGCGCCGGCGCGGACAGGTGAGCGGGCACCACCGCCCAACCACGCTGCCGCGTGCCGGCCGTTCACCGGGCCGCGCCGTCGTGATACACCCCGGGCGATGCTGAGAATCGACAAGCTGACCTATCGCGTCGGCGCCCGGGTGCTGCTCGACGGAGCGGACGCCTCGATCGACGCTGGCCACCGGGTGGGCCTCGTCGGCCGCAACGGCACCGGCAAGACGACGCTGCTGAAGGTCATCGCCGGCGCGCTCGAGCCGCACGCCGGGCGCATCGTCGTACCCGGCCGCTGGCGCGTCGGCATCACCGCCCAGGAGGCCCCCGGCGGCGGTGCCAGCCTGATCCAGACCGTGCTCGCGGCGGACGCGGAGCTGGCCGGCCTCACCGCCGAGGCGGAAACCGCCACCGATCCGCACCGCATCGCCGAGATCCACACCCGGCTGCACGAGAAGCGGGCACACGCCGCCCCGGCCCGCGCCGCCCGGATCCTCGCCGGCCTGGGATTCGACGAGGCTGCGCAGCAGCGGCCGTGCGCGGAATACTCCGGCGGCTGGCGGATGCGGGTGAGCCTCGCGGGCCTGCTGTTCTGCGAGCCGGACCTGCTGCTGCTGGACGAACCCACCAACCACCTGGACCTGGAAGCCACGATGTGGCTGGAGGACTGGCTGAAGGGCTACCCGGGCACCCTGCTGCTGGTCAGCCACGACCGCGGCCTGCTGAATCGCGTCCCACAGGAGATCCTGCACCTGGAAGGCGGCGCGCTGACACTCTATTCCGGCGGCTACGATCGTTTCGAGCAGGCGCACCGGGCGCGCCTGGAGCAGGAGGGCAAGCTGCGGGAGAAGCAGACCGCCCAGCGCGCCCACCTGCAGGCGTTCGTCGACCGGTTCCGCTACAAGGCCTCGAAGGCGAAGCAGGCACAGTCGCGCCTGAAGATGCTGGCCCGCCTGGAGCCCATTCCGGAGGTGCGCGACGAGCCGCCGATCCGCTTCACCTTCCCCGACCCAGAGCCGCTGGCGCCGCCGCTGCTGAGCCTGGACAGGGTGGCGGTGGGCTACGACGGCCGGGCGGTGCTGAAGAACATCGGCCTGCGGCTCGACGCCGACGACCGGGTGGCGCTGCTGGGTGCCAACGGCAACGGCAAGTCGACCCTGATCAAGCTGCTCGCCCGCCGCCTGGAGCCGATGGCCGGCGACGTCGTCCGCTCCGGCAAGCTGAAGATCGGCTACTTCGCCCAGCATCAGGCGGAGGAACTGGATCCGGCCGCCACACCGATCCTGGAGCTGGCCCGACGACGCCCGCGCGACTCGGAAGAACTCGTGCGCGCCCAGCTGGGCCGCTTCGGCTTCACGCAGAGCCGCGCCGAGACGAAGGTGGCGAGCCTGTCCGGCGGCGAGAAGGCGCGGCTGCTGTTCGCGCTCATCACCTGCGAGAAGCCGCACATCCTGCTGCTGGACGAGCCCACCAACCACCTGGACGTACTGTCGCGGGAAGCTCTGGTGCAGGCGCTGGCGGAATTCCAGGGGGCGGTGGTCATCGTCAGCCACGACCCGCACGTGTTGAGCCTCGTCGCCGACCGCTTCTGGCTGGTGGACCAGGGACGCGTCGAGCCGTTCGACGGCGACCTGGACGACTACCGGGCACGGCTCGCCGCATCCCGCCCCCGAGGCGACGCGGCCGGGCGCGAGGCGGCAGGCGACGGCGGCGAGGCGGAGCGGGTGGTGAACCGCAAGGAGCAGCGCCGGCTGGCCAGCGAGCGGCGCGAGGCGCTGGCGCCGCTGAAGAAGCGGCTGGGCGCGGCCGAGCACGCGGTCGAGCGGCTGGAGGCGGAGCGGACGAAGCTGCTGGCGGCACTCGCCGACCCCTCGCTCTACAGCGGCGAGACCGCCCGCGTCGCCGAGCTGCACAAGCGCCTGGGCCAGATCGAGCGCGATCTCGGCGCCGCCGAAGACGCCTGGGCGGAACTGCAGGAAGCCTGGGACGAGGCGCAGGCGGAAGCCGGATAAGTCAGGCTTGGTGGATTCCGCCCGGCTCGTTGGTCAGGCATGGGCCACGCAGTTGCGTGTCGCGCCCGGGCGCGGCATTCTATCCTTCATCGATTCCAGCCCCGCACCCCCATGCACCGGGTCACGGTCAAAGACGGCGAGACGCTCTACCGGGAAGGCCAGCCGGCGGAATACGCCTACCTGATCCTCGACGGCCAGATCGATATGCAGCGTAACAACCGGCCGCTGACGGCCGGGCGCGGGGCGGTGATCGGCTTCGCCGGCTTGATCGGCACCGCCTACGGCTCGACGGCGCTGGCCCCGGACCGTTGCGACCTGCTGGCGTTCACACGCAAGGAGCTGCGCGGCATCATCCGCTCCGACCCCGACCGGGCGCTGCAGATCATCGACGGCATCATCGACCTGGTGAACAAGCTGAACGCGGCCGCCGACGAGGCGCGGTGCTCCGAATAGGCCCCGATTGCCGTTCCATCGAACCCGCCCGGCACCAGCGGACGCTCCCCGACTTGGGGCGCACCCATTCTGCCGGCAGGGACTACCGGCGCTCGCCGTTCGGCTCCTCCTCCGCCTCGACGCCGGTCGCGACGTTGGTCCAGACGGTGCCGGCCTCCTCTTCCAGCCGCTTCACCGCCGCCGCTTCCGCCTGATCGCGGTTCTCCAGTCCGGTGATGTAGACGGTCCTGACCGCCACCTTGTGCGCATGGCCGCGTGAATCCGTCACCTCCCGATGGAAGGTGACCTTCATCCCCTTCCTGTGCGGTAGCGTCTGCCCTTCCAGGTCGGACAACGAGAGCAGCCCGACCAGCCGGTTCTCTTGGTCGATGACCGGCAACCGGCGCACGGTGTGCTCGGACATCAGCGCCCGCGCGTGCTCGACGCTGTCGTCGGCGCGGCAGCACACCACCTCGTGGGACATCACGTCCTGCACCGACATGACTTCCGGATCCGCGCCCTCGGCGATGCACCGGAGCACGATGTCCCGGTCGGTCACCACGCCCACCAGCCGCCCGCCCACCACCACCGGCAGGAAGCGCAGGTCCCGCTGCCGCATCTGTTGCGACGCCTGCAGAACCGTGGCACCGGGCGGCAGGGTGTGAACACTCTTCACTGCGATCTTGCTCACCTGCATGTCCTTCGTCCCCAGCGGCTCCCGTGCTGCCGTCGGTCGGGCAAGCGGTGCACCCTCGCAGCCCTCCGGCCGGCCGTCATCGGAATTGTTACTTGGTGGTTGATTATCATGGATACAATATTGCCATTTCCGCAACACCGCTGCCATGTCGGCGCGGACGGCGGATGCAGATGGGAGATCCCGGACGGAGGAGACCATGGCGATCGCACAGGGCACGACGGCTCGACTCTTCGACAACGTCGGTGCGCAACCCGTATCCGACATGGCCTGGCTGTCGCATCTCACCTACGACGAGGGCACCCCGCTCGGCACCCGCCTCGCCGCGCGCGGCTGGCGGCCGCTGGGCGCGGACGAACTCGGCCTGCCGAAGGACGCCTTCAACGACCACGGCTATTACGACGTGAACCGCGGCGAAGGTTTCGCCGCCGTCCACGGCAGTGTTCTCGCCCTCGCCTTTCGCGGCAGCGACGATACCGAGGACCTGATCCGCACCGCGCTCGATCAACAGTCGATCGTCAAGGACGCGCGGCCGCTGATGAGCCGGGCCATGGCCTACCTGGAGCAGCATCCCGAAATCGACACCGTCTATCTGACCGGCCAGAGCCTGGGTGGGGCGCTCGCCACCAGCTTCGCGGCGAAGATCGACGGCTTCACGCTGCCGAACCGGCCGGTCGATTTCCGGGTGGTGGCGTTCGGCACGCCGGGGTGCGAGATCGACGATCGCAACGATCTGACCCGCGCCAGCCTGGAGATCGGTCACACCGGTGATCCGGTGCCGACGGACCGGCTGTTGTCGCGCCTGGAACACCACGGCCGGTCGGTCGACCTGGACCTGCCGCTGTTTCCGGATGCCCGCGACCTGGCGGAACTGGCCGCGCAAAAGAACGCCGACCTCCTCACCGAGCATGACAGCGAAACCTATCTCGCGACCGCGAACATCATCGCCGCTTCCCCCCTCTACGACTTCACCACACCGGACAGCCGGGTTTTCGTTCTCTCGGACGACCCCGACGGCGATGTCTTCCGGGCCAGCGGGCCTGGCGCCTACGTCCTCGCTGCGGGTGGAAACGATACCGCCTACGGCACGACCGTCGCCGATTTGCTGGACGGCGGGGCCGGCGATGACCGGCTCTACGGAGGCGCCGGCGACGACCGGCTCGCCGGCATGGCGGGCGTCGACCTGCTCTCGGGCGGCGATGGCAACGACACGCTCTGGGGCGGCACGGGCAACGACGTCCTGAGCGGCGGCAACGGCGCCGATCTGCTCGCCGGCAGCCACGGCAACGACCAACTGCGGGGCGACGACGGCAACGACCGGATGAACGGCGGTTTGGGAAGCGATGTGTTCACCGGTGGCGCCGGGCGGGATATCTGCGTTCTGCAGCCTCTTGCGGGAGGGGGCACCGACCGGTTCACCGATTTCCAGGACGGCCTCGATCGACTGGACGTCCGGAGCTTCCACTTCGGCAGTTTCGACCGGATCGTCCCGCTGCTGTCGGCGACGTCGGACGGCGTTCTGATCGCGCTCAGCAAGGACGGAGGCGAGAACCTGCTGCTCGACGATGTCGCACTCGCCGCGATCGGCGCGAACGACTTTTTGATATAGGGGCAGATGCGACACGGCGTCCCCACATCTGCGTGGAATCGTCCATCAGCCGGAAACGAAACCCGCCGCCGTGCGTTCGGTCATCGCCCTCGAGGTCGCTGCGCCTGAGATCGCCGCCGTGGTGCTTGCCGCCGGGCGCGGCGAACGGATGGGTGCGCCGTGCAAGGCGCTGATCGAGATCGATGGCCGGCCGATGATCCTGGCCGCGGTCGAGGCGGCGCTGGCGTCCCGGGCCGCCGAGACCATCGTCGTCACCGGCCACGGGTCGTCGCGCGTCCGGGCGGCACTGGCGGACCTGCCGGTGCGCATCATCGAGAACCCCGACTACCGACTGGGCCTCAGTACGTCGCTGCGTGCCGGACTGGCGGCGGCTCCGGCGACGGCAGACGGCGTGGTCGTCCTGCTCGCCGACATGCCGCTGATCCGCAGCCACCACATCGACCGGCTGATCGGGGCGTTCGCCGCGGGCGGCGCCGACATCTGCCTGCCGGTGTTCCAAGGTCGGCGCGGCAACCCGGTGCTGTGGGGGCGCGGGCTGTTCACCGCCCTCTGCGCCCTCGACGGCGATACGGGCGGCCGCGCTCTGCTGGCGGCGCACGCGGAACGCACACGTCAGGTGGAAATGGATGCGGCAATCCTCTTCGACGTGGACGAACCGACCGACGTGGACCGTCTGCAGACGGTCGCGCGCCGTTAGGACTTGACCGCCTGGCCAGTGGCCGGACTGCGACGGCCCGCCAGCAGGTACTCCACGTTGCCGTCCGCACCCGCGATCGGGCTTTCGATCACGCCCTGGACGTCCCAGCCCGGCCGGGTGCCGAGCCAGGCGATGATCTTCTCGCACACGGCGCGGCGGACCGCTTCGTCACGAACGATGCCCCCCTTCCCCACCTGCTCCCGGCCGGCTTCGAACTGCGGCTTGATCAGGGCGACGAGCCGGGCGTCGGAGTTGGTCAGCGCCAGCGCCGCCGGCAGCGCCAGCGTCAGCGAGATGAAGCTCACGTCGCAGACGACGAGGTCGATCGGCTCGGGGACCTGTGCCGCTGCGAGCGCGCGGGCGTTGACGCGTTCGAGGACGACCACACGGGGATCGGAGCGGAGCTTCCACGCGAGCTGGCCCGCGCCCACGTCCACCGCATAGACGCGGGCCGCACCGCGGGTGAGCAGCACGTCGGTGAAGCCACCGGTCGACGCGCCCACGTCGAGGCAAACGAATCCTGCCGGGTCGATCGCGAACGCGTCGAGCGCTGCCGCCAGCTTGACGCCGCCGCGGGAGACCCAGGGGTGATCACGACCGCGAACGTCGAGCGGCGTGTCGGTCGCAAGCGCCAGTCCCGGCTTGTCCAGGCGGCGTTCGCCTGAGAAGACGAGCCCGGCCATGATCAGCGCCTGCGCCCGCGCCCGACTCTCGGCGAGGCCGCGGTCGACGAGGAGCTGGTCGAGACGGGTGCGCGACGGAGCTGTCATGCGGGGAGCCCGCAGCGAGGCTGGGGCACGCTTTGATTATTGGAGCAAGTAAACCCGATCAAGCGATTCCGCCTGATCGGATATTGCTCCAGGAGACGCGTGCTGCGCTCGCTCCCTCGCCCGAACCCTCTCCCGCAAGCGGGAGAGAGAGTGATCGGCGCCGGGGCCTGTTCAGGCGCGCGCCGCCTCCGCCGCCTCCTTGGTGCGGCCGAGCGCGCCCAGCGCCATGGCGACGATGTGCTTGGCGTTGAGACCGGCCTGGTCGTACTGCAGCTCCGGCTTGTCCTGGTCGATATAGACGTCGGGAAGCGTCATCGGCCGGAACTTCAGGCCGTTCTCCAGCAGTCCGTCCAGCGCCATGAACTGCATGACGTGCGCCGCAAAGCCACCCGCCGCTCCGTCCTCGAGCGTGATCAACACCGGATGCTCATGCGCCAGCCGGCGGATCAGGTCCTGGTCGAGCGGCTTGGCGAAGCGTGCGTCGGCGATGGTCGTCGACAGCCCGCGCGCCGCCAGTTCTTCCGCCGCCCGCATGGCCTCCTTCAGCCGGGTGCCCAGGTTGAGGATGGCGATCGAGGTGCCCTCCTTCAGAATGCGGCCCTTGCCGATCGGCAGCACCTGCCCCCGCTTCGGCAGATCCACGCCCATGCCCTCGCCGCGCGGATAGCGCACCGCCGACGGCCGATCATCGATCGCGGCACAGGTGGCGATCATGTGCATCAGGTCCGCCTCGTCGGCGGCCGCCATCACCACCATCTCCGGCAGGCACAGCAGGTAGGGAAGATCGAAGGCGCCGGCGTGCGTCGCCCCGTCCGCGCCGACCAGCCCCGCCCTGTCCATGGCGAAGCGCACGGGCAGCTTCTGGAGCGCCACGTCGTGCACCACTTGGTCGTAGGCCCGCTGCAGGAAGGTGGAATAGATGGCGCAGAACGGCTTGTAGCCCTCGGCGGCCAGCCCGGCGGCGAAGGTCACCGCATGCTGCTCGGCAATGCCGACGTCGAACGTGCGCTCCGGAAAGCGTTTCTCGAACTTGTCGATCCCGGTGCCGGCGGGCATGGCGGCGGTGATGGCGACGATCTTGTCGTCCTCTTCCGCCTCGGCGATCAGCGCCTTGGCGAACGTCTCGGTGTAGCTCGGCGCGTTCGCCTTCACCTTCACCTGTTCGCCGGTGACCACGTCGAAGCGGCCGACGCCGTGGTACTTGTCGGCCGAACGCTCGGCCGGCGGATAGCCGTGGCCCTTCTTGGTGACCACGTGCACGAGGACCGGCCCCGGCTCCCGATCGTCGCGCAGGTTCTTCAGCACCGGCAGCAGATGGTCGAAGTTATGCCCGTCGACGGGACCGACGTAGAGGAAGCCCAGTTCCTCGAACAGGGTGCCGCCGGTGACCAGACCGCGGGCGTACTCCTCCGCCTTCAGCGCCGCCTTTTCCAGGCCGCGCGGGAACTTCTTCGCCACGTCCGCCAGCACGTGGCGCAGTGACCGGTAGGGCTTGGACGAGATCAGCCGCGACAGGTAGGCGCTCATCGCTCCCACCGGCGGCGCAATCGACATGTCGTTGTCGTTGAGGATGACGATCAGCCGGGACTTCATCGCACCCGCGTTGTTCATCGCCTCGTAGGCCATGCCGGCGCTCATCGCCCCGTCGCCGATCACCGCGATGACGTTGTTGTCGTCGCCGCGGAAGTCGCGGGCGACCGCCATGCCGAGTGCGGCGGAGATCGAGGTCGACGTGTGCGCGGCGCCGAAGGGGTCGTAGACGCTCTCCGAGCGCTTGGTGAAGCCGGAGAGACCGCCGCCCTGGCGCAGGGTGAGCATGCGCGACCGCCGGCCGGTGAGAATCTTGTGCGGGTAGGCCTGGTGGCCCACGTCCCAGATCAGCTTGTCGCGCGGCGTATCGAAGACGTAGTGCAAGGCGACGGTGAGCTCGACGACGCCGAGGCTGGCGCCCAGATGGCCGCCGGTGATCGAGACGACGCGGACGGTTTCCTGCCGCAGTTCGTCAGCAAGCTGGCTCAGTTGCTCTTCGGAAAGCTGACGCAGGTCGGCCGGATCGTTGACACGATCGAGCAGCGCGGTAAGGGCTGGCTCCTTCAAGTCGGGTCTCCTCGTTCAGCTCTCGCCCTCGGCGAGGGTCTCGAATGCGGCACCGATCGGATCAGTGCCGGCGGTTGACGACGAACGACGCGAGCGCACGCAGCGGCTCCGCGGTCTCGTTGAAAATCTCCAGGTGCTCCACCGCCTGCCGGGCCAGCATGTCGGACTGGGCGCGGGCGCGGTCGATGCCGAGCACCGAGACGAACGTGGCCTTGCCGGCGCCCTGATCCTTGTGGGTGCGCTTGCCCACTTCCTCGTCGCTGCCTTCCGCATCCAGCAGGTCGTCCACGATCTGAAAGGCGAGGCCCAGGTCGTGGGCATAGGCGTGCAGGGCGTGCCGGGCGCTGTCCGAGGCCTTGCCCAGCAGCGCGCCCGCCTCGCAGGAGAACGCGATCAGCGCACCGGTCTTCATCCGCTGCATGCGGGTGATCTCGGCGATCCCGAGCGGCATCTCCGCAGCGAGCAGGTCCAGCATCTGTCCGCCGACCATGCCGTCGGCCCCGGCCGCCCGCGCCAGCGCGCAGACCAGATCGCTGCGCACCCGCGGGTCGGTGTGCGTCGCCGCGTCCGCGATCACCTCGAAGGCGCGCGCCAGCAGCGCATCACCGGCGAGAATCGCCGTCGCCTCGTCGAACTTGACGTGGCAGGTGGGCAGGCCGCGCCGCAGGTCGTCGTCGTCCATCGCCGGCAGGTCGTCGTGGATCAGCGAATAGCAGTGCACCATCTCGATCGCAGCCGCGACGCGCAGCGCAAACGGCGGGGAAACGCCGAACAGCGCCGAACTGGACATCACCAGGAACGGCCGGATTCGCTTGCCACCCGACAGAGTCGAATACCGCACCGCCTGCATGAGGCGGCCTTCCGCGTCGGGACGCTCAGGCAGCAATTGATCGAGCATCTGATCGACGTCGCGAGCATTGTCGGCGAGCGCCGTTTTTATTTCCACCACCAGCGACCTCATTCGAAGCTGATCGGCTCCGCGGCAACGGCGCCGTTACGGCCAAGCACGATGCGCTCGACGCGCATCTGAGCCTCCTGGAGCTTCGCATCGCAGTGGCGCTGCAGGGCCACGCCCCGCTCGTAAGCGACGACAGCCTCCTCCAGTTTGCCGCTGCCTTCCTCCAGACGGCGAACGATCGCTTCCAGTTCCCCCAATGCGTCCTCGAAGGACAGCCGGGCAACATCGTCGATCGGTTCAGGTCCGTTCATGCAAGTCCCCCAAGGCGCCCTCGGAGCGGCGGCAGCCTGCTCCGCAACGGAGCGCTGCCTGCATTTGATTTGCGGCAACAGCACCGCATTCTCCTTAATCGCGGGTTTCCCCTGCCCTTGCAAGGACAATCCCGTTCCAAATCTGCCCGTTAGAGCCGCTTGCCGGAAAGGTGTCGCGAAAAAGCGACGCACCCCGCGCCCCTGCCGCAGGGCACGCGCGGAGTTCCGACACGGGCCCGCGTCAGTGCCCCATCAGCGCCCGGACATGGGCGGCGGAGCTTTCCGCAAGCGCCTGCAGGTCGTAGCCGCCCTCCAGCGTCGAGACGACCCGGCCACGGCAGCATTTCTCCGCCACTTCCAGCAGCTCGCGGGTTACCCAGGCGAAATCCGCCGTCTGCAGGCGGAGCTGCGCCAGCGGATCGCGGGCATGGGCATCGAATCCGGCGGAAATCAGCAGGATATCCGGGTGGAAGTTGCGCAGCGCCGGCAGGATTCGCTCGACGTAAGCGCGCCGGAAGTCCTCCGAGCCGGTTCCCGGCTTCAGCGGGGTGTTGACGATATTATTGAACACGCCGATCTCGTGCTCCATCCCGGTGCCGGGATAGCATGGCCACTGATGGCTCGACGCGTAGAACAGGTCGCGGTAGCGGAAGACGTGATTCTGGGTGCCGTTGCCGTGGTGGACGTCGAAGTCCACGACCGCCACCCGCTCCATCCCGTGCGCGTGCCGTGCGTGCTCGGCGGCGATGGCCACATTGTTGAACAGGCAGAAGCCCATCGCCGCCGACGATTCGGCGTGGTGGCCGGGCGGGCGGACGGCACAGAAGGCGTTGCGCGCCTGGCCGTCGGCCACCGCATCGACGGCGGCGCAGAGGCCACCCACCGCGCGCAGCGCCGCCTCGCCCGACGCCGGGTTCATCGCCGTGTCCGGATCCAGGTGCACATGTCCGTGATTGGGGACGTTCTCGAAGACGGCTTCGACGTAGAAGGGAGCGTGCACCCGTTCGATCTGCCGCAGCGTTCCCTTCGGCGCCTCGTGCCGGTGCAGGAAAGTGAACTCTTCCGTCTCCAGCGCCGCCATCACCGCCCGCAGACGGGCTGGCGCTTCCGGGTGCCAGTCCCCCATCTCGTGATCGAGGCAAACAGGATGCGTATACAGAAAGGTCGGCATTGTTTCGCGCGGCTTCCTCGGACGTTGCAGGATTTTTCTTATCGGTGAACCGCATTCTGGTCACTCGGCGGTCGCTTTGCCAACAGGAAATGCCGCGGCGGCGATGCGCCGCACATTCAGCTGCTTGCCCCACTACCGCCGCTGCCGACCGACCGCCGACCTCCGGGTTGATCAGATCCATGTGCACGCCTAAACTTCCGGCCGGAACGCGATCGTCGGAACAACGCGCCACTGGCCAAAGAGTGCCACCTGCGGGTCCCGATGACGGCGGCGGAGGCCGCCCGACAGACGATCGCCTGACCACGGAGCAACACACGACGATGACTTGGCGGACGAAGACGGCCATCCGTCCGGCCTGCCTGCTTCTTGCTGTCGTCCTCGCTGCGGCCCTCACCGGCGGGTTGCCGGCGGCGCCGACCGCCCGTGCCGGCGGCGGCACGGACGGCGGCGTGCGAATGGCCGCCGACGACGGCGTGCTGGTGGGCGTCGATGCCGTCCGCCATGAAGCGATGGTGCAGACCACCCCGGTGATCGGCCGGCTGGTGGCATTGCGCCGCGGCGTCGTCGCCGTGCGCGAGCCGGGCATCCTCGCCGAAGTGCGCGTCGATGTGGGAGACCGGGTGACGGCGGGCACGGTGCTGGCGCGACTGCGTTCCGATCGGCTGGCCGCCGACCGGGCGCTGCGGGAAGCGGAGGCCGAGGAGGCCCGCTCGGCGATGGCTTCGGCCGAGGCCGAGCGCCGCCTGCGCCAGCAGGAACTGGCGCGCATCGAGGGCCTGAAGCGTTCGCCCGCCTACAGCGAGGGTCGCTTCGAGGACCAGCGCGAGCAGCTGGCGATCTCCACAGGCAAGGTGGCGGAAGCCGCCGCCGCCGAGGTCCGCGCCCAGGCGCAGCTTCGCCTGGCCACCATCGCGCTGGCCGATGCCGAGATCCGGGCGCCGTTCGGCGGCGTGATCACCCAGAAGATGGCGGAAGTGGGCGCGCACGTTTCGGTCGGCGCTCCGGTGGTGGGCCTGATCGACGACGACGCACTGGAAATCGAGGCGGACGTCCCCGAGGACCGGATCGCGGGCCTGACCGTGGGGCGGACCGTCGCCTTCGATCTGGGCGGCCGGCGGCTGCAGGCCCGGGTGCGCGCCGTCGTCCCGGACGAGAATCCGCTGACCCGCACCCGCACCGTCCGCCTCGTCCCCGACTTCGCCGACGTCACCGACCGCGCCGCCAACCGCAGCCTCAGCCTGCTGGTGCCGGTGGACCGGCCGCGCACCGCCGCCACGGTGCACAAGGATGCGGTGCTGCACGACGGCGGCGGCGCCTACGTGATGCGGATCGTCGCCAACCGCGCCGAGCGGCGGCCGGTGCGGCTCGGCGAAGCGATCGGCAGCCGCTTCGAGGTGATCGATGGCCTGATGCCCGGCGACGTGGTCGTCATCCGCGGCAACGAGCGGCTGGAGTCCGGCCAGAAGGTGCGCCCGGCAGCCGGAGGCGATACCGGATGAACCCGATACGGGCCGCGGTCGAACGGCCGATCGCCGTCCTGGCGCTGGTGGCGATGGTGGTCATGTTCGGACTGGTCGTCCTGCGGACGATCCCGATCCAGCTCGCCCCCGACATCAACCGACCGGTGGTCAGCGTCCGCACCAACTGGCCGGGCGGATCGTCGCAGGAGGTGGAGCGCGAAATCCTCATCCGTCAGGAGGAGGTGTTGCAGGGCATCCCCGGCGTTTCCCGCATCCTCGGCGAGGCGAACGAGGGCAGTGCACTCGTCACCCTCGAGTTCAACGCCGGCCAGGACATGCAGAGGTCGCTGCTGGTGGTCGCCAACCGGCTGCAGCAGGTCACCGGCTATCCGGACGAGGCGGACGAGCCCCGCATCGACACCGCCGGCAGCGAAGACCAGCCGATCGCGTTCTTCAGTCTGAAGCGGCTGCCCGGCAACGACCGTCCGATCGAGACCTACGGCACCTTCGTCGAGGACGTGATCCGCGACCGCCTCGAACGGGTGGACGGTATCAGTCGTCTCAACGTCTACGGCGGCGCCGAGCGGGACATGCGGGTGATCGTCGATCCCGAACGGATGGCCCGCTACGGCCTGACGGTTCCGGAGGTGGTGCAGGCGCTGCGCGCCGCCAACGCGTCGATCAGCGCCGGCTACGTGGACGAAGGCAAGCGCCGCTACGTGGTCCGCAGCGACGCCGAGTTCAGCCGCCCGGAGCAGGTTCGCAAGGTGCTGCTGCGCAGCGTCTTCGACCCGTCGACCGGCCGGCTGGCCCGGGTCACCGTCGGCGACATCGCCGACGTGCGGTTCGCCTACAAGGACGTCGCCGCCAACATCCGCCAGCTGGGCGAACCGGCGATGTCGATGAGCGCCGTGCGCGAGACCGGCGCCAACGTGATCCAGACGATGGCCGGTCTGCGTGCGGCGGTGGCGGCGCTCAACCAGGGCCCGCTGGCCGAAGCCGGCCTGAAGCTGCTGCAGACCTACGACGAGACCATCTACATCGAACAGGCGATCGCCCTGGTGGAGGACAACATCTGGGTCGGCGGCCTGCTGGCGGGACTGGTCCTGTGGTTGTTCCTGCGCTCCCTGAAGGCGACCCTGATCGTCGCCGCGGTGATGCCGGTGTCGCTGATCGGCGCCTTCGTGGCGATGGCGGCGCTCGGCCGGTCGCTCAACGTCATCTCGCTCGCCGGTCTGGCGTTCTCGGTCGGCATGGTGGTCGATGCCGCGATCGTCGTTCTCGATACCATCGACCGGCTGCGCCGGCAGGGGATGCCCGCCGTGGCCGCCGCCTACGAGGGGGCGCGCCAGGTGTGGGGTGCGGTGCTGGCGGGTGCGCTGACCACGGTCGTCGTCTTCGTCCCCCTGCTGCTGCTCGAACTCGAGGTGGGCCAACTGTTCCGCGACCTGGCCGTCGCCCTGTCGGTGGCGGTGATGATCTCGCTGGTCGTCGCGGTCACGGTTGTGCCGGCGCTGTCCGCCTGGCTCGCCGGCGACGAAACGGGTGGCAAAGGATCGCCGGCAGCCGACGACCGCCGGCGCCTGCCGGTGATCGACCCGTTCGCGCAGCGGTTCGTCGCCGTCTTCGTCGCCCTCACCCGCTACACCATCGCCCACCGGGCGGTGGGACTGGGCCTCGTGCTGCTGATCTGCGGCTTGACTGCCGCCGCCACCTGGCTGTTCCTGCCGAAGCTGGAGTACCTGCCGGAAGGCAACCGGAACCTGGTCTCGGGCGCGGTGCTGCCGCCGCCCGGTTACAACCTCGCCAGCACCACCGCGATCGCCGAGGAGATCGAGGCGGCGGTGCGCCCGCTGTGGGCGACGGAGACCGGCCCGGTCGCCGAAGCGGGCCAGCCGCCGAAGATCGACCATTTCTTCTTCGTCGCCCGCCGCAACGCCGCCTCGGTGGGTGCTACGGCCGTCGAGCCGGAGCGGGTCGCCGAGCTGGTGCCGGTGATGCAACGCGCCGTGTTCCGCGAGCCCGGAACCTACGGATTCATCGCCCAGCCCTCGATCTTCGGCCGCACCGTCGGCGCCGGACGGCTCATCGAGGTCAACATCTCCGGTCCCGATCTGGAGCAGGTGTTTGCCGTCGCACGGCGAACGGCGGCGAAGATCGATCAGGCACTGCCGCGCGGCCAGGGCAACCAGCTGCGGCCGCGCCCGGGCCTGGAGCTGGGCGCCCCCGAAATCCGCCTCTATCCAGACCCGCTGCGGCTGGCCGACAACGGACTCAGTGCGCGCGACTTCGGCGAAACGGTGGACACCTTCAACGACGGCCTGCGCATCGCCGAAATCACCGTCGACGGCCGGCGAATGGACCTGATGCTGGCGGGGCCGCGGGCGCGGATCGACGAGACGCAGGGCATCGGTCAGCTTCCGGTGGTCACCCGGTCGGGCCGCATCATTCCGGCCAGTTCGCTGGCCGAGGTGGTGATCACCGCCGGCCCCACCGAGATTCGCCACCTGGACCGGGCGCGGACGGTGACGCTGGAGGTCCGTCCCGCTGCGGATCTTCCGCTGGAGACGGCGATCGACGTGCTGCAGCGCGACGTGATCGGTGTACTGGTCGCCGAGGGCGTCCCGGCAGGGATCGAGTTCCGCCTCGCCGGCACCGCCGATGATCTGACGCGCACCTGGCAGGCGATGCAGTGGCAGATCGTTCTCGCCGTCGCCGTCTGCTACCTGCTGATGGCGATGCTCTACGAGAGCTTCCTGCTGCCGCTGGTCATCATCCTATCGGTGCCGCTGGCGACCGCCGGCGGGCTGGGCGGCCTGATCCTGTTCAACGTCTTCCATTACCAGCCGCTCGACATGCTCACGCTGCTGGGCTTCGTGATGCTGATCGGCTCGGTGGTCAACAACGCCACGCTGCTGGTTCACCAGACGCTGCACCACGTGCGCGAGGACGGCATGACGGTGGACGCGGCGATCATCGAGTCCACCGAGAACCGCATGCGCCCCAACTTCATGTCGACGCTGACGGCGGTGATGGGAATGCTGCCGCTGGTGCTTTTCCCCGGCGCCGGATCCGAACTCTACCGCGGCCTGGGCGCCGTCGTCCTGGGCGGGCTGTCGCTGTCGGCGGTGCTCACGCTCGCGATCATACCGCCGCTGCTGGCCGTCACCGTGCCGCTGGTCGAACGCCGGCGGCTGGCTCTGCTGCGGCGCCCGGCCACCGTCCCTGCGGATCCACGGTCCTCGCAGATCACGGAAAAACCCGCCGAGTGAACCTGCTGGTGATCCGTTCAATCGGCCTTGCGAATGACGATGCTGAACACGCCGTCCACCTCCTCACTGGCAACGAAAACGTGCCCGGCCATCCGACAGAAACTCTCGAAATCCTTCGGCGCCGCCGGATCGGTCGCCAGCACCCGCACTTCCGCGCCCGCAGGCATCTGCCGCAGCGCCTTGTTGGTTCTCAGAACCGGTAGTGGACACTGCAGTCCCTTAAGATCGAGCGTCGTCATTTCCATCCCGGTCAACTTGCCGCACCACCGTCATGCGTTGTTATAGATGTCTGAAATTTTCTGCATTGCAGCAAATTTTTGTGACCATGCATTTTGCCCACCCACTGAGAGATTTGGGCAACTCTGCAAATTTGTATTGTCGATTGGCGCGCTCGGTGTTTAGACTATTAGCATGAAGGCATCGGCAGAATGCCCAGGCGCGGTGGGAAAACCGCCCAACCGCAGGGATGGTTCATGATCGACGTTGGTGGAAAGCCGTGAACGTTGAAGCTCTGCACGTGAGTGCGCGGCGCGCAAGCGCCCTGCTCAAGGCGATGGGGAACCCGCATCGGCTGATGATCCTGGGGCAACTCATCCATGCTGAAAGATCGGTCGGCGAACTCGAGCGGATCGTCGGTCTCAGCCAGTCGGCGCTGTCTCAGCACTTGGCCCGGCTGCGACGGGACAATCTGGTCAAGACGCGTCGTTCGGCGCAAACGATCTTCTATTCGCTCGCCGGCAACGAGGCGGCGATGATCCTGGCCACGTTGTACCAGCTCTATTGCTGCGAGCACGTCGTTCCAGCGAACAGCGAGGTTTACGAGCGCGAGATGGAAGAGCCCGTGCGGCACGTCGCCCGCGGCTGACCGGAAGCGGGGCACCCCACCTGCAAAGCCGTGCACTCGAGTGCACGCCCCGTAAGTTCATTGCTTTCCCCGTCACCCGATCCGGGGCGCGCCGTTTGCAGGACGGCGCGCCCCGCCGATCGGATCGATCCCCACAGTTCCTCCCCCACCACACCTTTCCACGCCGGATCGCTCACCGCAGGTGTGCCGCCGCGCCCTGTCAGGCGTGCCGAAAGGTGCGCACCCCATCTCCGACCTCGACCAGCTGCGCCGCCGTCACCGACCGGCCGGCACAGGCGATGAACGTCTCCGCCAACCGCCGGTGGTGGTGCACCGCCAGCGCTTCCAGCCGCGCCCGAAGGCCGTGGAACGGCTCATGGTGGCTCGGCAGTACCAGTGTGTCCGCCGGCAGCCGGGCGAACTGCGGCAGCGAGTCCAGATACAGTGCCAGGGAATCGGCCTCCGGTTCCTGCGGCCAGACACTGATGTTGGGGCTGATCTTCGGCAGGACCTGATCACCCGCGATCAATATTCCCGCCTCCGCAGAGTAGAGGCAGGCGTGCTCGGGTGAATGCCCTCTGCCGACGATCACCTGCCACTCGCGGCCGCCGATGCACAGCCGGTCGTCGTGGTGCAGGCGGCGGAACGAGGCCGGCAGCGGCGCCACCCGTTTCCGATAGGCGTTTCCACGCTGCTCGATCTTCGCGAGCTGCCCGGCGTCGAAGCCGGCGCCCCGGTAGAAGGCGAGCGCATGCGCGGTGAACGGCCCGTCCTCTTCCAGGCTCAGCATCCGGCCGAACGCCCATTCGCCCAACGTCGCCCATGTCTCCAGCCCCCACCGTTCGGCGAGCCAGCCGGCGAGACCCATGTGGTCGGGATGGAAGTGGGTGCAGATCAGCCGGATCGGTGGCCGGTCGCGGAGCACCGTCGCCGCCAGCCGGTCCCACGCCGCCCGCACCTCCGCCGTGGCGATGCCGGTATCGATCAGCGTGAAGCCGCCTTCGTCCTGGAGTAGCCAAAGGTTGATGTGATCGAGGGCGAACGGCAATGGCATGCGCACCCGAAACAGACCGGGGCGGATTTCCCGCGCCTCTCCCGGAGGCGGCGGCGGGCCATTGGGGTCCTCGGGCGGCACATCCATGCTCAGCGATAGATACGCCCGCCGAGGCCGCCTGTCACCGGCACAACCAGCCAGCGCCCCTTTACCCACCCCCTTTACCCGCCCGCCTGGATGTCGCAGGCTCTCGCCATGCGGATCGGCATCGACCTGGGCGGCACCAAGATCGAGGGCGCGGCGCTGGCGGCCGACGGCACCATTGCCGCCCGGCTGCGGGTGCCCACGCCCGCCCACGACTACGCCGGCACCATCGACGCGGTGGCGGCGCTGGTGGGCCGGCTGGAGACGCTGGCCGGGCCGGCGTCCAGCGTCGGCGTCGGCATTCCCGGCGCCCTCTCGCCCGCTTCCGGACTGGTGAAGAACGCCAACGCCACCTGGTTGATCGGCCGAACGCTGGATCGCGACCTGACGTCCGCGCTCGGCCGGCCGGTGCGGGTCGCCAACGACGCCAACTGCTTCGCCGTCTCGGAAGCCGCCGACGGTGCGGCGGCCGGTGCCGCGGTGGTGTTCGGGGTGATTCTCGGTACCGGCGTCGGCGGCGGCCTGGTGGTGCACGGCCGGCCGCTGGTCGGCGCCAACGCCATTGCCGGCGAATGGGGGCACAATCCCCTGCCCTGGCCGGAAGACGGCGAGCGGCCCGGGCCGCGCTGCTACTGCGGCCGCCAGGGCTGCATCGAGACCTTCCTCTCCGGCCCGGGATTGGCCCGCGACTACGCCCCAGGAGGTCGGGCCGACGGCCCCTCGGCGGAAGCGGTCGTCGCCCGGGCGGCGGCGGGCGACCCGGGCGCCGAGGCGGCGCTCGCCCGCTACGAGGCGCGGCTGGCACGCGCACTCGCCACGGTGATCAACCTCGTCGATCCGGACGTGATCGTGCTCGGCGGCGGTCTGTCGAACATCGACCGGCTGTATCGGACGGTCCCGGAACTGTGGCGGCCGTGGGTGTTCTCCGACCGGGTGGACACCCTGCTGCGCCTCAACATGCACGGCGATTCCAGTGGCGTGCGCGGCGCCGCCTGGCTGTGGCCGGCCGGCGACTGAACCCTGCTCTTGAAGGCGTACGTCGGGGCCGTCGCGAGTCCGGACGGACGCGACCCGACGGCCGCGATAACGGCCTCAGCAGTCGGGCGGCGGCAGCAGCTCCAGTTCCTTGAGGCGAACATCCAGCGAGAACGTGTCGAACTGCTGGACGATGTTGTCGGCGATGCCGTCCGCCCGGTACTGGGCGCCCATCTCGAAGTCCGGCACCGCCTCGCGCCCCTCCGCGGGAAAGAAGGCCATCCGGCTCCACCAGCCGGGCTGCGGAGCCAACCCGAAGGCCTTGCCGATCTGCGCCGCCACGTCGGCCGGCAGAGGTCCGAAGCGGGCGCTCACCTGGTAGGGGTTGTCCAGGCTCGCGCCGTCGAAGACGACGCGCGCCAAGCTGCCGCGCCCCGCCGCCGCCGCCTCCAGCACCTGGCGCAGGTGTGTCGTCGGGAACACGGTCCCCATCGGCAGGGCGATCTGCTTCGCCGGCTCGGCGAAGCGGGCGCGCCCGGCGCCGCCGATGCCCTCCAGGTCGGCGACACCGTCCAGCTTTTCCATGGTGCGGCCGTCCTGGTCGTAGCGGGCGTGGAAACGGAACTGCCGGCCGTCCAGCGATTCCCAGCTGACGAACGACCATACGGTGTCGGACTCGGTGTCATCCTGGTAGAGGAGTCGCAGCGTCGTGCGGTTCTCCACCGTCCAGCCGTCGCACCCCCGCCCGAAGCGGTACGTCATCACGCCGTTGGCGGAGACGATCTCGGAGGCGCGGCTGGCACTGGCCAGCACCATGCGATAGACGCCGCGATGCGGCTGCAGGTCCATGGCCGCGACGAGTACCGGCGCGAGGAAGATCGGCAGGGCGAGGAGAAGCAGACGCAGAAGCTGGCGCATGGACCCGGTTTGCACCCGCCGGGGCGCGCAAGAGGACTGGGATATAGACTACGACGACGGCACGCGTCTGTCCATGCCGAGCCCCAATTGAGAGTGCGAACCACCCGCGTTAACGTCGCAGGACCTTTTGCGCTTTGCACAAATCAACGTTTCAGTGTATGCCCCGAAGCAACGATCAGGACGGGAGGCGGGATGGACGGCGGCATCGAAGCCAAGTTCGTCGAGGACAGCAAGCAGGGGCAACACGCCCTGCCGGATTACCTCGTGAAGACCTACCGCTGGGCCTATCTGACGCCCGCAAGCCTGCTGCTCCTCGACAATCCGGTGGTTCTGACCGCCATTCTGTGGGGCAACCTGCCGCGTCTCGTCCGCACTGCCTGCGACGAGTTCAGGCCCGGCCAGCGCGTGCTGCAGGCGGCGTGCGCCTACGGCAACCTGTCGCCGGAACTGGCGGCGCAGCTGGGGCCGCGCGGCCGGCTCGAGGTGATCGACGTGGCGCCGCTGCAGGTGGCGCACGTGCAGCGCAAGCTGACGGAATTCCCCCACGCGCGGGCGCGGATCGCCGATGCGACCGCACCGGGCGGCGGCGTCTACGACGCGGTCTGCTGTTTCTTCCTGCTGCACGAAATTCCCGACCCGGAGAAGGCGGCAGTGGTGGAAGCGCTGCTGGGCTCCGTCGAGCCGGGCGGCAAGGTGGTGTTCGTAGACTATCACCGGGCGCGGCCTTGGAACCCGCTGCGCGCGCCGATGGGCCTCGTCTTCCGCCTGCTGGAGCCGTTTGCCCTCGGTCTGGTGCAGCGTGAGATCGCCGACTTCGCGTCGCCGGACACGCGCAGCCAGTTCGCCTGGACCAAGGAGACGTTTTTCGGCGGCCTCTACCAGAAGGTGGTGGCGATCCGCTCCGGCGGCGAGCCGTCGGCCCCGGGAGCCGCACCGGCCGCGTGAATGTCCAGCCCGGCGGGCGTGGACGCACTCGATCGCCGAACCTTCGTCGGCATCTCGGCTGCGGCCGGACTCGCTTCGATCCAGTTCTGGATGACCGTGCCGCTGGCGGCGCTGACACTCGCCGGCCACGGCGTGCCGCCCTGGCAGATCGGCCTGATCGGCGCCGTTCCCTGGCTGGTCCTGGTGCTGCTGGTGCCGCTGGTTCCCAGGCTGGCAGCCCGGCACGGGGCGATGCGGGTGTTCCGGGTCGGCTGCTGGTTGGGTCTCGCCGGGGCCGCCGCCTTCGCCGCCGGCGACCGGCCGTGGATCTGGGTGATCGGCTACGCCCTGTGCGGCGCCGGCATCGCGCTGCGCTGGATCGTCTCCGACGCGCTGATCGCCCTGCTCTCGCCGCCCCACTCCCGCGGGCGGCGGGTGGGCCTGTTCGAGAGCTGGATCGGCGCCACGATGGCGATCGGCCCGCTGATCCTGGCCGTCACCGGCACCGCCGGCTCGCTGCCCTTTCGGATCGGCGTGGCGCTCGCGGCACTGGCGCTGCCGCCTGCGCTGGCGATCCGGATCCCGGGTGCCGATTCCCCTCCCCGGTCCCCCGCCACGTCCGCCGGTAAATCCACCGCCGTTGCCCCACCCGCGTTCCGCCGCGGGCCGCTCGCGGCCCTGGCGGCGGCGGTCCGGCGCCAGCCGGCGGCCCTGGTCGCCGCGGTCGCCTGCGGCGTCATCGAAGGTGCCTCGACCAAGCTGTTCCCGGTGCAGGCGCACGGCCTGGGGTTCTCGGAATCGGTGGCCGCGGCCAGCGTCGCCGTCTTCGGCGCCGGCAATCTGCTCACCCAGTACCCAGCCGGGCATCTGGCCGACCGGCTGCCGCAGGCGCGCATCCTGCCGGCGGCCTTCGCCCTCGTTGCCGCGGCTGCCCTGGCACTGCCGTGGGCGGCCGAAACGCCGTGGCTATTCTTTTCCCTGCTGATGGTGGTGGGCGGCACCACCGGCTCGCTCTACACGCTGGCGGTCTTCAACGCGGGCCACGCCCCTTCGCCGGCCGATGCCATGACCGTGGTCGCCGGCATCAGCCTCGCCTATACGCTCGGGAGCACGCTCGGGCCGATGCTTGCGGGCGCAGCAGTCAGCGCCGACCTGCGGTGGGGCTTGCCGCTGGTGATCGCCACGACTGGCCTCTGCGGTCTGGGGCTGGTCCTGCGCCACTCGGAACGGGCTTAGACACGGGACCGGGACCGCCCCCCTGCAGGCCCAATCCTCCCCCCATGCCCAGCACCACCGCCGCACCGTCGTGCGGAGCGACCACCTCGAGCGGCACGTCCGGAAAGACCTGAAGCCGGACCCGGCGCAGAACGACGCGGGCTGCCAGCTGCGCCTGGAGAATGCGGATGCGATACATGCTGCCCTCCCGGCCGGAGGAATGCGGTGCCCCCGGGGCGTCGGAGACGGAGCCCAGAGACACGGAGAACGGGACGCTCCTCGCTAACAAGGGCGAGCCGGCCCCGGCCGACACGTCCGAGCCCCGCATGGACGGGAGCCCGATGCACCTCGGCGGGAAACGAACCGGAGCGGGCAGCCGTGGGCGCGGCGGCGGAAGCGGCTGGCTCAGGCGGACGGCCCGGCCTCGGTGCCGGATTTGCCGTTCTGCTGCTCCTGCTGCATCATGTTCATCGCCCGCTTCAGCAGGCCCTCGACGGTGTTCTGCTGCTGCTCTTCCTTCACCCACTCGATCATCGCCATCAGCCGCTGCAGGCGTTCCATCTTCGGACCCTTGGGCGTGTCGCCCGCGAGTTCGACCAGCGCTTCCTGGATGATGCCGAGCTGCTTGCCGTAGCTGGCGACCGACCCGTTGATCTCGCCTTCCACCTTGGCGTCGCCGGCGATCGTGATCTGCGGGCCGACATTGACCTTCCAGTTGTCGAACGCGTCCCGGAACGCGTCCGACATCACGCTCCAGTTCCGCAGCAGCTCCAGGAACGGTGGTGGCAGCAGGCTGCCCGGAATCGTGTTCGTGGCCACGGGTACCCACGGGATCTGCATTGTTCGCCCCAACGCCGTCGTGCGGGATCTCGTCGATCGTCTCCCGCGGACCCGAATCTTACCCTTGACCTGTTGCAGTGCAGCAATGACGTTCCGGCGCCCCCACCCCGCGCCTGGGACATGGCACGGTTCGCCATTGCCGAAACGGGGGGCCTTCGCCAATATCCGCTGCAGGCAGCTCCCGTTCGGGCACGATCGGGGCAGAAACAATGGGGCGGCGGGCATGCGAGACGGCGACGACAGACCGGGACGGCAGCAACGCAACGTGCTGGGCGAGCCCCTTTCCGACTGCTCGCGACGGCCGATGACCGGTTTCTTCCGCTCCGGATGCTGCGAGACCGGCCCCCGGGACCACGGGGCGCACGTGGTCTGCGTCGTGACGACCGCCGAGTTCCTCGCCTTCAGCAAGGCGCGCGGCAACGACCTGTCGACGCCGGTGCCCGAGTTCGATTTTCCCGGCCTGCAGCCCGGCGACCGCTGGTGCCTGTGCGCGGCGCGCTGGCGCGAAGCGCTGGAGGCGGACGCCGCCCCGAAGGTGGTGCTGGCGGCGACCCACCAGCGGGCGCTGGAGTATGTCTCTCTCGAAGACCTGAAGCGCTACGCCATCGACCTGTCGTAGCGCGTCGGCACCCCACCGCGGCAAGCCCGCTCCGGGCGCGGGCGACGGCGCCCCCGTCCTCCCGGGCGCAATGGGCCACTTCCGGCGCGGCTTGCGCCTCTACCAGGATCGGCGCCGATGTTCGAGTTGCTGCTGCTGGCCCTTGCCCTGGCGATGGACGCGTTCGCCGCCGCCCTGAGCCAGGGTGCCGCAGCGCGGCCGCGACCGACCGTTCCGGCGGCGTTGCGGGTCGGATTCGCGTTCGGCGGCGCCCAGGCGGTGATGCCGCTGCTCGGCTGGTCCCTCGGCCTGGCGTTCGAATCGATCGTTCGCGACGTCGATCACTGGATCGCCTTCGTCCTGCTGACGTTGATCGGTGGCCACATGCTCCGCGCCGGCCTGGGACCGGGGGACGACGATCCGCCCACCTCTCCAGGCATATCCGGCGGCTGGGTGCTGGCCGGCGCCGCCGTCGCCACCAGCATCGACGCGGCGGCAGCCGGGATCACCATCCCCCTCCTCGGCCCGCCGATTGCCGTCGCGTGTGCGGTGATCGGTGCCGTCGCCGGCCTGCTGTCGGTCACGGGGGTGCTGCTGGGCGGCGTGTGCGGCGCGCTGATCGGCCGCAAGGCGGAAGTCGCGGGCGGCGTGGTCCTGATCGGGCTCGGCTGCAAGATCCTCATCGAGCACCTCTATTTCAACGCCGGCTGACAGCGTCGGGCGGTGCCGAGACGCCGCCGAAGCAACGCTCCCATGAACCCAAGTACAGATCATCGGCTGCCGTGGTATCATGGCCACGGAGTGGTTCTCCCGCGCGCCGCCGAAGAGCCACGTCCCCACCGAAACGCGCCTGCTCTTAGAATGTCCGAAGAAAAACCTGCCGGAAACAATTTCGAATTGGAGCGCTATCGCATCGAACTCGAGCGCGAGCGGTGGGCCGGCGAATATTCGCTGCGGGAGCGGGAACTTGAAATCAAATCCGCTGAGCAACGCAGCCGAGATGCGGAAATCGAGCTCAAACGTGAAGATCAAAATCGCGCAGGATGGTGGAATCCTCTTGTCGTGGCGATCTTTGCCGCGGCGATAGCGGCGGCGGGAAACGCCATTGTCACAATCGTAAACGGTGTGCAGCAGCGCAATATCGAAGATCAGAAATCGGAGCAGGCCCGCATTCTCGAGATGATCAAAACCGGTGACGTCGAGAGAGCGGCCGAGAATCTCCAGTTTCTTCTCGATTCCGGATTGATCGATAATCCGGTACGCGCAGAAAAGGTGAAGGCGTATCTTTCGGCTCGGAAGCCGGGGACCGGAGCAGCGCTTCCCGTCGGCGCGGGCATTACGCCCGGCATCTTGGGACCGGATGACGCCGTCAGCGTCGGTGCGCTTCCGAGGCAGGAGGGTGTCAGAGCGGCGAGCCGCTCGGTGGGTCGGTTAAGGGTCACAATCGACAATCGAAATAGTGAATGCACGGCATTCCTCGTAGCGAACGACCTCGCACTCACTGCCGGACACTGCACAGAGGGTGCCACCTCCGCGACCCTGCAGTTCTCCGAAGGGAACACCAAGGCCGATTACGTGGTTCAGCTCCCTCCGGCCGTTGAAATCGCCGGCAGGACCGGAATTAGCTTTTCGCTCCTCCGTGTTGCAGGGAATCCAGGGGAAGACTGGGGCACTCTGTCTCTCAGCACACTGGCGCCTGCGGTCGGCGAGAAACTCGCGACGGTGTATTTTCGCGGCAATGAACGCAAGCTGGCCGTCCTAGCACCTGACTGCAAAGTCATCCAAACTGGTGAAGATTCGTTCCACCACGGTTGCGATACGGGCGGAGGCAGTTCCGGAGCCCCTGTACTCAGTCGTGACGGACGACATGTACTCGGATTGCACTACGCGCGCAGTAATTTAGGCGGGGAGGCGACACGAAGCGACAAGATTTCGGAAGCCATAAAGACTCATATGGATCCCAAGTAGATTTGGCGTCAGCCGCCGCAGCACTTCTTGAACTTCCTTCCCGAGCCGCAGGGGCAGGGCTCGTTGCGGCCCACGTGTGCCACGCGCCGGGGCGGCTGCTTCGGGTTCAAGGTGCCGTCGACGTACATCCAGCGCCCGTCCTCGCGGCGGAAATGCGCAGATTCGTGGTGCAGCAGCGCCTGGCCGAGCCGACTGAACCGGGCGCGGAATTCGACCCGCCCGGTCTCGTGGTCCGCGCCGCCATCCTCGACGCCCAGGACGTCCAGGCCCAGCCATTGGATATCGGGGGCCATGGCCTCGGCCTCCGCCCGGTCGAAGCCGGTGCGGGACGTCCGGCTGTTGGTGGCCTCGATGTGATCGAAGGCGCGGCGCACGTAGGCCGTATAACGCGAGCGCATCAGCGCCTCGGCGGTCACGGCCGGCGCGCCGGCGAGAATCGGGCCGCAGCAGTGGGCGAAGTCGGCTCCGGAGCCACAGGGACAGATCGTCATGGTGAGCTTGCCTCCCGCACCCTCGCTGGCAGCCATCCGGACGAGAGCGTCGCATTCGTACCGGCCGCGATCCTGTATAGCCCGGAACCCGGCCCGCCAGGGCCTCGATTGCGCGGCCCGCAGGGGACCCCCGGCCCCGGGCGTCGTGCCGGCCGCGGCACCCGCGTCCGCCCGGCGCTGCGGCTTGACAGCGGCGCGTCGCCCCCGTCAATATAGTCGGACGCGGTCGCGCTCCCATCGTGGCCGCGTCTTCTTTTGTCCATCGATTTCGGGTTCGGGGCCGTAGCTCAGCTGGGAGAGCGTCGCGTTCGCAATGCGAAGGTCAGGGGTTCGATCCCCCTCGGCTCCACCAATTACATCAATATGTTATGAGCCACTCCTCGCCCTCGATGAAGCTATCGGGGAGCATCGGGGGTGCACGGTGCGACCGAAGCACGGTCGTCCGTCGTCACAAGGCGTCCTCGCAGATCGGCAAGCGGTGGGATCGTGTTGGTGAGTGGTGCAGGTCTTCGCCGCTCTCCGGCACGGGCCGCGCATGCGAGCCGGCCAGCGCGTCCAGGCTGAAGATGAAAGCTGAGCGAGCTAGTCGCTTCTCGGGTCATGTCGAGGATGCGTTACGCCGCTCATTTGCCGTTCTGCTTCATAAGGATCGCACCGACGACGCGAGTGACCGCGTCCTCGTTGGGAAAGATGCCGACGACGTCGGTGCGCTGCTGCGCGGCGAATCCGATCATCTCGCGCAGGAAATCAGAATCGGGCCTGTTCTCGAACCGCACCCGCAGGTTCGTCATGTCGTCGGTCATCGTTCGGACCTTGGTTCAGGTCGTTGCTGTGGTGCCCCGTCCCTATAAAGCGCGTCGTCGGTGATCGCCAACGCGGTGCTTGGAGAAAAAGGAGGGAAGATCCCGACCGATGTGCCGAAGACGCTGATTTTCGCCAAGGATGACAACTGCGCGGAAGCGAGCACCGGCATTGCCCGCGAGGTGTTCGGCCGCGGCAATGGCTTGTAGGAGTATGTATTTGATCTGACGGTCACCTGTCGTGGTGGATGTCCGACGGGTAGGAATGTCCGACGTCATCGCGCCTGGATGAGTTTCTCCTTGGCGACCGGCAGGGTGTCAAGGAAAGCCTCTGGCAGTTCCTCCGCCAGACCTTCCTCTCCAACCGCGTGTTCGAAACCTACGAGACCATCCTCGACGCTGCCCGCGAAGCCTGGAACGCCATCCTCGACACCTCCTGGCGCACTGCATCGGCAAGATCGCCGGGGCGCACGGTAACCGGCCGATCAGGGCCCACTCGGCTCCGATGCCAGCCCCGAGCCTTCATGTTCGGCGTTTTCCCGGTGGATCTGCAGTAGCTCGCGCAGGTTCTCGATGCCGAAGGCG